>Ga0209347_1000135_pt1 | contig 209185 bp, 174 predicted proteins | sample AutmiccommuBRH23_FD_187382 | JGI IMG/M metagenome (GOLD analysis project Ga0209347, IMG submission 187382) | Deep subsurface microbial communities from Mt. Terri, Switzerland - Autotrophic microbial communities BRH/23 (SPAdes) (version 2) | ecosystem: Environmental > Aquatic > Deep subsurface... | reverse complement strand
AGCGCTTTGGCTTGTACCGCTGGCATATTCTTGATCCGGTGCGATTCAAGAAAGACCTGCGCATCACCATTCAGGATTTGGGATGGCGTCATGGTGGCCGGTATCTCCCACAAAAGTCGGATATTTCTTCGGTGGCCTTCTGGTACCAAACCGAACCTCATGCCAAGTTTCCCAAACTACCAGGCTGGCAGGAATTGGAGGTGAACTAGCTTTCTCAGGTCATTAGGCAATGCCTGTTTCAGAATACCCGGAAAAAAAAATGAGCAGGCAGCTTCTACAGCTGCCTGCTCATTTTATTAGAAAAAGAACCATCTCTTCGGTTGAAAACCTGAAGCACCGCTATTCTGAAAATTGAGCAGCAAACAGGCGTTGCTGGCTTTTGTTACTTCGTCTTTTCTTGAACCAAACCAGAAATCCAGTGACCGGCAAGCTGGCGCAAATCAGGCTGACAAAGAAGGCGAGAATTTTTCCGGGAAGCCCCCAGATGCTGCCGGTGTGCAGGTCGTAATTCATCTCCGAAAGCTGGTCGGCAAACGAGGCTTCTTCGAAACGGTCTCCGTCTACCCTCAAGGGCTCCAGCGTGTAGCGATCGTAGAAGTACGTGTTGTGGTTGTAGAACTTCCCCTTGTCTTTGAAAAAAAGAATTTCGATAGATTCATCGGCTTCGGTCAAAGCGGGTGTCATGTATATGCGTTGTGGATTGGGCTCTTGCTCCAATGTCAGATAAAATGCCCGGTCAATAGCTGGAATGGAATCATTGACCAACACGCCAGCCATAGAAACATCGGAATGAGGGTGAGCATGTTCCGCATGGCTTTCACCACCAGATGTTAAGTAATAAACCGAGTTCTCGAACCATTGAAAGCTCCACACCAAACCGGTGATCGCCACGACCAACGCAAAGGTCAGCGCATAAAAGCCAAGGACGTTGTGCAGGTCGTAGTTCAATTGTCGGAAACCATTTTTTGTTTTGATTGAAAAAGCCTTCTTTACATTGGATTTTTTCCATTTTCGGGGCCACCACAAAACCAATCCGGTGATTAATAAAGCCAAAAAGATCAGCGTGGCCACCCCCACAATTGGTCTGCCAATGGGGTGTGGCAACCATAACGCCCGGTGCCCGTCCATGATGAAATGGAAAAAATCGAAGGAGTGCGGACCTACTGGCGTCTGTTTTTTTAGGAAGGCGCCGGTGTAGGGATTCATAAAAACAACACTAAAGGCCCGTTCACCGTCCACTGTATGCCAGAATCCTACGGCTGCCGCTCCTTCCTGATCTTCGTAGGTCAGTCCCGTAGGTGTTTGGCCGGGCATGTAAACCAAGGCCGTATCAATTAACTGGCTCGGCGGGACAAAATCCTTGTCTTGCGCTTCCACGAACCGCCAGGGTTCCAGCGCATCTTTTATTTCTTGCTCAAATACCGAGATACAGCCTGTAATGCTGACAATAAATACAATGATCCCTGAACTTAATCCAAGCCACAAATGCAGCCAGCTGTTCAGTTTTCGTAGTTTACTTTTTAAGATGCTCATTTTCTATTCATTCAAGTTGAAACTGCCCGACACAGCGAATACCAGGTTGATCCTTTGCGATCAACCTGGTATTCCAATTTTCTTTAGCAAGTGTTATAGTTTGAAGAATCCGGCTACGAAGTTGGCTTCCACTTCAGCGCCTTTTGTTGCTGTGTAGTTTGAAGGGTCAATTTTGTAAACATAAATACTCACGTCTTCTGGAACGCAGAGGTAAATGCTGGTTCCATCATACAGCGCCGATGCGGCCAGTTTTCGTCCAAGTCCGGCGTGCTCGGGTACATCTTCAATGTAGTTGATTGTTTTGTTTTGCAAGTCGAGTACGGCTGGTTTTAGCGGGCTATCCGACCAGGTGGCTTGCTCACTTCGATCTTGCATATTCATTTCAGCAAATACTTTCCCATTGCCCAAATAAACCAGGTGGGCGGTTGTTTTGCCGTCGGTTACGGCATCGAAATCGAACAGGTAATTTTCATCGAATTCGGTGTCGCCACTATTGATGCGCAGAATACCCGCATCGTTGGTGAACTGGCTGTACCCGTTGGCCGGATTGGAATGCGAAAGCGCATACACATTTCCCGATTCATCTTTTGTCAGGCCGGAGTTGGTTCCAAAACCGCCAATTGGGCCGGTGCGCGTGTCTTCAATCACTTTCACAAATTCCAATTCAGGATAGGAAAAAACGGCCACCTGGGCAACATCGGTGTGGTTGGTGGCATAAGTTGCCGGATCGCTGATGTAGAAACTCACAAAAACGTAGTTGCCGCTTTGTACCATGCCGGAGAACGAAGTCCCGGTCAAATCGGTAAGATTTGAAACGGCGGTGCTGTTGGAGCTGTTGATGGTTACTGTTTCCGGATCGATGATGTGCAAGGTCACCACATCGGATGTGGACGACATTTCAACTGATAGCAGCTTGTTGTCCTCGGTTTCAACCACGTCGTTCAGGCTATTGTCAAACGACGATACGCCGCCAATTTCCTGCAAATTTCCATTGGCATCTTTCTCCAAGCCAATGATGTTGTTGGTTCCCATGCCTCCGGTGCTGTATATTTTATCGCCAATCTGGTTGTAGGTAAAGTACCCGAGCTGGTCAAATCCTTGTCCCAGGGCGGAGAGTTTTCCGCTCATGACATCTTCAAACTGAACACTGTAGTAGGTAAAGTTACCATCGGTTCCCTGGTAGGCCAACGACAGCACGTAGGCATCATCGCCCGTGTATTCATCTACCGGATTATCATTGTCACCACAGGAGTTCAGGAGCAGACTGCCTCCGAAGAGTACTGCAAACAGGGCTATTAATTTGATGTTTTTGAATCGTTTCATTTTGTGTGAATTAGTTTGTAATTACGTGTTTTATATCGTGTATCTCAATTTAATACTGAAGGAGCGGCCGGGTTTCTGCAGGTAATATTTGTCGTACAAACGCGTATCAAAAATATTGCGGCATTCGGCTGACAGGTTGTATTTTCCGTTTTGAAAGCTGTAGCCCACTTCCATGTCGTGTGAAATTTGGCGCGGAATCACGTACTTGTCGTTTGTCGATCCCATTTCGGCCCAGGTTAAGAAATACTGTTCCACAAAATTGAAAAAGTAATTCAGGCTTAAGGATGAACCCGGCTGCTTCAATTCATGTAAAGTCAATCCTGCATTCGCGTTGCCAAAGAAATAGGGCTTGTTGGGCAATCGAAATCCGTGGTGAAAGTTCTTTTGCCAACCGGTGCCTGTGTACGATTCGTTGTAAATCAGCTCGGCCTGGTCGGTGATGTCCTGAAAAGTGACGTTGGCTCCCAAGTGAAACAGCTCTTTCCAGTTGTACTGAAAATTGCCTTCAACGCCCAGCACGCGGGTTTTATTCAAGTTGTCGTAATGGGTTTTTGGGCTCGAAACTGTCACAACCGTATAGATTAAATCGTCGGCTTCGCGATAAACAAAGCTGCTGCCTATGGCCAACCGGTGTTGCTGATTCAGATTAAGCCGATATTCTGTTCCGATGTTGAAATTGTCGCTTTGCTCAGGTCCCAGATCAGGATTGGCATCCACAAACAAACCATCGCCAAAAATTTCGAGCGGCATGGGCATGCGGGAAGTGTGCTCATACGAGGTTTTCAGCTGAAGTTGCGGCAGCACAAAATAGGTGGAGGCAAAACCATACCCCCAATTTTGCTGGCTGTTTTCAATAGCTTCTGTTCGCTGAGTCTCCAGCGCAAAATCAAATTCTTTTGAGGTTTTGGCTTTTAGGAAAAACAACTTTCCAAATAAAGTCATGCTCCACTTCGGATTTGGGTCGAATTTATAAGCCAGCCCAAGGACTTGCTTGGTCATTGACTTGGGAAACCGGTTATCGATGTTATCCGGGTTTTCGGTATCAAAGGCTTTCCGGTGAAAGTAATTGAATGCATAGTTGAATGCCAGCGAACTTCGGGTGCTGAGCGCATAGCCTGCATTCAGCTGGCTGGTAAACTCTTCTTCATTCAAAGTGGTGAAAGTTCTATAAAACTCGCCATTGTTTGACACTTGTCCATCACTTGTTTGCGCAATCGTTCTTTCTTCAAGCCAGTTGTAGCGTACGCCGCGGAGGGTGTCGATGACTTGTGATTCGCTGAAATTCAGGGCGCTGTAGAGGCTCACATCCAGTCCATCAGCCAACAGGTTCTTCTTGCTGTAGCGCAGGGTCGGAATCAGGGATTGACTATTGCGCATAATGCCACCATAAACCGTATGCATGGTAGCGCCATGCTGAACTTCTTTGTCGTTGGCCGATGCCATGATTCCCAACAGCAGGTTGTCGGCGTATTTTTTATTGATGTATCCTGTTTCAAGTTTGATGGTTCCCGAGCGGTACCGGTCATGAAACCGCTCCACTTCGGCCGTATCAACAATGGTATTGTTTTCAACGATTTCGGCCAGCACGTCATAATTGTTGTCCGAATAATTGTAGAAGAAATTTCCCCGAATCGTAAAACCGGTCTCCGGGTTGGTGTAAGCGCCATTAAGCGAAGCCCGGTGCGTATTAAACGAGCCGATGGAATAAGACGCATCCAGGTAGTCGTTTTTCCGGTTGGTGATAATATTGACCGCACCACCCAGCGCATCAGTGCCCAACCAAACCGGGACCACTCCTTTGTACACATCTACCTGTTCAATCATATTCACCGGAAGATCACCCAGCCCCAGCGAAGAACCAAAATTGTCCATCGGGATACCGTCCATGAAAAATTTCACCTGATCGCCTGAAAAGCCATTCAGCGTAAAGTCGATGTTCGAACCCAGCCCCCCGTCTTCTTGTATGCGGACTCCCGAAATTCGGTTCATCACCGCTTTGGCATCGGCGGTGCTGTTGAACATGTCCTTTGCAGAAACCGATGAAACTTGGTAGGCTTGCTCAATGACGCGGCGGGTGGCTGATTTTCCGCTCACCACAACATCGTTAATCGAATAGGTTTTTTCCTGTAAAACGATGTTCAGCTTGATCTGTTCATGCAAACTTACTTGCACATTTTTCTGAAAGGATTCAAAACCCATGCAGCTGGCTTGCAACTCGTAGTTTCCTTCGGGAATGTGGTCAAGCCGAAAATTTCCTTCAATGTCGGTGATGGTTCCCAGGTTCAAATCACCCAACACGAGGCTGACACCTGGCAGCGATTCGCCCGTGCTGGAGCTTACGTTTCCACTGATTTGCGCCGTGCTTGTTTGTCCTGAAGCCAGCATGGTGCTGCGAACCAGGATCAAAAAAATGATCACAATTGCTGAATAGGTGGTATGTTTAATCAAGGTGTATAATTTAAATTTACGTGTGCAGGCTGTCATGCTGCCCTGCTAAATATTTCGAAAGCAAAAGTAACAGGAGCGGGAAGGAGCTGCAATCCCTAATTATTGGTATTGTTGGGGAGGCTGAAAAGGTGGTTTCAAACTGGCTCTCCTGCAGTAGGTATGTTAAAAAGCCGAGTCGCTTTAAGTCGGAGACTGAACGCGATGGCTAGCCTTCAACTGAAGTATTCATGAAGTTCATCCCCATTTTTAAGGAGAAGACAGGCTGGTGTTTTTAGGAGTTTGATCGTTGCCCGATTTTTTCCTCCAGGTTTCTGATGGCTGTCAGTACGGTTGCCATTTCTGATCGGGCCTCCGGAAATTCCCGGCTGGTATAGGCGTAAAACTGCCAAATTTCCATCACATCATTAGCTTCTACAGTGTACGGCGCATAGGCGGTATTCAGCGATTTCAACAAAATCGTGCCATCTGCATGCACGGTTGTCATTTTGAAAACAAAATCCTGTTGTCCTTTCAGAATGATAATGCAGGGCGTATCGGCCTTGATGCTTGTCCAGTCGGCCACATACTGGGCAATGATATCACTGTTTTCCGGAACAGGCAACATCGAATCTCCGGTTGATGGAAAGATGCGGAACGTTCCCTGAGCCGGCAGGTTGGGAAGTGAAAATTTGGGAAGAGAAGCGATAAACTCCGGATCGTTGCAGCCGGCCATGTACCCTGCCTTGGCTTTTACCGGAACATACTCCACGTTTTCATTGTTCGACCGATCTACCGAAATAGCCAGCACCCGGAGGTTCCCTCCGCGGATATATACATCGTTTCCGGCTTCCAGCTCCCGAAGCTTTATTTCACCCAATTTTGAAAGCTCAATCTTTAGCAGGGTGTCAATGCTGATTTTGAAAAATTCTGAAAAATTCAGGTAATCTGCCGGTTGCGGCGACTTGGTGTTACCAGCCTCAATGGCTGCCAATTTAGCACGGGTTAATCCCAACTTGGCAGCAAGGGCTTCCTGGCTCATTTTACGCCGTTCCCGCAGGAATTTGATGTTTCCGGCGAAGAAAATTTTTTGTGCTTTCTGATTCATTTGTTATATTTAAAAACAATAAATTGTTATTAATAGTAACAAATCTAAGAATAATTTTCAATCGATGAAGGAGTTGGGCGGAAAAAAAGAGATGATCAGGCAACTGAGAGAGCAGATTATGACCATGGAAGGATTCAGTTCCGGGATGGATGGGCAGCGGCTTGATTTTGGATTGGGGCCGGTGGATCGGGCATTTCCTGGTGGCACTTTTCCTGCCGGAGCAATCCATGAGTTTGTCAGTCCTACCGAGGCATGTGCCGCCGCATCAAATGGTTTTATGGCCGGGCTACTGCATGTTCTCATGAAAAAAGGTGGTAGTTGCCTGTGGATTGGCAAGGGGCGAAAGCTGTTTCCGCCCGCACTAAAATTCTTCGGAATTGAGCCGCACCGTGTTATTTTTATTGATGTCAGGCGCGACAAAGACGCTCTTTGGGTGATGGAGCAGGGCCTGAAATGTAAAACACTTGCAGCTGTTGTTGCTGAACTGAAGGATATCAGTTTTGCCGAGTCGCGGCGGTTGCAACTGGCTGTTGAGGATAGCCGCGTAACCGGCTTTGTACATCGTTGCCGTTCGGGCGCAATGAGTAGCCTGGCCTGCGTATCCCGATGGCGGATTAAACCCTTGCCAAGCCGGTCGGAAGGCAAGCTGCCCGGCGTAGGATTTCCCCGCTGGGAGGTGGAACTGGAAAAGATTCGCAATGGCCGTCTGGGGATCTGGCAACTGGAATGGCGAGCTGGAGTATTCCGACATGTATCCGTCCCCAACCAGGCTGTTTCCGAATCACAATCATCAAAAAAAGAAAAGCATTATGCCTAAACGCTACCTGTCCATCTGGTTTCCTCATTTTGCCACGGACAGGCTGGTCCGGTTGCATCCCGAACTTCGGGACAAGCCTTTTTTGCTTTATGCTCCCGAACGTGGGCGGATGGTGGTCCGGGCTTCGAGCCGTACCCTGAGCCGCGAAGGTATTAAACCGGGCATGGTGGTGGCCGATGTGCGGGCCATCCTTCCTTCAGTCGAAGTATTTCCCAACGATCCGGCAGCGCAAGGTAAACTGCTGAAAGATCTGGCGGAATGGTGCCTGCGCTATACGCCGGTAGTTGCCACCGATCCGCCGGACGGACTGATTCTCGATCTGTCGGGCTGTGCGCATTTGTGGGGCGGGGAGCTTTTCTATCTTGAATCGATTACAAGCCGCCTGAGCAAAGGTGGCTACGATGTGCGGGCTGCCATCGCCGATACCATCGGCTCGGCATGGGCCATGGCGCGCTATGGTAGCAGCAGTCCAATTGTTGAACCAGGCAGGCAGGCCGAAGCGCTTCAGTCACTTCCACCTGTTGCTTTGCGGCTGGATGCTGTGATTTTACAACGGCTGGAAAAGCTTGGGTTTAGGCAAATCGGACAGTTGATTGGCATTCCCCGCACGAACCTGCGCCGGCGTTTTGGCGATGTGCTGCTTAGCCGGTTGGGACAGGCTTTGGGAACGGAACCCGAAGTTTTACAAGCGGTGCAGCCAGCTCCTGTTTTCCAGGAACGGCTGCCTTGCTTGGAGCCTATCTGCACAGCCGGTGGAATTGAAATTGCCATCAAGCGCTTGCTGGACATGCTGTGCGAACGGTTTTTCAGGGAAGGAAAAGGCATGCGTACGGGAACTTTGAAAGGCTACCGCATCGATGGCGAGACCGTGCAAATCAGTATCGGTACCAACCGGGCATCGCGCAATGCAGCACATCTGTTCAAACTATTCGAACTGAAAATCTCCGACATTGAGCCCGCGCTTGGGATTGAGCTGTTCGTGCTGGAAGCAACGCTGGTTGAGGAGGTTAGTGAAGCGCAGGAAGCTTTATGGGGAATGGGCAACAGCGATCAGGCTTCCATTGCTGAATTGCTGGACAACATTGCCGGCAAAGTGGGGGAGAAAGCCATTCACCGGTACCTGCCACAAGAGCATCATTGGCCGGAGCATTCAATAAAGGCGGTCGCTTCGCTGGAAGAACAGCCGGAGACAGCATGGCGCACCGATCGTCCCCGTCCGCTCCATCTGCTGCCCCGGCCCGAACCCATTGAGGTGATGGTTCCGCTACCTGATTATCCACCCTTGCACTTCCGGTATCGGGGCGAGATCATTCGGATTGCCCGGGCTGACGGACCGGAGCGGATTGAACAGGAATGGTGGCTTCAAACGGGGCCGCCAAGAGACTATTACCAGGTGGAGGATGAAAGCGGTGCTCGTTACTGGCTGTTCAGGCTTGGACTGTACGGAGGTGGCAAAACGCAATGGTTTTTGCATGGCTATTTTGCGTGAAGGTGGCCGGAGCGTAATAAAGATGATTATTAAGAGAGCTACTTGGTTTTAATTAGACACAAGAAGGATCTGATGGAAAATAACCAATAACAAATTTTCAATAATGAATATCGAAGGAAAAAATCCGAAAAAGAAAGGAGGCATAAAAACGTCCCTGAAAAGGATAAATATTAAGCGTGTAGGGCATGCTGTTGATCTAATCGGTTGCTTATTCGCAGATTGGGGCGTGTACAAACCTACACGTGCCCACTCCTTGCCGGGGAAGCCATGACTAAATAGTCACGCCTCCACTTTTTATCAGGGAAGCCATCATTAAATGATGAAAGCTCTACTTCTTGCGGGGGAAGCCATCATTATTTAATGACGCCACCTTTTGGTGAGTAAGCTGTCATTAAATAATGACGCCCCACCTTTCGCCCATACAAGCTTTTAAAAGCTGTTGAAGTATTCGTTTTTTCGAAAACAGTTAATTGAGCAATAAAGCACGTAGCGCCTCTGCGGTGATTTTGGAACTCAAAACCCATTCGTTTTAACAAACGGAATAGAAAGTTTTTTTCAGAAAGAATAAAATAAGAAACATCGAATAAGAAATAAGAAACAAAAACCACCCTGCACCTTTGTGCCTCTGCGGTGATTTTGGAATACAAAACTCATTCATGTTAACAAGCGGAATAGAAAGTTTTTTCAGAAAGAATAAAATAAGAAACATCGAATAAGAAATAAGAAACAAAAACCACCCTGTGCCTTTGCGCCTCTGCGGTGATTTTGGAATACAAAACTCATTCATGTTAACAAGCGGAATAGAAAGTTTTTCAGAAAGAATAAAATAAGAAACATCGAATAAGAAATAAGAAACAAAAACCACCCTGCGCCTTTGCGCCTCTGCGGTGATTTTGGAATACAAAACTCATTCATGTTAACGAGCGAAATAGAAAGTTTTTTCAGAAAGAATAAAATAAGAAACATCGAATAAGAAATAAGAAACAAAAACCACCCTGCACCTTTGCGCCTCTGCGGTGATTTTTTTGGAATTTGAAATCCCGACTTCGCCGGGACTCCCTTCGGTCGCTTGGAATTTGGAATTTGAAACTTGGAATTTGATGGACATGAACTACACAGAGCTACAGGTAACCACCAACTTTTCCTTTCTCCGCGGTGGCTCGCATCCGGAGGAAATGGTGGAACGGGCAGCTGAATTGGGTTACCAGGCGATTGCCATTACCGACCGCAATACGCTGGCGGGTATTGTTCGTGCCCATGCGGAGGCACGGGGAAAGGCGATCCGTTTAATTCCCGGCTGCCGGCTTGATTTGCTGGATGGGCCTAGCCTGCTGGCTTATCCCACCGACAAAGACGCCTACAGCCGCCTTTCCCACCTGCTGACCAAAGGCAAGCTCCGGGCGGAGAAGGGCCAATGTCATTTGTATAAGGCAGATGTCTATGATCATGCGGAAGGGATGAAATTTATCGTGGTGCCGCCGGCATCGCTCAATACCGATTTCGATTTTCATGCCGAATTTATACAGGCTTTGGAGGAATACAAGGAAGCCTTGGGCGACAAGCTTTACCTTGGAGCAAGCTTCTCGTACAGCGGCAACGACCACAAGAAGTTATTTCGCCTCGCTCAATTGGAAACGAAATTGGGCACCCCGATGGTGGCAACCAATGATGTGCATTATCATTCGTCTGAACGGCGCGAATTGCAGGATGTGCTGACCTGCATCCGGGAGCGATGCACCATCCAATCCGCAGGTTTCAAACTACACCAAAACGCCGAACGCTACCTGAAACCGTCAGAAGAAATGCATCGTCTTTTCCGGCAATATCCCGAAGCGATTGAACGCACGAAGGAAATCGCAGAGGCCTGTCAGTTTTCACTGGATGAATTGAAATATCGTTATCCGGAAGAAATTACCAGCGACGGCCGCACGCCAATGGAGGAACTGGTTTACCTGGTTTGGAAGGGGGCCAAAGAGCGTTTTGGCGAGTCGGTTCCTGAAAAGATTAAAGCCACCATCGACATGGAACTGGAATTTATCGGGCGGAAGGATTACGCCTCTTATTTTCTGACGGTGTACGATTACGTACGCGAAGCCAACGCCCGAGGAATTCTGTGCCAGGGACGTGGTTCGGCGGCCAACTCGGTGGTTTGCTTTTGTCTGGGCATCACTTCGGTGAATCCCGCTAAATTCAAATTGCTGTTTGCCCGGTTTATGAGCGACGAGCGCAACGAACCGCCTGATATTGATGTCGATTTCGAACATGAGCGACGGGAGGAAATCATGCAGTACATCTACGAAAAGTACGGGCGCGACCGGGCTGGCATTGTGGCTACCGTCACGCAGGTGCATTGGAAAGGCGCCGTGCGCGATGTGGGAAAGGTGATGGGCTTGTCCACCGATGCCATCAATGTGCTTTCCAAATCGAAGTATGAGTTTACGGAAGACTGGTTCCGGGGCAAACCTGTTCCATCAGGCAGTTTCAATGTCCATGATCCACACTTACGCAAGGTGCTGGAACTAACCGGGCAGTACATCGGCTTTCCGCGGCAATTGGGGCAGCACACCGGTGGGTTCGTCATCACCCGGGGAAAACTGCATGAGCTGTGTCCCATCCTGAATGCCCGCATGGAAGACCGCACCTGCATTGAATGGAACAAAGACGACATTGAGACGCTGGGGTTTATGAAAGTGGACGTGCTGGCCTTGGGCATGCTCACCTGCATCCGCAAAGCTTTTGATCTGGCCAAACAGCATTATGGTCTTGATCTTACGCTGGCCAACATTCCACAGGATGATCCGAAGGTGTATGAAATGATTGGCCATGCCGACACGGTTGGGGTTTTTCAGATTGAAAGCCGGGCGCAAATGTCGATGCTGCCTCGCTTGAAGCCAGAAACATTTTACGACCTGGTTATAGAAGTGGCGATTGTAAGGCCTGGCCCCATTCAGGGCGATATGGTGCATCCGTATTTAAGGCGACGTAGTGGTCAGGAACCGGTGGAATTTCCCTCGAAAGAACTGGAAGAGATTCTGGGCCGAACCTTGGGTGTTCCGCTATTTCAGGAGCAAGCCATGGAGATTGCCATTGTTGCGGCAGGATTTACACCCGCCGAAGCCGATGGTTTGCGCCGGAGTATGGCCACTTTTAAATCGAAAGGAAAAGTGAGCTGGTACCGGGAAAAGCTCATTGGAGGCATGATGAAAAAAGGCTATACCGAAGAATTTGCCACGCGGGTGTTCAAACAGATCGAAGGCTTTGGTAGTTATGGTTTCCCGGAAAGCCATGCGGCCAGCTTCGCGCTGCTGGTTTATGTGTCGTCCTGGATCAAGTGTTATTATCCCGATATATTTGCTGCCGCACTGCTCAACAGCCAACCGATGGGCTTTTACCGGCCCGCACAACTGGTGATTGATGCCCGCAAGCATGGGGTGGAAGTGAGGCCGGTGGATATTAACCATTCGCATTGGGACAACACCTTGGAAGAACAATCCGGCCCATATCGTGCTGTTCGGCTGGGATTCCGGCAGGTGAAAGGCCTGCGCGAAGAAGATATGCAGTGGTTGCTTGCCGGCAGGCTTTTGCCTTACCGAAATGTGAATGACCTGATTGATGCAGGCGTTTCGCCATCGTCGCTTGAAAGGCTGGCCGATGCCGATGCTTTCCGTTCCATCGGCCTCGACCGAAGGCAAGCCCTGTGGAAAGTATCTGCCTTGCATGATCATCCAACAGGGATATTTACCGGAACACCTTCGGAAAACGACAGTGAGGGGAACATCGAGCTGCCGCGGATGACCCCCGGTGAGCATGTGATTCAGGATTATGCCAGCACGGCCTTATCGCTTAAGGCACACCCGGTGAGTTTTGCCCGCAGTAAATTGAATCAGTTGCAGGTTACTCCCGCTGCGGAATTGGTGAACATGAAAAACGGCATGCCCGTCAAGGTATGCGGACTGATCACGGTGCGCCAGCGTCCGGGTACGGCCAAAGGTGTTTTGTTTATCACCCTTGAAGATGAAACCGGCTTTGCCAACCTGGTGGTTTGGCAAAAGACATTCGAAAAATACCGCAAGGAAATCCTTCAATCCCGCCTGCTTATGGTGGCTGGTAAGTTGCAGATTGAAGGCGAGGTCATCCATGTGGTCGTCAATGCCTGTTTCAACCTAAACGGCATGATAAGATTGGATAGCGAGGAGCGCAATATCGGCTCTGTCCATCAGCCGGCACGTCCCGATGAAAAGAATTCAATAGAAAACGCCGAAGCGGAGAAAGCCTTTGCCGGAAAGCCCGTGCAGGGAGAACTTTTCCCCTCGCGGGATTTCAAATAACAGCTGATGCCGGTTGAAAATTAATCGTCTGTCGCTTTTTGTTCGGGAGTGGTTTGCAGGGCCTCATGCACTTCATCCATCGCTTGTTGTGTGTCGGCCAAAATGATGAGGATGTCGTTGGGTTCAATCACCGTCGATCCGTTGGGGGTCAGGTATTCTTTATTTCGGTTGATCATGGCAATAAGCGCCGTTCGGGGAAAGTGCAAGTCCACAATTTTTTTGCCACTGGCAAATCCATCTTCCAAAATCGTAATCTCCTGCATCACCTTTTTGGCTTGTTCCGAAAGGAAGGTGTCGAGTGGATCTTCCGGCTTGACTTGTTCCGGCAACGAAACATGCAGCCACTTGGCCACCAGGTTGAGCGTTGTGCCTTGAAGCAGGACCGAAGTTAAGGAGATGAAAAAGACGATATTGAAAATCATATCGGCCTTCTCAATTCCGGCAAGCAGCGGATAGGTGGCAAAAACAATCGGAACGGCACCGCGCAGTCCAACCCATGAAATGTAAAATCGTCTGCGGGGCTTCATTTTAAAAGGAAGCAAGGCCAGAAACACACTCACGGGTCGGGCAATTAATATCAAAAACAAGGAGATGACCAGCCCGATACCGATCACCGGCAGAATGTGTGAAGGGAAAACCAGCAGGCCCAGGGTTAGGAACAGCACAATCTGCATCAGCCAGGCCAGGCTGTCAAACATTTTGATGATGGTTCCTTTGTGTATGAAGTCGTGGTTGGCCAGGTAAACTGCACAGATGTATATGGACAGAAAACCATTTCCGCCAATAAAGTCAGTCGCCGAAAAAGTAATAAACATGAGAGAAATAACCAGCACCGGGTAAATGCCTTCGTAGGTCAGCTGTATTTTGTTGACGATAAATTTGGTGAGTTTTCCAAAAGCAAGCCCGGCCAAACCACCAATAATCATTTGCTTTAAAAACAGGGGAATTACCGATAAAATACTCTGTTCAGGATTGACGACCAAACCCAAAAAAGCAATGGTCAACACGTAGGCCATTGGGTCGTTGCTCCCACTTTCGAGCTCAAGGGTCGGTTTCAGTTTATTTTTAAGCGCCAGATTTTTTGAGCGCAGGATCGAAAATACGGCGGCGGCATCGGTTGATGAAACAATGGCTCCAAGCAGCAGGCCTTCATAAATGCTGAAGTCGGTGACCAGCCACACGAAAGTTCCCAGCGAAACAGCAGTCAGCAAAACGCCCAGCGTGGACAGCGAAATTCCTTGCCACAACACCGGCTTAATGGCTTTCCAGTTGGTGTCCAGGCCCCCGGAGAACAGGATGAAATTGAGCGAAACAACACCAATAAACTGGGCCAGCCGGGGATTATCGAAATAGATCTTACCGATTCCTTCCGAGCCGGCCAAAATTCCAACAAACAAAAACAAAACCAAGGTGGGAATTCCAAAACGGTACGAAGTTTTACCAATCAGAATGCTGATTAAGAGTAGCAGGGAGCCGACTAAAAGTATATTCTCGATGGTGATGTTCATTCAATCGTTTTTTTATTGCTAAACACAAAGATGCCATTTTAGTTGAATGGTTGATGCCCCGTTCGATCAAAATGTTTGTGTTTTTTTTATTGAAGAACAAATAAACCTTTTGAGCCTTAAAGTTCCGATTCAACGTAATAATGCAGATTTTCTTTGGTGATGATATCCAGGGGAAGGTATTTGATTGGATTGATTTTTTTCTTGAAAACAAGGTGATCAATCAATAAATGAATACCATAATAGCCTTGGCCTTTGGGATTTTGGTTAATCAAAAAGTTGATCACCCCTTGGTTTAAGTAATTCAGATTTTTTTGTAATAAGTCGTAACCAACCAATCGCAGATTCAGGTTTGGTCGGCTTTGCAGGTAATTGGCCACCGTGTAAGCTTTCGAGGTGCTGACGAAAATTCCTTTGGTGTTTGGATTATTTTGGAGCAGTTCATCCCACAGTTGCCCAAAAGATTCTTTGTTTTTACTGTTCTGCAAATCGGCCCGCACAATGGTGAAATTTGGATTTCGCGCCTGTTCAAAGTAATCCATAAAGCCTTGTTCTTTTTTAATCAGGTGCGACGAGTTGGCCACATCTTCATCAATATGGGCAACAACAAAACTTACCGGATCGGTTCCCGGATAACCATAATGCAGCAGCTTGCCCGCCAGCACGCCGCTCTGGTACGAGTCCTGGCCAATATAAGCCAGCGGTTCATAGTCGGGAATGTGTGTGTTGAACAGGTTGAACGGTGTTCCCTGCAATTTCCACCGGTTGAGGTATGTTAAGGATTCGCGGTAAAAAAGGGGAGCCAGCAAGATGCCGTCGTAGTTTAACTCAGAAATATTTTCAGCTTCTGCTTTAAAAGAATCAACATTGAACTGGTTGAATACATGATATCTGACTGTTAGTCCGTACTGGCGAAGTTCGGTGACGGCTTTTTGAATACCCTGGATTGGGCCTTCCCAGAAATCATCGAGCGAAGCGTCGGGAACCAAGGCGGCAATCCGGTATTCGCGTTTCGAAACCAGTGCCCGCGCCAGCATGTTCGGCTCGTAGTTCAACTCCTTGGCAATGGCCAAAACCCGTTGTTGTACCAATTCGGAAACCCGCCCGCGGTTGTGCAGTACCCGGTCGACCGTTCCGGTTGATACACCGGCTTTCTCGGCAATGTCTTTTATTCTGACGATATTTTTATTTGATTCCTTGTTCTCCATAAAAAGCTAAATCAGCAAGGTGACGGTGCAAAAATACTGATTAATCTTAGATTGCATACGGCCAATTTTCCTTTGTCGTGGTGTTAAACGCGCTTTATAAAAAAGACAATTGTCCAAAAAAGGCCGGTTGATGAAAATCAGGTGTGCTGGTTTCAATCTTTTTCCAGCTGACAAAATGAGGTTCCGAAAGATCATCACCACATTTATAAAAATTGGCTCGTGCACTGCTGCCTGATAGTTCGCTGATTTTGTTGTGAATAAAAGTTGAAACCGGCAGTTGAATACAAATCTGCCACTCAAAACGAGGTGACTGTCCCTGATTCAGCCTGCTGATTGTTGTTCTGGTTTGAATCTGATTGAGCAAGTCCGGGGCAATTGGCGTTCGCTGGTTGCGATCGGGGCCCCAGGCAGCCAAACAGGTTCCCAGGCTGTTAAACTCGAAATTGTAATAGTTTGCTTCGTCGTTGAAGGCGATAAAGAATTCAACACAGCTATCAGTGTAAACCGGGTCGTTGTGTTGGTTGTACCGGGCCAGTATTTGCTCCTCGCGAACCTGGTAGTGTAAAAATACCGATTCATTGTTGTGCGCAATTTTAAAACCAACTTCAGGTTTTGAGCTTGGCGTGTCCCACGAAAAGCAAGCCAGCGGAATGTGGGGTAACGCCTCAAAAACAGTTTTCAGTTCGCGGGTATGATGAACGGTAAAATTGAGTTTAGGAATTTCCAGTTGCATGGTGTTTTTCGCTTATGTGTTGAATGGTTTGTTGTATTTCATCAAATTTTCCTTCCAGTTTCCTCACCAGCTCGAACTGTGCCCGGGCCCGCTGCAGGTTATGGTGTGGCGAATGAATCTTGTAATAGTGATCGCCGTCAATATAGTCGGTCAGGAAACGAACGCCCATAATGTAGGGGAGCAACAAGCAGCTTTGAGACAGTGAATCAACTTCGTCTTCATTCAGAATGGTCCGTGTTTTTTCAATAAATCCATCAGCAAAAGCTTTGAATAATCCCATGTTGAGCTGGATTTTTTCGAGGTCTTTTTCGTCCTCTTCGGCCGTATTAATAATGGTGCGCACGGCATCGCCAAAATCGAAGGCGATATAGCCGGGCATAATGGTGTCCAGGTCGATTACGCATTGGGCTTCGTCTTTTTCATTCAGCAGCACATTGTTGAACTTCGTGTCGTTATGTGTTATGCGAAGCGGCAGTTTTCCGGCGTCACCCATTTGTTTGATCGTTTTCATCCGCTCGGCTCGGGCCTTTACAAAATCGATTTCCGGGCTCAAGTCCTTCAGTCGCTGTTCCGGATCGCGGGCAATGGCATCATCCAACTGATTCAACCGGTGTTGAATGTTGTGAAAGTCAGGCAGTATTTCATGAATTTTGCTCGGGTTGAGGTCAGACAAGTCGGCGATGAACTGGCCGTAAGCCCGGCCACCTTCCCGGGCTTGCTTGTCATTTTCTATCAGGTCGTAACCTTTTGTTCCCTTCAAAAACAGGTACATCCGCCAGTAACTGCCATCGGCATCTTGAACGTAGCTTTTCCCCGCTTTGGTTCGCACCAGCGACAGGGTGTCTTGCGAAGCCGCGCTTTTTCCTTTCAGCTGCAAATGATCAATCACCGTTTCAATGTTGTGCATCAGGGCATCGACATTGGTGAAAATGCTGTGATTAATCTTTTGAAGAATATAGTCGGGCTGATCCGTTTGTTTGTTTTTTAGTCGATAGGTTTCGTGAATATGGCCTGAACCGTATGTTTGCAGGTCGCTCACTTCACCTTTCACCTCAAAATGCGCAACGATCGCGTTTATTTTGTTGTTATCCATTTTCCGAAATTTAGAATTTGTACCTTTTAAAGGCTTCGATGGCTTCGTATTCCGTCAAGCCAAGCTTGTCGTATAGTTTGGCTGTGTTGCGGTTCCGATCTTCGGCCCGCTGCCAAAATTCGCGTTTGTCCTTTCCGGGGAAAACCGGTGAATCTTTCTGCGACTGGTGCTTGAAAATGGCTTTTCGCTTTTTCATCAACTCTTCCGGGCTGATGGGAACGGCCATTTCAATATCTTCAATATTCCACTCGTGCCATGCGCCGCGATAAAGCCAAACATAGCAGTCTTTCATCCATTCTTCCGATTTCAGCCGGTCGATGGCTTTGAAAATGGCATTTAGACAAACTGCGTGTGTTCCATGCGGATCATGCAGATCGCCGGCAGCAAAAATTTGGTGTGGTTTTATTTCTTTCAGAAGATTAACAATGATATCAATATCGGCATCGGATAATTCCTTCTTTGCGACGTGCCCCGTTTCATAGAATGGCATTTCCAGGAAGTGGGCGTTTTCGTCTTTCACTCCGCAAAAGCGACAGGCAGCCGACGCTTCGCCACGACGGATCAGTCCTTTTATTTTTAAAACATTTTCACTGCTGTTTGATTCTCTTTCAGCATTTTTAATGGTATCAACAATTTCCTGGTGCAGGCTTTGAATCTCGGCTTCAGCGATATTAAATTTCTCTGAAAATCCGAGCAGAAAATCCGTGAACCGGCGGGCGTCGTCATCAAATACAGCAATGTTGCCAGATGTTTGATATGCCACGTGCACGTCGTGTCCCTGGTCAACCAGGCGGATTAAAGTTCCGCCCATTGAAATGACATCATCGTCGGGGTGCGGGCTAAAAACAATGGATCGTTTGGGGTACGGATTGGAGCGTTCGGGCCGCACTTTGTCGTCCGTGTTTGGCTTGCCGCCCGGCCATCCGGTGATGGTTTGCTGAATTTGGTTGTGAATTTCAATGTTGATGTTGTAGGCCGAACCGGCAGTCTTTAACAAATCGGCCAGGCCCCATTGTTTGTAGTCATTATCCGTCAGCTTGAGCATGGGTTTGTTGGTTTTATGCGAAAGCCAGATCACCGCCTTCTTCTTCATGTGGCTATCCCAGGTGCAAAAGTTGGTCAGCCAGGGCGTTTGAAACTGACTGAGTTTTGAAGCCGCGGGCGCGTCGGCAATGCAAAGCACATCGGGGTGTTTTTGCAGGTAGGAGGCCGGAACATCACTTCCAACAGGACCTTCGATCGCCTTGGCCAGAATTTCGGCTTTGGATTCGCCCCAAACGGCCATGAAAATTTTCTTGGCATTCAAGATGGGCTTGACCCCCATGGTAATGGCCCGAAGTGGAACATGCTCTTCGCCATCAAATGCTTCTGCAGCATCATCAATGGTAATTTTATTGAGTTTGACCAGCCGGGTGGTGGTGGTGTCCGTTGCACCAGGCTCGTTAAAACCGATGTGTCCTGAACGTCCTATGCCCAACAGCTGAATGTCGATGTTGCCCAGGGCAGCAATCTTGCGGTCATATTCCTGGCAGAATTCGTCAATTTCAGATGGCGATAACATGCCGTTTGGAATGTGGACGTTTTCCGGATTGATGTCGATATGATTGAAAAAGTGTTCGTACATGAAGTAGTGGTAGCTTTCCTTGTTTTCAGGCTCTACCTGGTAGTATTCGTCCAGGTTGAAAGTCACGACATTCTTGAAACTCAGGCCTTCTTCTTGATGAATCCGAATCAGTTCGCGGTAAATCCGGAGTGGAGAACTACCCGTCGCCAAACCCAATACGGTTTTTTGACCCAGCTCATTTTTGGCTTTAATTGTAGCCGCAATTTGGTTGGCAATATAAACCGAACCTTCTTCTTTGTCATTGAAAATACGTAGTGGTATTTTTTCACTCGATGTAGATAAGTTTTTTGTATTCATGAGTTTATCGAATTTTTGAAGTGTCTTAATCTATTGCGTTTCTCTTATTATTGACTATTATTTGTCGGATTGACGGTGCTAAAATAGTAGCTATTTTTCGATGGAAAAAGTTTTTTAGTAAAAATGTGTGTTCGTGCACACATCTTTTAATATATTTGTAAAATTCAATTTGCAAAATCACGTAAATTGGCAATAATGAGCTTTTGCCGGTGGCGTATCTGATTGGTCCTGAAGAAAGCAAATTTCAAAGCATTAATTTCTAAATAAAAAGAAAATGGAAAAAAATGATCGTCGTTCGTTTCTGAAACGCACAACCCTTGGGCTTGGTTTAGCCATGACGGGAGTTTCAGCCTGGTCGAATAACAATTTAGGGATTGAATATCCGAACCGTTCCCGGCGAAAAACTTCGGGACGGTTTAACATGTGTAATTATGCTGCTCCCAAACTGCCGGTTGTACGCGTTGGGTTTATTGGCTTGGGCATGCGTGGTTCGGGCGCACCCGTTCGGATGTCGCATATTGAAGGTGTTGAAATCAAAGCATTCTGCGATATTCGCGAGGACAAAGTGAAGGATGCGCAGAAACGATTGAAGGATGCCGGCCTGCCAGCCGCCAAAGAATACTACGGGAAAGGAGATTCGTGGAAAGCTTTGTGCGACAGCGATGAGATTGACCTGGTGTATATTTGCACCCCTTGGGATTTGCACACGCCAATGGCTGTTTATGCCATGGAGCAAGGCAAGCATGTGGCCGTTGAGGTGCCGGCGGCCAAAACTGTGGATGAGGCCTGGGAGCTGGTTGAAACTTCGGAGCGGACGCAGAAACATTGCATGATGCTGGAGAATTGTTGCTACGATTTTTTCGAGCTGCTGACTTTGAATATGGCCCGTCAGGGTTTGTTTGGCGAGCTTGTTCACGGCGAGGGCGCTTACATACACAACCTGGTTGATCTGAATTTCGACAAAAACGCTTACTACGATATGTGGCGGCTGAAAGAAAACTACCGGGATGGCAATCTGTACCCAACCCATGGTTTGGGGCCGGTTTGTCAGGCCATGAATATTAACCGCGGAGACCAGATGGACTACCTGGTGGCCATGTCGTCGGCTGATTTTCAGATGGCTGAACGTGCACGCGAGTTGGCAGCCGAAGATTCGTTTTTTAAAGAATTTAGCGGGAAAGACTACCGCGGAAATATGAATACCTCAGTGATTAAAACCCACAAGGGCAGAACCATCATGGTGCAGCACGATGTGACTTCCACGCGGCCGTACTCGCGCATTCACCTGTTGAGCGGAACCAAGGGAATTGCCCGCAAATATCCGTCACCTGCAAAAATTTCGTTTGGACACAGTTGGGTGGATGAGGCCGAAATGAAAGCTTTGGAAGAGAAATACACGCCTGAAATTGTGCTGAAAGTAGGGGAGATGGCCAAAAAAGTGGGCGGCCATGGTGGCATGGATTTTATGATGGACTGGCGTTTAATCGACTGCCTGCGCAACGGACTTCCGCTGGATCAGGATGTGTATGATGCTGCCTTGTGGAGCGTGATTACACCGCTTACGGAATGGTCGGTGGCTAACCGTTCGAACTCCATTGATGTGCCCGATTTTACGAATGGAAACTGGAAAGAGAACAAGCCGGTTTCAATCACACTTGAAGGTGGTGGCACCACCAATGTGCGTGGTGTTTTTTAGTTTTTCTACCGTACTACTCAATTCCGATACCGGTTCAAAATATGATCTTGAACCGGTATTTTTTTTCTCATTACTTTAAGGGAGGCCGGGCCGTGAAAACAGGAAGCGGGCCATTCAATATCACAAGAAAAGGGGATTGTGTTTTTATTGCCGCAAACTTACTTTTGTCTGTTTCAAAAGAACAGACTTTAGCGAATCATCGCAGGCATTGGTTTTTTGCAACCGTTTGCCGCCAATGTTGTTTTAAGTAAAAATTACGGCTATGATAAATGTTGACCAGTCCATGATAAAGGATACCATTATCAGTCTCAAACGAGGCGAAAAGGGAATTATTGGAAATTTTTCGGTCGATCAAATTCCGGTTAAACTTCAGGAAATGGGCTGCTTGCCGGGGAATGAGGTTCAAGTCATTCAGCTCGCGCCATTTAAAGATCCATTGTATTTGAATATTAACGGAAACAATGTGGCCATCAGAAGAGAGACAGCTCTCTTAATCGAAATTACAAAACTGTCGTAAGTTGGCATGAGCAAACCATTGAATGTTGCCCTGATTGGGAATCCAAATACCGGAAAGACATCGATTTTTAACCTGTTAACAGGTTTAAACCAGAAAGTTGGGAATTACCCGGGAATCACGGTTGAGAAAAAGGAAGGAACTTGTCGGTTGCCTAATGGAACCAAGGCGCACGTCGTCGACTTGCCCGGCACCTACAGCCTGAATGCCTCATCGGCCGATGAGCAGTTGGTGGTTGAAACCTTGCTCAGCAAGAACAAAAAGGACTATCCCGATGTGGCGGTTGTCGTAGCCGATGTCGAGAACCTCAAGCGCAATTTAATTCTGTTTACACAGATCAAGGATCTTCAGATTCCGGCCATCCTGGTGGTCAATATGGCCGACCAAATGGAGCGCCGCGGAATTAGCTTGGACGTGGCGATGCTGGAGAAGAAAATTCAGTCGAAGGTGGTGTTGGTCAGCTCGCGGAAGCGAACCGGGATTGAACAGCTGAAAAACCTGCTGGAAGATTACCGAAGCTTAGCGGTTTCAAAAACCATCCATCTGGCTGATATCGACCACGATTACTTTGACCGTTTGCAGCAAGCTTTTCCTGAGCAGGATCTTTATTCGCTTTGGCTGGTTGTTTCGCAGGATGTGCCTCTTACAAAGATTGATGACGAACTACAAAGTGTCAACAATTACTCGGAAAGGGCTACGCCCGAAATCAAGCGTTTGCAACAAAAGGAGACCATTGCCCGCTACTTGTTCATCAACCGGTTTTTAAAGGATGTTTACCAGGTTGACAGCTCAAAAGCAACCGACTGGCGAAGCTTGCTCGACCGGGTTTTGACCCACCGCGTAGGAGGTTATGTGGCCTTTTTTCTGGTGATGCTGCTGATTTTTCAAGCCATATACAATTGGAGCAGCGTTCCGATGGATTTTATCGACGAGTCGTTTGTCCGTTTAAGCGAATGGGCAGGCAACCATTTGCCAGCCGGCCCGTTTACCAGTTTGCTGGCCGAAGGAATCATACCAGGCATTGGCGGCATTGTCATTTTTATCCCGCAAATTGCTTTCCTGTTTTTGTTTATTTCTTTGCTCGAAGAAAGTGGCTACATGAGCCGGATTGTGTTTTTGATGGACCGGGTCATGCGTCGTTTTGGGCTGAGCGGCAAAAGTGTTGTTCCCCTGATTTCGGGAACCGCCTGTGCCATTCCGGCGGTGATGGCCGCACGAAACATTGAAAACTGGAAAGAACGGTTGATTACGATTTTGGTCACCCCTTTTACCACCTGTTCGGCGCGACTGCCGGTTTACCTGATCATTATTGCGCTGGTCATACCTGACAGAACCATTCTTGGCTTTAACCTGCAAGGATTAACCCTGATGGGCTTGTACGCACTGGGATTCGCGATGGCTGTTTTCTCCGCCTTCATTCTCGATAAAATACTTAAAAACAAGGCCCGCACCTTTTTTGTGATTGAAATGCCGGCTTACAAGTTGCCCCTGGCCAAGAATGTGCTATATACGGTGATCGAAAAAACGAAGAGCTTCATTTTTGGAGCCGGTAAAATTATTCTGGCCATTTCCATAGTCTTGTGGTTTTTGGCCTCCAATGGTTATTCCGACGATTTTTACAAGGCCGATGAAATTGTTCGTGCACAGGTTGAAAACGCCCAACTCAGCGACGAGGAGATGGAAACAGCCATTGCCTCGTACCAGTTGCGGCATTCCTACATTGGTATTTTGGGTCACACCATTGAGCCGGTGATCCGTCCGCTGGGCTACGACTGGAAAATTGGCATTGCCCTGGTCACTTCGTTTGCAGCACGCGAAGTCTTTGTGGCCACGCTGGCCACCATTTACAGCGTGGGAAGCGATGAGGAGGAAACCATCAAAGTGCGGATGTCAACCGACACGAACGCCAGAACGGGAGAGAAATTATTTACTTTTCCGACGGGGATTTCCTTGCTGCTGTTTTACGCCTTTGCCATGCAATGTATGAGTACGCTGGCGGTTGTCAAAAAGGAAACCAACAGTTGGAAATGGCCCTTAATTCAATTGGTGTTGATGACCGGATTCGCCTACCTGGCGTCGATGATTGCCTTCCAATTGTTGAAGTAATTTATTCGTTTCAGATATAACCTGAAAACAGTTTAAAGATGTGGAGCATACAAAATATACTGGTATACCTGGCGCTGGCCGGGGCCCTTTTTTTCTTAGTTAAAAAGTACTTTTTTAAGAAGAATAAAAAAATGAACGGCTCCGATTGCGGAGATAGCGGTTGTAGCGGCTGCCATTGACCGGACTGATCCTATAAAAAACAAAGCTGTCAGATCCATTTTTACGAATGCTGCCGTGCATCTCCACAGTGGTGAGCACTGAATTTTGAGCAGGGCCTCTCATCTTCCGCTGTGATGTTGAATTTTGCTAACGGGCGGCCCAATTTTCTGGACAGTGTCGATAAATAAATGGCCGCTTATTGCAAACCAGTTTAAAATACTTTATCCTGACCGGGCAAGAATTAATGACGTATATTTCATGACGATCTGTTAATCCTACTTACACAGTTTTTTTAGACACTCTCCTTTGTCGTTGGCAACCTGTCCTTTATTCTTAACTACCTGTCGTTTATTGTTGGCAACCTATCGTTTACGCTTAACTACCGTTCGTTTATCGTTGACTACGCGTCCTTTACGTTTAGCTACCGTTCGTTTATGCTTGGCAACCGCTCGTTTGTCGCGTGCAACCTGTTCTTTATTCTTAACTACCTGTCGTTTACTGTTGGCAACCTATCGTTTACGATTAACTACCGTTCGTTTATCGTTGACTACGTCTCCTTTTGGTTTAGCTACCGCTCGTTGATGCTTGGCGACCCGGCTCGTGGGAATTGCCGGTTGTTACAGACCTTCAAGTTTCTTAAAAAGCTTGAAGGTCAGCTGGCAGTATGGAGAATCGAAACACTCACTTTCTTCCTTCCGGATCAAAAAAAAAGCCACAGCCCAGTGTTTTCAACTGAGGCTGTGGCTGGCACTAATCTAAACAATAAAAAACTAAACCTGTCTTTTTCTGAATTAGTCGTTCAACGAGTTGCAGATCTCCTGGTTGATCTGGCGAACCCGGTCTTCTTCAATTTTTATGACTTTGCGGTCGTAAGTCATCAGGCCGTTTACTTCGCCTTCCACATCGGTGGTTTGGGTGTAAACTGCTGCGGAGAATCCGGCGTTGATCAAGTCGAGCAATTGCTTGCCGTATTTCACGTACTCGTCGGTCACTTCTTTTTTGTTTTTAAACTGAACGTATCCCCAGTTGCGGTCGGTTGCCCAAAGGTGATCTTCGAGGGCCAAGCCAATACCGCCGTATTCACCCAAAACGGTGGCGCGCTGCGCATCGTACAGGTAAAGCTCAGGATGTGGGTAGTTGTGCAGGTCAAGCATGTCGCCCACAGGATAATGGTTACCGCCACTGGCCGGGTTAACCAAACGGCTGGGATCGTAAGCTTTGGTCCATTCCACAATTTCCTGTGTTTTAAACTGTCCCCAAGCTTCGTTGAACGGAACCCAGCAAACAATGGATGGGTTGGAGTACAGGAAATCCATGATGGCTTTCCACTCGGCGCGGTAGTTGGCTTCCGATTCGGCACTGCGTTTGAGTTCTGTTCCATCGAAATATTTGCGCATTTGCCATTGGGGCGAGTGACCGCCGTTAGGCATGTCCTGCCACACCAAAATTCCCAATTGGTCGCAATGCGTGTACCAGCGGGCTGGTTCCACTTTCACGTGTTTGCGAATCATGTTGTAGCCAAACTCTTTGGTTTTTACGATGTCGTATTTCAGTGCTTCGTCCGTTGGGGCGGTGTACAAGCCGTCGGGCCACCAGCCTTGGTCGAGCGGACCAAATTGGAATACATCTTTGTTGTTGAGTTGCAAACGGACAATGCCGTGCTTATCGCGGCGGGTAGATACCTTACGCATGGCAAAATAGCTGTCTACCTGATCAACCACCTTGCCATTGCTCAACAAGCTAACTTTCAGATCATACAGGAATGGCGAGTCGGTATCCCACAGTTTAGCATCAGGAATAACGATGTCGATCGATTGCTTAGCCGATGCTTTGACCGTTGCAATCTTTGTGTTGCCATCAAAAACTTCAACCTGGTACAGGTCGGCGTAGTTGGTTCCGCTTGTTTGCAGTTCAACAGCCACACTGTTTCGGTCGATATTGGCTGTGGTGCGCACAAACTCAATGTGTTTTTCGGCCACAGGCTCCAGCCAAACCGTTTGCCAGATACCGGTTACCGGTGTGTACCAGATTCCTTCGGGACGGTTCACTTGTTTCCCGCGTGGCTGGTATCCTCTGTCTGTTGGATCCCAAACCTTCACGACCAACTTCTGGTCTCCTGACTTATTCAGGAATGGCGTCACGTCGAATGAAAAAGGGGCATAACCACCTTCGTGCGTTCCTACTTTAACGTCGTTTACCCAGATGTCTGATCTCCAGTCGACCCCACCAAAGTGAAGCAGTACTTTTTTGTTTTTCCAGTTTGAAGGAACGGTGAATGAGCGTTTGTACCACAGCTCATTGTCATCGCCCACACGTTTTTGAACGCCTGAAAGACTTGATTCCACAGCAAAGGGAACCAAAATCTGGCCATCGAAATTGGCTGGTTCTGATGTCCCCACTTTTTTGATGGCATATTCCCACAATCCGTTCAGGTTTTTCCAGTCGGCCCGTTCCATGATTGGGCGAGGATATTCCGGCAAAACATTGTTTACATCGATTTCTTCGGCCCACTTCGTTTTGATCTTATCACCTGCCGGGCTCCACTGGGCAAATGAACTTCCTAAGAATAAGCTTAGTGCAATTAGTAGGATTGTTTTTTTCATCTTTCTAAATAATTTGAGATTCATTGATATAATTATATGTCTATTCAAAGTCGTTTTTGAGATTCTATTTCTGATACAAGATGATGCCCGGTTTTACTCATGCCTGACGATGTTTAAGGGTGAAATATCGTCAGGCCTGGATGCCAGGTACGCGTGGAACAGTCTGGTTCTGACATTGGCTCCGCCTGAGGGTTTATTTTTAGCAATACCCCAAAAAAAAGTGCCTTTTCATTTCCGAATGGAAATATGCAATTTTGATTCTACTTTTGGGGCAAAAAAAAGAGTGGGTGAGTGAGTACCTTTTTCTTTGCAGTTGTATGGATTTAGAGAAAGTCTGACTTTTTCAAAAATGGGAAGTTTTAAAATTGTTTCGTTAATAATGAAAGTAAGTGTAAGAGTTTTGTTGTTTTTGGGGTGTGTCGTCATCCTGTGTGCATGTTCATTCGAAAAGCCGGGAGGGGTATTGAATCCTGTTTTGCCTGGAGATAGCCCGAATCCTTCGGTGGTGAAAATTGGTGAAACTTATTACGCTTCGGCCACCAGCAACGAATGGTCTCCGCTATTTCCCATTTATAAAGCCAACGATTTGAATAATTGGGAACTGCTATCCTATGTGTTTCCGGGTGGAGCACCGGATTGGGCCCATCAAAATTTCTTTGCACCAGAGCTTTCTTACGACGAGCAGCAGGAAAAACTGTACGTGTATTACACCGGGCGGGATAAGCTGACGAATAAGATTACCATTGCTGTGGCCAGTGCCGATACCCCGGAAGGACCATTTACGGATCACGGGCCGCTGATTATTTCTGAAAATATTGAAACCATTGATGCTTTTGAAATTCGGGACCGGGATAACAAACTTTACTTGATTTGGAAAGAAGTTTATTCACCCGGTCAGCCTTCCATTATTTATGCGCAGCCCATATCCGAAGATAGAAAAAAAGTATACGGTGAAAAACACGAGCTGATTCGAAACGACCAACAGTGGGAAAGCGAAATTGTCGAAGGGCCTTGTATTTTCGAGCGCGACGGTTATTTCTATCTGTTGTATTCGGGAGGGAACTGTTGCGACATCACCTGCGATTATGAAATTGGCGTGGCCCGATCGAAAAATTTACTGGGGCCTTGGGAAAAGTATGGGGCCAACCCGATTATGACAGACAACGAAATCTGGAAATGTCCCGGCACCGGCGATGTGTTCCGGGAGGGACGCGATTATTACCTGCTGTTTCACTCATACAAAACAGTGGGGGGCGATTACATTGGGCGCGAAGGTTTGTTGGAAAAGATCCACTGGACGGATGATGACTGGCCTTATTTTGAGCGCACAACGGAAATGACGCTGGAAAATAACCGGATTGATTATTACGATGATTTCTCGAAGGCACTGGAGCCCTCCTGGCAATGGCGGGCCACCCAGAAACTAAGCTATGCTACTGGCGAAAGCGGATTGATGCTGGCCGCCTCAACCGAAAACGACCTGTTGGGAAGCTTGCTGGCACAGCCTGTTAAATCGATGAATTTTGAAGTCACCGCGACCATCGATTTAAGTCGGAGTGGACCAGCGGTGAAAGGTGGTATTTTATTGATTGGCGCAACCAACAACGGTTTTGGAGCGCCCATGGCCGGCCTGGGGATTACCGCCGGCCACGATTTGGTTGAGGTTTGGATTACCTCAGGAAAGGAAAAAAATGTGTATGAGGCGGTTCCCTCAAGCCGGTACGGCGATTTCATTAAGTTGAGAATGCAGGTGAAAAACGGAGATCTGTTGCAGTTTTCAGTATCTGATGGCGACCAGTGGGATGTCATTGCTGATTCTGTCGATGCGTCGGGCTATGTGCCTTGGGGCATGGGTTTCCGGTGGGGCTTGGTTTCAAAAGGCGAAACCAACGACTTTGTAAACATTCAAAATGTGGAACTGATCAACCGTTAGTTGATGCAGGATTTGTGCGTGAAGGGTTGAATGACGGATAAAAAGGGCCGCAGCAAGGCAAACTGCCATAACAATTTGTTGTAGCCCGAAAACAAAAAAGACGATTGGCGAAAGAATCTAAACATATCGACCGGAAGTTAGTCCGAAAACTAAAGGATGGAGACCGGAATGCGTTTCAGGTAATATTTGATGCTTACAGTGAGCGTCTTTTTCATTTTGCCTATTCCTACCTGAAAGATTCGGATGATACCGAAGAAATTGTTCAGGACGTTTTTCTTCGACTCTGGGAAATCAGGACCGAAATTGATGAAGAAAAGTCGTTCCGAAGTTTCCTTTATAAAATGACGGTCAACCGGGTATTTAATCATCTGAAACACCAGATTGTGCGTCAAAGGTACGAAGAGCATTTGATGAGTCTCGATCCGGTTTTTAGCGAAACGCCCGAGGAAGCGTTCAGGCGAAATGAGCTGAGTGATAAAGTTCAGGACGTGCTCAATAAATTGCCTGAGCAGAAAAGAAGAATTTTTGTTTTAAGTCGCTTGAAAGGATATTCAAATGTTGAAATATCGGAAAAATTGGGTTTGTCGGTGCGAACGGTGGAAAACCAGGTTTATCGGGCAACCAAATTCTTAAAGGAGCATTTAAAGGATGACTACTTGATCCTGATAATTGGCTGTCTTTGTTTTATTTAAGGCAAAGTGATTGAGATTTTTGTAAATAAAGTTGAATTTTTTTTAAAATGACGTGAGTAGCTTTTTAAAGCTACTTGTATGTGATAGTGAGATGGAAGATAATCAAAACATAGAAAAGCGTTTTAAACAGCTGCTTGATAAATTTCAGGCAGTAGATTGTACAGCTGATGAGCTCAGTGAACTGGAAAGTTTGGTTCAGGATGAAACCACCGTTTTAGAGCTTGAAGATGCGATGTACCAAAGACTGGAAGAAGAAGATTATCCACAGGTCGTTTCCTTTAAAAAGGCGAAGCTGTTTCGGAATCTCGAGTGCAAGTTGGATCAGGATCATGCCCCTCAAGATAAGCCTGTACGGACATTACCAGCTTATTATCGCCTGATGGCAGCTGCGGCCATCCTGGTTCTGATTTTTGTGCTTAGCGGATTAACCACCTATTTTTTGAATGAAAGACATGCCATTGAACGCCCCCCCGTTTCCTATAGTGAGATTGTAGCCCCGGATGGAGCAAAAACCCAGGTTGTGTTGCCCGATGGCACTGTTGTTTGGCTGAATGCCGGAAGTAAACTGACCTATTCAACTAGTTTTAATCAGGACAATCGCTTGGTGAAACTGGAAGGCGAAGGATACTTTCAGGTAGCAAAAAATAAAGAAAACCCTTTCGTGGTGGATGCTTTTGGCTTATTGGTTCAGGGTGGAGAAACTGAATTTAATGTGAAAGCCTATCGCGATGAGCCGACCATTGAGGCTGTTTTGGTTGAAGGAAAAGTTTGGCTCAAGCACAGGACTGAAGAAATTACCAGCGATGTATCGCTTGGTCGTAAGTACAAAGCAACTTTTTATAAGCAGCAGAGCGGAGCTGTTTTGAGTTACGCGCAACCACGCCTGGTGATTAGTCCGAACGTCGATCCGAAACCGCTTATTTCGTGGAAAAATGACCGGTTGATGGATCAAAAGAGCGAATCATTGGACCAGCTGCTGATTGAAAAAGGAAAAAATTTGGTGATTCTCTACGATCATAGTCAGACTCAATTTGATTGTAGCCGTCGAATAAAAACGATTGAGAGAACAAATCATCAGTCGATTTAACGAATCGATTGAGATCAAAACGAAGATAAAGTGATCGAAAACTAAAACCTAAAAAACAAGAAAAAGAAAGGGAGCAGATTTTGCCGATCTACCCCCTTCTTAGAAAAATAGCTAAGTTGATTAATGCTTCATGAACTGGTCGGTTTACGCAAGCACTAATCGAATAACCGTTAACGAACCAAATTTATGAAAAAAACAAATGATCTAATTCAACTTCGGAAGGAAACTTTTACCGGGCTGTTCTCAGGTCACGGATATCTTTCATACTGCACAAAGACTTAAGCGACTATTTGTGAGCCAATTCTGTTGGTCATTTCATGGTTTGTTCGATTTTTACAGTTGTGGATTTTTTGTTCAGGTAGTGCGTAGTTCCTAAACTCTTGCTTGCTTGGTACAAGTTCCGAAAATCCTTCGGCGTCGAATTTCCTGCATGACTAGTAGCCTGGCTTTTGTTGTCCCCTCATGAGATATTGAAAATAAAATCACTATTCAAATTGCTCAACAATAATAGTAAACCTAAATATTCATTGTATGAACTCTAAATTGAAAACCTAAGTGAAAATTATGAGAAAAAACAAAAAACGTAACCACTCACCCCTACGGGGTGAGGAAATCCTTTCATTTTACTCTTTGAAAAAACCGGCAAATACCAGGTATGTACAATTGAGCTGCTCGCAGGCAAGTATATTCCAGTTCTTTGCCTTTTAATTTTATTAACCTAAATGATTATGAGAATGAAAAATTTCATTACAAAAGGTAGTAAGACTATTTGGGGGATGATGTTGTTGTTTGTAGCTCTTTTCTATGTAGGCTGCAGTGACGATGGCATTACTCCAAACGAGACTTTTATTAAAGCTGCGCCTTATGACCCATCTAAGCCAATAGAAATCACGGATTTCACTCCTGATTCAGGTGGTGTTGGTCAACGATTGGTGATTTATGGTGAAAACTTTGGAAATGACCCAGAATTGATTCGCGTGTTTATTGGTGGCCAGGAGGCCATTGTGATAGGCGTAAATGGCGAAAGCATTTATTGTCTTGTGCCTGAAAAAGCTTATGACGGTAAGATTGAAATTTACATGGGTGACGATCCGGAGCCTTTGGCAATTGGTTCAGAGGTGTTTGACTACCAGCGAAAAATGGTTGTAAGCACCCTGGCCGGTGATCGAAATGACCGGGATGATCAGGGATGGGTCAATGGCCACTTCGACGATGCGATGGGATTTAGAGAACCCGCCTTCATGAAGTTTGACCCTTTGAATCCAGATCATCTTTATGTGTCGTATGACCATGGCCCCGGAATTTACCTGATTAATTTCGCGGATAGCACGGTCACCCAGCACCTCACCTCTTCGGCAGGAAACTGGTGGCGGATACGTAGTCTGGACTTCTCCATAGACGGAGAATTTATGATTGTGTCGCATGACCAGTGGGATCCGAATGGCATCAGTACGTCCATCATGTCAAGAGCCAATGGATTTAAAGACCCACAGATTTTGACCACATCGCGGGCTTGCAACGGCGCTTCAGTTCACCCGGTTAATGGCGAGATGTATTTCAATGGCTATGAAAAAGGCGAATTCTACCGGTTCGATGTCATGAACTCAAAACCCCTCATAGGTGATGCCGGACTAGGCACCAAGGACTATGAAACCTTATTCCTCATCCAGGATAATGAATGGGAGTTTAATATCCAAATCCACCCTTCGGGAAACTATGCATATATCATCATTGTAAATCGACACTATATTTTGCGTACGGACTACAACTGGGATGAACAGCGTTTCAGCCAACCTTATTTGGTTTGCGGCGAACCCCGGGCTGCTGGTTGGGAAGATGGTGTGGGATCAAGCGCCCGCTTAAGAAACCCTTATCAAGGGGTGTTTGTGAAAAATCCTGACTATGCCGGTGAAGCTGATGAGTATGACTTCTACTTTACCGAGCAGCACAACCACGACCTCCGTATTTTAACTCCGCAGGGTAAGGTGACCACATTTGCCGGCCGCGGAAGTTCCAGCATCAACCCCGATCCATATGGCCATATCGATGGTGACTTGCGTCAGGAAGCCCGTTTTGACCAACCCACAGGCTTGGCCTACAATGAGGCAGAAAAAGCTTTCTACGTAATGGACCACCAGAACCGCTGTATTCGAAAAATTGCCTTGGAGGGTGAGGATGAATAAACCAAAAAATAAACAGACTAATTTTATGACTAAATATTTAATATTAGGTATGTTGTTTCTCGGTTTCTCTATTGGCGTATTTGCACAGGAGACCGTTGAAGTAACCGGTATCGTAACCGATGCCAATAATGAACCACTGCCAGGTGTAAGTGTCTATGTCATCGATGTTCCCGGTCTGGGAACAATTACAGATGGGGACGGAAATTACAAGATTAAGATGCCTGCTTACAAAGAATTGACTTTTTCGTATATCGGATTTGAGAAAGTAAATGTACTGATCAAGGAGCAGCGTGTGGTAAACATGACGATGCAGGAGTCCGAGGATAGTGTACTGGACGAGATTGTCGTGACGGGAACGGGAGCACAGAAAAAGATCTCGGTAACCGGTGCGATCACCACCATCGATATGAAAGACCTGAAATCGACTCCTTCGTCAAATTTGTCCAATGCCCTGGCGGGTAATGTGCCGGGTATTATGGCCATGACCACTTCAGGACAACCTGGAAAGAATATCTCGGAATTCTGGATTCGTGGAATATCAACCTTTGGAGCCGGTTCTGGTGCCTATGTGTTGGTTGACGGTTTTGAACGTGATTTGAATGACCTGAATATTGAAGATATTGAGTCGTTTACGGTATTGAAAGACGCTTCGGCAACTGCCATTTATGGTTCGAAAGGTGCAAATGGCGTAGTGCTGATCACGACAAAACGCGGTAACGCCGGGAAGGTGAACATTGATGTGAAGATTGAAAATTCGTACAATACCCGTACAATTACACCGGAATTTGTGGATGGAGAAACCTATGCGAATCTGCTAAACGAGTCGCGGATTACCCGTAACCAGGCACCCATTTATCAGCCCGAAGAGCTTGAGATTTTGCGTTTGGGACTGGATCCGGACTTGTACCCCAATGTGGACTGGAAAGACATGTTGCTTAAAGATGGCGCCATGAGCCACCGGGCCAACCTGAATATCAATGGTGGAGGATCAACTGCACGTTACTATGTTTCTGCAGCTTATGTGGAAGAAGAAGGGATGTATAACACCGACAGTTCACTCCGTGATGACTACGATACCAATGCGAATTATCAGCGCTGGAACTACCGTCTAAATACGGATTTGGATATAACCAAAACCACTTTGCTGAAAGTTAGTGTTTCGGGTTCTTTGGCCAAGCGCAACAGCCCGGGTTTGGGGGACAACGATGTTTGGGGTGAGCTGTTTGGCTATTCACCCATCCGTACCCCGGTTGTGTATTCGAATGGATTTGTACCGGCCGTTGGTACAGGTAACCAGACCAACCCTTGGGTGGCTGCCACGCAAACCGGATTTAATGAGCACTGGGAAAATAAAATCCAGACCAATGTTGCGTTGGAGCAGAATCTGGATTTTGTGACCGACGGCCTTCGTTTTACCGGACTTTTCGGCTACGATACCAACAACTACAACAACATCAACCGCCGCAAATGGCCAGAGCAGTGGAGAGCCGAGCGGGCACGCGATTCAGAAGGAAACCTGGTGTTTACCCATATTGCTGATCCTCGTGAGATGTATCAGGAAAGTGGTTCATCGGGTGATCGACGCGAATTTTTGGACCTGATGTTCAACTACGATCGTGGTTTGAAAGCGCATCACTTTAGCGGAACGGTGAAATATACCCAAGACTCTTTTGTTCGTACACAAAACCTGGGAGATGATCTGAAAAACGGGGTTGCTGAGCGAAACCAAGGGCTTGCGGGACGTGTTGCCTACAACTGGAGCCTTCGCTATTTTGCCGACTTCAACTTTGGGTACACTGGCTCGGAGAACTTTGCCAGAGGACACCAGTTTGGATTCTTCCCCGCCTACTCATTCGCCTGGAACGTGGCGGAAGAAGGTTTCGTGAAGAATAATTTCAAGTGGATCAACATGTTCAAAATTCGTTACTCGCACGGAAAGGTGGGTAACGATAACATGGGCAATGAACGGTTCCCATACCTTTATACAATCGGAGGTATTGAGGGATATCGTGATGATGATGAAGAGGATCCAATTTACACCTCAGGTTATGAATGGGCTCACTATTCCTTTGACAGAAATTACAATGGACTAAGATACATGCAAGTGGCATCGCCCTATGTTACTTGGGAAGTGGCAACCAAAAGTGACCTTGGTTTAGACCTTTCGCTATTTGACGACCGTTTCAGTGCCAATGTGGACTATTTTGATGAGAAGCGTGAAGGAATCTACATGGCACGTAATTACCTTCCGCAAATGGTGGGGCTGGAAAGTGCTCCAAGAGCTAATGTGGGAGCTGTAAAGTCGGAAGGTTTTGATGGCCGCGTGGCGTACAAGCAAAAAGTAGGTGAGGTCGATATGACCGTCAGGGGTAACTTCACCTACAGTAAAAATGAGATCCTGGAGCGGGATGAGGAAAACAATGTTTATCCCTATCAAATGGAAAGAGGCTACCGTGTTGACCAGGCCCGAGGTTTAATTGCCTTGGGATTGTTCGAAGATTATGATGATATCCGCAACAGCCCCGAGCAGCAGTTTGGACCCTACCAGCCGGGAGACATCAAATACAAGGACGTCAATGGTGATGGTGTGATCAACGATGGCGACCGTGTGGCCATTGGTGCAACCCGCCGGCCAAACCTGATCTACGGTATTGGATCATCGGCCCGGTGGAAAGGCCTGGACGTGAATGTTCACTTCCAGGGAGCCGGAAAGTCTAGCTTCTTTATCTACGGAAAAACGGTTTACGCCTTCAGCGAAGGCGAATGGGGAACCGTATTGAAAGACCTGATGGGACCCAACCGCTGGATTTCTTCTGAGATCTCCGGCGATCCGGCAACAGAAGATCCCAATGCTTCCTACCCGCGCTTGAGCTTTGGCGGAAATGGTAACAATTACCGTGAGTCAACTTACTGGCTGCGAAACGGAGCCTACCTTCGCTTGAAGACAGTTGATGTAGGTTACACGCTTCCCAAACAGGTGGTCAACAAGCTGCACTGCAATAACATTCGCATATTTGTGGTAGGTACCAACCTGCTGACCTGGTCCAAATTCAAACTGTGGGATCCGGAAATGGCTAATCCACGCGGTGAAGAGTATCCGCTGACGAAATCAATCACGCTTGGACTAAACATTAATCTGTAAAATCTTATCAAATGAAACGAAATAAAATGAAGACACTGTATCTTCTATTAATTACAGCGCTGGGCGTGGGCGTGCTCTCTTCCTGTGCTGACTATCTGGAGTCTGACCAGTATTTTAAGGATCGGATGACGCTGGATAAAGCATTCTCGAGTAAGCAGTATTCGGAAGAGTGGCTGGCACATGCCTATTCTGATCTGCGCGATGAGAATGCCGATGTGGCCAGTAAGGGATATACGCCGCATTGCTTTGCCGACGACATGTATTATGGCGACCGCGATGCCAATTACGACATCAGTAACGCCTCAGCATTGTCATACAACGAGTTTCACACCGGTATGTATTCTGAGAATGAGAAGCAAGGCACCTGGCTTCAATCCTACAGGGGCATTCGCAATGCCACCACTTTCATTCATAACATCGACATCAATGAGGAGATGACATTGGAAGAAATCGCAGACTACAAAGCACAGGCGCGCTTTGTAAGGGCCTATTATTATTGGCTTCTTCTACGCAAGTATGGCCCCATTCCATTATTGCCGGATGAAGGGATTGACTATACTGACAGCTACGACGAAGTAGCCACTCCCCGCAGTACGTATGAGGAGTGTGCAGAGTATATTGCCAGCGAAATGTTGCTGGCAGCGCAGGATTTGCAAGTGAGCCGCGATCGTTTGGCCATTGCCCGCCCAACGCGCGGAGCAGCCCTGGCTACCCGCGCCAAAGTGCTGTTGTATGCGGCCAGTCCTTTGATGAATGGCAATACCGATGATTATGCCATGGAACTGGTGGATGATGAAGGCAACCAATTGCTGTCAGCCACTTACGACGAGGAGAAATGGGCCAGAGCAGCAGCTGCTGCCAGAGATGTCATGGAACTTGGGGTGTATGAACTCTACACGGCCAGCTTTCGCGAAACTGGTAATTCTTCCTATCCTCCAACTATTGTTCCACCTTACGATGCAGAATTCTCAGACAAAAACTGGCCGGAAGGCTGGAAGAATATTGACCCGTTTGAGTCGTATCGGTCTGTATTTAATGGTACTGCCGGTGCCGAAAATCCCGAACTGATCTTCACGCGGGGAGATAACGGCGGTGAGAAAGGGCAGGCGATGGTAGCACACCAGTTACCCCGTGTGGCCAACGGCTGGAATACCCATGGTTTAACACAGAAGCAGGTTGATGCCTACTACATGAACGATGGAACGGATGCTCCGGGTAAAGACAAGGAGATTGGAAGAGGCGATGGTAGCGATCGTGTTTCCGGTTATGTCACACAGGATGATGTGGACAATGGCTTATACAAGCCACTGAGAGAAGGAGTTTCCCTGCAGTATGCCAACCGCGAACCTCGCTTCTATGCGTCGGTAGCTTATAATGGCAGTGTTTGGCACCTCGAAAATGAGCCTGACAGCTGGAACAAGGAACAACAGGTGTTTTATTACCGTGGCGATGGGAACGGTTATACCAATACCATGTTTTGGCTGCGTACCGGTATTGGCGTGATGAAGTTTGTACACCCACGCGATACCTACCGCGATGGACAAATTGAGCGCATTGTTCCCAAACTCGAACCTGCTATTCGCTACGCTGATATTCTGCTGATGTACGCCGAAGCCTTGAATGAGTTAACCGGTTCGTACAACATACCCTCGTGGGATGGAAGCACGACTTATGCGATTAGTCGCGATGTCAACGAAATGAAGAAGGGCATTCGTCCGGTCCGGATTCGTGGTGGTGTGCCAGACTATCCGGCCGAAGTTTATGCCAGCCGGGATGAGTTCCGCAAAACAGTGAAACGTGAACGCCAGGTGGAATTAATGGGCGAAGGGCAACGTTACTACGACTTACGTCGTTGGAAAGATGCCCCAGTAGAAGAATCATTGCCGATTTATGGATGTAATGTGTTAATGACCAGCGATCAGCGGGATTTATTCCATACTCCGGTAGCCGAGTGGGCACTGCAGTCAACCTTTTCCCGTAAAATGTGGTTCTGGCCAATCAGCCACAACGAGTTGAAGCGGAACAAGCGCCTGACGCAGAACCCGGGATGGACTTATAATGACTAATCTTTAAAACGATAGATGTATATGAAAAAGAGATATAATATACTGTTATCCTTGCTGGCCGTTCTGCTTATATTTAGTTCGTGCGAGGATGAATGGACAAAAGAACAGTATGAGCGTTTCGTGTCGTTTAAAGCTCCGTTAAACGAGCAGGGCGTTACGCGCATTTACGTCCGCTACAGAGAAGATAGCGTTTCAACCTACCGGCTTCCGGTGGTTGTCAGCGGATCAACAACAAATGATCAGAATATGACTGTTCATGTGGCGGTAGACCGTGATACTTTGGATGCCTTAAACATGGAACAGTTTCAAAGTCGTACCGAGCTTTATTATGAGGAGTTAACCAGCGAGTATTTTACCATGCCCGAAACTGTGGATATCGAAGCAGGGGAGAACACTTCGTTGCTGGATATCGACTTCTCACTAAACAACATCGATTTGGTTGACAAGTGGTTGCTGCCGTTAACCGTGGTCGATGATCCATCGTACGACTACGTTTCTCATCCAAGGAAACACTACAAGAAAGCCTTGCTTCGGGTCATGCCTTTCAACGACTATTCGGGGGTGTACAGTGGTACGGCTCTAAAAACTTTCCTTCGGGGATATGAAGGAGATGCAGCCATTGTGAAAAGTGAGGTTGATGTGTATGTGGTTGATGAGCATACGGTTTTCTTTTATGCCGGTACGGTTGATGAAGACCGGACCGACCGCGAAAACTATAAAATTTATGCACACTTCAATGAACAGACCAAGCAAGTAACGCTTACGGCTGATAATCCGGATATGGAGTTTCAGGTATATGGCACACCCGTGTTTACTGTGGAAGAAACCATGGATGCCACACGTCCCTATTTGTTACACCGCTATGTGACGATTAGCAAAATCGATTACAGTTTCACGGATTACACTTCGGTGCCTAATGCAAGCATTGCGTATACCGTACGTGGTTCGCTCATTCTGGAGCGTAAAATCAATACCCAGATACCTGATGAGGATCAGGCCATTGAGTGGTAGAAGGTTGTATGTAATCAATGAATTTAAAAAAAGGATGTTGCCTCAGGCAACATCCTTTTTTTGCAGATAGCAATGGCCTTCATCCCTTTTTTGCTATAGCCTGAATATTTTTTTGACCAGCTGAGTAATCAGTAGAACCAAAAAGCTTGATAGTGCAACCAATCCCCAGTGAACCGGGGTCAATTGTTCGAAGGATAATACTTCATGGAGTAATGGTGTCAAATAGGCGATTGACAACATGATGGCGCAGATTCCTAACGCCAGCCAGATGTATTTGTTTCTTACGACCTGGTTATTAAAGATTCTTTCCTGTGGATCACGCATGTTGAAAACATGCAGCAACTGCGCCACGGCCAGGCTGAAGAAAGTGATGGTATTGGCTGTTTCTTTTGATTCGTTTAAAAGATCGAAGGCGACCAAATAAGTTCCGGTCATGACAAGGGCCATGATCATTCCGTAAACGGAGATCGCAATCCAGTTATTTCGGTTGATAATGGGTTCATCCGGATTTTTTGGTGGTTGCTGCATGATGGTGGCATCGCCTTTGCCGATGCCAAGGGCGAGGGCCGGAAACACATCGGATAGTAGGTTCAGGAAAAGCAGCTGCAAGGGTAGGAGAGGCAGGTGAAACAAGGTAAAGCTGATTCCGGCGATGATCAGTATTTCGGCCAGGTGGTAGGACAGTTGATACAGGACGAATTTGCGGATGTTGCCAAAGATCACGCGGCCTTGTTCGATGGCGTCGACAATGGATGAAAACGAATCGTCTTTCAACACCATGTCCGCAACATCTTGCGCGGCTTGTGTTCCTTTGTCGCCCATGGCAATTCCGATGTCGGCCATTTTTAGCGCCGGGGTATCATTGATTCCATCACCGGTCATGGCTGTAATCTCCCCTTTCTTCTTGTAGTGTTCCACAATGTCTAACTTTTGTCCGGGATCGACGCGTGCAAATAGTGGTGAGTTGATGATTTCGCCTTCCTTTTCATCCAGGCTTTTACCTTCAATCACCTGTTCGTGGCCGTTGTCGGTCAAGTTAACTTCATGGGCAATTGTTCGAGCAATTCCCGGATGGTCGCCGGTAACCATCACCACCTTAATGCCAGCTTGGTGGCACTTTTCAATGGCTGGTTGAACTTCTTTTCGAGCCGGATCGATAAACCCGATAAACCCAACAAAAACCATTTCTTCTACAAAATCTTCTCTGGCCTTCAACTGATCTTTTTGGCTGAGATCATCCTGGCGGTAGGCATAGGCAATAATTCGAAGTCCGCTTTCCGAAAGTTCGTGGTTCTTTTTCAACCAGTCACTTTTCGCTTGCTCATTTAGTTGCACTTCTTTGCCGTTATCCAGGTACTTTGCCGATCGGCTTAAAATAGGTTCGGCGGCCTCTTTTGCGGCAACATAGAGGATGTCTTTTTCCTGATGAACGGTTCCCACAAACTTTGATTCCGAATCAAACGGATCTTCGTGAATCCGTTCAGTATTCGTCAACTTTTCGTAGTGCTCAGGATGGAATGATTTGGTAAACTGAAGCAGAGCCGCATCCAGTGCGTCTCCCTTCAATTCACGTTCGTTTAACCATTCGGCATCGTTGCAGAATACTGAAATTTTGAATAAATGTTGAAAGTTTTCGTTTTCTGAAGCTTCTGTATCCGAAAGATTGTATTTTGCTTCTTCTGTCTGCTCCACCTCGATCGATTTGCCCGGGTATTCCATCAGGCTCACCGTGAGTTCGTTTTTGGTTAATGTGCCTGTTTTGTCAGTGAAAATGACGGTTGTTTCTCCCAAGGTTTCCACGGCTTCCAGCTTCTTGACAATCACGTTGCGTTTAGCCAGGCGTAGCATGCCCCGGGCCAAGGCAATGCTGGCAACAATGGGGAGCCCTTCAGGGATGGCCGCTACAGTCCAGGCAATGGACGTTTGCAGGAGCAGATAGATCTCTTTGCCCGACCACCAGCCAAAAATGAAGAATAACACAGCCAGTCCCAAAATAAACCAGATTAACCGGTGCGACAATTTGGCCAGTTTTCTGTTCAGTGGAATTTCTTCCCTTTTTGTTTCATCAACCAGGTCCGAAACTTTTCCAATCTCTGTTTGGTGGCCAATGGCGGTTACGATGGCCTCGCCCTTTCCACTGGTGATGGCTGTTCCTTTAAACAGCATGTTGGTTCGTTCGGCCAGGGGAGTCTCTTCGTTCAGCTGATCGGTGAATTTTTCAGTGGGAACTGATTCTCCAGTGAGTGGGGATTCATCGGCTGCAAGCTCCGAGGCTTGAAGAATCCGGGCATCTGCCGGCACCAAATCTCCTGATTCGAGCACCAGGATATCGCCCGGAACCAATTCTTCGGCATTGATCTTTTGGCTTTTCCCGTCTCTTCTGACGTGGGTTTCCAGCTGATCCAGCTTCTTAAGCGCGTCAACCGACTTCCGTGCCTGGTACTCCATCCAGAATCCAATCACGGTGTTCAGTAAAATGACAATCAGAATCGCGATCGCTTCGGGAATATCATTGAAAATTAAGGAAACGATGACAGCACCCGTTAACAAGTAAATAATTGGGTTGTTGAGCTGATCAATAGCCAGCCGGAACAAGCTTTTTTGTTTTTTTTCCTGAAGCTTATTTGGGCCAAACTCTCGCTGCCTTTTTCTCACTTCTTGTGGCGACAGTCCTTCTTTGGAAGCAGACCAGGCTTCAAGGGTCTGGTCTGCAGATCGGGTATGTGCTTGCGACTGTTTGGATTTCTCACTCATGCAGTAGTTTTTGTTCCGGGGTTCTGGGTTTCAACCCCTTTTTCAGCAACGGTGTGCTTTTCGGATTCCGAAAACGAATGAGCCGCTCAATACCTCAAGATGGCATTGGCCGGAGCCTCGCTGGAGGGCAACTCATCCATCTCTTCAATGAAAACATTTCCGCCTTTCAGAAAGGTTGATTTGGCAGCAAAATCAAGCAGGCAATGGTCCATCGGTTCTTTGTCCTCATGAATCTTCAATTTCGCGTTTTCCACATCGAAATCGCCCCAAATGTGTTGGCCTTTTCCCACAAACAGGGTTTCTATCCGGCCGCCATTGGCAGCAATCAGCAGTTCTTTCAGATCGGAAGTAATCCGAAGGTTCGTTTCCGAATACTTCTCTTTGTTTTCATTTCTGGTCTTGTCGAAATAAGGCTGTAAAAGTTCGCAGGCTTTTTTATGCACTTTGTCCATGTCGCCGTTATCGTGGTTGCCATGCACACATTTCGGGAAGATGTTCTTATAACCCGAAAGATGCTGAAACTGGGCGCATAGGTGCTCCACCGAAGCAATGACCAAAGGAGCCGATGCATCGCCCAGTATTTTATTCAGGCCATCGTCAACGGCTTGCAGGTACTTCGTCACCTCTTTTTCCTTGTCTTCCTTGCCTTCGCCTTTGCCATGATAAAGGCCAAAGCCGCCCGGGGTTTGCCCGCTGCGGTAGTTCAACGATTTTTGTTTTACATCTTTTCCAACAGCATCTTCCAAATCTTCGGGAAGCACGCCTTTGGTTGGAATCTCCGTCAATTCGTATTGATAAGCTTCAAAAAGCCGATTCTTTTTCAGGCTAAGCTGAAGAATGTAGAACTGGTCGTGACGATTGAAAATACTCAGCAAAGGAAGCAGGTAAAAGCGGTTGGAAACCAACGAAAATTCTTCGATGCGGAGCGGTAGGGTACGGTACACAAATTTATCGCGGCTGCGGAAAACCAGCAGCGAATCGGACAAATGTCTCCAGAACGTGGTGTCTTGCAGCAGCTTTGTGATGGGCTCCAGGTATTCGAAGATCTCACGTTGTTTTAATCCAAGCGCAACGAGCTGTTCTTCAATTTTGGACACCTGGTTTTTCAGGCGGATCATGCTGTCCTTGTTTTCACCGTTGTGGTGGGTTGGTATGTAAATCGAAATGCAATAGTCGCCGCGTTCGGCAACCAGTTCATCAAACTGTTTTTTCTTTAGTAAAGTCATGATTAAACGGATTAAAATGTTAAAAATGAAAGTAGGATAAAGCTCAATAGCCTGCTGCTGTCTCCGCTTTGGAGGAGATACCGTTTAGCTGCGGGAACAATCTCAGGCCAGGAAGCGGAGGGAATCAGGTTTTCGAAATTTGCACGGAAAGTTGTTCTTGCAGCATATCGAAATTCGCCATTGGGCGGTAAATGCTTTTGGGGTGAAATCGATTGGAGTACGATTGATTTGTAAACTGTCCATGGTTTAAAATTTGTTTTTATTCTTATTCATGAAACCACAACTCCTATTCCTAAACGGGCCAGCGCGAACCGTTAGGGGCCGGGAATAGCGTGGGCAGGCGAAAATAAATGAATCATGCAGCTGCCTGAATGATCAAGATGCCCGCTTTTCCTGTGGAAATTATAGGAAAACTGTGGAATATTGCCACACCAAAAATTGATTTTCGAGGACGGCATGCTCCGGTTTAAAAACGGAAAGTTGATGACTAATTTGTATAGGATGGAGAAAAGACAAACAGACCTGAAAGAAGCACTGAATAAACCGAAACCAATTGATGAAATTCTGACCGAGCAGATCGATATGGCCATGCACGAGCATAACCGATCCAAACAGGATTTGTTTCTTTCGGCCATTTCTGCCGGATTGGACATTGGCTTCAGTGTTTTTCTGATGGCCGTTATTTATACGCTTTTCCACGATGTTGTTCATCCTTCGGTCTTGCACGTGCTGCTTGCCTGTGCTTATCCATTAGGCTTTGTTTTTGTGGTTGTCGGAAAATCGGAACTGTTTACCGAGCACACCACGCTGGCTGTTATTCCGGTTTTAAACAAAAGCGCCAGCTTTAAAAGCTTGATGATTTTATGGGGAATCATCTATTCCGGCAATTTGCTCGGAGGCTATGTTTTCAGCGGTATTCTGGCGGTTTTGCCTTCCGCCTTCGAGGTTATCGATTCCAGGGCTTTGGCCGAACTTTCTCTAAAACTCATCAATTTTCCCTGGCATATCATTTTACTCAGTGGCATCCTGGCTGGCTGGTTGATGGGCTTGCTGTCGTGGCTGGTCACCTCGGCACAGGAGACCATAAGCCGAATACTGATCATCGTTTTAATCACTTCGGTGATTGGCATCGGTGGATTGCATCACTCCATTGTAGGTTCCATTGAAGTTTTTGCCGCCGTGCTCACCAGCAATGCTGTAAATTTGAAGGATTATGCCCATGTTCAGATTTGGTCAACCCTTGGCAATATCATCGGCGGCGTGGTGTTTGTCGCTTTAGTCAAGTTCAGCCACGTCAACCCACGAAACCGGAGAATTGGGAAAGGGTAGCTTTTCCAAGCGTTCACCTCATTCATCCAACGATCGGCTCGATCCACCGGGATAGCTGCTCGATGCACCGGAATAACCGCCCGACGGACCGGAATAACCCCTTGACGCACCGGAATAACCGCTCGACGCACCGGAATCTTCGTTTGAAATATCATAACATTTACCCAAATCATCGAATATAGGAGACCAAAACAGCAGATAAAACAAGGGATTTATAGGAATTAACTTGATTAGACAAGCACTTGTCATCAAGTCAAACTAGCTGATGAGCAGACCTCAGTAAAAAATAGAAAATCAACTAGTCATAAAAATAATTGAACAATTGATTGGATTTTGTTCTGAAATGTACTGACTAGCAAAGCAAATTAATTTACATTATTAAACCATGAACCAAAAACAATCTAACCGAAAGGCTATGCATGACGCCGTCATCGCTTTTCTGGATGGCAATCCCGAGAAATGGAGCTCCATCCCCAAAATTGTCGTTTTTAAAACCGAATTGAGTACCGTGAATGTGGCGATTGAACAATCGCAGGAATCGCAACTGGCCGCACAGGTTTTTGTTGGCGAAAGTAAGCAACAGTTAAAAAAAACAATCGCTCTGAAGGGCGACGTATTGAACGACTCGGTAGAAGCAATGGCCGTAGTTACCGATGACGCGGCGCTGGAAAGCAAAATGGCTGCTTCGTATTGGGACCTGAAGAATCTGCGCAATGGCGACTTTGTCCCCAAAATTAAGGAATTGATTGCCATGGCGGAAGCACACAAGGAAGTACTTGTGGCAGAATATGGCGTGACGGAAGAGCAAATTGAAGACCTGAAAGCCGATCTGAATCGTTTCCTGGAAATGAATGGCGAACCGCGGGCCTACCAAATTGCATCGGTGCAGGCCACCAAAAGCCTGGCCGAGCTATTCAGCGAAGCCCACGACATTTTAACCACCAAACTCGACAAGGTGATGAAAATCTTTAAACGCCGCGACCCCGACTTTTACAACGGCTACCTGGCCGCCCGGGTAATTGTAGACCGATAAGCTTCAAAGTCTCTAGATAGCTCAAGAGCAAGGAGGGCCCGGCGATGGGAGTCGGGTTCTCCTTTTTTTGGGGGGAGGGGAGATGGGGAGAGGGAGAGAAACAACTTACCAGTCATAAAAACAAACCATGAATATTATAGAAAACAAGTTTTTTCCGGGATGGATTGATTTGGTCAACGAATTAGAATTTGCATGTTTTACGAATCAGAAACGAAGAGCTGGAAAACATGCGAAGTGTTCTGCATAAAATAACAGATTATATTGGGGCTATTCCATAAACTCCTTGACCCACCCTGTCGCGGCGAGCCGCGACTTCCCTCCCTACACGTAGGGAGGGCCGGGGTGGGTGCAAAAAAGCCAGAGAACGGAGCAGCTCAATTGCCTTGTTTTTCATAACTTGTCTGAAAACACCAATCAAATGAGCGATCCTACTCCAATTAGCCGGGCGCGTGCACTCCGCAAAAACATGACTCCTTTCGAGAAAATATTGTGGGCCAATCTTCGAAAAAGAAAGTTAGGTGGTTTTAAATTCTTACGCCAACATCCCATCATTTATCAAGTGTACAACAACAAACCTCTTTATTTTATTGCTGATTTTTATTGTGCCGATAAAAAACTGGTGATCGAATTGGATGGTAAAATTCACGACTTTCAAAAAGAGGAAGATACCGCCCGTGATGAGATCATGGCAAGCCTGGGCTTGCATGTGATACGAATCAGAAACGAAGAGCTGGAAAACATGCGAAGTGTTCTGCATAAAATAACAGATTATATTGGGGCTATTCCATAAACTCCTTGATCCACCCTGCCGCGGCAAGTCGCGACCTCTACACGTAGGGAGGGCCGGGGAGGGTGCAAAAAAGCCAGAGGAACCAGATTATTTGTTTCGTCCCTAAGCGACTTATCGGGCAAGGAACGGTCCCGGTCTAACTAGTTTGATTTTTTTGATTGGTCGAGCTCAAACTCTTTGCAGCTGCGTTCTTCAAATTTGTAGGTTTTCCCCTGAATTCCAATTTCAACAGGTGGCGCCCAGCCTTTTTCAAACTCAATTTTTACCTTTTTGTGATTGATGTATAGTCTGAACCAATGGCTTCGGAAACGGATACTTAAAACAATGTTTTCAAGGTTTTCGGGTAGGCGTGGGTTGAGCCACAACACATCGTCTCGAATTTGCAGTCCCGTGTAGCAGCGTTGAATCAAATCGACTGTTCCGGCCATGGCGCCCAGGTGAATGCCTTCGGGCGTGGTTCCCCCCTGAACATCTTTGAAGTCGCTCATGAGCGCCTGCTTGAAGTTTTTCCAGGAATTGCTTCGGTTTAGACGGGCGTAAATCCACGAGTGAACCACTTTACTCAAGGTTGATCCGTGCGACGTGCGTTGCTGATAGTAGCGGATGTTTTTCGCAATATCGGTTTGAATATTGAAGGAGTAGCCCAGCTGGCCGAATATTTCTTTGATTTCATGCGAAGTGAGTAAGAAAAAGATCATCAACACATCGGCCTGTTTACTGGCTTTATAGCGGTTCGGTGTGTCGCCCTCGCTTTCCAGAATCCGGTCGAGCCGCATGACCTCGCCGTGTTCACGCTTATAGCGCTCCCAGTCAAATTCTTTCAATTTTTCATAGCCCTCAAATTGGCTGATGATGTTGTCGTCATGAAATGGAATATACATTTTATGGGTCATCTCTTCCCATTTTTTCACATGTTCATCCTTCAATCCAACGGCTTGCATGATTTGTTTTTGTTGGATACCGTCAAACAAGTTCAGAACGTCCAATGCCCGCCGAATTACCCACACGGTCATCAGGTTGGTGTAGGCATTGTTGTTTAAGCCCAGTTCGTCCGAGTCGGGATATTTGGTGTGGTATTCATCGGGTCCCATCACCCCATTGATCACAAAGCGTGATTTTTTGCGGTCGAACTGTGCGATGCTTGACCAAAACAAGGCGACCGATAAGATTAGTTCAGCTCCATAGTATGAAAGAAATTCCATGTCTTTTGTGGCTTGGTAATAGTGCCAGACATTGTACACGATGGTGTGGTTAATGTGCCGCTGCTGGTGGCTGTTGTCGGGAATCCAATTGCCGGACTCCGGGTTGAGGTGAATCTTTTGACTCTCTTCGCGTCCGTCGCTGCCGCTTTGCCAGGGAAACATGGCGCCTTCAAAGCCTTCGTCCCTGGCAGCCTGACGGGCTTCACCCAATCGCCGGAAACGGTACATGAGCAGGCTGCGGGCCACATGGGGCAAATGCAAAATGAGGAAGGGCATGATGTACATTTCGTCCCAGAAAATATGTCCGCGGTAAGCCTCGCCGTGCCAGCCGCGCGAAGGAACGCCAATGTCAATATCGACTGTATGACTGGACACGGTTTGCAAAATATGAAAGGTGTGTAAACGCAAAATGGTTTGGTCTTCGCTTTGATTTCTGAGCTGAATTTTGGTATCAATTCGATTCCACAGGTTTTCCCAGGATGACTCGTGCTTTTGCAGTAAGCGGTTGAATCCGGGTAATTTTTCAATGCTGGTTTTGGCCTGGTAAAGTGGTTCGCTGATCGCCACATCTTTTGAGGTGTAGAGCGTCATGATTTTTTCGATGCGGACCGGCTGAAGCTTCTGAACTTCAAGTTCCAGCTCATGGATCGCTTTTCCTTTTTCTGACTTAAAATTTGCCCTGGGTTTTTGTTTCTTATCATCGATAAACAGTTCGGTGCGGGCAGCCAGTGCCATTTTAATGTGCGATTGGTTGCTTTCGGCTGCCAGACTGATGATATGTTCGCCGAGGCAATTCGTAGAGATCAGGTTCAGGTGTTCGTTGTTCAAATCGCTGTACCGGGCTACATTGTTATTCTTGATATCACCATCAAGTGCGGACACGACATGCAGTGTTCCCGACCAATTCTCGGGAACAATATCCCATGAGATACCAATCACATGGCAGTTGTTCATGCTGACAAATCGTTTGGCAATCAAACTGGTCTCATTTCCCTGTTCATCTGAAAACTTGACTTTGCGGATTAAAAGGCCCGATTTTAAGTCCAACTCATGCTGAAATTCATGAATTGTGACCTGGTCGATGTGAAACGGTTTTCCTTGATTGATTCGGAACGTTAAAGGCAACGGATTAGGCCAGTTCACCAAATCCTCATTTTCAATGTCTTTTCCGGCAATATTTGTTGTAAGCCGGTTGAATCCACCGGCCAGATAGGTTCCCGGATAATGAGTCGCATTGTCGCTGGTTTCTTCAAAGGCACCGCGCAGGGCAATGTAGCCATTTCCAAGCGTTAGCAAGGCCTCGCGTTTGGCTTGTTCTTCGGCATCGTAGCTGTGGTAAGTTATTTTCCAGTTATCCATAAATCAGTTTTTCAGTTTCGGGGGGGGCATTTATGACTGCTGAAGAAGTTGGTTCAGAAACTGTTCTAACTCATCAACATCCTTCAGTCTGAAATGAGCAGCGGTGGGTTGATCATGTTTGCCAACCAAAATGCTGACACCGTCATCAATGATGTCCCGGAAGGCGTCTTCATCCGTCACATCGTCACCAAAGTAAACAGGTATTGTGTTGTCAACGGATAAGTTGAGCTTATCCAGCAGCCAGTACACTGCTTTTCCCTTGTGCCAGTCGATGGCCGGCTTGATTTCCAAAATGCGTTTTCCGGTTCCCAGTTTCAAATTCTCGTGTGCATCAACCACTTGTTGCACCTTGTTTTTGATGGTGTCTACATTCGGCTCGTCTACATTGCGGTAGTGCACGGCGATGGCAAACTTTTTCCGATCGATTTTGCATCCGGGAATTGTTCCGGCCAGTTCGTTTTGAAGTTGTTGTTCCAGTTGATCCAGGAGTGGAAGAACGGCCTGTGCTTCTTTCTGTTCGAGATATAAATTGTCTGGTCCTTCGATGTGGTAGCCGTGGCTTCCGGCATAAATCAATGTGTCGAGTTTGACGAGCTGCTGAATATCGCGCAGATCGCGGCCACTAACGACAGCAACCGGATATTTTTCAGCAAGCTGAACAATGGTCTGGCGCATGTTTTCGCCCAAAACGGCATCTTCGGGTTGCGATACGATTGGGGTCAGTGTACCATCATAATCGAAAAACAGGGCCGGTTTCTTTTTTTGAAGTTGCTTGAAGATTTGCTCCTTTTCGTCGAAAGCTGAGGGTAGTTCTTCACGGAAAGCAGGTTCTTTTTCTGTTTGTCCGCTGATGTCAATTTCGTCGAAACTGCGGATGACCCAATGTGCTCCATGGCGCAGCATATCTGCTTTGCCGCCACTTCGCTTTACTCCGACCACAAATTGAAAACCGCCTGTTTGTCCGGCTTTTACGCCTGCTTCCGCATCTTCGAACACGATGGTTTTACTGATGGAAGATTTGAGCCTGTTGGCTGCTTCAATAAAAATATCAGGCTCCGGTTTCCCTTTCAGTCCAAGTTCTTCAGAAACCTGACCATCCACACGGGTGTCAAAGAGGTTTAAAACACCCGCTTTTTCAAGAATTAACCGTGCGTTTTTACTGGAAGAAATTACCCCGATTTTCAGCCCCTTGGCTTTCCATTCCTCTATTTGTGCGATGGTATCCGGGTAAACATCGGCACCTTCTGCTTCAATGATTTCTAAAAAATGAGCATTCTTTTTGTTACCCAATCCACAAACGGTTTCCTGATCTGGCGAATCTGACGGTTTGCCGTAGGGCAGTTCAATCCCTCTGGATTTTAAGAAACTGTCCACACCATCGTAGCGGGGCTTGCCATCCACATAACTCAGGTAATCGTTGTGGCTAAACGATTTAAAATCCTTTCTTTTTGAGTTTAGAAAAGCGTCAAATACCTGTTTCCATGCTTTTTCGTGCTGCCGCGCTGTTTGGGTGATTACACCATCCATGTCAAAAATGGCTGCTTCAATTCCTTCAATATTCAGTTTCATTTGCTGTTTTTTAAATAGTTGATGAGTCCGCCGGCCAAAAGAATTTTCCGTTGCCGTTTGCTTAAGGGGCAGACCAGTTTAATACCTTGTTGTGTGGCCTTGTTCTATGCCGTAATGGTTTTTCCCTGTTCGATAGACGAAATGACATCGTTGAAGACCAGAATGTTGTTTGTTTCCAGATGGTTCAGGTTCTCAGGATTTTCAAACACAAAAGGGATAATGCCGAAGTTGACCAGGTTTTGAAAGGCAATACGTGCGTAACTTTTGGCAATTACGGCTTTTTGTCCCAGGTAGCGGGGGGCAATGGCCGCATGTTCGCGGCTCGAACCCTGGGCATAGTTTTCACCTGCGACAACCAGGTGGCCACCCAAAGCATCGCGGGCTTTGAGTGCAGCCTGATGGAACGAGGGCTGGAGCGCTTCGTAGGCGAACTGACTAATCGCCTCGATATTGCTTCGAAGCGGCAGTACTTCGGCTCCTGCTTTCAGGATCTCATCGGTCGAAATGTTGTCGCCCATTTTTAGGATGATGGGGGCTTCGAAGGTATTTTCAATTGGTGTGAAATCCGGTAAGGAGGTGATGTTTGGCCCTTTTTTCAGCTCAACATCCCGGCCGCTTTCGTTGGGCTCAATTAACATCATTTTATTGACCGATGCTTGTTCGGGCTCAATGTATTTGGGGTAGGCGGCTTTCTTTCCATAGTCCAGCGGATCTGTAATCACCCCGTGGAGGGCAGATACGGCAGCAGTTTCGGGACTGCATAAGTACACTTGGTCGTCGGCTGTTCCCGACCGGCCCGGAAAGTTCCGGGGCATGGTACGCAGGCTGATGGTGTTGGATGCGGGTGCCTGTCCCATGCCAATGCATCCCATGCATCCGGTTTGGTGGTAGCGGGCGCCTGCTTTAATTAATTCATTTAGGGCACCGAGTTTTCCCAGATCTTCAATTTTTTGCCGCGAAGAAGGGTTGACGTCCAGAGAAACGTCAGCGGGAACAACCTGCCCTTTTACAATTTCACTAACCATCCAAAAGTCGCGCAAACCGGGGTTGGCTGATGAGCCAATCACAACCTGAGAAATCGGTTTTCCGGCTACTTCGCTCACCGGAACTACTTTGCCGGGGCTGCCTGGTTTGGCAATCAGGGGCACCAGTTCATCGAGCCGGATGTGTTCGTAGTGATCGTATGACGCACCTTCGTCGGCTTTAATTTCGGTCCAATCATTTTCGCGGCCTTCTTGTTTCAGGAAAGCCCGGGTCACTTCATCCGACGGGAAAACGGTGGTTGTTGCTCCCAATTCGGCACCCATATTGGCAATGACGTGCCGATCCCAGGCGCTGAGCTGTTTCAGTCCTTCGCCAAAATATTCAACAATATAGCCGACACCTCCTTTTACATCGTAGCGGCGTAACATTTCCAGAATAATGTCTTTTGCACTTAGCCAGTCGGGCAGCCTGTCGGCCAGTTCAACGCCCATAACTTTGGGCATATTGATGTAGTAGGGGTGCCCTGCTGCGGCGGTCGTAATGTCCAAACCTCCGGAGCCCATGGCCAGCATGCCCATGCTGCCAGCCGAACAGGTGTGGCTGTCCGATCCGATCATTAGCTTGCCCGGCTTGCCAAAGCGCTCCATATGCACCACATGGCTGATTCCATTTCCCGGACGGCTATACCAGTACCCGTATTTTTGGGCGGCTGACTGCAGGAAAGCATGATCATCAGCATTTTTGGAATCAGCCTGTAGTAAGTTGTGATCTACATACTGAACAGCCACTTCCACCTGCACGTGATCCAGCCCAAGCTTTTCAAGCTCAAGCATGATTAGTGTCCCGGTAGCGTCCTGCTGCAAAAGATGATCAACTTTCAAGGCGATTTCGCAGCCAGGCTCCATTGAACCTTCCACCAGGTGATTTTTTATCAGCTTTTGTGTGACATTTAATTTTTCCATGAGTTATTATCTTTTAAGTGCGTTGCATCATTTTTTGTTGGCTTTCATTTGGTTGTATTTACGACAGCTCTGCTGTTGAAAACATTAGCCTGGTTGGTAATCTTATCCTTCGGTTTCTTCCATTTCTTCTATCATTTCGCGGCTCACCGGATCGCTTTTTTTGGTTGACGGACGAAGGATGAGCCGAATTCCCCGGTCGTAGGTGAAATAATTCCACGACCAGTTGGCAAATACCACAGCCTTGTTTCGAAAGCCAATTAGAAAGAGCAGGTGTACCACCATCCAGATGAACCAACCCAGGGCACCACTGAAATTGAGGTCGCCGGGAAAATCTGCCACTGCTTTATTTCGGCCCACAGTAGCCAACACCCCTTTGTTTTTATAGTGAAAAGATTTCATGTTTTTACCTTGTTGTAGCTTGTCCAGATTTTTTCTCAGTTGCCGACCTTGTTGTATGGCCGCCTGTGCCAGTCCAGGTAGTCCTTTGTGGTAGTCCGGATGCAGCATATGGGCGACATCGCCAATGGCGAATATGGTTTCATACACTTGTTTTTGCTCAGAATTCTTATAAACGCGATTGGTGTCGTCAACGATCAATTTTCCTTTTTGAATGCTTTTTTCTCCAAATCCATCAATCAGATTTCCTTTTACACCGGCTGCCCAAACCAAAGTTCCTGCTTCTATTTTGGTGTCATTGTCCAGTTCTACCACTTGTCCGTCGTAATCGTTAGTCATGCAGCTTAATACGACATTGACACCCATTTTTTCAAGGTATTGGTGGGCTTTGCTTCCAGACTTTTCTGACATGGATGGCAGAACGCGGTCGAGTCCTTCAACCAAATGAATTTCCATATTGCTGATGTCGAGCCTGGGATAGTCCTTGGGCAATACCTTGTTTTTGAGTTCAGCCAACGAACCACAAACTTCAACCCCAGTAGGCCCGGCACCAACGACCACAAAGGTCATTAGCTTTTTCTGTTCCTCTTTGTTCTCGATGATCTCAGCCTTTTCGAACTGTTGAAAAATATGACTTCGCAAATCGAGTGCATGGGTTACTTGCTTGACAGGAAAAGCGTGTTCTGCAATATTTTTGTTTCCGAAATAATTAATCTGCGATCCGGTTGCAATAACCAGGTAATCATAGTTCAACGAGCCTGCCGACGTGTCCAGTGTCCTTCTTTCCGGATCAATTCGGTTTACTTTCAACATTCGGAAGTGGGTGTCCGGCTTTCGATTAATCACTTTTCTTAACGGTCCTGCAATTGAATCTGGTTCAAGTCCAGCCGTTGCCACTTGATAGAGCAGGGGCTGAAATGTATGGTAGTTGTACCGATCCAATAACACAATCTGAAAATGATCAGAATTGAGATTTTTCAGTAATTGAATGCCTCCAAAACCTCCGCCAATGATTACAATTCTGGATTTTTTGGTGTCGGGTATATTGATGGAAAAGAGATGCTCTTGATTCGTCATTTCGCTATGTTTTGCTTTAAGGGAATGAAAAAACCGTTCCAGTTTTAGCTGTTTGGGCTAGCTGGGCTCAATTGGATTGACTGAACTTGGGCTACTGTTGTTTTAAACACGAAGAAGTGCGGCGTATAGCAAGCGGCGACTTTTAGCTTCATCTGAACAAAACTGCTACCATTGTCAAGATCAGATGTTGCTGTTGATCAAAGCGTATGGATGAGCTCTCTTATTTTTTGTGTAGAGTTATTACACGCTTTTTCCAGAAAATTCCACAATCACTTTACATTCGATAAAATCTGGTTGGCCTTGATTTTCCAGCGAGTCCCAGCAGTTTCCTCGTTTTCAGTTGTGCTGTTGCTTTCATGCTGATTATGGTATAACAATTGCCATTATTATCATAAAAAAGAAAATTGATTTCCTTATAATCAAAACAAAAAGAGAGCAGGTATGACAAAACAAAATCACTCTCACAAGATACACGAGTTTGAAAATCAAGAGTGGCTTGATTCCATTGATTACATTATTGAGAATGAAGATGCTGACCGGGTTGACGAATTAATTGAATTGCTAAAAAGCCGGGCCCGGGCAAAAGGCATTCGGCTAAAGTCTCCTGTCAATACTCCATATGTCAATACCATTCCGGTTTCTGATGAAGTGGACTATCCGGGCAACCGCGAGTTGGAGCGAAAGATTAAAAGTATCATTCGATGGAATGCCATGGCGATGGTGGTTCAAGCCAACAAAAAGCAAGATGGCATTGGAGGGCACATTTCAACTTATGCTTCGTCGGCCACGCTCTATGAGGTTGGATTCAATCTTTTCTTTCGGGGAGCAGACAGCGGCACATCGGCTGATATGGTGTATTTTCAGGGACACTCTTCGCCCGGTATTTACGCCCGCTCTTTTTTGGAGGGGCGCTTTTCGAAAAAGCTTCTGGAAAATTTTCGGCGTGAACTGAATCCCAAAGGCGGCTTGTCTTCTTATCCGCACCCGCGGTTAATGCCAGACTATTGGCGGTTTCCCACCGTGTCGATGGGCTTGGGGCCAATTATGGCCATTTACCAGGCACGATTTAACAAGTACTTGCAAGACAAAGGTCTCTTGGAAGAGTCTGATCAAAAAGTGTGGGCATTTATTGGCGATGGTGAGATGGATGAACCTGAGTCGCTGGGTGCCATTACGCTGGCTTCGAGAGAGGATTTGGATAACCTGATTTTTGTGGTCAATTGTAATTTGCAAAGGCTTGATGGACCAGTTCGGGGAAACTCATCGATCATACAAGAATTGGAAGCAGCCTTTTATGGTGCTGGCTGGAATGTCATTAAAGTGATATTGGGCGAAAACTGGGATCCTCTCCTGGAGAAGGATAAAAGTGGTTTATTGATAAAGCGACTTGGCGAGTTGGTTGATGGGCAGCGTCAGAAATTCTCGATTTCTGATGGCGATGTTATTCGCAAGGAATTTTTTGGAAAGTACAAGGAATTGTTAAAACTCGTTGAAGATTTAAGTGATGACGAGCTGGTCAAGTTGCGCCGCGGAGGGCACGACCCGCTAAAAGTATACAATGCCTACAAGAAAGCGTCTGAATCTACGAACGGCCCAACGGTCATTTTAACCCAAACCGTGAAAGGCTATGGACTGGGCGAAGCGGGCGAAGGCCGAAACATTACCCACCAGCAAAAGAAATTGAATGAAGAAGAGCTCATCCATTTTCGCGATCGGTTCAATATCCCGATTTCGGATGAAGATTTGGCAGAAGCTCCCTTTTACAAGCCTGCCGAAGACAGCGACGAGATTCAATACCTGAAAAAACAGCGGGAGAAACTCAATGGGTTTTTACCGGTTCGAAATGAGGAGACGGTAGATTTTGAGATGCCGGATTCCGAGGTGTTTGAGGAGTTCCTAAAAGGTTCCGGAAAGCGGGAAGTGGCCACGACCATGGCTGCTGTGCAGCTGCTTTCGAAACTTCTGAAGGATAAGAATATCGGAAAGCTGATTGTTCCGATTGTGCCTGATGAATCGCGGACTTTCGGGATGGATGCCTTGTTTAGGCAAGTGGGTATCTATGCGCACAAAGGACAACTGTACGAACCCGTTGACCGCGATAGTTTATTGTACTACAAGGAAGCAAAAGACGGCGCTATTTTGGAAGAGGGAATTACCGAAGCGGGGTCCATGTCGTCGTTTATCGCTGCAGGAACAGCCTATTCTGCTCATCAAATCAATTGCATTCCGTTCTACATCTTTTACTCCATGTTTGGTTTTCAGCGGGTGGGCGATTTAATATGGGCCGCTGCCGATGCGCGAACCAAAGGATTTTTGCTGGGAGGAACAGCCGGGCGAACCACCTTGGCCGGCGAAGGCCTGCAGCACCAGGATGGGCAAAGCCATTTGCTGGCACTTTCCGTTCCTACAGTTCAGGCTTACGACCCGGCATTTGCCTATGAGCTGGCGGTGATCGTAAAGAATGGAATCAAACGCATGTATGTGGATGGCGAGGACATCTTTTACTACATCACCATCATGAACGAAAAATATAAGATGCCAGCCAAACCTCCCCGAAAGGGAATCGAAGAAGGCATTATTAATGGGATGTACCCGTTTAGGAGCAGCCGGAAAAATGAGCATAACCTGCACTTGCTTGGAAGTGGTTCCATTTTGAATGAAGCCCTGAAAGCAGCCGATATTCTGAAGAAAGATTACGATATTTTTTCGGAAGTATGGAGTGTGACCAGCTACAAGCAATTGTATGACAACGCTATTGAAACGGAACGCCAAAACCGACTGAATGATTCGAAAATAAAATCTTACATCGAAGAGGCTGTGGGAAAGGAAGAAGGAATTTTTGTTGCTGCTTCCGACTATGTTAAGGCTTTGCCATTGTCGGTTTCAAAATGGTTTCCCGGAACTTTTGAGGCCCTGGGAACCGATGGTTTTGGCCTTAGCGAACATCGCGACGAATTGCGGGAACATTTCGAAGTCAATGCAAAACATATTGTTTGGTGTACTTTGCTGGCTCTCCATAAGCAAAAAAAGATTGACCAAAAAACATTAAAAGAAGCCAAAGAGAAATTGCAGATAACCGGGGAGAAAAAATCGCCACTTCGACCGTGAATCAGCGAAGCAATCCGAAAAAACAGGTAGTAACCCTTAATTTGAAATACAGATGAAGAAAGAAATAAAAATTCCAGAGATCGCCGAAAGTGTCGAAACTGGTTTAGTAGCCGGAATCCTGGTTTCTGTTGGCGATAAGGTTGATGAAGATCAGGGCTTGGTTGAAATTGAAACGGATAAGGCGACTACCGATATTCCTTCGCCTTACGCCGGTGTGGTGGATGAAATTAAAGTGAGTGAAGGCGATGAAGTGAAAGTCAACCAGGTCATCATGATTATTGAAACCGAAGGAAAAGGAGAGGAGAATGGCGATGAGGATGCCGACGAAAAAGACGATGAACAAGCTTCGGATGATAAAAAGTCTAAAAAGGAAAAATCAAAATCGACAAAAAAGGAAGAACAGGTAGGAGATTCTGAAGAAGAGGGTCAGGATTCAGAAGAAGATGACGACGATGACGAGCAAGAAGAGTCTTCCGAAGAAAGCGAAAAGTCTGATGAGTCGCAGGAAGAGGATGAAAGTAAAAAGAAAGAGAAGAAAGATTCGGCTGATCTGCCTGCTTCGCCTTCGGTCAGACGATTGGCACGCGAAAAAGGGGTGGATTTGAGTCAGGTGGAAGGCACGGGACCAGGCGAGCGAATTACGGCTGAGGACGTAAAAAAGCACGCAGAACAAGCGGAGGCTGGTGAGTCTGATAAAAAATCGGACAAGAAAAAAGAAACCAAAGACGACGGGAAAAAGTCGCCTGATTTTGCCAAATGGGGCCTGATTTCGGTGGAGCCGATGAGCCGCATTCGCAAGCTGACAGCCACTAATGTGCAGAGTGCCTGGCAAACCATTCCGCATGTCACCCAGTTTGACGAAGCGGACATCACCAATCTTGAAAATTTCAGACAAAAGAATAAAGAGAAAGTTGCCAAAACAGGTGGAAAACTAACGGTGACAGCTTTGTTGCTCAAAATTGTTGGTTTTGCACTGCAGAAATATCCTCAGTTTAATGCCAGTCTGGATACCGAGAATGATCAAATCATTTACAAGCATTACTACCATGTTGGCGTTGCGGTTGATACGGCTCAGGGGTTGTTGGTTCCGGTGGTGCGCGATGTCAATAAGAAGTCGCTGACCGAGCTTTCAGCTGAGCTGGATGAGCTGGCTGAAAAAGCCCGCGACAAGAAAATTTCATCCGACGAAATGCAGGGTGGAAGCTTTACCATCTCCAATTTGGGCGGTATTGGCGGGACCGGTTTCACGCCGATTGTTTATGCGCCCCAGGTCGCCATACTAGGCGTAGCTCGAAGCAAATATCAGCAGGTTTTGGTTGATGATGAATTTCAAAAGCGAATGGTGATTCCCTTGTCTCTTTCTTATGATCATCGCGTGATTGATGGTGCCGATGGTGCACGCTTTCTACGCTGGATATGCCAGGTGATTGAAGATCCTTACGCCATCCTGCAATAAAAACGAATCATAATGAACAACGATAAAAAACACGAACTCGTCATTATTGGTGCTGGTCCCGGAGGTTACCGCGCGGCATTCATGGCCGCCGATCTGGGGCTGAAAGTTACCTTGGTCGATCCGGAAGTCAATCCGGGAGGCGTTTGTCTTTACCGCGGATGCATTCCTACCAAGGCATTGTTGCACTTGTCGAAAATTAAAAAGGATGCGGCAGAAGCTGATGCCATGGGGCTTCATTTTTCTGCGGCAGAAATTGATGTGAAAAAGGTGGCCAACTGGAAAAGCAAGGTTGTGAAGAAGCTGACCGCCGGCTTGGGACAACTGGTAAAGGCCTGGAAGATCAATTACATCAGGGCTTATGCCAAGTTTATCGACTCGAAAACACTGGAGTTGAAGCATGAAAATGGCGATGTGGAAAAGATCACCTTTCAAAAAGCCATTATTGCAACCGGTGCCACACCAGTCGAACTTCCGGGAATGGAGTTTGACAAGCCCGGTATTTTAAACGCATCAAAAGCTTTGGAGTTGAAAGAGATTCCTGATAAACTGTTAGTGATTGGCGGCGGTTACATCGGCCTTGAAATGGCTACGATTTATCATGCACTTGGTTCGAAAGTTAGCATTTCCGAACTGACAGATGATTTCATGCCGGGAATGGACAAGGATTTGGTGGCCGAATATAAGAAGGCATCGAAAGAAATGTTCCAGGATGTTTTTCTGAAAACGAAAGTGGTGAAGGTGGATAAAAAGGGTGACGCGCTGCAAGTGACTTTCGAAGACAGCGAACAAAAGACATTCAGGAAGCCATACGACCAGGTGTTGGTAGCCGTGGGGCAAAAGCCCAACACCGACAGCCTGGCACTGGAAAAGACAGCCATTGAGTTGGATGAAAAAGGATTCATCAAGGTAAATGAGCAGCAGGAAACAACGGGCAAAAATGTGTTTGCCATTGGCGATGTTGCCGGTGCCCCTTTGCTGGCACATAAAGCGAGTTACGAGGGCAAAGTGGCCGCTGAGGTGATTGCCGGTAAAAAGTCAACCAACGACGCGAAAGTGATACCGGCAGTGATTTATACCGAACCCGAGATTGCCACCTGTGGATTGAGCGAAAAGGAGGCGAAAGATAACGACATCAGCTATAAAGTAGCCAAGTTTCCATGGGCCGCGTCGGGTAGGGCCGTGGCGATGAATGAAACGATCGGCTTTACCAAGTTGCTGATCAATCCGGAAAACGAACGCATACTGGGAGCGGGGATTGTCGGAAAAAATGCCGGTGATCTGATTCCGGAGCTGGCGCTGTCTATCGAGATGGCAGCAACTGCTGAAGATCTGGCGCTGACCATCCATCCGCATCCAACGCTGAGCGAAACCATTATGGAAGCGGCCGAATTATTTTACGGCCATCCGGCCCATACGTTTGTCAAAAAGAAATAACAAATCATTTGTAGAACCTTTAAAATAAATAACCATGCAAAACTATCATGAGCCACCAACAGAATTGTCAGATGAAACCCGCGATTTTATCCGGGCTCTTACATCGTTGAAAGAAGAAATTGAAGCTATTGATTGGTATCAACAGCGTCTATCGGTCACTAAAAATCAACAACTCAAAAAGATTTTAGAACACAACCGCAATGAAGAAATGGAGCATGCCTGTATGGCTTTAGAATGGCTCCGAAGAAATATGAAAGGTTGGGATGAACATTTGAGAACCTACCTATTTACCGAAAAAGATATTGTTAAAATTGAAGATGACTAAAAAATAGAAAGCTATGAATATTTTAAAAAAATCGATCGCACCAATTACCGATAAGGCCTGGGAGGAAATTACGGACAGGACCAAGCAAATTATGGGAACCTATTTGACTGCCCGAAAGTTTGTTGACATTGAAGGGCCAACTGGTCTGGAACAAGGTGGAATTTCAACCGGCCGTTTAATTGTACCTGAAAACCAGTCGGATGATGGTGTAAATTATGGAATCAGGGAAATGTTGCCTTTTATCGAAATTCGCAAGCCTTTTGAACTGGATCTTTGGGAGCTCGACAACATTGAACGGGGCGCAAAAGATGTTGACTTGACGCCACTGGAAGAAGCTGTAAAAGAAGTGGCTTTTTTTGAAGAAAAGGTGATTTATGAAGGCTTTGAACCGATCAAAATTAAGGGAATGAAACAGGCTGCGGAAAATCCATCTGTTGAAATTCCGAAAAGTACCAATGCATTTTTGAAAGAACTGGGCAAGCAAATTATGCAACTATGTCAAAATGGGGTTGAAGGCCCATATTCGTTGGTGATTTCAGCAGCCGAATGGCTTGAGTTGGTGAAGCTTTCCGAAGGTTATCCCATCCAAAAGCAGCTAACGGAAATCTTAGGTGGACAGCTGATCATTAACCAATCCAATAAGCTTTCTTTTTTGGTTTCGGAGCGGGGAGGAGATTATGAACTGGTTCAAGGACAAGATATTACTTTGGGCTATGATACACATGATACTCAAAATGTGAAACTCTACCTGACGGCTTCATTTACCTTCAGGGTTTTAAGTCCTGAAGCAGTCGTTGTATTTGAAAGTAAGCGGTCGGATTAGCATCTGAAATCAAGACAGATTCAGCCGGCATCGTTTTGAAAAAAGTCATCATTTAACGATTAAAGAAAGGAACGAGCATGTTTAAATTATTGAATTTGACAAAAGATAATCTGATAGCCATTAAGATTGACGGAAAGGTCCGAAAAGAAGACTATCAAATGATTACCCCTTTGATCAATGGACGTGTCAAAGACTATGGGAAAATCAGGATGTACATTGAAATTGAAAGTATTGAGGGTGTTGAGGCTGCAGCGTTGAAAGAAGATTTGAAAACCTACATCAAACATTTTAACCATATGGAAAAAGTTGTTGTTGTTGGCAAAAGTAAATGGCAAAAGTTGTGGTCAAATCTGGCTAGCCCATTTGTTTCAGGCGAGATGAAATACTATTCCGAAGAGGAAATTACCGATGCTGTCCGCTGGATTTTGGATTAGCGAATGGGGTCGCTTCAACCGGGATGCCTTTTGATAGTCAACTTTCGAATCAGAAGAAGTTTAATTTGAAAAACAGAACGAAATGAGAATAACGATTATAAGTGATATAAAAGGAAATGCGGAAAGCATCATTCCTTATGGATTAAACCTGGCCAAACATCTGGAGGCTGAGGTAGATTTGGTTCATGTTATTGATTCGCGCATGGCGCAGGGAGTCAGCAGTACGTATGCCGATTCGCAAAGCATAACGCCAGGGAATAAGTTTTCGCATGCCGAAATTATGCAGCGCGAAAAGCGACAGGTTGCCATGAAAATTGACCAGATGCTGAGTAAGGAAGCTTCGAAGTTGAATTATCCTTTAAAAGTCAATGTTGACATTGAAGAAAACAGTGTTGAAAATAAAATAGCGAATGATCTGAACGCAGGTGCCAGTGCCTTAATGGTTATCAATAAGGAAGCGGATGGGGCCATCTTTGAATCGCAAAAGGAGCTGATCGATTGCTGTAAAGCTTTTAGCGGGATAAGCTTGTTGGTTCCACCCGGTGAAGAATTTCAACCCATTTCAAGTATTCTTTTACCAACAAATTTCGATGATGAAGAATTTAACAACTATCGGAAAGTAGCTGATTTTCTGGGTGTTTTTCATCCCGTGGTGAATGCTATGGGTATGCGTGCCGACAAAACAGCGGGTGAGCTGCGGCAGTGGGAGAAAAAGCTTTCGAGCGTATTTCATCTTTCATCGGTCAATCACAAGCTGATCACGGCAGGTGATTTCGAAGCGCAATTTATCGAGTATACGGCGCTGCTCGAGCCCGGTTTGACCTTGATTTTTGAGCGGCCACAGAACGCCATTGCAAGTTTTTTCAAAAAGGAATTTGTGCTAAAAATTTTGGAACAAACCCGCACGCCGGTATTGTTCTATTCGATGAAACAATAATTCAGGCGACGAAAAATTAGTCAGTCTATTTTATTCGGCTTCCGGTTTATTTTCCTCCTGTAGTTGATGAAGCAAGCGGGCATATTTTCCACCGTGGAGCAACAGTTCGTTGTGATTGCCCCGCTCAATGATTTCGCCATCTTCCAGCACCAAAATCATATCGGAGTTTTTAATGGTGCTCAGTCGGTGAGCCACGGCAATCACCGTTTTCAATGAGAAAATATTCGCGATGGCTTGCTGAATATATTGCTCGGTGAGTGAGTCAACCGCACTGGTGGCCTCGTCAAGGATAATGAGCTCGCTGTTGCCGGCAATGGCCCGGGCAAACGAAATCAGCTGGGCTTGTCCTTTCGACAGGTTGTCGCCGTTGTCTTGAATAACAAATTCATAGCCGCCCGGTAGCTGATTGATAAAGTGGTTGGCAAACACAAAGGAAGCGGCTTGTTCCACATCGCTTTTGGAAATTGATTCGCGCCCCAGCGAAATGTTGAATTCGACCGTATTGTTGAACATGAAAATATCCTGCTGCATCACCGAAATGGTTTCGCGAACCTGCGCAATGGGGATGTCAGTTAGTTCAATACCATTAATTTTGATGGAGCCCCGATAGCCGGTGTAGGTTTTCGCCAGCAGTTTAATGATGGTCGATTTGCCCGATCCTGTTGTTCCAACCAAAGCCAGCCGGTCGCCTTTGTTGAGTGTGAAAGAAACATTCTTTAATACGTCCGGCGAATCTTCAGAATAACGGAAATAGACATTTTTAAACTCAATTTCGCGAACCTGCAAAGGCTGTGGCGTTTGGCTGCTTTGCGCTGCTTTGGGGTCTTCCACTTGCTGATCTACCAATTCGTTGATGTGTTCGAGCGCCGATAAAGCCCGCTGAATGGTGGAGATTTGTTGGGCAAATTGTTTGACCGGGATGAACAAACGTTCCAACGTAGTGACAAACACAATGAGGATTCCCAGCGTAAAGCCATAATCCCAAATTTGAATGGCGCCGTACCAAATGACAATGGCCGTAGCTACCGAGGTAATTCCTTCAACAAGCGAATAAAGTGCCGAATCGTAAATGTTCGAATTGTTTTGCGCATCGCAATATTCTTTGTTGAGTTTGTCGTATTTTTCGAATGCTTCATTTTCGGCTGCATATAGCTGAACAGTTTTCATACCGTTGAGCGATTCCTGAAGGTATGCTGCGGATTTGGCCAGGCTGGTGCGTGAATTGTTGTAAGCCATGCGGATTTTCTTCCGCAGATAGCTCATGATTAGCACAATAACCGGAACGACAATAAGCAAAACCAGCGTGAGCCGCCAGTTCAGGTAAAACAGGTAACCAACCAGGGCCAGCGTTTTGATACTGTCGGCCAAAAGCCCCAGGATTCCCTGGGCAAACGATTCTGAAATGGATTCCATGTCGCTGGTCAGGCGAGAAAGCGTGACACCAATCGGTTTTTTATCGAAGTAACTGAGTGGAAACCGAAGTGATTTTCCGAACAGCTCTTTCCGCATATCAACAATGGCCAGTCCGCCCGATTTCGAAAAGGCATAGCTGTAAACACCGTCAAACAGCAGGTTGACAAGCAACACCACCGCCAGCAAAATGATTTGAAGAATCAAACCTTCACGGTTTCCCGGAACGACGTAGTTGTCGATGATGTTTTCAACCAGCCACAGAAAAAGAATGCCCGCAATGGTGGTGACCGGAATGGAAGCAATACTGAGGAAGAACCACTTTTTATGCGGAACAAAATAGCGTCCAAATCGCCGAAGCAATTGCCAGTCTTTTGTTTTTAATATCTTTTGTGTTGCGTTAATCATCGGTTTCCAATTCAATTTTTAATGACAGCTTTTGCGTTTAACTTTCCTGCTGAAGTGCGAGAATGTCGCGGTAAAATTCAGATTGTTCCAGCAGCTCGCGGTGATTGCCTTTGGCAGCCATCCTTCCTTCTTCCAGTACAATCGTAAAGTCAGTTTTTTCAAGCACACTGATCCGGTTCGAAATGACCACCAGGCTTTTGGCCGGATGATTGTCGAATATTTGCTTGATCAAAAAGCGCTCGGTGTCGGTGTCAACCGCCGAAAACACATCATCCAAAATCAGCAGGTCGCAGGGCGTGTAAAGCGCACGGGCCAGGCTAATGCGTTGTTTTTGTCCGCCCGAGAGCATGATGCCTTTTTCACCCACCAATGTTTTTTCCTTCTTCGGAAAGCGGGCCAGTTCGTCGGCAAAGGAACTCTTGTAAATCACTTCCTTGAAATCGTTCTTTGTCGGTGCTTTTTCCGAACCAAAAGCAATGTTGTTTTCAATGGTATCCGAAAACAGAAAAACCTCCTGGCTCACCGTTCTTACCGACGAGCGGATATCTTCGCTGCGCAGGTCGGCCGCGTCCAAATCGCCAAAATAAACCATGCCTTTTTCGGGGCGTAAATAGCCATTCAAACAGTTGATGAGCGTTGTTTTACCAGAACCCACCTTTCCGGTGATACCAACGACTTGCCCGGGTTTGATGGTGAAGGAAATAGCTTGCAATTCGGGTTTTTCCCCGTTGTGGTAGGTGAAGTTGAGGTTTTTTACACGGATGCCATCGCCAAACAAATTGGCTTTGATTTCATCGGGAAGTGCCTGGCGTTTTTCATCGGCTCCTTTTCGTTCCAAAATGGTTTGAATGCTGCTGATGCCCACAAAACCCTGCTGGAAAATGGTGAGCACCCAGCCCAAGCCCATAATGGGCTGGCTGAGCAGCGCCGCGTAGGCAATGTATCCGGTTAGTTCGCCAATGGTAAACTTTCCGTTAATGACGTACATGCCGCCGACAAAGAGCACCACAATCTTCAGAATTTGTCCCAGGTTGAAAAGCAGTGGCATGACAAAGGAACGAATCCAGGCAATTTTCAAGGTTTGCCCAAACAGGGAGATGTTTTCCTTCTGAACTTCACGTTCGGCGTAATCGTAAATGTTGTAGCTTTTAATCACGCTGTTTCCCGACAAAAAGGAGATGGTTTTTCCCGATAGCCTTTGCAGCGTATTCATTTGCAACCTTGTGTTTTTCACCATGATGGCCATGCCGATACGAACGATGATAAAGACCACCACCATGGGCACAATGCAGTACAAGGTGAGCGCGGGCGAAAGTTGCCACATTTTATAAGGCGTCAGCGACAGGGAGAAAATGATGTTACCGATTTGCAGGATGCCAAATCCGGCGATCAGCCGCAGTCCGTTGATGTCGTTGTTGATTCGGGAGATGATGGAGCCGGACGAGTTTTCATCGTAATAGTCTTTTCCAAACGACGAAAGTTTCCGGAACATTTCGCCTTTCAGCTGCCGTTCAATCAAACGGGCCGGGATGAAAATCAGGATGCGCGAAAAAGTCCGCACCAGGATCAACGCCAAAGCCAAGCCAACGATGATCAGTACGTTTTTGTTGAAATCAGCTTCATTGCCTGCGCGTCCGTCGGCAATTAGGTCAATGCTTCGCTGAATAAACTCGGGAATGGTGACCGACACCCAAACGGTAAGCGCCAAAAAAAGAATTCCCCCGGTGTACCACCAGCGGTATTGGTGCATGTAGCTGAATAAAAATTTCAGTTTTGAAAACATGAGCTAAATTGTCGTTTAAAGGCTTCTATTCGTTGGGACAGCTTTGCAATTGCAACAACTGCCAGTCGTTTAATAAGTTGATTAAATTTCCATTGTACTTCTGATGATAATTATGAAGCACCCGTTCGGCTTGGGTAATGCCGCTTGCCGTAATTTCGCGGACGGGCTCCAAATAAAGACTTTCGTCCACGCTGCAGCAAGTGACCGAACGCCGCGTGAGGCCACCCAAAGCAATTTGATACAGTTGCTTGGCCACCGTTCCGGCGTGAATGTTTCCACTGGCAGCCTGCAATCCTTTGCGGGGAACCTGCGCACGCACTTTCTGCATGGTTTTCACGTCCCAATTTGAAATCAGCGCTTCGGCTTCATCCAGACTGTCGCCATCGTACAGCAGGCCTACCCAAAGGGCCGACAGTGCGGCAATATGCCTGGTGCAGCTGGCATCGGCGCCGCGCATCTCGATGAACTGCTTTAGGCGCACATCGGGAAAGACGGTCGATACATGCGTTTCCCAATCTTCCATGGTGGGCACAAGCTGGTGCTTCCCATTCATAAAATCGCGAAAGGTCATGCCACTGGCCGGTAAGTATTCTTCATTCCGGAAGATAAAATACATGGGCACGTCCAACAGGTAATCTACCCAGCGTTCGAAGCCAAAACCTTCATCAAAAATAAAAGGTAAAAAGCCGCATCGGTCCGGGTCGGTGTCTTCCCAAATGTGTGCCCGGTAAGTCAAATAGCCGTTTGGTTTTCCACCCGAAAACGGCGAATTGGCAAAGATGGCGGTGACGATGTATTGCAAAGCCTGAGCAACCCGCATTTTCCGAACCATGTCCGATTCGCTTGAATAGTCGAGGTTAACCTGAATGGTGGCCGTGTTGGTCATCATATCCAGTCCGAGTTTGCCGCGGGTGGGCATGTGCTCTTTCATATACGTGTAGCGCTTCTTGGGCATCCAGGGTAGTTCGTCGACTTCCCAAAGGGGGCCAACACCCATGGGAAGACTAAAAAAGCCAAACTCCTGACAAATGGATTTGAGCTCCTCAAAGTGCTTCTTCGTTTCGATGTAAGTTTCATGTACCGTCTTGAAATTCTTTCCGGAAAGCTCAAACTGGCCGCCGGGTTCGAGCGTGATGGAAGCTCCGTTCTGCTTCAGCCCGATGATATTTCCATGTTCATTAATGGGTTCCCAACCGTGAATCTGCATATGCTTCAAAATGGTTTTGATGCCCGGTTCTGTGTTGTAACCCAGTCGATGAAAGTTCGTGGTGTTGTATAGGAATTTTTCGTGCTCGGTTCCAATGCCCCAATCCACCGAAGGTTTGCTTCCCTGCTCAAAGTAATGCACCAACTGTGCCTTGTCCAGTATGTGTTGTTGTTTTTCTATTTCTGTCATCTTCTTACTAAAGTTCTTTTTGGCAATTTTGTTTTCCCTTGAGTTGAATTCTTTTTCGTTTTAAGCGCTTGGTGGGCTTGTCAATTGAATATGGTCGCTTGCTTATTTTGAGTTCAGAATACAGTCTAAAACATATTTTTCCACGTGACGGTTTTTACCGATGTACGGAAAATTGTGCATCGACAACATGGCTGGCGCGTTTAACTCGACGACAATGTAGTTTTCTGTCGAAGGCGGAGCCAGCAAATTGTTGATGATGATATCAATTCCTGCCAGTTTCAAGCCTGCGGCCTGCGCCGATTGGATGGCCACTTCGCGATAATAGTCCGGCATTTCGTCGGTGACATCAATGCTGTCGCCTCCGGTGCTCAAATTCGAATTTTTGCGCAGGTACACTTTTTCGCCTTCCGGCAGAATACTTTCCGGGGTGAGTTGAAAAGCCTTCAAATGCCGCAGCACCTCTTCATCAATGACAATCTTCAGCAAGGGATGCCGGTAATCTGTTCCACGCCCGGCATTTTTCTGCTCGATTAACTGCCGAATGGTCAGCTTGCCATCGCCGGTTACGTTCGCCGGCTCGCGGTAGGCAATGGCCCGCACCTTGTCGTCAATCACCAAAAACCGATACTCCCGGCCAGTAAAATATTCTTCCACAATCACCCGGTTGGCGTGCAAAAAGGCATTGTTGATGGCTTCCTGAAGCTCATCGTGGGTTTGCAGGTTGGTGGCAACCGCAATACCGTGGTCGGTGTCAACGGGTTTTACCACAGCCGGAAAACCAACCTTCTGGAGCCGTTCCGGATCGAAGCCCCGTTCGAGCAAAATGCCCTTGGCCTGGCGGATTCCTTTGCGCTGCAGAAACTGGCGCGTCATCCATTTGTCGTTCGAAATCCAGTAGGCAATCAGGCTATTGGCATCCGAGATGGTTCCTTCGTGAATAATAAATTCCTTGTTGTCGTAGGTCACGGCAAGCAGGTTTTTGTTGGCATCAATGATTTCGAAGGGGAGCTTTCGGCGCAGGATTTCTGCCACGATGATTTGCGTGGTGGCTTCAAACTGCTCATAGCCTGCTAAAGGGACGAAATTATAAGTGGTGTCTTCCATTTTTGCGATTGATTTTTAAGGAAGCTCAAAATTAGGAATAAACTGTCGAAATAAAGGATCACGATGAAGGAATCCGGCTCAAGATGCGTAAAATGCTTGTTTTTCAACTGATTTTGAAGAAATGGAAACTTATAACCCAACGGTTTCAATGCTGCCGCTAAATACATTGATTTGAGCTGCTCCTTGTTGAAATAACGTGCTTGAAAAACCGGAAAGCAAATGAAGATCTACTTTTTCTATAAAAACAATATCTTTGGAATTCATTCAAAACTTTCAAACACTAAGCTCAAACTCATGAAAAAACTACGCTTTGGCTCCTTGCTCCTTTTGATGATTTGTTGGCATCTGATAAATGCCCAAACAACCCGAACCACCCATATTCTGGAGAACAACTGGAAATTCAGCAAGGGTAATTTTGAAAATGCTGAACAGGTGGATTTTGACGATTCGGCTTGGGAAACCGTTTCGGTGCCTCATGACTGGGCGATTTATGGGCCATTTGACAAAGAGGTGGACAAACAGGTGGTTGCCATCAGCCAGAACAATGAGCAGGAGGCCTCGGAAAAAACCGGACGCACCGGAGCATTGCCACACATTGGCGATGGTTGGTACCGAACCAGTTTTCAGCTTCCGGAGCTGGCAGCAGGTAGCCGTGTTTTGGTGGTGTTTGAAGGTGCAATGAGCGACCCCGAGGTGTTTGTCAATGGCGAAAAAGCAGGCGAGTGGGGCTATGGTTATGCTTACTTTAATCTTGACATCACCGATTTTGTGGCCTCAGGCGAAAGCAACCTGCTGGCGGTGCACCTTTCGCCAAAACCCTTGTCTTCGCGTTGGTATCCCGGCGCCGGACTGTTTCGAAAAGTGCGCGTACTGGTCCTGCCGGAGCATCATTTTCAATTGTGGGGCACTTTTGTCACGACCCCTTTTGTGACCGACAGCCTGGCCAAAATCAATATTAAAACCAAGGTTGAAGGACAAAATCTTCGCCTGGAAACGGCCATAAAGGACACTGACGGAAATGTGCTGGCCACAGAGACCGCAACAGCTTTGTTTGGCAAGGAATTCGAACAAAATATCGCTTTGGAAAATCCCAAACTTTGGAGCCCCGAATCGCCGGCTTTGTATTATGCCGAGTCGAAGTTATACGATGAAAGCGGCCAGCTTCAAGATGAGCAGACCACCCGTTTTGGGGTTCGCACCATCAGCTACCAGGCCGGCGAGGGATTCAAGCTGAATGGAGAAGTCCGCAAGTTTAAGGGTGTTTGCCTGCATCACGACCTGGGACCATTGGGCGCAGCGGTGAACAAGGCGGCCCTTCGACGCCAGATCCAACTGATGAAAGACATGGGCGCCAATGCCATTCGCAGTGCCCACAACATGCCGTCGATCGAACAGCTTGAGCTTTGTGATGAAATGGGCATGCTTTTTTTGGCGGAGAGTTTTGACGAGTGGAAAAGACCAAAGGTGAAAAACGGCTACAATCGTTTTTTCGATGACTACCACGAAAAAGACCTGGTGAACCTGATACGTGCAACCCGCAATCACCCGTGTATTGTGATGTGGAGCAGTGGTAACGAGGTGCCCGACCAGCATGGCAGCGAAGGGGTGAAACGAGCAAAAAGCTTACAGGATATCTTCCATCGTGAAGATTCGACCAGGCCGGTGACGGTTGGTATGGACCAGGTGAAAGCTGTCATGGCGTCGGGATTTGGCGCCATTGTGGATGTGCCGGGGTTGAACTATCGCACGCATCTTTACGAAGAGGCTTTTGAGCGTTTTCCCCAAGGATTGCTTTTGGGCTCCGAAACGGCATCGACCGTGAGCTCCAGGGGCATTTACAAGTTTCCGGTTGAACAAGCCGTTGGCAAAATGTACGATGACGGGCAGTGCTCTTCCTATGATCTGGAATATTGCAATTGGAGTAACCTGCCGGACGATGACGCTGTGCTGCAGGATGACAAAGACTGGGTGATTGGTGAATTTGTGTGGACGGGCTTCGATTACCTGGGTGAGCCGACACCTTACGATGACTACTGGCCTTCGCGCAGTTCTTATTTTGGCATTTGCGATTTGGCTGGCTTACCCAAGGACCGCTATTACTGGTACAAAAGCCGCTGGGATACCATAGAATCGACCTTGCACATCTTACCCCACTGGAACTGGGAAGGGCAGGAGGGCGATACCATTCCGGTGTTTGTGTACAGCAGTTACAGCAGTGCCGAACTTTTTGTGAACGGGAAAAGCCTGGGCGTACGAACCAAAAACAGCAACTCGAAACTGGAGCGTTACCGCCTGATGTGGAACGATGTGGTGTATGAACCCGGCGAACTGAAAGTGGTTGCTTTCGATGAACATGGTGAGCCTGCCGACGAGAAGATCATTCGCACGGCGGGAGCACCGCATCGCTTGGTGTTGGAGCCGGACCGATCGACCATTCAGGCCGATGGCAAAGACATTAGCTTTGTGACGGTTTCGGTGGTCGATAAAAATGGCCATCCTTGTCCTACGGCCACCAACCAACTGTCATTCGAGGTGAGTGGGGCGGGGAACTACCGGGCAGCCTGTAACGGCGATGCCACATCGCTGGAATTGTTTCACGAGCCAACGATGAAGCTGTTTAGTGGTCAGTTGGTGGTTTTGGTGCAAAGCAACGATGGGCCTGGAGAAATCGAATTGACTGTAGCCGGGAAGGGTTTGAAACGAGCGAAAATTAAAATTTCGTCGGTCGAATAATTATTGGGATCCGGCAGCTTGATTGAGGCATTTGTTTTTTATTTTTAGCCCGAAAAATCAATCCTTTACAATCAACACAAAACGCTATCAATAACCAATCGTAGAAACCATGAAAAAGCTGCTGATCACCCTGGTCGTTCTCGTTTCCTTACTTCCAACTTATGCCCAAGATGACATGAGAGAAATGATCATGTCGTACACCGATTCGACACAGACATTGATTGAAAATGGTCGAAAACTAATTGTGAAACACATCATCGATCACAATTATACGGAGGCCGATAACGTGTTGAACTACCTTAAACAAAAGGCAGGAAGTAGCTATGTTGTGCTCTATCCGGCTGAAGAAATTCTGGCAACCATCGCTATCCGTAACTTTCAACTATTTCTCTACAACGCCCGAAATTTTAACACTTTGCTTGAAGGGAAAAAGAAATATCCGCGATACGACGATATTTCTACCGATCTTCACGCAAACATCAGGTCCGAAATGACAGCGATCCAGCAGGATCTGGACATGGCTGGTCTGTCCGAGCCCGATCGGCAATTGGTTCAGCTTTACCTGGATTACTACAACGGGGAAGATAAGATTGCCCTGCGAAAAAAACTGAACAATTACGCGAGCCAGTTTCCAGACAGTGAATACCAGCATTTTTTGAAAGAAATTAAGTCAAACGCGACAGCCGGGAGATTCAATTTTGGATTCGGCTATTTAAATCAAACGCTTTCCGGAGAAATCACGAATACCATTGATCCGAATATTTCGGGCATGTGCATGGAAATGGATTTTGTTGTAAACCGCACCTATGTTTCACTATACCTTGGTGGAAATTTGAACGCGTTGTATTCGAAAACTGATTTGCCGATCCTGGATACCGACTGGATGTATCTGCAAGGAAACGAAGTGGCCACCATCAGCTATGGTCTTAAGGTGGGCTACATGGTGTTTCGCAACAACCGCATGAAAACCTATCCTTACATAAATATCGGCGGATTTTCGGTAACCGCTCAAGCCAATGACATTGACCTTGATGACAAGAATGAGCTCATGGGATGCTTTGCCCCTGGATTTGGCATTGCATCTGAAATTAACCTGGTAAGCTGGAATTCCGCATCAATGTATGGCCCCATGGCATTTTTGTATCTTAAGCCCAATGTGGGCATTGACTTTTTAACCACCAAGAAGGAGCAATTCAAAGGACAAAGCGTGAGTTTGTCGCTTACGCTGGGAATGGCCTTCGGGAATTTTTAGAAGGCAATGGTTACCTGGTTTATTGAGCGGGTGACTCGGAGTCACCCGCTCAGTAGAAAACAGGATCGCTTCTTCAACCGGGCACGTTTTCGATGCCAGAGGCATCCAATGTTTGTAGAACTAACCCGAGTAGAGGATGATGCAATCCCGGATGGGATCGTATGGTTTGCCTACATAACCCGGCTTTCGCCGGAATGACGGAGCAGAAGCCAGCAGCATAAAATCGTCAATCGTCAATAGCTCAATCGTCAATCGATTCAGCTTGTTTTCCGGTAGCGCCAAATGGACAATGCCAAAAAAGTGGTGCCGATCATGGTGAGGGAAACAAATTCTTCGAGCAAATCGAAAAAGCCGGAACCTTTCAGTACGACCATCCGCATGATGCGCATAAAGTAATAAATGGGGTTGATGCGATTGAGGTCCTGGGCCCAGCCAGGCATGCTTTCGACGGGCGTAAAGATGCCTCCCATCAAAATAAAAATCATCATAAAAAAGTAGGTGACAAACATAACTTGCTGCTGCGTTTCGGTAATGGTCGAAATAAAGAGGCCCAGCCCCAGCACGCCAACCAGGTAGAGCGCGGCAAAACCAAACAACAGGGGCAGGCTACCCACAATGGGCATGTTGAATGCGACCCGGGCGATGACCAAACCAAAAGCGAGGTCGAACAGGGCAATGATTAAAAAAGGGACGAGCTTGCCCAAAATGAACTGGTACTTTTTAATGGGGGTCACATTGAGCTGTTCGATGGTGCCAATTTCCTTTTCGCGCACCAGGTTCATGCCCGATAAAAACATGCCGATAATGGTGACCAGAATTGCCAGGATGCCGGGAGCCATGTACCATTTGTAATCCAACTCGGGATTGAACCAATAGCTGTCCTTCACCTCGATGCGCCGGGGTGGGTTAAATTCGGGCAGGCTTTTCCATTCGGCAATCACTGCTTTGTTGAAGCCCTTGAGAATGCCCAGCGTGTACGAATAGATGAGCGATGCTTTGTTACCATCAATGGCATTGATAAGCAGTTGCAGCTTCGCCTGATCTTCGCGAATGAGGTCGCGTTCAAACCCAGGTGGAATGAGCATCACAAAATCGGCTTCTTCTTTATTGAAACTGTTTTCGGCATCCTGTACATCAAACGAGGCATCGTAAATGTTGAAAAAGGGCGAGGCTTCGAACCTGGACACCAGCTCGCGCGAAGTCTCCGACAGGTCTTGGTTCACCACATAAATATTCACGTTTTTCAGGTCGTAGGTGGCCGCAAAAACCAACACGAGCATTTGTATCAGTGGCAATAAGAAGATCATCGGCAACATGGTTTTGTTCCGAAATATCTGGATGAACTCTTTTTGAAGAATGTATTTTATCGTTTTCATTTTTTTTATTTTGTGTCACGAGTCGTAAGGTTCAAATTTCAAGTTATCTAACCACAGAGTTACACGGAGTTGTGCACAGAGGAACACAACGTTTGTTAGTTTGCCAATCGCTTAATTCCATTTTTCAAGGATGCGACATTGCAATTCTATAGCAGTCCAATCTTGCATTCTGAAAGCTTTAGATAGGTTAATTCGTAGGCGCTTTCAAGTAATTCTGATCCCAGAGCTGAGCGAACATCAAAAGCACATTTTAGAATTCGCTCTGTAATTTGATTAATTTCCATAGGTGTTTGTTTTTACAATTATACTCTCATTTTACTCTGTGAGAAACTCCGTGAAACTCTGTGGTTAAATGATTATTACTCGCTACTCCAGCCTCACTTTAAATTTCCGGACGGCAATGGCGGTAAACACAACAGCCATCGCAATTAAAATCACGGTTTCTTTCCACACGTATAAAAATCCGGTTCCTTTGAGCATGATGTTTTTCAGGATGACAATAAACCAGCGCGGCGGCATCAGGTTGGACAGGACTTGCAGCGGCATGGGCATGTTCTCGATCGGGAAAATAAAGCCCGAAAGCAAGATGGTCGGCAACATCAAACCGATCATGGAGATAAACATAGCCACCATCTGGCTGTTGGCGATGGACGAAATGAGAATTCCCAGGCAGAGCGCCATCAAAATAAACAAGATACTTTCTCCCATGAGCAGTATCCAACTGCCATGAATGGGGACTCCGAAAGCAAAGTGTCCAATAATCAGGATGATTGCGGCATTGATGATGGATAGGGCGAGGTATGGCGCCACTTTCCCGAGGATGATCTGCACAGGCCGCAGCGGCGAAACCAGTAAAATTTCCATGGTTCCCAGCTCTTTCTCACGGGTGATGGAGATGGAGGTCATCATGGCCGAGATCAGCATCAAGATCATAGCCATAATGCCCGGCACAAACAAGTGCACCGATTCGAGGCTTTCGTTGTAGTACATGCGTACTTCGGGTTCAATTTGCATGGGGAGTTTCAGTTCTCCCATTTCTTTCAGGATGTAGTCGTTGATAATTCCGGAGGTGTAACCAGCCAGCAACTTACCCATATTGGGGTCGGATGCATCGGCAATGACCTGAATGTTGGCTTTTCCTTCGCGTTCGAGGGTTTGTGCAAAGTTGGATTCAAAAATGAGCACTTCTTTCACCTGCCCTTTTTTGAAGATGGCTTCCACGTCATTGGTGCTTTCCAGGTACTGATCGAGCACAAAATAGCCCGACGACAGCAACTTGGCAGTAATTTCCCGCGTCACCTCATCTTTCGACTGGTCATAAATGGCAATGTGCGCATCTTTGATTTCGTTGGTGATGACCGTCCCAAAAAGCAGCAACTGCGCAACCGGAATCCCAAACAAAATAATCATGGTCCGCACATCGCGAAAGATGTGTAGAAATTCTTTTTTAACAAATCCGAAAAAACGTGACATAGTGTTGAGTATTAAAATTCAGTTTTCATGTTGCCTAACCACAGAGTTACACAGAGGGACACAAAGTTTACTAATTTGCCAGTCGCTTAATCCGGACTCAATTAATTCATAAAACAGACACTCTTCATAGGCGCTCTCCAATAATCCTGGCCCCAACAAGGCTGAGTGAACATCAAAAGCACATTTTAGAACTGGTTGCGTGATTTGATTAATTTCCATAGCGGCTTATTTTTTAATTAAACTCATATTACTCTGTGAAAAACTCCATGAAACTCTGTGGTTAAATTACTATCACTCCCCATTTTTCGCGGCTCTGGCCAACTTCAAAAACACCCCATCCATATCCTCCGACTGGAATTGTTTTTTTAGATTTTCGGGGGTGTCGAGGGCAGCAATGCGGCCATCCACCATAATGGAAACCCGGTCACAGTATTCGGCTTCATCCATGTAGTGCGTGGTCACAAAGATGGTTTTTCCTTCTGCAGCCGCTTCGTAGATGAAATCCCAAAACTGGCGTCGGGTAATCGGGTCAACGCCACCGGTTGGCTCATCCAGGAACACGATCTGCGGATCATGGAAAATAGCGATGGAGAAAGCCAATTTCTGTTTCCATCCCAATGGAAGCGAAGCGATCAGCTTGTCGCGCTCCGATTCCAGGTTCAGCTTTTTGAGCAGCAGCTGTTCCTTTTCCTTTCGCTGTTTGACCGAAATCCCGTAAATGCCCGCGTAAAACCGGATGTTCTCAGCGATGGTCATATCCTCATACAAGGAGAACTTCTGGCTCATGTAGCCAATGTTCCGCTTGATTTGTTCGGTTTGTTTGTACACATCAAAGCCACCCACGGTAATCTCTCCGGAAGTTGGGGCCGACAAGCCACTGAGAATACGCATGGCGGTGGTTTTGCCGGCTCCGTTGGCTCCCAGAAAGCCAAAGATTTCTCCTTTATAAACCTCGAAGTTCAGGTGGTCGTTAGCCGTGAAAGAGCCGAACTTTTTGACCATGTCTTTTACCGTTATTACCGGGGTTTGTTGATTCATTTTTATTCTGGTTTACTATTTTTCAATTTTAACCACAGAGAACACCAAGTTGAGCACTGAGTTCCACGGAGTACAGTTAAGGATATTGAAACTATTTTGTCTATTTCCATTTAATTTGAAATTTTAAACTCAGTGTTCTCTGTGTAAACCTCCGTGTAACTCTGTGGTTAAAAAACTATTGGTTGCTTGCAGACATGAGTGCCATAAACACATCCTCAATTCCCGGATTGGTTTCAAAGACTTGCAGTTTTCGGTGTTTTTTGCTCATCAGGTAATGTTCCAGTTCAACGGCTTCCATCGCATCGTCAACCGGTGTCACATGTACAAATTGTCCGAAAGCATAGGCCGTTTCCACCTTTTCCCAGGCACGCAGGTCGTTGATTAACCGGTACATCTCTTCGGAGCGGGCAGCCAGCAAGGCTCGGGGGTGGTTTTCCACAATGCGGGCCGGGCTGTCTATTCGCAGGATTTCACCTTTTTGCATCAGCGCCACACGGTCGCACAGGCTGGCTTCGTCCATGTAGGGTGTTGAAACGAGGATGGTGATTCCTTGCTGTTGAAGCTTTTTCAGCATGTCCCAGAACTCTCTTCGAGAAACGGCATCCACGCCTGTGGTGGGTTCGTCGAGTACCAAAATCTTCGGTTTGTGAATCAATGCGCACGACAGGGCCAACTTCTGCTTCATTCCACCTGACAGTTTACCGGCCAGTCGGGTTTTGAACGGTTCAATCTGCACGTAGATGTCTTTGATCAGCTCGTAGTTTTCGGCAATGCTTGTCCCGAAAACAGTCGCGAAAAATTCCAGGTTTTCCTCCACGGTCAGGTCTTGGTAAAGCGAGAAGCGACCCGGCATATAACCAACCAGGCGGCGAATCTTTTTGTAATCCCGCACCACATCCAACCCACTCATCTCCGCTTCTCCTTTGTCTTGGATAAGCAAAGTCATCAAGATGCGCATGAGTGTGGTTTTTCCAGCCCCGTCCGGACCGATCAGACCGAAGAGCTCTCCTTTTTTTACCTCAAAGGAGATGTTTTTCAGCGCCTCGGTTTTGTTGTAGGATTTTGATATGTTGTTGACTTTGATCATTTTCGCTTCGAAATTTCAAGTTTCAAGTTTCAAGTTCCAAGTTGACTTTTTGCTGACTGGTGGATCAAGTTGAAAACGTGTTGCTGGCAGATAGCGACTAGCTGCAAATGCCAACTGAGACTGACTATTGCTTACTCGAATCTCACTTCGCCGGGCATGCCGATTTTTAGGCGGCCATCGTTTTTAACCGCCACTTTCACCGCATAAACCAGCTTGACTCGTTCTTCTTTGGTTTGAATGATTTTGGGAGTGAACTCTGCTTCTGAGGAGATCCACCGGATCTCACCGGCCATCGTTTGGTTTTCCGTTTTATTGTGGTCAATCACTACTTCAACCTGCTGCCCCAACCGGATACTGGGCAGTTGTGCACCGCTAACATAAACGCGCAGATCGAGCTCCGACAGGTCTCCGATTTTCACAATCGCTTTGCCGGGAACAGTCATCTCTCCCAGTTCCACATATTTCTCGAGGACAACACCACTGGTCAAACTGGTGATCAGAGATTTTTCCAATTGATCGCGGGTAATGGACAACTGAGCATCAAGAACTGCCAACTCACTGTTGATGGACAAAAATTGCGTTTCCAGACTTTCCAGTTGTTTTTTTAACACCCGCATCTGCCCGTCTACATCGTCCACCTGTTGTTGGGTGGCGGCTTGGTCGGCAAAGAGCTTATGAATGCGCTCCTGCTGTATACTCAGGTTTTGGATCTGTTCTTTTTGGACTTCAACCTGAGCCCGTAGGTTGGCTTTTTTGGTCGTCACCGCTTGCTGTTGCGCATGCTGTTGTTTAATCTGCAAACTCAGTTGGGTGGTATCCACTATAGCGAGTAGATCGCCGGCATGAATTTCATCCCCCAGTTCCACCGAAAAGTCGATAATCTTCCCTGCAAGCTCTGAAGAAATAATCGTTTCGTCGGTTTCGAAGTTTCCATAGGCATCGGACTGCCCATCATCATTGTTGCACGATAGCAGTGCAAGCATTCCCATTCCTATTAAATATTGAAGTTTCATGTATTGCTGATTTAATCGTTCGTTCCCTGAATGTTTTGGTAGTTGATTTTGGCAGCTTCCAACTGCACTTTATGCGTTTCGAATGTGATCCGGGCGCCCATCTCTGCATTTAAGTCTTGTAAATAGTCTGATGCTGTAATTGTTCCGTTTTCAAGCTTTGAGGCAGCACTTTTCGTAATCTGCTCCTGCAGTTCAATGAGCTCCCGGTCACTTTCGAGTAGGTTTTGTATTTGTTGAATTTTTCGGAATTCCCCGTCCAGGGCGATGTTGATTTGGCGCTCAAATTGTTGCTGCTGCGTGCTGACCAGTTGTTGCTCAAGCTGAATCACTTCGCGCTCGCGCCGGGTGTTCTTCCAGTCGAAAACGGTCCAGTTAACACCCAGTCCAACCAAATAGAAAGCGTCAAACTCATCGTTCAGCATATTCAGTCCGGGGCGTCCGTAGCCCGCTTGCCCAAAGCCAAATACCTTGGGGTTTCGTTTCTTTTGAAGCAGATCGGACGAAGCTGCGAGCATGTTGGTCTTTTTTTCAAACAAGCTCAGCTCGGGGCGGTTGAGTTCGCCCGCGAGGCTGATATCGTTGGTTTCAATCACCAGATTTTGCAAATCGCTCAGTTCCTTTCCGGTTAATATGGTCAGCGCCGACAGCACGGTTTCGCGCCGCGACTGCAGCTCTATTTGCTGTTGCCTGATTTTGACCAGCTCAGCCAAAATTTGATTCAGTTCCGACTGCAACAATGTTCCGTTTTTTACAGCCGAGTCCATCTGTTTTTTCCGCGCGTCCAGTGTCTCTTGCTTTTTCTCCAACAGGTCGAGGTTTTGTTGAATCAAAAAGCTGGTAAAAAACAGGCTGTTCACTTGTTCCCTTATTTTGTAGAGTTCCACTTCTACACTTTGCTGGTTGGTTTCCTCCCGGGCTTTTTCCAAAATTTCGTTGGCCTGGGTCAGCCCGCCATCCCAGATGTTTTGTTTCACATCCAGGTAGAGTTTGTACTGGTCTTTGGCTACTTCAGGAATATCGACTGACGGCATGCTCAAGCCAATTTCGGTCACATCCGATTGATAAGTTGCCTGGGCATTCAAGCCAACTTGGGGCAGAGAATTGGTCCGGTTGTTGTCCAGCTTCAGCTCCGACATTTGCTTGTAAATGGCCTGTTGCTCCAACAGCGGATGGTACGCCCTTGCCCATTGCTGGCAGTCGTTCAGTGTCACCTGTTGCTGTGCCACTACCAGTTGAGCCGGGAGCAACAGCCACAGAAACAATAGTCTCCGATTCTTCATTGTGTTTCGTTTTTTTTATTTCAATTCCGGTGTTATGGCCCTGAGGACAAATTGTTTCACCTCTTGCTTACGCTCGTCGAAAAAGGCCTGGGTGGCCTGTTTATCTTCATCGAAAAGGACAAAATGGATGATTGGTTTTGCGGCAAAAGGGAAAATGCACATCGAAAGCACATGCACCACGAGGTGTTGCGGATTCATTCGAATAATCTCGCCACGGTCCATCGCTTTTTCAATTATTTCAAAAATCGGGGCGGGCGAAAAGCCATGTTTCAACACCAGCTTGAAAAACATGGACGGATCGCGGTTGACTTCTTTTAAAATAAAAGCCGGCAGGTATGGGTGTTTCATCAATAAGCTTAAGTAGGTGTCGATTACCTGTTCCACTTTCCATGCAAAAGCTTGATCGCTTTGGAAGATTTCTCCAATTTTTGGAAAAGCCAAGCCGATGATTTTGCTGAAAATGGCATCGAAGAGTTTGTCTTTGCTTCGGAAGTAGTAATGGAGTAAGGCTTTGTTTATACCAGCTTCATCAGCTATTTCCTGCATCCGGGCTCCCTCCATTCCTTTTTTTACGAACACATTTTTGGCTGCGTCTAAAATTTTGTCTTCCGTGTTGTCTTTTTTTGTATTCATTCGATTTGAGTTTTACGAGTTCAGAAATAGAAAAACCTCCAGCGATTAACCAGATGGTTAAACTGTGTGGACAAAAGTAATGGCTTAAAAAATAACATGCAACTATTTTAACCAAAAAATTTAACCAAACGGTTAATTCTCTTTTCTCTGATTTTTTTGATTGCTTTTTCAGAATGTTAGCGGGCCTTTGTCGAGCAATGAATAAATTCGGTTACAGGTATTCCAGATTTTACTATCTTCACGATTCAACTAAATTACTACGAATGAAAAAATTAAAACTCCAGAAACACGGCTTGCTGATTCTTCTTGCGAGTGTGTTTGTTATTGGCGCTTGCCAACCGAAAGAAGAAGAAAAAGGGTGGATTCAACTTTTCAATGGGAAAGACCTGAACGACTGGCAAATAAAAATTACCGGACATGATTTGGGCGAAAACTACAACAACACGTTTCGGGTTGAAGATGGCCTGTTGAAAGTGCGTTACGACGAGTATGAAACTTTCAACGGTGAATTTGCGCACCTGTTTTACAAACAGAACTATTCGCACTACAAAATGCGAGTCGAGTATCGGTTTGTTGGCGATCAGGTGACCAATGGGCCAGGATGGGCTTTTCGAAACAGCGGGATCATGATTCACGGGCAAAGCGCCGAAAGTATGGAGAAGGACCAGGATTTTCCGACGTCAATTGAGGTGCAGCTGCTGGGTGGAAACGGAACCGATGAGCGCTCGAACATGAACCTGTGCACGCCGGGAACCAACGTAGTGATGGACGGCGAACTGGTGCTTGACCATTGTACCAATTCCAGCTCGAAAACTTTTCATGGCGATGATTGGGTGACAGCCGAAATTGAAGTTTGCGGCGATTCCATCATCAAACATATCATTGACGGACAGGTGGTGATGCAGTATTCGCAACCCCAATTGGATGAGCGGGACCCCACTTATCAGAAGTTGTTGCCCGCCGACGGAAATAAACTGCTGAAAGGCGGTTCCATTTCGCTGCAAGGCGAAAGCCATCCCGTTGATTTCAGAAAAGTTGAACTGCTGAATTTGGGTGACGACTGCGAGTAGATTCGCTTCGTGCGTCAATCGCATCCCGATAGAAGTTCATGGAATCAAGCTACCGTAAAAAGCGAAATTCGTCTTTTACGGTAGCTTCGTGTTGAACACCATGCTGATCATTTTTTAACAAACAAGTTCAGGGACGTCTTGTTGTGTTATAGACAAAATTGCGATATGAAGATTGAAGTCAATAAAACGGCGCCAGCCTATCACGAAACACAGATTTTGATCCACGCACCGGCTGCGAAAGTTTACAAGGTGCTTAGTGCGGTTAATCATTGGCCGCAATGGCAGAATGATGTAACTGATGCCCATTTGGAAGGTTCGGTTGCGCCAGGCAAACAATTTGTGTGGAAGGCCGGAGGATTTAAAATCAAATCGGAAATTCACACAGCCAGTCCTCCTTCAGAATTGGGTTGGACGGGCAAAATGCTATGGATTAAAGCCATTCACAACTGGACCTTGATTGCAGAAGGGCGCTCAACGCGGGTGGTCGTACAGGAAAGTCTGAACGGTTTTTTAGCCGGACTGATGCAAAAGACACTGACCAAAGGGATGGCGCAAAACCTGTACGAACTGAAGCTGGAAGCTGAAAAGCCGGATTAATGGCCCAGCAGCGCTTTTTGTTTGAGCTGACGGTTCGCTTTGCGATTGGAGTGGTTCAGGATGAGCAGGGCCGAAGCAATAACCATCATGCCCAATACGGAAACCAGGTCCGGCGATTCGTCGGGGATGATCATCCAGCTTAGAATGGCACCCGCAACGGGGATCAGGAACTTCCAGGTGTTGAGCACCGAGACCTTGACACCCGGACGCTGCAACAGGCTAAACCAAATGGTAAAGGCAGCAGCCGACAAAAAGCTCAACCAGCCCAGGGCCACAAAATATTCCACCGATACTGCTTTCAAGCCATAACCTTCAATGGGGATGGAAATCAAAATCAGGCCAATTCCACCAAATAAAAGGGAGGAAGAACTGAGCACAGTGGGGGCCAGTGTTTTTGGCTTTTTAGCCACCCAGACGTTCGAAAAGCCCGACGCAAAATTATTCAGCAACAACAAAGCGACGCCCAGCATGCTGATTTTTACCCCCGAAGGCAGCTCGCTCCGACCGAGACTAATTACCGCTACTCCAATCACGCCCAGCAGAATACTGGTGCTTTTCAGCCAGTCCATTTTGTCATCGTGAAAACTGAAATGAGAAACGACCGAAATAAATAAAGGCGATGAGCCGATAATCATGGCGGCAATTGAGGCGGGCAGCAAGGCGATTCCCGAATAGAAAAACATGTATTGCACGACGGTTTGCAGCAAGGCGATCAGTAAAATGAATCGCCAGTGTTGCACCAATTGTTTCCGATAATTACGATAGTTATTGAAGTATAGCAACAACATGAGCCCTGAAAGTGTGAACCGCACGCCGGCGAACTGAAATGGGCTGTGATATTGCAAACCAATCTTCACCCCAACAAAGGCTGATGACCAAAGCAAGCTGGCTAAAATGGCCAGAAAAGTGGTATGGGAAATGATATTTTTCAAGTGAACTTGACTATTAATGACCTGTTTTTTGCTGATTACGCACCGGCGACTACGGTGTAAAACTCCGATTCAATAAAATATTGTTGGGCTAATGTCTGCAATTTTTCCGGCGTAATGTTCATCAATGTTTGGTAGTACTGTTCGTGAAAGCGGTGATCCAGTCCAAAGTCGGCCACCGAACGAAACGAATGGGCTTGCGCAAAAGGTCCGTCGAAATCGCGGATAAACTCACCAAGCAAATATTGTCGCACCCGTTTCAGCTCTTGTTCCGAAACCGGCTCATCGCGCAGCCGGTTCAACTCAGCAAAAATTTCAGAAATGGTGTCGTTCACATAAGTCTGATCCGTTTCGGTGGCAATCACCAGGTAACCAGCCTCACTTAAACTCAAAATCGAAGAGCCAATGCCGTAGGTGTATCCTTTTTCTTCGCGAATATTGGCCATCAGCCTCGAACTAAAGTAGCCGCCCAAAATGGTATTCAGCACCTGCAAGCCATGAAAATCAGGATGATCTTTTTTGACCATCAGGCAACCCACGCGAATGGCCGATTGGATGGCATCCTTCTTTTTGACCTGGTGTACTTTTTTGTCAGACGACTGAATCGAAAACGACGGAAGCACCATTTTTCCTCCCTGCCAATCATTATCGCCAAAATGTTGGTTGAGTAAGTGGGCCAGTTGCGCGTCGGTGTTGCCTGTTGCCAAGATCCGGCAATTACCCGACCGATAGAATGTAGTGTAGAAATCGTACAGATCATCCCGCGAAATGGACTGAAAATCTTCTTTTTTGACTTTCTGCGAATAAGGATGCTGATTTCCGAAGAGCACTTCAGAAAACTTTTTTTGGCACAGCACCTTCACTTTTTTGTTTTCGAGTAGAAATCGCTGTTTGCGCCGGTTGATCAAGGTTTCAAACTCGTGTTGTTCGAAGGAGGAATGTTTGATCAGGTCTTCGATCACCGGAAGCAGGTGGGGGAGATGTTTATTCAGGCTGATCAAACTAATGGTTCCAAAATGGTGGTCAACCACAAACTGGATGTACGAACCGCGGAAATCCATGATTTCGGCAATCTGCGCACCCGAGTAGCGTTCGCTTCCTTCCTGCATCATCGCATTGGACAGTGCCGATTGCAAAGGTTTGCTCTCATGCCAAAGCCCGGCTTCAAAAATAAAATCGAGCCGGGTTACTTCCTGTGTTCCCGCATTCAATATGTGAACAGGCAAACCGTTGTCCAACGAAATGGCTTCCGGTAGAATAATCACTGGCTTGGCAGCCTCGTTTATCTTGGGTTCTATGGTGCGGTCGATCATTTTTTGGCTAGGTAATTTAATTGTGAGCAATTGGTCGGCTGAAAAAGCAGTTGAGCCTGCCGCAACAAATCGGCACTGGTTACCGACCGGTAAAGGTCCACTTGCTCATTGATGCGTTCGGCCCGGTCGATGTTTTCAAAATTGGCCAGCTCCTGTGCAATGTTCAGGTAGCTCATTTGCGAATAGATCAGGTTGGCTTCCAGCTTATTCTTAATTTTTTCCAGTTCCACAGCTGAAACCAATTCGTTTTGCATGATTTTTAGTTCTTTCCAAATGGCTGATTTGGCGGTGTCAATGCTCACGTCACCAGTCAATTTCCCCGAAACTATAAACAAGCCCGGGTCGTGATCACCCGAAACGTAAGCATCCAGTTCCACAAATAGTTTTTGCTCCTTAATCAAGCGTTGGTACATTCGCGAGCTGTTGCCATTGGACAACACGTCCGAAATCAGGTCGCAGACATAGTATTCGTATTGCCGGCGATCGGGCATGTGGAAAGCCAGGTAAATGGCTGTATCCGGTACGTCACGCTCGACCGTTTTCTCCCGAAACGCTGTTTGAATGGGTTCTTGCGGAAGGGCTACTTTGGCAACATTCCGGTTGGGAATCGATCCAAACCATTTCTCGGCTAGCTGAAGGCACTCGTCGGGGTTCACATGTCCGCTTAAAATCAGCGCCGCGTTGTCGGGTGCGTAAAATCGGAAGAAGAAATCCTTCACCTCCTCCAGGCTGGCATCGGCGATGTGACTGATTTCCTTACCAATGGTTTGCCACTGGTACGGATGAACCTGGTAAGCCAGCTCGCGCAACAACGGCCACACATCGCCATAGGGCTGGTTCAGGTTGCGTTGCTTGAATTCTTCAATCACCACGTTTTTCTGGATGTTTAGCTTTTCTTCCGAGAAGTCGAGTTCCAGCATCCGGTCTGATTCCAGCCAAAAGCCTGTTTCCAGGTTTTCCTTCGGAATGGTGAGGTAGTAATTTGTTAAATCGTTGGTGGTGTAAGCATTGTTTTCTCCGCCCGCGTGTTGCAGAGCTTCGTCGTAGTCCGGAATATTTTTAGTTCCACCAAACATCAGGTGCTCAAACAAATGCGCAAAGCCGGTTCGCTTTGGATTTTCGTCTTTTGCTCCCACGTGATAACAGACATCCAGCGCCACCATGGGCGTAGAATAATCTGGATAGATAAGTATTTGAAGCCCGTTTTCGAGCTGGTAACGTTGAAATTTGATCATAGATTAAAATGAGAAATTAGCCCCTTCAACAAGATCACGGCGCACTTGTTCATACTCTGAAATAATGCGTTCCATGACGTCAGCAACGGCTGGGATATCATTCAATTGTGCTGAAACCTGGCCGATTTCCAGTTCGCCTTCTTCCAGATCGCCTTCAAACATGCCGCGCTTGGCCCGCCCTTTGCTCAGGAGCTGTTTCAATTCTTCGGCATCGGCGCCACGCCATTCGGCTTCGTTTACCTGCTTGAAAAATTCGTTTTTGACCAGACGCACCGGAGCCAGCTTTTTCAAGGCCAATTTGGTTCCGCCTTCACCTAAACCGGCCACCAGTTGTTTGAAGTTTTCGTGGGCCGACGACTCTTGCGTGAGGGCAAAACGTGAGCCAATTTGAACGCCGTCGGCGCCCAGTGCCATGGCTGCCAGCATGGCCCGGCCGCTGCCAATTCCGCCAGCAGCCAGCAGTGGAAGTGTGGTTGCTTTGCGCACGGATGGAATCAAGCTTATTGTTGTGGTTTCTTCCCGACCATTGTGGCCGCCAGCTTCAAAGCCTTCGGCGACAACCGCATCAACGCCTGCCTCTTCACATTTCACAGCAAAGGCCGTGCTCGAAACCACATGCGCCACCAAAATTCCGCGTTCCTTCAGCCAGCCAGTCCACTTTTTAGGACTTCCGGCGGAGGTAAAAACAATGGGGACTTTTTCCGCTGCAATCACGTCCATGATTTCCTCAATTTGAGGATACAGCAAAGGCACATTCACCCCGTATGGTTTGTTTGTGGCTTTCTTTGTTTTCTGAATGTGTTCCAGCAAGGTTTCCGGGTGCATCGAACCGGAACCGATGAGCCCCAACCCACCGTTGTTACTAACCGCTGAGGCCAGTTTCCAGCCGCTGCACCAAACCATTCCACCTTGAATAATCGGATATTGAATACCGAAAAGTTCTGTTATTTTGTTTTGCATTTTCGTTTACTCTTTTGATTGAACCTGACAAGAAAAGCAGGCCCCACATAAAAACGCAAAGGTAGCACAAATGCTGCTGATAAGAAATGATGTCGGAAATACCTGAATGAAAAGAAGCCTGTGCGACACCTTAGTCGAAATTTTTCGTTTTGAAATGCAAATCGCGTTGGGGGAAAGGAATTTCTACCTTGTTTTCGCGGAACTGGTGGTCAATTTCAAAACGCAGGTCGCTTTTGATGTTTTCAACCAAAAAATCATTGGCAGTCCAGAAGTACAGTTCAAAATCAAGCGATGATTCTCCAAAGTCTTTGAAGCGGACAAATGGTGCAGGAGTTTTTACAATCATCGAATGATTTTTTGCTGCTTCCAGGAGTATGCGTTCGACCAGCCGGACGTCGGAGCCATAGGCCACACCAACGCCCACATAAAAACGCGTGACATCGGCGTTGTGGCTCCAGTTGATGACATGCTGCCCGGTGAAACGCGAATTGGGAACGATGATGACGACATTGTCGCGGGTCAGAATTTTGGATACCCGGACGCCGATTTCCAGCACCCGGCCAACGACGCCTTCCATCTCCACCACATCATTCACTTTTACGGAGCCATCAAATAAAATAATGACACCCGAAAAGAAGTCATTGAAAATATGCTGCAAGCCAAATCCAACGCCAATCAATAGGGCTGAAACACTGGCAACCAGCAAGGTTACTTTGAACCCAAGTGAGCCGATGACAATGACGATGCCGACCATCCAAATCACATACTTAACGATTTGTAAGAAAGATTTTCCCCGGCCAATGTCGAGCTTTTTGCTGTCGATTCGTGAATCGAACCAATACTCAACGGCGAAGGATAAGTCACTAATCACATAAAGGATGATGAGGATGAGCAGGATGTTGTACAGCTTAAACTGGAACTTCTCATCGGCATACAGCTCATAACCAAGAACGGAAGACACCTGGACGTCCAGCACTTTAAGGATCAGCAGGAAAAAGGTCGTCCAGACCAGCAACCGGCCGCCTTGGTATAAAAATCGGGTAAAGCGCGATGAAAGTTGCTTTTCCGCACTCTGCCTGCTGATCAGTTTGCGAATGACACGCATGACAAAGAAACCGATGACCAGCAGTGCCACGATTAGTATCAAATCAATCAGGTTAAACTCAAAACCATCGGATTGAAACAAGATGATATTTTTCAAGTCAGTCAGCATCGTCCATGTCGATAATAATGTTTTCCAACGCATTACTGAGGTCGATCACCGAAATGTTTTGCGTGAGTTTTCCCAATTGGGAAATCGAAATGTGTCCGGTTTCTTCCGAAACAACAATGGCAAAAGCATCGGTATTTTCTGTGATTCCCACTGCTGCACGGTGTCGTAATCCAAGCAGCGGGTTCAAATCCTCTTTGTTGGTTAGTGGCATAATGCAGCGGGCCGCAGCAATTTTGTTCCGGTTGATGATGACCGCGCCATCGTGCAAGGGCGTGTTCTTGAAAAAAATGGTCTCCAGCAACGCGTCCGAAATCCGTGCATTGATTTTCTCTCCCGTGCGGATGTAATCTTTTAATTCCGAATTTTGAGCGATCACCAGCAGTGCGCCGGTTTTGGTTTTGGCCATGTTTTCGCAGGCTCGCGAGATCATTTTCAGATGTTGTCCGGAAGCGGATTTGGCTTTTCCTGAAGTAAATAATTGCTCGATACTTAAAAAGCGGTTGACCTGCGGATTGCTGCCAATGAGCAGCAGAAAGCGCCTGATTTCGGGTTGAAAAACCACAATCAACGCCAAAATACCCACACCGATAAACTGGCCCATAAACGAACCCAGCAGTTCCATGTTGAGTGCGCGCACCAGCAACCAAAAAAGGTAAACAAGGAAAAGACCAATGAAAATATTGAAGGCAACGGTTCCTTTAATCAACAAGTACAGCTGGTAAAGCAGAAATGCAACCAGCAGAATGTCCAACACATCCAGAAACCGTAAAGTAATAAATAGACTCATAAATCAGCTACTTCTTTTAGCTTGGTAAAAATCTGAACCGACTCAACGGCTTCCTTCACATCGTGCACCCTCAGAATATCGGCGCCGCCCAACAAAGCCATGGTATTAGCCGTAATGGTTCCACCCAGGCTCTCTTCTGCAGAAACGTTCAGCAGCTTTTGAATCATGGACTTCCGACTAACACCAGCCAAAACCGGCAACTGAAAGACCTTGAAAGCATCCAGCCGGTTTAGTAGATCGTAATTGTGGTCCACCGTTTTGCCAAAGCCAAAGCCCGGATCAAGAATGACATCTTTTACGCCAGCCTTGGTTAGTTTGCGCACTTTTTCAGAAAAATATTTTGAAATATCCTTGATGATGTCTTCGTATTGCGGGTCATCCTGCATGGTTTGTGGCGTTCCCTGGATGTGCATCAAAATATACGGCAAATTCAACTTGCCCACGGTATCAAACATGTGGGCATCAAAATCGCCGCCCGAGATATCGTTTACGATGCAATCGCCGCACTCGTCAACCACCCGCAGAGCCACCCACGAGCGGAAGGTGTCAATGGAAATGGCGGCCTCGGGAAACCGTTTTTTCACGGCTGAAACGGCCGGCAACAGACGGGTCAGCTCTTCTTTGGTCGACATGATACCGGCTCCGGGACGCGTTGACATGGCGCCAATATCAATAATGGAGGCGCCTTGCTCCAGCATTTGTTCGGCACGTTGCACCACCGCATCTTCGGTAACATATTGGCCGCCGTCGTAAAAAGAGTCGGGGCTGACATTTAAAATCCCCATCACAATGGGATTACTTAAGTCGATCAGGCGACCATTCAGGTTGATCGTGTGTTTTCGTTTGAAAAACTTACTGGCAGAACTGGTGATCAACATACAACATAAGAATTTGATGAGTTCGACAATGGTTCTTACAAAAGTAAGATAAAGCCAACAAAATACGCATTTAATTTCTATTTTTATGGCTCAATTTTAAAAGCTGAACATGGAGAAAACCATTCAACAATACAATCATGTCATTGAAATTTGCGAAGATATCTTTTTAAAGAAAATGAGCGATTACGGCGTGGCCTGGCGGATTTTGCGGCCCAGTTCAATGACCGACCAAATTTTTATTAAAGCCCAGCGTATTCGCAGCATCGAAATGAAGGGAACCATGAAAGTGGAAGAGGACGCCCGGTCGGAATATATTGGCATTATCAATTACTGCATCATGGCGCTGATTCAACTTGAAAAAGGCATTGCTGATGAGGACGACCTGACCAGGGAAGAGACTCACAAGCTTTACCTGGATTATTTCAACCAGGCCAAAAGTCTCATGCAAAACAAAAACCACGACTACGATGAAGCCTGGCGGCAGATGCGAATCAGCTCCATTACCGACCTGATCTTAATGAAAATCAAGCGAACCAAACAAATCGAAGATCATGCAGGCCAGACCATTATCTCCGAAGGCATCGACGCCAATTACCTCGACATGATCAATTACGCTGTTTTTGCGTTAATAAAGCTTGAATTTAAAGCATAGATATAATGAAAACGTTTTGGCACATCGCACGCGTCCTATTGGGGCTGGTTTTTATTTTTTCGGGTTTTGTGAAAGGGATCGATCCCTGGGGAATGGCGTACAAGTTTACCGATTACTTTAACGCCTGGGGAATGGAGTCGCTAACTTCGCTGGCTTTTCCGCTTGGAATCTTGCTGTCGGCAGCCGAGTTTATTATTGGTGTGGCGCTGGTGCTCAATGTGTTTATCTCGTTTTTTTCGCTCTTGAGCCTCATCATGATGGCATTTTTTACCGTGCTGACGCTTATTGTTGCTATCCAGAATCCGGTGACCGATTGCGGGTGTTTTGGCGATGCGCTGATCCTGACCAACTGGGAAACCTTCTCGAAAAACATTGTCTTTTTCGCTTTCGCAGCGGTCGTGTTCTTGTATCGAAAAAAATACAAGCCAGCCAATTTTCCGTTGATTGCCACCATTATGGCCGGTGCCACCGTGCTGGTTTATGCCTACCTGGTCGACTACTCCTACAATCACCTGCCCATCATGGATTTTCGTCCGTACAAAATCGGGGTCAATATTCCTGAGGGAATGAAAGTTCCGGATGACGCACCGCAAGATGTTTATGAAAATACCTTTCACTATAAGAATAAAAGCACCGGCGAAGTGAAGCAGTTTAACCAGGAAAACTACCCCTGGCAAGACACCCTGAACTGGGAATTTGTATCGATGGAAGATCCGGTGCTGGTGCAAAAGGGCTACGAGCCGCCCATTCACAACTTCTTTATTGAAACGCCCGAAGGTGAGGATATCAAGGACTTTTTTCTGTACGATGAGAGTTACACCTTCTTCTACATCGCCTATAATCTGGAGAAAGCGGATATATCCAAGATGGCCGCAATTAACGAACTGGCTCGCTATGCCGAAGAAAAAGGCATGAACTTCATCGGGCTGACCTCGTCGATGTTTGATGAGATTGACGAGTTCCGCGCGGAGCATGACATCCGTTTCGAGCTGTTCAATGCCGATGAAATCACGCTGAAAACCATGATCCGCTCCAACCCGGGACTGATGCTGATTAAAAACGGAACAATCCTGGAAAAGTGGCACTACAATGACATTCCGGACCTGGAGGAATTTGAAATGCAGTTGGCGTACTTCAAGCAGTTGGGAAAGTAGCCGCGGCCAGCTGTCCCTGCTTGAACCGGCAAATCTGAATGTCTATCGGGATTCGGTTTTTCGCCCGGGATCAGCCCCTGTTGATTGCACGGCTTTGGGGCTTCCGATCATTGTCGTGTCAATTCGGATAGTTGCGGCCCAGCCGGATTGATCAGCACTCCTTTCGATTGGCATGCTGCAAGCCTGCGGGAGGCAAGCCAACGAATTTGTTGCCTTGCCGCACGGCTGCGGGAAGCCAGCAACAAAAATTTCTGCCTTGTCGCACGGCTGCGGCAGGCCAGCCACAACATTTTTTGCATGTTACACGGCTGCGGCAGGCCATCAAAAAAAATTTCTTCCGTGTAGCAGTGCTGCGGCAGGCCAGCCATAACATTTTTTGCATGCTGCACGGCTGCGGCAAGCCAGCCACAACATTTTCTGCCTTGCCGCACCGCTGCAGGAAGCCAGCCACAAAAATTTCTACCTTGTCGCACGGCTGCGGGAAGCCAGCCACAAAAATTTCTGTCTTGCCGCACGGCTGCGGGAAGCTTTCAAATCAGATCGTTACGCGTGTTAGACTATTGCGATGGGGCGATAACCCGCTTTTCATAAGGCTTGTGGACGAAAGCCCTCAAGGGTCAGCTACTCCGCCGGTTGATCGGACGAGCTCGAAGTCATTCGATCAATAAAAGAAATGATGGCTTTTTGAACTTATCGCGTTTTCGATGCCCGCGGCATCGGATGTTTATAGAAACACAGAATCAGGGAAAGATGCGATCCCGGATGGGATCGTACGGCTTGCTTCCTGGCCACTTTTCTACAAACCTATAAATCCGCCGGATTTAAAGAATGAAATATCGTTGGATGATTACGATGCTTGATCCCTATTTTTCTTACAGGTCCCGATCTCCATCAAAATGACAGCTTTCGCAGGAATCAGCGCTTATTGATCGGATGACTTCGAGTCATCTGATCAATAGCAGTGTGAATTCGATTCTGGATTCAGGCAACCCCCGATCTACCAGTCGGTTCGTTTAATCCAGTCGACCACAAACTTGGCGTTTTCGTAGGGAATGTCGGGCAGGAACCCGTGCCCCAGGTTGAAGATCCACTTGCTGTTCTTGTGGAAAAAGGGCTTGAATTTCTCCAGCTCTTTCTCAATTTCTTCCTGGCTGGCGTACAAATGCCGTGGATCGAGGTTGCCCTGCAAGCCCACTTCGGCATGAACGATTTCGCGCGCATCTTCAATGGGCATTTGCCAGTCGATGCTCACAAAATCAGCCACATCGGGCGTCACGTATTTCAATCCGGTGCCAATTCCTTTGGGGAAAAAGATAAAGGGCGTGCCGGTTTCGCGAACGGCCTGGCTAATCTGTTTCACGGCAGGCATGAATAATTCATTGTACAGCTCAACCGGAATGAGGTTGGCATGCGTTTCGAACAACTGGAAGGCATCGATGCCGTGTTCAATCTGCTTTTTGGCGTAAACGACCGACAAGTCGGCAATGGCATCAATTACCCGTTTGGCCTCTTTTTTATGCTGAAACAAAAACTTAATGGCATCCGGGAAGTTGGGGTTGGAACTAATTCCCTGCAACATGTAGCACATGGTGGTCAGCGGCGCTCCGCAGAAACCAATCAGCGGGATGTTCGCGGGCCGTTGGCGGATAATTTCGTCGATGGCCCCGTAAATGTAGTCGAGCTTGGCCGGATCGGGGTTCAAATGGTCGGCCGGATTAGCCAGCCCTTTCAGCGGCTTGTTGAACACCGGCCCGTGATCGGTAAATTCCAGCTCCATGCCCATGGCGTTGGGTATGACCAAAATGTCAGAGAACAAAATGGCGGCATCAACGCCCAAATCGTGTATCGGCATCAGGGTCACTTCGGCAGCCAGTTTGGCATCATCCATCAATTCACGAAAGGTGTATTTTTCTTTCAACTGATTGTAGTTGGGCAACACGCGCCCGGCCTGGCGCATAAACCAAACCGGTGGTCGCTCGGTTTGCTTTCCCTGAAGTGTATCTAAAAATATGGATTGCATCATCTTTGTGGTCATTTATCGTCATTCATTGTCATTTGTTGTCATTCATTGCTGGATTCCTGATCTATTTGGTATCTAATATCCGGCATCTAATACCAAGTATCCAGCATCCAGCATCGAGTATCCAGTTACACGCTTTTTAACGCTTGCTCGTTGGCTTCAATAATTCGGGCGATGTCTTCATCCGTGTGTGCATCCGAAATGAAGAGGCACTCGAACTGCGATGGCGCCAGGTAAATGCCACTTTCCAACGATTTCTTGAAATAGCTGGCGTATCGGGCTGTATTCGAAGTCATCGCATCCTCAAAACTTTTCACCGACTCGTTGTCGGTAAAGAACAAGGTCATCATGGAGCCAATCCGGTTGATCACACCGGCAACGCCCGTTCGGTGCAGGTTGGCTTTGATTCCTGCTTCGAGCATAGCCGCTTTTCGCTCCAGCTCATCGTAAATCGATGGGGTGTTTTTCAGCGTGCTGAGCATGACGCTTCCGGCAGCCATGGCCAGTGGGTTTCCCGACAATGTTCCGGCTTGGTAAACCGGGCCATCAGGTGCCAGTTTGTCCATAATCTCGGCACGGCCACCGTACGCACCAACAGGCAGTCCGCCGCCAATAATTTTTCCAAGCGTGGTCAGATCGGGTTCTACGCCAAAACGTTGCTGGGCACCGCCCGCCGCCAAACGGAAGCCGGTAATGACTTCATCAAAAATGAGCAGGGCACCGTACTTCTCCGTGATTTGTTTCAAGCCTTTCAGAAAACCTTCTTCGGGTAGCACCACGCCCATGTTTCCGGCAACAGGCTCCAAAATGATAGCCGCAATGTTGTCGCCATGTTTCTGAAACAGCTCTTGCACTGACTCCAGATTATTGTAATCGGCCGTCAGGGTATCTTTTGCTGAAGCTTTGGTTACGCCGGGGCTGTCGGGCAATCCCAGGGTAATGGCTCCTGAACCGGCTTTAATCAAAAAGCTGTCGGCGTGGCCGTGGTAGCAGCCTGCAAACTTCACCACCAAATCGCGGCCCGTGAAACCGCGAGCCAGGCGCAGCGCACTCATCGTGGCTTCCGTTCCCGAGTTCACCATCCGCACTTTTTCTACCGAAGGCACCATGCTGGTGATCAGTTCCGCCATTTCATTTTCGATGAGGGTAGGGGCACCGTAGCTGGTTCCCCGTTCGGCGGCTTGCTGAACGGCCTGTACAATTTCTTCGCGGGCGTGTCCCAAAATCATCGGCCCCCACGAGGCGACAAAGTCCAGGTATTCGTTGCCATCAATGTCCCAAATTTTAGCGCCTTTGGCTTTGGCGACAAAGACCGGATCGGCCTGCACGCTTTTAAAGGCACGCACCGGCGAGTTCACACCTCCGGGAATGAGTTGTTTTGCTTTTTGAAATGCTTGTATGCTTTTATTGAGTTCCATCTTTTTAGTTTCGAGTTTCAAGTTTCGAGTTTCAAGTTTCGGGTTTCGGGTTTCGAGTTTCGGGTTTCAGGGTTTCAGGATCCAGTATCTAGCATCTAGCATCCAGCATCCCGCATCCAGTATCCCGCATCCAGCATTCTAGACCCGATTTCCTTTTTCGAGTTCGCTTAATACAAATTCTTTGGCGTGGTAGGTAATGATCACATCGGCTCCGGCGCGTTTCAGCGAAGTCAGGATTTCCTTGATCAGTCGTTGCTCGTCAATCCAGCCGTTGGCCGCCGCCGCTTTCACCATCGAAAATTCACCGCTCACGTTGTAGGCGACCACAGGAACATTGTAGGTCATTTTCACGCGGCTAATGATGTCCATGTAGCTCAACGCCGGTTTAACCATCACCATGTCGGCCCCTTCTTCCAGATCAGCCTCCACTTCACGCAAGGCTTCATCGGCATTGGCCGGATCCATTTGGTAGGTGCTGCGGTCGCCAAATTGCGGAGCACTTTCGGCGGCATCGCGGAAAGGTCCGTAAAAGCCGGACGCGTATTTGGCCGAGTAAGCCATGATGGGTGTGTTGGAAAATCCGTTGGCATCGAGCGCTTCGCGAATGGCAGCCACGCGGCCGTCCATCATGTCGCTGGGCGCAATGATGTCGGCGCCTGCCTTGGCCAGCGTTACCGACTGTGCAGCCAGTGTGACCAGGGTGCTGTCGTTGTCCACATCGCCATCCACAATGGTTCCGCAGTGACCGTGTTTGGTGTATTCGCAGTTGCACACATCAGCCACAATCATTACCTGGGGCAGTTCCGCTTTGATGGCACGAATGGCTTGCGGCACAATCGCGTCGTGCTGGCAGGCTACTTCGCCGGTTTCGTCTTTTTCAGCCGGAATACCAAACAGCAGGATTTTGTCGACCCCTGTTCTTGTTACGAGGTCCCTCACTTCTTCAACCAGCTTGTCAATTGACAGCTGAAAATTGCCGGGCATCGATTTGATCGGGTTGGCAATATTTTCGCCCGGAAGGACAAAATAAGGCATAATCAGGTCATCGCGGTTGACCTCGGTTTCACGCACCATATTTCGGATGGTGGCGGTTTTTCTTAGTCTTCTGAGTCGTGTGATTGGAAAGCTCATATTGGTCTTTTTTTTAATTTTTACTTTCGATTGATAACAGCGAATGGTTGCCTCGGCCAGGCCTTTGTAGCTGGGGTCGTTGGCCGTTGCCAAAGGTTCAGTCCCGTATTTTCTGATCTCGGCCGTGGTGGTTGTTCCAATGCTAATGAAACGCAATTGATCCGGCGTTGTTTTTAGCTTCTGGATCAGGCTTCGAACGGCCGATGGGCTGGTGACGAGTAAAGCGTCGTAGGCTCCTTGGTCAATGCTGTCAAGTATTTTGGAATCGATATCGGCAGCAGCATTGGTTTGGTAAACATTGACCCGGTCAACGGGTGCTTTTCTGCCCAGTTTTTGCTGAAGCGTGTCGGGTGCCAGGTTACTCAAAATCACCAGCACTTTTTCATTGTTTTGAAGTTTGGGTAAAAACTCATCCACAAAATCGTGTGCCGATTTTCCTGAGCCGACAAAAGCTGGCTGTAAATTAAACTGCTCCAGCTTTTGAGCGGTTTGTTCACCCAGTGCTGCAATTTTGCAGGGAACCTTCGGGTAACTGTTGGTGAAAGGCTGCACGGCATTTTTGCTGGTGAAAATTAGCCAGTCGTATTGGTTGATGTTTTTTTCGAGCTGAAAGGGAAGTGGTGAAATCTCAATGACAGGCATGGAAAGTACCTTGGCACCTTCGTTCGTGAGCATGGTAACCAGCTCGTCCTGCTCTTTTTCAGGATAGGTGCAAACGAAGGTTCTGCCTTTTAATATGTCATTTTTTTTTGTCACTGTTTTGTTTGATGCTGGATGCTTGATCCAGGGATCTTGATGTACAATATTTTTTAATCGACAGTACCTGGCCGGATACTGTCGAGAATTTCTTTGCCGCCGGCATCCAGAATCAGTTGGGCCAGCTCAATCGCTTTCTCTGACGCTTCATCAAGTGTTGTTTCAACCGATTTTTTGATGCGGATTTTGCCATCCAGGCTGGCCACCATGCCTGTCAACTTGATTCGGTCGCCATTCACTTCTGAAAAGCAACCTACCGGCACCTGGCAGCCGCCCTCCAACTCGCGCAGGAGCGAACGTTCGGCCAGCGTAGTTGCCCGGGTCGTCTCGTCGGTCACGGCATCCACCAGCAGTTGGGTGTAGTCGTCGTCTTCTCTGATTTCGATGGCTACCGCTCCCTGGCTCACGGCGGGCAGCATCACGTCAGTATCTAAAAATTCCGTGATCACTTCGTCGTAACCGAGTCGTAAAATGCCGGCACCAGCCATAATCAAGGCATCGCAATGCCCGTCGTTCATTTTTTTCAGGCGCGTTTCCACGTTCCCACGGATATCCACAATCTGCAATTCCGGCTTGTAATGCAACAACTGCGCTTGTCTCCGCAGGCTGGAAGTAGCAATTTTATCGCTGGCTGTAAACTCCGAAAGTTTACGTCCATCTTTTGAGATAAAAACATCGCGGACATCAGCCCGTTTCAGCATGCCTCCAACAATCAGGTTTTCGGGTAGTTCGGTGGGCAGGTCCTTCAGGCTGTGCACGGCCAGATCAATCTTGTTGTCATATAAAGCCTGTTCAATTTCTTTCGTAAAAAGTCCTTTGTCACCGATTTTCGACAATGCCACGTCCAAAATTTTGTCGCCTTTTGTCTTGATGATTTTCAGTTCGAACTGGAGTGTGGGATGGGCTTTTTCCAGTTCGCTCTTTACGGTTTCGGCTTGCCAAAGGGCCAGCTTGCTGCCGCGTGTTCCTATTTTGATTGTTTTTTTAGTCATGGGAAGGGGAGAAGAGGTCGTTGATTACTTTAATGTATTCGGTTTTTCGGCCGTTATCGCTGATGTTCTTCAGGTTGCGAATCATGGATTTGACGAGCTTCTCAGCAATGTGCTTGCCGTACTTTTCCATGTTTTGGTATTCTTCTTCGTTATGAAATTTTTTGAAGAGGGCCAGTTCCGACTGGTTAATTTCATTCACTCCAAGCATAATGTTTTGAATGGCGGGTGAAAGGTTTTGAATGCTCAACCAATCGCCAAATTCATTGGTTTTTTTAGCGATGATCTTTTCAGCAGTAGCGACATAGGTTTTCTTTTTTTCCATGTTTTGCGCGACTACTTCTTCCAAATCATCAACATTATAAAGGGTAATATTTTCTTGTACCGCAATTCTGGGGTCGATATTGCGTGGTACGCCCAAGTCGATAAAGACGGTTTGCTTTTCGGTGTTCTCGGTGCCCAAAATTTCAGGGGTGATTAGCGGGGCTTTGCAGGAAATGGAGCTAACGACAATGTCGGCAGCACGAACGGCCGAGCTCAATTCGTTAAAATCGTGCGCTGTGCCGTAAAAACGTTGGGCAAGCTCTTCGGCTTTGGAGGTAGTGCGGTTCGTAACTACAATATTTTGGCAGCCTTTTTTGTAAAGGTTTTTAATGACTAATTCGCCGGTTTCGCCAGCGCCAATCAGTAATATTTTTTTATCGGGAAGTTGTTCGAAAATGCTGCTGCACTTTTCTACGGCTGCGTAGCTCACGGAGAATGCGCCTGTACTCATCGCGGTTTTCGTGCGGACTTGCTTTCCCGTTTCCAGTGCTTTGTGAAACAACCGGGTGAGGATTTTGCCGGCCGAGCCAATTTCTTCGGCGTGGCTGATGGCTTCCTTGATTTGCGAAACAATTTGATATTCGCCCAGCATCATCGACTCCAAGCCGGATACAACCCGAAACAGATGATTAACAGCGTTTTTTGTTTCGTATTGGTAGAAATGAGATTCGAATCCGTCCTCTTCGTTGATGTGCTTTTTCAAGTAGTGAAAAAGGATATGAAAAGCTCCGGGAGAACAGCATTCTTCGGCGGTGAAATACAATTCGGTGCGGTTGCAGGTAGAAATGATGACGAGTTCACCAATATTCTTATTTTTCAAAATGGTTTGTGACAAATCGGTGTACTCTTCCTTGTTTAAAGCAAATTTTTCGCGAATATGTACAGGTGCCGATTTATGACTTAAGCCTACTACTCCAATCATGCGTGTTGAAAATAAATGAACGTTTGGTTATTGATTTCTTGAATGAATGTACTAAGAAACCAAAGCCGGTGGAGAGAGGCCACAGTAGGTGTGGTAATTTTCGAATGAATAGCTATGATGTACTAAATTAAAGATCGTTTTGCCAGGCGGAGAATAGGTTGTGAAGCTATCAAGTTGTTGTTTGTCAGCTTGATATTGTCTTTGATCTTTGTCGCTATTTTCATCAGTTTGGTGAAAATGACAACAGTTGTCCGTCTTTACTTCTTGTTTGTTGGGGTTTTGGTATTCGATTGTTTTTTTAGCGACCACTTCTTCTTCAGCACCAGCTTTCATGTTCACCCCCAATGTGAGGACAAACAAAGCACCCATCAATAAGAGGTAGGGCATGAAAGAACCGGCTAATCCAAGAAAAAACATAGCGATCGTTTAAATTTGCAGCAACAAAATTAATAATGTCTGTCGAAAATCAGGCATGATTGGGTTGATATTAATCAATTAATTGACATGTTTAAGAAATGCCATTTCGCCTATGCGTGCGAACAAACGGTTTCAAGCCTTGTTTTCGACCCCGACAAATTTCAACTTAGCAAACAAAACAGCGCGAATTTAGTTTTCAGAATTTGTCTATTTCTGCGGAACTTTGTACCACTTGTTGACCGGTGTCGGGGGCGTGTAGCTTTCTAAATAATTAATTGCCTCCTCGCTGTTGTTGGCGATAAAGTAGAGCTCCCGGTACGAGGGCTTGGCGAAGTTTTCTTCGAAGGAACGTTCAAACTGTTGAAACAAATGGTTGTAAAAGCCATTGGTGTTGATAAAAACAATGGCTTTGCTGTGATAATCGAGCTGTTTGAGGGTGATCACTTCCAAAATTTCTTCCAACGTGCCAAAACCTCCGGGAAGCGCAATGAAAGCGTCAGACATTTCACGCATAATGGATTTGCGCTCCATCATATCCTTTGATATAATTAGCTTCTGTGCGTATTCCGAAGCCAGTTTGTGTCCGTTCAGTTTTTCAGGCAAGATGCCTATGGTTTGCCCGCCTGCAGCCACCACTTCTTTTAATACGGTTTCCATCAATCCCACATTGGCGCCGCCATTAACCAGCGTCATTTTTTGCTGTCCAATGAGGTGTGACAAATGAATGGCTTCGTCGATATAAGCCGGATCGATGGCATTGCTTGAGGAGGAGAAAACACAGACTTTCATACAATACTTATTGGTTAAAAGAAGAATGCCATCTTTGCAGACGGCATTCCGTTATTTTATTTTAGGCGTCAATATTGGCATACACCGCATGATCTTCGATAAACTGGCGGCGTGGCGGAACTTCGTCGCCCATGAGCATGCTGAAAATATGATCGGCATCAGCCGCATTTTCAATGGTCACCTGGCGAAGTGTGCGGCGTTCCGGATCCATGGTGGTTGACCACAGCTGTTCCGCGTTCATTTCACCCAAACCTTTGTAGCGCTGGGTGTGTACCTGCGATTCTTTTCCGTCTGCCCACTCGTTAATCAGTTGCAGACGTTGCTGGTCGTTCCAGGCATAGGCTTCGCGTTTACCTTTTTTGATTAAGTATAATGGTGGCGTCGCAATATAAAGATAACCCGCCTTAATCAGGTCATTCATGAACCGGAAGAAGAAAGTCATAATCAGCGTGGCAATGTGGCTTCCGTCCACATCGGCATCGGTCATGATGATGATTTTGTTGTAGCGAATTTTCGACATGTTCAGCGCTTTGGAGTCTTCTTCCGTTCCGATTGAAACGCCAAGAGCCGTAAAGATATTCCGGATTTCTTCGTTGTCGAATACTTTGTGTTGCATGGCTTTTTCAACGTTCAGAATTTTACCCCTTAAAGGCAAAATGGCCTGAAAGCGACGGTTTCGGCCTTGTTTAGCTGTTCCCCCTGCCGAGTCACCCTCAACCAGGTAGATTTCGCATTCAGCAGGATCTTTGTCTGAGCAGTCTGCCAATTTACCGGGCAGTCCACCGCCCGACATCACATTTTTGCGTTGCACCAACTCACGGGCTTTGCGCGCCGCGTGGCGTGCCGTAGCGGCCAAAATTACTTTGTTGACAATGGCTTTTGCCGCTTTCGGATTCTCTTCGAGGTAGTAAGAAAGCATTTCGCTCACGGCCTGGTCAACCGGAAGGCTGACTTCTGAGTTTCCCAATTTTGTTTTTGTTTGGCCTTCAAACTGGGGTTCCTGCACTTTTACCGAAACGACGGCGGTCAAGCCTTCGCGGAAGTCATCACCACTAATATCGAACTTCAGTTTCGAAAGCATGCCAGATGTCTCGGCGTAACCTTTCAGCGTTCTGGTCAGTCCGCGCCGGAAACCAGTCAGGTGGCTACCGCCCTCGATGGTGTTGATGTTGTTGACGTAAGAGTGGATATTCTCCGAGAATGAAGTGTTGTAATGCAAGGCGATTTCAACGGGGATTCCGGCTTTTTCTGATGAAATATGAATGGTTTCGTCAATCAGTTTTTCGCGGGCACTGTCCAGAAATTCAACAAACTCCTTCAATCCTTCTTCAGAGAAATAATCGTCTCTCTTGAAGTTACCCAGCTCGTCCGTCTCACGTTTATCTATCAAAACCAGCCTGATTCCGGCATTCAGGAAAGCCAGTTCCCGCAATCGGGCCGACAGGATCTCATATTTATAAGTTGTGGTCAGAAAAATAGTGTCATCGGGTTTGAAGGTCACGATGGTTCCTGATTTTTCTGTTTCGCCAACCTGTTTCACTTCATACTGGGGAACGCCTTTACGGTATTCCTGCATCCAGATTTTTCCGTCGCGGTGAATTTCAGCGGTCAATACGGTTGATAATGCATTGACACAGGAAACGCCTACGCCGTGCAAGCCACCGGAAACTTTGTAACTGTCTTTGTCAAATTTACCGCCCGCATGCAGCACAGTCATGACTACTTCCAGGGCCGATTTGTTTTCTTTGGTCATTTTTTCGGTAGGAATACCGCGACCATCGTCGGTTACCGTAATTGAATTATCTTCATTAATGATGACTTCAATATTGTTGCAATAGCCTGCCAACGCTTCATCAATTGAGTTGTCGATGACCTCGTAGACCAGGTGGTGAAGTCCTTTTTCGTTTACATCGCCAATGTACATGGCCGGACGCTTGCGTACGGCTTCCAAACCTTCCAGTACCTGAATACTGTCTGCAGAATAATTTCCGTTTCCTTTACCGTTATTCTGCTTATTTTCTATTTCACTCATCTATTCTATGTTTGGTTTATTCAAAATTGATCCTATTTATCGCAGCAAATGATAAACGCTCCATTCGCGTTCGATTCCGTATTCCAACGCTAACATGCCATTTTTATTTTGGGCTGATATGAGAAAAGAGTCTAATTTTCAGTTGATTAAATATCATTCTGCGCTTCAAGTTCGTAACGAACAAATATAGCAAAAATATGCACAAAAACGGCCTGATTTCCTGACGGAAAAGGCGAAAGTTTTCAACAAATTATTAAGTTGTAAGAGACTGTCATTTAGACTGTTGTATTTGCGTTCAGGGCCAGATGAAATTTTAATTCGTTTTTTGCTGATTTTCTGTTTTTTTAAAACGAAAGGCTTGCTCCAACCAATACATTAAAACCCTGTTGCGCATATCCCAGCCAGTTTTCGTATTTCTGGAAGGCGAAGTTGTTCATCCTTCCAAAGAAACTCAATTGCGGACTGTATTGATATTCTACGCCAAAGTTAAAATCGACATAGGAGGAGAGCGTGTAGTTCATTTTGTCAAGCTGAACAGGGCCTGCGATGTTGGCTAAAGGATCGAATACCGCACGTTGTGCATAGGCTTGCCGTTTACTCACAAAGAAGATGTCGGCATTAAATTTCACGGGCCCTTCCGGGTTCAGAATGGTTGAAATTCGCCATTCGAAGTCGGGTTTGTGCCAGGCTTGCTCCAGCGAATCCAGTGTGTAGCTGAAATGTTTTCCCTGGACGTGGAAATTGAGAAAGTCGGAAGCTGTGTAATAAAGCTCGAGTCCGAGTGTTAATTGTTTCAGATCGTCGTAAAAAACATCAAAGGTGTTGGATCTGTTGAGCTGATACGTTGTTTCTGATGTCGCAAGTACCTCGGTTTCTTTTAAAATGTAGAAGTGTTCGTCTTTAATGCTGGCGTAATCGACCTGTGCACGGTAATTGAATCGCGGAGCAAATTTTCCCTTGATACCGCCGGATAAAATGTACTGATGTTCCGTGTTTCGGATGTCCTGGGTCGGAGTCACAAAACGGTTTTCGGCGGCAATGGCCGAATAGTGGTTTTGCTGCAAACGGCCGTCGGCACCGGCAAACAAGGTCATCATGTTTTCAACCGGTGACCATTCGGCTTTGATATTTGGCGTTATCAAAAGCCGGGCATCATCGTCGTCGTCAAGCAAGGCGAAGGTATGAATGCCGGCCTGCAACTTGGCGATATCGCCCTGAAGCAGGATGGCCGGGCTGAGGTTGATCAGAACCTGTTGCTTGTTGCCAGCCGAAGAGGTGATTTCCTTGATGATGCCATCGGTTTTCAGGTAGCTCACCGAAGCGGTCAGTAATCCTTCAAGCGTATTGTAATCTTTTTTGAATCCGGTTCCCAGCTTGATCAGGTTTTCAGTCTGGTCGGTTTTGGTTCCGAAGTGATGGAAGTACAAATTTAAATCGTAGTTTAAATCAGCACGCGTGTCTTCTTCATTGTTCAGGTTGAATTGAAGGCCACCTTTTGCGAAAGCTTGTTGCTCATTCCAGTAGGGAAACAGGGCTTCTTTTTCCTCGTTGGAAAGCTCGTCTCCAGCATAACCATAATAGCGATGCGCCTGGCGGTCGAAAAAGAGTTTGGTGCTGAGGGCTGATCTTCTGAAAAAATGTTTGGTAAACAACTCTGCGACATTTTCACTGCGGGGAGCATCTACTTTGTCGTCGTTCATTAATTTCACTGATCCGTGCGACGACAGGTGTTTGAAATGCAATCCAAAAATGGAATTTCTCCCGGCTTCGGTGTTGAAGAAAAACTCTCCATAGGGGGTTTTGTAATTGCCAAAGCCCGCTTTTAGCAGCCCTTTTCCCAATTCTGCCTTGGGTTCACCCACCATTTGCGCGGCTTGTACCGGGGCCACTTCAAAAGTGCTAAATACGGGCTGTGTGCTAATTTTATATTCAAATACAGGCTTTTCGCCTTTTTTATCCTGAATTTTTGGGATGTCGTTGATTTTAAACACATCCGAAACACTGGGCTCGTAGGCTTTCACCACTTCAACTTCCTGTTTCAGGTTGGTGCTGTCCTGCTGTGCCGAGGCGTTGACGGCGGTAAGCATGACAAGGAGAAATACAGGCATATAGTTAAGAAATGACTTGCTCATGTTGCTTGATTTTACTGTTCGTTAATGTCGATTTGCATTGGACGCTTTCCTTCTTGTTCTTCCTGCTCATCCAAACTTTCGAGGTGTTGCAGCTTGGCCTGGCCAGTCTCAATGATCCCGTCGTCGGTTTCCGGGTAATTTTCAACAATGCTTTTCAGGGTGTGCCTGGCTTGAAAACGATCTCCCTGGCTTAGGTAAATGTCTGACAGCAGGATGAAACTTCTGGCGAGCCAATATTGGTGTGGGGTGTTTTTCGAAATGAAATCCATCACCTGCTCTTCGGCGGCTGCCAATTGGTTTTGTGTGTATAGAATCTCAGTAAGCAGATATTTGGCTTCGGCTCCTTCTTCCGATCGGGTGTCTTCAGCCAGGTTGCCCAGTATTGGTAGCGCTGCGTCCAGTTGCTTGGTTTGATAATATGATTTTGCCAGCTTGTAATTGGCTTCGCGTTTGAGAACGTCGGTCAGCTTTTCGGAGCTCAGCAATGTTTTTGCTGCATCAATGCACGCCTGGTAGTTGCCGAGGTTATAATGGCTGCGCATTTTTCCGGCCCTTGCTTTCAGCAGGTTCCACTGGGTATTCGAAATATTTTCAAGCCGTTCGTAATAGCTTAAAGCTTGTTCGTAGTTCGCTGCGTTAAACTGCAATTCCGAAGCTTTTTCCAAAGCTGGCTCGGTGAAAATATTCTCGCCTTTGGCAAGCACCCACTCATAATCTTGCAAAGCCAGGGCGTATTCCTTGTCTGTGTAACGTTGTTCGGCCAGATAAAAATGTGCATTCAGGCTGAAACTTCCATTGGGGTATTGCCGGAGGTAGCGTTCCAGTTGTGATTTGGCTTGCTCGTCGCGGGCCATGTAGGATTTCTCGGCTGCAAGGTAGGTCAGCGAATCCTGCTCAGAAACCGACACCTGGACGCCGGAACCCAGTCGCTCAGCATAGGCGAAGTAGGCATCAACATTGTTGAGTTCGATGTAGTTATTTTTGATGCCCAGCAGGGCCGACTGTGCTTCCGGACTGTTTGGATATTCTTCCACAACTTGCTTGTAGGCGTCGAGCGATTGGTTAAACTGCGACTGGTTATAGAGCACCAAGCCCAATTGCAAAATGGCTTTTGGGCGGTAGCTGCTTTGCTGAAAGTCGTTGATGATATCGCGGTAATAACCTTCAGCGGTTTTGGCTTGCCCTGTTCTTTCATACGAGCGGCCCAGTTCGTAAAGGGCATCATCCATCAGGCCTGAGTTGGGAAATGTTTGAACCAGCGTGCGGAGATTGCTAATTTTTTGATCCTGGTCGCGCTGAAGACCCAGGCAGATTGCCTTCTGAAAAAGCGCGTAATCGGCATCGTATTGTTTGAGCCAGAAAGCCTTATCGTAGTTTTTGATGGCGTTTCGAAAATCGCGGGTCACAAAAAAAGAATCGCCCAAACGATTGAATGCATCGGCTACTTTTTGATCCTGATTGTCTTGATTGTTATCCAGATACTTTTGGAATGACTGACCGGCCGCGGTGTAATCTTTCAGCTTAAAATAGGCATAGCCGAGGTTGTAATGTACGGTTCTAAATTCTGGGCGGGCATTGGCTCCGGGCGTCCTGAGAAACTGATTGAAGCCACTTACCGCCTGCTGATATCTGCCAAGCCGGTAGTTGGCCTCGGCTTTCCAAAACAAGGCCCCGGCTTTAAATTCACCGCTATGTTCGCCGTTGGCAAGCGACTGATCAAACAGGCCGATGGCGGATTCGTAATACAAGTTGTTGAATAGCTCCAGCCCGCGGTAAAAAGTAACCCGCTGGTATGCTTTTCTAATGGAACTGTTTTTTACCTGAATCTTTTCGATCGACTCAATGGCTTCTTTGTAGTTGCTCGTTCCCATATAAACGTTCACCAGGTAATCGTAAGCGGCATCGTTCCGCTCCGAGTTTGGATAAAGCGCAATATACTTGTCGAATGCCTTGATTGTTTCGTTGAAGGGCGAGTAGGAAAGCTCGTAAGTAATTTTGGCGTAGTTGAACAGGGCATCTTCTTTTATTTCCGCGTTGAAATCCAGCTCCGACGCCGACTCGAAAGCCACGCGGGCTTTGTCTTTTTGTTCGGTTTTAATATAGCTGTCGGCTAAATGATAGTAGGCATTTTGTGCCAGCTCGTCTTTTCCGCGCGCAGCCGTTTCGAGTGGCGCAATCGCTTTGTTGTATTGTCCGGTGGCATGGTATGCGTAGCCCAGCATGTAGTTTTCTTCGGGCACCCGGCGGTTGGTGAAATCAATGTAGGCTTCCATGTAGGGAATGGCCTTGGAAAAGTCTTTCAAATAGAAGTAGCTGCTGCCAATAATTTTTGCCAGTTCGGGCTTTTTGTCTTCCGAAACTTCATCCAGCAAAGGAATCGTAAATTCAATCACCTGGTCATACTGGCCTCGTTTGTAATAAATTTGGCTCATGTAGAAAGGAATAACCTCTGCAAAAGCCGGGTTGTTCTTCAGTTTGTCAAACTCAGACAAGGCAGCATCGTAGTCTTCTTTTAAATAGTGAATGTGTGCCCAGTAGTATTTGGCCGGGCCGGCATACAGGTTGTTGGTATCTTTTATTTTTTCAAATTCGACTTCGGCCAATTGGTATTTTTCGGTTTGAAAATAGGCGTAGCCTTTCTGGTAATGCACTTTTATTTGTTCCTGCTTGTCCAGGCTTGATGACTTTAGTTTTTGATACGATCGGAGCATTTGAGCGTATTTGCCACCGTTGAATTGGGAACTGCCCAGCTCGAACCAGGCTTTATTTTTGTATGGGCTGACCGGATGTTCTTCAATAAATTTTACGATCAATTCTTCACCATTTTTGCTGTCAAGGCGCAAGGCGCACAAGGCTTTGTAGAAGTGCGCTTCCGACTGAATTTCAGATCCGTCATCGGCTTTTTGCGCAATGGCTTCGAATTGTTGCTGGGCAGCAATGAATTTATTTTTGGTGAACAGCTCCTTGGCTTGATGAATGGCGGCTTCGAGCGACGGATAATAAGCCGTTTCCTGCCCGTATCCGGTTATATTGATGCAGTTCAGCAAAAGGACAAACAGCAATATTCTTGTTCTCATAGACTTTGTTTTATTTTTGCCTAAAAATAGCGATTCTGTTTTCTTTTCAAGCGGATTCATCCATTGATTTCTTAACAAAAAACTGTTTGTTTCTTCGCTTTATTATCTGGTTGTTCAAAAAAAACTAGATTTGTAGTCAGTAAACAAATGTCAGCTTTATGAGTTCCGAATCCATAATTTCACTTCAGGATGTTGATATTTTTCAACAGGACCAATTAATCTTAAGCCGTGTTAGTCTGGATATTAAGCCAGGTGAATTTGTGTATTTAATAGGAAAAGTGGGGAGTGGAAAGTCGAGTTTGATCAAGGTTTTGAATGCTGAACTGGATCTTTTTAATGGCGAAGCACGCGTTGCCGATTTTAACCTGCGCAAGCTCAAACGATCCGAAATTCCGTTTCTGCGCCGCAAGCTGGGCGTGATATTTCAGGATTTTCGTCTCCTGACCGACCGCAATGTACACGATAATTTGTCGTTTGTGTTGAAAGCTACAGGATGGAAAATTGACAAGGCCATTGAAAACCGGATTAACGAAGTGATGGAGCGGGTAGGCATGAAGTCGAAACTGAAGCGCATGCCACACGAACTTTCCGGCGGTGAGCAACAGCGTATTGTCCTTGCCCGTGCTATTCTGAATGATCCGGATATAATTTTGGCCGACGAACCTACGGGCAATTTGGATCCCGAAACATCGGATGAACTGATGCGTATTTTTAAGGAGATCAATCAGCAGGGCAAAACCATCCTCGTGGCCACACACGATTATCACATTTTAAATCGCTATCCGGGACGCACCTTGGTTTGTGCCGAGAATAAATTAAGCGACTCCTCTCAAACCGAAACCGAAGTAGATTTTTCTGATTTGCTGGAAGAGTAGGGGCGTGTTGTTTGTTCATCGGCCAGTACTGATTGGTGGTTGGTTTATTGGGTGTCGAACGATCAAAATCAATTTGTTATGACGAACAATCTGCATATTGCTCTGATACAATGCGAACTGGCTTGGGAGCAGCCGGCTGAAAACAGGAAGCATTTACTCCAGTTGCTGAATGAACTTTCCGAAGAAATCGATTTGGTAGTTTTTCCCGAAATGTTTGCCACAGGTTTTAGTATGCATGTCGAAAAATGTGCGGAGACAATGGAGGGCGAAACCATTCAATGGATGAAGCAATTGGCTGCAGTGAAACAGTTGGTCGTGGCCGGAAGTCTGATGATTCGCGAAAACGGAAATTTTTTCAACCGCTTTGTTTTCGCTTTTCCCGATGGACAGCTGGAATATTACGACAAACGACACCTGTTTTCAATGGGAGAGGAGCACCTGCATTTTACCGCCGGACAGACGCGCAAAATCATTCAAATCAAATCATTTCGGATTTTGCCACAGGTTTGTTACGACTTGCGCTTTCCGGTGTTTAGCCGCAACCGGAGGGATTACGATTTGCTGATCAATGTTGCCAATTGGCCGGCACCGCGCCGCGAAGCCTGGCAAACCCTGCTAAAGGCGCGCGCCATCGAGAATCAAGCCTATGTTGCCGGAATCAACCGTGTTGGCAAAGATGCGAATGGGATTAACTACCTGGGCGATACGGTTATCGTTGATCCAAAAGGCAAAGTCATGCTTGCCGCCGAAGACAAGAAAGAACAAATCATTACCGCCAAACTCTCCAAGGATTCGCTGGAGAAATTCCGCAACAACTTCCGTGTTTTGCCCGACGCCGACGATTTCGATCTGAAATGATCCACTTTGGGCAAACCTGTTTTTTTTACCACTGAATCTGCCTACTCCGGCACTAATTTTTGATCGTCGAATTTTATAACTACAAATTTAGTTTGAAAACTAAGATATTAGTTGTAGGTTTGAAGTGGAATTCCAAATTGACATTCATTCTTAAAAATTCATCTTATGAAACGAACAAAGACTTTTCAGCAAGCAGATTATTTCACCTGACAAATTTTTTTCGATGTCAAAACTAAAGAATTAGTTTTTTAACTACTCTTGTAGTTCGTTGGCTTGATTTTTGTTATTGATTCAAACCGAAAAAAGAACGACCATGAAAGAATTGACAAAAGCAGAAGAACAAGTGATGCAATTGCTTTGGAAGAAAGAGAAAGCCTTTGTAAAAGAGCTGATTGAGCAGATGCCTGAACCAAAACCGGCCTACAACACGGTTTCTACCATTGTTCGGATTTTGGAAAAGAAGGGCTTTGTGGCTTATGAGGCTTTTGGTAAAACGCACCGCTATTTTCCGCTAATCAGCAAAAAGGAATATACGCGGAAGTACATGAAAAACTTCATGAAAGGTTATTTCAGCAATTCATTTAAGGAGATGGTTTCGTTTTTCGCACGCGAAGACAACATGAGCCTGGCCGAGCTGGAAGAACTGATGAAAGAAGTAGGCAAGGATTTAAACGAACCTAACAACAAAAGCGATGAATAGCTTTATCAATTACATTTTGGAATCGGGCTTAAGCCTGGGAGCCATGGCGCTCATTTACTACGTGTTTTTGCGCAACGAGACCTTTTTCAAGGCCAATCGGTTGTTTCTTCTTTTTGCTGTTGTTTTTTCAAGCTTACTGCCTTTGCTTCGGTTCAAAGTACTGGGCTCGTCCGGTGCGGGCAACGCGCTGCTGGCCAGTGTCGGAACAACCAACATGCTGGAAACAATTACGGTGAGCAGCTCCGGCTTTTCCAATTCGCTGGTCAACTGGATTTCAACCAGTCAGCTGTTTGTTTATGCTTATGTACTGGGAGCCACGGTTGTTAGTTTGATTGTGCTTGTCCGTCTTGGTCAATTGGTTTATGTGATTAAGAAGGGCCAGCTCGTAACAAAAGACGGAATCAACTACGTTTATATCGACGAAAATTCAAGTCCGTATTCTTTCCTCAATTATTTGTTTGTAAGCCGAAACCTGGAAAATCAGCCGGGCTGGGAAAAAATGCTTGCACACGAAAGCGAACATATCCGTCAGGGACACACGGTGGATATCTTAATACTCGAACTCATCAGTATTTTTCAGTGGTTCAATCCATTCTTCTGGTTACTCCGGAGGGTCATTAAGGAAAACCACGAATACATGGCTGACCGGGCAGTATTAAATCAAGGCGTGGCCGTTAATCACTACAAAGCGATTTTGGTCACCCAATTTATTGGTAATCAGTTTTCGATTGCCAACAATTTCAATTCCTCACTCATTAAATCAAGACTAAAAATGATGACAAAAATAAAATCTTCAAACCAAGCCAAATGGCGTTATCTGCTGGGCGTGCTTATGGCTTGTGCCCTTGTGTTGGTATTTGCCTGCGAAAACAAGGACGAAAATTTCACTGAAAACCAAACAGAAGAACAAGGAGTTCAGCTCAAGTCGGCCAATGGTGAACAACCTTTAATTTTGATTGATGGCGAAATGGCTGACCGCGATGCCATGGATAAGTTGGATCCGCAGAATATCTTATCCGTATCTGTGTTAAAAGATGCATCAGCTGAATTGTACGTCGAAAAATATGGCGAGTTGGCTAAAAACGGCGTGATCGATATCACCCTGAAGAGTGGCGCGCTGGATTCGAAAAACACCGCCGTAAACGAAGTGGTGGTGGTTGGATATGCCGGACATATTGCTGGTGCTGAAGATCCTAATGTTTTTAATATTGTTGAAGAGATGCCTGAATTTCCCGGGGGTGAGCTGGAAATGCGGAAATTTATAGCACAGCATGTCAAATATCCAGTTATTGCTCAGGATAACGGAATTCAGGGAAAAGTGTATGTCACCTTCGTGGTTGAAAAAGACGGTTCCGTGGGTCGGATTAAAATTGCCCGTGGCGTTGATCCGTCATTGGATGCCGAGGCCATGCGCGTGGTGAACGAAATGCCAAACTGGACGCCCGGGAAGCATCGCGGCGTCAATGTGGCTGTGGCTTACACCGTTCCGATTGATTTTGTTTTGCAATAGCATGCGACGAAACTATCAATAAAAATAAAGACCGTCATTGCCAGCGGAGCGAAGCAATCTTGATGATTAACAGTCAAAGGATTGCTTCGTCATTCTTCCTCGCAATGACGAGAGCTCCAGACGTTTCAGGGAATTTCATTTAAAACAACAAAGCCATGTTCAGAAATCTAACCCTTGTCTTTTTCCTGTTGATACCGGCGGTGAGTTTTGCCCAGGATGAAGTCGATTTGTTGCTCTTAAAACAGGAATACGCCAAAGCAATTGATCTGATCGATCAGAAACTTCAGGCCCAGCCAGACGGGGAGTTGTATTTTAAGAAAAGCCTCGCGCATAAGCAGCTCATGGATTATCCTGCGGCCATTGCTGACTTGGATTCGGCCTTGAGTAAGGAACCACTGGCGGTGAGGTATTTGTCCAACCGGGCAGATCTTTTGCAGGCCATGGGGAACCATCACGAGGCATCGGCTGATTTTGAGCGGGCGCTTTCATTAAACCCAGACGATTTGCTGCTGAAGTACGCGCTGGGAAAATCCTGCTTATATCTGAATGACTACAAGAAGGCACATGCTACTTTTTCTGAAATATTGCGTGTTGATTCTACGAACGTGATGTATAAAAAGTATGGTGCACTGGCGGCTTATAAAGCGGATTCCTTTAAAGTGGCTGCCCGTTTGTACGAAAGCTATCTGAAACAAAACCCCAACGATCTGACAGGCTACTTTAATCTGGCGAGTGTGTACGAAAAGCTGAAGGAGAAAAATCGGATGATGATGACTTTGTACCGGGCGGGTCGTCAGTTCCCAAATAACCGGACGATTCAATTGAAAACGGCCAATGCTTCCTTTGAAAACAAAAATTTTCAAATGGCTCAGCGTTTATACCATCAATTTATGACCCGCCACGATACGCTTTTGCCGGTTCTTCTGAATTATGGTATTTGTCTTTACCACAACAAGTACACCGAGGATGCGATTGAAATTTTGGAGAAATGTTATTCTGCGGCATCGAACGATGTTTATGTAAATTTTTACCTTGGAGTGAGTCACAAACGCTTGGATCATTATGAATTGGCTTCCAAATACCTCGATTTTGCCATTTACATCTCGGTTCCTGAATTTCATCCGGAAATGTACCACCATTTAGCCCAGGTTTACGGTTCATTGCGGGAGTTCGAAAAGTCCATTGAATGTTATCAAAAGGCTTATGATCTGGACTCACGGAAAGTTGAGGTTTTGTTTGAAATCGCTACGACCTACGAGGAGTATAATTTCAATAAGACACTTGCCATAAACTACTATCGATCGTATTTGCTCGAAGCCGGCGAAGAGGCCGAAAATGCGGACTACGCGCTCGATCGGATCCAGCGGATTAAGGAAGAATTGTTTTTTGAAGAATAAAGTTCTGAATGATTAACTCATGTCATTAAATTGTCATTCATGGTCATTAGGTGGTCATTCAGTGGTTTCTAACGACCAATGACAATAATTGACAGCAACGACAAAACAAATCGTTTAAACAGACAATCATATTTGAAGAGTAACCTACGAAGCTTCAGCCAAAAGTTGGATGGCTTCCTGCTTTAAAACCGAGGGCAATTGAATTTTACGCCGCTCGATGCTGAGCAGCCACTTGCGGATTTCTTCGCTATCCAAAGTATAGAGCACATCGCGAAATTCATCAATTTGTTCGTCGCGGTATTCGTTTGGATTGACTCCTTGGTAACGGTCCAGCTCTTCATCTTCGAAATAGACGATTTCATCGGGGTTTTTCAGCATCTCTTCAAAATCGCAGACCTCGTGCGCACCGCAGCAGTCCAGGGCAACATTCACACCTTCATCGCTTGCATCGGCTTCCGGATCCTTTTTTCCAAACCGATTCGACAGCCAGGTTCCAACGACCAACAACACGAACAATCCAACAATAATTCCTACTAAAACCAGCATAACTTATTTCCTTCCTTCATCGAAATAAACAACTCAAACCAAAGAGCGTTGAAAATCAAACTCCTTTTTTTGAATGAATTGGCTGGCAAAGTTAGCATGAAAAATAAAATTCCTGATGAAATCATCTTCTGAATTAACGATTTATTTTCATGCTGATCCGCATTCGTTTTCAGGCTTGTTTTTGAGATTAGTGACCTCGCAAGGGTTGGCGTTCGGGCCACAAAAATGAGTCCATGAGATGATCAATATCCGGCAAAGGCCTTAAAGGAAATCAGCGATTCGATTTAAGTCGTCAACTTTATCTTGATAGCCCAGCGACTGATAACTTTCGATCAGGCTTTCCAGTAACTTTTTAATCATGATTTTGTCTTCGCACGGTTCATAGAAATCGTCTGTTCCAAACTGTTCGTTTCTGTTCAGAAAAAAATCAACCTCTTTTCGTCCAATGATAGCGCCCTTGTTGGACGGATTGATGTAGAACAAAATGGAAGACTTATAATCACTGCCGTGAACTTCGCGTGCCAGTTCAGGATCAATATAGGCCAGCAGGGGTGTTTTGGGGAAGTTGATAAACTGAACCGGAAATTTCAATTCGCGGGCAATCAAGGCATATAAAACAGCAACCGAAATGGCATTGCCTTTTTTCGTTTCGAGCAGCTGGTTGATGTAGCAATTTTGTGGTGAATGCAGGTGGCTTAGATTCACCGAAAATTTGTTGGTGTCGTAAAAAATGTGGTTTAATACGGTGATTTTCTCAAGCGAGGTCAGTTTATTGTTGATCTCAAGCCAAACATCATTTGAAATCTTCTGAATTTTTGACTTGATCGTTTTCAGCTTCAGGTCGGGATATTGATATTGGCTAATCAGGAAAAAGCCTTCGAACAAATCGACTTGTTTTTGATTGCCCCAGTTCAGGATTTTGGTTCGGGTTTCGGCAAATTGGATTTGTTGAATAAGATTTTCAATCCGCGACTGAATCAGTTCGTCCAGGCTGGTCTCCCATATTTGCTCCAATTGCTGAATTATTCGCCCGTCTTCGCAAAGCAGTTGTTGTTCAACTTCGTGAAAAACTGCTTCGTCCGGGTCATCCAGTAAAGCGATCAATGCCTGCAGTCGTTCATTTTTCATCCTCTATCATCACGATTAAGTGGTTAGTTTGTCTAAAACCAACTGAACCAGTTTTTTCATATGTGGGTGGTAATTTTCGCTGGCTTGTTTTGTTGTTCGGTTGGCAATAATCAGGCAAACGGTTAATGCCTCGTGCCCAAGCAAAGCAGAAAGCCCGTAAATCGCCGAACATTCCATTTCATAGTTGGTTATCTGAAAATCATTATAATAGAAACACTCAATTTTTTCGTTTAAATGCGGATCGGCGGTTTCCAATCGAATAACCCGGCCTTGAGGACCATAAAAGCCCGGGGCCGAAATGGTTACGCCTGCGTGAAAGCTGTCGTCTTTCATCAGTTGGTACAAATAGTCAGATGAATCAACGACGTAAGGTTTAGCCAGATGCGGATTCCATTCGGTGTGAGCAATGAAATTGCGTTCAAAGTCGAGATCAGAGATAAGCGCCCTGTCGGCGTAGAAATTCAGCAAACCATCAAATCCAATGGCTTTTCGGGATATGACGTATGAGTTGACCGGAAGGTCTTTTTGTAAGGCTCCCGAAGTTCCAATGCGAATAATTCTAAGTGAGCGTTTTTTCTCGCTGATCTCTTTTGTGTGCAGGTTGATGTTGACCAGCGCATCCAGCTCATTGAGAACTATATCGATGTTGTCGGTTCCAATGCCGGTTGAAATTACGGTTATTCGGGTATTGCGGTAAGTTCCAGTGGTCGATACAAATTCGCGGTTTGCAATTTTAAATTCGGTGCTGGAAAAATGAGATGCGATTAAGTCAACGCGGCCTGGATCTCCAACCAAAAGAACGGTATCCGCTACTTGTTCTGGTTTTAAGTGGAGGTGAAAAATGCTTCCGTCCTCATTAATAATCAATTCTGAAGAACCAATCATATAAATATGTTTTTTTGGTCAGGTCAAATCTAAACAAAAAAAGTTGATTTAGCCAAGGCCTTGTTATTATGAATCAGCTATATTAACAGCTTTTTACTAAGATTTAACTGTTTATTCGAGGAAATCTTTAAAATTCTGTTACATTTACTTTCTAGTCAATTTATAAAAATTATACCAATGGATTTCAATTTCAAAAAGTCTTATTTAATTATCGCAGGTGTTGTTGTCGTTGTACTGTTGTTTTTTGGAAGCAGCATGTTTATTACCATTCAGCCCGGTGAGCGCGGTGTTATTTTCCGTCCGTTTAGCTCAGGTTTAGACAAAGAGAGTATTTATATTCCGGGTTTTCACATTGTAGCTCCCTGGAACACTTTGTTTGTTTACGATGTGAAAGAGCAGGCCCGGGAAGAAACAATGGATGTGCTGGATAAAAACGGATTGTCGGTAAATGTTGATGTGTCCGTGCGTTTTAACCCAATGTATGACAAGATCGGTTACCTGCACGAGGTTTTTGGAACACGTTATATTGACCAACTCATTATTCCTGAAGTTCGGTCGTCGGTGCGGCAGGTTGCCGGGCGTTTTACTGCCGAGGAAATTTACTCGACCAAACGTAGTGAGGTAGAGGCTTCAATTATTGAGGAAACCGGAAAGATTCTTGAGAAGAACAACATTGCCATGCGCGCGTTGTTAATTCGGTCGATCAACCTCCCGGAAAAAATAAAGGCAGCTATTGAAACCAAGCTCGAAGAAGAGCAAGCTTTTTTAACCTACCAATATACTTTGCAAACAGCAGAGCAAGAAGCGGAGAAAAAGCGTATTGATGCGGAAGCGATTGCCCGTTACAATCGAATTATTGATGCATCGCTGACGTCCAGCATTCTAAAGCAACGTGGAATAGAAGCTACTTTGGATCTGGCAAAATCGCCCAATTCGAAAGTGGTCGTCATTGGTAGCACCAAAGATGGATTACCGCTGATTTTGGGAAATAACTAAAAGCAAATCCCCATATAAGCCGGCAAGCCTGATTGGTTTGACCGGCTTTTTTATTCAAAAAAGATGAAGAAAATTATCAATGTACATCGCCATGATGATCCGGAAGTTTACCGATGCATTGGCTGCTCACCGCATAATCCAATCGGTTTGAAACTGGAGTTTTGGGATGATGGCGAAAGTATTATTTCGAAGTGGAACCCACGCCGCGAGTTTGAAGGCTGGGTGGAGGTACTGCATGGCGGAATCCAGGCTACCCTGTTGGATGAAATTGCTGCCTGGGTGGTTTATACAAAATGCAAAACAGCCGGCGTTACAGCCGAATTAAAGGTGAAATACAAAAGGCCGGTTTTTACAACCCGGGGCGAAATTTTAATGAAAGGGCGGTTGGTGGAAATGAATAAGCGATTGGCTGTTATCCATGCGCAGTTGTTCAATGCTGAAAATGAACTTTGCGCAGAGGCGGATGTCAAGTATGTCATTTTTTCGGAGGAAGTAGCCCGCAAAAAATATCACTACCCGGGCATTGATGCTTTTTACGAATAGAAATTATCAGGAGTTTGCGGCTGCCGGTCGTCTTTAGGCCGGATCAAGTTCCTCAATCATCGGAAACCATGGAGCGATGATGGAGTTTGACCTTGAACTTTGAATGGTGTCGGGTTTGTCATCAATCACCGGAGCTTCTTCCTTTGGTGCTGCTTCGGGTTCCGGAATCTCGATTTGCTCAACGGGAGCCGTAATGATGACACTATCGGTTGCAAATGGTTGTTCAAGTTCAACCTGGTGTGTTAATTTCAGGCCTAACAAATAAAAAATGGAAGATGTGAGAATAATTAACTTCATAACTGAATGATTGAATGCAACCAAAATTAGGTTTTTTTAATTCAGGTTTTGGTGATTTATCGACGAACAGCCTGTTTTTTTCTTTAAAAAATGTTAATGAAGCTTCCAAAAGCTGATTTCTTTTATGCATTTGGCCGGCGGGTAGTCAAAAAGGACACATGATGTGTTGCCGAATTCAAAAATCTGCTCCAAAATAGTTGTTTTTTTATTGTATGATTTACTCTGCTCGTTTGGCCAAAAGTTCGTTTTCATTGGGACTTTTAAAGTCGTGTTTTGGGAAAACGATACCAGCATCGGCCCGAACGCGATCCAATATTTCCAATTGGTCAAGGGTGATTTGAAAGGACATCATGTCGCTTTCAATTTTGCCTGCATCCAGACATTGCATCACGTGGGCGGCTTCGTACTGGTAGCCTTTTCCTTCAATTGGTTCAACCGGAACCACTTCTTCAAGTTCCATTCCTTTTTCCCAAATGCTGATTTGCGCATTGGCGAACCAGCGTTTATTGAGTCGCAAATAACCCTGTTCGCACCAGTATTCGGTTTGAATGGACGAATGAGACGCGAAGCTTGAAACCAACGATGCCATCGCGTTGTTGGCGTATTTAAAGCTCATGATGATGCTTTCTTCGCAGTTTGTAAATCCAAATTGGGTGTGGGTTTTTATTTCGGTCGGTTTTCCCAGTGCCATCAGCGAGGCAAAAATCGGGTAGATTCCGATATCTAAAAGTGACCCTCCTCCAAGGTCAATATTATAAAGCCGCTGGCTGGCATCTTTTTCGGCATTGAAAGCAAAGTCGGACCGCACCATTTTTAGTTTGCCCAGCTTTTCCGACTCGAGAATCTCCGTCGCTTTCAGAAAGGCTGGCTGAAACCGTGTCCAAAAGGCTTCCATCAAAAAGGTGTTGTTTTCTTTGGCACAGGCAATCATTTCGCGGGCTTCGCGGGCGTTGATGGCGAAGGCCTTTTCGCAGAGGGTGGCTTTTTTGTGTGTGAGGCAAAGTAGCGCGTGTTCGTGATGATGAGAATGGGGAGTGGCAATATAAACGATGTCCACTTTTGGATCTTCCACCAAATCGGTATAGCTGCCGTAGGCTTTTTCAAATCCGATTTCGTTGGCAAATTGCTGTGCCCGATCCAGGTTTCTGGATGCGGCAGCGTAGAGCACGGCATTGGGAAGCAGTTTAAGGTCCTCGGCAAATTTGCGGGCAATTTTTCCGCAACCCAGAATTGCCCAGCGATATTGTTTTGTCATGATGATCGATTTTTGGCGAGCAAGATAAACAATATCACACGAACTTTTCGAAAAAAAACAATTTCGCTTGATGCTAAATCAGGGAGTCAGCTTTTTCAGTTCAAAAATGAAGGCCTGAAGTTCTTTCTTATAAAATTCAAAATAACTTGTCAGGTCATCAATTTTTTCAAGAATGAATTCGTTCAGTTCATCATCCGTGGAAATATGAGCCATTTTATCCAGGAAATCCCAGCGATGACTTTCAAACCAATTTTCATCACGCAGTTTCCGGCGGCCTCCATAGCGGCTAAAGTAGTAAATGTAAACGTCACTTACATGGTACAAACTCGGATCCTCAAGTAAACGGTTGAGCCCCCCCGAAACGGATCGTAGCAAAAGCCAATACCGATTAAATTCTTCACTGAATTCACATAGGTACTTTAGGTTTTTAATTTTGACGTAGAACTCGTGGATTTCGTGTTTGATCAGGTTGGTTTCAAGTTCATCAATCACATCCGGAATTTGAGTAACAAATTCTTCTATGAATTCATTCTTTAATTCAGGATCAGCATTATTTTTTGTAATACCGTACGCTTGATTGAAATATTTATAAAACCTTTCCGCAGGAGTCATATTGTATGCTATTGGTAGGCTAATGTCAGACATTTATTCTTAATCGTCAATAAGTTATATCAAGGAGTTATTGAATCAGTACTTTTGGTTAGCAATGTACCACATACACTGACCAAAATAAAGTGCATCTTTTCGATTATGGGACAACATTTTCAAAAACAAGCGAAAAACCATTAAAAATCGATCGGCGTTTTCTTGGGTTGCCAGCCCGATTTAACAAGATTTTGCGCATGTCCTATTGTAGAACATAAGCAAAATGCGAATTGTTTATGCCGAAAGCGAATCCGTGTCATCGAATTTCAAAAAAATGATTGCTGACTTGCTTTTAGTTTGAACTCGGTCTAAATTTGGGACCTCGCAAAATCAATAGGCATGCACTCAAAAAAGAAGGTTCACCCGAACGAAAAATCGAACTTGCACCCGCGCAATAAAAACCGCGGCCGTTATGATTTTGGTCGGTTGGTTGCTGCTTGTCCGGAACTGGCTCCTGTTGTAAGGCAGAATGCTTATGGGGACGAATCGATAGATTTTGCTGATCCTGAAGCGGTTAAAGCGCTGAACAAAGCCTTGTTGGTTGCGAGCTACGGATTAACTTATTGGGATATTCCTGATGGTTTTTTATGTCCTCCGGTTCCGGGGAGAGCTGATTACATCCATCACCTGGCTGATTTGCTGAGCCGGGACAATGGAGGACAAATCCCCACCGGTTCATCCGTCCGCTGTCTTGATGTTGGCACCGGAGCCAATGTCATTTATCCGATTATTGGTGTGATGGAATATGGGTGGACATTTGTAGGCTCCGATATTGATGAACATGCATTGGAGTCGGCCCGTAAAATTATTCTTCAAAATTCAGAATTGACCGGAAAAATCGACTTACGCCAGCAAACGAATTCCAACGATATTTTCAGGGGGATCATTCAACCCAACGAACGGTTCGACCTGACTGTTTGTAACCCGCCGTTTCATGCTTCGCAAGCAGAGGCTGAATCGGGAACCATGCGTAAGCTTCGGAACCTGAATAAGGCGACCAGCGGGAAATCGCAGTTGAACTTTGGTGGCAGGCATCATGAATTGTGGTGCGAAGGCGGCGAGGCAGCCTTCGTTCGGAAAATGATTCAGCAAAGCCGGCAATTTGCCACTTCTTGCTTGTGGTTTTCCACTTTAATATCGAAACAGGAAAAGCTAAAGGGTGTCTATCGCGCGCTCCGGCAGGCTGAAGCCAAAGAAGTTGAAACCATTCCGATGGGGCAGGGCAACAAAACCAGCCGGCTGGTTGGCTGGACATTTTTAAGCAAAGCCGGGCGGCAGGAATGGGTTAAGAAGAGATTTTTGAAGATATGAAAGGGTCGTTAGTTCGTTTTTTTGACAAACTTGGTCAAAATCACAATTTGCTGGCCGTTGACGCGGCCTTCAATTTGCTCCGGATTGTCGTGTACAATGGAGATTCCCCGCACCGCTGTTCCGCGTTTGGCGGTGAAGCTGGTTCCTTTCACATTCAGATCTTTGGTCAGCACCACGGTATCGCCAGCCTGAAGCGCTACGCCATTGCAGTCCATGTGTTTGGCCTGCTGGCCAAGGTCGCTGTCTCCTTCGCCGTTTGCTTTGGCCCAGGCCAGTACGTCGTCTTCCAGGTAAAGCATGTCCAGCAGGTTTTGCGCCCACACTTCGGCTTTCAAGCGGTTGAGCATGCGCCAGGCCATCACCTGAACAGCGGGCTCCTGGCTCCACATGCTGTCGTTCAGGCAATGCCAGTGATTCATATCAATGGCTTCCGGGTTTTCGATCTGCTCCAGGCAACGATCGCATAAAAGAATGCTTTTCTCCACCGCGGTATGGGTTGTTGTTGGAATCTCATAAGCACGCAATTTGTTGGTTGAACGGCACAATTCGCACGTTGATCCGCTTCGCTCGTGTAGTTTCTTCTCCAGGCTCATCTTCGACATGGGTGTTAAATGGGTTCGATATTTTATTTTTTGAAGGGCCCAAAGATAAGCCAGAAAAATCGAAAGGAGGCCATCCTGCTTCTTTATTTCAGAGAGTGTTCAACGAACTGTGTCATGTAAACAAAATTGAATGTTTTAAAATTTACATGTTATGGGAAAAGAAAAGTTTGATTACGAGAAGTTCAAAAAGGAGGCTATTGAAGGTCTTCTATCCGGAAAAGGGATGAGTGGTTCTGACAATGTTTTATTGCCCTTATTTAAGGATTTTCTGGAAGGAGCCTTAGATGGCGAGATGGATACTCATTTAAAGGATTCAGAAGAACCCGATCGACGTAACGGGCATAATCGCAAGAGGGTAAAAACCGACCAGGGTAGTTTTGAGCTGGAGACTCCACGTGACCGTAATGGTGATTTTGAACCGGAATTGATCCGTAAGCGCCAGACTGTTATCGGGGAAGCTTTCGAAAACCGCATCCTTTCGCTTTATGCCAAGGGTCTGAGTTATGCTGACATCCACGCTTCTCGGCCATTCCATGGTCTTTGGCAAGTGTTCCATCCTCCTAGTGGACAAGTCCGCGAAGACCGTGGAACAGTCTATGATTACCGTGGACAAGGAAATAGCATTCATGGAACAGTCCGTGCTCTTCGGCAAGTGTTCCATGCTTATCATGGAACAGTCCACGAAGACCGTGGAATAGTCCATCGTTATCGTGGAACAGTCCATCGTTATCATGGACAAGTCCACGGACATCATGGAATCAGCGATCCCCAACTTCAGCTGGGGCAGGAGCACCATCATTAGCCCCCGGATTCATCCGGGGGACACGAAACAGCCTGCAGCAAGCGGGCTTTAGCCCAAAACCTATTTGGCCACTCAGCGGGTTTGCCCCCCAGCCGAACGCTTGCGAGTGCGGGCTTCACTCGAAGTGAAACCCTCCCTATTCCAAACTCGGTTAGATGTCCAATTTACTTTTCTCCAGGGTTATATTTGAAATAGTATAGGTGGTCCATTGTGCGAATATGTGCCGGGATTTCGCGGATGCGGGTGCCGACCACATCCACCAGCATCAGGTTTCGGCAGCTGCTTAGGTTGGGCAAATCGGTCAAGGCAGCGTTGCCAGTCAAATGTAACTGTTCGAGTTTTGTGCAGTGGGAGAGTAGCGAGTTTACTTCGATCAGCTTGTTGTTTCGGACAGATAAAATCCGCAGGTTGGTCAGGTTGTTGATCCAGTTTGGCAGCTCGGTCAGCTGGTTGTTGTCGAGGATCAGCACTTCAATGCCCGGCAAATTGGCGCTGATCGGCACTTCCTGCAAATTTTGATAGCTCAAATCCATGATTCGTTGGGGAGTACTCGTTATTCCGCGTCCTTCAAAGAGTTCTACCGGATTGCTTTCCTGCGAAAACACGGATAAACTCAAAAGAAGCAGCATTATGGGTAACAGTTGTAGTCGTTTCATCTTTCTAAATCATTGTTTCTGTATCAATAACGTATTAATCTGGCATTTCGTTTCTTAAAGGTTTATTTTGGTTGTGTGGATCCGAATGGCACTTCGGCGGGGGCGTTGCCCCAAACCCCAGTCCCTTTTTTGCCTTGATGCCAAAAAGGAACCAAAAAAGATCAAGGCTGACGATGCTTTGGCTGGAAAACTACGGATCAGTCACCCCCCGAAAACCAACTCCGATCCTGAATACAGGATCGTCAAACAGGGTTTTCTTAGCCAGTCCCTTCGCTGTTTCCTTCCCTTGATTTCCAAAGCCAAACCCTCGTAGGCCACCTAAGCCCGCTTGCTTGAAGGCTCTTCTTGCGCCTCCACGATCCAGGACGAGGGGGAAAAAGTGTAAAAAACAAAAAAGGAGGCCAACTGACCTCCTTTCTTGTTTGTATGAAAAAATCTATTTTGTCTTGTCTGGTGCGTCCGGCACAGGCGGCAGCGGTTTGTATTCTGTTTTCACTTTCTCCTTGATCACTTCGATGGCTTTTTCCAACTGGGCATCCTTACCCAGGTATTCCTGGTGTGGATCATTGTCCAGTACGATGTCCGGATCAACACCGTAGCCTTCAATGATCCACTCGCTTTCCTCTGATGAATAAGAGGCGAACTCGGGCTTGTTCAGTTCAGCGCCGTCAATAAAAGGAAGCGATCCGCTGATGCCAACAACACCACCCCACGTGCGTGTTCCTATGACGGTTCCCAGATTATAGTGTTTAAAGGCGTAGGGGAATAAGTCGCCGTCCGAGGCCGAGTAGCGGTCAATCAGCAGCACTTTTGGGCCAAGCATCATTTGCCCGGGAACCGGCGTTGGATGCGTCGCGTTGCGTCGAATGTTGGCTCGCTGGGCCACCCGCTGCAAGCGCTCAATCAGCATGGGCGAAACATTGCCGCCGCCGTTTCCGCGGTCATCGATAATCAGGCCTTTTTTGTTGAGCTGCGGATAAAATAATTCGGTGAACTGATTCAGTCCGTTCATACCCATGTCGGGCACGTGAATGTATCCCACTTCGCCGTTGGTGGCTTCATTCACCTTCTTAATGTTGGTTTGAACCCAGTTGTAATAATACAGGTTCGACTCATCAGCGATTGGTGTAACCAATACCTGGCGGGCACCGCTTTCCGACGGATTGCTGTTCAGGGTCAGCTCCACTTCCTTGTTGGCTTTTCCAACCAGCAGCGAAAACAAATCCCGGGTGGTTTGTGTGCTCACCCCATCAACGGCGATGATATAGTCACCGGGTTTGGCGTTTACACCTACTTCTTTCAGCGGCGAACGCAAGCCTTTGTTCCAGTTGGCTCCGTTCAGTATTTCATCAATTTTGAAATAGCCTGAGGGGTCTGCACTAATCTTGGCTCCCAGCAATCCGGTTTCAATTCGCTTGGGTTCCGGCCGGTCGCCACTTTGCACGTAGGCATGACCCACATTCAATTCGCCAATCAACTCACCAATAATGTAGGTTAGGTCGTCGCGGTGGCGGGCATGCGGAATCAGCACGGCGTATTTCTGGTGCATCGCTTTCCAGTCCAGCCCGTGCATGTTTTCAACGTAGAAGAAGTCACGCATTTGGCGCCAGCTTTCGTCGTAAATCTGTTTCCATTCGGCCTGGTAATCCACCCAAACCTTCATGTTCGACAGGTCAATGGTTTCTTCCAAGTTGACTTTTGAAGTGGGCAGATCGATCACGCCCCATTTGCGGTCTTGCACCACCAACATTTTATTGTGGTTCGCGGAGATACCAAAATTGAATTTTCCCAACACAGTTTCTTTCTTCTTATCCAAATCATACAGTTTGGCATTGCGATCGTCGCTGTAATCGATGTAGTAAACCTTATCGCCAACACAGGCAACATTGTAATAATTTGAAGCAGAAATTGGAAGTGAAACAATCCGATCGGCCAGTCCGTCGAGGTCAATCTTTACGGTTTTGTCATCCTGTTTTTCACCGGCTTTGTCGTCTTTTTTATTCTTTTCTTCCTTCGGCGCTTCTTCCACTTTTACCGTGTCATTTTCCGGAGCAAAGGGCGACTTGGTTTCATCCGATAAAATGGCCAGGTAAATGCGCGACATCTTGGTGTAGGCATGATTCCATTCGGTTTGACTGTAGGTTGGGTTGAAATCACGAGCCGAAACAAACACGATGTATTTGCCATCGCTTGAGAAGGATGGCGAACCGGAATCGTACCAGTTGTCGGTTACTTCGTGCAGGCTTTTGCTGCCGACCGAGTAGAGCATGATTTTTGAGAGACGGTTATCCGACGACTCCGCAAACGTAATCCATTTGCTGTCGGGCGACCAGTTATATGCTCTGATCAAGCCATACTCGGACGTTTGAACAGTCGTTATTTTTTTGGAATCGATGTCAACATAGCGAAGCCGATGCTTGCGGTCGGACCACATGATTTTCTTGCTGTCGGGCGACCATTCGAGGCTGAACTTGTAAGTGTCCGCATCTTTGGTTAACTGAATGGGTTCGCTATCGCCTTGCTGATTCTGAATGTAAACTTCAAACTCGCCGGATTGGTCGCTCAGGTAGGCAATGTATTTGCCATCGGGCGACCAAACGGCACTGCGTTCGTGCGCTCCCGGGGTTTTGCTCAAATTATAGGTGATTCCTTTTTTTGCCGGAGCATTGAACACCTCGCCACGGGCCGAAAAAACAACACGCTCGCCGTTGGGAGAAACATCGCCGTCAGTGATTCGTTTTGAGGCATCTGTCCATTCGTTGCGGGCGTACACAAAATCGTTGTTGATGTGCACCGGAACTTTCACTGGTTCCTTGTCGGTCACATTCATTTTGTAGAGGTAGCCGCCGTTTTCAAACACAATGTAATCGCCGCCAATTGAAGGGAATTTGACATCGTATTCGGTAAAATCCGTCACTTTCTCAACCGCTTGGGTTTTGGTGTTATACACAAAAATATTCATCGTGCGGTCGCGGTCCGACAGAAAGAAGATCTCATCGCCGGCCCACATCGGAATAATATCCTGCGCCTTATTGTCGGTTAGGTTTTTAACTTCTTTTGAATTGAAGTCAAACAGCCAGATGTCGTCGGCCATGCCACCTTCGTAATATTTCCAGGTACGAAACTCGCGGAAAACCCGGTTGAAGGCCAGTTGATTTCCATCGGGCGAGTAGCTTAAAAAACCACCTTCGGCCAAGGGGAGCTCTGTTGATAAGCCACCTTCGACCGGAACCTGGAACAGTTGTCCTTTAAACGAGTTGAAGCTTTGCTTGCGCGAGCGGTAAACGATGTTTTTGCCGTCCGGCGTCCAGCTCATCACAATGTTGTTTGGGCCCATACGGTCCGAAACTTTGTCGCGGCCCAGGGTGGCGGTGTGCGTTAGTCGTTTGGGGCTTCCTCCGCTGGCTGGCATGACAAACACTTCGGTGTTGCCATCATACTGCCCGGTAAAGGCCAGCTGGCTTCCATCCGGTGAAAACCGGGCAAACAGCTCGAAGCCCACATCGTTGGTCAGCTTGCGGGCTGTGCCGCCGTCGGCATCAACAGAATACAAATCACCAGCATAGGTAAACACGATTTGATTGCCGGAAATGGCAGGAAAACGAAGCAGCCTGGCTTCGTCGGACTGCGCCGAAACGAGATTGATTCCCAGCAGGAATACAAAAACAAATGAGAGATAAATTTTAAGCATACGGATTCAATTTAATTTATATGATTAAGGTTGTAAGTGCGATCAATAAACTATAGGTATCATTTGGTCGTTTCAATTACACGATTTTTAAATCGATTTCTTTTTTGATAACAATTGATTGGCGGAAAGGTTATTTTAGCATAAAGTGATGTTGCTAAGGAGTGGCTTCTGAACAGATTCTGAAACTATTTGTCCTTATTTGTATCCCGAATTCGGGAAATTCGATGGATTTGCACTTGAAAAAGCTATTATTTGACTATGATTAAACTGATGATTATCCGCCACGGCGAAACGATTGAAAACGCCGGTAATATTTGCCAGGGGCAGCAGCATGGATGCTTGTCCGAATTGGGAATTCAACAGGCCCGGAATTTAGCTTCGAGCCTGAAAAACGAGGAGATCGATGTGATGTATTCGAGCGACTTGCAGCGTGCGATGGACACGGCCGCGGAGATTCTGAAGTTTCATCCGATGCTGGCATTGAAAACCGACCCGCTTTTGCGTGAGCGTTCGCTACCCTTGTGGGAAGGCTTGCCATTTCCCAAAAACTGGAAGTGGGAGTATTTGCCCGAAGGTTCTGAAACCAATGAAGATATGATGAACCGCGCTTCCGAATTCATTCAAAAATTATTGGCAACACAGGACGGGAAAAGTGTGGCTGTGGTGACGCATGGCGGGTTAATTCGGGCTTTTCGCACGGTGATTGCCAACAAGCCGGCCGCGGATTATTTTTCGTGGGACGTGAGTAAGAATACTTCGGTGAGCCGAATTGAATTGCACCCAAACGGGAAGCACAAGCTGGTGGAGGTCAACAACACCGATCATCTGGATCTGGAAACGCCGGGAACTGCGCAGCTGTTTTCGTGAGTGCGGCGCCATCTTTTTTTTGTGGTCATTTAGTGGTCATTCAATTGTCATTTAGTTGTCATTTGGTGGTCATTCAATTGTTTTAAATGATTAATGAGTTGGTAGCCACGGCAGGACAAATGGACCTGTAAGCGGATGTTTTTAAATTAATAGAAGATTAAATTCTCTGGATATTGGAAGGGACGCCCTCAGGGAAATTTTTAGCTGCAAAAAAAAGCGTAAATTCGCCCCGAACTTCAAGAAAAGAATGATGAGACTAGATAAACACCCGGACGCAGAGGCTTTGATTTTTGATTTAGATGGAACGCTGTCCGATTCGCTTCCTGTCCACATTGAAACCTGGTTTAAAGTTTGCGAGCATTACCAATGCCAATTCGACCCGTCAATCATTGAGGAAATGACTGGCATGCCTACCATTGAATTTGCCCACCGCATTATCCGTGACAATGGCCTGAAAGGCGTTGACCCGGAGGAAATGGTGCGTATGAAACAGCAAACGTTTTGGAACAGTATCGACAAACTTCGACCGCACGAGTCGGTGATCAGCCTGGTGCACCAGTATCATGGCAAAATTCCGCTGACAGTGGGCACCGGCGCCAGCCGCACCAGTGCCGAATTGCAGTTGAAAGCTTTGAAAATCTATGATTTGTTCGATGCCATTGTTACGGCTGATGATGTGACTGAGCACAAGCCTTTGCCGCAAACCTTTTTGAAGTGTGCCGAGTTGGTTAAAATTAATCCCGAGAAATGCCACGTTTACGAAGATGGCGTTTTGGGCATGCAAGCCGCCCAATCGGCTGGTATGTTTTTAACTGACGTGCGTCCGTTTCTGAAAAATTAGCCGATTCAAACAGACTGATCTCATGCAAAACTACTGGTTGTCATTTTCGACCATCCTCCCGCTTTTTTTGGTGGTTTTTGTTGGTCTGGTTTTCAGCCGCACCAAATCATTTAAAAAAGAATGGATTGACGTGCTGAACGACTATGCCCTGTGGATTGGTTTTCCGGCACTGATTCTGGTGGCTTTGTTTAAGCTCGACGTTCCGCTGTCGGAATATATTGGCCTGGCGGCTTGGAATTCGGCTTACATTGTGTTGTGCATGCTGCTGGCTTTTCCGGTGGCCAAATTGTTTCGGCTGGACACCGATACCATGCGCACCTTGGTTTTGGCCTTGTCGTTTGGCAACGTGTCGTACCTGGGCATTCCGGTTTTGATGAATGTTTATGGGCTTGAAATTCTGGCTGAGTCGACCTTGTTGTCGGCCATCTATTTGTTGTGGCTTTTCACTTTAGGTATTGTTTTGGTTGAAGTGATGGGCGAGCACGATGTCAACCCGCTTGTTGTGGCGAAGAACCTGCTGCGCAATCCATTACTTATCGCCGTGTTGCTCGGTTTGCTGATTACCATTCTGAAAGTTGAAGTCCCTGAACTATTGGTGAGGGGATTGGATTTGTTTGCCAGCTCGGTAACCGCGGTGGTTTTATTTTCGCTGGGCTTGTTCTTGGGCACGCACCCCTTTGGAAAGCTGAAGGAGTGGTTGCCGGTGGCTGGGTTTTCAATCGCTATTTTGCTGGTTCTGCCTTTGGCATTTTATGGCGCCATCCAGTTTTTTGGCGTGTCGTTCGATATTCGGGCCAGCGTGTTGGAAGCTGCCATGCCCATGGGATTTACCCCTTATGTGTTGGCGGTAAAATACAAGCTAAACGCGACTTTTGCCTCGAAGGTGGTGGTGTTGAGCACGATGCTCAGTGTTTTTACGCTTCCCTTATGGATTCAAATCCTTGGCTAGATACTTGTTTAGTTCGTAGGCGATTCGTTCAAAATCAATTTCCTTCCCGATAAATACAAGCCGGTTTTTCGGTGCTTCGCCTGGCATAATCAGGCTGCCCTCTGAATAGCTTGTGCCACCGCCAACGGATTGCACCACAATTTTGTTGGGGCTTTCGTGTGTGAAGAGGATGCCCTTGATGCGGTAGATCTGCAGTTGGTTAATGGCTGCAAAATAGTCGAACCAATATTTGAATCGCTCGAGTTTGATATGGCCCGAAAATTCGTGGGTGAAGGTGGTGTACTTTTTCGATTCAACCAAACGAAACATGAAAGGCTCGGCCATTTTCTGTTCCAGCCTTCCCTGCACGGTTTCGGCAAAGTTGTCGAGCTGAAAATCGTTGTCTTTGCCAAATTTGGTGGCGATTGTTTCAGCGGTTCCATTCCAGGCCGAAAGCCTTTTGGTGATCTCGGCCAAGGTGGTTTCCGAAACCAGGTCGGTTTTGTTGATGATAAGCAGGTCGCTCAGGATAACCTGCAGTTGTTGTTCGCGATCGCTCATTTGCTGCTCGAAGTTTTGGGCATCAACCAGGCAGACGCTTCCCGCGAGCGTATATTTCTCCTTCAACTCCTGGTCTGCATAAAAAGGCTTGATCACATTTGAAAGATCAGCCACGCCGGTGGTTTCAATCAGGAGGTAATCAATTTCACCGGCTTTTTCGGCCAGGTCGAGCAGGGTGAGGGAGAATTCGTTGGAGATGGAGCAGCAGATGCACCCATTGCTGAGGTCGAAAATATTCTCGCTCCGCATGCCTACAATCAAATCCTGATCGATGGATTGCTGGCCAAATTCATTTTCAACCAAAGCCAGTTTAAGGTGCTGGTGATTGCGGATTACTTCGTTGATAAAGGTGGTCTTTCCGGCTCCAAGAAAGCCGGTGACAATGACGACGGGTATTTTTTTATCTAGTTTCAAGTTTCGAGTTTCAAGTTTCAAGTTTCGGGTTTCAAGTTTCAAGTTTCGAGTTTCGGGTTTCGGGTTTCAAGTTGTCCAACCACTGGCGCTAGCTTTGAGGATTAAGCGACAAGCTGTAAATTCCAAATTCAAGGTTTAAGTCTGTTTCGCCTTTTTCTTCCATGCCTTGCGGCGCATTTTCCACTCCTTGAGGTGCTTTCTGTATTCCTTAGCCTGCTTGCCACGTTCCTTCACGTGCTTTTCGCTTTCCTCAGAGTGATTCATATGTTCCTTAGCGTGCTTTTTATGTTCCTCAACACGTGTTGTATGTTCCTCCGCATGCTTTTTGCTTTCCTCAACGTGCTTTATATGTTCCTCAACATGTTTTTAAGCTTCCTCCGCAAGCATGCAGTTTTCCTCAGGCTGTGTTTTTTCCTCCTCACCACGCCCTTCCTACTTTCTCTCTAATCGTTAATGCTCATTCGGGCAAAGGGAACGGTATCCTGGGCGGCAAACTGTCCTTTCTTGAATTTGTAGTAGCCTGTAATGGCAATCATGGCGGCATTGTCCATGGTGAAGGCAAACTTGGGAATAAACAGGTTCCATTTGCGTTTTTCGGCTTCTGCTTTCAGGGCATTTTGCAAACCCGAGTTAGCCGACACCCCTCCGCCAACGGTTATTTCTTTAATGCCGGTTTGCTTGGCCGCTTTCACCAGCTTATCCATCAAAATATCGATGATTGTTTTTTGCAAAGAAGCACACAAATCGGCCTGGTTTTCTTCAATAAAGTCTTCGTTTTCCTTGATTTGGTCGCGCAGGAAATACAAAAAGCTTGTTTTCAGTCCGCTAAAGCTGTAGTCCAGATCCTTGATGCGCGGCTTTGAAAATTCGAATGCGTTAGGGTTTCCCTCCTTGGCCAGCTTGTCAATTAGCGGGCCTCCGGGGTAGGGCATGCCCATCACCTTGGCGCACTTGTCGAATGCTTCGCCGGCCGCGTCGTCAATAGTTTGGCCAATCACCTCCATTTCCAGATGATCCCTGACAATAATGATCTGCGAATTTCCTCCGGACACCAGCAAATTGAGGTGTGGAAATCGAGGTTCGCGAAATTCAACGCCTTCTTCCTGAATGAAGTGAGCCAAAACATGCCCCTGCAGGTGGTTGATTTCAATCATAGGAACTCCGGCAGCCAGCGAAAAGCCTTTGGCAAACGAGCTTCCAACCAAAAGCGAACCCAGCAAACCCGGGCCACGGGTGTAAGCTACAGCCGAAATTTCGTCGCGGCTGATTCCGGCCTGCTTAATTGCTTGGTCGACCACGGGCACAATGTTTTGCTGGTGTGCCCGCGAAGCCAGCTCGGGTACAACGCCGCCGTAGGCCTCGTGAACTTTTTGGCTGGCTATAATATTCGACAGCAGAACACCGTTCCGAATGATAGCGGCTGAGGTGTCGTCGCACGATGACTCAATTCCTAAAATGATGATATCTTTTTTGTTATTCATGAAAACCAATTTTCAGCGAAGAATTCAATTATTTTAATTGTTGAACCTAACGATTTACGTGGAATTTAGTTTATTTTGTTTTCAAATTGCCGAGGGACAAAAATATCAAAAAATCGATTAAAATAGTATTGTGGGGTTTCGGGATCCTGGTCATCCTGATGCTGGGAGCTTATGTGGCTTTCCAGTCGAGTGTTGTCCAAACTTTTTTGGTCAGGCAGATCGCCAATAACCTGTCGGAGCGGCTGAATACGAGGATAAGCTTGAAAAGCGTGGATATTCGCTTTTTCAATCAGCTTATTTTAAATGAATTTTTGATTGAAGATCAGCAGCAGGACACTTTGTTTTATGTGGGTCGAATGGCCGCATCGATTGATGATTTGAGTGTGAAGCGAAAAATGATCAACTTGTCGTCGCTCGATATGGAACAGACCAAACTCTTTGTGTCGCTCACCGAGGAGAATTTGCCCAATTACAAGTTTATTTTCGATGCGCTGCGCTCCAACAAGCAACAAGGCAGCTGGGATTTTATTTGCCAGAATTTTCTTTTTAGCGATACCCGTTTGGGGTATTCATACTATAAAACGGAGGAGCCGCGAACCATTGATCTGTATGATGTTCATTTAGATGTGAGTGATTTTGTATTGCACCACGATTCCTTGTCGTTTAGCATCAACAACATGAGTTTGGACGACCGCAGGGCCTTTCGACTGAGCTCGTTAAGTACAAAACTTGTTTCATCCAATCATAGGGTAAAACTCCAAAATCTTCGGGTGGCCACGCCACATTCGGCTATTGTCAATGCCGATGTGACCATTGATCAGACCGAAATGCAAGAGGGTAAGGATTTTTCCTCATTAAAACTGGATATCGATTTAAAGGAAACGGTTTTGGATTTTGTTGACCTGGGGCAGCTGGTGCCTTCAGTGCGGGGAATGGATTTGAAAATGGACCTCTCGGGCCGGGTCTATGGAAGCATTGCTGATTTGAAAGCCAAAGATTTGCAAATGAGCATTGGCGAGAATACCCGTTTGGTTTGCGATTTTTATACCAATGGCCTGCCCGATTTAGATCAGACCTACATTTCGCTCGATTTGAAAAGCTCGACAGCCGATTTTAAGGATTTGAGCCAGATTAAATTACCGCATTCATCACAATCGGATTACTTGCAGTTTTCACCGCTTTTGCACGATGCAGGGGTTGTTCATTACGAAGGAAATTTTACTGGTTTTTTGAGTGATTTTGTTGCCTACGGAACGGTTCGATCCAATTTTGGCGAAATAAGAACCGACCTTTCTTTTGTGCCCCTGCAAGGAAACCGGCTAAAAGTCAATGGGAGTTTAAAGACGGTTAATTTCGAGTTGGGTGAGTTTACGCAATACGATAAGTTCGAACAGATTACCTTTAACGGGAAGGTCAACGGGTCGTTTCATAAAGTTCGCCGGGCGTTTAATGTTGCGGTTGAGGGCGTTGCCGATAGCCTGATTTTTAATGACTACAAATTTAAGAACCTGACACTTGACGGCACGGTTCAGGATCGAAAATTTGAAGGGAATTTGACGGTTCATGATCCGAATCTCGAAGCTGGCTTTGTTGGGAAACTGGATTTCAATGCCGCTGTTCCGGAATTCGATTTCGAACTGAACCTGGATCATGCCAACCTCGTTGCCCTCAATCTTGATCACAGCTATGACAAGTCGTTGCTTTCGATGATGTTGAACGCCAATTTTACCGGAAACAGCATCGATAACCTGGATGGAAATATTCAGGTTGCTGAAGGACAATACGTCAATGAGTACGATACCCTGGATCTGAATAGTTTAAGTGTGAGTACGTATTATGATGACGTAGCACACCTTCGGGTTCGCTCCGATTTTGCTGATGCCCATATCGCCGGAAACTATTCGTTCCTGACACTGGGCGGAAGTTTTAAAAATCTGATTCATCGCTATTTGCCGTCTTCAGGAATTGAGCTTAACGAGGGAATGACCATGAACCAGTTCAATTTTGAGGTGATGGTGAAAGATATGGAGCCAATTACACGAACGCTGATTCCGGAGTTATATGTAGGGCCGGCGGAGATTAATGGCCGTTTCGACGATGAGGAACTGACCCTTGATTTGGTTGCCAATATTCCGAGAATGGAGTATCGCGGCCTGGTGTTAAATGGCTATTCGTTGTCGGTTCACACCAACGACAAAATTGAGTTGAAGAATCGGCTGGAAGAACTTCAACTTAACGAAAGCCAAAGTATTTTCAACCTGGCCATTTTGGCCGATGCTGCCGATGACCGGCTGAATTCGAAATTGGTGTGGAACAATTTTCATACGCAAACCTACAGCGGCGAATTGGAGACCCAAGTCGATTTCTTGAAGACAGGTTATGACCGTACCCACGTTGAAATGGAGATTTTACCATCGCGGATTTACCTCGCTGATACCCTCTGGACTGTTCATCCTTCGCAGATTACGATTGATTCAACCAGAATAGCCGTAGATAACTTCCAAATTTCGAACAAAAACCAGCAGTTTACTTTGGATGGCGTGGTGTCGAAAGACAACAGCGATCGGTTGAATTTGACGGTGAATGACTTGAACTTGGGACACTTGAACTCGCTGGCCCGAAAGAATATTGAAGTAAAAGGTATTTTGAATGGCTCGGCCAGTGTGTTTGATGTTTATGAACGCGCCTTGTTTTTATCGGATTTGAGAATCGGTGATTTGAGCTTTCGAGATCATGAAATTGGTGACCTCAGCATTGTTAGTAAATGGGATCGGCAGTCGGAGGAAATTCAATCTGAATTGCAGATTGACAGCAGAAATCACCAGGCTTTCTATGCTTATGGCACGTATACGCCGGCCAACGATTCGATTGATTTTTTTGCCAGTTTGAATGATTTGTCCCTGACCATCTTGCAGCCCGTGTTGCAAAATAGTTTTCAGAATATACGTGGCCGTGGAACCGGCGATGTGTGGATTCATGGAAACTCAGAGAAGATATTGCTTGATGGTGATGTGCTCGGATTGGATGCCGGGTTGGCGATGAAGGCACTTCAGGTCGATTATTATTTTAGCGATACCATTAGTTTTCGCTCCGACTCCATTGTGTTTGACCAAATTCAAATTACCGATTATCAGGGAAACAAAGGTGTTTTTGACGGCTCCATCCGGCATCATAACTTTCAGGACATGCGCTATGACCTGAGTTTACGCACTTCGCGTTTGATGGCGATGAATACGACCGCCAGAGATAACGAACGGTTTTACGGTAAAGCCTTCGCCCGCGGAGTCCTGCAAATCAACGGGCGCGGGAAGGATGTCAATCTAACATCGACAGCAACCAGCTTGAATGGTACCGCCATCAATATTTCGTTGGATTATGAAGCAGAAGCGCAGGAATATGATTTCATTCATTTTGTGAATAGCGACACGCAGGATGCCGAATCGCAGGATCGGAGAGCGCGACCCGATAAATCGAATGTTAAGATGAATTTCGATTTTGACGTGACGCCCGATGCACTTGTCCAGCTGATTTATAATTCGCAGATTGGCGATATGATTCGATCGCGGGGAACAGGCGATTTGCAGGTTCGGATTGACCCGGATTTCAATATTACCATGTTTGGAGAGTATCGGGTAGAACAGGGCGACTATTTATTCACCCTTCAAAATGTAATCAATAAGAAGTTTGAAATTGCCAGCGGAGGAACAATCCGGTGGAATGGTGATCCGTATGATGCCACGATCGACTTGGAAGCTATTTATCGGTTAAAGGCTTCGTTAACCGAGCTGTTTCCCAATTCGGTTGAAGATATTGACTATTCGCAGCGCATTCCGGTGACTTGCGAAATCTTTCTGACTGAAAACCTGAATAATCCGTCAATCGCTTTCGATATTAATTTTCCAACAGCGGAGGATCGGATTAAAGATCAGGTACAACAATTTGTCAGTACCGAAGAGGAGATGAACCGGCAAATTCTGTCGCTTTTGGTTTTGGGGCGTTTTTACACGCCCGAATACCTTCGTGGTTCTTACCAGGCTTCCAATTCCAATGTGGTTGGCTCAACAGCCAGCGAGCTATTCTCCAATCAGTTGAGCAACTGGCTTTCGCAAATCAGCAACGATTTCGACATTGGGGTGAATTACCGGCCCGGAAATCAAATGTCGGACGATGAGATTGAGTTGGCTTTGAGTACGCAAATTTTTAACGACCGGGTCACCCTCAATGGAAACATTGGCAACAACAGCGCAACGAATACGGCCCGATCGAACAATAACAACATTGTTGGCGATTTTGATTTGAACGTAAAACTGACCAACAATGGTAAGCTTCAACTGAAAGCCTATAACCGTTCAAATAACAACCTGATTTATGAAACTTCGCCTTATACTCAGGGTATTGGTATTTCGTACCGCGAAAACTATGATAATTTCAATGAGCTCTGGAATAAAATGAAGCGATTGTTTGGTATCCGGGACGAGGAATGAGGCATGAAAGTTGTATCTTAGCTGCCGGTCAGAACAGAGATTCTGATGTTGCTTTGTGGAGTAGCAACTTTGTAAATATTCATTATTTTTGAGGGGTGTAATAAATGCTTTTATACCTCGTTTTTTATGTGTTCCTCTAAATAGAAATTTATGTTTGGATATATTTTTTTGCAAGTTTCAGGTGCAGCTGCCGATAGTCTTGATGTGATGGCAGAGTCAGCAGGACAAGACGGGATTGTTACCCGCTTTTTTGATTTGGCGCTAAAAGGTGGCTGGATTATGATACCGATTTTGGTGCTTTCATTGATTGCGGTGTTCATTTTTTTCGACCGGTATTTTGCCGTTAAAAAGGCCGGAAAGGTCGACGATACATTACTTGAACGCGTGAAAGATTACATTTCGCAGGGCAACATCGAAGCTGCTTTGTCGCTGGCTCGTTCGCAGGACAACCCAACGGCCCGCATGATTCAGAAAGGGATCAGCCGGATTGGACGTCCAATGACCGATGTCAATTCCGCGATTGAAACGGTTGGAAACCTCGAAATTGCCAAGCTCGAAAAAGGACTGCCGGTATTGGCCAGCGTGGCGGGCGGTGCGCCTATGATCGGTTTCCTTGGAACTGTAATCGGAATGATCCAGGCATTTTACGACATGGCAAACGCCGGTAGTAATATCGACGTCACCCTACTGTCATCAGGTATTTATCAGGCTATGGTTACAACAGTTGCTGGATTGACCGTTGGTATCATCGCTTATTTTGCCTACAATATTTTGGTTGCCAATGTTGAGAAGGTAATCTTTAAAATGGAAGCAGCAACTTCCGAATTTCTTGATCTTTTAAATGAACCAGCAAGATAATCGCAATGGCCCTAAAACGAAGAAATAAAGTTGATGCCAGTTTCAGCATGTCCTCCATGACTGACATTGTGTTTTTGTTGCTGATTTTCTTTATGGTGACTTCCACTTTAATTGCTCCCAATGCATTGAAACTTCTGTTGCCCCAAAGTAACAATCAAACGGCTGCAAAACCGATGACCACGGTTTCAATCACAGCTGATTTGAAGTATTTTGTCAATACTGGCGGCGAAGTTGAACGTGTCGCATTTCACGAAATAGAACCTGCGCTGCAATTGGCTATTGGCGACAATCCGGAGGCTTATGTGTCGTTGCATGCTGATAAGTCAGTTCCGATTGAGCAAGTTGTTAAAGTGATGAATATTGCCAAACGGAATAAATATAAAATGATTTTGGCCACCGCGCCGGAAGGACGTTAATGAGTTACCTTGCAGAACATAGAAAGGGATTTGTCGGGACAATTATTTTTCACGTGATTGTTCTGGTTTTGCTCTTGTTGTTTGGATTTTTTACCCCACTTCCATTGCCGGGCGAAGAAGGAATTCTTGTCAACTTTGGCAATTCCGAACAAGGCAGTGGACCGCAGGAACCTGCACCCAGCCGGCAAACTTCTCCACCTGTTGTTCAAGAGAAAAAAGAGGTTACTCCACCGCCTGTTACGCCACCACCGCCCACTCCGGCAGCCTCGCAGCCCGAGGTGAAGGAGGAAGTGATGACCCAGGATTTTGAGGAAACCGTGGCGATTGATGCAGCCAAAAAGAAGCAGGCCGAAGAAAAGAAGCGTTTGCAGGAGCAGGAAAATAAAAAAAGGCAAGAAGAGCTTGAGCGGCAGCGAAAAATAGAACAAGAAGCGCAACGTCAAGTTGAACTCGAGCGTCAGCGCCAGGCCGAGTTAGAACGCCAGCGACTGGCCGAAGAGGCTGAACGCCAGCGAAAAGCAGAAGAGGAACGCAAGCGCAAGGAAGCTGAACAACAAAAAATTGCGGAGATTAATAATCGGGCATCGAATGCGTTTGGTGCAGGTGGCGCCGGTACAAATGATTCGAAGAGTACCGGTCAAGGTGTTTCCTTCCCGGGAGGAAACCAAGGTTCACCCAATGGTTCGGCCAACTCCGATAACTATGGCGATGGCGGTGGACAAGGAGATGGCATTGCGTATGATTTGGGTGGCCGCTCGCACAGATCGCTTCCAAAACCAAATTATCCGGGTAATGAGGACGGCATTGTCGTTGTGACGGTCAGGGTTGATAAGTCAGGCAAAGTCATTAGTGCTGAACCGGGCGCACGTGGATCAACAATTTCCAACGCCCAGTTTCTGAATGAAGCCAGGCAAGCCGCGCTAAGAGCCCGGTTTAATGAAGATCCTTCAGCTCCGGCTGTTCAGCAGGGAACCATTACCTATCGCTTTGTCTTGGATTAAGAATTGGGATTTATTCGTTCCAAATTTGCCACGCTTTTTCGGCTTGTAAGTGAAGCATTTCCAATCCATTTTTAGTTGCTGCCCCCTTCGATTTCCCATTTTTCATAAATAAGGTTTCTTCCGGATTGTAAACCAGATCGTAAAGAACGTGATCGGACGTTAGAAACTCATAAGGAATTGCGGGGCAGTTGTCGACTTTGGGATAAGTGCCGAGTGGAGTCGCGTTGATAATAATCAGATGCTCGTTTAGTATCCGTTCATCAATTTGATGATAACTCAACTCGTTTGACGCCAATTCGTTTTTTGTTGTTGCAGAAATGAAATCGATTTTGTGTTTGTTCAGCACATATTTGATAGCTTTTGACGCGCCACCTGTACCCAGAATTAAGGCCTTTTGATGTTTGATTGTCAACATCGGTAATATCGAAAGCTCAAAACCGTAGCAGTCGGTGTTGTATCCTTTTAGTTTGATCTGGTTGTTGTTGTGGATTATTTTTATCGTATTCACTGCCCCAACTTCTGCCGCCTGTTCATCGATTTCGTCAAGAAAAGGGATAATCGCCTGTTTGTACGGAATGGTACAATTCAGACCGGCAATGTGATCGTTCGTTTGGAAAATAGCCGGAAAATCGTCGATCTGGTCCAGTTCAAAATTCAGGTATTCGCGATTCGTCAATCCTTCCTTTTCAAACTTATTCTGAAAAAATCCCTTCGAAAAAGAATACCCCAGTCGATATCCAATTAGTCCGTATGTTTTCATCTCTGTAAGCGCTTCGATATTCCTTCAACAATAAAAATAAGAGCAAATCCGGCAATGGCCAGACTGACAGCACCTAGCAGTTGCGGCGAATGACCGGTTATTGCTTCGTAGTTTGCAGGCAAAACGTTTTGTTCCAAAAGCGGTTTCACTTCCCCATGGCGGTCGATAAAAGTCTCAATCACTTCTTTCCATGGCCACACTTTGTTTAGCGAGCCAATCATGAAACCGGCCAGCAAGGCAATGGTTAAGTCATAAAAGCGCTTTAGCAGCCAGCTGAGTAAGTTCGAGAACAACACAATCCCGATAGCGGCACCAGTCATAAATACCGCAATAACTGGCAGGTTGAAGCTCGAAACAGCACCCAGAATAAATTTGTACATGCCAAGAAGCACCAAAATAAAGCTACCCGAGATGCCCGGTAAAATCATGGCGCAGATCGCGATAGAACCAGATAAAAAAACAAAGATGTAACTGGTGTGCGCTTCAGCCGGAGTAATTACAGTGATAAAATAAGCAATCACAGCACCTGCAACAAGCGCAAAAATAGTCGCCGTATTCCAGTGGCCAATATCCTTTCCAACATAAATCGCAGAAGCTACGATCAATCCAAAGAAGAAAGACCAGATTAATATAGGATGATGATTGAGTAAGTACTCCAATCCTTTGGCCAACGATAATATGCTAATGCCGATGCCAAGCACAACGGCGAATAAGAAATTGCCATTTATTTCATTCCAGAAAGCTTTGAATTTACCGGTGAAAAATAATTTCAACGAGTTGAAGTTGACGGATTTTATCGAGTTAATTAGTTCCTGGTAAATTCCGGTGATAAAAGCAATGGTTCCTCCGGAAACCCCGGGAACAACATCGGCAGCGCCCATGCCCATTCCTTTCAATGTGAGCAAGAAATATTCTTTTAATGTTCGGTTCATATTCGTTTTTTTGATGAAAAGCAAAAATAGGTCAGGAATTAGGAAATTGAAAGCGCTGATGAATTTTTTAATTGAATTTGACTTTAATAAAATATCGGTCAGTTTGAGACTACGATTTGAGCAGGTTGACCGTATGACAGGCTACAACAGCAGCGGTTTCGGTTCTCAAGCGGCTTTGGCCCAAGCTAACCGGGATCAATCCGTTCCGGATGGCTATTTCAATTTCCTCTTCGGAGAAATCGCCTTCAGGGCCAATCAGAATTAAGTTGGATTGACTGGAGGCCAATTCATTCTTGAGTTCCCGCTTGTCCTGGTCATAGCAATGCGCGATAAAACGCTTGCCGTCCCAGTCCGATTCAAGTACTTTTTTTAGCGGAGTTAGTGGGTTTAATTTTGGCAAGTAAGCTTTTAACGACTGTTTCATGGCTGAAATAATTACCTTCTCAAGCCGTTCGGTTTTTATCACTTTTCGTTCCGAATGATCACATAAGATTGGTGTAATTTCGTCCACTCCAATTTCTGTGGCTTTTTCAAGAAACCATTCAAAACGATCAATATTCTTTGTTGGTGCTACCGCCAGATGGATGTAGTGATTTCGTTTGTTGAACCCGCTCACCGTTTTTGTGACTTCAATTCCACACCTTTTTGGATGCGCATCGACTATTTGAGCCTCAAAAAAGTTTCCTTTGCCGTCAACCAATTCGATTTTGTCGCCATTCGCAAGTCGCAAAACACGAACAGCATGTTTTGATTCTGTTTCGTCGAGGTAGAAAATTGGGCCGGTGATGCCTGGCGTATAAAATAGCTGCATAAGAATTGTTTTTACAAAAATAGTCAATCACAGTTCGGCAGAAAGAAACAGCACAAAATATAAATCCCCGGAATTTCAAATCTGATTTTCCGGGGAGAAAGCTAGGTTGTCAATATTTTAAACACCATGCTATTTTAGCATTCTGGGTGTGAGGTGGAATGCCAAATCTCCACCTCGCGCGGAAACCTCTTTCCAACTTTCAACATCAAAATCAACCGCAACAGTTGAACAGGTCGGCATATCACTGTTGAATAACTTAACTAGATTATTGGTAAGATGATAAACGAGCGGGTTGTGACCAAAAACAAAAACAGTTTGTACTTCCTCTGAAATTTCACGCAAAAGATCAACAAATTCCTGGGTAGTCATCCCCTCATATAAATCTTCCTCTATTTGGATTGAATGAATTGAATAACGAAAATTCTCAGCATAAATTTCAGCTGTTTTTAAAGCCCTTTTGGCAGGACTTGAAATAATAAGATCAGCTTTAATCCCATCGCCGATTAATTTTAAACTAATCTGGTTCGCATCATTTTTACCCCGATCCCGTAGCTTTCTGTTAAAATCATCATCATAACCATATGGCACCGCTTTCGCATGGCGAACAATCACAACTCTTTTCATTTGATCAGTATTTCTATGTTAGAATTAATTTTAAAACTGAGATGTCAATTAAAAGTTCGGTATAAAGAAACAATTATTCAGGCAAAATTACCCTATTTTCGTAGCTCAAGCGCTAATAAAATTTATTGATGAAGAGGATTGGATTGCTATCAGATACCCATGGCACCCTAAGCGAACGAATCATTCGTTTTTTTAAAGAAGTAGACGAAATTTGGCATGCCGGTGATATTGGTACAGAAGAAGTAGCAGATAAACTACTGAGCCTAAAACCACTTCGTGCAGTTTCTGGAAACATTGACGGACATGTTTTGCGCCGCATGTATCCTGAGAATGTTCGTTTTTTTTGTGAAGAAGTTGATGTGCTTATGACCCATATTGGAGGCTACCCCGGACGATATGACCCACGAATAAGAAAAATGATCTACTCCAGTCCGCCCCAGCTTTTTATTTCTGGTCATTCACATATTCTTAAAATAATACACGATAAGAAAATCAATTGCTTGCATATCAATCCGGGAGCAGCAGGAAATAATGGATTTCATCATGTTTGTACCGCCGTACGATTCAAAATTGACGGCGGTAATATCAAAGATTTGGAAGTTTTGGAATTTGAGCGAACAAAGTTAAAAATAGAATGATTGATCTATAAATGTAGAATATAGAATAAATGATTAATAAATTGCAAATATAGAATAATGTAGCTATTTTTGGGCTATGGAAAAGATTGCCGTTATATCAGCAGACATTATAAATTCTTCAAAGTTTGAAGAACATGCATTTATTGATACGATGCACGTACTTGAAGAACCGGCCGGAAATTATTTGGTTAATCGCGGAGAACCCGTATTATCGAGCCGAGGAGACAGCTTTCAGTTGATGACAGCAGAGATCCGAAATTCATTTTTCAAAGCCATTTTTCTGAAATCATATTTCAAAAAAAAGCAAGTAGGCTTAAAGGATAAAAAAGGAAAAGGTACCATTGATATTCGAATTTCCCTGGCCGTTGGCCTGTCGAAAACAATCCCCGAAAACATTGGGAAAACGATGGAGGAACCATTTGTACTTTCCGGCAGGGCGCTTGATCAGATGAAAAGGAAAAAACAAACATTTGTTATAACCACCAGCCACGAGGAATACAATAAAGAGCTTGAATTGTCTTGTGCTTTTTTGGACAACCTTTTTGATGGCTGGACACTGGCACAGGCTGAGGTTATTTATTATCTTGTTCAGGGTTTTAAGCAAACAGAAATTGCAGGCTTGTTGAATTTGTCGCAACCGTCGGTTAGCAGCCGAATTCAGCTCGCCCGATGGAGTTTAATCGAGAAAATGAATACTCGTTTTCTTCAAATTATCGAGAAAATATAATGGCAATGATTTTATTTATCAGACTATTAATCGCTCATTTACTTGCCGATTTTTTGTTGCAACCCGGGTCGTGGGTGAAAGATAAAAATGAGCACGGAATAAAATCACTAAAACTATTTTTACATGTATTGGTGGTTACGGCCGTATCTGTAGTTTTCACGCTCGACTATTTTTCGTGGCAAATTCCCGTGTTCATATTCTTGTTTCACTACCTGATTGATTTAGCCAAAATTTATTTCATGCCACCTAAAATTAACCAACTGGTTTGGTTTTTGACAGACCAGTTCTTTCATATCCTTGCTATTGGTGCTATTATTGCCATCGTTGGTGGATACTCCGTCCAGTGGTGGGCAACATGTGCAAGTTTAGTTTCAACTCCCGAGTTTCTTGTTGTGTTGCTTGCCTATCTTTTTATTATCTGGCCATCTATGATTATCGTTAATCTGGCAACAAAGCGTTGGCAGATTCAAATTAAACAGCATGTAGAGCCAGGTTTGCAAAATGCCGGAAAGTGGATCGGAATTCTGGAACGTGTTCTGGTGCTGACTTTCGTACTAACTGCACAATTTCAGGCCATCGGATTTTTAATTGCAGCCAAATCCATTCTGCGAATTTCCGTTAAAAGCGAAGATAGTGCCCGGCTAATATCGGAGTACGTGTTGATTGGCACCTTTATCAGTTTTACCCTCGCTATTTTAACCGGACTACTTGCTAACTCCGTGTTCTAGTTTATCTAAATCGAACTACTTTTGAAAGGCGCAGGCAATCCATTTATTCCGTTCCTTTATTTCGATTTTTGTCAGCAACAATTCCGAAGCTCGTCCTAGAATGTCTTCCAAATCATTTTCGTAGAACCCACTAACGATTAATAATCCACCCTCGTCCAAAACCGAGGTATATCTTTCAATATCCTGAAGGATGATGTTTTTTTGAATGTTTGCCAGAATTACATCAAATCTTTGCTGTTGTAACAGCTTCACGTCACCGATAGAAGCCGTGAGATTGCTGATCCTGTTCAGGCGCGAATTTTCCACGGTTGCTTCATACGACCAATTATCGATATCAATAGCCGTAACACTTTTGGCCCCTAGCATCGACGCATAGATTCCCAGAATTCCTGTGCCACAACCCATATCCAGCACCGTTTGTCCTTCCAGATTGAGTTCCGAAAGATGTTCCATCATCAGGCTGGTGGTTTCGTGGTTGCCAGTTCCAAAGGCCATATTCGGCTCAATTACAATTTCGTACTGAGCTTTGGGATATTCTTGATGAAACGGCGCACGAATCAACACCTGGTTATTGATCAGCAGAGGTTGAAAATAGTTTTTTTCCCATTCTTCGTTCCAGTTGATGTCTGGCATTTCTTCCTTCGAAAAATCAACTTGAAACGGAACATCGGCAAGACAAGCGCTAATATCACGAGTTGCCACTTTGTCAACAGGAAAAAAGGCGTCCACCGTATCCTCCGTTTCATCAAAACTTTCAAAATCGAGCTGTGAAAGGTAAGCGATTAAAATTTCGCGGTTGGTTTCGTTATCTGGCAATAGCCTGAATGTGGCTTTTGTGTATTTCATTTTTTCTTTCAAAAATAAAAAAAGCCACCCGGCAAAAACCAGATGGCCCAATTCATAGTTCGTTTTATCGTCTTACTAATATGCGTTAATGATAGCCAGAAAATCTTCAGCTTTTAACGATGCACCACCAATGAGTCCGCCATCGATGTCAGGATTGGCAAAAAGTTCGTTGGCGTTTTTCGGGCTGCAGCTTCCACCATACAGAATTGAAGTTTCTTCGGCAACCGCAGCGCCAAACTTGTCAGCAATTAATCCGCGAATGAAAGCCAGCATTTCCTGAGCTTGCTCCGAACTTGCAGTTACACCAGTTCCAATGGCCCAAATTGGTTCGTAAGCAATGATGATTTTTGAAAAATCTTCAGTAGAAAGATTAAAAACCGTTTCCTCCAATTGGGTTTTTACAAAGTCGTTTTGAGTTCCGGCTTCACGAATATCTAAAGCTTCGCCACAGCAATATATTGGCGTTAAGCCATTTTCCAGTGCCAGTGCCACTTTTTTATTCAGAATTTCGCTGGTTTCACCGTAGTATTCGCGTCTTTCAGAGTGCCCTAATATTACATATTCGGCACCAGTTGATTTGACCATCGCTGCTGAAACTTCGCCGGTAAACGCACCTTTAGCCTCGGCCGCACAGTTTTGCGACGACACACCAATCCTGCTCGTATCAACTGCATTAACTACGCTGGTAATGTGCGTAAATGGCGTTCCAAGCACAACTACAACATCTTTGGCACCTTCTTTAGCTACCAATTCGTTTACAGCTTTCGCCAATTCAACACCTTCCTGAATGGTTGTATTACATTTCCAGTTACCGGCAACAACTTTTTTTCTCATTTTTTTATTTTTTTGATGGATAGTGATTCAATATTTCTGTGCAAAATTAAGAAAAAGGAAATCAACGCAGCTATATATTCAATCGTTGATTTAGAATTTAACTTTTGGTTAAACCGATTTTTCTGTGTTGAAATGATTCGTCGAACGTATGCAAGTTGAAGATTATTTTAGTTGATATTTAATCAGTTGTGAAGAAGCCCGGAGAACTGGTTTTTAATAAAACTAAAGTGAGTTTTCGAAGCCAGCACGATATCCATTATGTGTTTTTCAACAGGTTTAGCTCAGTTCTGAATTCAGATTGTATTCTTTTACATCATAGTAAGGGGTTTATTATCAGCCTGTATTATTTTTTGTTTTTTATTGAAGGGGAGGGCCTGTCAGAATGAACAAACCAAAGTTTTAAATATTTCAGTATTTTTAGCCGCTGAACAAAATTTTAGAGATATGGACCGTCTTTTTGTTCTGTTGGGGAGCGAATTTAGTTATCAGAAATTTCTTCCTTTAATGAATGATTTGCAAGAGATAAACTTCTCGTGTTTTAGTAGCTATGATCTGGTTGTAAAAGCCATTGCTCATACTCCTCCAACTGCGATTTTGATTCATGCGTCTGATTATTTTCAGATTATTTCGGGTTCAAAACAGAATGATATAAACGCTTTGGATGTTCCAAAAATTATTGTGGGTGGAACAACAAACCCTGATATTCCATCAGGTGCGCAAACGCACTTTTTGCCTGAGAGTTTTACTGATGCCCGGTTTCTTTCCTTGTTCAATGATGAGATTTTGAAAAGGCCGGTTGCGGTCCATTCAGCAAAAATTCTTGATTTAATTATTCATCACATTCCCATTGCCCTTTTCTGGAAAGATAAAAATTTGAATTACCTAGGCTGTGACCAGATATTTTGTAACGATCGGGGTTTAAGTAGTCCGGCCGATGTGGTTAGCCTCACCGATTTTGATTTGTATCCCGCTGATGTAGCTGCAAACAACAGGAACATGGATAAAGAGGTCATCCAGTCGGGCAGGCCGTTGTTGAATTACGAAGACGAGGAGGTTACTGCGAGTGGCGATGTTGATATTTTGCGTAAAAGTAAAATTCCGGTGAAAGATTCTACTGGAGAAGTGATTGCGGTTATGGGGCTGTACGAGCGGATTACCGATCAGGTTCAAATTCAAAAGAGCTTAAAGGATGAACAGCATTTCTTGCAAATGTTGATGGATAATATTCCGGATACAATTTATTTTAAAGATCGGGATTCGAATTTTCTCAGGATCAACAAATCTCAGGCACAGATCATTGGGTTGAATGATCCGGAGGCAGCCACTGGGAAATCGGATTTCGACTTTTTCGATATGGATCATGCCCGGCAAGCTTTTTTAGACGAGCAGGAGCTCATGAAAAATGGAAAACCGTTGATCAATAAGTTGGAGTATATTAAAACGGCCACTGGACATCGGTATGTTACTGCATCCAAAATTCCTTTGAAAGACGAAACAGGTGCCTGCATCGGTTTGGTTGGACTTAGCCGCGACGTGACTGCGGAACATTTATTCAAACAAGAACTCAGGCATGAGCAAGAGCTTTTGAAGTCACTGATGGATAATATTCCAGACAGGATTTATTTTAAAGACACGCAGTCTCGATTTGTTAGAATTAATAAAGCCCATTTTACATCGTTTGGAATCGAAGATGAACAGGAAATTATAGGGAAAACCGATTTTGACTTTTTCCCGAAGGAGATTGCAGAGGATTTGTACGCACGGGAAAGAGCTGTTCTTAAAACCGGGATCCCGCAAATTAACGACATTGAGAAGACAATTAATCCGGATGGTTCTACCGTGTGGTCTTCTGTTACAAAAGTGCCAATTAGGAACGACCAAGGAGAGGTAATAGGGCTTGTCGGCATATCGCGTGACGTTACCAAAGAGGAATTGGCCAGGCAAGAGTTAAATCGAGCCAAGGAAAAGGCCGAATATGCCAATCGCGCCAAGAGCCTGTTTTTGGCCAATATGTCACATGAGATCAGAACGCCAATGAACGGAGTGATTGGCATGGCCGACATTTTAAAACGCACCGATCTTGTTCCTTTCCAACGAGACTATTTGGACGTTATCATTAAATCAGGGCAAACCCTGCTGTCGATTATTAATGATATTTTGGATTTTTCAAAAATCGAATCCGGGAAAATGGAGTTGGAGTTTGCTCCTGTAAATATTCGCACCGTTGTTGAAGAGGTGGCCGATGTGCAGATTATCCAGGCCAATGAAAAATCACTCGACTTTTTGACCTATGTTGACCCGAATATTCCCGAATATATTTCGGGAGATTATGTGCGATTGAAGCAAGTCATTACGAACCTATCCAACAATGCGGTCAAGTTTACGGCCAAAGGGGAAGTGTGCGTATCGGCTGAATTGGTTCAGACAATAGGTGACGAGCACGAGTTGCTGTTTGCCGTCAAGGATTCCGGGATCGGCATCCCCAAAGTTCATCAGGACAAATTATTTCGATCGTTTAGCCAGGTTGACAGTTCCACTACCCGGAAGTTTGGCGGTACTGGATTGGGCTTGGCGATTTGCCAGAAACTGGTGGCGGCCATGGGCGGAAAAATCGAACTAAAAAGCGAAGCGGGTCAGGGAGCTGAATTTTCATTTCGCTTGAAATTTAAAGAAACAAAAGGCAAGAATAGTTCCTACAGGCTGAAAAGTGTTTCATTCGAAAACTTACACGCCTTGGTTGTTGATGATAACAAGACGAACCGAAACATTTTCAGGGAATATCTTGAAAGTTGGAAAGTGAATGTTCATGAGGCATCTGGTGGTGACGAAGCGTTGGCCGAAATTGCCAGGTTGAGGGACAAGGGCATTTCGGTTGATTTTGCGCTGTTGGATTTTCAAATGGCCGAGATGGATGGTATTGAGCTGGCCCGAAGGTTCAGAGAAATTTGTGATCTCAAATCACTTCGAATAATTATGGTTTCATCAGTCACCGATGCCATTAATCGCAACGATTTATCAGGATCTGATTTTGATTTTTACCTGAACAAACCAGTGAAGTTGCAACAGCTGTACCAAGTTATTGCGTCGGTGATGGGTAAACCCAAAAGTAAGGAGAAAATACATCAGGAGATTGAAGTGCTGAAGTCCGATTTACAGCACAAGCGGATTTTGATTGTTGAAGACAACCCGGTGAATATGAAAGTAGCCTTGCATTCGATCGATGGAATTTGCCCTAATATTACCTTGGCCTATGACGGAAAACAAGCTGTTGAAGAGTTTCAGAAGGAACAGGTTGACTTTATTTTGATGGATATACAAATGCCAGTACTGAACGGCATAGAAGCGACCAAACAGATCCGGGAAATCGAAAGGCAGAGTAATGTCACAAGTCCGGTAAAGATTATAGCCATGACAGCCAACACCATGAAGGAGGATGTTGAATATTGTTTGGAAATCGGAATGGATGCTTTTCTTGCAAAGCCTTTTCGGGTTGACGACCTGATGGAGGTGCTTAATTTTGATTAGTGAAAAGATCCAATCGTCTGAATTACAAGCCCGAATCCTGTGTTAAAAGCTGAGTGAATGCCAGCCATCTTTTAAATAGTCGCTTAGCTCTTCGCCCATGCCTTTAACGTCAATGTTCATTTTTTCGAACTGAGCGGTCACGCCATACATATCGGTGCAGCGTTTGCAGGCTTCTACCTGAACTCCCAATTCTTGCATGGCTTTGATTTTGGTCTGAAGCATTGGCTTTTCGCTCAGTAATTTAGCCGATGGACCCCAAACGACCAGCACCACCTGTTCAAACCAGCCATTTTTTTTGGCGGCTTCGGTATACATGAGGCAAACTTTCTCGGCCACTTCAGGATCGCCGCTTGTCCATAAAACCACAATCTTATTCGTGTTTGTATTCATCTTCAATTAAAATTTTGGGAATCAGTTAAAATCGAAAGTCAATCTCATGGTCAGTTTTCCTCCATGCATTTTTGCAGAATTAAATTGATTTAAAGTAGATTGCGGCCCGAGATTGTCTGGGGCCTTAAATTTTGTTCCAATGGCATTAATTCCGTGAAGAAAAGAGATATCTCCAGCCGGATACTCCAGTTTCGTTCTTGCTGGTGCTGCGGGTTCGGCGGGGGTAAGCATGCGCAGGAAAATGTCGTTGCTGTGCACATACACAGTAAATCCTAAATTGTCCTTTCCTTGAATTTCAGCCCAATAGACTTCAGAATGATACCCTTTAAACTCTGGATAAATGAAGCCTGATTCGCCGGTTATCGTGTTGTTGTATGCCTTTTCCCACAGTCCGAAGTTCAAACCTTTCATCCGATTTTTGTACACGCGGTAAGGTCCATTGCCCAGCCATTTCATGCCAGCAACATGTTCTTCAGGAAAATCGAACGTGATTCCGGCAAACTGACTGCGGCCCGTCGGTTCGTATGCCACTTCCAAATCAACGAGTCCATGGCCATCAATTGTCCATTTCGCGTAGTCGGCGTTTTCATAGGTCACTTCAATTCGTAAATTATTATCTACGAATGAAGTGTTAAAATGCTTCACCGTTTTTTCGCGACTTACGAACAATGGCCCATTAGACAGCGGAATTAGTTGCCCTTGCTTTTTTATTCCGGCGATGGTGCCATTCGTTTTTTCGAATGAAATGGTGATCTCACCGGCGGTGACCGTCAGATCTGAATCTGTTTCGTCAAGCGTGGGTTTTAATGCGGAAGTTTCAGTCAGAAGTTCCTGCGTTTTCACTTGCGCTTTTTTTACCGGCCAGGTCCAGGTGTTTATGTGCCGTCCGTGGGGATCAACCGCCGTTATTCGGAGCGCGTCAAGCGCTTGCCAGTTGGCCGGCAATTTCACCTGCATTTGACTTTTGTTACCCGGAGCGAGATTAAGTTTAAGCTTTTCTGTCGAGTCAATAATCTCAGTAATCCTTTGGCCCGGGCCAGAAAAACTGACCCACTCAGCAGCGAAGGAGCACTGGCTGAGGTCGGTGAAAAAATAACGGTTTTCGATGTTGAAAACACCGTTGAAATTTGGTGTGATGTAACGCTTTTCAAATTGAATGGGCGCCCAGATCTCTTTAATGGTGAAAAAACTGCCTTCCCTTTCGTTATATGGCCCAAGAATTCCGTCGGGAGCATGGTTGCCATCGCTGTCCAACTCGTTGTCGCGGTCGGTGCGTTCAATCGACTCATCGGCAAAAACCCACAGGAAGCCACCGGCGCAAAGCGGGTCATTCCACATCCTGAGCCAGTAATCATCCAGCCCGGCGCCATGCCCACCGTCGTACAAGCCATGCAGAAATTCTGTGGGAAAATAAATTTTTCGCTTGCTGAATCCGTCCAGCGACAAATAGTCGTAGTCGATGTAGTGCAAGGTGTTGGTCATTTCGTAATCCTGCCATGGATGAATGACGATTCGTTGCTGAATGTCCAGCTCGGCAAAGTCGTCGTTCAAGCTGTTGTTTTCACCGCCTTCATTCCCGTTGGCCCAAATAATGACTGATGGATGATTCACGTCGCGGGCAATCATTTCTTCCAATAATTTTCGACCCACCACGTCGTCGTATGATGGTTTTTGCCAGGCCGTAAGCTCGTCAATAACCACCAGTCCAAGCGAGTCGCACACTTCCAGAAAATGCTTGTCGGGCGGATAATGCGACATGCGCACGGCGTTCATGTTTATGTCTTTCATGAGATTAACAGCGGTGATGCTCAATTCTTTTGATGATGTTCGCCCAAATTTGGGATGAAAGGTGTGGCGGTTTACGCCCTGCATTTTTATTTTCACGCCATTCAAATATATGCCATCGCTTTCGCGCACTTCAACGGTGCGGAAACCAATGCGCTCGGTGTGCCGGTGAATCACCTGCTTGTTTTTATCCAAAAGATTGAAAACAGCTTGGTACAAGTTCGGAAACTCCGGCGACCAGGTTTGCGGATTGTTAAAGGTTCCGGAGACCCGCGAAACGTGACCCGTTATGTCTGACCTAAATGAAGCTTCTGTTTCGCCCGCCAGGGTTTGAATATCGATCCGGATTTGTGATGCATTTTTTGCATTCGTAAGGTAAACATCCGCCTTGAAATCGCCATTGGCTTGTGCGTCAATGGCAACACGATGAATATTTGTTTTCGGTTTTGCTTCCAGAAAAACGGGACGGAAAATACCGCCAAAAATCCAGAAATCGGCTTTACGTTCGGCCAGGCTAACGGATTCGTTGTCGGAATGTTTTTTAACAAACACTTCAAGCTGGTTTTCCTGGCCAATATTGAGCAGTTTGGTAATGTCGTACCTGAACTGGTAAAAAGCTCCCTGGTGAATTGGTCCCGCCAGTTTTCCATTAATTTTCACTTCGGCATCCGTCATCACCCCGTCAAAAACAATCGCGATTTCCTTATCTTTCCAGCTTTTAGGGATATTGAACCGGTAGCGATAGCGCCCGGTTTCGTTCATCCGTTTTTCGAAAGGAACGTGCCCGTAATCGTAACTGCCAAAGCCTTGCTGTTCCCAACACGACGGAACCGGGATGCTGGTCCATTCACCCGAGTTCTGGCCTTCAGAACAATAAAAGTCCCAATTCACGGTGTTTTCGGCACCGGTACCTGACAAATAGATTGTTTCGGTTTGTTGCGCCATTGTAGATAGGGAAAGTAGGACGAGTGAGAGTAGTGTGAACAGTTTCATGCGAAATGGTTTAGGTTTTCAGTACAATTACGCCCGAAAGCGAGTGCATGCAAGATAAAGAAATTATTGCTCTCACGGAATTTGGACCGAGCTAAATTGGATATTGCCATGCCTCAATCCCTCAATCCTTCATCCCTTCAATTTGTGAATCGGGATCAGGTCGAATTCGCCGTAAGGAAGCTCGTGTTCTTTTAGAAATTCCTTATTTAGCATGAACAGTTGGCTGTTGAATTTGTCTTGGGGAAAGGTATTTTCGGGCGTGAAGTCGTCATCGTCGAACTCGGTAAAGTTCAGTTCGCAAGCCGACAATTCCCATTGGTCATCATTCATAAAAAGGAGTGGCAAGCCATGTGTTCGGCAAATTACGGGGCGGTGTTCGTAAATCTGGCAGGCGTGATCTTTCAGGAAAATGCAACTGCCGTCAACTGATTCCTGCATCTCCACAGGTTGGTCCTTTAGCGCTTGTTTTATCGCCTCAAATTCGATGGGAAATACTTGGTAGTCCATGCAACACAAGTCGCAGCCCTTCTTGCAGGCGAGATGTTTTTGATGCGTGGTGGAAAGTTTGTCTGTTAGTTGATCGACCTGCTTCCGGAATTGGTGGTATTTTTTTTCTGAATCTGTCATGGTTCTGAACTTCGGGGCAAAGGTAGGAAAAATTGGGCAGCGCATTAAAACCGGGTTGAAACACGCTGGTTCACTGTTAACAAATCCGCCTTATTATTCACAATCATCGGTTTTCAGAATCATTCGAATGTTTCTTCCTGAGGAATTTTTATCTTTGTGGCGTGTTATATAACATATCACTTAATCATTAACCGATTCAACATGATTTTATTCTTCAAGACCCTTCAAGGCAGCATCATTGCTGTTCAAACCACTGTTTCTTTTTCCGACGAAGACATTCAAAAACTGAACTGGTTGCTTGGTGAAGCTACCCTGGTTGCGCAAGACAAACTAAGCGGTTTTTTTGTTGGCCCCCGAAAAGAAATGATTACACCCTGGAGTACCAATGCGGTTGAAATTACTCAAAATATGGGACTCGAAGGCATTGTGCGGATGGAAGAGTTTGTTGAAGTGCCGGACCGTTCGGCGGGTTATGACCCCATGTTGAAACGTTTGTACCAGGATTTGGATCAGGCGATTTTCACCATCAACAAAAAGCCGGAACCCATCCTCGAAATCGACGATATTGCCGCATACAACAACCAGGAAGGGCTGGCCTTAAGCGAAGATGAAATTGACTATCTGAATTCGGTGGCCGAAAAAATGGGCCGCAAGCTCACCGACGGCGAAGTGTTTGGCTTTTCGCAGGTGAACTCGGAGCATTGCCGTCATAAAATTTTCAACGGAACTTTTGTGATTGACGGGGTGGAGCAGGAGATGTCGCTCTTTCAAATGATTAAGAAAACATCGAAAGAAAATCCCAATAAAATTGTTTCGGCCTACAAAGACAACTGCTCGTTTGTGCAGGGGCCTGTAGTGGAGCAATTTGCACCCAAAACGCAGGATAAGCCAGACTTTTTCGAAGTAAAAGATATCGAAACCGTGCTTTCACTGAAAGCCGAAACGCATAACTTTCCAACCACTGTTGAGCCGTTTAACGGAGCAGCAACCGGAACAGGCGGTGAAATTCGCGACCGGATTGCCGGCGGAAAAGGCAGTTTGCCCATTGCGGGAACTGCGGTTTATATGACTTCGTATCCGCGCACCGAAGATGCCCGCAGCTGGGAACAGGCCACCGAAGAACGCCCGTGGCTGTACCAAACACCCGAAGAAATTCTGATCAAAGCCTCGAACGGAGCCAGCGACTTTGGCAACAAGTTTGGCCAGCCGCTGATTACTGGTTCGGTACTCACCTTTGAGCATTTCGAAAATTACAAGAAATACGGTTACGACAAAGTGATCATGCTGGCCGGTGGTATTGGCTTTGGTGCCAAAAAAGACAGCCTGAAAGATAAGCCGGGCATTGGCGACAAAGTGGTGCTACTGGGTGGCGACAACTACCGCATCGGAATGGGTGGCGGCGCAGTGTCGTCGGTAGCTACCGGCGAATTTGAAAATGCCATTGAGCTGAACGCCGTGCAGCGGGCCAATCCCGAAATGCAAAAGCGGGCCTACAATGCCATTCGTGCGCTGGCGGAATCGGACGACAATCCCATCATCTCTATTCATGACCACGGTGCCGGCGGCCACCTGAACTGTCTGTCGGAGTTGGTTGAGGAAACCGGCGGAAAGATCGACACCAGCAAGTTGCCGGTTGGCGATCCTACCTTGTCGCAAAAAGAAATCATTGGCAACGAATCGCAGGAGCGCATGGGCCTGGTGATGCGCGAGAAGCATGTGGATTTGTTCAGGAAAATCGCTGATCGCGAACGGGCGCCCATGTACGTGATTGGCGAAACAACCGGCGATATGCAATTCACCTTCGAGAATTCAAAAACAGGTGAAAAACCAATCGACTGGCAGTTGGCCTATATGTTTGGAAATCCGCCGAAAACAGTTTTGACTGATACGACGGAAAAAGCCAATTTTGCCGACTTGGCTTACGATCAAGCTCAAATTGAAACTTATTTGGAAGACGTGCTTCAACTGGAAGCTGTTGCCTGTAAAGACTGGTTGACCAACAAGGTGGACCGCTCAGTAACCGGACGCATTGCCAAGCAGCAGGGAGCCGGTAAACTGCACCTTCCTTTAAATAATGTTGGCGTGATTACGCTGGACTACCAGGGCAAAAGTGGTTTTGCCACCACCATTGGCCATGCGCCGGTTGCCGGAATGATCAATGCTGAAAGTGGTTCCATTCTTTCGATCGCCGAATCGCTCACGAACCTGATTTGGGCACCCATGCCGGATCAAATGAAAAGCGTTTCGCTGAGCGCCAACTGGATGTGGCCGGCAAAAAATGCCGGCGAAAATGCACGGATTTACAAGGCGGTGAAAGCCGCCAGCGATTTTGCCTGCGCTTTGGGAATCAATATTCCAACGGGAAAAGACTCCATGTCGATGACCCAGAAGTACAAGGACGATGTGGTTTATTCGCCGGGAACGGTGATCATCTCCGCTTCGGGCGAAGTGACGGACGTGAAGAAAGTCGTGGAGCCGGTGGCGGTCAATGATACCAGCAAACCACTTTACTATATTGATTTGTCGTCGACTCCGCTGGTTTTGGGTGGAAGTGCCTTCGGGCAAATCATCAATAAGCTGGGACAGGATGCGCCAACCGTGGCTGATCCTGCTTACTTTTTGAAGGCGTTTAATGCCGTTCAGGAGTTGATTGAAGACGAATTGATTTTGGCCGGTCACGATGTGGCTTCGGGCGGTTTGATTACCACTTTGCTGGAAATGTGTTTCAGTGATAATGAGACTGGCTTGCGTTTAGACTTGACCGGCTTGGGTGAAGCGGATTCGGCCAAGGTGTTCTTCAATGAAAACCCGGGAATCGTGATTCAGGCAGCCGATGCGGAAACACTCGAGTCCCGTTTGAACGTGGCCGGTGTGCGCTTCGTCAAAATTGGCCAACCTGCCGGGAAACGTGCTTTCTCGGTTAAGAACTTCAACGCTGAATTTGACTTGGATATCGATTCCCTGCGCGAGTTGTGGTTCAAATCATCATACCTGATGGACCGCAAGCAGAGTGGGGAAGAACTGGCCCTGGAGCGTTTCAAAAATTACAAGCGAAATGAGCTGCATTACGATTTCAAAAACTTCACCGGAAAAGCAGGCGACTATGGCATTGATTTGAATCGTCGCACGTCAAGTGGAATTAAAGCGGCCATCATCCGCGAGAAAGGGGTGAATGGTGATCGTGAAATGGCTTACATGATGTACCTGGCTGGTTTGGATGTGAAAGATGTCCACATGACTGACTTGATTTCGGGACGTGAAACACTGGAAGATGTTAACCTGATTGTGTTTGTTGGTGGCTTTTCAAACTCCGATGTTTTAGGCTCAGCCAAAGGATGGGCCGGCGCTTTCAAATACAATGAGAAAGCCCGCGTTGCTTTGGAAAACTTCTACAAGCGAAATGATACGCTTAGCCTTGGTGTTTGCAATGGTTGCCAGTTAATGGTTGAACTTGGCCTGCTTTATCCGGAGCATGAACAGATGCCGAAGATGCTACACAACGAGTCGCACAAGTTCGAATCGGCTTTCGTGAATGTGGAGATTGCCGAAAATGACTCGGTCATGCTGAAGTCGATGGCCGGCATGAAGCTGGGGGTTTGGATCGCCCACGGCGAAGGGAAATTCAGCTTGCCATACAGCGAAGATCAATATCATATTCCATACAAATACAGTTACGATTTTTATCCCGGAAACCCGAATGGTTCGGATTACAATACGGCTTCCATTTGCTCGAAAGATGGTCGTCACCTGGTCATGATGCCGCATCTGGAGCGTGCATTCAAACCTTGGCACTGGCCGTATTATCCGGCTGACCGCAAGAAAGACGAAGTGGCACCGTGGATCGAAGCTTTTGTAAACGCACGGGAATGGATCAAAAAGAATAAACAATAAGAAACAAAAAGGCTCTCATTTTGGGAGCCTTTTTTCATGCCGATATAATTTCGCGAACCATCCAATCGAAATTCAGAAGATGCATTGATGTGCGGTGATTTTGCTGTTGAATTTGCCGTGGGATTATTTGTGATGGGGCAGTGTTGCTCAACTGCTTCGAAATTATGGGTTAACCCTTGTCGTGGTCAGCTAATAATACTTATCTTTGCAGCCTGAAAATAAAACGCACAAATCAATACGGATGATTAAAATAACATTACCAGATAACAGTGTTCGCGAGTTTGAAAGTGGAATTACCGGACTGGAAATCGCGAAAGCAATCAGTAACCGGTTGGCAAAAGATGTGTTGGCCATTTCGGTTAACGGCTGGGTTTGGGATTTGAACCGGCCCATTTCTGACGATGCCAGCATAAACCTACACACTTGGGATGACCGCGAAGGAAAGGAAACTTTCTGGCACTCGTCGGCTCACCTGATGGCCGAAGCAATCGAAAGTTTTTATCCGGGAACCAAATTTGGAATCGGGCCTACTGTTGACACCGGCTTTTATTACGACATTGATTTGCCCGCAGGAAAGCAGCTTTCAGAAAAAGACCTGGAGAAGATTGAGCAAAAAATGATTGAACTGGCTCGTCAGAAAAATGAGCTGGTTCGTCAGGATATTTCGAAAGAAGATGCCTTGCGCATGTTCACCGAAAAAGATGATGAGCTGAAGCAGGAACTGATCAGTGAATTGGAAGACGGAACAATAACTCTGTACAACCAGGGTAACTTTACAGACCTATGTCGTGGGCCGCACTTGCCTAACACTGGCTATGTAAAAGCGGTTAAACTAACATCGATTGCAGGCGCATACTGGCGTGGCGATGAAAAAAATAAAATGCTGACCCGAGTGTACGGCGTAACCTTTCCAAAACAAAAAATGCTGGAGGAGTACCTGGTGATGCTGGAAGAAGCCAAAAAACGCGACCACCGGAAGATTGGCAAGGAAATGGAGCTGTTTACTTTCTCGCAGGAAGTGGGACAGGGCTTGCCCATGTGGCTGCCCAAAGGAGCCATGCTTCGTCAGCAGTTAGAGGATTTCTTGAAAAAAGTACAAAAGAAATTCGGCTACGAGCAGGTGATCACACCACACATTGGCGATATCAATTTATACAAAACGTCCGGCCACTATGCCAAATACGGTGCCGATTCGTTCCAAACGATAAAAACTCCCGCCGAAGGCGAAGAGTACATGCTAAAGCCGATGAACTGTCCGCACCACTGCGAGCTGTATAAGTTCAAGCCTCGTTCGTACAAAGACTTACCCGTGCGCATGGCCGAGTTTGGAACCGTTTACCGTTACGAGCAAAGTGGCGAGTTGCACGGTTTGACGCGCGTTCGCGGATTTACTCAAGATGACGCACACATCTATTGCCGTCCCGACCAGCTGAAAGACGAATTTAAAAAGGTGATCGATATTATCTTCATCATTTTCAAAGCATTGAATTTTGAAGATTATACAGCACAGATATCCTTGCGCGACCCGAACAAACCCGAGAAGTACATCGGATCGACCGAAAACTGGGACAAAGCAGAACAAGCCATTGTTGAAGCAACCCAGGAAAAAGGTTTGAGAACAACCACTGTTTTGGGAGAAGCGGCATTTTACGGGCCAAAACTGGATTTTATGATTAAAGATGCTTTGGGCCGCAGCTGGCAGCTGGGAACCATTCAGGTAGATTACAACCTGCCTGAGCGGTTTAAGCTCGAATACATTGGTTCTGACGATAACCGTCACCGCCCGGTCATGATTCACCGCGCACCCTTTGGATCAATGGAACGTTTTGTGGCTGTTTTAATTGAACATACCGCCGGAAAATTTCCTTTATGGTTAACACCGGAGCAGGTAGTTATTCTGCCCATAAGCGAAAAGTATAATGAATATGCAGAAAATCTTTCAAGTTTTCTAAATAATTCCGATATTCGCAGCTTAATTGACGACCGGAATGAAAAGATCGGTCGTAAAATCCGGGATAACGAGTTAAAACGTATCCCGTATTTGTTAATAGTGGGTGAAAAAGAAGCAGAATCGGGTATGGTCGCAGTGCGAAAGCAGGGCGAGGGAGACCAGGGAACGATGACCAAGGAAGAGTTTGCTGAATTCATCAACAAGGAAGTGAAAGAACAATTAGCATCATTTTATAACTAAAAAGAATAGGAGGTTTTTCTTATCGCAATAAAAAAACGCCCATATCGAGGAGGAAGAAGAGTGGACACTGCTCCACAGCACAACATCAATCAGCGTATACGTGCTCAGCAGGTACGCTTAGTTGGTGATAACATTGAAAATCAAGGCGTATATCCGTTGTCGGAAGCATTAAGAATGGCTGATGAAATGGAGTTGGACTTGGTTGAAATTTCACCCAACGCAGATCCTCCGGTTTGTAAAGTTATAGATTACAAGAAGTTTCTTTATCAGCAAAAAAAGAAACAAAAAGAAATGAAAGCCAAAGCCGTGCAGGTGGTGGTTAAGGAAATTCGGTTTGGGCCGAATACCGACGATCACGATTTTGAGTTTAAGCTGAGGCATGCTGAGAAATTCTTAAAAGAAGGAGCTAAAGTAAAAGCTTATGTGTTCTTTAAAGGTCGGTCGATTTTATTTAAAGAGCAAGGTGAAATTTTGCTTTTACGGTTTGCCACCGAGTTGGAAGATCTCGGAAAGGTAGAGCAGTTGCCTCGCCTGGAAGGAAAAAGAATGACCATGTTTATTACACCTAAAAAGAAGAAGTAACATTCTTCGAATATAAAAATTAGAAAGATGCCAAAAATGAAGACGAAATCCGGTGCAAAAAAGCGGTTTAAATTAACCGGCTCCGGAAAACTGAAAAGGAAGCACGCTTATAAAAGTCACATCCTGACTAAAAAAGGCACAAAGCAAAAAAGAAACCTGACCTATTGGGGAACGGTTGCCAAGTCGGATGAGAAAAATGTGAAGCTGATGCTTAACATGAAGTAATTCAATCCTTTTCAAAATTATTAAGAGTATATAACAGAGGGAATTAGCTGTAAAGATCCGGCAGCTGCCGGACGCTAACCGCTCATAAATCGAAGATTATGCCAAGATCAGTAAATCACGTAGCATCTCGGGCTCGTAGAAAAAAAATCCTCAAGCAAACAAAAGGCTATTGGGGTGCCCGTAAAAACGTTTGGACAGTAGCAAAAAACGCTCACGAAAAAGCATTGGTTTATGCTTACCGTGACCGGAAAACAAAAAAGAGAAACTTCCGCGCATTGTGGATTCAACGTATTAATGCTGCAGCACGTCAGGAAGGACTAAGTTATTCTCAGTTAATCGGCTTGTTGAAAAAGAACAACATTGAAATCAACCGTAAAGTATTAGCTGATTTAGCGTTGAACCAGCCTGAAGCTTTCAAAGCTGTAGTTGGAAAAGTAAAGTAAGTAGGAATTACAGGTGAAATAAACATGAATTAAAAAACCTCGCAATTTGCGAGGTTTTTTTGTGCCTTTTTTTACAGAACAATCCATTGGTTATTTTTGGCACTGGCCACAATCCCGTCGATGGCGGTCATGTTTCCAACAGCGTCTGAAAGTGGCGTGGGGACTTCCTCGTTGCGTAGGATGGCATGCGCAAAGGCATCGGCCTGCAAAGTGTATTGATCAACCGCATCAAAAACAAACGATTCGGTCTTCTCCCGGGTTCGTAGTGTAATCTGGCTCGGTTCGTTTGGAGGTGCATTCACGGGTATTTCAATTTGGATGTGCCCGTGGTCTCCAAAAATATTGGCCTGCTGAAAGGGCATAAGCTGCGTGGAACACGTAAATGTGGCACTTTTTCCAGCTGAAAACTGTAACATTCCTGAACTAAGCCGGTCGGTTTTCATGACGGGATCAAAATCCATCTGTCCGGCCACTTTTACAGGTTCTTCATCAAAAATAAACCGGGGGAAAGAAACACAGTAACAGCCAATGTCCATCAAGGCGCCGCCACCAATATCGGCTTTATTTCTGATGTTTTCAGGGTCGACATTGTAGTACGAGAAGAAGGACTGAACCAGGCTAACCTGCCCAATCTTTCCCGATTGAACCAGCTCCCGCGTTTTTTCCCATTGCGGATGGAAGCGATACATGAAAGCTTCCATTACTTTGAGGCCTGGGTATTTTTTTGCGGCCTCAACCAGAGCTTTGGCTTCGTCGGCATTCATGCCAATCGGTTTTTCGCAAAGCACGTGTTTTCCGGCTTCCAAAGCCTTCATGGTCCAGTAAACATGCAAATGGTTGGGTAGTGGGTTATAAATGGCATCAATATCCGGATCCGACAGCAGTTCTTCATATGATGCGTAGCGTTTGGCAATACCCAGCGCATCTGCCACTTCGTTGGCGCGCGAAATCTTACGCGAAGCAATGGCCTCCACACGACAAAAGTTGCCTTTTTGGATGGCCGGAATCACTTTCTGAACGCCAATCTTTGCCGTGCTTAAAATACCCCATCTAATTTTTGTTGTCATAAGTTTATTGTTTGATTTCTAATATTGACTTTGCTTCTCGTGTTGCGATGACAAGGTATGGAAAAAGGGAAGGGTTTAAAAGTATTTCGCAGAGATGTTTTTCGGAGTTGATCAAAATAGCTTCGGCTGTATTATCTGTCCATTAACAGCTGGATGGATGTGTTTATTCAGAATAATTTCGAACAGTTTGACTGTTGCCAAAGCATCGCCGCCAGCCCGGTGCCGGCCATCGATCCGGATTTGTAAATCATCACAAAGTTTGCCAAGCGAATAGGACGAATATCCGGGGAGGTATTTGCGGCTCAACTTGACCGTGCACATGGTTTTGCGCTTGTACTCGTAGCCCAGCCGCCGGTATTCCTGTTGGACAAAACGGTAGTCAAAGCTGGCATTGTGGGCCACAAAGGTCGTTCCCTGGGTGAGTTCAACCACTTTTTTGGCCACCTGATAAAACTTTGGAGCATCGGCCACCATGTGGTTGTCAATACCGGTTAGTTTTGTAATGAAATACGGTATGTGGCACTCCGGGTTGATTAAACTCACAAACGAATCAACCACCTGAGTTCCGTTGTGAACATAGATGGCGATTTCGGTAATTTTTCCGTTCTGCGCACTTTGGCCGGTCGTCTCGATATCAACAATACTAAACAAGTTATCCTCTTTTTTTGGTGAAAATAATAAAAATGCCTTAGCTTTATTAAAAATTAAAATTTAATGATTCGGCGGGATTCTTGGCACGGCGCATTTAAACGTTTAAAATGTTTGTGCTTTTTGTCTGTCTGGCATGATTAAATTTGAAAATAGATAACATCTTTAACCATTCACTTAATTACTTACACTATGAAACGAATAATTGTTTTGTCTTTTTTCCTTTGCATTGGAATGATGCTTCACGCACAAACTGCAGAAAAGAAATGGGCGGTTGGTCTTGGTGGTGGCGCCTATTACGGAAATTCGAAGGAAGGTACTGGTTTGATTACCGAGTTCTACTTTAGCAGGTATCTAAATCCATCGTTTGATTTGATGCTGCTGAATAATTTCGGCCTGGCCAATACCGAAGTCACCAATACTTTGGATTTTAGCAGTACTTTTTTGAATTTGAGATATAAGTTGAATAATGGCTATATCTTTCAGGAAGAAAGCAAGGTGCAGCCCTATTTGTATGGTGGGCCGGGTTATATTTTCGATAACTCAACCGAAGGGGTCAACTGGGATGCTGGCTTAGGATTTAAGTTCCCGCTAAGTTCAAGTGTTGCCCTCTTTGTGGAGGGAGGTTTTGTTGAAGGCTTGCGTGGCGAAAAAGCTGTGGAAGAAGGCACTTATACCGAAAGCTTCTGGAAAGGTGTTGGAGGTATTGAAATCAGCTTTGGCGGTTCGAAGGACGCAGACATGGATGGCGTACCAGACAGAAAAGATGATTGCCCAAATACACCGGAGGGTGTTGCTGTTGATGCACGTGGCTGCCCAATTGATACTGATGGTGATGGTGTGCCTGACTATAAGGATGATTGTCCGACGGAAGTCGGCGAAATTGCTTTGAACGGTTGTCCTGACCGGGACGGTGATGGCGTAGCCGACAAAGATGACGATTGTCCGGATACTCCGGGAGTAAAAGCGCTGAAAGGTTGTCCGGATAGCGATGGTGATGGCGTAGCCGACAAGGATGACAAATGTCCGGATACGCCTCAAGGCTATAAAGTTGATTCAAAAGGTTGCCCGATTGACAGCGATGGCGACGGCTTGGTCGATGAAGAAGATGATTGTCCGACCCAAGCCGGGCCAGTTGAAAACAAAGGTTGTCCGTTGGCCAAAGCCGAATTTGATAATTTGCTGTTCGACTTTGACAAAAGCACATTGAAACCTGCTGCCATGGAGGAACTGAACAGTTTGATTGAAGCGATGAAAGAGAATCCGGAATTGAGAGTTAGTCTTTACGGACATGCTGACGAAATAGGGACCGCAGCTTACAATATGAAGCTTTCTGAAGCCAGGGCTAAAGCAGCAAGGCAGTACTTAGTTGACCATGGTATCGCTCCCGAACGAATTGCAACCGTTCAGTGGTATGGATTGTCGAAGCCCATTGCTCCGAACGATACTGAAGCTGGCCGTGCAAAGAACCGAAGGGTGGAGATAAAAGAAGATAAATAGGCATCACTTAAAAATGATCTTGATTGAAAGGGCTCTGCGAAAGCAGGGCTCTTTTTTTCGGTTGAATAAAGAGTCCGCTTTTCAGGGAGAAACTATTATCTTTGCGGTTCAAAAAATGGCCGACATCACAAATTAATTTTTTATTCATGCTGGTTTTTTTCGCATGATAAATTTTCTTCAAAAACGACATTAAAATAATTCACAGAGCTTATGAATATTGACCAAATTATAAAGAGTAAAATTGTTGAGGCTGTTCAGGCGCTTTACGGACAAACAATCCAAGCGGATTCAGTTCAAATTCAAAATACCCGAAAAGATGTTGAAGGTGATATGACTGTGGTCGTTTTTCCTTTCCTGAGGATTTCCCGAAAATCACCGGAACAAACAGCAACCGAACTGGGGGAATACCTGAAATCCCATGTTGGGGCGGTGGACGATTTTTTGGTTGTCAAAGGCTTTCTGAATTTGCTGATTTCAAAAGCATACTGGGTAACAGTTTTGGAGGATGCTGCCAATAATCAAGAATTTGGGCTGACTCCGGCCAACGAAAATTCGCCCTTGGTTATGGTCGAGTATTCATCGCCCAATACCAATAAACCCTTACACCTGGGCCACATTCGAAATAACTTGTTGGGTTATTCAATTGGCGAAATCATAAAAGCCAACGGCAACAATCTGGTCAAGACCAATATTGTAAACGATCGTGGAATTCATATCTGCAAATCCATGTATGCCTGGCAAAAATGGGGCGAAGGAAAAACACCTGAAAATACAGGCGTGAAAGGCGATCACCTGGTTGGCGATTTCTACGTGTTATTCGATAAACATTACAAAGCGGAAATCAGTGAGTTGATGACCAGTGGACTGAGCAAGGAAGAGGCCGAACAACAGGCCCCATCTATTGTTGCGGCGCGCGAAATGCTGCTGAAATGGGAAGCCCGCGATCCAGAAGTGATTAAGCTTTGGGAAATGATGAACCAGTGGGTGTACGATGGTTTCGACATCACCTACAAGGAACTGGGTGTTGATTTTGACAAAATTTACTACGAGTCGGATACCTACTTGGTTGGTAAAGAAGAAGTTTTGCGAGGGTTGAAGGAAGGCCTGTTTCATCAGCGCGAAGACCAGTCCGTTTGGGCCGATTTGACCGCAGATGGCTTGGATGAAAAAATACTTTTACGCAGCGACGGAACTTCGGTGTATATGACCCAGGACATTGGAACCGCCAAGTTGCGTTTCAATGACTACAAAATTGACAAAATGATTTATGTGGTTGGAAATGAGCAAAATTATCATTTTCAGGTCTTGTCGGTTTTGTTGGATAAACTTGGTTTCGATTGGGGTAAAGGGCTGCACCACTTTTCGTATGGAATGGTGGAACTTCCTCATGGGAAAATGAAATCACGCGAAGGAACCGTTGTCGATGCGGACGATTTAATGGCCGAGATGGTTGATGTCGCCCGAAGAACCTCTGAAGAGTTGGGAAAACTCGAAGGCTATTCGGATGACGAATTGGCCGAAACATACAAAACAATTGCTTTGGGAGCCTTAAAATATTTCATGCTGAAAGTAGATCCCAAAAAGAACATGCTTTTTAACCCGGAAGAATCGATCGATTTTAACGGAAATACCGGACCTTTTATTCAGTACACCTATGCTCGTATCCGCTCGGTGATTCGGAAGGCCGAAGCCAGCGGTATTCAGGTGACAAAAAAGCTGGATGTCGCCCTGTCAATTTCAGAAAAAGAGCAGGAGCTGATTAAGTCTCTGTCGCTTTTTCCGGCAGCAGTTAAAGAAGCAGGGGATACTTACAGTCCGGCAATTATTGCCAATTACATTTATAGCCTGGTGAAGGAATTTAACCAGTTTTATCACGATCATTCCATACTGGGAGAGCAGGACGAAGCGATTCGTAATTTTAGGTTGGTGTTGTCGCAAACCATTGCGAATGTTGTGAAATCGGGAATGAACTTGTTGGGAATTCGTGTGCCGGAACGCATGTAAAAAAGGAAATGAAAAAAGGGGGTCAAAATTGACCCCCAGATTTCTACAAAATTGCGATTCGTGAAAAAGGGACTTTATTTTCTCGTTGACACAAGCAGTCTTTGTGTTCTCTAACTAAAACTGCCCGTTCATAACTTGTGAGCGAATTGATGTATTGAATTCTTTCAGGTAAACTTAACTGTCGGATGTTTTTGTAAGCACAGGTCTCGATTTCCTCTCTCATCGGACATCCAAAAACAAGTCCGTAGTAATATGAATTATCTTCTTTCATCTTCCCCTACGTTTAATCGATTTGTGCACCAAAAGAACTCACAACTGTTTATTCTGTTTTACAGAAAAAGGTAACCCCTTAAATCAATCTTTTTTAATGAAATTTTAAAATTTGCCTTTATTTTATTTTTGTATTTTTGCTGGCACTTGAAAATAAATCCATAAGCTTACGAATATGTTTGAGAATTTGAATGAAAAGCTGGAACGGTCGTTTCAGTTGCTCAAAGGACAGGGACGAATCACCGAAATTAATATAGCCGAAACTTTAAAGGAAGTGCGTCGCGCATTGCTCGATGCCGATGTCAACTTTAAGATCGCCAAGTCATTTACCGAGACTGTTAAGGAAAAGGCGCTGGGACAGGATGTTTTGTCGGCTGTGAAGCCTGGCGAAATGATGGTCAAGATCGTACACGACGAACTGGCTGTACTCATGGGTGGTAAGTCTGTTGACATTAACCTGACCGGAAATCCAACGGTTATTTTGATTGCCGGCTTGCAAGGTTCGGGTAAAACCACCTTCTCCGGTAAACTGGCCAAATTAATTAAAAGCAAGCGTGGAAAACATCCGCTATTGGTGGCCGGTGACGTGTATCGTCCGGCAGCGATCGACCAGTTGAAAGTTTTGGGCGGACAAATCGATGTGCCGGTTTATACCGAAGAAGGCAGTAAAGAGCCCGTGAAGATTGCCCAGGCCGCAATAAAACATGCCAAAGCCAATGGACACGATGTGGTCATCATTGATACAGCGGGTCGATTGGCGGTGGACGAAGAAATGATGAAGGAAATTAGTGCGGTAAAACAAGCGGTTTCTCCTCACGAAATTCTGTTTGTGGTCGATTCCATGACCGGGCAGGATGCGGTTAACACAGCGAAAGAGTTTAACGACCGCTTGAACTTTGACGGTGTCGTGCTGACCAAACTTGATGGTGACACGCGCGGTGGAGCTGCGTTGTCTATTCGCACCGTGGTTGACAAGCCAATCAAGTATGTTGGTACCGGCGAGAAAATGGAGGCTTTGGACGTGTTTCACCCGGAGCGGATGGCCGATCGTATTTTGGGAATGGGTGACATTGTTTCGCTCGTTGAAAAAGCCCAGGAGCAGTTTGATGCCGATGAAGCGCGCAAACTGCAAAAGAAACTGGCCAAAAATCAATTCAATTTTGACGATTTCCTGAAACAGATTCAGCAAATCAAAAAAATGGGAAACATTAAAGATCTGGCCGCGATGATTCCTGGTATGGGAAAAGCCCTGAAGAATATGGATATAGACGATGATGCTTTTAAGCATATCGAAGCAATTATTCATTCGATGACCCCGGCTGAGCGCGATGATCCTTCTTTGCTGAACGGATCGCGCAGAAAACGTATAGCCAATGGCGCAGGAACCGACATTCAGGAAGTGAACCGACTGATCAAACAGTTTTCTGAAACAAGAAAAATGATGAAAATGGTTTCGCAAGGGAAAAACATGGGACGCATGATGGGAAACTTACCAAGACGATAAAACCTGTAAAAGAATAGCATGAAGTTAATTGATGGAAAACAAACCGCAACGGATATTAAAAAAGAAATTGCAGCTGAAGTTCGTGAACTCGTGGCAGCCGGAAATAAAAAGCCTCATCTAGCCGCCATCCTGGTTGGACACGACGGCGGTAGCGAAACCTATGTGGCCTTTAAAATTAAGGACTGCGAGGAAGTCGGATTCAAATCAAGCTTAATTCGGTTTGAAGACGATGTAACCGAAGAAGAGCTGCTGGCCAAAGTGGAAGAATTGAATCGAGACAAGGACGTGGACGGCTTTATTGTTCAGTTGCCGTTGCCCGGCCATATTTCAGAACAAAAAGTAATTGAAGCCATTGATCCAAAGAAAGATGTGGATGGTTTTCACCCCATCAATGTGGGGCGCATGGTCATTGGCTTGCCCTGCTTTGTCTCGGCTACTCCCGATGGAATTGTCGAGTTGTTGAAACGCTATCATATTGAAACTTCAGGGAAAGATTGCGTGGTTGTTGGACGAAGCAATATTGTTGGCCGGCCGATGAGTGTCTTGATGTCGCAGAAGGCCATGAATGCAACCGTTACCGTTGCTCATAGCCGGACGAAAAACCTGAAGGAGTTGTGTGCCAATGCCGATATTCTGATCGCTGCTTTGGGAGCGCCCGAATTTATAAAGGGAGACATGGTGAAGGAAGGCGCTGTGGTGATTGATGTGGGTACAACCCGCGTAAAATCAGATCAAACCAAGTCGGGTTTTAAACTGAAGGGAGATGTTGCTTTTGACGAAGTTGCTGAAAAATGCTCCTATATTACGCCGGTTCCGGGCGGTGTGGGGCCAATGACGCGTGTTGCCCTGCTGAAGAACACGCTTTTGGCTGCTAAACGAACGATTTACAAATAAATTGGTTTCAAAGAATTCTTAAAAAGGTGGCTTAGTCGGTCACCTTTTTTTAATTGGATTGTTTAACTTTATATCAGAAACAAAGAAAACAATAAAGATGAAAAAGAATAATTTCCTGAGTTTTATGATTTTTTTGGCGCTTGCACTTTTTCTTGAATCGTGCAGTACAGTGCCTTTAACAGGTCGCAGTCAGGTTAATTTATTGCCTGAGTCGAACTTGGTCGAAATGAGCTTGACAAGCTATGATCAATTCCTTGACACCAATAAACTATCAACCAACCAGCAGCAAACTGCTATGGTGAAACGGATTGGTGCAAATATTTCGAAGGCTGTGGAGCAGTACTTGACAGAGAACGGCTACGAAAGTTATTTGCAATACTTCCAATGGGAGTTTAACCTGGTTGAAAATGAGGTGCCCAATGCTTGGTGTATGCCCGGAGGAAAAGTGGTTGTTTACAGCGGAATTTTGCCGCTCACAAAAACCGAAGCGGGTTTGGCAGTCGTTATGGGGCACGAAGTTGCCCACGCGGTTGCCCGCCATGGAAACGAACGCATGAGCCACTCGATGTTGGTGCAAATGGGTGGAATTGCCTTGGGTGAAGCGATCAAGGAAAAGCCGAATGAGACGCAGGCTATCTTTTCGGCGGCTTATGGATTGGGCTCACAAGTAGGCGTAATGTTGCCATTTTCGCGCCAGCACGAGTACGAAGCTGACAAAATGGGCCTGATTTTTATGGCCATTGCCGGGTATAATCCGCAAGAGGCTGTTGCTTTTTGGCAGCGAATGGCCGAAAATAGCGGACAAAAACCACCTGAGTTTATGAGTACCCACCCGGTAGACAGTAAGCGAATTGCGGCTTTGAACGAGATTATGCCCGAGGCGATGAAATACTACAAGTCAAATAAATAGGTAGTAAAAAATCGGGTCAAAAAAATAATTTGCTGTTTATTAACAGTTTTAAGCTATTTTCCAAATAATTCTTTATTTTTGATAGTTCAAAATAGGATATAACTTAATTACGTGAAAGATGGAAGGCTTTGATAAAAAAGATGAAATGCACGAGGGTGACAGTAAATTTAGAGAAGAAATCTTTTCAAAAGCTGTAAGGGCTGGGAAAAGAACCTATTTTTTCGATGTAAAAGCTACTCGGAAAGATGAGTACTATTTGACGATGACTGAGAGTAAAAAGCGTTACGATCAGGATGGTAATTTTCACTTCGAAAAACACAAAATCTTTTTGTACAAAGAAGATTTTGAGAAGTTTTCTGATGGGTTGAGTGAAGTCATTGACTTTATTAAGGCCAGTCAGTCAATGGAAGATGCAGAGATTGAAATTGATATGACAATGTCTGAAGATGAAGAAGAAGTAATGGCAACAAAAGATTATACGAACGTTGATTTTGATGATCTAAAGAGCGATCGATAACTCTTTGAAGGTATAGAAAAAAGGCTGCTTTGTGAGCAGCCTTTTTTTATGCAAAAGCGCGTTCTTTTTTGATTTTTTCGTAAGCCTCATTCACTTTCTGAAACTTTTCCTTGGCTGCATTCTGAAAATCGGTTCCCAAATAGCTCACCTTGTCCGGATGATATTTCATAGCCATTTTCCGATAGGCCTTTTTGATTTCTTCATCCGAAGCAGATTTTTCAACCTCTAATATTTTGTAAGCGGAATCGGTATTTGGAACGAACATCGACTGGATTGAGTCCAAATCTTTCGCGCTGATTCCCATGTTTCGGGCGATCAGTGTGATCATATTCATTTCCGTCGGATCGACTTTCCCATCAGCTTGTGCAATTCCAAACAAAAAATGCAGCAGCTGCAAACGCGACGCATAATCCATGTTCTTTTGAATTTGCCGGCAAACATCGGCAACCGGTATGTTCTGATTGAGCAGGTCGCGCAGCATTTTAACAGCTTCCTGCGCCGAGCTTGCTCCAAAAGAGCGAACAAAGAACTGCTTTACGTAATCGAGCTCCGATTTTAGTACTTTGCCGTCTGCTTTCATCACTGCGGCTACCAGTACCAGCAAGCTCATGACGTAACCACCGGTTGTTGTCCGGGCTGTTTGTGATGTTTGTGTGCCGTTTTGAGAAAGATTACCGGCCTCGCCGTCAACCATTGATCCCACGACAAATCCAACAATTCCTCCTATGGGACCAAAGAATGCCCATCCTAAACCGCCGGCTACCCATTTTGCAAATTTACCCATGCTTTCTAAATTTTTGATCTAGTTCAATTAATACAGGAAGTATCAATTCCTGGTTGTCATTTTTAATAATATAATCGGCCAGTTTCCTTTTTTCTTCATCCGGCCATTGTTTGGCTATGCGTTCTTTAATTTCTTGCATCGAACGCTGGTCTCGTTTCATCACCCTTGCAATTCGGTCTTCTTCGGGAGCGGTTACCAGCATGTTAAAGTCCATCATCTGGTAAAATCCACTTTCAAAAAGAATAGCAGCCTCATGAATAATGTAAGGCGACCGTTGCTTATTGCACCAATCGAAAAAATAATTGCGTACTTCGGGATGCACTATCGCATTGACTTTTTGCAGCAAAAGTGGCGAATTAAAGATGATGCCAGCCAGTTTTTTTCGGTCAATGGTCTGGTTTTTCTGGTAAATGTCTTTCCCGAAATGAAGGATCATTTTACTGCGGACAACGGACGATTCGTTGATGATTCGTTTGGCTTCCAGATCGGCATAAAATACCGGAATTCCCAATAAGCTGAAAAAATGGCAAATGGTGGATTTTCCACTGCCAATTCCACCTGTGATACCTACTTTAAACATACTTTTATTTTTCAATGAGGTACTCAATTTTCTTTGGCAAAAAGTCAACCGACTTCAGATGATTTGGAATGTTCTCCAAAGTAACCGGCAAATAGTCAACTTTGTTTTCAATGTCGGCATACGATACCGAGGCTCTAAAATCGGAGGGATCAATTTCAGAAAACCGGCTCAATCCAATCATAAAGCTAACCTTAACTTCAGCCGGGAAAAAGTTGATTTTAAAGTTGTCCGGGATACTGTCGATGGTGACTGGAATGGCCAGTTGTTTCTCGGTGTATTCTTCAACCGGAATTTGGATGGTGACCTTTTTGGGAGCGAACTCAACAATATTGATCGTTTGAAGAGAGGCTGTGCGTTGCACCGAACCATCGAGTGTTTTGAGGTTTTGTGCTACGGTTTTGACCTGTGTCAAGGTGTCGAGTATCGATCGTGGCCCCATCACATCAACCGAGTCGGGAATGACACTGATTTCATCGTACAAATAATGTTGCTTTTTCAGTTGGAAGGTAACAATTGGGGTCACTTTTTTCTTTTGGGTGACAATTTGGTCAAACTGAAAATACACGGTGTCGGGTAAAATGCTCGTGACATTCAATTCGCTGCTGATTTGATCAGCCATGTTTTTTCTGTATTGCTGGCTTGGAATGGCATAGCGATCCTGGTTTTTATCTTCCATCGCTTCTCCGGTAATTTCACCAACATTAAATACCAGCGGCGAAAATGCCATGCTTAACTTATAACGAAGCAAGGTAAAACCAAATGAACGGACATCGAGCACAAATTGCCGGGGTGGTTCGTTGATGAGCATTTTGTTTTTTGGAAGATTGGTATAACGCACCGGAAAGGAAAGTTCAACGTTGTACTCCTTTTCCAAGGCATTCAAAAGCCAAAAAACCGAAGCAATGCCGACACAAATCAAGAAGATGGCCAGCTTTCGCTCATTCTTGATTTGAAACTTCTTTAAAAAGTACTTTGCCTTATTGGTCCATTTATTTTTCACGAAATCAAAGATAAAAAAAAGGGTTGACTTGTGGTCGACCCTTTTCGTCATTTGATCAATCTAATATTATTTTTGCGGAGTTACATCTGACATGTCCTTAACCACGGCGCTTTTGTCAACACGCAGTTTTACATTGTCGTCCACCTGGAGCAACAGGTAAGTTTCTTTTATTTCAACAACTTTACCGTAGATTCCGCCGGTTGTTACCACTTTGTCGCCTTTTGCAAGACTTTCACGAAATTTTTTCAATTCCTTCTGACGTTTTACCTGTGGTCTGATCATGAAAAAATAGAATACCACAATGATCAGAATCAAAGGTAAAAATGTAGTAATCGGATTTTGCTCGGCACCGGGTTGCGGGGCCATCAATAAGTAGTTCATCTTTTTATTCTTTAGTTTTTACTATATAAATTTATTAGCTCATTATTTACAGTCGCTACAATGGCAAGCTTGGCTGTTGGCGCTTGTGTATTGGCATAAACCATGATTTCCTTGTAAATCCGTCCGGTTTCTCCGGCACTGTTAAAAACCACTTCAATAAAATCCGATTCTCCCGGAGCAATCGGCTCTTCTGGGAAATGAATGGTTATACAACCACAGTCGGCTTCAACTTTTTCGATAATTAGAGTTCCATCGCCGGAGTTCGAAAATCCGAAGCTAAAGGAAACAACTTCGCCTGCCTGCAAGCTCCCAAAATTATAGAATTCTTCCTGAAACTCAAACTTTGGCGTACCTGTGTTTGTCGTTGTTTTGCTGTCCTTGTTTTGACAGCCCAAAAGGACAAGTAGCATGACAATGGCGGCCGTGTTTTTCATGACGGAGAGTTGTCGTCTTCGCCAATTAATCCGCGCCCGGCTTTCAGGATTTTATTTTCCGTTTTCAGCGCTTTCAATGCTTTGTCCAAAATTCCGTTGATAAAGTTCCGGCTTTTCTTGGTGCTGTAATATTTCGACAACTCGATGTATTCGTTTAGTGTCACCTTCGTCGGAATGGATGGGAAATACAGAAATTCGGCAATGGCCATTTCCAGAATCAACTCGTCAATAAAGGCAATTCGCTCGACATCCCAGTTGACGGTGTACTTGGTCACGATTCCTTTCAGCTCGTCGTGGTTAAGTACCACTTTGCGATAGAGGTCCTTGGAAAACTGACGATCTTCCTCATCTTTAAACATGGGCAGCAGTGTCTGGTTTTCGCGGGTATATTCCTTAAATTTCTTCAACGTTTTAAGAATCATGCTCACCACAAAATCCAAATCATCATTCCAATAAATACTCTGTTCTTCCAAAATGATTGCCAGGTCTTCCGACTGAAGAATGACTTCGGCCATCAGTTGCTCAACGAATTTCCGGTCATCCTGGTAGGTGTGTTGGGCCGCTTCCATGTAGCTTTTATAAAAATCGCTGGCTAGCACTTCGGTGTATAATTTCCGAATCAGCTCCGGTTCATTCACCCAGCTTAACTTCGATTGAGCCAGGTATTTAGTCAAACTTTCATTGGTTTGTAACTGGGCAATCAATTGGTTCCGAATAAATCGGGTGTTTGGATTCAGATCTTCTTCGGTTGGAAAATGTTTTTTCTTCCGGAGTTCGATGACTGATTCAGCATGTTTGCTAATTTCAATTACCAAATCCAACAAATAATGGTAGAGGTCGTATGTTTTCTGGATACTGAAGAAGAGTTCTTTCTCGGTATTGTTAATTGATTTGTCAGGAGTGGAATAAAAGGCGTACAAAACCTGCAAAACTTTAATGCGGATAATTCTTCTGCTAATCATTGTCTTAGAACTAGTTTTCTTTTGAGGGTGGCAAAGTTACACAAATTCTTTTCTGCTCTACAACATCTATTCGTTTTTTTCATCCTTTCTTTCGTAAGCTTCGGCGGTGTGCGTGCTTGTAAAAAATGTGGCATCTGCTTCATTGTCCTCATCCGGTTCATCTTCCCATTCAAAGTGTGGTCGTTTTGGTCCTTGATGGCGATAATAGATGCTGAGGAGTAGTCCGCTTGCGGCGCCCCACAAATGGCTTTCCCACGACACGTCGGGTTTGAGTGGGAAAATTCCCCAGAACATGCCGCCATAGAGAAAAACGACAATAATCGCGATGGTAAGCAGTTTTACATCGTTTCGAAAAATTCCGCTGAAAAACAGGAAAGAGGCCAATCCATAAACGACACCGCTTGCTCCAATATGCCAGGCTTCGCGCCCTCCAAGCCAAACACACAGGCCCGACAGAAAATACACCAGGATGAAGATCCGGTAGGCCAGTTTCCGGTAGAAATAGAAAAGAGCCAGCGAAAGCACAAAAAATGGGATGGAGTTGGCTGCCAAATGTTTGTATCCGCTGTGGATGAACGGTGAGAAAAGAATGCCTTTTAGTCCTTTCAGCTCAAGCGGATAAATGCCATAAACGGCGAAGTTAACATTCAGTGTAGATTCAACTAAAAATACCAACCAAAAAGCCAGCAGGAAAAGGCTGGGAAATACCAAGCTGTGCCTGAAAATTTTCTTTTCAAGCTCCGGGTCGGTCAGTTCGTGTTTTGGTGGGTAGTAGTTGAATATGGGCATTTAAATTAGTTTGTCGATTAAGCGTACAAATCCGTAGATATCTTCTTCGGTCGTATCAAAAGAGGTCATCCAGCGTACTTCAGACGTGGACTCGTTCCATACATAGAAAAAGTACTTTTCCTGAAGCTTCGGAATCACTTCTTTCGGCAGTAGGGCAAACACGCCGTTGGCTTCGGTTTTCTGTGTGAGTTTTACTTTGCCGGTTTTCAGCACTTCTTTTTCAAGTAGTTTGGCCATTTTGTTGGCATGCGATGCATTGGTTTTCCACAAGTCGTTTTTGAAATAAGCCAGAAACTGAGCTCCCACGAAGCGCATTTTCGAAAAAAGCTGCATACTTTGCTTGCGAATATATTTGGTATTGGCGGTGAGCCCGGGATTGAAAAATACAACAGCTTCGCCCATGAGCATGCCATTTTTTGTGCCGCCAAACGAAAGCAGATCCACGCCGGCATCTTTTGTGAAAGCCTTAAATGGAAGCCCCAGAGCCACCGCGGCATTGGCAATTCGAGCGCCGTCCATGTGCAGCAGCATGTTGTGGCGGTGGGCGAGCGCCGCGATTGCTTTAATTTCTTCAACCGAATAAACGGTGCCCAACTCCGTCACTTGCGAAATGGAAATAACCTTGGGTTGCGAGTGATGTTCAAAATCGAAACCGTGCAAGTATTTTTGAATACCAGCGGGTGTAATTTTGCCTTTTTCGCTGGGAACAGGCAACAGCTTGCAGCCGGTGAATTTTTCAGGGGCGCCACACTCGTCCACTTCAATGTGGGCGGTATCGGCACAAATGATGGAATGGAACGAGTGGGTGACCGTTGAAAGGGCCAGCACATTGGCGCCTGTTCCGTTAAAAACAAAATACACATCGGTTTCTGTTCCAAATTCTTTTTTAAACAGTCCAATCGCTTCCCGGGTCACCGGGTCGTCACCATAGCCAACCACATGCCCTGTGTTGGCTTGTTCTATTGATTTTAGAATCTCCGGATGTACTCCGGCATTATTATCGCTGGCAAAGCCTCTGCTCATGATCTGATTTTTTAATTGAGGGTTTAACAATTTAAAGGTACTCGTGTTTTAACTTTACAACAGCCAGCTCATTGGTTTTTTATTTGGAATACTTTTTCGCACTGGAGTTGTAAGGCAGCATAAAAGAAAAGAAAAATTTGAACCCAGCAAATTCGAATGAAAGAAAAAATTAACCTGTTTTGGTTTCGTCGCGACCTGAGAATTGCAGACAATCATGGCTTGTACAGCGCACTTACTTCGGGAAAACCGGTGTTGCCGGTGTTTATTTACGACACCAACATCTTGAATGATCTGAATGACGATGACAGTAGGGTGGAGTTTATTGCTGGGCAGGTAAACAGGTTGAAGGTGGAGTTTGAACGGCACAACAGCACGCTGTGGATTTTTCACGGAAAACCCTTGGCGGCCTTTAAACGTTTGTGGGTGGAATATGAAATTGACACAGTTTATACGAATGAGGATTACGAACCCTACGCCCGTGAGCGCGACGAACGGGTGCAATCGTTCTTGAGCTCTGGCGGCGTAAGCTTTCAGTCTTTGAAAGATCAGCTGATTTTTCACAAAGATGAAATTGTGAAACCCGATGGGAAGCCCTACACCGTTTTTACGCCGTACAGCAAAAAGTGGCTTCAAAAGCTAAACAATAATCTGCCAGAGAGTTATCCTTCAGAAAAGCACCTGCGAAATTTATTGAAAACCGAACCCATGGATGAGGTGAGCTTACGCGACCTGGGTTTTCGAAAGGGGAAACTTGAGTTTCCGGAGAAGGAGATTGATGGAGGCTTACTGAATGAATATGCCGCCCGCCGCGACTTTCCGGCACAGGATGGTACTTCGCATTTGGGTATTCACTTGCGTTTCGGAACAATCAGTATCCGGCAGTTGACCCGAAAGGCGATGCAACATTCGGCTGTATTTTTAAATGAGCTGATTTGGCGAAACTTCTACATGGACATTCTTTGGCACTTTCCACATGTTGAAAAGCACGCTTTTAAACCGGCCTATGATTTTATTCCCTGGCTAAATTCAGAAAAGAATTTTGCGCGATGGAGCGAAGGAACAACTGGCTATCCGCTGGTCGATGCCGGCATGCGAGAATTAAACGAAACGGGCTACATGCATAACCGCATTCGCATGGTAACTGCCAGCTTTTTGTGCAAGCACCTGCTGATTGACTGGCGGTGGGGCGAAGCTTACTTTGCAGAAAAGCTGCTGGATTATGAGCAGGCTTCGAACAATGGCGGCTGGCAATGGGCCGCCGGAACAGGTTGCGATGCGGCGCCGTATTTCCGGGTGTTTAACCCCAGTTTGCAAGCTCAAAAGTTCGATCCCGACTTGAAATACATTCGTCGTTGGGTTCCTGAGTTTGAAAGTCCGAATTATCCGCGGCCAATCGTCGATCATGCCACGGCCCGGCAACGCGCCATTGATACCTACAAAAAAGCGTTGGCAGGTGGACGAGCCTAACGCTGCTTTCACAGCTTTTCCCGGTTCGTTCTTTTCTTGGTTGAAAAGTCACGTGTGGTTTTCCTTAAAGTCACGTGTGACTTTAACCGGAATCACGTGTGATTTCATCCAAAGTCACGTGTGACTTTTAAAAGAGGCCTTTTGTTTCTGTTGGATTTCCTGATGGATTTTGGACATCGAAGATGCAAGCTTTGACGAAGAGTGTTTCACAGGCTGAAAGCAAAAAAAAAGACCACAAACTATTGCGGTCTTTTTTTGCTGCAGGAGCAAGTTTTTTGTTTCAAGATTTAGGAATCCCCTTTTACCCAATTCACGATTTTTGGGTCGTCGGGTTTGGTTCGTGGTTCCGCGTAGTCAACCAAGTGGCCTTCTGCGTCAATCATATATTTTTGAAAGTTCCAGCCCACTTCCGAATCCGAAACGCCGTTCTTTTCTTTCTGGGTCAGCCACTGGTATAGCGGGTGCATGTCATCGCCTTTCACCGAAATCTTTGACATCATGGGAAAAGTAACCCCGTAGTTGCGTTCGCAAAACTCAGCAATCTCGTCATTTGATCCGGGTTCCTGCTCGTTGAAATTGTTGGCCGGAAAACCGATAATGGTGAATTCATCTCCTCCATATTCGTCGTAAAGCTTCTGCAGTAGTTCATACTGTGGGGTGAGGCCACACTTTGAGGCGGTATTGACCACCAGTACTTTTTTCCCTTTTAACTGACTTAGGTCAAACTCGGCTCCTTCAATGTCCTGAACTTTGAAATCGTGGAAACTTGTTTGGCTAAATCCGATGGCGGATAAAAAAAGAAATGTGAATAAAAATGTCAATCGTTTCATGATCGAATGTTGTTTGGTTTAACTTCATCTAAAACAGTAAGAACCCGAAAAAGTTTGGTTTGCGCATAGGCTGGTCTTCTTAATTCTTGTTAATAAATTCCCCCTGAATTTCCTCTCAAAATGTTTATCTTTGGGCTTCATCAAATGAAATTATGGAGAATTTTATTGTTTCTGCCCGAAAATACAGGCCCGATACTTTTCAAACGGTTGTAGGCCAACTATCGATTACTTCGACCCTGAAAAATGCCATCAAAAACAACCAGCTGGCACATGCCTACTTGTTTTGTGGCCCGCGTGGTGTCGGAAAAACAACTTGCGCCCGTATTTTTGCTAAAACAATCAATTGTCAGAACCTTACGGCTGATACTGAACCCTGTAATCAGTGCGAATCGTGCCAGGCGTTTAATGGCAGCCGTTCATACAATATTCATGAGCTCGATGCGGCATCGAATAACTCGGTGGATGATATCCGGAATTTGACGGATCAGGTTCGCATTCCGCCCCAAATTGGCAAGTACAGCATCTACATTATCGATGAGGTTCACATGCTGTCGCAGGCCGCTTTCAATGCCTTTTTGAAAACATTGGAAGAGCCGCCCAAACATGCGATTTTTATTTTGGCAACCACCGAAAAACACAAGATCATTCCAACCATTCTGTCGCGTTGTCAGATCTTCGATTTCAATCGCATTAAAATTGCTGATATTTCTGATCATTTGGGGTTTGTGTCCAAAAGTGAGCAGGTGGCCATTGAAGCTGAAGCCCTGAATGTGATTGCACACAAAGCCGATGGCGCCATGCGCGACGCGCTGTCAATCTTCGACCAGATTGTGAGTTTCTCGGGACGCGAAATCACTTATAAAGATGTGATTTCGAACCTGAACGTGCTGGATTACGATTATTATTTTCGCCTGATTGATTTACTCCTGAAAAACGACGTGCCCAATGCGCTCTTGCTTTTTAACGAGGTGCTGGATCACGGTTTCGACGGACATCATTTTATAAACGGGCTGAGCAGCCACATCCGCGACTTGATGGTTTGCAAAGACCCGGTAACGGTTCAACTGCTTGAAGTTGGCGGCGAAATCAGGGAGAAATACAAAGCCCAGGCAGGCATTTGCGATGCGGGGTTTTTGCTGGAGGCTCTGAAAATCAGTAACGAGTGCGACATGCAGTACAAGACCAGTCAGAACAAACGCTTGCTGGTTGAACTGAGCTTGATTAGAATGGCACAGCTCACCTTAAAAAAAAAATAGCTGACGATACCGATCAGCCCGAATTGGAACCCATTTTCTCCGGCGTTCAGGAGCCAGCCGTAACAAAGGCGAACCCGGCCGTGTCGAAAACCCAGCCCACCCAGCAAAAGGCCTCCAGCGAAGATGAAGTTTCTGCTAAGGTTCCTGTGAAAAGGATGATCAAAAAGCGGGGGAGCGGTTACACGCCCTCCATAAAAGACGCGCTTTCGGGTAAGCTTGCTGAAAAAGGCGAGGAAGACGCGCAGGAAAAGATGAAGTATTATGCCGGCGAACAGCTTACCGAAACTTTTACACAAGAACAGTTTGCTGAAAAATGGGCCGAATACCTGCTACGCTTGGAGGATCGGCCTAATTTAAAGGCTACTCTGGCGAGGACTCCACAATTGGCCGATAATTTCAAGCTGAATCTATCCATTGATAATTCGGTTCAGATGGAAGAAATCAGTAAAATTAAGCCCGATTTGGTGTCCTGGTTGCGGAAAGAATTGCGAAACACAAGCATCGAACTAATCGCAGATATTGTTGTTCAGGAATCTGAGTACAAGCCATATTCCGAAACCGAAAAACTGGCCGAGATGGTCAAGAAAAATCCGAATCTGGCTATGCTGAAACAGCGATTTAATCTGGATTTTGGCGAATAAACCCAGAAGCTCGGTTTTAAACCATTGTTAACCGTTTGTGAAATGAGTTCACAACATGAGCCAGTCAATTATTTTTTAGTATTTTTGAGTAAAACATAAAAAGGAGGTCACTATGCTTAAAGAAAAAGTTTTAAAAGCCCTGAACAATCAGATTAATGCAGAAATGCACTCAGCTTATCTTTATTTGTCTATGTCAGCTTATTTCGAAGATAAAGGATTGGCTGGTTTTGCGAATTGGATGAAAGTACAGTACAAAGAAGAGCTTTCGCACGCTTTGAAAATATTTGATTACGTGAACGAACGTAATGGCCGGGTCGTATTGGAACCGATTGCCGGAGTGCCCATTGATTTTGATGGAATTATTGATGTTTTTGAGAAAACATTGGAACATGAGCAAAAAGTAACGCAGATGATTGATGAGCTCATGGACGTGGCTGTTGGGGCCAGCGATCATGCAACGCAGAGTTTCTTGCAGTGGTTTGTTGATGAGCAGGTTGAAGAAGAAGCCAATGTCAATGAGTTACTCGATAATTTACGTTTGATCGACGGACAAGGAAATGGGGTTTTCATGCTTAACCGCGAATTGCAAGCCCGTACCTTTGTTGATGAAACGCAGGCAGAATAAGAACTTTATTGTTGAAGATTTTTGAAAGGCTGCCTGTTTTTGGTAGCCTTTTTTGTTTAAGCTAATGGTACGATTGATTCAGAAAATTCGGGTGCAATGAATAAACTGATTGAAAACGCTTGGTTGAATTTGAGGGAAACTTGCCAAAATTCCCCTTCCGTAGATGAATTGGATGAAATAGAAAAAGCTTTTGATTTTGCCTGGCAGTCGCTTGGCGAAAATACCTGGCCCAATGGCGATCTTATTTTGGTGCATTCGCTCGAAGTGGCCCAGGTGGTTGCTCAGGAAGTGGGACTTGGAGTGAGTTCCATTATAGCCGGAATGTTGCACAATGTGACCTACGAAAAACTCAGCGACCGGCCCGATTTTCAGACCATTGAAAAGCAGTTTGGCCCGGTGGTTTCCGGTATTCTGGAAGGCATGGCGAAGATCAACGCCCTGGGAACCGACACCGTTGATCTCCACTCGGAAAACTACCGCAAACTGATGCTGGCCTTGGCAGGCGATGTCCGGGTTATCTTGGTGAAGATCTCGGACCGGCTGCATGTGATGCGTCATTTGGACGACTATGCTGCCTCGGCTCAGCAGAAAATAGCCATGGAAACGGCCCACCTTTATGCGCCGCTGGCGCATCGCCTGGGCTTGTATTATATCAATTCCGAGATGCTGGATTTATGCCTGAAATATACCAATCCGGATGCCTATCAATATGTTGCCGACAGGCTAAAAGAAAGCAAGGAAGAACGCAAAAACTTTGTTGCGGCCTTCGTCAAACCAATTGAAGAAAAGTTAAAAGCCCGCGGCTTTCAGTTCGATATGAAAGCCCGCACGAAAGCCATCAATTCCATCTGGAAAAAAATGCAGAACAGTAAAGTGAGCTTCGATGAAGTTTATGATTTGTTTGCCATCCGGGTGATTTTGGACTCGGAAGCGGGGCTCGAAAAATCGGATTGCTGGCAGGTTTATTCGATTGTTACCGACGAGTACCAATCAAACCCTGAGCGTATGCGTGATTGGATTACTGTACCGAAATCGAATGGTTACGAAAGCTTGCATGCCACGGTGTTGGGGCCACAAAAGAAATGGGTCGAAATTCAGATTCGGACCAAGCGAATGGACGAAATTGCGGAGAAGGGCCTCGCTGCACACTGGAAATACAAAGGCGGATCGGCCAGTGCCGAAATGGAAAGCTGGCTGGCCAATGTTCGCGAAATCCTGGAAAATCCGGATTTGAACATTGTCGATTTTATCGATGATTTTAATACAAATATTTACAATGACGAAATTTTTGTGTTTACACCCAAGGGCGATTTGAAGCGCTTGCCGGCCGGAGCCACCTTGCTCGACTTTGCTTATGAAATTCATTCTGAAGTGGGCGATCATTGTGTTGGCGGCATGTTGGATGGCCGAAAAGTGACCCTGCGCTATAAGCTTAAGAATGGTGATCAGGTGTCGGTTGATACGTCATCAAAGCAGCAGCCCAAACTCGACTGGCTTGACTTTGTGATTACCACCAAGGCCAAATCGCGGATCAAGGCTAGTGTGAACGAAGAGCGTAAAAATGAAGCAGAGAACGGAAAAGAGATTTTACTTCGGAAGTTGAAAAACTGGAAAATTGACTACAATGATGAGCTGATCCGCATGCTTTTAAAGCATTACAATCTGAAATTGGCGCAGGATTTATATTATAATATTTCGGTCGGAAAGATAGAGCCATTGGCAATTAAAGAGTTGGTTGGTGAAAAGGAAAGCGAAGCAACAGCCAGGCAAAAAGCCGAAGAGATACTTTCGGTGGACCAGTTGAAAGATCTGGATTTCTCCAGTGGGAACGACTATTTGGTGATTGACAACAACATTAAAAACGTCAATCATAAGCTGGCCCCCTGTTGTAACCCAATCTTCGGCGATCCGATTTTTGGCTTTGTCACCATCAGCGATGGCATCAAAATTCACCGCCGTACCTGTCCAAATGCCAAGCAACTGTTTGAGCGGTATCCTTACCGGGTGATTCCGGCGCGGTGGCGCGACTCAAAAAAGCGGAGTTCGTTTCAGGCAACCATTCGCTTGTCGGGTACCGACGAAACAGGCATTGTAGCCAATATTTCGCATGTTATTGCCAAAGATATTGGGGTGCAAATGCGTTCGATCAATATTGATTCGGTAAATGGTGAGTTTGAAGGTACCTTGCGTGTTTTTGTCAATAATCTGGAGCACCTGGACTTTTTAATTCACAAACTGCAAAATATCAAAGGCGTGCTTAATGTATCGAGAGCGGATACTTAAGATCGGCCAAATGGAAACAAAAAAATCCCTCAAACATGCGAGGGATTTTTTTGACAAATACAATGTAATTCGTTATTGTGGGAAACGGTCACGCATTTGACGCTCTACCATCCACGCCGGATATTCAGGCGTAAGCGCGGTAATGGCATCCAGTTGTTCCATCTCCTCATGTGTAAGTTCAAGTTGGGTCGATGCGATGTTGTCGGTCAATTGGTCCATTTTCTTGGCACCAATGATTATACTGCTGACACCCGGTTTTCTGAGCATCCAGGCTAATGCCACCTGCGCAGCCGAAACCTGGTGGTTCTTGGCAATAGTGAGCATCACATCAATAATGTCGTAAGCTTTAATCTTGTCCAGCGGAGGAAAGTCAAATTCGTCGCGGCGGCTTTCGCCAGCTTTTTCTTTGTCGCGGGTGAATTTTCCGGAAAGAAAACCTCCTGCCAGTGGACTCCAAGGCATAATTCCAATATTCTCGGCCTGTGCCATCGGAATAATTTCTCGTTCGATATCGCGCGATGCCAGGCTGTAGTAATATTGGCCCGCCGAGAACCTGGTCCAGCCGTTTCGTTCGGCAATGGCGTTGGCTTTGGTTACCATCCAGGCCGGATGATTACTGATGCCAAGGTAGCGAACTTTGCCGGAGCGCACGACATCTTCCAGCCCACGCATGGTTTCTTCAAGGGGTGTGAGTGGATCAACCCCGTGAATATAAAGCAGGTCGATATGGTTCAGCCCCATTCGTTTTAAGCTGTCGTCAACCGAGTCCATGATGTGCAGACGCGACAGGCCAACTTGGTTTGCACCCGTTCCCATGCGAATTCGCACTTTGGTAGCAATCACCACCTGCTGCCGGTTAATTCCTAAATCTTTCAACGATTTGCCCAGCATGGTTTCCGAAAGTCCTTCGGAATAGGCATTGGCTGTATCAAAAAAATTGATTCCACCGTCAATGGCTGTTTTCATCAGATGATTCACTTCTTCTTGCGGCACTTTCCCAATGGCTTCCCAATAGCCGCGGCCGCCAAAGGTCATGGTTCCCAGGCAAAGCTCTGAAACCAAGACGCCGGTGTTTCCCAATTGATTGTATTTCATAATCTTAATAATTTGAAGGTTTCTATTTTGAAGGCATAACAATTTTGGTTTGCAGATGGTTGTCTTCGAAGGAGAAAGAGTTGTTGGTTTCTTCAGAGCTAAAGATTCCAATGAGCAGTCACTAATTGCAGCGAACGATACAAATTCTATATTTGTGTCGCAAACGAGATCGGTAGCAAATATGAAAGCGAATTTTTATGAACTGGCAGCCCGGACAATTCAGGGCAAAGAAGTGTCGATGGAAGCATATCGCGGGAAAGTTGTTGTGGTTGTGAACACCGCTAGCAAGTGTGGTTTCACTCCACAATACGAAGGACTTGAAAAACTGTATGCACAATACAAGGAACGTGGACTGGTGATTTTGGGTTTTCCGTGTAATCAGTTTGGCAATCAGGAACCGGGTTCGGAAGGAGAAATTCAGGAAGGTTGTCTGGTGAATTATGGGGTTACCTTCCCGATGTTTGGAAAGGTTGACGTGAATGGAAGCGATGCGCATCCAGTGTTTCAATTTATGAAAAAGAAACTACCTGGCCTGTTGGGTGGTAAAATCAAATGGAACTTCACCAAGTTTTTGATTGACAGGGATGGGAATCCGGTCAAGCGTTTTGCGCCGGTGACCAAGCCTGCGAAAATGGAAAAGGAGATTCTGAAATGGCTTTGATTCGGTGGCTGAACAGCATTTCGCCGGTTACTGGACAGAAATTACACTTAATAAGTGACGGTCCTAAACGTAATACAATTGGTCACTCCCGGATCCACTCCGTTTTGTCGCTGGCCGCAATCCTGGTTCGTTTTGGGCGTTGAAACGACTCGTCCGGTTCACCCAAAATGAAAAATCCGATGGGTGTGTCTTCGTCTTCCAACTTCAAAAAATCACGCATCTGATTGGAGTAACAAAGATCGCCGGTGCTCAAATAGCCTCCAATTCCGAAGGCTTTCAGGCTGAGGTAAATATTTTCAACAGCACAAGCCACCGACACAATGTCTTCTTGCTTTGGAAAACGTTTGTGCGGATCGCGTTTTGCAATGACAGCGATGACGTGCGAGACACGCTTCCATTTGTCGCTGTATGCCTGGTATTTAAAGTCGAAAAATTTGTCTGGAGGCGTGATCTGCTTATAGATTTCCTGTTGGGTGCTGAAAAATCGTTTAACTCCATCGCCTGCAAATACCTTAAAATGCCAGGCTTGCACCAGGCCGTGCGAAGGAGCCCAACTGGCGTTTTCCAGCAGTTTTTCGATCACGGAGTCATCAATCTGACTTCCTTCTTTCAACCCATTAACAAAAGTCGATTCCCGGCTTTTAAGCCATTCTGAAATATCATGTATTGTTTTTTCCATTTTTCAATTTTGATGTACGTTGTTTGAATTAAACACCAAAGTGGCCCGGAGGTTTAGCGGACTTGAAGCAACATTTTGTGGGATTCCTCAAGTGTTAATGATTGTTATAATTTGCTTCAGCGGAGTCTGTCAGGATAATAAATGGTGTGATTTGGTGTTTAATTGTCGTGATCATTGCTGCGAGATGTTTGAATGGTTGTCGACTACCTGCCTTATGTCCTGTATGTTGGTGAAAGAAGAGCGTTTGATTTTACGACCAATAAAATCTTAGCTGATTTAGTTTTGAATGATCACCACGAAGTGAGTTGTGGTGGAATTTCGCGATGCAAGCACGTTTGCATCATGTGAAGTTCTGCTTGTTTTAAAGAATGAAAACCCAAAGATTTGAAAGCATGAGATTAATTGCATCAGCACATATTTTGACTTTTTTAGTGTTCTTTTTGGCCTGTCAGTCGGATCCCTCAGAGATTTCTGAAGACATTAAAAAGGCACAGTTTGCCAATATCGATGAAAACCTGGTCATCAGGCCTTACATCGAAAATCCTCGCTATTGGCAGTACCAAGGTGAACCTGTTTTGTTGTTGGGGGCGACCAACAATGATAACTTATTTCAGTCTGCCGATATGAAAGAGCAACTGGATGTACTCGCGAGCATAGGCGGAAATTATATTCGAAACACCATGAGTTCGCGCGATGAAGGCGATATCTGGCCTTTTCATAAGCAAGCCGATGGCCTTTATGATTTGGAAAAGTGGAATGACCAATACTGGAAACAATTTGAAGAACTTCTGAAACTCACCGCTGAGCGAAATATTATTGTTCAGATTGAAGTGTGGGATCGCTTCGATTTTTCTCAGGATTTTTGGCAGACCAATCCGTTCAATCCGAAGAATAACATCAACTATTCAGTTTCTTCAGGGGGAATGGCCGATGAATATCCGCATCATCCGGGCGGCGACTTGCAGACTTTCTTTCATAGTTTGGAAGGTATGCCGCGCTACAAGCCTGAGCTGGACAGGATCAGAGCATACCAGAAAAAGTTTGTAAAAAAGATGTTGTCCTATTCATTGAACTACGGGCATGTTCTGTATTGCATCAATAATGAAACCAACACACCTGTGGAGTGGGGAAAATATTGGATCAATTTCATAAAAAATGAAGCTGGGAGAGGCCTGATCTATGCAACGGACATGTTCGACCGGTTTCTGGAGCCGCAATCCTGCGAGTCGTGCCAGGAAGCTTTGCTTAGTCCTGATGAATATGCTTTTGTTGACGCCTCGCAACTGAACTGGAATGTTGGGCAGGAACATTGGGATAATTTGCGTTGGGTGATGGGGCAAAGAGAAAAAATGAGCCTACGACCTGTAAACAGTGTTAAAGTGTATGGAAAAGCTGCTTCTCCAGGTTCAAACGGCGGTGTTCAGCGCTTTGGCCGCGATGTTATGGGAGGATTTGCTGCGGTTAGGTTTCATCGTCCCAATACAGGAAATGGCTTGAATGAATCGGCTATTGCCGCCATAAAAGCAGTGCGCAAAATTGAGACGGTCAGCCATTTTTGGAACATGGAGCCAAAACAGGAATTGTTGCGTGAACGTGAATCGAATGAAGCTTATTTGACAGCGAAAGAAGGCGAAACTTATGTGTTGTTGTTTCCCGGCGGTGGCTCCGTGCAATTGGATTTGAGTAGTCATCCCAAAACATTTTATGGCCGATGGATTAGCATAGCCACCGGCGAATGGGGCGGCGAGTTCGAATTGCAGGGTGGCCAATCGCAGCAAATTTCAACCTCGGACTCAAAAGGATGGTTTGCTGTTGTTTCAGATCGTGATTCTTTTGAATGAGCTTTGTAAATTTGTCTTTCCTTTGAAGAGTTGAAAAGAAAAGAGACACATGACGGAAGAATTGAACGATATCAAAAAGCAGGTGCAGGCCAATCAGTTGCAAGAAGCGCTGCAACAGATTGACCACTTACTTCAACAACAGCCAGATTTTGCGGAACTGCATTTTATTCAGGGACAGATTTTTTTCAAGCAGCAACAGTGGGGACGGGCCATTAACGCATACAACCGGGTGCTGGAACTTGAGCCCAACCATCCCAATGCCCAATCGCAAATTGATATGGCCAATAGTATTTTAGGCTATTTTACGCCCGATATGTTTAATCCTTAGTTGTTGTCTGGTCAGAATTTGCAGGTGCAATGTTAGTAGGAGCTATCTGAAAAAACTAAAATGGACACTTCCATAATGACGACTTTCCTGAAACTCTTTCATTTCGGAGAAATCAAAATATTTGGAGTGCTCGAGGATGAACAGTCCGTTTTCATTTAGCAATTCATTGTTGAAGATCAGTGCCGGAACCTCCTTGAATCGGGGGTGGTCATATGGAGGATCGGCAAAAATAACATCAAATTTTTCAGTGGTCTGTTCACAATAGGAAAAGGCATTGCCTTTTATTGCTCGAATTTCCTTGGCGGCATTCAGCTTTTGAACTACGGAGCGGATGAACTGGTGGTGTTGGTAATTGAACTCAATTGTAGTAATATCGGTACATCCTCTCGACAAAAATTCAAAAGAAATACTCCCGGTTCCTGCAAAAAGGTCCAATATTTTAATCTCTTCAAAATCAACCTGATTGGTTAGAATATTAAAAAGGCTCTCTTTGGCCATGTCGGTTGTGGGTCTGGCCTTGAAATTTTTTCCCGGGCTAAATTGCCTTCCCCGGTGAATTCCGCCTACAATTCTCATGTTTATTCATTTAAAAGATTTACAAACCGCGCATCCGGAAGCTGGTCAAACAGGTAACTGTAGTACACGTCGCTATTTAGCTGGATGATTGTTACATTCTTAAAATATTGCCGAAGCTGGTGATAGATCGGAGACCGCTTGTTTACCCGGCCACTCAATTGAATAGCAGGCCCGTCAATCTGCTCGGATTGCAGGACATTTAGAATGTAGTAAAGCAAATCATTGTCGTTGCGGTATTTAAATGAATTGCAGAAACGAATTGCCCTTTGGTCGAGCAAGGTTAATGTGAGTTGATTTCGATACAAATGGGCATTCAATACCGGTTGCGTACTTGTTTGCCTTACGCTTTTATTCAATAGTAATTCAAGTTCATTCTGAATAAGGATTCCGGGATGTTTGTCGTTTAGAAATCGCTTCACTTTTCGCGGAACCGCTGTCAGCAAGACCTTATTGTAGGCGGCTACCGGAAGAAAACTAAGCTCTTCGTCATCGGCCAGGTCGAGGTTGAGCTGATAGATGGCCTGCCCGGCTTGCTCTTCCGCGAAAGATTTGGGCAGAAGCATCATTTTGCCCGGTGACGAATAAATGATCCTGGTGGTTTTGAAATCGGCATCGAGGATGTCGAATTCGGAATAAATATCCTTTAGCTTGCGATGAAGGAACTTGGGATTGCCGGAAAACTCCTTGTGAAACAAGTATATATATTTGTTTTGGAGTCCATCCCGGATACAAAAAGAAAATCCATCCAGACTGAACTGGATGGATAAATGATATTCTTGTGTAAAATTTAAATCAAAGGTTTCGTCAACAAGCAATAAGTGTTGCATACCAACTTTTTACTCCCAGTTACCGGCATTGTTTGTAGTTTCAGTCAATGAACCGACTTTCAATCCCGGATATTTTCCGTTGGTACGCCTTTGGTCATTCAGATTAATGACCATTTGGCGATCCAGGTTTTTCAAAATGGTGTTGTTGTGCGCTTTTGCTTCGAATACAGGAACTTGAATACCAGATCCGGTGGTAATGATATTGGTTCCCAGGTGGAATTCTGCAACGGTATCTTTAACAGGTACCATTTTTATCTTTTCAGCTTGGTATGAAGGTCCAAACAAGCTATCCAAGACGCTCATTTTAAGTGTATCTCTGATGATCAGCCCTTTCTTGATCGCTGTTTCTTCAGTTAATCCAGCTTCGATCATACTATCGCTTAGCATTCCAATTTTTCGAACTAAAGGAAGCGAATCCGTTTTTATAAAAGTGATCAAGCTATCCCAGTCAGCAGTAAAGTGTCCATGCACATCTTTAAACGCCAGTTGCGCTTTTCTGATATCCTTTAAGCGTTCAACAGTAACTTTATATCTGGCATCTTTGGCTTTTTCAAACTCAATAGGCCTTTCAATACTCTGGTAGATAAAGTATGCAAGGATGATTGCAGCGACTATTAGTACGATCTGAATAACTGTCTTCATCTGTAATTTTTTAAGATTAGTTTATGTTTGCATGCAAATTTATAAAAAAAATCAAATTAGTATCCGTGGAATAGTTTTAATTTCGCAGGAATGTTGAAAAAACACTTGAAAGAACATATTTGTCAGAATCTGGGTTTTGAACCAACAACCGGGCAAAATCTTCTGTCCGAAAAGCTGGCTGATTTTGTAGCCAATGGCGATCCGGATGAGCTGTTTTTACTGAAAGGCTATGCCGGAACGGGTAAGACCAGCATGCTCAATGCGTTGGTAAAAACACTGCGTGCCTTTAGGTTCCAGACGGTTCTTTTGGCGCCAACCGGACGGGCTGCCAAAGTGCTTGCATCCTACACCGGACAGAGTGCTTTCACCATTCATAAGAAAATCTACCGACAGCAATCCACTACCGACGGATTTGGAAAATTCATGCTGGATAAGAACTTGGCAAAAAATTGTTTTTTCATTGTTGATGAAGCATCCATGATTTCTAATTCATCGGCCGAAAGCTCGGTGTTTGGTTCCGGACGATTGCTTGACGATTTGTACGAATATGTACACACCGGGGCAAATTGCAAGCTTGTTTTGGTTGGCGACACCGCCCAGCTTCCGCCGGTTGGAATGGAGATGAGTCCGGCCCTGGATGTGTCGGAGCTGGAGATGTATGGCAGCAAGGTAATGCATCACGAATTGGTCGATGTGGTCAGGCAGGCGCTCGATTCAGGTATCTTGTACAATGCCACGCAACTGCGGTCGCTGATCAATGAGCCTTATTTTCAGCCGGCTTATTTCCCCATTGAGCTTTCTGGTTTTAACGATATCCAGCGGATTGGGGGCGCGGAGTTGATCGATAAAATATCGGACTGTTACGACAAGTATGGCGAACAGCAAACCATGGTGATTACCCGTTCAAACAAGCGGGCGAACAGGTTTAACGAAGGAATTCGATCGACCATTCTTTACAAGGAAGCCGATATTACAATCGGCGACTTGCTGATGGTGGTCAAAAATAACTACTTCTGGCTGGGCGATGACAAACGGCTCGATTTTATAGCGAATGGCGATATTGTCGAAATTCAGTCGATCTACAACTACGAAGAGTTGTATGGTTTTCGGTTTGCCAATGTATGTCTGAAGTTTATTGATTACGACGATTTGGAAATAGACTGCAAAATCATTCTCGAAACCCTCAATATTGAAACCGCTTCGCTTGGCTACGAGCAAAGCCAGCGCTTGTTCCAAGCGGTGGCCGAGGATTACGCTGATATCAGAAGTAAGAAAAAACGGTGGGAAAAGATTAAGGAGAATGAGTATTTCAATGCTTTGCAGGTCAAGTTTGCCTATGCGGTCACTTGTCATAAAGCGCAAGGCGGCCAATGGGATGCTGTTTTTGTTGACCAGGGCTACCTGGTGGAAGATCGGCTGGATGTGGAATACCTGCGTTGGTTGTACACGGCATTTACCCGCCCGGTGAAGGAGTTGTTTCTGGTCAATTTCAACAAAGAATTTTTTGAAACAAAAGTGGATTGAACGGATGGAAAGGGCAATTATTAATTGCTGAAATAAAAATTAGCGGACGACAACATAAACCTGGTCTTCTTCAACGGCATAAGTTTCTGGAAAAATCGCTGTTGCTTCATTTAAAATTACCTCCGGATCTTTGTAACGGGCCGAGAAGTGGCCTAGCAATAGTTTACCAACCTGCGCTTTTTGGGCAATCAAAGCGGCTTCTTTTCCGGTAGAATGAAAGGTGGTTTTGGCCATTGCTTTTTCCGATTCAGCAAATGTGGCTTCATGATAAAGCAAATCAGCACCCTGAATGACAGGAATTATTTTTTCGTGGTAAGCCGTATCGGAACAAAAAGCAAAAGAACGGGGCTTGGCGGGTGGAATAACCAATTCGTGGTTTGGGATTATGGCTCCTTCTTCCGTCAAGAAATCGGCTCCGGCCTTGATGTTTTTTATTTCCCTGATTGGAATTCTGTAGCTTTTAAGCGCCTCTTTTTTGATGTTGGGTTCTTTTTCTTTTTCGCGAAACAAAAAACCGCAACATGAAATACGGTGTTTTAATGGAAATGAAGTGATGGTGAGCTTTTCATCATCGAAAATAACCTGGGCTTTTTTAAAGTTGAGCGGATGAAAAACCAGGCGGAAGCCCAGTTCGCCCATCGTTAAAAAGTCGAGTTGAAATTGGGTGTAACGTTGCAACTCGGAGTGGGCGTAAATATGCAGGTCCTTTGTTCTGCCGAGTAAAACCTGGGTTGAAATAAACCCGATTAAGCCAAAAAAATGGTCGCCGTGGAGGTGTGAAATGAAAATGTGGTCGAGCCTGCCAAACCCGATCTTGTTCTTCCGAATCTGGTGTTGCGTGCCTTCGCCGCAGTCAATCAAAAAAAACCGCCCAAGCACGTTGAGCACTTGAGCGGTTGGGTATCTTTTGGAAGTAGGCATTGCTGAACTACTTCCCAGAATTGTTAGTTGAAAAGGCATTTGCATACAGGAAATCCTGTTATAAGTTGCCCTTTTCTACCAGTAGTTTCTCTGCTTCGTCCACGTTTTTTGTAATTAACAAAACGGTATGAAGCATTGAAATGCGTATCAGATGTTCAACATCAGGTTGAAGGCCACAGAGAATAAATGTTCCGATTGAGTCTTCGCAAAGCCGGTTGGCCACTAAGATGGCACTCAAACCGGATGAGTCAACATAACTGCATTGACTCACATCCAGAATGATGTTTTTTACGTCATCATTTCCTAGTACGACCAACTCTGATTTCAACTCTGGAGCATTATTGGTATCAAGTTTCTTCGAGAGTATCTTGATAACAACGTGATCTTCTTTTTTTGTAATTTCAAATTCCATGGAACGAAATTTACGAATTTATGTTGAAACGATTGATAAGGATCGGTCTATTTTTCTTTGTTCTCTTCCGCTTCCATTTGAGATTTCAAAGCAGCCAGCTCGCTGATGTCGCCCAGGGTTGTTTTTTCCTGGTTGTTTTCTTTTACTGCTTTCATCGCTTTTGCTGTTTGCTTGGTTTGAGCTTTCTTTTTGGCGGTATCTTCACCTTTTTTCTCATCTTCGAATACACGTGAGTGAGAAAGAATGATGCGTTTTGCGCCTTTTGAGAACTCAATGACTTTGAAATCCAATTTTTCTTCCAAGCTGGCTTTTGAACCATCTTCTTTTACCAGGTGGCGTGGAGTAGCAAATCCTTCAACACCGTATGGCAGAGCGATGGTCGCGCCTTTGTCGAACAACTCAACAATAGTTCCTTCGTGGATTGAATCAACAGAGAAAATGGTTTCGAACACATCCCATGGGTTTTCTTCCAGTTGTTTGTGTCCCAGGCTCAAACGACGGTTGTCTTTGTCGATGTCCAGAACAACCACTTCAATGTCAGCACCAATAGACGTAAATTCAGATGGATGCTTGATCTTCTTGGTCCAGCTCAGGTCCGAAATGTGGATTAAGCCGTCAACACCTTCTTCAATTTCAACAAAAACACCAAAGTTGGTGAAGTTCCGAACGGTGGCATTGTGTTGTGTTCCGATACCAAATTTGGTGTCGATTTCTTGCCATGGGTCATTTTTTAGTTGTTTGATACCCAGTGACATTTTCCGTTCTTCGCGGTCCAGGGTCAGGATTTGAGCTTCTACTTCGTCGCCAACTTTCAGGAAGTCCTGGGCGCTGCGCAAGTGTTGTGACCAGCTCATTTCCGATACGTGAATCAAACCTTCAACTCCGGGAGCGATTTCAACAAACGCACCGTAGTCAGCCATAACCACTACTTTTCCTTTTACGCTGTCGCCAACTTTCAACTCGGCATCCACGTTGTCCCATGGGTGAGGAGTCAGCTGTTTCAAGCCAAGGGCAATTCGTTTTTTGTCATCATCGAAGTCAAGGATAACAACGTTCAGTTTTTGATCCAATTCAACGATTTCGTTCGGATGAGAAATACGTCCCCAGCTCAGGTCGGTGATGTGAATCAGTCCGTCAACGCCGCCCAGGTCGATGAATACACCGTACGAAGTCACGTTTTTAACAGTTCCTTCCAGTACCTGGCCTTTTTCGAGTTTCGAGATGATTTCTTTTTTCTGCTGTTCGAGTTCAGCTTCAATCAATGCTTTGTGCGAAACAACCACGTTCCGGAATTCCTGGTTGATTTTAACCACTTTGAATTCCATGTTTTTGCCTACGTACATGTCGTAGTCGCGAATTGGCTTCACGTCGATTTGAGAACCTGGCAAGAAAGCTTCAATACCGAATACATCGACAATCATACCACCTTTGGTGCGGCACTTGATGTATCCTTTGATAATTTCATCTTTGTCCAGCGCGTCATTCACACGGTCCCAAGAGCGGACGGCGCGTGCTTTTTTGTGCGACAGGATCATTTGTCCTTTTTTGTCTTCCAGACTTTCAACATAAACTTCAACCGGATCGCCAACTTTCAACTCTGGGTTGTAGCGGAATTCGTTTAAGCTTACAATGCCGTCTGATTTGTAACCGATATCAACAACTACTTCGCGCTTGTTCATCGAAATAACTGTACCTTCCAGTACTTCTTTTTCCTGAACTGTATTCAGTGTGTTGTCGTAAAGGTCAACCAGTTCTTTTTTCTTTTTGCCTGCAAAGCCTTCGTCATCGGCTTCCAGTGCATCCCAGTCAAATTCTTCTGATTCGGCAGCAGGCGCTGCTTTTTCTTCTTCAACAGCCGGTTCAGCTTCTGCTTTTACTTCTTCAGTTTCCTCAACAGCGGCTGTAGTCTCCGCTTGTTGTGTTTCTTCTGCAACATTTTGTTGTTCGAGTTCTTCCTTTTGCTCAAGTTTCTCTTTTTTTTCTTCTGTCATGTAATGATCAATTAATTAATAAGTTAGACATTATATTTGTTAAATGCGCGGCAAATTTAGGATTTATATGCTTTAATTCAAAGGTTTTCAGTGCTTTTTTAGGTATTTAAAGTTGAATTTGAGCGATGTTCGATTTATTTCGAATTATCTGGTCTTTTTTCGTAAAACAATCCGACGAACTGCGTAGTTTTGCAGCCTGATTTTTATTGTTAAAGTTGATTTATTTTCTACTTTTGATTGGCTGTCGGGCAATCAGTTTTGAAGATAATCGATCGGGTCCTTCCCAAAGTTGATTGTTTGGGATCCACAAAATAAAATATAGATGGACGCAAGGAAAAAGCGGATTTTGGTAACAGGCGGCGCTGGTTTTATTGGTTCGCACCTGTGCGAACAGTTGCTGGCGGAAGGCAATGAGGTGATTTGCCTGGATAATTTTTTCACGGGGGCAAAGCAAAAAGTGGTTCACCTGCTCAGTAATCCATATTTCGAGTTGGTGAGACACGATGTGACGATGCCATTTTATATTGAAGTGGATGAAATTTACAACTTGGCCTGTCCTGCCTCTCCGGTTCATTACCAGTTCAATGCCATTAAAACCATCAAGACCTCGGTCATGGGCTCCATCAACATGCTGGGACTGGCCAAACGGTTGAAAGCGAAGATTTTGCAAGCGTCAACCAGCGAAGTGTATGGCGATCCGGAACTTCATCCGCAGCCGGAATCTTATTGGGGTAACGTTAATCCGATTGGCGTGCGGTCGTGTTACGACGAAGGAAAACGGTGTGCGGAATCGTTGTTCGTTAATTACCACCAGCAAAACCAGGTGGTCATTAAAATTGCCAGGATATTTAATACCTACGGGCCCAAAATGGAGCCGGACGACGGACGTGTGGTTTCCAATTTCATTGTTCAGGCGCTGCAAAACAAAGACATCACCATTTTTGGCGATGGCCTGCAAAGCCGGAGTTTTCAATATGTAGATGATTTGGTGGATGGCTTGCGACGCCTGATGCAAACACCCGACGATTTCTTGGGGCCGGTCAATATTGGCAATCCGCATGAGTTTACCATGCTCGAATTGGCCGAAAAGATCATTGCTCTTACGGGCAGTCGCTCAAAAATTACCTATTTGCCATTGCCCGAAGATGACCCGATTCAGCGTCAGCCCGATATTTCGTTGGCCAAAGAAAAACTCAATGGCTGGGAACCTAAAGTCCAGTTGGAAGAGGGCCTGACGAAAACAATTGCGTATTTTGATGAATTATTAAAAACAACTTAATTATGAAGGGAATTATTTTGGCTGGAGGTTCCGGCACACGCTTATATCCAATCACCAAGTCGATTTCAAAACAAATTATTCCGGTGTATGACAAGCCGATGATTTATTACCCCTTGTCGGTGCTGATGCTGGCCGGAATCCGTGAGGTTCTGATCATCTCAACCCCCAAGGATATTTCGCTTTACGAAGATTTGCTGGGCGATGGCTCCCAATTCGGCATTCAGCTGGAATATGCCATCCAGCCTTCGCCCGATGGTTTGGCCCAGGCCTTTTTAATTGGTGAAGAATTTATTGGCGACGATCAGGTGTGTTTGATTTTGGGTGACAATATTTTCTACGGATACAATTTCAGCCAAATATTGAAAGAAGCTGGAACACTCGACGATGGCGCTTTGGTTTTTGGTTACTATGTGAACGATCCGGAGCGTTATGGTGTGGTTGATTTTGACGACGATGGCAAAGTGTTGTCGATTGAAGAAAAGCCGGAGGAACCGAAATCAAACTATGCCGTGACCGGCTTGTATTTTTATTCGAATGATGTGGTTGCAAAGGCCAAATCGTTAAAACCATCGCCGCGTGGCGAATTGGAAATTACGGACCTGAACCGGCTTTATCTCGAAGAGCAGCGCCTGAAAGTTCAGCTGCTGGGCCGCGGTTTTGCCTGGCTCGACACCGGAACGCACGATAGCCTGTTGCAGGCTTCAAACTTTATTGCGACCATTGAACAGCGCCAGGGACTGAAAGTTTCGTGCCTGGAAGAAATTGCTTTCAAGAAAGGCTACATCTCGAAAGAACAGTTGCTGGAACTGGCAAAACCTTTGATGAAAAATCAGTATGGCCAATACTTATACAATTTGGCCAATAAAAAAATTACTTCATTCTAATTCGAATTTGAGTTCATGGAAATTACGACTACGCCGATCGCCGGACTATTGGTCTTGACACCTCGCGTTTTTAAAGACGAGCGGGGTTATTTTTTAGAATCATTTAACGCTAAAAATCTGGCTGAAGCCGGAATCACCACTTCCTTTGTGCAGGATAACGAGTCCAAATCTACGCGGGGAGTCATTCGCGGATTGCATTATCAGCTGAATCCAAATGCCCAGGCCAAGTTAGTCCGGGTCATTGAAGGTACCGTGTTTGACGCGGCCGTTGATTTACGAAAAGATTCGCCAACTTTTGGCCAGTGGTACGGCCTGGAGTTGAGTGGCGAAAATAAGAAGCAGTTGTATATTCCGCGCGGTTTTGCCCACGGGTTTTCCGTGTTGAGCGAAACAGCTGTTTTTGCATACAAATGCGATGCTTATTACGATCCGAAATCGGAACGCGGCATTGCTTACAATGATTCGGAATTAAATATCGATTGGAGAGTGGACGAAAAGGACGCTCGAATTTCAGAAAAAGATCAGGCGAATCCACGGTTTAAGGAAGCCGAATACAATTTTTAAGCTATGGTAAAAATTCTTGTTACAGGAGCAGATGGACAGTTGGGGTCAGAAATCCGGCGATTGGCCAATCGTTTTCAGGATTTCCATTTTTTGTTTACAGACATCAACGAGTTGGACTTAACCGATCAAGCCGCAGTTTCTCAGTTTGTTGGGCAGGAAGCTCCGGATTATATCATCAACTGTGCGGCGTACACCGCTGTTGATATTGCCGAAGAAGATACCGAACTGGCCGCTTTGATCAATACCAAAGTTCCGGCGCTGCTCGGAAAACTGGCGCAAGCAAACAATATCAAAGTGATCCATATTTCAACCGATTATGTATTTGACGGCACTTCGTTTTTGCCTTATACGGAAAACGATTTGGTCAACCCCGAGTCGATTTATGGAAAGAGCAAGCTCAATGGCGAGATCGCTTTGCTGAAAGAAGCGCCGTCGGCGATGGTGATCCGAACATCGTGGTTGTATTCGAGCCATGGTAAAAACTTTGTGAAAACCATGGTGAAGCTGGGCGAAGACCGCGACGAACTGCGTGTTGTGGCCGACCAGGTAGGAACACCAACCTTCGCGGGTGATTTGGCCGAAGCAATTTTAACAATTATTTCAAAAACCAAAAATCACGTCTGCGAATGGAAGCCGGGCATTTACCACTATTCCAACGAAGGAGTTTGCAGTTGGTACGATTTTGCCAAAGCCATTCATGAACTTTACGGAATCAATTGCCTGGTTCATCCAATTCCTACCGAAGAATACCCTACGGCAGCTGCCCGTCCGCCCTACAGCGTGCTGAATAAATCCAAAATTAAGCGTATTTTTGGTGTTCAGATTCCTTATTGGCGCGATAGCCTGAAAAAATGTATTACCGAATTAAAAAAATGAAAAAATATGGCAGCAAATAGCGAAGTTTTAGAAGCAGTTATTGAAAAAGCGAAAACGTGGTTAAGTGACGTTTATGACCAGGAAACCCGCAACGAAGTAAAACGCTTGCTGGAGCAGGAGGACAAAACGGAATTGATCGACTCTTTTTATCGTGATCTCGAATTTGGAACCGGTGGTTTACGGGGAATTATGGGCGTAGGCTCCAACAGGATGAATATTTACACGGTGGGTGCTGCAACCCAGGGATTGAGCAACTATCTGAAAAAAGTGTTTGCTGATCTGGATCAGATAAAAGTTGCCATTGCCTACGATTGCCGGAACAATAGCCGCCTGTTCTCGGAGAAAAGTGCTGAGATTTTCGCTGCCAATGGCATCAAAGTTTATTTGTTTGAAGACTTGCGCCCAACACCCGAAATGTCATTTGTTATTCGCGAGCTGGCTTGCCAAAGCGGCATTATTCTGACCGCATCACACAACCCCAAAGAGTACAATGGCTACAAAGCCTATTGGGAAGACGGGTCGCAAATTGTCGGGCCTCATGATGTGAACATCATTGAAGAGGTTCAAAAAGTAAAAGCCGAGGACATCAAATTTGAAGGCAACAAGGAACTGATTGAAATGATTGGTGAGGAGATTGATCAGAAATTCATTGAAAAAGTAAAAACCGTATCCATTTCTCCCGATGTAGTGGCTCGTCACAAAGACCTGAAAATAGTTTACACCCCGATTCACGGAACTGGCGTGAAAATGATTCCGGCAGCCTTACGGGCTTTTGGTTTCAATAATATTTTCAATGTGCCGGAGCAGGATGTGGTGAGCGGTGATTTTCCAACAGTTATTTCGCCTAACCCGGAAGAGCCGGCTGCCATGGAAATGGCAATGAAAAAAGGCGATGAAGTAGATGCCGACGTGGTGTTGGCTTCCGACCCGGATGCTGACCGCATTGGTGTAGCCGTGAGAAACGATGCCGGCGAGTTTTTCATCATCAACGGAAATCAAACGGCCTTGCTGTTCATCTATTATATCGTGACCAAAATGAAGGAGAACGGTCAGTTGAAAGGCAATGAATTCATTGTGAAAACCATCGTATCGACTGAGAAAATAGCAGAGATTGCCGAAAAGAATGGCATTGAATATTTCGACGTTTACACTGGTTTCAAATACATTGCCGAAGTGATTCGTGACCATGAAGGAACCAAAAAATACATTGGCGGCGGCGAAGAAAGCTTTGGATTTATGCCGGCCGATTTTGTTCGCGACAAAGATGCGGTATCGTCCTGTGCCTTAATGGCCGAAATTACAGCCTGGGCCAAAGATCAGGGCAAGACCTTGTTCGAACTGCTCAAGGATATTTATATGGAATATGGATATTCGAAAGAAAAAATGAAATATATCGTTCGCCCCGGGAAAACCGGTGCTGATGAAATTCAGCAAATGATGGTCACTTTTCGGACCAACCCTCCCAAAACATTGGGCGGTAGCCTGCTGAAAGTGGTGAAGGATTACGCCGATTTGACTGAGAAAAACTTGCTGGGTGGTGAAAGCAAGAAGATCAATCAGAAAATCACATCCAATGTGCTTCAGTTTTTTACCGAAGACGGAACCAAAATTTCGGTTCGCCCGTCAGGAACCGAGCCAAAAATCAAATTTTATTTCGAAGTAGCCGGACAACTGAACTCGCCAGGAGAGTTCGACGAAGTGGAACGCCAGGCGGAACAAAAGATCGACGCCATCATGCAAGAACTTAACCTATAATTATCAAATTAAATTGAATTGAACCATGAGAAAATTAGTATCGCTGTTTTTTATTGTTTTGTGTGTGACAGCCTTTGCCCAGGAACGCCCCAATATGGTGCCTGAAATGACTGAGATCTGGGACCCGGAAGTCAGTGTTGTCGATCCGGGCGAAACCCCGATGGATGCACCGTCCGATGCCATCGTTTTGTTGGGTGCCGACAAGGCCTTTGACAATGAATGGACCAATGGCAATGGGGGAGAGCCGGGCTGGAACTTCGACAATGGTGTAGCTACCGTAAAAAGTGGAACCGGAACCATTAAAACCAAGCGCGAGTTTAAAGACTTTCAGTTGCACGTGGAATGGCGCTCGCCCGAAGAAGTCGTTGGCGAAAGCCAGGGACGTGGCAATAGCGGTATCTTTTTGCAGGGAATTTACGAAGTGCAGGTGTTGGACAACTACAACAACCGCACCTACCGTAACGGACAAGCCGGAAGCGTGTACAAGCAACATGCTCCGCTGGTGAACGCCTGCAAAGCTCCGGGCGTGTGGCAAACCTACGATATCATTTATACCGCTCCACGTTTCAAGGCCGATGGCACTTACTTCACCCATCCTCGTGTAACGGTGATTCACAATGGGGTATTGGTGCAAAACAATGTTGAAGTGCGGGGACCAACCGAATACATCGGTATTCCTGAATACTCGGTCAAGCCACATGGCGACGGCCCGCTCATTCTTCAGGATCATGGAAACCCGGTAAGCTTCCGGAACATCTGGATTCGCGAATTATAGAATAAATAGAACGATCAATTGAAGAGGGAGTATGGCAACATGCTCCTTTTTTTGTGCTTTATTGATCGGATGACTCCAAGTCATCCGATCAGTAGCCGGCGGAACCTGAAGATCGGGCGTTGCGAACCCGGCGGGTTTGTCTGTTTGTAGAAATCAGGCATGCTCCCCAATGTACGACCTCATCCGAGGTCGAATGGCGTCCACACATTTGGCAGTCTATAAACATCCGATGCCTCCGGCATCACCAATTTGCCATCGCTATCGCCAAGCTAAATCGGAGGTCGGTGGGGTAGTGAGGGTTTCCCCCGAAGCCTAGGGGCGAGTGAAGCCCTCACTGGTAAGGCTAAAGATCGAATAACAATGCTGCTTTTGTTTTACTCAGCGGGTGACTCGAAGTCACCCGCTGAGTATCCGGCAGGCTCTGAAGATCGGGCGTTGCAAACCCGGCGGGTTTGTATGTTTATAGAAATCAGGCATGCTCCCCAATGTACGACCCCATTCGGGGTCGAATCACTTGCCGGCATTGGCTATTCTATAAACATGCGATACCTCCGGCATCACCAATTTGTCATCGCTACCGCCAAGCTAAAGCTAGGTCGATGGTGTAGTGAGGGTTTCACTTCGAGTGAAGCCCTCACTGGCTTGCAATGGCCAGCCGGTAGATGCTATTTTTAGCTTTTCAACGCTTTCGGGTGGATACCTATTACAAATTGGCGCGGGCGATGGTGTAATTCTTTTGCTCTTGAAATGCCCTCATTATTGCATCTTTTAATTCACTATATTGTTTTGGACTAGTCAGCTTTCTTAGTGAATTGATCGTTATTGAAGTCTGGCTCCTTGTGTAATTATCAAGTTGATAAGTTGACAGCACATAGAAGTCCCATTGCTCCATTTTCAACGGATCAATCGTTTTCTTATCTCGATGTTTTAAGTGGCAGAATACATAAACGTCAGCAGGTCTTATTGGCTCCGTATGTCTCATATTCGTTTCCGCATCCCAATATCTTGCGGGTTTAATTGAAAATGAAATGGTCGAAAAATTTTTCTGACTCCAACTTTGGATGTATGCTGAAGATTTGACCTCGATTTTTACTCCGTCATCGGTTTTTAAATCAAATGCGTCCCATTCATCTCGTAAATTGTCAGGATTAAGACCAATTGCAGTACCGACAATAAATTCTGCAAATCGCCCGCGAGTTGCATTACTCAATATATCAGATACACTCCAGCGCCAAAAATCGAGAAGTGTATAATTTGTCTTGGCACCATGATCGGTGAGTGATTCAGATCCATTCTTTGGTTTTGCTATGATTTGTTTTAATTCATCCATTTTCTAAGTCCATGTAAAACCTGTAAAGTCGATATTGTTGGCACTCATAAAATCTCCAAATCTGGAATAGGCACTGTTTCCTCCGAATCGTTTTTTTATTTCAAGTAATAGCGCGTGTTTGTTAAAATTCGGAACTTCCAGCAAGGCAAATAGTTTTTGAACCTCGTTGGGCTCTATCGTATAAGTATATTCATAGTCAGAATCTCCCCAGCAGTCTTCAACCCGTTTCCCAATATCATAGCCGTCAAATATCAATTGATCTTGCTCATTAAAATAGATCTCCATAGATATTTTTATGTCGGGATTATCCATTTTGAATAATGTTACTCGTTCCATATATTGGTTTTTTGACATGATAACTTCTGGGTCTATCCATTGTCCAAATAAACTCCTGTTAAATTTAAATATAAAATTTGAATGATCCGTGAGTGGCGAAGCGGGAAGTTGAAAAGTGACAATTCCCTCAAGCACCCCGCATTTCACCAAACCTGCCATGCGGATGCCCTCCAACTTTCCGCATTTTACCATTCATGCCCTGAACGATGGCCTCCGGCGCCTCCGATGTCATCATTCATGCCATGAATACACCCTCCGGCGCCTCCGATCTGAGCATTCATGCCATGAACGCAGTGTCCGGGGCCTCCGATGTGACCATTCATGCCATGAATGCAGCCTCCAGCACCTCCGATGTCATCATTCATGGCATGAATGATGGTTTCCGACACCTCAAAGGTCATCATTCACGCCATGAATGCCCTTTCCAACACCCCAAAGGTCATCATTCATGGCCTGAATGCACGGTCTGGCATCCCCGATTGGATCATTCATGGTATGAATAGTGGTTTCCGACACGGCGGAATGGCCGTTCATGCTGTGCTTACCTTGTTTTTGCCGGCCGGAAGCGGGTGTCATGAGTAAAATGGCTCTATTTTTTGGTTGGCATCATCCTATCACGACAAAATCATCTTAAAAATATGTTGATGAACATACTTTCGGTATTGATTTTTGTTTTTCAATGCTCTAATTTGCATAACTATTACAAATTAACTAATCTAAAATTTTACACATGACTAGAATTGACCCAATCAGCCTGCAAAGTTTGCGTAACAATGAACACTTTCAGTTTATGACCGAAGTGGACCAGCTTGTGACGGCTGTTCCCGCAGGTTCGTTGCCTGTGGATGAAGTATATCCAATATTTAAAGAAGCCCTGACTGCCGAAGATGAAGCTTTGCGCGTAGCACAGGGAAGTTTGAAAACCAAGCTCCTGGACGAGATCGATGCCCGGCGCGACTCGATTTGGAGTGCCTGCCGGGGACGGGTGGAGGCTACGCTGTTGAGCCCCATGCCCGAAGAAGCAGAGAGTGCCCAGGTGCTGATGCGTCTATTTGATTTGTATGGCAACGTTCGGCAAATGGGCAAAGCCGAAGAAACATCGGTCCTGACCAACCTGGTTGGCGATTTGCTGCTGCCAGCCAACGAAGTACATCTGAACCGGTTGGGTATTCAGAGCTGGGTGGGGGTTTTGAAAGATGAGAATGATCAGTTTCAGTCTATTGTACAAGAGCGGGTCACGGAGTTTGCAGGGCGCGAGAGTGCCGATGTGCGGGCCAAGAGGTTGAATGTAGATCCAAGCTACCAGGAGTTGGTTGACATGGTGAATGCCGCGGTTATATTGAAACAGGCCACACCCGAAGCCCAGGATTTTGTATCGAAGCTCAACGTGGTCATTAAGTCGTACAATACGCTGCTGGCCGCACGCAGGGGCCGTAACAATAAGGAGTGAATCGTAGAAAAAGCTTGAAACAACCTGTTTTTGGGAAGAAACAGTTAATCGATCGGTGATTAGAAGCTTGTTGATTTTTTGGTTTTTACCTGCAGAAATTAAATTTCTGCAGGTTTTTTTTGTCAACGGCTGGGAGATTTGATCACAAGCCTTTCCGTTTTTTCATGCGCATTAAAGCTTCCACATAGTAGTAGTCGGCATAGCTCAGCGGAACGTCAACTTCGGTGCCATTGGGCATATGGCCAACACTGTGTTTCAGGATGAAGTTGCCGTTTTTTCCAGGCTTGGCCAGGTATTCGGGCGAGCTTAAGGTGCGGAGCTGTTTTTCGGCAACGGCCAGGTAGTCTGCCGATTTCTGACCAGACACATAGTCGCTCAATTCAATTAAAGCCGAACAAATGATGGCTCCGGCCGATGCATCACGCAGCGCATCCGGAATGTCGGGCGCGTCGAAGTCCCAGTACGGAATTTTATCGTCCGGTAAATTTGGATGATTTAAAATGAAGTCGGCAATACGAACAGCTTGCTTCAGGTAATCCTGGTTTCCCCACTCGCGGTACATCATCACATAGCCATACAAACCCCAGGCTTGGCCCCGTGCCCAGGCTGATTCGTGCGAATAGCCCTGCGAGGTGTGTTTGGCTTCAGGCTCACCCGTCAGCGTGTCGTACGAAACAACATGGTAACTGCTGAAATCTTCCCTGAAATGATGTTTCATGGTGGTGTTGGCATGCGCTTCGGCAACCTTGGTAAACTCGGGATTGTCGAAGGTCTTCCCGGCCCACATCAACATTTCCAGGTTCATCATGTTGTCAATAATCACCGGAAATTCCCATTGCTTGCTCCAGGGCGCTTCGTCCCACGAGCGGATGCAGCCCACTGTTGGATTGAAGCGGGTAATCAGCGACTGCGATGCGGTTTCGATCACGTCCCGGTAGGCTTCGTTATTGGTGAGGCGGTAGGCATGTCCAAAGCTGCAAAAGATCATGAAACCCACGTCGTGGTTGTCGGTGGTGTATTGCTGATCTTCTACCCGCAGCGTGTAGTTGGTGGCCCATGCTTTCAGCTTTTCGTCGTTGGAGTTTTCATACAAATACCAAAGCACACCGGGAAAAAATCCGCTGACCCACCATTCGGAGCCACAGGTTTCCAGTTCGCCCTGTTGGTTGATTGTTTTGGGCAAACGGCTGGGTTGATCTTCGAGCGATTGCGCCATCAGCAAGCTTTGCTGTTGGGCAAAGGCAAGCGATTGGTTGATGACTTCGGAAAGGGGTTTCTCTGGTTTTTCCTGTGGGGCACAGCCTATGACGAAAGCCAGGACGAGGATGCTGATGGTTATTTTGAAATGCTTCATAATTATAAGGCTTTATCGGCTTTTAGTTGTTCGCCATTCCAAATTTTTGCTGAAGTCCAGGGAGAATCTTCACCGGCCCAAAACGCATGTTCAGGTGCCAATCCCAGGGGTAGCAAGGCCGTCGAGCAGAGGTACAGGCTGCCGGTGGAAATGTAATGTTCGCCTAAGGCATTTTGATGGCCGACCAGCCCGATTTTCAGCCAACCATTTTTGTCGTAGGTGCCCGGTGCTTCCATCAGCCGTTTCATCAAAGCCGAAAGGGCACAACGCACTTGCGCCGGTTGAACGTCGGTTGGCAGTCGTTCCTGCCATGCGGCTTGTGCCAAATGCTGGAAAGCGCCCATCCGGTAGGCAATGGAGCGTCCGATGGGTGGGAAAGTTCCCTCGGGCGAAATGAGCCGTTCCTGGATGGCTGCGTAGCGGGTGAATCGTCGGGCAATTGGATCCACTTCGTTTGCATTGATTTTCTTCTTGTCAGCCATCACGGTCACAATGTCCATCAACATGGGCTGAATGACATAGCTGTTATAGTAGTCCCAATGAAAATCGGGACCATCGCCATACAGTCCGTCACCCAAGTACCATTCCTGGTGTTTTTTCACCGGAAGGTCCAGTCGCATAATATCAAAAGGCAGGTCGTTGTCCAGGAAAAAAGCCTCGATCATGGCACTAAACAGCAGCCAGTTGGAATAATACGGTTTGACCTCGCGGGTGGCTGTAAAGGCAGTGATCACCTGCTGTTGCGTTTTGCTGTCGAGTGCCTGCCAAAGCTGTTTTGGCGCACGTAAAAAAGCGTGGGCTAAAAAGGCGGCATCGACCAGCATTTGGGGTTCCATGTGGTCGAACAGGTAATCCGGTGATTTTGGATCGACAATGCCCGATATGGTTTCAAGGGCTTGCTTGCGGAAGGTTTTACGCAGTTTTGTTTCGTTTGAATTTCCGGCCTCCAACTCCAGCCAGGGAGCCATGCCAGCCAAAAGCCGGCCAACACCTTCGAGATAGGTCGACGGTTTTTCCTTGGCTCCGGTAGTGGTTTCGACTGGCATGTCGGTTTTTAACTTGCGCTTGCTTCCGGCATTGAGCAGCGGTCCGGCCAGCTGCTCCACGATATCGACCCAGTATTCGCGGTGATGCTTGATTGCAGCTCTTTTTTCGCTGCCTGATACACCTGTGCTTAGCAGGGCACCGGCTCCAATTAAGGGTACCGTTTGTAAAAAGTTTCTTCGTTTCATCGTGAGTAGTTGTAGTTATTGCCAATCATGACTTGGCATGAAATTTAATCAATGAAACAACAAAAATAAGGATTTGAGCTGCGTTTCAAAGTGCTAATGGAATTTGTGTGCCGGTAGTTTTCCAGCTTTCAAAAAATAAAGAGATTATTTCTGTTAAATGATTGTGCAATTTCTAACCAGAAGACTTATTTTTGATATTAAAAATTTTCCTTAAACAAAAAAGAGCCAAAAAACTTGTAATAAACACGCAATCAAATCAACCTATTTAAAAATTAAATTTTAGTCGGATGAAACAACAAATAATCCTGTTTTTTTTGCTGTTTGCGCTGGGAACGTCTGCGCAAACTGGTTTTGAACTGAATAGCCTGGTTCCGGAAGAGCCAGCCGTACGAAAAGGTGTACTGGATAACGGTTTGACGTATTATATCAGGCATAACGAAGAGCCCAAAAACCGGGCGAGTTTTTACATCATTCAAAATGTTGGCGCCCTGCTCGAAGAAGACAACCAAAACGGACTGGCCCATTTTCTGGAGCACATGGCCTTTAACGGAACGGAGAATTTTGAAGGCAAAGGCATTTTAAATACCCTCGAAAAGCACGGTGTTGCCTTTGGGCGAAACATCAATGCCTACACGGCTTTTAACGAAACGGTTTACAACCTGAGCGAAGTACCCACCACACATGAAGGGCTGGTTGATACTTGCTTGTTGATTTTGCACGACTGGTCCGACTTTCTGTTGTTGCAGGAAGATGAGATTGACCTGGAGCGTGGGGTTATCAGCGAAGAGTGGAGAACCCGTCGCAATGCCAATTTTAGGATGTTGCGGCAATGGCTTCCGGTGGTTTTAAAAGATTCGAAGTGGGCCGAGCGTGACATCATCGGGGACACAACCGTCATTAAATACCACGACCCGGCGACCCTGCGTCAGTTTTATCACGACTGGTACCGCACCGATTTGCAAGCGATTGCCATTGTTGGTGATGTGGATGTGGATGAAGTGGAGCAAAAAGTGAAAACGCTGTTTTCAACCATCAAACCAATTGAAAACCCGAAAGAGCGCCCGACGTTTAAAGTTCCCGATCACGAAGAAACCTATTTTGTACTGGCCACTGATAATGAAGCGACCCAGTCGCAGATCAATATCTATATTCTTGATGAAAATAAAGATGGACAGGAGAAAAACTACGCTGATCTGAGAGATTCGTACATGACATCATTGTACAATTCCATGGCGGGAATGCGCATCCAGGAGTTGCTGCAAAAAGGAACACCTCCTTTTGTGTCAGGTCGTACCGGACGAGGTGGACTGGTTCGTGGTTATGATGCTTACAGTATCAGTGTAACAGCAAATACCAACGAAGAAGCGAAGGCACTTGAGGCCATCATGATTGAGACTGAACGAATTAAGCGATATGGTTTTGGTGAAGGCGAATTGGAACGGGCCAAAACCAATTTCCTCACCGGTTTGGAAAGTCGATACAAAGAACGCGACAAGATATCGAACGACCGCTATGCCCGGGAATATGCGCAAAATTACCTGGTTAAAGAACCGGTTCCGGGCATTGAAGCGGAGTACCAATTCGCCAACGAGGTGATTCCGACCATTACGGTTGAAGAAATTTCGGCAAAAGCCAAAGAATGGATTAAGCAGGAAAACAGGACAATTGTGATTACTGGTCCGACTGACGCCGAGCACCTTTCCGAAGAAGAAGCAAAAAGTATTATCGCCAGAGTGGAGACCATGGCCATTGATCCCTACGAAGATTCGCTTGCCGGTGAGTCCTTGATCAGCGAGGAATTGGAGGGAGCAGAAATCGTCAGTACAAAAAAGCTGGAAGACTTTGATGCAGTGGAGTGGACCCTGGCGAACAATGTAAAAGTGGTTTACCGCCATGCCGACTACGAAAAAGACAACGTGGCCCTGTTGGCTTATAGTGAAGGTGGGGCTTCGCTTTGGGCTGATGAGTTTGTTCCGTCGACCGACATGACGTCGACCTTTGTGAATGCCTATGGTGTGGGTGATTTTGATGCGATCAGTTTGCAGAAAATGCTGACCGGCAAAAAAGTTTCCCTGTCGCCAACAATCGGCTCGCTCACCGAAGGTTTCAATGGATCGACAACACCGAAGGATTTCGAAACCATGATGCAATTGACCTACTTGTATTTTGAACAACCCCGTTTCGACGAGGAAGCGCACCATGCACTCATGTCGCGTTACATGGCTTTTGTTGCCAATATGGAAAAAGATCCGGCCAAAATTATGCAGGATTCCTTGTCGTTCATTATGGCCAATTACCATCCTCGCGTGAGGACCATGAACACGGAATACCTTCAGGATGTCAAATTTGATGAAATTCAAAAGATTTACAAGGACCGGATTCAGGATGCTGGTGACTTTACCTTCTTTATTGTCGGAAATATTGATGAGGAAACAGCCAAAACCATGGCTAAAAAATATTTGGGTTCGCTCACCGATTCGGAGCGGGAAGAGGACTGGAAAGACCACGGCATTCGCTCGCCCGAGGGAAAAACACAAAAGGTGATTCCGGTTCCGCTTACCACACCGAAAGCCAATGTCAATGTACGCTTTGAGAATGAACTGGATTATACCCAGGAAAATATTCTGGCACTTCAGGTGTTGGAAGGAATTTTGGACTTGCGTTTTACTGAAACCGTCCGCGAAGATGAAGGCGGAACTTATGGCGTAGGAATTGGTAGTGGCGTGGGGCATTATCCGGTTAGCAAGGGTAGTATGCGCATCTTGTTTGACTGCGATCCGGCGCGGGCTGATCAGTTGAAATCGATTATTTATCGGGAGATTGATAAGGTTGTTGCCGAAGGACCAACCACGGTTGATTTTGACAAGACCATCAAAAACTTGCTGAAAGACCGCGAACAGTCGCGCGAGCACAACAGTTTTTGGTTGAGTTCATTGTACAATTACTACTACAATGGCATTAACTCGGCTGATCCGGCTAACTTTGAGGAGATACTAAAGAAGATGACTGGTGAGGATATTCAGAAATTTGCCGCCGACTTTTTCGATGATGCGAATTTAATTGATGTGGTTTTTGTTCCTTCGAACTAAACGATCAATTTCAGTGTGAAAAAACGAAGCATTTCAGGGAGATGCTTCGTTTTTTTTGCGTCTGGTTTTTGATTTAAGAATCTTGTGTCGAATCGTTATCCAGGCTTTTGGTTAGCTGTTCTGCTTCGGGCATCTGCTCGAATTTTCCCAGGTCCATCCAAACTGATTTTTCATCCACAAAACCCTTAACGACCTCGGTTTTGGCCAACCGTAAATACAGATCAATGATCGAAAATTTGCCTTGTTCTTCGATCATCTCCAGCAATTCGGCTTCAATGATATGAATGCCGCTAAAAGCGTACGGAGTGGATTGGCTGAAGTCCTCAGGCCGGGATATTTTGTTGGCGCCGGTTTCTGTGTTTTGCCAGCCGGTTAGTTGCTGTTTGGCATTGAACAGGAGGTAGCGCGAGGTATCCCGGCGTCGCACGACCAGGGTTGCCAGGGCTTTTTCCTGCCGGTGAAAACGGAGTACTTCTTGAAATGAGAGGTTTGTGAGCACATCCACATTGACGATCAATATGGGTTCGCCGGGTTTAAACAACGGTTTGGCTTTTAAAACGCCACCGCCGGTGTCCAGCAGTCCGTCGCTTTCATCCGAAATGTGAATGTTCATCCCAAAATATTTGTGCCGAATCAAAAAATCGATGAGCAGATCCGAAAAATGATGCACATTGATGACGACCTCGGAAATGCCCTGTGCCTTCAAATTTTCGAGACATCGCTGCAATAAAGTCTTCCCATTGATTTCGACCAGCGCTTTGGGCTTGTGGTTTGTGAGCGGTTGAAGCCGCGTGCCGAGCCCGGCGGCAAATAGCATTGCTTGCATGGATTCACATTTTTTGTAAAAATAATGCATTGTTTCAGTAAAGAAAATTGATTGGGATTAAACGAAACGGATATATTGAAGTCAATAGGTTGATCGTCAAAAAATAACCGACGAACCGAGCTTCAAAAATTCTTTTATAAGAGAATTAATTGAACCGGCAGGGTTCGTTAAATTCAAATAAACTAAAGTGAAATAAGATGAAAAAGTTGTATGTATTGTTTGTTGTGCTGATGGCCACAGTTGGCATGAGTTACGCGCAGCCCGGTGCCCAGGGCCAGCGTTGGAGTCAGGAAGAAAGAGACAAAAGGTTGATTGAAACCCTTGGTCTGGATGAAGCTCAGCAAGAAAAGCTGACGGCTATCAATAAAAAATATGAAAAGTCGTTCACGGAGCTTCGCGAGCAAATGCAAAGTGCTACCGATGAAAAACGACGCGAGTTGTTTCCGAAGATGCGGGAGCAAATGGAAGCAAGAAACAAGGATATTCGCGCGATGCTGACCAAAGAACAAGCTGAAAAGTTCGATGAAATGCAGAAAGCCCGTCAGGACCGAATGAACAACAGACGTGCTCCCGGTGAGCGCGGAGGAGATCAAAGACCAGGACGTTAGATCAGAGAATTGGTGGTTTTAAGTTTAATTAGTTAGTTGAACTAAACCCCGCTATGGCGGGGCAGCTTGGCATCGTGCAAAAAACAGCGTAACTTCTATCCTCATCTTTAAATTTTTTAGTTATGAAAAAAAAGTATCCGCGAGTTGATGGAGCGCGAGATGCGTATCCGCAACTACAGTGAAAGGACTATCCGCAGTTACATCAGTT
>Ga0209347_1000134_pt1 | contig 210135 bp, 199 predicted proteins | sample AutmiccommuBRH23_FD_187382 | JGI IMG/M metagenome (GOLD analysis project Ga0209347, IMG submission 187382) | Deep subsurface microbial communities from Mt. Terri, Switzerland - Autotrophic microbial communities BRH/23 (SPAdes) (version 2) | ecosystem: Environmental > Aquatic > Deep subsurface... | reverse complement strand
GCAGCACCAACTTACGAGGCGCTCTGGCAGGCCATCGGCGATATCTGCAGCTTGTTCCCAGCCGCCGAATGCTGGAACTTCTTCAAAGCGCAAAACTATGTTGCAGATTAAACGCCCGAAGCTCTAGTCCTTCCTGCATGTTGGGTTTTTCTAACTTTTTGGGGTGCTTTTTTTTCCTACCAATGGGGCGCGGGGCAGCCGCAGAACCCCGAATGGGTGTCGTGGCCGATAAACGCAACGATCATTGTATTTACGTTTAGTTGGTTGCTTCTCTTGGTGTTTCTCAAAGGTGCACGCGTCGTGACATTATTGTTTGGCGTGTGGAATCTGTATTTTATGATGACCATGACCTTGCTAGCGGCCATGTCCGTTTCAGGAAATTGGATGTGAGCAATCAATAGGGCGGCTTATCAAGCCCCTTGGGCGAGGCGGTGAAGATTTCAACGCCGTCCTCTGTTACCCCGACCGAATGTTCGAACTGCGCCGAAAGCGACTTGTCGCGCGACACGGCGGTCCAGTTGTCCTTGAGCAGCTTCACATCCGGCTTGCTTTCATTGATCATCGGCTCGATGGTGAAGAACATGCCGGGCTTCAGCACGGTGTCCGCCGCCTGATGCACGCCGCCCCAGCGGTCTTTATATTCCGCATAATGAACGACATTGGGCGCGTCGTGAAAAACGCGCCCCAGCCCGTGACCGCAGAAATCGCGCACCACGGAAAATCCTTGCGCTTCAGCCAGCGTTTGAATCGCGCGGCCGATATCGCGCAAAGTCGCGCCGGGCTTCACCGCGTTGACGCCCGCCATCATCGCGTCATAGGTCGCATCGACGAGGCGGCGCGCTTTCACTTTCGGCTCGCCGGCGAAATACATGCGGCTGGTGTCGCCATGCCAGCCATCGACAATCGCGGTGACGTCGATATTCATAATATCGCCGGGCTTTAAGACTTTCTCGCCAGGAATGCCGTGACAGATCACATGGTTGAGCGAGATGCAGCTTGAATGGCGATAGCCGCGATAGCCGACCGTCGCGGGGATGGCGCCATGGTCGAAAACGAACTCGCGAATTTTATCGTCAAGGGACAGCGTGGTGACGCCCGGCTGAACATGCTCGGCGATCATGTCGAGGCATGAGGCGGCGACGCGCCCGGCCTTGCGCATGCCTTCGAAGTCTTCCGGCCGGTGCAGCTTGATCGCGCCGGGGCGGAGATCGAGATCGTCTTCGTCCAAAAGGGTGTCGGTCATGAGGGCTCCAAATCGATTTCCAGCGCCTTGCGCAGGACTACCTCGCTCGTTGTCACTTCGCAATCATAGCACAGGGTTTCAACCCCCGCAGAGACGGCTGATTTCAAGGCCCTGGCGTAGGCCGGGTCGAGATCGGCGGCGGGCGTGAAACGGCGGCAATCGCCGCGCTGGACAATGAACAGCATGACGGCGCGGGCGCCGTCGGCGGCGATGGCCGTGAGTTCGGCGAGATGCTTGGCCCCACGCGCGGTGACGCTGTCGGGAAATTCGGCGAGCCCCGGCGTCCGGCACAGATGGACGTTCTTGATTTCCACATAACAGGGCTTTTCTCTGCCGGTTTCCGTTTTGGGGCCACCCAGCAGCAGGTCGATGCGGCTGTTGGCGCCATATTTCACCTCGCGGGCAATCTCGGCGTATCCGGCCAGTTCCGGGATCACGCCGTCCGAGATCGCCTCGAACGCGATCCAGTTGGGATAGGTTGTGTTGACGGGAATGAGCACGCCGCCGATTTCCACCAGCTCCCAGGAAAAAGCGAGCTTGCGCTTCGGGTCGCCATGCTCGTGCGCCCAGACAGGCGCGCCTTCCTCGGCGACGCCAAGCATGGAGCCGGGATTGGCGCAATGGGCGGTCACCTCGCGGCCATCGTCCAAAAGCAAATCGGCGAGGAACCTTTTGTACCGTTTCTTTAATCGTCCCTTAACCAAAGGCGATGGCAGGCGCATGAGGCAATGCTTTCAGTCTCTATAGTTTGCGCCGGTTCTAGCGCAGCGCGTCGTAAATGCAAAAATTTCCTTCAATGGTCTGTTAAGCACGTTGAATAATACATTTTTATCAAATTGCCTTCAAAACTTACCGCCAGTTAGTGGAGTACCCGGACATGCTGAAAGGCCTGTTCAAAGACATCAGTGGAAATGTCGCCATCATCAGCGCGCTGACATTGCCGCTGGCGCTGGGGTTTGTCGGCGGCGGCGTCGATTTTTTCCGCTGGAACAATGAACGCGTTGCGCTGAAGGAGCTTGCTGACACGCTATCGACGCGCGGCGCCCGGGAATTCCTGCTGGCCAACGCCACAGAATCGCAAATCAGGGCGGTGGTCGACAATGTCCTCGAAACCGGTTTCGCTGAAAGCTATGGTTTTGCATCGCTGACCCATACGGTCACGATCGACGTGGACGAAGCGGAAGTGACGGTCAATCTGAATACGCCGCCGGCGGAGGGATTGTTTCTCACCAATTTCATGCCGTTCATGGCCAATCACAACATCACCTCCACGGCTGTTGCACTGGGCGGCATGAATGTGTGCGTGGTGGCGCTGGAAGACAGCGACGCCGGCGCCGTATCGGCAGAGGTCAATTCCAGCCTCGTGGCCGAGGAATGTTCGATCATGTCAAACTCCGTGTCGACGCAGGGGGTTGTGTCGAGCGGCCTTTCGGAAATCACAGCCGGGCTCATCTGTTCCGGCGGCGGCTCTTATGGCGGCGCCCAGAATTTTTCGCCGCAACCGACGCTGGATTGCCCCGTCTATGCCGATCCGCTGATTGAACGCGCGCCGCCATCGGTCGGCGTCTGCACGGAATATGACGCGGCCTATGGCGACCGCATCGACGAGGTGGCGACAGCGGCGCTTGGCGGCGTCACCGATGCGGTGGACGATCTCACGGGCGCATTGACCGGCGATCTTGCCGGCGGTCTGCTCGACGTGATCGGACTCGGCGCTGAGGAATATACGCTCGATCCCGGCGTTTATTGCGGCGGCCTGACCATTGGCGCGCTCGCCGATGTGACGTTCAATCCCGGCATCTACGTGATCAAGGACGGGCCGCTCGCCGTTGGCCTCGGAGGCAAGCTGCTTGGCGAAAATGTCGGCTTCTATCTTGTCGGCGATGACTCGACATTTTACTTCGGCCCGGAAGCGGTGATCAATCTGACCGCGCCGAAACAGGGGCCAATGGCCGGCATCCTGTTTTTCGAAGACCGCAATGCGCCGGCGAACCGGGTGCACCGGATCCTCAGCGACGATGCGCGCACTTTGCTCGGCACGTTTTATCTGTCGCGCGGCGTGTTGCAGGTTGCAAGCCTGCTGCCGGTCGCCGACCAGTCAGCCTATACGGCGATCGTCGCGCGCAAGCTCGATATGGAAGGCAGCCCGACGCTGGTGCTCAACGCCGATTACAACGCCACCGATGTTCCCGTGCCGCAAGGCGTCGGCCCGGTCGGCAGCACTGTATATCTGCGAGAATAGCGGCGCCTGATTTTGCGGGCTTTGCGCGCGCAACCCGCAGTTGATCGCGCGTCCGAAAAATTACAACAGATCTGTTGAATTCTGTCATAAAACCCGGGCAACTCCAATTGGCGTTGCTCAGTTTATTGGAATAGAGCGTTTTCTGCGGCCAACCGGAATCCATCTGGCCGCAAAACGCTCGGGGTGGCGAATAGTTATCCGCCACCTCCCGGGCGGAGCTAGGAGCGGAATGCCGGGCGTTTGACCGCAGGTTGCCCGCAGTCTAGATCGGCATTCCCGCAAAACCCATGGACGCACGATGAGTAATCAAAAGACCGCAGCGATACTGGCGATTGGCGATGAGCTCCTGTCGGGGCGCACGCGCGACGCCAATATGCATTATCTCGCTGGCTGGCTGACGGACCGCGGCGTCGCGCTGATGGAGGCGCGGGTGGTGCCCGACGACGCGCAGGCCATTGGCGAGGCGCTGAACGCCCTGCGCGCGCGCTATGATTATGTGTTCACCTCGGGCGGGATCGGGCCCACCCATGACGACATTACGGTGGACGCCATCGCCGCGGCGCTGGGGCGCAGGGTGATCGAACATCCGCAGGCGGCGGCGCTGATCGGCGCCTATTACAAGGCGCGCAACATCGAGGTGACGCTGGCGCGATTGCGCATGGCGCGCACGCCCGAAGGCGCGCGGCTGATCGACAATCCGGTTTCCGGCGCGCCGGGAGTGATGGTGGAGAACATCTTCGTGATGGCCGGCGTGCCGCGAATTTTCCAGGCGATGCTCAACGCCGTCGAAGGCGAGATCGAGCGCGGCGCCGTGATCCATTCTTTCGCAGCGACGGCGCGGAACATGCCGGAATCGATGCTGGCCGACCAGTTACGCGACATTCAGGCGGCGCTGATCGGCGTCAATATCGGGTCTTATCCTATTGACGGCGACGTCAAGGGCGTGACGGTGGTGGCGCGCTCGGCCAACGAAGCGCTGGCGCGACAGGCGATCAATGCAGTTTCCGCCGCAATGCGCGCGCTGGGGTTCGAGCCGGACATGGAAGACAGGAAATAGTATGACCGAAACAAAGAGCGCCCTCATCCTGAGGAGCGGTTCCATGATCCGCCAGGAGATGGAATCGCGTCGCGAAGGATCGGCAACCGGCGCAGCGCTTTCGGCCGATCCTTCGCGACGCAGCGCTAACGCGCTGCTCCTCAGGATGAGGATGTTTTTTGTGGAAAGATTCCCATGCTAAGCGTTTTTGACATCTTCAAAATCGGCATCGGCCCGTCATCGTCGCATACGGTCGGGCCCATGCGCATCGGCCGCCGTTTCCTGGAGGAAGCGAAGGCGGCGGGCGCGCTCGAGGGCGCATCGCGCGTCAAGGCTGACCTCCATGGCTCGCTGGCGCTCACCGGCATTGGTCACGGTACGGACAAAGCGACCATCCTCGGCCTGCTCGGCTTTGAGCCCGACGCTACTGACCCCGACGAGGCGGAGCGCGCCTTCGAACGAGTCAAAACGGAAAAGCGACTCAAACTCCATGGCGGGGCGGAAATCGCGTTCGATCCGAAACGCGATATCGATCTGCGCGGCGACATTACGCCGTCGCTGCATCCCAATGAAATGCGCCTCGCGCTGTTCGACGCGGCGGGGGAGGAGCTGTTCGCCGCGACGTTCTATTCCGTCGGCGGCGGCTTCATCGCCAGCGAGAAGCAACTCACCGCTCCGGCGGAAGACGACCTTATCCTTGGCGCGCGGGCAGGACGGCACCCGTTTGCGAGCGCGGCGGAGCTGCTCTCCATCTGCCGCGGCACCGATCTCGCGATTCACGAAGTGATCCTCGAAAACGAAGACGCCAAGCGCCCGCGCGCAGAGACCAACGCGATGCTCGATAAAATCTGGTTCGCCATGCGCGACTGCATCGACCGCGGCCTGAAGACTCGCGGCGAGCTGCCCGGCGGGCTGAAGGTCAAGCGCCGCGCGCCGTCGCTCTATGCGAAACTGCAAGAGGCGCCGCTGGCTAATGAACGCGAGCAGCTGTTCGACTGGCTCAATGTCTACGCCATGGCGGTGAACGAGGAGAACGCCGCCGGCGGGCGCGTCGTCACCGCGCCGACCAATGGCGCGGCGGGGATCATTCCCTCCGTCCTCAAACACTATTGCTGCGTCGATGAAGAAAACATCGACCACATCCGCATCTTCCTCTTAACCGCGGCGGGGATCGGCATGCTCTACAAACAGCGCGCGTCGATTTCCGGCGCGGAGATGGGCTGTCAGGGCGAGGTCGGCGTCGCCTGTTCCATGGCGGCCGGCGCGCTCGCCGCCGTCTGGGGCGGCACGCCGGCGCAGGTCGAACACGCCGCCGAAATCGGCATGGAGCACAATCTCGGCCTTACCTGCGATCCGGTCGGCGGGCTGGTGCAGATCCCCTGCATCGAGCGCAACGCCATCGGCTCGGTGAAGGCGGTCAACGCCGCGCGGCTCGCGCTGCGCGCCTCGGAAGAACACAAGGTCTCGCTCGACCAGGTGATCGAAACCATGCGCCAGACCGGCCTCGACATGTCGCGGAAATATAAGGAGACGAGCGAAGGCGGACTGGCGGTGAATGTGGTGGAGTGTTGATGGGCGCGGAATAATGCGCGCTTTAACAGACATGGTTAACGCCGCGTACAATTTAATTTATTCCGTTTACCATAGGTTTTCTTTGACTCTGGCCTGAGCCTTGCTTTTAAGAGGCGTGTACAGAATGTTGTGTAACAGGAGTTAACCATGTCCCCGAAAATCGCGTCCGCTTTGGTTATCAGCGGCCTTTTTCTTTCCGCTGCTGCGCCGGCCACCGCTGCGCAGATTTTCTACGACAGCTTTGAATCGCCGGTCGTCAACGACTGGGCCGTGTTCCAGGTTGCCGGCGACACCGGCGCCTGGACAGCCGATTACGGCGCGGGCATCGAAATCCAGAACGAAAGCCTCGGCATTACTGACGCTTATGACGGCGAGCAGTATGTGGAGCTCGACAGCGACAATGCGCGCGGCGGCCTTCCGGGCGGCACCAATACGGGTATGATCGCGACTGTTCCGTTCGTCGCCGGCCAGACCTACGAAATCTCTTTCGCTTACAAGCCGCGCACCGATGTCGCAGGCGACAACGTCATCGACTTGTTTGCGCTAGGATATGACGGCTCCAATGTTACGCTGCAGGCGTTCTTGCTGTCAGCGAACGAAACCGTTTCAACTCTCAATGACTGGATGATCTATTCAGTGAGTTATGTCGCCGTCGCTGGCTTTAACGCCATCGGGCTGCGCGCCAGCGGCATCGAGAATTCATTTGGCGGTTTCATTGACGCAGTCAGCGTGTCGGAAGTGCCGATCCCTGCCGCCCTGCCGTTGTTCCTCGCCGGTCTTGGCGGGTTTGCTTTCGCCGGCCGCGGCAAGCGCAAGACCGCGTAGCGAAATACCAGCTATGAATTGAAAACCCCCGCTGCGGCGGGGTTTTTGTTTGTGGCCCATGTCAGCGGTTTCTTATCGTGAAGCGCGCCGTTTCTACTCCCCCATGCTAATGGAGGAGGTGTCGCTGAAGGCGACGGAGGGGGTTCTTTGCTTAGCAGCCGAACACCCCCCATCCCCCGCGGAGTTTATTCTCGGGCCGGCCTTCGCCCGGACCCGGGGGCCGGGTACTTCCCCGTAAACGGGGGAAGAGGGCTCGGCGTTAATGGTGGCGCACAACCTCACGACCCGGTCATCCCGACCCCACTGGCGAAGGCCGACAGACTCAAAATCCGGGATCCAGAAAAAAGTAGGGCGGACCTTGGCCCGCCACGCATGCGTGTACGCGCGCGATCCTAATTATTATTGGTGGGCTGAGCCCGCCCTACGCGACGTGGCCGCATGCTTGATCCGGACGTAATTCGCCATTATCACGAAGAATGGTGCATTGCGCTGCGCTTAATGCACCCTACGCTTGCTGGCGGTGAATGTGGTGGAATGTTGAAGTGCCGCTCTATTTGCGATTATTGTGAAAGTGCAATGTAGGCGAGGGGTGATTTTTGATGACTGGCGAATCGGCGATTGCGCGAAAATTCTGTTTCGCATCAATAATGGTATTGATGGCGTTCATAACGCCGGACATTCACGCGGAGGAACTTGCGCAGAGTGAGAAACAAACTTCATTAATGGTGACATCAATCGAATTTGAGGATTTGCTGCTTGATGATCCAAAGGCGGCCTTTGCTTTGTTGGATAGGCACCGGCGGTCAAATGAGGGTCAGCCCGAATTCGATTTGCACTACGCCTATGCCGACTACCGCGCCAATGGAAGAAAGGTGCGCGCAGAACGAAGACTGAAACAGGCCATCGAAGCCTATGACGCGGCGGGCGCCGCCGAGACTTATGTTCTCGGACGCATCCTGACGGATTATGCGGCGATCCAGCTCGAAAATAATCAGGGGAGTTTCGCGCGCGAGACCACCGAGTGGGCGGAAGCGGTTTTAACCGCGGCGCGCCCAGAAGATTTGCGAGCACGCATGTGGCCGATCTTGTGGGCAGGCTATTCGCATACGCTTGAAGACCCGCTGTTCGATTCTGATTTGGTGAATGCGTATACTGAATTCTCGCGCGCGCGTGCGCTGTTCACTTCTCAACCGGCGGGAAGCGAATTGGTGAGCGGCGAATATGTGGCCGTCGCCGCACAGGCCGCCGCCGCAGGATTGCTGGCGACGCGTAATCCGCGCGCCGCCGAGCTCGAGCATATGGGCGAGGCCTTCCAAATCTCCGAAGGCGTCGAAATCGACGCATTATGCGCTGGTTCATTGACGGGCAAAGCGCCGAGCGTTGCGCGCAACGCGCCCGACTGGGCGCCGCATTTTATGGGTAGGCTTGGAGAAGGGCGCATTGTGGCTGTGGATTTTGATCAGAACGGTCACATGAAGGCTTTTCGCGTACTCGCGGAACCCTTCCCCCCAATTGTTCGCGAAGATGACAAGTTTCATGACCGGTTTCGTGACAAAGCGGTCAAGAAAGCGCTCAAGCGGTGGCAAGTTGCGAGCGGCGCTGATGCCCGCTGCTATGAAAACAGGCTTATTGTTCTCACGGGTTATAGCCGCAATGAAGAGGATGCATTTTTTAACCCACGTCAGGTAATGGATGACTTATCTCGATATTAGTCTAGCGATCGCGGTAGGTTCAGAATGGCGGGTTACGCCCGGAACAAGCCGGGGCTAACCCGCCCTACGGTCTCCTACGGTCTAAGTTTGCCCCCCCGGCGGCTTCCGCCTTTTGGCTTCGATCGAATATTACTCACCGTACCCTCCGACTTCTTAATCCGGCCCTCTGACGCGGCTTCGACGCGGTTTTCCACTTCGTACTGACGAACCATTGGATCGTCGGCAATCGCAAGCTCCACTTCCTGCAGCCTTCTGATTTCATCGCGCAGGCGCGCGGCGGTTTCGAATTCGAGATTGGAGGCGGCCTCGCGCATTTCCTTTTCGAGATGGGCGAGGTGGGCGCGCAGATTATGGCCGGCGCCTTCAAACGCGCTCTGTTCTTCGGCAAAGCCCGCCGCGCCGGGGCGACCCGTCGCGCGGAAACTCTTGTGGCCCACAAAGGTCTGGCCCATGGCGGCTTTCGCGCCTTCATCGTCGCTATTGGCGATTTCGGCGATTTTCGCGCGGGTCGAGGCGGGCGTAATGCCGTGTTCTTTGTTGTGCGCCAGTTGTTTTTCACGGCGGCGGTCGGTCTCGCCCATGGCGCGCTCCATGGAGCCGGTAATCTTGTCCGCATAGAGAATAACCCGGCCGTCGACATTGCGCGCCGCGCGCCCGATGGTCTGGATCAGTGACGTTTCGCTGCGCAGGAAACCTTCCTTGTCGGCGTCGAGGATCGCCACAAGCTGGCATTCAGGGATATCGAGTCCCTCGCGCAGCAGGTTGATGCCGACCAGCACGTCAAACGCACCGAGGCGCAGATCGCGGATGATGTCGATCCGCTCCAGCGTGTCGATGTCGGAATGCATGTAGCGCACGCGCACGCCCTGTTCATGCATATATTCGGTGAGATCTTCGGCCATGCGCTTGGTCAGGGTGGTGACCAAGACGCGCCCGCCTTTTTTCGCGATGGCCTTGCATTCGGCGATGACGTCGTCGACCTGATTGGTTTTCTCGCCGGTGACCGGGCGCACTTCGACCACCGGATCGACGAGGCCGGTGGGGCGGATCACCTGTTCGGTGAAAACGCCCCCCGTTCGCGTCAGCTCCCAGTCGCCGGGCGTTGCGGACACATGCACCGTTTGCGGGCGCATCTTCTCCCACTCCTCGAATTTCAGCGGCCGGTTGTCCATGCAGGAAGGCAGGCGGAAGCCGTATTCGGCGAGGGTCTTCTTGCGGTTGAAATCGCCGCGGAACATCGCGCCGATTTGCGGCACGGTGACGTGGCTTTCATCGCAAAAGATCAGCGCGTTTTCGGGGAGGTATTCGAACAAGGTCGGCGGCGGTTCGCCCGGCTGACGCCCGGTGAGGTAGCGCGAATAGTTTTCTATGCCGGCGCAGGCGCCGGTCGCCGCCATCATTTCCAGGTCAAACGTCACACGCTGGTCGAGGCGTTGCGCCTCGAGCAGGCGGCCTTCCTCGCGCATGTGAGGGAGGACTTCGTTCAGTTCCTTTTTGATGCCGGTGATCGCCTGATTGAGCGTCGGGCGCGGCGTCACATAGTGCGAATTGGCGTAGAGGGTGACTTCTTCGAGCTCGCCGGTTTTCTGGCCCGTCAGCGGGTCGAACTCCGCAATGCTTTCGATCTCGTCGCCGAACATGGAAACGCGCCAGGCGCGGTCTTCATAGTGCGCCGGGAAGATCTCGATGGTGTCCCCGCGGGCGCGGAAATTGCCGCGCGCGAAAGCGTTGTCATTGCGCTTGTATTGAAGCGCCACGAGATCGGCGAGGAGCTTCTTGCGGGACAGTTCCTGCCCGAGCTTTAAGGTGAACGTCATCGCCGTATAGGTCTCGACCGAGCCGATGCCGTAAATGCACGAAACCGACGCGACGATGATCACGTCCCCGCGCTCGAGCAGCGCCCGCGTCGCCGCGTGGCGCATGCGGTCGATCTGTTCGTTCACCGACGATTCTTTTTCGATATAGGTGTCGGTGCGCGGCACGTAAGCTTCCGGCTGGTAATAGTCGTAATAGGAGACGAAATATTCGACGGCGTTGTCGGGAAAGAACGCCTTGAACTCGTTATAGAGCTGCGCCGCCAGCGTCTTGTTCGGCGCGAGGATGAGCGCGGGCCGCTGCGCCGCCTCGATGATCTTCGCCATGGTGAAGGTCTTGCCGGTGCCTGTGGCGCCGAGCAGCACCTGGTCCCACTCGCCATTGCGGACGCCCTCGGTCAGCTCCGGAATCGCGGTGACCTGATCGCCCGCCGGCTCGTAATCGGAAACCACGCGCAGAGGCCGCGACTTGCCGGATTTCGCCGGGCGTTCGGGCCGGTGCGGAACCCATTCCGACAGCTGCACCTTGTCGTGATAGGCGGCCATCGCCTCGGAGAAACCGCCGGGCGTGATGTCGCGCGCATCGGTCGTCGGCTGCGCTTTCGGGCGCTTGGCTTTCGGGTCGTATCCGGGGCGGTGCGTGGGTTTGGGCATCGCAGGAACATAGGGCGACCTTTGAGAAATGGAAGGGGGCGCGATTGGCCTTGTTTTGCCAGGTGGCGCGCGCCAGCATGGTCATCGCTTAAATAACTTCACTGGAGGGAGAGCCATGAGAATCAAGACATCAGTCACGATCATATGCACCGCATTTATCTTCATCGCGCCCGCCTATGCGGGCGGGTACATGACGGTTCCCGATATCGCAGGCGAGTCCACGCGCTGAGGGCATGAAAATCAAATCGAAATCGACAATGTCAGCTATGCCGTCGACGCGCCCGCCCGCGCGGCTACTGGTTCGGCCCGCATTCGCGCTCGCGCGCAAGCGGGAGAGTTTCTTGTCACGAAAAAAATCGATGCGGCCAGCGCCTACATCGCGTTGGCGTCGTTTCAACAGAAGTCGTTTGGTGAATTTAAAATCATTATGACCAAGCCCGGCGCGAGCGGCGCTGAACGGCAATATTACACGATCACTCTTACAGATGTGCGCATTGCCAGCGTGGAGACCAGTATTTCCGAATCTGGTGAGTCTTCCGAAAAAATCAGCCTGGCTTATGAAAAGATCAACATCGTTTACAATAGCGCAGCAGGTGACGAGCACGAAATCGAGTATGACGTCGTAAGCGGCGTGTGATGGTGCTTATCTAGCTATGCAGCGTCGGGGCTAGCGCGAGGATTTGCACGTCCACATCCATGCCGGTGAAGGCGTCTTTTGGCCCGTTGAACGAGCCTTCGAGCGGCACGGCTTGCGAGGGCGTTCGCGCAACGCCCGTGCGGATGAGGTTGCCGGAAGCGATCAGGCCGTTAGTGGGGTCGAACTCGATCCACCCGGCGCCGGGCAGGAACACCTGCACCCAGGCGTGGGTTGCGCCTGTGCCTTGTAATGCGCCGCCCTGGCTGGCGATCGGGTCGTAAAGATATCCAGTGACGAAACGCGCGGCGAAGCCAAGCTGGCGCACTGCCTCCATCATCAGCACGGCGAAATCGCGGCATGACCCATGGCCGAGCTCAATGGTTTCGCGCGGCGCCTGAATGCCCGGTTCTTCACGGCGGCGGTATTCGAAAGTCTTGTGGATCTCATTGTTGATCAGGGTCAGCACAGACCATGTGTTGCCGTGCGACTGCGACAGGAAACTGTCCGCCCATTGTTTCACGGATTCGCTCGCGTGATCATATTCCGGCTTGATCAGCGTAAACAGATCGATCGCCTGCTCGCCTGGATAGTCGAATGGATAGGTCTGTGCGAAGTCTGCGATCGGAAAAACCGGCGCGTAAATGCTCGACCGGATGACATTAAACACGCAGGTGATTTCAAGCGTGTCAGAAAGCGGGGCGTCATCGAAATTCAGAATGATCTTCGAGTTCGAAAAGACGTCATGCACCCAGTGCTGGCTGGCGGCCGGATTGGTTGTAATGTCGAACGCAGTCAGCCGCAGATCGTTGCTTTCATGCGGGCGGAACATGGCGCGATGCGGCCCGAACGCCACTGGCGCGGCGTAGCGGTAAATCGTCGTGTGCCGCACCTGTAAAATATCGGTGCTGACATTGGGTCTGGGCGCGCTCATCTAATCCGCCAATTCGGTATGCCGCTTACTCTTCAGGAACGAAAGCCTGCCTGCGGCGACCTGATACTTCGTTAATTCACCGGCCGATTCGCGACCTCAAGCTGGCGCAAAATAGCGATCATTGAGGGCGTTGGCGAGGGCGATGATCTCGCGCTGGATATGATCGAGATAGCGGTGCAGCGTCCGCCCGGAGAGCTTCGCCGGCGGCGCGGCGAGGCGGGTCTGCAGGGCGGCGGCGGCGCGATTGACCTCGGCGCCGGGCCTGGCCTGGTGGTCATCGGCGAGCCGGGCAAGCTGATATAACGCCGCCTCAACCGCATTCGTCACAGATAACGGCAAATGCTTGTCGCATATCAGGAATTTCGCAGCGTCCGCAGGATCGGCGTTAAATGAATGGCGGCGCTGGAAGGCGTGATATCCCGACGCCGAACGCAGCAGCGTGTTCCACCAGGCGACATCCGGCGGCGCGGCCTGATCGTCATCATCGCGGTCAAAACGGTAATATTTGATGTCGATCAGGCGCGTGGCCTGGTCCGCCCGTTCTATGGCGCCGCCGAGCTGGTTGAAGCGCCAGACCTCGTCGCGATAGCAGGTGGCGTCCAGCACGCCGCGCAAGGTGAAGCAGTCATCGCGGATGCTGCTGCAAATTTCACTCAGGCGCGAAACAGCGAAGCGCCGTTTCTGCAGCGTCACGATGCGTTTATGAAACAGGGATAAATGGCGCCAGGCTTCGGTGCTGATGAGATGGCGCAGGGAGCGCGCGTTTTCTTTCATAAAAGTCGCAGCTGAAAGAACCGAATTGGGATTGCTTGAATCGGTCAGATAAAAACGTGCGACGTTCAGCGCGCTCAGCGGGCGGCCGCGTTCGGAAAACGCCTCCATATCGGAGAATACCGACAGGATCGGCTCCCACGCTTCGTCGCTCTCCTGATCTGCGGCGAAACTTTCCGTCACCATCAGCAGCCGGGCAAGGCTCTCGGCGCGCTCCATATAGCGCCCCATCCAGAATGCGTTCTCTGCAAATCTTGCCAGCAACATCAGCGCATGACCCATGTGTCTTTGGAGCCGCCGCCCTGGGAGGAGTTCACGATGATCGATCCTTCGCGCATGGCGACGCGGGTCAGTCCGCCGGGGAGGACCCACGGCTCCTTGCCGGTTAGTACGAAGGGCCGAAGATCGACATGACGGGCGCGCAAACCGGCCTTGGTCAGCGTCGGCGAAACGGACAGATGGATCATCGGTTGAGCGATATAGTTGGCCGGATCTTTTTTCAGCGCGCGTCTGACGCCGGCGATTTCCGCCTTGCTTGCCTTCGGCCCAACGACAATTCCATAGCCGCCGGATTCGCCGACCGGTTTGACCACCAGTTCCTCAAGATGCTCGAGCACATAGGCGAGGTCGTCTTCCTCGCGGCAAATATAGGTGTGGACATTGTTGAGAATAATGTCTTCACCGAGGTAATACTCGATGATGCGCGGCATATAGGCGTAAACCGCCTTGTCATCAGCGACGCCGGCCCCGACGGCGTTCGCAACAGCCACTTTGCCAGTCTTCAGTGATCGCATCAGACCGGGCACGCCGAGCATAGAGTCCTTGTTGAAGACTTCCGGATCGAGAAACTCATCATCAATGCGGCGATAAATCATGTGGACGCGCTCAAGACCGGAGATCGTCTTCATATGGACGCGGTCCTGGTCATCGACGATGAGGTCGCGCCCTTCCACCAGCGGAACGCCCATTTCACGCGCCAGAAACACATGCTCGAAATAGGCGGAGTTGAAGACGCCGGGCGTGAGCAAGACGATCAGCGGGTTGTTGTAGCGCGCCGGCGCGGTCTCAATCAGGGCGCCGCGCAATCTCTTTCCGTAGTCCGATACCGGCATGATTTTCACGCCCTCCATCAGATCAGGAAAGGAACGCATCATCAGATGCCGGTTTTCAATGACGTAGGAAACGCCTGACGGAGACCGGCAATTGTCCTCAAGCACCAGAAATTCGCCATTTTCGTCCCGAATCAAATCGACGCCGCTAATATGTGTGTACGTGTTGTGAGGCAGTTTGACGCCAACCATCTCTTCCCGGAAATTCCGGTTTCCTAATACGAGTTCTTTCGGAATGACGCCGTCGCTGAGAATTTTCTGCTTGCCGTAAATATCGGTCAGAAAGGCGTTGAGCGCCGTCACGCGCTGCCGGCAACCTTTCTCAATCTTTCTCCAGTCGTTTTGAGGAATCTGTCGCGGGATCGGATCGAAAGGCAAGATCCGGTCAATGGCGCCGGAGTCCGAATACACCGTAAAAGTGATGCCGAGATTGTGAAGTTCGCGCTCGGCCGCGCTGTTGCGCTGGTTCAGGGTGCGGATTTTGTATTTTGCAAGGCGCGTTGCAAGCGGATTTTTCGCGGGTTCCTGATCGGTGCGACCGAAGACTTCGCAATAATTACTCCCAGGATCGTAACCCAGGAAGGCGTCGTTTTTTGTCATATGCCTTTTAAGTAGCGCAAGTTTAACAACTTAGCAAATGGCGTACGCAGCAATTGCCTTCTTTACCGAGTTGCTATGTACACGGAAGGAAAAGCGCGTTGCCGTAAAAGCCAGCGGACACTGCCGCTGACTTTTGGAGCGATCCTGCGTTATCTGTGCGCGGCGCCGGTATGGCTAGAATGACGATGAAAAACCGACCCCGAACCAGAAACCGCTCGATTTCGTTGTTCCCGCGACATAGTCGTCTATCACCGATCCGCCGGCGATATCTGAGCCCCCATAACGGACGCCGCCATAGAAGGAGCCGTTTTCCGTCAGCGCATAGCTGAGATTGGCCGACGCCGTCCCGTAAAGATAGTCCGTTCCGCCTGCATCGTCGATCACATAGCCAACATATCCGCCGAGATCGAAGCTGGTTTTTTCGGCCAACGGTATGGAATACGACGCGTTGCCCTGAACCGTGGTCGTATCAAGGAAGATGTCGTGATAGACGTAAACTGACGGCGCCAATGGAATATCGAATGATAATCCGACATAGGGTTCGAATGTGTTGCCGCCGGTGTCGCCCTTGTCTTCTTTCCAGACATCGAAAAACCCGCTGGTTGCATCAGGAAACATGTAATAGATGAAGCCGACATCGACCGAAATGAGGTCGTTCAATGGAACGCTGTATCCGCCAATAAGATCAAGTTCATCCCCGAAAGGCTGGAATGGCGGGCCGTCATTGTCGCCGACAGGCAAGTTCAGCCAGGCATTCAAGTAGAAGTTCCCATAGCTGAGATTGACGGCGGGCTGAAAGCTTGTCCCGGCGAACTCAACGCCACGAAAAAGGTACTTGGATTCAAAGGCGACCGTAGTGGAAATTTCCAGTGATTCTGCCGCCGCCGGCATGGCGGCGGCGGAAAGTGCGAGCGCGCAGGCGAGTGAGCGCAACATAAGACCCCTCCTGATTCATTAACGATGTGTACGGACGAGTTTGCTTTGTCCGTATGGAGAGCTTGTCGAGCATTGCTGCAACGCACAACATCAAACTGAACAGAGAGAGCATTCTCGGCGAAAAAAACACGTTATGCGCCGATAAAAAGACTAAAATAGCTGCAAAATAGCAGAAACAGCCAATAATATTTGAAAAATCTCGCTAATGCAGCAATTTTGGGTTGCGCTGCGAAATCGTCAGAGATAGCGTTGAGGGCGAATCGGCGCCGTTCCTTTCGCGCAATCGGGTCAGGCCGCCGGCGTAACAACCATTAAGGGGCATGCTGATGAAATATATAATTGCGGTAGTGAAACCGCATCGGCTTGATGAAATCAGAACGGCCTTGACGTCGATTGGCGTCGAAGGAATGACGGTTTCGGATGTAAAGGGTTTCGGCCGCCAAAAGGGGCATAGCGAAGTTTACCGCGGGGCGGAGTATCGGGTGGATTTTGTCCCCAAGGTGAAAATTGAAATCGCCATCGAAGCCAGCCAGGCCGCGAAGGTGGTTGAGACCATTCGTGATTCAGCCAAAACAGACCGTATCGGCGACGGAAAAATATTCGTTCTGGATCTTGAAGAAGCCGTGCGGGTGCGCACCGGCGAGAGCGGCGCGGCAGCGCTTTAACCCCGGGCAGGAATCATTACCATGAAGAAGAATATCCACTTGGCCCTTGCGGCGGCCGCCGCAGCTTTTTGGGCTGCATCACTGGGACACGCGCAGGACGTTGCTCCCGAAACCGTCGCGGCAGCGCTCCCTGCCGCATCTGACGCTTCTGTCTTCGTCTTTAACACCCTCTTGTTTCTTGTCACCGGCATGGTGGTCATGTTCATGGCGGCCGGCTTCTGCATGCTGGAGGCCGGGCTGGTCCGCTCCAAAAATGCGGCGACGATCTGTCTGAAAAACATCGCGCTGTATTCAGTGGCCGGGCTGATGGTTTATGTCTGCGGCTACAATTTCATTTATGGCGTCGAGGAGGGCGGCGTTCTTGCCGGCTTCGCGGTCTGGGGCGCAGATGATTCCAACCCGCTCGGGGTTGGGTACGCCGCCAATTCGGACTGGTACTTCCAGATGGTGTTCGTTGCGACGGCGGCGTCCATTGTCTCGGGCACGCTGGCCGAGCGGATCAAGCTTTGGCCGTTCCTGTTGTTCACCGCGATTCTGACCGGGTTCATATATCCCATCCAGGCGTCGTGGGAGTGGGGCAAGGGCTGGCTCGACGTCCTTGGTTTTTCCGATTTTGCGGGCTCGACGCTGGTTCATTCCACCGGTGGCTGGGCGGCGCTCGCTGGCGCGATCGTTCTCGGTCCGCGCGTTGGAAAATATGTGAACGGCAAAGTGGCGCCGATTCCCGGTTCATCATTGCCGCTGGCGACGCTCGGAACGTTTATTCTCTGGCTCGGCTGGTTCGGGTTTAACGGCGGTTCGCAACTGGCGCTCGGTACGATCAGCGATGCGATTTCAGTGGCGAAGATTTTCGTCAACACAAACACGGCCGCTTGCGCCGGCGTCGTCACATCGATGATTGCAACGCAACTCGTCTATAAAAAGGTCGATCTGACCATTGTGCTGAACGGGGCGATCGGCGGTCTGGTGTCGATTACGGCGGAACCGCTGGCGCCGGCGATCTGGCAGTCAATTCTGATTGGCGCAGTGGGCGGTCTGATCGTCACTTTCGTCGTGCCGGTGCTCGATAAATTCAAGATAGATGACGTTGTCGGCGCTATTCCCGCGCACCTGCTTTGCGGCATCTGGGGCACGTTTATTGTGCCGTTTACCAACAGCGATGCGTCTTACGCGATACAGTTGCTGGGCATTATTTCGATTGGCGCATTCGTGTTCGTGTTTAGCTTAATCTGCTGGCTCGCCATGAAATACACCATTGGCATTCGCGCCAGCGACGCAGATGAACGATTGGGTCTGGACAAAGCCGAGCTTGGGTTAGAAGCTTATCCGGAATTCTCCAAAGGATGATTTCGTTTTTCAGGAGGCTCTCATCACTGAGCGCATGTTGAAATTCGTCTCGCGTGATCGCGAGACGCCAAAGAAAAGAAATCCCGGTGCGCGTCGCCGGGATTTTGATGAAATCTATGCACGCTTCGCATCGGATCATGCAGCAGCGCAAGCCTCGCGTTGCAGTCAGTGCGGCGTTCCGTTCTGTCAAAATCATTGCCCGCTCGGCAATGACATTCCTGACTGGCTGAAGCTTGTGGCGGAGGGGCGGCTGGAAGAGGCGTATGAAGTCTCTTCGGCCACCAACAATATGCCGGAGATTTGCGGGCGAATCTGTCCGCAGGACCGTCTGTGCGAGGGGTCCTGCGTTATCGAACAGTCCGGGCACGGAACGGTGACGATCGGCGCGGTCGAGCAGTACATCACCGAAACCGCCTGGGACAAGGGGTGGATCAAACCGGTCAAGCCTGCGCAGGAGCGGCCGCAGTCTGTCGGGATTATCGGCGCTGGTCCGGCCGGGCTTGCGGCGGCCGAAGAACTGCGTCGTGAGGGCTTTCAGGTACAGGTCTATGACCGATATGACCGCATCGGCGGGTTGTTGATTTACGGCATTCCGAATTTCAAACTGGAAAAGGACGTCGTCTCCCGCCGGGCTGTGCATCTGGAAAAAAGCGGCGTGCGGTTTGCTCCGAACTTTGAAGTCGGGCGCGATGCGACGCTGGCGCAATTACGCGCGGAACACGACGCCGTGCTGATCGCCACGGGCGTCTATAAAGCGCGCGATCTTGTTTGTCCGGGATCAGGCAATGCCGGCGTCATCGCCGCGCTGGAGTATCTGACGGCATCCAACCGCACCGGTCTTGGCGACAAGGTTGAAGGTTATGCAAGCGGCGCGCTCAACGCAGACGGCAAGTATGTTGTCGTCATTGGCGGCGGCGATACGGCCATGGACTGTGTCAGAACCGCTGTAAGACAGGGCGCTAAATCGGTTACCTGCCTTTACCGGCGCGACCGCAAGAACATGCCGGGATCGGCGCGCGAGACCGCCAACGCCGAAGAAGAAGGCGTCATTTTCGAGTGGCTTGCAGCGCCAAAAGCTGTGCGGGGCGATGCGGCGCGGGCGAACGGCATTCGCGTGGCGCGCATGGAGCTTGGCGCGCCTGATGCGTCGGGCCGCCGCGCGCCGGTCGAGATTGACGGCGCCGAGCTTGAGTTTGATGCGGACATGGTGATTAAGGCGCTCGGATTTGAACCGGAAGATTTGCCGTCGATGTTTGGCGCGCCGGAGCTGAAGACCACTGCATACGGCACGTTGCGGGTTAATCCGGCAACACTGGAAACAAGCCTCTCCGGCGTATATGCCGCCGGGGATATTGTGCGCGGGGCATCCCTTGTGGTTTGGGCGATTGTGGACGGCCGCCGGGCCGCGGGCGCCATTTCGGCCCAGCTGAAAGCGGTCGCAACGGCGCCGGTTGTTGCAGAATAGAAGTAGAGCGAAATGACTGACTGCGTATCGACATATCTGCGCCGGCGTGAGCGGTTGACGGCGTCGGGCTCGTACGATCCCGCTTCCGAGCGCGACGCTTGCGGCGTTGGGCTGGTGGCGGCCCTCGACGCCAGGCCGCGCCGCGAAATCGTCGATATGGCGATTGCTGCGTTGAAAGCGGTCTGGCATCGCGGCGCCGTGGACGCTGACGGCAAGACCGGCGACGGGGCTGGCATCCGGCTGAATGTGCCGCAGGAATTATTCCGCGCCTTTGTCGAGCGCACCGGTCACAAGGCGGGCGATCAGGACATCTGCGTCGGCATGCTGTTTCTGCCGCGTACGAATCTTGGCGCGCAGGATGCGGCGCGGGCGATTGTCGAATCTGAAATTCTCCACCGCGGATTTTATATCTACGGGTGGCGGCAGGTGCCGGTGCAGGCGCGGGTGCTCGGAACAAAGGCAAACCTGACCCGGCCGGATATTGAGCAAATCCTGTTTTGCGATCCCAAAGGGCGCAGTCAGGAAGAGCTTGATCGCATTCTTTATGTCGTTCGCCGCCGCATTGAAAAACGGGCGCGATTGCAGGGGCTGCACGAACTTTATGTGTGCTCGCTGTCGTCGCAGGATGTTGTCTACAAAGGCATGTTCCTCGCGCAGGAGATCGACAATTTCTATCCGGACCTGAAAGATCCGCGCTTCATCAGCCGCGTGGCGATTTTCCATCAGCGATATTCAACCAATACGTTTCCGGAATGGCGGCTAGCACAGCCTTTCCGAATGCTGGCGCATAATGGCGAGATCAACACGCTGAAAGGCAATATCAACTGGATGAAGAGCCATGAAATACCCATGGCGTCTGAAATCTTCAATGAAGACGGCGATGATATCAAACCGGTGATACAGCCCGGCTCTTCGGACTCCGGCACGCTGGATCAGGTGTTCGAACTGCTCGTGCGCGCCGGACGCTCGGCGCCCATGGCGAAAACTTTGCTCATCCCGGAAGCCTGGTCGAAACGGCTTACTGTGATGCCCGCCAAGTGGCGTGCGCTTTACGAATACTGCAATGCGGTTATGGAGCCGTGGGATGGCCCGGCGGCCATCGCCGCTTATGACGGGCAATGGGCGATTGCCGGTCTTGACCGCAATGGCCTTCGTCCGCTGCGGTATGCGATCACCGATGACGGCATTCTGGCTGTCGGCTCGGAAACCGGCATGTGTCCGCTCGAAGGTAAGAACGTCAAAAAGCGCGGCGCAATCGAACCGGGACGGATGATCGCCGTCGATATGCACAATGCAGTCTTCTATAACTCAGATGAAATTCTCAACCTGCTCGCAGATAAGCATCCCTATACGGAATGGCTCGGAAACATCGTCGAGCTGGAACCGAAGATCGGTCCTGGTCCTGAAGAGCGGCTGTACAAGGGCGAAGAATTGCTGCGCAGACAAGGCGCGGCCGGATACGACCTTGAGGCGCTGGATCTGATCTTGCGGCCTATGGTCGAGGACGGCAAGGAAACGATTGGCTCGATGGGCGATGACTCGCCGATTGCGGTATTGTCCGAAAGCTATCGGCCGCTGTCTCATTTCTTCCGCCAGAATTTCAGTCAGGTGACCAATCCGCCGATCGATCCGTTGCGTGAAGATGGCGTGATGAGCCTGAAAACGCGGTTCAAAAATCTCGGCAACATTCTCGTCACCGATAAAACCCAAACGGATGTGTTCGTGCTGGAAAGCCCGATCCTGACCAATGGCATGTTCACCCGGCTCTGGGATTATCTCGACACCAAGATCGTCGAGATCGACTGCACCTATTCGGTTGCGAGCATCAAGAACAACGGAGAAGCGTTGCAGAAAGCGTTGAACCGCATCCGCGCTGAAGCGCATGCGGCGGTGAAGGACGGGGCTGGCAGTATCGTGCTGACAGACGAACATCAGGGTCCGGGACGGCTTGCCATTCCGATGATCCTCGCCGCTGGCGGCGTCCACGCGCATCTGACCAATGCCGGATTACGCACCTTCTGTTCGTTAATCGTGCGGTCGGCAGAGTGTGTTGACGCCCATTACGCCGCAGTGCTCGTCGGCGTTGGAGCGACCGTCGTGAACCCGTATCTCGCTTTCGATTCTATTGCGCAGGCGCACGCGCAGGGCAGGTTTGAGGGAATGTCCGTCGGGCGCTGCGCCTATAATTACAAAAAAGCGCTGGAAGCGGGGCTCCTCAAAATCATCTCGAAGATGGGAATTTCCGTGATCTCCGCCTATCGCGGCGGCTGCAATTTCGAAGCGCTTGGACTTTCGCGCACGCTGGTGCAGGAATTTTTTCCCGGCATGACAAGCCGTATCTCCGGCATTGGCCTTTCCGGGCTTGAGATAAAGTCCGCCGAACTGCATTCGCGAGCCTGGGGCAGCGTTGCGACGCGATTGCCGGTCGGCGGATTTTACCGGCATCGCCGCAGCGGCGAGCGGCATATTCTCGAAGCTGGCCTTGTCGCCGCCTTGCAGCAGGCCGTGCGTATGGACGATGCCAACGCCTTCGCGCGCTATTCCACCGCGCTGAAGGATCAACCGCCTTCGCAAATCCGAGATTTGTTGCGGGCGCGACCGCTAGCGGACCCTATCGGCGTCGACAAGGTTGAGACTGCAAACGACATCCGCCGCCGATTTGTGACGCCGGGCATGTCGCTCGGCGCGTTGTCGCCCGAGGCGCATGGGGCCCTGAACATCGCCATGAACCGCATCGGCGCCAAGTCCGTTTCGGGCGAGGGCGGAGAGGTGCCGGAGCGCTACAAGCCGCTTCCCAACGGAGACAACGCCAACTCAGCGGTCAAGCAGGTCGCTTCGGGCCGTTTCGGGGTGACGGCGGAATATCTCAATCAGGCCAGAGAGTTGGAGATCAAAGTTGCGCAGGGCGCGAAGCCGGGCGAGGGCGGCCAGCTTCCCGGTTTCAAAGTGACAGAGTTCATCGCGCGCATGCGGCACTCGACGCCGGGCGTGACGCTGATTTCGCCGCCGCCCCACCACGACATCTATTCCATCGAGGATCTGGCGCAGCTCATTTACGATCTGAAACAGATCAACCCGGATGCGCGCGTTTGCGTCAAACTGGTCTCGGCTTCGGGAATTGGCGCCATCGCTGCCGGCGTCGCCAAGGCGAAGGCTGATGTCATTTTGATATCAGGCAATGTCGGCGGCACCGGCGCCAGCCCGCAAACCTCGATCAAGTTCGCCGGCGCGCCGTGGGAACTTGGTCTTGCCGAAGCGCATCAGGTGCTGACCATGAACAATCTGCGCGAGGGTGTGACCTTGCGCACCGATGGCGGCATCCGCACCGGACGCGACGTGGTCATCGCCGCCATGCTCGGCGCGGAAGAGTACGGCATCGGGACGGTGTCGCTGCTGGCGCTCGGGTGTTTGATGGTGCGTCAGTGCCATTCCAACACGTGTCCGGTCGGCGTCTGCACGCAGGACGAATCCTTGCGCGCCCGTTTTCCCGGCCTGCCGGAACATGTCGTCCACCTCATGACCTTTATTGCCGAGGAAACGAGGACGATCCTTGCGAGCCTTGGAGCGACCTCGCTCGAAGACATAATCGGGCGCGCCGATTTGCTCGATCAGGTGAGCCGCGGCGCCGCGCATCTGGACGATCTCGATCTCAATCCGATCCTGACACTGGTCGATGCCGGCGACCGTCCCAAACGCTCAACGCGCACCGGACGGAAAGAAGTTGTCGATACGCTCGATCAGCGGATCGCGCCGGATCTCGAGCCATTTTTCGAACGCCGCGAAAAGGTCCAGCTATCGTATCCGGTAAAGAACACCGATCGCGCCATTGGCGCGCGGACCTCATCGTTTATTGTGAGAAATTTCGCGAAGGAACAACTGACCGAAGATCATGTCACGCTCCGTCTTAAAGGCTCGGCAGGTCAGTCGCTCGGCGTCTTTTCGACATTCGGCCTCAAGATCATCGTCGATGGCGACGCGAATGACTATGTGGGCAAGGGGCTTTCCGGCGCGACGCTGGTCGTTCGTCCGGCGGATGCAAACTCGACCGCCAACGATGCGATCATCGGCAATACCTGTCTTTATGGGGCTACGTCCGGCGCCTTGTTTGCGGCCGGTCGCGCCGGCGGACGTTTTGCTGTCCGCAACTCCGGCGCCGTCACCGTAATCGAAGGGTGTTCGGCGAATGGGTGCGAGTATATGACCGGCGGCGTGGCTGTGATCCTGGGTTCGGTCGGCGCCAACTTTGCGGCGGGCATGACCGGCGGGCGCGCCTATGCGTTCGATGAAGCGGGCGACTTTGAGGCTGCAGTCAATCCTGAAAGCGTCCGCCTTCGCGCCTTCCATGACGGCGAAGACGACTTTGAATGCCGCGCCCTGATCGAGCGTCACTGGCGGGAAACCCGTTCGCCGCGCGCCCGGGACATTCTTGATGACTGGGCGAACGCGCGGTCAAAATTCTGGGTTGTCGAACCGGTGGAGCTGCTCGCCCGCGAAAATCAGATTGCCGATACGGCCAAATCAGCCTGATGTGCGGTGGCAAATGTTTGTCATCACCGGGCTTGTCCCGGTGATCCAGCCGGAATAAGCAGTCGCCCACTGGATTGCCGGGACAAGCTCGGCAATGACAAGTTAAAGCGTTTCTCATTAATGACCGCGTTCAACGAAGAATTTTACCGCATCAAACAGCTCCCTCCCTATGTCTTCGAGGAGGTCAACAAGCTGAAGGCGCAACTGCGCGCGCAGAAACGCGACATCATCGATCTCGGCATGGGTAATCCCGACATGCCGACGCCGCAGCACATTGTCGACAAGCTGATTGAGACAGTAAAAAATCCGAAGTCGCATCGCTATTCGGTATCGCGCGGCATTATCGGTTTGAGACGGGCCATGGCCCGCTATTATCAGCGCCGGTTCAACGTCAAACTCAATCCGGAAACAGAGATTGTCGCCACCATCGGTTCGAAGGAAGGTTTTGCAAACCTCGCGCAGGCGATGACCGGGCCGGGCGACGTTATCCTTGCGCCGAACCCCGCCTATCCGATCCACGCATTCGGCTTCATTATCGCTGGCGGCGTGATTGCGCCCGTTCCGGCGCCGTCGCCGGAGGCGTATCTGTCCGGTCTGTCGGAAGCGATTAAGGTCTCGCATATAAAACCGCGCGCCATGGTGCTGAACTATCCGTCAAACCCCACGTCGCAGACGGTCGGGCTTGATTTTTACAAAGACGCCGTGGCGCTGGCAAAAAAGCACGACATTCTAATTCTGTCAGATCTTGCTTATGGCGAGATCTATTTCGGCGATGAAGCGCCGCCATCGATCCTCGAAGTGGATGGCGCGAAAGACATCGCGGTCGAAATCAATTCGCTGTCAAAGACCTTCGCCATGGCCGGATGGCGCGTCGGCATGGCGGTGGGGAATGAACGGCTGATCAAGGCGCTGGCGCGGGTGAAGTCCTACCTCGATTACGGCGCATTCACGCCTATACAGGTTGCAGCGGTCGCCGCACTCGATGGACCGTGGGACTGTGTCGAGGAAATCCGGGCCACCTATAAGCGCCGCCGCGACGTAATGATCGAACATTTCGCCATGGCCGGCTGGACGATCCCGAGCCCGGAGGCCTCCATGTTCGCCTGGGCGGAAATTCCCGAACAATTTCGTCCCATGGGATCGGTGGAGTTTGCAAAAATGCTGATGGAGCGGGCGGATGTCGCCGTCGCGCCCGGCCTTGGCTTTGGCGAGCATGGCGAGGGGTTCGTTCGCATCGGGCTGGTGGAAAACCAGCAACGCATTCGACAGGCGGCGCGAAATTTGCGAAAGGTGTTCCAGGGCAATTAGCGCCGGGAAATCCCTGTGGAATTTGCATATTTCGAGCCGAGTCCGTTGCTGCATGATCTGGTAGGCAGCTACTATTTCGTCTCGCTCCCTTTCGAGTTGAAAGACATCATGCGCGCGGAGATCGCCAATGTGCGCTTTGTGCTGGCTGGCGGGGCGGTTTCGGATCTGACAGGCGCTGAGGAACGCTATAGCGCTGGCGATACTTTGTTGTGCGGCCCGACCTACAAATGCAGCCATGTCACATTTCATGCTCATACGCGGATTTTCGGCGCCTCGATCACCCCGCTTGGATGGCGCCGGCTTTTTGGCTTCAATGCGGAAGATGCGGCCGATCATAATCTCCCATTTGAAGACGTGGTCCCAGCCGGCTCAAAGCCGCTCATCAATGCCGTTCATTCAGCCGGAGATAGCAAGGAGATTGTGAAAGCCGCTGATGCGCTCTTTGCGTCTATGGTGTCCGATGGCCGCCGCATTCACGATGACTTCATTAAACAGGCGACGGACTGGATCGTCGATCCCGAGCCGAACGAAATCGAACATTTGCTTGAACGCGTCGATTTTTCACACCGGCAGGTGGAGCGGTTGTGTAAGGCCTATTTTGGCAGCGGACCGAAAAAGCTTCATCGCAAGTTCCGCGCCTTGCACGCCGCAAACCGCCTGACCTGGTATAATCTGACCGACTGGCGCGAAGTGGCCCGCGCCGCCTATTACGATCAGGCGCATTTCATCAAAGAGTTCAAGCAATTCAATGGGCATACGCCGCAGGACTTTATCGAGGGGCCGAAGTTTCTGGTGCGTATGACGCTCGAGGAACGTTTGAAGATAGCGCATCGATCACCGTTCAGTCTCGTCGGTTAGGACGCATCGTCAATATATGCAGCCCAAAATTCTCACGACGCTGAAGGACTATTCCCTAAAGCTGTTCATTGGCGACGTTATTGCCGGCGTTAGCGTGGCGATGGTGGCGCTGCCTCTCAGCATCGCCATTGCGATTGCATCCGGTGCGGATCCGGCAAAGGGGATTGTCACCGCAATCGTCGGCGGATTCCTGATATCTTTATTGGGCGGCAGCCGGTTTCAGATTGGCGGGCCAACCGGCGCCTTCATCGTTGTAGTGTTCAGCGTCATCAATGACCACGGCTATGACGGGCTCGTTCTGGCGACGTTTATGGCTGGACTGATCTTGCTGACGGCCGGATTTTTTCGCGCCGGTAGCCTTATAAAGTTCATTCCAGAAGCGGTCGTTAATGGGTTTACGCTGGGAATCGCGCTGATTATCGCAATCAGTCAGATCAAGGACTTGTTCGGTCTTTCCATCGCGCAGTTGCCGGCGGAATTTTTCGATAAGTTACAGACACTCTGGGGAGCAAGGGACAGCTTCAGTGTTGCGGCCTTCTTAATTGGGCTCGCCACACTAGGCCTAATTGTGATGTTGCGGCGATTGGCGCCCAGGGCGCCGGGATTGATTTTCGCAGTGGCCATCACATCCAGCGCAGTGGCTTTCTTGATGCTTCCCGTCGATACGATCGCATCACGATTTGGCGCACTGCCGGACAGTCTGCCGATGCCATCAATGCCCGCTATTTCACTGCATCGGATTATAGAACTCCTTCCGTCTGCGTTTGTTATTGCGTTTCTGGCGGGAGTTGAGTCGCTTTTATCCGCCATGGTCGCTGATCGCATGAGCGGCGGAAAGCACCGTCCGAACGCGGAGGTGTTGGCGCAAGGAGCGGCGAATATAGGGTCGTCATTATTCGGCGGCTTGCCCGCTACAGGCGCCATCGCCCGCACCGCCATGAATATTCGGGCTGGTGGCAAAACCCCGGTCGCCGGGATTGTCCATGCGCTGACGATATTGGCGGCGATGATGCTCGCGGCGCCGCTTGCTGGATATCTCGCGATGCCGGCGCTCGCTGCGCTGCTTATCCTCACCGCCTGGAATATGGCTGAGCCGCATAAATGGCGCAGTTATCTACGTGCGCCCATTGCCGATCGTGTGATCTTGCTGATTACGCTCATTCTGACCGTTGTCGCCGACCTGACCGTCGCCATCAGCATCGGCGTTATTCTTGGGCTTGCGGTTCGTCTGCGCCGCCGCAACGTGCCTCCGGCCGAATGGGAAACGCCGGAGCGTTAAGATTCGGCCGGAAACATGACTGTCATAGCGCAGGCGGTCAGATCGCCCGCGCCGCAGGACGACGCATGGTTGCACTGCCGGCTGCGCGCAAAGCGAGCTGCTGGTTGGACAGGCTGTTTGGTTTGAGCGCCATCCGTTCATTCGACAAGGCAGTTGCTATTTCAGCCTTGCCGCTGCGAATAGCCGCTTCCACCAGCGTGAGGTCGATGATGTCGCGTTGGGCGTGACTGCCGCCAAAACTGTTGACGATGTGGCGCGCCGCAAAAAGCCGTTCCACTGCTCGCTCATAATCACCCCGCCAGAACGACGTGAAGCCTTCAATCAAGGGAAGTCCTGTTTTCCTCTTCCAGACATCGATTTCATTGCCGGCATTGACATTGCGATAAGCCGTCAAGATGTCAGTGACGCGGTCCGGCTGATCAGCGCCAAGCTGCGCCATCACCCCGTGCCAGTCATTGAATGGGTAAAGTTTTCCATCCGCCAGCGGTTCCCAGGCGTCTGAAAGCTCCGTCCAGCGTTGACCCACATCATAACCGGCCAAACTTATGCGCCAGAGCAATGAGGATGCATCGACAAGATCGACGGCGACAGCGCTTTTCGTTTCGCGGATCGGTCCGTCATACAGGCTCAGCGCTTCCTTATCCTTGCCAAGGTCGAGGCAATAGACAGCTTTGTGCCACCAATTGTGCACCTTGAATAAATTGTCTTCAGCAGACCAGTGCGGTTCGCGAGTGTTCATCCACGCGAGCCCGTCATCCGGTCGGCCCTGCATTTCCATGACATGGGCAACCGCATGGTGCGCCCAGCAATCGAGCGGTTCGAGGCCAAGCGCTTCGCGGCCCACATCCTCTGCCAATGCGTAATCGCCGGATTCCTCCAGCCCGAAGGAATACATGCCGAGCAGCACGGAATAACCGGGCATGTCTTTCGACCAGAGCGGCAGAACTCTCGCCAGCCGATCCCGGAGATTGCGAGCATTTGCACGGAAGAAATCGATCAAGTGCCCGGCCTGCAAGGCAACCACGTCGTGAGGGTAGCGCATGTTATGCAGATCGAGCAGATGCGCCGCCGCAGTCCAGTCTCCGGCAAGAACACAATTTATGACGCCGAGATGGGAAGCTTCACATTCGTTCATCGGCAATCGGCTGACGCCATCAACGATCGCTGCCGCTCCCGCCGCGGCTTCTGGTTCTGTCGCCAGCGCGAATAAATACGCCTTGAGAATATGCGCCATAACGAACTCGGGGGCGGCGGCGATCGCCTGATCGGCCAACGCCACCGGATCGCCGCGATACAGCTGGTAAGCCTCGACAGCCTCAGCGTAGAACGCGGCCGCCTCGGCATTGGCGCCGGTGAGCCGGTTGCCTTGTTTATCTGTCACTCTCATTGTTTTCTCCTTTTTGTGCGCTTTTCACGCATTCTTTCGGGTTGCCGATCCGGCTCTCCTTGGGTGGAGATAGTCGGAGGCGGATTTTTTCGCCACAACACCTGTGGTACAGTTGTTGTAATTCCAGGGTTTTCGCGGGATTTTCTGTTGAAAATCATACGGAAAAGCCGTTCAGGACCGGAAAATAGCAGTCAACTGGACTCATGGTCCAGTCAATGATGAGACCCATCGCGATGCCCGCAGTGGAACCAGAAAAGCCCATGGCGACAAGGGACCAGATTTTGAATGCTGCGCAGGAGTCCGTGCTCAGCATGGGATTTGGCGCGACTTCCATCGAAGGATTGATTGCATCGGTAGGCATATCCAAGAGCGGGTTCTTCTATCACTTCAAAGACAAGAATGAACTGGCGAAGGCGCTTCTGGTTCGCTACGTCGAAACCGACGCCGCCATGCTGGAGAGCATTTTTGCGCGTGCGGACGAGTTAAGCGAGGATCCGCTTCATAGTTTTCTCATTGCGCTCAAAATGCTTTCTGAAACATTCGCCGACCTACCGAATGGTCACCCTGGCTGCGTGATCGCGTCCGTCTGTTATCATGAACGCTTGTTTAATCGTGACGTTCTGGAGTTTAGTAAAAATGCCGCGCTTGATTGGCGGATACGGTTTACTGAACGTCTTGAACGCATCGCTCAACTCCATCCGCCGAAGATCGATATCAGCATGAAGGACCTCGCCGATATGGTGAGTTGCGTCGGCGATGGCGGCATCATTTTGTCGCGTGTCACCAGAGATCCAACAGCATTGCCAGCGCAAATAAATCTGTACAGGGATTTTATCAGGCTTATTTTCTCTGACCCAACTGACGCAGGTAAGCTGCCCGGCGCTTGACCTGGCTCGAAGACGAAGCCTCTGCTTCACGTCGCCAGATGACGTCAGGGCTATGTTCGCCTACTGACTTAGTTTTTCCTGCTAAATTCCCAGCCGCCTTGAAATATCCTGTTGACGGCTTCGCATTTGCGAAGTAAGTCATCCCTCAACTCATCAAGACCAGCCGAGGGATAGGCCCTTTGACGCTGGGGCAACCGCCAGAAAGCCAGACCGGCTTTTTCGGAAAGGTGCCAATTCCTGCGGGCGGTTTTGCCTCCCGAGAGATGGGTCGGACGAAGAACTGCGCCGCGGCGCGACCATTCTCCGATTTAGGTCTCTTGCGAATTTCCTGACGAGCGATGTGGAACGCAAAGAGGCCGGTGATGACCGCAGCTCAAAAAGAACGAACCGAAACCAAAGCGCAGAAGTCGCAACCTTTTTGTGATGTCAGCGTTTTCCTGCCCGCCGATTTCACGCTGGACAGCGGCGAAACGCTGAGCCGGCCCGAATTGAAGGTTCGCGTCTACGGCGATCTGGAAAACCCGGCGATTGTCGTGACCGGCGGCATTTCCGCCGGGCGCGCAGTCGCCGATTGCAAGGACGGTAAGGGCTGGTGGCGGGAGATCGTGGCGCCTGGCGGACATATCGATCTCGATGATTACTGCGTCATCGGTTTTGATTTTCTGCCCAATGCCGGCGAAACGGCCCGCACCATTACGACGCGCGATCACGCGCGGGCGCTGGCCGACGCTCTCGATGTTCTCAATATTGAAAAACTCCATGCGTTTGTCGGCGCTTCCTATGGCGGCATGATTGGCCTTGCCTTTGCAAACGAATTTCCCGAACGGATTGAGAAACTGTGCGCCATTTCTGCGCCGGACCGTGCGCACCCTGCGGCAACAGCGCTTCGCGGCGTTCAACGCCGGATAGTAAATTTCGGCATCAAGGCAGGTGACGCGAAATCCGGCGTCGCGCTGGCGCGCCAGCTCGCCATGGTCACTTACAGAACCCCGGAAGAGTTTGCGGCGCGATTCAGCGCCGAGCCCGGCGAAGCGGCAGGCGAGGCCTATGATGTTTGCGAGTATCTGGTGGCGCGCGGGAACGCCTACGACATGGACCCGCGGCGCTATGTGACGCTGTCCGATTCCATTGACCGCCACCGCGTTGATGCGCGCAAGTTGAAAATCAAATCCCTGTTTATTGCAGCGACGTCGGACCGGCTGGCGCCGCTGGCGGATTTGCAGCGCCTTGCCTCCGAGGTGAAAGGCGCGCGGCTGGTCGAAATTGACTCACTGTACGGGCATGACGCGTTCCTGAAGGAAACCGGCGCAATCGGCCCACACATCAAGACGTTCCTGAAGGAGAAAAAATCATGAGCGACGCACTACGTCCCGAAACGCTGATCGCCTCTGCCGGCGTCGCTGCCGATCCTGCTTTCAATTCGGTCTCACCGCCGCTGCACCTGTCGGCGAATTACGCGTGGAGCGATCCCCTTCAAAAGCCGCAATATGATTATGCGCGGTCCGGCAATCCCACCCGCACACAACTTGAAGAAGCGCTGGCGCAGCTCGAAGGCGCGGCGCGCGGCGTTGTTGTCTCGTCGGGCATGGCGGCTCTTGATCTTGTGCTCAATCTTGTCGATCCGGGCGATGTCGTACTGGCGCCCCATGATTGTTATGGCGGCACCCACCGGCTGTTGACGGCGCGCGCCAAGCGCGGACAGTTTGAACTCGCCTACGCCAATCAGACGGACCCAATCGCTCTTGCAGCGGCGTTTGAACGCAAGCCGAAGCTCGTACTGGTGGAAACGCCGTCAAACCCGCTGCTGCGCATTACCGACATTCGCGCCGTCGTCGCGCACGCAAAGTCGTGCGGCGCGATCGTCGTTGCGGACAACACCTTCTTGTCGCCCGCGCTTCAGCAGCCGCTCGATCTTGGCTGCGATGTCGTCGTGCATTCAACGACCAAGTTCATCAACGGTCATTCCGACGTGGTCGGCGGCGCTGTGCTGGCGAAAGACAAGGCGCTGGGCGACGAGCTTGCCTGGTGGGCCAATTGCACCGGCGTCACTGGCGCGCCATTTGATTCATTCCTGACCTTGCGCGGGCTGCGAACCCTGTTCCCGCGCATAGAACGCCAGCAGGCGAGCGCCGGCGAAGTGGTGGCGCGGCTTGCTGGAGACGACCGGATAGAACAGATCTATTATCCGGGACTGAAATCACATCCCGGGCATGAAGTCGCGAAGTCTCAGCAAAAGGGCTTTGGCTCCATGTTCTCAATCGAATTCGCGGAAGGGGTCGACGTTATCGAACTGCTTCGTCAGCTCGACATCTTCACTATTGCGGAGTCCCTGGGCGGCTTTGAAAGTCTGGTTTGCACGCCCGCAGCGATGACGCATGCAGCGATGACGCCGGAAGCGCGCGCCATTGCGGGCATATCCGACCGGTTGATTCGGTTTTCAATCGGGCTTGAGCATGTGGACGATCTTGTGCGAGATATCCAAACGGCGCTTGATTTTGCAAGCGGTCAGAGCGCCGGAAATGTAGCGTATTTGGCGAATGGGGCGGCGAGCAAATGTGCCTAGATGTAGAAGAGAAGATAAACAGCAACGGCGTTAACCATCACGGCGTGTTGCGGCGGTTGCGAGTTTCGGTGGCCGGTCTTGGCGTGATCGGCGAGGGCGCTGCGCTGCGGCTGGCGGAAGCGGACGAACCATACGCGTTGTGTGCGGCGCTGGTGAATGATCCTTCCAAGGCGCGGGAAAAGCGTCTCACCAGGTTGCGCACCTATTCCGACCCGAATGTTTTTCTGGTTGAACAGCCTGATGTTGTTGTTGACGCATTGCCCTCCGGTGCGGCCGGCCGGCGGTTGATTGAAGCGGCGCTGTCGCGCGGCGTTCATGTGGTGACCGCCAACAAGCAGGCGATCGCCGGCGTTTTAGGACCATTGCAGGAACTGGCGCAACGGAACAAAGCGATCCTCGCCTATTCGCCGTCGGTTGGCGGCGGTGCGCCGATGGTGGAAACGGTTCGCAGGGCGCGCGCCAAGGGTGAAGCGAAGACGATCTCCGCGATCCTGAACGGCACCGTCAATTATATTCTCACATCCATGAAGAACGGCGCCGCCTTCGACGATGCTGTTCGCGCGGCGCAGGCCGCCGGATTCGCCGAGCCCGATCCTTCGGCCGATCTTTCCGGCGAGGATGCGCGCGCAAAAATTTCAATCCTCACTTACGAGGCGTTCGGCCGGGAATTTCCGCAGGATTCAATTCGTGTTGAACCCCTGACCGCTGAACGCGCCAGCGAGTTCATTCGGATTGGCGGCGTGTGGAAACAGATGGCGGTGATCAAGCGCGCAGGCGATGGCGGCATTTCAGCGCGAGTTCGCTTTGAGCGGGTCGATGATGATCCGCTGTTCTCGAAAGTCGAGGGCGAAGGAAATGCGCTCCGCGTCGTGAATGCCGATCAAGGTGAGTTTTCTTGTGAAGGCAAAGGAGCGGGCCGCGCGCCCACGGTCGCCAGCATCTTCGCGGAGCTGGAAAAAATCGCCAGAACCCAGCCGGCGGGCGATACAGAAAATGCGCGCCGGATAACGACGTTCAGTTAGAAGCAGCTTATGACTTCGCTGGAGCATCAGAACCGGGCGTCAGGCGCCGCGGCGAGTGCTGCGCGCGCGGCAAAACGCATGGTCGTCAAGGTCGGTTCGGCGATTTTGTGCGGCGATGACGGCGCGTTGCGCACCCGATGGCTGGCGTCGTTGGCGGACGATGTTGTCGCTGCCCGCAAAAAGGGTTGCGACGTTGTTGTGGTGACGTCCGGCGCCATCGCGTTGGGCCGAAAGCGGCTGGGGCTTTCCGGCGTGCTTCGCCTCGACGAGAAGCAGGCGGCGTCCGCTGCCGGACAGGCGGCCCTTGCACAAGCCTGGCAGGCGGCGTTCGAGCCGCACGGCGTCGCCATCGCACAAATTCTGCTGACGCTTGACGACACGGAAAACCGCCGGCGCTATCTGAACGCGCGCGCAACGTTCAAAACGCTGCTCGATCTGGGCGCGCTGCCGCTGGTCAACGAAAACGACACGATTGCAACCAGTGAAATCCGCTATGGCGATAATGACCGGCTGGCCGCGCATGCTGCGCAAATAATTGAAAGCGATCTGCTTGTCATTTTGTCTGATATTGACGGACTTTATTCAGCAGACCCGCGCAAGGATGCGACGGCGGCGCATATTCCTTTTGTGCCCGCAATCACGCCGGAGATTGAAAGCGCCGCAGGCGGCGTCAATCTTTTGGCGGGAGTCGGGTCCGGCGGCATGGCGTCAAAGATCGCCGCCGCGAAAATCGCCGGCAGTTTCGGTTGCGCGTCGATTATTGCGCCAGGCCTGGCGGATCATCCGCTGCGGGCAGTCATCGAAGGCGGCAAGGCGACATTATTTGCGCCGTCGGCAACGCGAGAGGGCGCGCGTCGGCAATGGATCGCCGGGCGCCTGAAGCCCTTGGGCCAAATCACTATCGACGAAGGCGCCGTGCGCGCATTGCTCGGCGGCGCGAGTTTGTTGCCTGCGGGCGTTCAGAAAATCGCTGGCGAGTTTTCGCGCGGCGATGCTGTGGAAATCGTCTCCGCCGATGGCAAGCTGATCGGGCAGGGCCTGTCGGCGTATGACTCGAGTGAGGCCATCAGAATCGCCGGCGTCAAATCGGATCAGATAGAGGCGCTGCTGGGGTACCGCCGCCGTCCGGCTTTGGTTGAAAAGGACGATTTATTCTTGAGGATCGAACGGTGAGCGAAGAATCCGTCATTGCTCAGATGGAACGTCTGGCCGAGCAGGCGCGCACCGCAGCGCGTGCTACGGCGATGGCGAACACAGATCAAAAGAACCGCGCACTCATTAACGCCGCGCAGTTTATTCGCAAGCGCGCGGAGCACATTCTCGCGATCAACGCCGCCGAAATTTCAAAAGCGCGTGCGCGCGGGAAAGGTGCAGCGTTTCTTGATCGCATGAGCCTGAATGAGCAGAGGATTGAAAGCATCGCAACTGCGCTGGAAGAGATTGCGCGGCTCGCCGATCCTGTGGGCGCCTCTATCAAAAAATGGGTGCGGCCAAACGGTCTGGAAATTGAACGCGTCAGAACACCCATAGGCGTGATCGCCATCATCTATGAAAGCCGTCCGAATGTAACAGTCGATGCGGCGGCGATTGCGGTAAAAGCGGGTAACGCCGTCATCCTGCGCGGCGGCTCGGAATGCATCAAAACGTCGAAAGCGTTGTTTGACTGCTTTCACGAGGCGCTCGGCGTGGCGGGATTGCCCGACGGTGCGGCGCAATTTGTGGAGACGCCGGACCGTGCGGCGGTGGGCGCGTTGCTGTCGGGACTGGGCGGACGCATTGACCTTCTCATTCCGCGCGGCGGCAAGTCGCTGGTCGCCCGGGTTCAGGCGGAAGCGCGGGTTCCCGTGCTCTCGCATCTTGACGGCAATTGTCATGTTTACGTCGATCGTGATGCGGACCCGCAAAAGGCGTTGGAGATCACGGTAAATTCCAAAATGCGCCGTACGGGCGTCTGCGGTGCTGCTGAAACGCTGCTCATCGACCAAGCCGTTGTTGATAAGCTCTGGCCGGCAATTGCCTCAGCTTTGCGTGAAGCGGGATGCGAACTGCGCGGCGACGCAGCACTATATGCGCTCGACCCGCAAGTCGCGCTCGCCAGTGATGAAGACTTTCATACTGAATATCTTGCGCCGATCCTGTCGGTCGCCGTGGTGGCCGGCGTCGCAGGCGCGATTGCGCATATCGCGACATTCTCTTCGTCGCATACGGAGTCAATCGTTACGGAAAACGCCGAAACAGCGAAACGATTTCTTGCGGAAGTGGACAGCGCGATTGTCATGCATAACGCATCGACCCAGTTCGCCGATGGGGGCGAGTTCGGCTTGGGCGCCGAAATCGGAATCGCCACAGGCCGTCTGCATGCGCGCGGACCGGCGGGCGTTGAGGAACTGACCACTTACAAAAATATTGTGCGCGGGAGCGGGCAGGTGCGGCCTTAAGCGCCCGAATTGGCAGCTTGCCGATCTTTTGAGAAACCGAGCCCGACTGTGACGCCAGACACAGCAGCATTTTCAGACATCTCTATGGTTAACACATCGGGACGCAACGCCCTGACCCAACCGAGGAGAGAGAAAATGAGCAACCAGACCTTTAAAGCCAGCGCTTTCGCTTTCGCCGCCGCAGTCGCCATGACCGGCTTTGCCAATGCCCAGGACGCTTCGTTTGACAGCGCTTCCCTTATGCAGACCATCAATGCTGATCTTGACCAGCAAAAAGAGAAATTCACCCTGGCCGTTCTGGACCGCGCCGACGCAGGCGTTCAGGCCCGCCTCGCCAAGATCGACAATGTCTTTGCCCCAGTCGCAGAGCCCCAGGATTTCGACTTTACAGCCGCTGCCGCTGATACGGGCGCGAAACTGGAATTGGTCGCGATGTCTTCTGCGGAGTTCGAAATCTCCAAGAAAACCGCCAATATCGAGAACCCGTTCGCGCCGCGCTTGCCGATGGCGCCTGCTATGGTCGCCATCGACGGCGGTCAGTACTAAGACTTACGACCTCTCTTCTCAGCGGCGCGCCCCCTTTGAACCATATGTTCAGGCGCGCCGCCCTCGGGAGGCTGATTTCATTAGCCCTCGCCAGACCGGCAAACCCGAAAAAACACCAAATAATCAATTCACTATACTGTTTTGCAACGGCTAGGCCGCGCCGCCGTGAGCATGTCGCCAAAAGAGCGATCCTTACCTCACGATATAATCGGCTAATCTTCTGGTTGCTTTGAGCGCCGTTAACGAAAAAATTGACGAGAATCGGCATTTTTTGCTTGTTTGTTTACGATGCCGTGTTGTAAGGCGATATTGCGCCGCAAAACGGCGCGAAGTGGTGAAAAATGCGGGTTTTGGCGGATATCGGTTTCAAGGGAGAGGGCGCGGCTTCAGTCGTGGACCCTGTGCTTATGTCGATCAGCCTCCTGCTTCTGGTGGTAGTCCTCCTTATTAGCCCCATTCGGGGAGCGGCCATGGAGCCCGCGCGCTAACGCAGCAGCACGGACCTTCAGACACCCGCTCCCGAAAGGAAGCGGGTTTTTTAATGTCTGGAGGTTCGTTCAGGAAAGATTGAACGGACGAATGACGGCGAAAAGATCAGACGCAATCACCAAAGGCCCGGCCAAGGCGCCGGCTCGCGCCATGTTGCGTGCGGCAGGCTACAGCGACACCGATCTCGCGCAACCGATGATCGCGGTGGTCAACACCTGGTCGACGGTGACGCCTTGCAACATGCATCTCGACAAACTGGCTGAGCCGGTGCGCGAGGGATTGCGCGCGGGCGGCGCCACGCCGGTCGATTTTAACACCATCGTTGTTTCCGACGGCATCACCATGGGCGGCGAAGGCATGCGCGCCTCGCTGATATCGCGTGAAGTGATCGCCGACTCGATTGAACTGGCGGTGCGCGGACATTCGCTCGACGCCGCCGTCATTTTGGTTGGCTGCGACAAGACCCTGCCTGCGGCCGCCATGGCGCTGGCGCGCATGGATATTCCCGGCGTTATTTTTTACGGCGGCACGATCATGCCGGGTCATTGTAAAATCGGCGGCGAAGACAAAGACCTTTCCATTCAGGATGTGTTTGAAGCAGTCGGCGCACACGCCAAGGGCGATATTAGCGACGCCGAACTCGATGTGATCGAACGCGCGGCCTGTCCCGGCGCCGGCGCCTGCGGCGGGCAATTCACGGCGAACACCATGGCCATGGCGCTGGCGTTTCTTGGGTTGGCGCCGATTGGCGCGGGCGATCCGCCGGCAATTTCCGACGAAAAGGCGGCGGAGGGCGTGCGATGCGGCAAACTCGCAGCGCAACTGGTTCGCGATGGCAAGACCGCGCGAACCTTCATCACCGAAACCTCCTTGCGCAATGCAGCCGTTTCCGTTGTCGCGTCGGGCGGCTCGACCAACGCAGTGCTTCACCTCGCCGCGATTGCCGCTGAAGCGGGCGTTCCGTTCTCCATCGATCTGTTCGACGAACTGTCGCGCACAACGCCGGTGATTTCCAATTTGAAGCCGGGCGGACAGTTTTTAGCGAAAGATTTATATGCAGCGGGCGGCGTGCGGCTGTTCGGCCAAAGACTTGTCGAAGGCGGCAAAATCTCGGATGCGCCAACGGTATCGGGTAAATCGCTTTTTGAAGAATTTGAAAGCGCGTCGGAAACGCCGGGCCAGAAAGTCGTTCATGCTGTCAGCGATCCGTTCAAGAAAACCGGCGGATTGCGAATTCTCTACGGCGATGTGGCGCCGGAAGGCGCGGTCCTCAAAACGGCAGGCTACGCCGATGGCGCCTTTGAAGGGCGCGCGCGGATTTTCGAAAGCGAAGAAGCCGCATTCGCTGCCGTCTCCGCGCGCCAGATCAAGGAAGGCGATGTGGTCGTCATTCGCTATGAAGGTCCGAGGGGCGGCCCCGGCATGCGCGAAATGCTGGCCGTGACGGCGGCGGTTGCGGGGCAAGGGCTCGCCGGGAAAGTCGCAATGATCACCGATGGCCGGTTTTCCGGCGCCTCGCATGGGTTCGTTATCGGCCATGTGGCGCCGGAAGCGGCCAATGGCGGGCCGATTGCGCTGCTCGAAGAAGGCGACAGGATCACCATCGATGCGGAGGCTCGGCGCATCGACGCCGACGTCGACTGGCAAGCGCGCCGGGCGGCGTTCAAGCCTAAGCGTGCGAACCGCATCGGCGGCGTCTTCGACAAATACGCAAAGCTGGTTTCCTCGGCGTCCAAAGGCGCCGTCACTATTCAGACACATAACGAGTAAGGCAGAGGAATTTTTAGGATGAGAGTCTACACGGAAGATGATGCGAACCCGGCGACAGTGAAGTCAGCCACAGTCGCAGTGATCGGATATGGCAGCCAGGGTCGCGCACATGCGCTCAACCTCAAAAATTCCGGATGCAAGGTCATTGTCGGCGTGAGGCCGGATGGTCCCGGGGCTAAGCGCGCCGAAGAAGACGGGCTCGAAGTGGCGTCGGTCGCCAGCGCCACCAAGCAGGCGAAGCTGATTGCGATCCTGACGCCTGACATGACTCACGAAAAGATTTTCACTGAAGATGTTGCGCCGAATCTGAGCGACGGCGATGCGTTGTTGTTCGCACACGGGTTCACCGTGCTCTATGGCCGCGTGCAGCCGCCAAAAAATGTCGACGTCATTATGGTCGCCCCGAAAGGGCCGGGCGGGCTGGTGCGCAGCGAATATGAGCGCGGACGCGGCGTTCCGTGTCTCTTCGCGGTTCATCAGGACGCGACCGGACAGGCGAAAGAAAAAGCGCTCGCCTATTGCAGCCTGATCGGCGGCGCGACGGCCGGCGCTATAGAAACGACCTTCCGCGAAGAAACGGAAACCGACCTCTTCGGCGAGCAGGCAGTGCTTTGCGGCGGCGCTTCGGAGCTTGTCATTGCCGGTTTTGAGACGCTGGTTGAGGCCGGGTACCAGCCGGAGATCGCCTATTACGAGTGCATGCACGAGCTAAAACTGATCGTTGATCTCTTTTACGAAGGCGGCATCGCCGGCATGCATAAGTTTATCTCCGAAACGGCGATGTATGGCGATTTTGTTTCCGGCCCGCGCGTCATCAACGCCGAAACGAAACAACGCATGAAGGAAGTGCTGAAAGATATTCAGAACGGTTCCTTCGCACGCGACTGGATTCTGGAAAATCAGGCCGGCAAGCCGCGCTTCAATCAGATGCTGCACGCCGATCTCGAGCATCCGATTGAAAAAACCGGCAAGGAACTGCGCGCCCGCATGTCGTGGCTGAAACCCGGCGCCAATACAAAAGAAGGCTGAACGAAGATGACCGCTCCTGAAGCAAAACAAGAGACCAAGACGGCCGCCATCGCGAAACCGGGCGCCGAACTACTCCTTGATGCGCTGGAGGAGCAGGGCGTGGAAGTCATTTTCGGCTATCCCGGCGGCGCCGTGCTGCCGATTTACGATGCGTTGCACGGCCGCGACTCCATCCGTCACATTCTGGTGCGCCATGAGCAGGGTGCATTGCATGCGGCGGAAGGTTATGCGCGTTCGACGGGCAAAGTCGGCGTTGCGCTGGTCACCTCAGGGCCGGGCGCCACTAACGCCGTCACCGGGCTTGCCGATGCGCTGCTCGATTCGATTCCCGTCGTCTGCATCACCGGGCAGGTGGCGCGCGCTTTGATCGGCACCGACGCGTTTCAGGAATGCGACACGACCGGCATCACCCGGTCATGCACGAAACACAATTACCTTGCGGAATCTGCACATAGTTTGTCGAGCACCGTGCATGAGGCGTTTCACATTGCGCGAAACGGGCGCCCAGGACCGGTGCTGATCGATATTCCAAAAGATATCCAGTTTCAAAAAGCACACTATACCTCGCGTGCAAACGCGCGGAACCGAAATTGCATCGTCACGCCGGACATCAATCAGAGCCTGATCGATCAAGCGGTGGATTTGATGCGCTATGCGCGCCGGCCGGTGTTTTATACGGGCGGCGGCGTCATCAATGCGGGACCGGGCGCGTCGGAAACCCTGCGCAAGCTGGCCGCAGCTACGGGGTTCCCGGTAACGTCAACCCTGATGGGGCTGGGCGCCTTCCCTGCGTCCGATCCGAAATGGCTCGGCATGCTGGGGATGCATGGCTCCTATGAAGCCAATAACGCCATGCATGATTGCGATCTGATGATCGCCATCGGCGCGCGTTTCGACGACCGGATTACCGGCCGTCTCGATGCATTCTCGCCCAACTCGCGAAAAATTCATGTGGATATCGACCCGTCGTCGATCAACAAGAACGTGCCGGTCGATATTGCGCTGGTCGGCGACGCTGGCGCCATCATGCAGGCGATGCTCAATGAATGGCGCCGCCGTGAACAAGATGAAGTGCATGACAAAGAACGGATCAGCGGCTGGCTCGATCAGATTGACGGCTGGCGTGCGCGGAAGTCGTTTCAATATGCAAACTCGAAAACCGCCATCAAACCGCAATATGCAATTGAACGGCTTTACGCTCTGACGCGCGGCAAGGATGTTTATATTTCGACCGAGGTCGGTCAGCATCAGATGTGGGCCGCGCAGCATTTTCATTTCGATGAACCGAACCGCTGGATGACTTCGGGCGGTCTGGGGACGATGGGCTATGGCCTGCCGGCGGCGCTTGGGGTTCAGGCGGCGCATCCGGACGCGCTGGTGATCGACATCGCCGGCGATGCGTCCGTACAGATGACCATGCAGGAAATGTCCGCGGCGGTTCAGCATAATCTGCCGATCAAGATTTTCATTCTGAACAACGCCTATCTCGGCATGGTGCGCCAGTGGCAGGAATTGCTGCATGGCGGGCGCTATTCCCACTCCTATTCGGACAGCCTGCCGGATTTCGTCAAACTCGCCGAGGCCTATGGCGGGCACGGCATCCGCGCGACGACGCCCGACGAGCTTGACGCGAAAATCCAGGAAATGATCTCGGTCAACAAGCCGGTGCTGTTCGATTGTGTCGTGACGCAGGAAGAAAATGTCTTCCCGATGATTCCGTCCGGCGCTGCTCACAACGAAATGCTGTTTGGCGAGTTTACCGAAGGCTCCGTCAGCGAACAGGGAAAGATCTTGGTATGACTGCGTCCAATGCGCCATCGCAATCCGTCTACCCTGTCACCCGTGATGAAGGCGACGTCAGGGAAGTTATTCTCGCCGTTATCGTCGATAACGAACCGGGCGTGTTGTCTCGGGTTGTCGGATTGATTTCCGCCCGTGGTTACAACATTGAAAGCCTCACGGTCGCCGAAACCGATGTTGAAAAACACACCTCGCGCATCACCGTTGTGACGCGCGGAACGCCTGGAAAGATCGAACAGATCAAGGCGCAGCTGGGTCGCCTGGTGCCGGTGCGCCGCGTCATTGACGTGACCAGCGAAAAAGACGCGCTTGAGCGCGAACTGGCGCTCATCAAAGTTGTCAATGAAGGCGAACACCGGCTGGAGGCGATGCGGCTCGCTGACATATTCCGCGCCCGCGCCCTCGACACCACGCACACGTCCTTTGTGTTTGAAATCACCGGCACACGCGAGAAGATTCACGCCTTTATCGACCTGATGAAACCGCTCGGGCTTTCAGAGGTTTCACGCACGGGCGTTTTGTCGATACGCCGTGGCGCGGAAAGGGATTAATCCATGAAATTCGGTCAGTCAGTGAAATTCCTGTGGAGCCTGCTCCTTAGCCCCGCGCGGTGAAATCGCCGCGCGATAAAAATGGCTGAGCAACAGGATTACACAATAAGGAATTCATCCCATGACCACCGAAGAAACAGACGTGAATAGTAACGACAGGCACGTCAAAATTTTTGACACGACTTTGCGCGACGGAGAGCAGGCGCCCGGCTTTTCCATGTCCACAGACGCCAAGCTGATTGTCGCGCGCGCGCTGCAGGCGTTGAATGTCGATATTATCGAGGCTGGGTTTGCCGCGGCCTCGCCCGGCGACGCCGCCTCTATTCGAATTATCGCCGAAGAAATTGAAGGGCCTGCGATTTGTTCGCTGTCGCGGCTCAGTAAAGGGGATATCGAAGCCTCTGCGCGGGCATTGGAAGCCGCCAGAAAGAAACGCATACACACTTTTATCGGCACCAGCCCGCTGCATCGCGATGCGAAACTCAAAATGTCGAAGTCCGAGATTCTTCGCCAGATATCAGACGTCGTTTCCTTCGCACGGTCTGTTTGCGACGACATCGAATTTTCCGCTGAAGATGCGATCCGGACCGAACGGGACTATCTGGTTGAGGCGGTCGAAGCGGCGATTGAGGCCGGAGCTTCCACCATCAATATTCCCGACACGGTCGGCTACACGACGCCGGAAGAAATTCTGGATCTGTTTTTGTTTTTGAAGCGGACAGCGAAAGGCGCTGACAAAGTCACGTTCTCCGTGCATTGCCATGACGATCTCGGCATGGCGGTGGCGAATTCTCTGGCCGCAGTGCGCGGCGGCGCCCGCCAGATCGAATGCGCGATTAACGGGATTGGCGAGCGCGCCGGCAACTGTTCGACGGAAGAGGCGATTATGGCGCTGGCGACGCGCCGCGATTTCTTCGACATGACGACGCAGATCGACACCACAAAGATTTTCCCTGCAAGTCAGGCGCTGGCTCGCGTCACCCATAATCCAATACCGCGAAATAAAGCTATCGTCGGCCGGAACGCGTTTGCGCACGAGGCCGGCATTCACCAGCATGGCGTGCTGGCTGATAAACGCACCTATGAGATCATGGATGCAGAGAAGGTGGGCGTACCCTCCAACGCGCTGGTGCTTGGCAAGCATTCCGGCAAACATGCTGTCGCGGCGCGGGTGCAGGCGCTGGGCTTCAAGGTCTCCAAGGAGAAAATCGAAGACATTTTTCCCAATTTCAAAAGACTCGCGGACACCTGCAAGGAAGTGACGGACGCCGATCTTGTCCGGCTGGTGACCGGCAACGCCGCAGTCGATGGCCGCGCCGGACCATGGCGCATGCGCAAGACCGAACTGCATGTCAATTTTGAAGATGACACCCGGCCCCATGCGCGCATCACCATGGAACATGATAATGGAGAACGGCGCACCGTGACCCATGACGGAGAAGGCCCGATCGATGCGGCGTTCGCCGCCGTTTGCGCCATCGCAGACGTGCCGGGTCTTATCCATACGCTGGATTTGCACCACATTGCCGCAGAAGGCGTCGTGCGGGCGGAAGCGATCGTCGATGTCGGCGGCAAGCATTATTCCGGCAAGGCGCAGGAAGTCGATATTGCCGATGCTGCAGTTGCGGCTTTCGTCGCGGCGATCAATCAGGCAGCGGCGATCCGTTCGGGCGCCGTGTCGTTTCCCAAAGAGGCGGCTGCATCATGACAATTTCAGTACCGCCGCCGAAATCGCTTTTTGACAAGCTGTGGGAGCGCCATGTTGTCGTTGACGAAACCCCGGACTCACCGGCGGTCTTGTATATCGACTTGCATCTCGTCCATGAAGTGACGTCTCCGCAGGCATTCTCGGTGCTCAATGCGCGCGGCGTCAAAGTCCGCCGTCCGGATCTGACTATCGCGACACTTGATCACTCGACGCCGACATTGCCGGCAAATGCGAATGGCGAGCTTCCCTATGCGACGGCTGAGGCAAAGCATCAGGTCGAGACGTTGATCGAAAACTGCTCGGCGCACGGGATTGAACTGCTCGGCCTCGACGACCCGCGCCGCGGCATTGTCCATGTGATCGGGCCTGAGTTAGGCCTCACCCAGCCGGGAAAAACCATTGTCTGCGGCGACAGTCATACCTCCACCCATGGCGCCTTTGGCGCACTCGCCTTCGGCATTGGCACAACCGAAGTCGGCCATGTGCTGGCGACGCAATGCGTGCTTCAGCGCAAGCCCAAGTCCATGCGCGTCACTTTCAATGGCGCATTGCCCCGGGGCGTCGGCGCGAAGGATATGGCGCTGGCGATGATTGCGCAGATCGGCGCCGATGGCGGTCAGGGCTACGCCATCGAATTTGCTGGCGAAGCGGTCCGCAATCTTTCCATGGAAGGGCGAATGACGCTCTGTAACATGTCGATTGAGGCTGGCGCGCGCTCCGGCATGGTCGCGCCTGATGAAACGACGTTTACCTGGCTCAATGGCCGTGATCACGTCCCGCAGGGACTGGCGTGGAATGAAGCCTTGGCGGAATGGAGCGAGTTGCGAACGGAACTCGGCGCGCATTTCGACAAGGAAGCGACTATCGACGCAACATCAATCCGGCCGATGATCACTTATGGCGTGTCGCCAGACGCGGCCGCGGGGGTTGATGCGCTGGCGCCGGCGCCGCAAACGGATGCGGAGCATCATGCTGCCGATTATATGAAGTTCGCGGCGAACCGTCCGTTTTCTGAAGCTGCGGTCAATCGCGTCTTTATCGGAAGTTGCACCAACTCACGGCTATCGGATTTGCGCGAGGCCGCAGATGTGATGCGCGGCCGAAAAGTCAGCAAAGGGGTTGTCGCGCTGGTGGTGCCGGGATCGGAAGCGGTCAAGCGCGCAGCGGAAGCGGAAAAACTGGATGAGGTTTTTTTGGCCGCGGGCGCGCAATGGCGCGAACCCGGCTGCTCCATGTGCATCGCCATGAATGGCGATTCCGGCGCCCCGGGAGAGCTTGTGGTTTCAACGTCCAACCGCAACTTCATCGGCCGCCAGGGAAAGGGCGTGCGCACCGTGCTGGCCAGCCCGGCGACAGCGGCCGCATCGGCCATAGAAGGCCGGATAGCTGACCCGCGACCTTATCTCCTGCCCATAAAGGAGAGCGCATAATGTCGTTTGACCCGATCAAGACGCTGACTTCGCGCACTCTTGTGCTGGCGCAGGAAAATATCGACACCGACCAGATTATTCCGGCGCGTTTCTTGACGACAACGTCAAAGGAAGGCCTCGGAAAGTCTGTTTTTTACGACTGGCGCTATGACGAAGATGGCCGGCCGCGCAATTCTTCTGTTTTCAACGGCGTCGATTCCGATACGCACCAGATTTTGGTGGCGGGCTCGAATTTCGGTTGCGGCTCGTCGCGCGAACATGCGCCCTGGGCGCTTGCGGGGTTTGGGTTCCGGGCGGTGATCAGTTCCGACATTGCCGATATTTTCAAAAGCAATGCGCTGAAGAACGGTTTGTTGCCCATCGAAGTGGATGATGAGACCCATAAGGCGCTGCTGGCGTCGCCGGGGACGGAGGTCACAATCGACCTTGAAACAAATACGGTTGCTTTTAGCGAGAGCAGGGCGGCGTCATTTGTCATGGAACCGTTCGCGCGGCGCTGCCTGTTGGATGGCGTCGATCCGCTCGGTCATTTGATCAACCAGCTTCCTGCTATTGAGGCTTTTGAAAGAGCTCGCTGATGCCTGCAAAGATTGCATTTCTTCCCGGCGACGGCGTCGGACCCGAGGTTGCCGCCGCCGCCCGGCGCGTACTGGAAGCCGTTGCAAATCAACATTCCATAGTGCTGGAGTTTCAGGACTGCTTTTTCGGCGGCGCCGCGATTGACGCGTGCGGCGATCCGTTTCCGGAAGAGACGAAAGCCGCCTGTCTTGGCGCTGACGCCATTTTCCTTGGCGCCATTGGCGGACCGAAATGGGATAACGCTAAGCGCCGCCCGGAAGCGGGGCTTCTGGAAATGCGCAAGGCGCTGGGCGTTTACGCCAACCTTCGCCCGGTGAGCGTCGCCGCAGGGATGGAATATCTTTCACCGTTGCGGCCTGAACGCGCCGCTGGCGTTGACATGCTGATTGTTCGCGAACTGACGGGCGGCATGTATTTCGGCGCTCGTGAAGAAGGAGATATGCGCGCAACCGATCAATGCCTTTACACGAAGGATGAAGTGACGCGCGTGGCGCGCATCGCCTTTGAAGCTGCGAGATCCCGCAACAGTCGTGTCGCATCGGTTGATAAGGCGAATGTTCTCGCGACCAGCCGGTTATGGCGGGCGGCGGTGAACGAGTTGCATGCCTCCGAGTACCCGGATGTCGATCTCACGCATGTTCTCGTGGACGCCATGGCCATGAAGCTGATCCAGCAGCCGGCGGCCTTTGATGTCATCCTGACGGAAAATCTCTTTGGCGATATTCTGAGCGATGAAGCGTCGGTGCTTTCAGGCTCGATCGGTCTTGCGCCCTCCGCGTCGCTCGGCGACGGAACGCGCGGCCTCTATGAGCCGATCCACGGATCGGCGCCGGATATTGCCGGGCAGGGCAAGGCCAATCCCGTTGGCGCAATCTTAAGCGCGGCGATGTTGCTCCGTCACAGCCTGAATGAGAGCGCTGCGGCCGATGCGATTGAAACAGCGGTTTCCGCCGCGCTCGCGGCCGGCCGCGGCACGAGTGATATCGGCGGCAAAGACCATACGGCGTCTTTTACGGATGCCGTTGTTGAATTGCTGGGCTGAATTCTTCCCCCGCTTGCGGGGAAAGTGGCCCGAAGGGCCGATGGGGGTGACCCCCTCCGTTCGCTTCGCGAACACCTCCCCCGCAAGCGGGGGAGGAGAAGTATCACTCCATAATATCTTCGTTCCACAGTTCCGGCTTTTCGCGGATAAAGCGCGCCATCAATTCCAGCGACGCCGGATGCGCGGCGTCTATGACATCCACGCCGCGTTCGCGCAGGAAGTTTTCATTGCCGCCAAAATTTTTTGTGTCGTTGACGACGACGCGCGGAATCTTGAACTGGACGATGGTTCCCGAACACATCATGCAGGGCGAGAGCGAGGTATAAAGCGTCAGATCGCGATAGGATTTTTGCCGCCCGGCCTTGCGCAGGCAGTCCATTTCTCCGTGGGCAATGGGATCGCCTTGCTGGACCCGCTGATTGTGACCGGCGGCGATCAACTCGCTCCCGCGCGCCAGCACCGACCCGATCGGCAGTCCGCCCGCATCGTAGCTCTTTTTCGCTTCGAGAAAGGCCCGTTCAATAAAACCGTGGTCCCACTCATTCAGCATGGCGCAGCCTCCTCATGGACAAGGTGTCATTGTTGATTGATAAAGGCGGCAATGGAAACAGACAACAGAGGCGGCATGTCCAAGACCCTCACCATCGTCAGCCATCCCCTGATCCAGCACAAGCTGACGATCCTGCGCGACAAGCACACGCCAACGGCGCAGTTCCGGCAGGTTTTGCGGGAGATTGCGTTTGTGCTCGGCTGTGAGGCGACGAAGGATCTGGCGCTGGGCGAAAAGAAAATTGAAACGCCGCTGGAGCGGCTGAGCGCGCCCTATCTTGAGGGCAAGAAACTTTGTTTCGTGTCGATCCTGCGCGCCGGCAATGGGCTGTTGGACGGTCTGCTTGATCTTATCCCCTCGGCCCGGGTCGGTCATGTGGGCATGTATCGCGACCATGAAACACTCCAGGCGCACCGCTATTATTTCAAAACGCCGGACAAGCTGGGCGAACGGTTGGTAATCATGGTGGATCCGATGTTGGCGACCGGCAACACCGCCATCGCCGCCGCCGAAGAACTGAAAGAGGCGGGCGCGCGCGATCTGAAATTCCTGTGTCTGGTTGCGGCGCCGGAAGGGGTCGAGAAATTCTCCGCCGCGCATCCCGATATTCCGATCATCACCGCCGCGCTTGATCGCGAACTGAATGATGTCGGTTACATCCTGCCGGGGCTCGGCGACGCAGGCGACCGGATTTACGGAACCAAGGGTTAATTCGTCAGCGGCGCATCTTGCATTTCGTGCGAGATGCCCTGCAGCTCTTTCGGAATGTAATTCTCATCATGCTTGGCGAGGATTGTCTCGGCGACGAAGACTCCATCGGCGTTAAACGCGCCCTGGGCGATGACGCCCTGACCTTCGCGAAACAGATCGGGCAGGATGCCGGCATAGGAAACCGGTAGAGTGGCCCCGCCATCGGTGACGCGAAACTGAATCTCGAGCCCGTCGCCATGGTTGAGGCTGCCGGTTTCAACAAGGCCGCCGAGGCGAATGCGGGTCTCCGGCGCGATCTGCGCTTCCTGCGCTTCGCTTGGCGTGTAGAAATAGGAAATGTTGCGTTCGAGCGCGCTGAACACCAGCCACGCGGCCCCGGCGAGCAGAACGCCGCCCGTTGCGATCAGGCCCAGACGCCGGTTGCGATGGAGTGGTTTCATGGCCGCTATTTAGCCCGGCTTTGGAGCGCCGACAAATGCCATAGCGCTGGGCCGATTGTCGCGCAGGGCCGGTATGCCGGCGAACGCCTATCCAAGCGCGGGCGAATTGCTCTAAACAGCGGAACTTATGGAGCAATACCGGCGCGCCATCAGTTTCCGAGCCGACAATGCCGGGTGCGACCGCGCCGGGGCGGCGATTGTGCGCGGCGTCAGTTTTGAGTTGGCGCCCGGGAACGGCCTGCAGCTTTTCGGTCCGAACGGATCGGGCAAGTCGAGCCTGTTGTCCATGTTCGCAGGGCTGATCCGTCCGGCGGATGGGCGGGTGAGCTGGCGTTGCGACGGCCGGGAGTTCGCGGCGCCGGTGGAAGACAGCATTGTCTTTGTGGGGCATGAAGCCGCCATCAAGCCCGCTTTGAGCGCTTCGGAAAACCTGTCGTTCTGGGCGCGGTCATATGGCGCCGCCAATACGGAGCATGCGCTTGAGCGTTTGGGCGCCGCTTCTTTCATGCAGTTGCGGGCAGGCAAACTGTCCGCCGGTCAGCGCCGCCGGGTCGATCTTGCCCGGCTCGCCGCCGCCCAGCGCGAGGTGTGGCTATTGGATGAGCCGACTGCGGCGCTCGATAAGGACGGCGTTCATATCGTCCGTACATTGATCAATGAGCATCTGGCGCGCGGCGGAATCGCGATTGTTGCGACCCATGACGATCTCGGCGCCGGGTTCCAGCGGCTGGAGCTGGCCCGATGACGCTCAGCCTGTTGAGACGCGACATCGCCATCGCCTTCCGTTCCGGCGGCGGATGGTTTTACGCCGTGTTTTTCTTTGCCGTCTTTACGGCGCTCGCGGCCATTGCATTCGGGCCAGCCTTGTCTGCTCTGGCGACTGCGGCCCCGGCGGCGATCTGGCTGGCGGCGGCGCTGGCGGTGCAGTTTGCCGCCGCGGACCTGTTTGAAAGCGATGTGCAGGATGGTTCCTTGCGAGTACTCGCCGCTGAACGCGTGAGCCTCTTTCCCTACTGGCTGGCAAAGGCGGTTCTGCTGGCGCTGACGGCGGCGGCGCCTTTGATCGCGACAGCGCCGCTTTTTCTCACCATGCTGGGCGTGCCGTTTACGGACGGGATTTCTGTTTCAGCAATCATGCTCACCGGCGCACCGGCGTTGATCTGCATCGCAGTGCTAACCTCCGCATTGAGCACGGGGCTGCGCGCGGGCGGGCTGCTGGCGACCATTCTCGCAGCGCCGTTCGCAGCGCCGGTGCTGGTATTCGGGGTCAGCGCTGCAAGAGCGCTGCTTGAGGCTGGCGTTTTGATCTCGCCTGAACTCTTGATTTTAGGGGCGCTAAGCCTGTTTATGATGGCGGCGACCCCGGTATTCGCCATCGCCGCCTTGCGCGTCAGTCTTGAATAGAAAGCGATCACGGATTCATGTGGAGCCGGTTTTCCAACCCTGCAAAGTTTGAGGCGATGGCGCTCGCGATCGGGCCTTTTCTGTTCGGCGCCTTTGCGCTGTGCGCCGTGTTTGGTCTTTATACCGGGCTTTTCAATTCGCCCGCGGATTACCAGCAGGGCGATTCCGTCCGGATCATGTATGTGCATGTGCCGGCCGCATGGATGGCGCTGGCGTCTTACACATTCATTGCCCTGATGAGTCTGGTCGCCTTTGTGTGGCGTCATTCGCTCGCCGATATTGCAGCGCGTTCGGCGGCGCTTCCCGGCGCTGTGTTCACGGCGCTGGCGCTGTTTACTGGCGCGGTCTGGGGCAAGCCAACCTGGGGCGCCTGGTGGGTGTGGGATGCGCGCCTGACCTCGATGCTGATCCTGCTATTTATCTATTTCGGCTACATGGCGGTGTGGCAGGCCGTGCCGGAAACTGCGCGGGCTGCACGCTTCGCCCGCATTCTGGCGTTGATCGGGTTTATCAACATTCCGATCATCAAATTCTCCGTCGACTGGTGGAACTCGTTGCATCAGCCCGCGAGCATTCTCCGCGCCGATGGTCCGACGATTGATCCCAGCATGCTGACGCCGCTGTTCGCGATGATCATCGCCTACACAGCACTGTTTGGCTGGCTGGTGCTGGTCGGCATGCGCACGATGTTATCGCTTCAGCGCGTTGAGGCGAGAGCGGCGCGAAGCCCTAGCCGTCCGGCCGAAGTTGCCGCGGCGGTCTCAGAGGAGGGCGCATGATGGATTACGGCCCGCACACGCCGTTTGTTCTCACAGCCTACGCCGTTTCAATCGCAGCGATTGCCGGTCTGATCTTGTGGCGCATCGCCGCCTACAGGAAGGCGGCTGCGGCGGAAAAGAGCAGGCAGCCTTAGCGCGCAGCTTTCGCTTCCTCGATCTTGGCGGCAATCGTCTCGGGATCGAAGCCCGACACCACGTCAATATAAGACCCGTCCAGCGATGCGATGATGAAAGCGGGCGTGCCGTCGATGCCCATTTGCGCGGCCAGCTGGTGATTTGTTTCGATCATGTTCGGAATGGCGCCAGACTCGATGGCGGCGTTCATTTTCGCAACATCAAGCCCGTGTTTGCGGGCCAGCGCGTCGACGCGGTCCTTGGTCAGGACGCCGGATGATTCCAGCATGTCGAAATGCATATCGAGAAATTTCCCGTCTTCACGGGCGGCGAGCGCCATTTCGGCAGCGTAGCCGGATTCTTCCTTGAGGATTGGCAGCTCGCGGAAAACGACTTTCACAGCAGCGTCTTTCTCGACCATCTCTTTGACAAGACCGGCCGCGCGTTTGCAGTAGCCGCAATGATAATCATAGAGTTCGATCACTGCGACCTTCGCCGCTGAAGGATTCTTGCCCGCGATAAAACTGGTGCTCGGGTCGAGCAGCATGGGCAGGCTGGCGGCGGCTTCAGTTTTGGCGCGATCGATCTCCGCCATACGCTGTTTGACGCTATAGGCGTTGACGGCTTCGATGATGACTTCAGGATTCTCCATCAGGTAAGCCCGCACCAGCATGCCGATCTCGTCTTCCTGCAGATCGGAAAAAGAGGTTTTGGGTTTTTCGACAGGGGCGGTTGAAACGGCTTGCTCGCCATCCGGTTGTGCATTTGAGTAGCTGACGGCCAGCGCGCCAAGCGCGAGCGCTCCGGCGAGGGCGGCGCCAGTGGCGATCTTGTGTTGCGGCATGCTCTCAATACTCCTTGCTGCAGCGCCATCCCCTGGCGCGCTTTTGTTTATGACTGTCGGATTACTGTGCGCCGCCGTCAATAATAATCGGGTCGGGCACGTCGGGCGTTTTCTTTTCCTGTGGCGCAGGCGGTTCCGGCCGGGTTTCGGGAATCGCCGATGGCAGCGGCGGCGCGCCTTCTGCAGGCTGCGTCGCCAGAATAATGTCCATGGCCTTGCGCCATTCCGCGGTGCCGCGCTGAAGGCCGGGCAGGGCGCGCCGGGCGAAACTGTTGGCGTCCGGCATGGCGCCGCTATGGAAGCGGGACTCGGCTGTTGCGAGATTGGCTTTCGCGGTTTCGCCTTGCTCGGAATATGCGCGTGCAAGTTCATACCAGGCAAACGTGTTGTCCGGTTCGAGGAGGGTGGCGCGTTTCAGTTCGCCTTCCGCTTCCTTGATCAGCGCCGGTTCGCCGCTGGAGAGCAGCGACCGCGCGAGCGCAATGCGCATCAGGGCGTTGTTGGGAAGCAGTTCGACCGAACGCCTGTTCGGCTCGATGCTCTCTGACGTCTGACCGTATTCAAAAAGGATCTGTCCCTCCAGTTCATGGAAATAGGGATAGTCCGGATGCGCTTCGGTCAGGCTGCGAATTTCTTTCAGTGCCCGGTCAATCTCGGAGTTGCGGTAGAACGCGACGGCGCGCGCATATCGTGCGGGGTCCGACTGGTCAGACAACGGATAATCGCGCAACGTTTCATGCGGCGTATGGAGGAAGCCCTTGATCTTCGCCTGGATCAGCCGGAGGCGGCGGATCTCTTCCGGACTGTCCTGCTTTTCAAAATGGGGAGACGCCATCGCTCTTTGCTGCAGCGCTGAAAACCGCTCATTGGCGAGCGGGTGGGACTGCAGATATGGGTTTGCGCGCTGGCCGGTGATGATCTGGTAGTTGCGCATCCGGCTCCAGATTTCCATGGCGCCTTTGGTCGAATGTCCGATGCGGTCGAGATAGGTAATCGAAGACTGGTCGGCGGTGGCTTCCTGACTGCGGCTGTAAACGAGAAAGTCCGCCATGGCGACATTCTGACCAAGGCCCAGCAGCCCCATGCCGGCTTCCGGCGCCCCGGCGGCGATCGCGCCAGCGGCGAGCAGCAGCCCGAGGATCATTGGGCGGCTTGCATTCGCCATGGCTTCGGCAGTGCGCGCAGAATGGTTCCCGGCAAGGTGGCCGGCTTCGTGCGCGATCACGCCCTCAACCTCGTTCGGCGTTTTGGCGAAGGTGAACAGGCCGGTGTTGACGCCCATATACCGCCCGCCCGCGAAAGCGTTGAAGGTCGGGTCGTTGACGATCAGGATCTTGATGGAATTGGGATTGAGGCCGGCGGCCGAAAAAATCGGTCTTGAATAATCGTCGAGAAAGGATTCGATTTCAGCATCGCGCAGGATCGAAATACTCTGCGCGCTGGCGCTGATCGGCGCCGCCGCTGTCGCAAGCGCCGCCGCCACAACGATTAACTTCTTTATCCGCTGCGCTAACCTGCCGGAACTCATGCCAATACCCTTCGTCCCCCCAATTCGGATGCGCCCCTGAACATAGACGCCCATTGCGGCGATTTCGAGATGCGGCGCCCGAAGGCGCCGCAAATGTGAGGCCGTATCCAGGCTAAATGGCCTGCTCAGGCGTTGCTGTTCCGGCTCCACCAGCCCTTTTTGCGGGGCTTATCGACCACCGGCTGCGGCGCATCGGCGGGATCTTCCACGTCCTGAACGGGACCGGATTTTTCACCGCCCTGATCGGCGTGCGTCTCCGTGTGGTCCGGCCGATCAGCGGTCTCGTGGTTTACGGCGCCATTGCCATTATGAGCTTGTTCCGGTTGCGGCGCTGGGCGCTCGGAGTCAGAGATTGCAGGCTGTTCGGATGCATCCGGTTGTGCGCTCGAAGTTTCCTCGGACGCCTGTCCTGTTGCATCTTTCGCCTGCTGATCATCGGAGCCATCTTCGCGATTACGGCGATTGCGGCGGCCGCCTCTGCGTCCGCGGCGCCGGCGTTTGCGGGCCTGCTCGTCTTCGGAATCATCGGCGCGACTTTCGCCGCCGGCGCTTTGTTCCTTCGCCGGACGGTCGTCGCCGTCGCCGGCATCTTCCTCACCAGATGATGCACGCGCTTCGCTGTCCGCAGGCTGATCGGACTGGCCGCGCGGGCCATCCTTGCGGCGCCGGCGGCGGCGGCGCTTTTTGCGATCGCCGCCATCGCGCGCTTCGGCGTCCCCTTCGTCGGCGGTTTCGATTGGCTCAGGCGCCTCTTCGAGATCGACCAGCTCGGTCTGGTCCGCGCGAATAATCTGCGCAGCATCCGTCCGCTCTCTTGGAACGCCCGATTTCTCCAGCGCATAATCGTCGCCAGTGCGGTCGGTGTCCGGTATGAGCTGGATGGTGACTCCGTTGGAATCTTCAATGCGTTTCAGCCAGTCGCGATGATGGTTAAGCACATAGACAGTGACGTCTAGCGAGGCGTGTACGGACAGGACGCCAACCTTGCCGGAAACGGCTTCGCCTTCCACAGCGCGGAGAATCCGCAGCGCCGCCATTTCAGCCGAGCGGATGACGCCCGCACCGAGACAGGTCGGGCAGGCTTGGGTCGTGCCGTCGACAATGCCCGAGCGTCGGCGCTGGCGCGACATTTCCAGAAGGCCGAAATTGGAGATACGGCCAAGCTGGATCCGCGCGCGGTCATGCTTGATGGCGTCTTTCAACGCCTTTTCAACCTTGCGGTTGTTCTTCATCTCTTCCATGTCGATGAAGTCGAGCACGATCAGGCCGGCAAGGTCGCGCAAGCGGAACTGGCGCGCAGCTTCATGAGCCGCTTCAATGTTGGTCTTGAGCGCGGTCTGCTCGATGTTGCGCTCGCGGGTGGAGCGCCCAGAGTTTACGTCGATCGCAATCAGCGCTTCGGTCTGGTGGATAACGATGTACCCGCCGGATTTCAGCCGCACCGTCGGTTGATACATCCCGTCCAGTTGCGCCTCGACGCCATGCTTCAAAAAGATCGGCGCATTGCCTTTATAAGGCTGCACGAACTTCGCATGGCTCGGCATGAGCATTTTCATAAAGTCTTTGGCTTCGCGATAGCCCGCGTCGCCTTCGACCTGCACTTCGCCGATGTCTTTGTCGTAGAGATCGCGGATCGCTCGTTTGATCAGGCTCGCTTCCTCGTAAATGAGGCATGGCGCGATCGACTTGAGCGTCAGGCTGCGAATGTTTTCCCACAAACGCAGCAGGTAGTCATAGTCGCGCTTGATTTCGACTTTCGTGCGCTTGGCGCCGGCGGTGCGAATGATCAGCCCCATGCCCTGCGGCACGTCGAGACTGTCGACAACCCGGCGCAGGCGCTTGCGGTCGGTTGAGTGCGGAATCTTGCGGGAGATGCCGCCGCCGCGGGCTGTGTTCGGCATCAGCACGCAGTAACGGCCGGCGAGCGACATATAGGTGGTCAGCGCCGCGCCTTTGTTGCCGCGCTCTTCTTTCACCACCTGGATCAACAGAATCTGGCGGCGCTTGATGACTTCCTGAATCTTGTAGTTGCGAAGCAGGTTGGAGCGTTTGCGCTTGGCGTCCTTGTAGCGCTCAAACAGCATTTCGCGTTCTTTGCCGGTCGGGCGCTGGCGGGATGGCGCGAGGCCTTCCTCGTCATCCTCACCCTCATCATCGTTGTCGCTGTCCGCGTCTTCATCGGCGACAGAGGCGCTATCTTCTTCCGCTTCTGCGGCGAGCGTTTCGTCGCCGTCCTGGTCCTCGACGGCGTCGTCGTCCGTTGTTTCGGTCGAATCGCTGCCTTCATCATCGCCGGAATCGAGTTTGACCGGCGCGTCTTCATCTTCCTCGCCGTCCTGTTCTTCCTCGTCTTCGTCCTCGTCGTCCGCAGGATCGCCGCCGATCTCGTCTACCGGATCGTTATCATCCTCATCGCCGTTGGCGCTGTCAGAATCACCGCTCTCCTCGCTATCGTCGCTGGAATAGGGGCCCGCCTTGCGATCATCCTCGTCATCGTCATCGGACTCTGCGTCCTCAGGGGCGGCGGAAGCGGGTCGGCGGCTGGCGGCTTTGCGCTGACGCCTGCGGCGAGGCTTTACGTCCTCGTCGCCATGATCATGCACATGGCCTTCGTCGCCGTCATCATCCTCATCGTCGTGGTCGTCGTCGCCGCGCTGTGAAAGCTCAAGCTGCTCGGCGAGTTCGGCGACTTCCTGTTCGGCGGCCTGAAGGGCGCGGCGATCAGAGACGGGGATCTGGTAATAATCCGGATGAATTTCGCTGAAGGCGAGAAAGCCATGGCGATTGCCGCCATATTCAACGAAGGCCGCCTGTAGCGAGGGTTCGACGCGCGTTACGCGCGCCAGATAGATATTGCCTCTAAGCGGCTTGCGGGTGGCGGATTCGAAGTCGAAGTCTTCGACCTTGCCATTGTCGAGCAACGCCACGCGCACCTCTTCTGGGTGGGCCGCGTCGATCAGCATCTTTTTTGTCATTGTGTTGGGCTCCGCAATGCGCGGGCAGGCCCGGCGCATTGGCTGTGTTGGATCGCCGGAACAGGACCGCGCGCACAGCTCCGCGCGCCAGACAGGTCATCTGTCTTGCGGCGTCGGCTGTTATTTGGGCGGTCACTGTCATCAGCGAAAGCTGTTTTTCCTTGCCGGTTTTACCCGGCGGTTCTTTTTCGTTGGCGCTTGGCGCCATTTTTTGGCGCATCCGCGCCTGTACTGGTGGCGTTGTTGCGCCGGGTCTTTGCTCCCCGCGCCGCCGGAAAGTCCGGAATCGCGGGCCGGCGGGTGGAGCTGCCGGCATTAAGTTTCTGGAAAGGCTCGATTTTCTCGCCTCATCCCGAAAAATTCTCTGTGATGCGCGGGGTTTTGGTCTCCCTTTGCCCGTTTCCATAAATGGGCGTTTCGCGCCGTAACATCAACTGCCTGCGGTTTGGCTGATGGTGCAGCGGCGCGCAAGCAGAGATTGACCATGCATGAGTGCGGGGAAAAAGAAAACCCGTGGTTAACGCCGACTCAGTGTTGCATGCAAAAGAGCGGCAATGCTTAACGGGGCGTTAACGCTGGCGAATTCAATATGCCCAGCGTAATAAGCCAACACCCTGCCATGTCGGGGTTCGGGGCGCATTGTCGGATTGCTGCTGAGCGGCGCTAGGTCTGCGCCGCCCGGACGCGTATGGATGGGCAGGAATGGCCGGAGTTTGCAAGTTTAAACAATGGTTTACAGCGCCTTTGGCGGCGCTGACGATGGCCGCCCTTTGGCTGCCGGGCGCGGCGGGCGCATCCGAACTTTTGGATGTCAGATTCGGTCCTGGCGCTGATTCGACCCGAATCGTTTTCGACCTTCAGGGCGCGCCGGAATTTCAGGTATCGGGCGATGGCGAGGGGGCGGGGCGAATTTTCGTCCAGTTTGACGCCTTGGATGGCGCCTTGGCGGCCAAGGCAGGGAAAGGTCATGTCGCCGGCATAGATTTCACCCGTTCCGGCAAAAATGGCGCCCGCGCTGCGCTGACGCTGAAAAAAACCGCCAAAATCAAGGAAGTTTTCCTGCTTGAGCCCGGCGGCGGTGTCGCCAAGCACCGCCTCGTGGTCGATCTGGTGACGTCGGATAAAGCCGCGTTTCTCGCCAGCCTGCCGAGCCAGTATGGCGATCTGACCGCCGTGATCGAGCAGGTGACGAGCGATGCCGGGGCCGGCCAACAAGCGACGCCGCCGCAAACGGCCAGCGTCACCATTCCCGTCGCGCCAGCCCAGCAGGAAGATCAGGCGGCGCCGGCGGAAAGACATACAATTGTCATCGACGCCGGCCATGGCGGCCGCGATCCGGGATCGCAGGGCCAGCGCGGGACGCTCGAAAAAACGGTGACCATGGCCGCCGCGCTTGAGCTTGAGGAAATCTTAAAACGCAGCGGGCGGTACAATGTGGTGCTGACGCGCGAGTCCGATGACGATTCCCGCATTCTCCGGGATCAGCGCGATGAGCTGGCGCGGCGCGAAACGCTTGCGCGCGCGGCGCGAGCCGATCTCTTTATTTCGCTTCACGCTGACGCCATCGCCGAAAGCCAGGTGCGCGGCGCTTCGGTTTACACGCTGTCGGAAGCGGGGACTGCCCGCTCGGTCGATCTTGCAAAATCGCAGGGCAATTACACCGCGTATAATGTCAACCTGTCGGACTACGCAGACATCAAGAATATCCTGCTTGATAAAGCTCAGGATAAAACCATGACCCAGTCGTCGATGTTTGCCGAATTGCTGATCGAGAAATTGAGCGACAAGACGCCGATGCTGAACCGGTCGCATCGCCAGGGCGATCTGCGCGTGCTGCTGGCTGCGGATGTGCCGACAGTGCTGTTGGAAATGGCGTTTATTTCCAACGCAAAGGACGAGTCCAATCTGGTCTCGCCGGTCTGGCGCAAGCGGGCCATGGGCGCGGTGGCGGAATCGATCGACGCCTATTTCGATTCGAAAGGTCCCCAGCGCCAGGCGCGCCTCGCGCCGGCGGCCGGCAACTGATACGCAGCCCGCGCCTTTCGGCGTCCGCCAGTGCGCTTGCGGACGGTCTGGGGTAGCTAAATCTTACGAAAATAAGGGTTTTCAGCCGCTCTTGCGCCTCGCTGCCGTCCAAATTATGCGGTAGAAGACGAAAGTCCGGCGCGCCTTGGCGGTGGGGCGGGAAGGTTCAGAAAGGTCGCACCAGATCGACGTGATGGCGTGTATCGCCGTCATTGCGGGTGCGGCAGGAAACAAGCGTAAAGACGAATGACCGATCACAGAGACGACGAGCACGAAAAAAAGCCGGCGGCTGGCGATGAACGTCTGGTTTTCGGCGATGGCCCCATCGATGCGGATGACGACGATACGGATTTGTCCGCCGCGCCGCGCGATGAAGACGAGCCCATCGAAAACGACATGTTCGCCGCCAAGCGCGACCGCAGCGCTCAAGACGATGACGACGCGTTCTTTGACGATGCGCCCGAAGAGGAGCTCCGGCCGGCGCGCAAGGATTCTGGCGCGCGTGTTTATGACGATGAGCCGGAAGAAGTCATTCTCGGCGAAGAAGACGAAGTTGACTCAGCACTGGCTGAACCGCTGGCGGCGCCGAAACGGCGCGAAGCGCCAGCAGCCGCGCCAGTGTCCGGGTCGGGGCGTTCTGGGGACGGATGGATAAGCTCTATGTTCAAGTTTGTCGGCATGGCGTTTGCCGCCGGCGCCATCGGATTGATCGGCGTCGCCGGATTTGCGGCCTGGTATCTCAATGAGTTGAATAAAGACCTGCCGGCTTATGAGCAGCTCGCTGAGTACGCGCCGCCGGTGACCACCCGTGTGTATGGCGGCGACGGTTCTCTCGTTGCTGAGTTTGCCCGCGAACGGCGCCTTTTCGTACCGATTGAAGCGATCCCGGCTCATGTGAAACAGGCGTTCGTTTCCGCAGAGGATCAGTCTTTCTACGAACATTCCGGCATTGATTTTCGAGGGCTTGTGCGCGCGCAGCTTTCGAATATCGGCAATGTCCTGCAAGGGCGCCGCCTTGAAGGCGGATCAACCATCACGCAGCAGGTCGCGAAAAACTTTCTGCTGACCAGCGAGCAAAGGGTCGAACGCAAATTGCGGGAGATGCTGATTGCGCGGAAGATGGAGCGGACCTTCACCAAGGATCACATCCTTGAGCTCTATCTGAATGAAATTTATCTCGGCAACCGTTCCTATGGCGTCGCCGCCGCTGCATTGAATTATTTCGACAAGTCGCTTGGCGAACTGACGATAGCAGAAGCGTCTTATCTCGCCGCGATCACCAAGGGCCCGAGCAACTATCACCCCATAGACCATGAAGCGCGCGCGGTGGAACGACGCAATTATGTGATCGGACGCCTCGCAGCGGACGGACACATCACGCCGGAAGAGGCGGCGGAAGCCGAAGCTCAACCGCTTGGCGCTGTCATCGCCCCGCCGCTTGGCGCGCGCGACTGGACCATGGAATATTTTGCGGAAGAAGTCCGAAAGCAGATCGTCGAACTCTATGGTGTTGAAGCGCTCTATGATGGCGGTCTCGCCGTCAGGACGTCTGTCGATCCGCATCTGCAGGCGACGGCGGGCGAAGTGCTCCGCCGCTGGCTTGTCACCTATGATCAGCGTCACGGATGGCGCGGAGCGATCGACGCCATGGACGTTCCCGGCGAGTGGGCGGAGCCCTTCGGCGCGCGCGTTGATGAACTGAAGAACGCCAGAAAGCTTTCCGACGATATGGCGCCGTGGCGGCCGGCGCTTGTGCTGTCATCGAATGCTTCTGCGGCGGAGATCGGTTTCCCTGACGGGGAAAAGGCGATGATACCGCTCGATTTGCTGCGCTGGGCGCGGCCTTATGTTTCCGCAAACGATCTCGGTCCGGAAGTGACCTCTGTGTCTTCGGTGCTGAAAGCGGGGGACATTGTCTATGTAGAGAAATATGACCAGCCGACGCTGCCGAAACCAGAAGGCGCGCCGGAAGATGCGGCGGCGAAACCTACTCCGGAAAACGCCTATGCGCTGCGTCAGGCGCCGGCGGTGAATGGCGGCCTGATCGCCATCGATCCGCATACGGGTCGCGTGCTGGCCATGGTTGGCGGTTTCTCGTTCCAGATGTCTGAGTTCAACCGCGCCATTCAGGCCGAGCGTCAGCCGGGTTCGACCTTCAAACCCTTCGTTTATTCCGTCGCACTCGACAGCGGCTATACGCCGTCTTCGATCGTCCTGGATGCGCCGTTCGTCGCGCCAAGCCTCGATAGCTGGTACAAGCCCGGCAACTATATCGAAGGCCGCCATTACGGGCCGTCGACCTTGCGGCTGGGCATCGAGCAGTCTCGTAACACCATGACCGCGCGGTTGGCGCAGGATCTCGGCATTGGCCGGATCGTCGATTATGTGGCGCGGTTTAAACTTTCCGATAATCTGCCGAGAGAGCTGGCGATTTCGCTGGGCTCCGGTGAAACGACGCTGATGCGCATCACCGCCGCTTATTCGGTGTTCGTCAATGGCGGCAAAAGCGTCGAGCCGATGCTGATCGACCGCATTCAGGATCGCACCGGAAAAACGATTTACAAGCGCGATGAGCGCGAATGCACTGCATGCAATGCGGAGGTTTGGTCCGGCCAGAGCGAGCCGCAACTCGCGGACTTGCGGGAACAGGTGATGGACCCGCGCACCGCCTACCAGATTACGTCGATCCTTGAAGGCGTGGTCATCCGGGGCACGGCGGCGCGCACGGTTGGCGGCGCCACCGATAAACCGCTTGCGGGCAAGACCGGCACCACCAACGATTACAAGGATGCATGGTTTGTCGGCTTTTCGCCAGATGTTGCAGCGGGCGTTTATGTCGGGTTCGACATGCCGCAAACACTGGGGCAGGGCGAAGCGGGCGGCACGGTTGCTGCGCCGGTTTTCGCCGACTTTATGAATGAAGCGCTGAAAGATCGCGCCGGAATTCCGTTCCGCGTGCCTTCAGGGGTTCGGCTCGTTCGCGTCAATGCGCGCACGGGCAAGCCGGCCGGGGCCGGCGACACCAATGTCATTCTCGAAGCGTTCAAGGCTGAAGACGATCCGAACGCCAGCCGCGTTCTTGATGATGATTATACGCTCGATCCGCTCAGCGCGGCGCCAGCGAGTGAAGACAACGAAGAGAACATCAACGGTCTTTACTAACGGCCCGGTGCTTATCATATAGGCAGATCGAGGCGCGTCGCCGTCCCGAGTGCAAAAATAAACAAGGCGGGAGCTTAAAATGCGCGCGGAAATTGAAGCGCTCACCTCTGAAATCAAGCAGTCGCTGGAACTGCTGAGGAGGCGTCTTTGACTGGGACAAATCCGAAAAAGAACTCGCTGAGCTGAACGCCAGAGCCGAAGACCCGCAGCTTTGGGACAAGCCTGAGGAAGCGCAGGCGCTGATGCAGAAACGCATGGCGCTCGAGACCCAGATGAATGCGGTCAGCGCCATGCAATCGGAACTCGACGATCTGACCGGCCTCGCCGAAATGGCGTGGGAGGAAGACGACGATGCGAGCCTCGACGAAGCGCAGGCGATGTTCGCTGCCTTACGTGACCGCGCCGGCAAGGCGGAAATCGAGGCCCTGTTGTCGGGCGAAGCGGACGGCAATGATTGTTTCGTTGAAATCCACCCCGGCGCCGGCGGCACAGAGTCAAACGACTGGGCGTCGATGTTGCTGCGCATGTATGTGCGCTGGGCGGGAAAGTCCGGTTACAAAGTCGATGTGATCGAACAACAGCCCGGTGAAGAAGCAGGGATCAAATCAGCGACGATCCAGGTCAAAGGGCATAACGCCTATGGCTGGCTGAAGACCGAATCCGGCGTGCATCGCCTGGTGCGGATTTCGCCCTATGACTCAAATGCGCGGCGGCATACCTCGTTTGCCTCCGTGTGGGTGTTTCCCGTGGTCGACGACAGGATCGACATCGAGATCAATGAAAGCGATTGCCGCGTCGATACGTTCCGCGCATCCGGCGCTGGCGGCCAGCATGTGAACACGACCGACAGCGCGGTGCGCATCACCCACAATCCCACCGGCATCGTCGTGCAGTGTCAGAACGAACGCTCTCAGCACAAGAACCGCGCAACCGCATGGAACATGTTGCGCGCGCGTCTATACGAGCTTGAACTGCAAAAGCGGGAAGAGGCGGCTGCGGCGACCGCAGCGTCCAAGACCGATATCGGTTGGGGCCATCAGATCCGCTCTTACGTTTTGCAGCCCTATCAGCTGGTCAAGGATACGCGCACGGCGGTGGAGCACACAGATCCCGACGCGGTGCTTGACGGCGATATTGACGGCTTTATGAGCGCAGCTCTGGCGCAGCGCGTTGGCGGCGCCGATCAATAACCGCATCGGCGGGCCGGATTTGTCGATTTTGACGCTGGTGCGCCGCAGCAAAACAGCTGTTTCACTCCCGGAACGGTCTTTGCGCGTGCTCCAATTCTTAACAATCGGTTAAAATCGTGATAAATATTAACGACGATTTCCGTTGACGGAAACCCGTTTTTGACGTTCGATACTCCTTGTAGGTACTAATACATTCTTTGTACCGACAATCTCCGGGTGCAACGCAAATGGGAGAAATATTACAGACGCAAATCTGAATACGGATCATGAATCCCGGACCACGCAACAGAACACACTCAGCAACATGCAAGTCTGGTTAGCTGGCTAGGGATAAATGAAAAGGGCGCGCCCGCAGCACAGCGGACGCGCCTTTTCTTGTTTGCGGCAACCTATTTCCGGTAGTTGAGCGGCGGATCGCGATCTCCCAACAGGGAGGTATATTTGTAATTGTCGCCCCGCGCCTCATCGAATTCTATGCGCGCCTGTTCCCGTAATTCAGGGTTTTCATAAAGTTCGATGGCGGCAAGCGTCATGGCTTTTGCGGCGACTTGCGCTCCCTTAAATCCGATCGACATGCCGCTTGCGGCGACCGCCTGCCATGAATGCGCGGACGTTCCCGGCGCCCATGTCGCGGTTCTGACGCCAACCGTCGGCGTGGCGTAGGAAACATCGCCGACATCGGTGGAGCCATATCCTAAGGAACGGGAATAAGGCTGAATTTCAGCCGCGCTTTCGAGCGAATTGTCGGGATCGTCGAAACTCTCTCGGATTTCCTCCGCGAATTTTGTTTCCGCAGCGTTGTATTGAACGCCGCCGACCTCGCGCAGTTTATCGTCCATCATTTTCGCCAGCGTTTCATTCACCAGCAGCGGGTTGTTGCCGTGAATAACTTCCCATTCGACCTTGGTGCCGGTGCCGAGCGCCGCGCCGCGCGCTGCGTCTTCAACCCGCGCCCAGATATCCTCCACGCCTTTCGCGGAAGGATGGCGAACATAATAAAACACTTCGGCGAAATCAGGCACCACATTCGGCGCCGAACCGCCTTCGGTGATGACGTAGTGAATGCGTGAATCCTGCGGCACATGCTCGCGCATCATGTTGATCATCATGTTGAACGCTTCGACGCCATCGAGCGCTGACCGCGCGCGGTGCGGCGCCCCGGCGGCATGTGCCGATACGCCCTTAAACCGGAATTTGGCCGAGCGGTTGGCGAGGCTGGTGCGCGCGGCGGCTGAGTTTTCGTCATCGGCATGCCAGTGCAAGGCGATATCGACATCGTCGAACAATCCTGCGCGCACCATATAGACCTTGCCACTGCCGCCTTCTTCGGCGGGCGTGCCATAGAGGCGGATGCGGCCGGGCGTGCCTGTTTCCTCCAGCCACTCCTTGATGGCGATCGCTGCGGTCATGGAGCCGGCGCCGAAGAGATTATGTCCGCAGGCGTGTCCTGCGCCTTTGCCGTCAACCGGCGCGCGCGTGGCCGCGTCATCCTGATTGATGCCGGGCAGGGCGTCGTATTCCGCCAGAATCGCGATAACCGGACCGCCCGATCCATACTCGGCGATGAATGCGGTCGGAATGTCTGCAACGCCTTTTTCAATGGCGAATCCGGCCGCGCTCAATTTGCTTTGCAACAGCCCGCTGGAATTTTCTTCCTGATAGCCGACCTCAGCCCATTCCCAGAGTTGCCGGGCGACCAAGGCGGTCTCCTCATAACGCGCGTCGATGCCGGAAAGGATTTCAGCGTCGTCAGCAGCGGCTGGCGTGATCAGATGCGCCATGGTGATTGCGCCCGCAAGAAGGAATGATTTCATTTTGCCCTCGCATATGATGTTTTATATGTGTTTTTTTTGCCATAGACCGCGCGGTCAGGATAGCCATTGACACTGAAATCGGCGCCGCGCTGTCGCCTGCATTTGCGTGCGCAACAAAATCCGGTCAACATTCTCTCTGTCGTTTCGTGAAAGGGCGCGAGAATGAAATTGATTGTGTCTCTGTTTATCCTGGCGTGCGCCTTGATGGCGCCGGCGAGAGCGGGCGAACCGCCTGCGGGCGCCGGGATATATGACAAGCTGGTCGGGCTGTTCGAGGAGTTTCTGGATTACAAAGCGCCGTCTGCGTGGAATGCGAATTTCAATAATCCCGATGCGCCTGATCACGGCCTGATCGATTATTCAAAACCGGCCATTAAAGAGCGCGAGCGTCAACTGGCGTCGCTCCGGGCGCGGCTCGACGATATGAATGTAGCGGCCTGGCCAGTCGATCAGCAGGCAGAGTATCTGGCCATCCGGTCCGAGTTTGACGCACAGGCGTTCCGGCTGAAAGTCTCGCGGCCATGGGCGCGCGATCCCGGGTTTTATGCAGATCAGCTATTGCGGTTCACATTTACGGAACTTCCCGTTGAAGGTGAGAAACGGGAAGTGTTTGAACGCCAGCTTGGCGCCGTTCCGGCGATCGTCGCGGCGGCGAAAAACAATCTTGACGATGTCGCAACCGATTACGCCAAACTCGCGATCCATAATTTAACCACATCCGATGGCGTTGGGCATGGCCACCCCTATCGGGCGTCGCCGCCCGCGGGCGTCATCGGCTGGTATGAGGATCTGCTCGCGCGCGCGAAAGAACAGCAGGCGGACCTGGTTCCGGCGGTTGAGGCGGCGCGCAATGCATCTATCGAGTATCGCGACTGGCTCATCGAGAACATGCCGTCCTTCACCGCCGCCGCCGGCGTCGGCGCCGACCAATATGACTGGTATCTCAAACATGCGAAGCTTCTGCCCTATACGGGCGACGAGCTTGTCCTGCTTGGCAATCAGGAATGGGACCGGCTGTTTTCGTTTTATACGCTGGCGCGGCATCGCAATCGCGACTTGCCGGAATTGAAACCGGCAACAACTGCACAGGAATATAAAAAGCGCATTGCCGGCGTCGACAAGAACATACGCAGATTTCTGGAGCGGGAGGAGATTATCACCATCCCGTCTTACGTGGGCGAGCTCGATACGAATGCGCCCTTTATAGAGCGGCCGGATGGCCTTAACTTCTGGGAGGCGGTGCAGTTCCGCGACCCGCACCCCGATCATCTCCATGCAGTGATTCCCGGTCACCGGTACGATGGGCTGGTTGAAGACAACAACGCGCACCCAATCCGCAGCCGCATCAGCAATGGCGTCCGCGCCGAAGGCTGGGGCGTTTATCTGGAAGAAGCAATGATGCAGGCGGGGCTTCTGGAGGATTACCCGCGCGTCGACGAGCTGATCTATCTGTTCGGGATATTCCGCGCCGCGCGCGTTCCCGCAGATGTCGACATGCAGCGCAATGAGATGACAGTGAAGGAAGCGGTCGATTTTATGCGCGCCAAGACGCCGTGGCTGGACGAGAATGTGGCGCGCGTCGATGCGGAGATATATTTGCGGCGTCCGCCGGGTTACGGCGTCGGATACACGATCGGCAATTTGCAGATGCGCGAATTGCTGGCCGATCGGTCAAATCAGCTTGGCGAGGACTTCAATCTCAAGGAGTTTCACGATGCGTTTATGGCGGCTGGGCGTTTGCCGATTTCGCTGATCCGCTGGCAGATGACGGGGATCGACGATGAGGTCGTTGATTTCTGGAACGTCGAACCGATGCCTCAGTAACGGCGGCTCAACAGACAGCGGCGGCGCCCGGGGAGAGCGCCGCCGCGTCGGCAGCATATGGGTGGCAATGCGCTGCCGTCGGCGGCCGGGGCGAACTAGCCGCCGAACTTGAGTTCAAGGTTGATCCCAAGGCTTTCCGCATTGGAGTCGCTGAAGTCGTAATGCGTGTAGTCTGCGCGCAAGGCGAGAGACTCGGTGATATCGTAGGAAGCGGAGGCGCCGAAGGCGAGGCCGTCATCAGAACCGCCAAACGTCAGCTCGTTTCCGCCAAGCGTCGCCACCGTCGAATCGATTTCCGCGAAGGCGTAGCCTGCGCGAGCCGAGACATCGAAGCGATCGCTGACCGGAAGGATGAAGCGGCCGTATCCGCCGACCATGTAATCGAGGCCAAGATCGCCCGGCCCGGCGATGACATCATCGAAGTCGGAGTCACTATTGTCGTCGAAATCGAGATCGTCTTCGCTGCCGTTGAAGTCAAATCCGCCATCGTCAATGCCGAAGGTGATGTCGCCTTCAACAGCGAAAAAGCGCGCGAATTGCCAGCCGCCGCGGGCGGTCAAACCATGGATGTCTGCACTGCCGCCCAATTCCTCGTCAAAGTCGAGATAATTATATCCGGCGGAGACATAAGGACCGTTTGCTTCTTCGGGGCCGCTGTACTCTTGCGCATGCGCAGCGCCAGCGGCCATGCCGCCGAGTGATAAAGCAGCGGCAATCGCGAATTTCTTGTTCATGTTGAACTCCTGTCAAACTCATTACTGGGTGGTGAGGATTGAACAGGCGCATTCAGGTTCGGTTCCCGGCGGAACCGCTGCTGTGGTCACAAAGTAGAGAATGTGAAGGCAGTTTAATGTGTGGAGCCGCATAAGCCCGTGATCGGGCGCGATTGGGGTTTTCGCCGGTCTGCGTAAACCCTTACGCCACGCTCACTTGCGGCGCGGCTTCCGGCAAATCCTCGCCAAAAGCGCGTTGATAGAACTCAGCCACTGTCGGGCGTTCAAGCTCGTCGCATTTGTTAAGGAACGTCACGCGGAACGCATAGCCGATATTCTGGAAGATTTCGGCGTTCTGCGCCCAGGTGATGACCGTGCGCGGGCTCATCACCGTTGATATGTCGCCGGCGATAAACGCGTTGCGGGTCATGTCGGCGACGCGCACCATGGCGTCGATTGCTTGACGGCCTTCCTTGGAATCGTAAAGCGGAACTTTGGCGATGACGATCGCAGTTTCTTCGTCATGGGCGAGATAGTTGAGCGTCGTCACAATCGACCAGCGGTCCATCTGTCCCTGGTTGATCTGCTGCGTGCCGTGATAGAGGCCGGTGGTGTCGCCAAGGCCGATTGTATTGGTGGTTGAGAACAGCCGGAAATACGGGTTCGGCGTTAACACCTTGTTCTGGTCGAGCAGGGTGAGGCGGCCTTCTGCTTCCAGCACGCGTTGAATGACGAACATCACATCGGGCCGTCCGGCGTCATATTCGTCGAACACCAGCGCCACGGGTTTTTGAAACGCCCAGGGCAACATGCCTTCCTTGAACGCGGTCACCTGCACGCCGTTTTCAACGACGATGGCGTCTTTGCCGATCAGGTCGATGCGGCTGACATGGCTGTCGAGATTGACGCGGATGCACGGCCAGTTGAGCCGCGCGGCGACCTGTTCGATATGGGTCGACTTGCCGGTGCCGTGATAGCCCTGAACCATGACGCGGCGGTTGCGCGCAAAGCCGGCGAGAATCGCCATGGTGGTTTCCGGATCGAACCGGTAGGCGGGATCGACCGGCGGCACATAGGAATTGGGCTTGGAAAAGGCCGGGATTTCAATGTTGAGCGAAACGCCGAACACTTTTTTGGCGTCCACGGTCTTGTCAGGCTTTTCGAGAAACGTATCGTCGGTGATCACGGCCATGGTATTAAAAACGCTCTTTTCGTGCTGCGCTGCGGTCGGCGCGACCCTCGCGCGAAAGGCCCGCCATGACAAGAGTTTATGGCGCCGGAATTTGTCACAGAGGCGATGTCTGCGGGCTTACGAGGCCGGCGTGGTCAGTTTCATCAGCACCAGCCCGGCGACGATCAGCGCCGCCGCCACCAGCCGCCCCGGTCCGGCGGTTTCGCCCAGCATGACGATGCCGACGATGAACGCGCCGAGCGCGCCGATGCCGGTCCAGACCGTATAGGCCGTGCCCAGCGGCAAGGTTTTCATCGACACCGACAATAATCCGAAGCTGGCGAACATGGCGGCCGTCATGACCATCGTCGGAACCGGCTTGGTGAAGCCCACTGACAGTTTCATGGCGTATGCCCAGACGACTTCGAGCAGTCCGGCGGCGATTAAGATGATCCAAGCCACGAGCGGGCCCTCCGTTGAAAGAGCCGGGCCGTCCCGGACTTGAAGCCCAATATTGGGGGAGGACGTGGCCTCGCTTGAAGCGGATCGAAGCGGCTTTAGACGAAGCCGCCCTTTTTCATAATGGTGTGGGCTTTCACCACATCGCCAAGCTGCTGCTCGGCGCTGCGGTCGCCGCCGTTTGAATCCGGATGGAAACGCCGCACGAGTTCCGCATAGCGGCGGCGAATATCGCCGGAAGGCGCGTCATAGGGCAGGGCCATGGTGTCGAAGGCATTCACCTGCAGTTTGGTCAGGCGCTTGCCGCCGCGATGATGGCCGCGCGTCTCGGTCTGGATTTTCGCGTCCTTGGCCACGAGCCCGAAAGCGTCCTCCATATCGGCGGGACCGCGGGCATTGGCGGCGGCGCGGGCGCGGTCATTCTTGCCCATGGACCAGGTGGGGCGGTCGCCATATTGACTCTGCTGGCGGACTTTCTGGGCTTCCTCGTCGGAAAGGCCGTCAAAATAGTTCCAGCTTTTGTTGTGCTCGCGCGCATGTTCAAGGCACAGCCAGATTCGCTCGCGCGGCTCGCGCGGGCTTTTCGGAAGGCTGCACGCCGCCTTGCCGTTACACTCAGGCGCTGCGCAGGCCTGATCTCCAGGATCGGCCCACACAGCGGTCTTCTTTGCCTGCCGCCCCGGCGGTTTGACGCGAATATCGAAGCCCAGGCGCGGTTTGTAATTTTTCTCTACCATGGGCCTAATATGATGGCGGTTGCGGCTTGACACAATCTTGACGTCTGTGGCTGTTATGGTGTGTCTGGGGACATGCGGGTTTCAGATTCGATTCATCAAAAATTGACCAAGGCAATCGGGCCCGAAAAGCTCGATGTCATCGATGAATCGCATCTTCACGCCGGCCATGCCGGCGCGCGCGAGGGCGGTGAATCTCACTTCCGGCTGGTGATCGTGGCGGACGCCTTTGAAGGGCTTTCGCGGGTGGCGCGGCAGCGCCTGGTCAATAGCGTTCTCAAAGAGGAACTGGCCGGCCCGGTTCATGCGCTGGCGATGAAGACGCTGACCCCGGCCGAAGCCGCCGCTGCCGCAGACGCCGTTTCAGGCGACCGGTAAGCATCGAAGGGATTTTTGACGAATGGAAATTCCCGGCGCCCCGGCGACATATGCGTTGATCATCGCCAATCTGATCGCCAGCATTTACGGCCTTTCATTCGACCGGACTTTTGTCGGCGGTTTTGCTTTTAATGTCGGTGCGCTGGTCAACGCGAAGCAGCATTATCGTATTTTCACCTCATCATTCCTGCACGGAGATTATTTCCATCTCCTGTTCAACATGATGACGCTTTTCTACTTCGGGCCGGAAGTCGAGCGGATCTTGGGAACAGACGGATTTCTCGTTGTGTATTTCGGCGCGGTGCTCGCCAGCGGCATCGTCTCGTTTTATGTGAACCGCAACAATCTCGCCTATACGTCGCTTGGCGCATCGGATGGCGTGTCGGGCGTGCTGCTGGCGTTCTGTCTGTTTCATCCGCTCAGCCTTATGTATTTCATGTTCGTCCCGGTCGGCATCCCGGCGGTGCTGTTCGGCGTGATCTTCATACTGGTTTCCGCGAATATGATCGGCCGTTTCGGGGGGCGCACCGCCCATGAGGCCCATCTCGCAGGCGCGGTGGCGGGGATTGTGCTCGCCGTGCTGATGCGGCCGGACGCGATCACCCGATTTTTCGCCTGACGGTTGCAGAACCGGACCTTGCGGCATGCGTGGTTTCAAGGACTTGCGCCGCTGGTTGCCTGGGGCCGCTATTTGCGTGTTATAGTCCGGCGATAACTGTGGGGTAAGTAATGAGCAGGGGAAGACTTCCGGAAGGCGTTCCGTTTGACAATCTGTCCGGCTCTGTTCCGGCGGATGCAGCCAGTTTTGCTGTGAGCGCGCCCAGTAACAAGATTGCTTTTACAGCGCCGGACATGGCGACGCCGTCATTTCAAAAGCCTGCGACTACACCGCCCGCTTCGCCGTCAGCCATCGCAGAGACCTCCAGTCCGCGTTTTTCACGCGTCACCGTCGAAGTTGATGATGACGAGGAGGAGGACGATGACGATAGGGATAAACGAAACCAGAAATTTGGCGTCCTGCATGGGCCGCATGTATCGGCGCCCATCCTGATTCTGATCGCGATCGGGTTCCTGCTGGCGGCGCTCGCCGTCTATGTCGGGTCGCAAAATCAGGGGCCGGACCCCTTTTGCTCGCAGCAGCCGGAGTGGAACCAGTATAATTGCAGGCCGGACTGACTCTGACCGTTACGCACGGCGTGTTTTAGGCGGTGAAGAACCAGCTAGTTCGCTTGCAACGGAACATCGCCGCCAGCCGCCGGGCCAAGCGCTGACGTACTCGTCAATTCCGGTTCGCCATAGAGCGCCCTTGCGCCGGCAATATCGCCGGGCTGCAGCTCGTGAAACTCTTCGCCATAGATGAACGACATCACCTGTCCATAGGGGCTGGCGTGATTGAGGCCGATGGCGTGGCCGATCTCGTGGGTGAGCGTATATTTCAGATCCTGCGCCTCAGCGTTATGGCCAAAACCAATCTTCCAAGGCTTCGCCGCATTGAGGCAGACAAGTCCGCGTGTGATCACGCCCATCGAGCCATCCGCCGCAGGCGCGCTCCATTTGACATCCGCGAACGCCCAGCCGGCGCCGGAAAGGTCAGCGCCGATCAGGATATCGGCGGTTTCGGGCGTCGCGGCCTTTTCAAACCGCACGCCGGCGATCGCTTCCCAGGTTGCAAAGGCGGCCGCAGCGGCTTGTTTAAATGCGGGGTTTTCAATGCCGTTGGCGGTCAAGATCGGGCGCACCGGACCCATAGAGCGGCAGTTGCGCGCATCCTCGAATGCCGTGTTCCGGTCGATGAAAGCGTAGGTCATAGAGGCGCCTGCGCCATGGACCGGGTCGCCCCATTTGACGTTCATGCCGTCAAGCTTCAGCAGGCGATAGGCTGAATGGTCCTGCGCCATCAGCGCGGCGGGAAACAGGGCGCCGAAAGCGGCGAGCAAAGATAAAAAATTACGCAACCAATGAAACCTTTTAGCTGATGTGCAAGCCGGCGACGGGCGGAACCGGCGCGGCGACCGGATGACGCCGTTGGCGGCGGGTATTTCGCCTCAGCATTCATTACCAGTAGTTAATGATTGGTTTCCAGTCTGTCAATTGGCGGGTGAGGATTTAGAGCGCACCCCGAACCGGCGTGCGCAAACCGGCCTTTGCTGCGGGAAATGCAAAACAACCGTACACTGATTATAGCGCTTTAAGATTCTGCTGCTCATTTCTGATTGTACGTTTCATGCAACGTCGTTTCGTTAAATTGGGTGACAGAATGGTATAGTGAACTTCTCGTCACATCTGAAACAATGTTAACTGGCAATTCCGGCGAACGATGCAATGTTTCAAAACGCGGGGGCTGATGAGGAGCCAAGATCATGAACAAGTCATTTCTTTCCATTTGCACTGTCGCACTGCTTGCCGGAGCGGGCATGGTGCCGCTTGCTGCGCAGGAAGCCGAACCTTACACCCAGGAAAATCCGGCTGATACGATGGTCGAGAGCGATAGCTCTCAATATGTCGGCGCCAGCGTCTTTGATTCGACCGGACAGGAAGTCGGCATCGTTGAAGAAATCATTGTCGCTGCAGACGGCAGCGAAGAAGCCGTTGTGTCGGTCGGCGGATTCCTTGGCATCGGCGCCAAGCAAATCACGGTCGCAAAAACCTCGCTTGAAGCGAATGCGGAAGGCACAGGTTACACGATTGCAATGACCGCTGAAGAGATCGAAGCGGCGCCGGCCTATGAAAGCCCGGCTGCAGCCGAGCCTGAAACGCAGAACTAAGACGGCATCCCCGGCGACGGGTCGGACCCCGCGCCGGGCGCAGCTGCGGAACAGCGGACGTCATCCGGCGTCCGCTGTTCGTGTCTTCGAGACGCCTTTAAGGGCTAAACTTTTACGTCCGCCAGCGCGCCGCGTTCGCGCATGATCTTCTGATAGGCGAAGTTCACTTTCTGCGTGGCGAGAACCGCAGCCTTTGAAATTTCCTCATCAAGACCGAGCGAGGCGAACGTATCGGGGTGGACCGCTTTCATCCGCGCCTTGTAGGCGGAGCGGACTTCCTCGTTGCTGGCGTCCGGCTTGATGCGAAGCATGGCGTAAGCATCGAAAGCGCTTGCCGATTTGTCTTCGAGTTTATCTTCCGCCGAGAAATTTTCACCGTGGATTTTCGAGCGCGTATTTCCATCGCGTGCGGACTGCGCTTCGACGATTGTGGCGATCTGGGTCTTGGCGACGATCATGGTCTCGCCAGAGCTGAGCCGCACCGGGATGAACGCCCGCGAGTCATTCATCAGGTCAGAGGCACGTTCGCCGAGGCTGGTGAACACCGTTGCGGCAACCGGCGCCTGTCCGGTCGACAGGGTCAACAGCACGTGGATTTCGTTGCGATGACGGTAAGTTCGTTGCTTGCTGTCGAAAGTGCTCATCAAAGCCTCGTTTTCCGGGTGGGCCGGGTTAATCCGAGACTTGCAATGGCCTTGCCATTTTAAGGTTTTCGGCGCGTTAACCGTCCGAACCCGCTTTTTTCGCCGGGTCCGATTCCATCCAGACCATGGCGTAGCGTGCGGGAAAGGCCCAGGCGATCCCGGCGATCAGGAAATACCCCGCTTTGAGAAGCTGGTGATTGGGCACCAGTTCGCCGAGCGCCGCCGCTGCAAAGAAGTAGATCATCAGCAGCGGCAGGAAGGCGGCGAAGCCAATCAGTTTTTTAAGGCGGGGGCGCATTCGGGCGATATTCCGGTAAGGCGCGACGCGGGGTCGCGGGCGGGCAGGGCGTAAATATCCTAAAGGGGGGAGATGAATGCAAGCAACCAGCCTTCGCACGGGACCGCCGCGCCTGACGCCGCCAAAGCCTCGCGCCGGGTCGCGCTCTGGCTGTTCGTCATGTGCGGGCTGGTCGCGGCGATGGTGATTGTCGGCGGCGCGACGCGGCTGACCGATTCCGGACTCTCCATCGTTGAATGGCGCCCCGTCACGGGAGCGATCCCGCCCTTGAGCGAGGCCGACTGGCTCGCCGAGTTTGAAAAATACAAAACCATCCCCGAATATTCCGAAGTCAATTACGGCATGAGCCTTTCGGAGTTCAAACAGATCTACTGGTGGGAATGGGGACACCGACTGCTTGGCCGCGCGCTCGGCTTTGCGTTCCTGATCCCCTTCGCGTTTTTCGCAGCGACAAGGCAATTAACCCGCGGACTGTCGATCAAACTCGGCGGACTGTTCGTGCTCGGCGGGCTGCAGGGCGCGCTCGGCTGGTGGATGGTGTCGTCCGGCCTTGCGGACCGGATCGATGTCAGCCAGTACCGGCTGGCGGCGCATTTGTCGCTCGCCGTCCTGTTGTTCGGCTGCATGCTCTGGCTGGCGTTCGATCTCTGGCCGGTCCGGCGCGTTACAGCGCCGCGCAAATTGCGCCTTGGCGCATTCGCGCTTGCCGGCGGCGTCTTCTTGCAGATGATCCTCGGCGCCTTTGTGGCGGGGCTGCGGGCAGGGCGCACCTTCAACACCTGGCCGCTGATGGACGGCAAGTTTTTTCCGGACGGATATTTTCACGGGCGGGCAAGTTTCAATGATCTCTTCGAAACCATGGCGGCGGTGCAGTTCAACCACCGCATCGGCGCTTATCTGCTGGCGGCGGGCGCGCTCTGGTTTTATCTCGCGGCGCGCAAGACGGCGATGGCGCCGCGTGCGCGGCTCGTGCTTGCAGCTGTCGGATTTCAGATTGTGCTTGGCGTCTGGACCGTGCTCGCTGCGACGCCGATCTCTCTAGGGCTGGCGCATCAGGCTGGCGCGCTCCTTGTGTTTGGGGCGGCGCTCTATGCAGCACATGGGGTCAGCGCGGCGGCGCGATAATCGAAAAGCCGTCAAAGCTATATTCAAATGCGCCATCGGTTTCGATGTAATCGGCATCGCCGGCGGCAATCGCCTCGAACGCATCGCGCATAGCGACCAGATTCCGGCTGTCGGCAACCGGCACATTATGAGCAGTCATCAGTTGATCCACTTGCGGCGCCAGCGCCGCCAGCCGCGCTGCGGTCGTGCGGTAGGTTTCAAAATCAGAGCCCTCAAGATGGGTGTAGAGCGGCGCCAGATAAAACGTATCGCCGACAAACAGCCTGCGATTGGCGCGGTCGAGCAGGCATAACGCGTCCGGCGCGTGGCCCGGCGTCAGCAACACTTCGAGAGTGACGCCGCCCAGATCGATCACATCACCATCGGCGAGCGTTTGCGTCACCGCGTAAGGCTTCGTTTCATAGTTATCGGCGTTGACACCGTTGGGCATCGGCTTCCACACCCAGTCGCCGGAGACGAACTCGCGAACATCGGCGTTTGGCGCCCCGGCGGCGTGTTCGCGCGCAAACGCATTGTCAGGACCGGCAATGGCGTCAAACTGGAAATTCCCGCCAATGTGGTCGTAATGGCTGTGCGAATTCACCACGAATATATCGAGACCGGTGATTTTTGCCGCGACCGCGCGGATGTCGCCAATTCCAAGCCCTGTATCAAACAACAATGCCCGATCCGATCCGAGCACGAGAAACGAAATGACTTCCTCGAACTGGCCGGGCTCATAAATGGCGTAGAGGCCGTCGCCAATGCGATAAACTTCGAACCATGTCTCTTCGGGAAGGATCCTGTCGTATGCATCCCACTCAGGGCGGGGCAGCGCTTCATGCCAGGCGAGCGTCTCTGCGCCGCGGCCGACGATAGAGGAGTCTCGGGCGTCACCGCCTGAAGGATTGTTGCAGCCGGATAGAGCCAAGCCCAGCGCGGCGATTATCCAGCGTATCCTCATCAGTTGCGGCCCTTTCGAGGTGTGCGGCGGTTTACTCCGGATCAAAGTTGGTCGGGATGTTCAGCACATCATCATCCTGACGAGGCGCTGATCCTCGCGGCGACACCGGCTCGCCAACGGGAATGGACAGCGCATTTTTGAGGCTGCTTGTCGGCGCGATCCGGATCACCGGGCCGTCCGCGCCCTCAGCGACGCCAAAGGCGGCGACGCCATTGCGATAGAGCCCGCCAAGATTGCCGCCGGTGACGCCGAACGCTTCGGCGCCGTCAACGCCGGGGAGATCGTCCGTGGGCGAGACTTTCACGGCGCCGAGCGCCGCGCCGTCAGCGCTGTCGAACAGATGCACTACGCCGGTCGACAGATCCGCAATCACAAGCTGGCTGCTGAAAGCGGTCGCGTCGTCCTCGCTTGCCGAGGCGATGACGCCCAGTTCACTCTTGCCTGCCGGCGCACTGGCGAATGGTTTTGCAAAGGCGTCGGCGCCAGTGACTTTGTAAACATTCCCGCTGTCGTCCGCTGCGAACAGCGCGCCGTCCATGCCGACCGCGCAACTGGTCAGGTCATCCGGCGTTTCGATCACTGTCTCGCTCTCCACTGCGACGCCGCTGGGGCTGGCCGCCAGATTAAAGACCTGCACGGCGCCTTTCTGAACGACAAACAGCGACGGCGCGGGCGCTTCGGCGCTGCGGCCAAGACAGAACCCGCGCACCGCGCCGCGAATGACCGGACCTGCATCGAGCGGCAGGAAGGCGCGCGTGATGTTGTCCACCCCGTAAAACCTGAATGCATTTTCTTCAGCGTCCAGGAATGCAATGAAACCTGCCGAGGAAGGACCAAAGCCGAGATATCCGGCGGCGACCCCATCCGCATTGAACCCGTCGATGCGCGAGACTTCATTGCCGTCCTCCATGCTGTAGGCGATGACCGCGCCTGAGGTCGCGACGATCATGGTGCTGTTAAACGACAGCGTCGGGTGATCCCAGAACGCGATCCCCGTTGCGGCCGCCGGCAGGCCGGGAAGCTCGTCGCTCGCCGGGGCTTCCGCCACGGTCAGGACCGGCGCAGGCGCCGGCGCCGTAACTTCGGATTTGCGCTCGCAGGCGGCGAAGGCGATCAGGCTGGACAGGACAAGGGCGGTAAGGCGCATTCTATACTCCGTGGGCAGATTATTTGAAGTTGATCTCATTCAGCGTCGTCAGCTTGTTCCCGGCGTCATTCATGGGACCGATGCGGGGGGGGGGCGGCCCAGGAAACCTATGGGCTGACATCGCCTTTGCCTCAGATTTCGTCAACTCCAGCGGCGCTTTGCCGGGCGGTGGGGGCTGGCTAGCGCCGGCCCATCGCCGGCGCGGGCTTCATGCAAACCAGAACCGGACGAAGCAAATAGTGCAGTCAAAGCAATCGTTAAACGCAAGGAGGCTCCCTGATTCCCGGTGGTGCTCATGCGCCCCGGCCGATAGTGCGGCTTGCGATTCGAACGGTCAACTCAGGCGCGGGGCCGCTCAATCGCGGCAAGTGAATTCATTTTAATGTTATCGCGAATCGGGCGATCTTCCCCAAGCTTGCCGGAAGATGCTTTTCGTGATCGAGCAAACAAACCCACGAAAATAATGCTTACGGGCAAGTCGGGCCCTGTCAGTTAGCGGCCGCTGGATTGTCTCTGGCGACTCCGCAATGGGCTCTACCTGACGGTGCGTATATTTGAATGGGGGTATCCATGTTGATTTATCGTGTTGGCATAGCGGCATTAGCGGCTGCGGGACTTTTGACGGCGCCTGCCCAGGCGACGACTTTTATTTTCAAATCAGGCGGCGCATTTTTGGATGCGCCCACCGGCAATGTCGCCAATGATTGCGGCACGGTCGGCGTCGATTATTGCACGGCGGACGACTCGCTCGGCTTCACTTACTCCAAGGACGGCGTGAGCTTCACCGCAACGGCCTACAAATATGCGGACAATACCTATGCATCGCGCGATGCGACGCTGCTGATTCAGGACATCATGCCGGAGAATTCCGGGCTTGGCGCCTTTTCCGAGAATGATTTTAACAACGATCAGACGCAGTTTAACTCGTTGGAATCGATCGAGTTTGATTTCGGCTCCGCCGTTTCGGTGAGCAACATCGAATTCAACGCCGGTGATGATAATGATTGCTCCGGGCCGCAGACCGAAGGCGGCTGCGGCGATTTCGACCTCTGGATCGACGGGATGTTCGTCGCCACCCTGACCGCGGTTGATTTGTTCACCGACGTCTTGACCGGAACGACGTTCGAGTTCCGGGCGGTGACGCCGGGGGCGGGGTTTGTGATCGCCCAGTTTGAACTGGTCAATGAAGTGCCGATCCCGGGCGCGATCCCGCTGTTCCTGGCTGGCATGGCTGGCATGGGGGTAGCCGCGCGGCGCCGCCGGCGGTAACCCGGCCGTTCGCCGGGCCGTGGCAAAACCCGTTCACTTTCAAGTCTTTGACCTGCTTTGACGGCCCTTCCCGGAAGGGCCGTTTTCGCTTGGCTGGCAGGCCCTGATGAGGTGGTATTAAAATACCACACAAATAGCGCCCTGTTTTATATGATTTTCTCGCAAAGGTGTTGACGCAATCGGGCGGGGCCTGTACCTGCGCCGCTTCACATGCGGGCCCGTCCTGACAAGGGCGATCCGCCGAGCAGATTTACACCGCAGATACACACCAACGACTCGCAGGAATAGTCCCATGAAAACCTACGCCATGAAACCGGCGGAAGCGGACGCGCAGAAGAAATGGATCGTGATCGACGGGGAAGGCCTTGTTGTCGGCCGTCTCGCAACGATTATCGCCACGCGCCTTCGCGGCAAGCACAAGCCAGCCTACACGCCGCATGTCGATTGCGGCGACAATGTCATTGTCGTCAACGCCGACAAGGTGGTCCTGACCGGCAACAAAATGACCAAGAAAAAATTCTACTGGCACACGGGTTTCCCGGGCGGCATCAAAGAACGCACCATGGAAAAGCTGATGGGCGGCGCCCATCCTGAGCGCGTCCTGATGAAAGCCGTTGAGCGGATGATGCCGAAAGACTCGCCGCTGGCCCGCACGCAGATGTCGAACCTGCGCGTTTACGCCGGCGCCGATCATCCGCATGAAGCGCAAACGCCGGTCAAGCTGGACGTTGCCGCGATGAACTCCAAGAACCAGAGAGACGCTTAATCCCATGAGCACCACATCCTTTGAAGGCCTGAAAGACGCCGCGACTGAAGCCGGCGTAATCGCTGAAGCGCCCGCAGAAGCGGCGCTGGCGGAACCGAAAATCGATGCGCACGGCCGTTCCTACGCAACCGGCAAGCGCAAGACCGCCGTTGCGCGCGTCTGGATCAAGCCGGGCAACGGCAAGATCACGGTGAACGGCAAGGACCAGAAAGACTATTTCGGCCGCGCGGTTCTGCAGATGATCATCAAGCAGCCGCTGGTCGCCGCCGAGCGCAACAATCAGTATGACGTCGTCTGCACCGTCGCGGGCTCAGGCCCGTCCGGCCAGGCTGGCGCGGTCCGTCACGGCATCGCCAAGGCGCTGACCTATTACGAGCCGACCCTGCGGTCTGTGCTCAAGAAAGGCGGCTTCCTGACCCGCGATTCGCGGACAGTGGAACGGAAGAAATACGGCCGTAAGAAAGCCCGCAGAAGCTTCCAGTTCTCCAAACGCTAGGAAAACCGGGCTGACCGCTTTCGAGATTGTAATCTTCAGCGGCCACCATTTCCGATCGTTAATTTGCCTGTTCGGGCCAGTGGGGCGATTATACAGTCCTCCCACGAAACAAGTTTCCCTCAAGCGCCGCCCCGAAAAAAACCGGGGCGGCGTTTGGGTTATTGGGCATTCTCCCGCTATGTCTGGCCTGAGGCGGAATGTGGCGGGCTCCAGTGAAAAGACCTTACGCGAAATTGTTCTCGATTGTGGTCGCATTCGCTGGGGCTAACTTGGCTGCACAAGCGCAGACTTTGCGCAGCTATGACCAAACGCCTATTGAAAATCCTGCACTTGAGGAGGTGCATCCCAAGGTTACGAACGCTGTTCGACTTGCCTATGCAAGCGCCTATTGGGAAACCGCGCTTAGACTGACAAGAACGGATGGCGTTTTGAGGAATCAGTTCTGGACGCTAGCGGACCAGACTCTCGCCGGATTGCCTCAAGATGAAGCGGACGTCGCTGAGGTTCGTCGAGTTCTCAACTATGTAAGAGAGCATCCCGGCGACACAATGGGTTGGTTCGACAGGGAACGGCACGATGACTGGATCATGCGCATTGGCTATAGGCTGCCGCCAGACGTTCTTAATCATCAATTCTATGGCGGGGATCGCCGCACTTGCCGAATTGTAATGGCGATTGCATTGGATCGGGCGATGCAAGAGCTTGCAGCGTTTGAAAATGATCCGTCCCCAGAAAATTACTGGGCGCTGAGCATAGCTTCAGATGCAGGATTCAATGCATTTAACGGCTGTCCGGAGCCGGGTTCGACCGAGAATGCTTTGCTGATGGATTTTGCGCAGGCGCTCAACGGCGTGCGCGCAACGGCATGGCTTCATACCGAAGACTACTGGCCCAAGGTTATTGAACCACCCCAATATCCTCTGATTATAGATCCCGGCGCAGGTTATTTGCTACAAACCGAGCCGAACGTTGCAACAAAAGCTGACCTGCAAGCCGTAAGCAATGATTTGTCCGAGCGAGCGCTGAGAGTTTGGCGGTCAGGACCCGATAATCCCGTACTGAAGCTTTGGAATCGCACGCAACGAATCCTCGAAGAATGGCCAGACTAATCCCCGCGCTAAAAATCCTTCTTCCAGTTCGCCGACACGGTCTGGTCGCCTTCCTGTTCGAGTTCAGTTTCGACGGTGATGTTGTTGGTGATCTCGTATTTGACGCGCACTGCGCCGCTGCGTCCCTGCGCATCCTGCGTGGCGGAGACGAACACGTCATTGGACAGATATTTGCCGACCGTCAGCGAACCGCCGGTTTCCGGGTCTAGATCAACATTGAGCATGTCCAGCCCGACCGTGCGGCGCAGCCGTCCGGTCACGCCTTCGCCGCCAAACGGACCGACGCCGCTCAGCGAGGCGAGGGCTTCCGCCGTCTGCAATGATTCAAAGGCGGTCAGATTCTGCGCGGGCTTGCCGAACAGGATCAGCGACATCACGTCTTCCGGCGGCAGCACCGGCGTTGAGGTGAGCTCCACTTCCGGCTCCAGCGCGCGGCCGGTGATGGCGATGATCGCCGTTACGCCGTCGCTGGTTTCGTGTTCGGCGCGCAGATCGAGACGCGGATTGTTGTTCTCGACCCGGTCAAAGCTGATATCGCCGCGGGTGAGATCGAAGCGCCTTCCGGAAAAATCGAGCCAGCCGCGGCGAACCTCAAGCGACCCGATGATCAGCGGCGCCTCGCGGCCATTGACTGCGGTCACATCGGCGGACCATTCGCTGTCGAGGCCGCGCCCGCGAATGAAAATGCGATTGTCCGCATGCAGCCTGACCGAATAGTCGAGGCCCGACTGGCGAGGCGGTGCGAGTGTTTCAGGTTCGCTGTTCGCATCGTTCACGGCAATGACGTCGATATCGACGAGGCCGGTGCTTTCAGGCGTGACGATTTCCGCATCCAGTTCCGCAACGGCGATGTCGCCTTCCGCCACAAGCGCATCGAACGGCCCGGTGATGGTCAGCTCGCCGCTGGCCCGCACCTGATTGATCGGATGCGCAGAAAATTCCGCCTCGTCCAGTCTGGCGGTGAAATCGACGTTCGAGGCTTCGCCCAATGTCACATCGCCGGAAAAGGTGAGCGTGTCTTCACGGGTTTGCTTTGCCCCGCGCGCACCGCCGCTGAAGGTCAACGTGCTGCTGGCGCCGCCATAGGAAGCGTTCGCCTCGGCATGCAGGCCTGCGAGCGAAAACCCGCTTTCGATTTCCGTATAGGCGCCATTGGCGATGGCGGCGCTGCCCGACAGCACCGGCTCGGCGAGCGTGCCGGCAAAGGTGAAGTTTGCAGTCAAATCGCCTTCAAGGCTTTGCATGACGGGAGGCATGTAGGCGGCGAGCGCCTGCACCTCGCCCTGATATTTCGCGCGTCCGGCAAGCGCGCCGCTGGTGTCGATCTCGATCGCCGGCGTCTTGATCAGCTTGACCGGCAGGCTGATGTCCATGTCGAGGGCGGGGTCGTCTTCGCGATCGGTAAGGCGCAGAACGTCGCCAGTCCAGACGGCGCGACCGCGGATCACCGCCTGATCGGCTTCACTCAGCAACAGCGATCGCAAGGTGAAGTCGCCGCGCGCCGGTGTTTGTGCGTTGGTGTCGAGCGACAGCGCGCCCGAAATCTGTCCGTCCGCATCGGGGATGTTCACTTTCGCAAGGCTCATTTCCGCCTGCCAGCGCTGCGGCGAGAAGGCGCCGTCCAGCGCAATCGCGCCAGCCGAGCCATAAGAAAGACGCAGCTTGCGAATGCTGACGCCATCTGCAAAGTCGAACTGCGCCGGTTCAGTCAATTGCGCGCGGCTGTCGCGAATGAGGGCGCTGAACGCGTTAAGGCTTAGCTTCGGCGCTGCGCGGACGTCGGCCTGTCCGGATGCAGACACATCGGAGATGGCGCCGGTTGATTGCGTTTCGATGGATTTGCTCGACAGGTTCAGGCGAACGGCGCCGGGTGGTCCTTCCGCTGTCAACTCGGCGCCTTCGACTGCGATAGTGTTGACGCGCAGCGACGCCGCCATTGCGGTCAGCCGGTTGAGCGCGCCTTCGCGCGAGAGCACGCCTGTCACGGCGAGATCGCCATTCGCCAGAACGCCCGGCCATGGCTCCGCTTCTGCTTCTCCTTCATAGGCGAGATCCAGATTGAGCGTCTGCTGGTCCGGATCGATTTGCGCAGACCCGTTCAAGTCGAAACCACGCCCGCCATAGGAGAGCGCCGGGATACGAACAACGCCGTCTTCCGATGATCTGAATTGCGCATCGAGGCGCCGCGGCGCGCCATTGCTTGCGCGCGCCGTCACATCGCCGGTTGGCAGGCGCGGCAGACCTGCAAGTCCTGCCTCGATGCTCATGGGCGGCAAGGCGCGGCCGTTGATGCGAACGGGCGGTGTTTCAAGCGCCGCCTCCAGGGTGAAACGATCCAAGGGCCCGGACAAATCGATATCGCCGGTGATCGCGCCTTCGGGTTCTGCGCCGCCAAGAAACAGACCGGCGAACGCCGGCGTCAGCGTCACGTCGCCTTTCGCTCGCAGCGACTTGTCCGTCCGTGCATAGCCGCCATTACCGTCAAAATGCGACCCGTCGCCGGTTGTCGCGCGCGCGCCGGTAAGGGCGATTTCGTTCTTCAGATCGGCGTTCAGGTTTGCTGCAAGGGTGAGGCCGTTTGTCAGCCATTTATCGCCACCCTCGCGCGCTTTGGCTTCAAGAACCATGTCGCCGGAAATGGTCTGGCGCAAATCCGTGGCGCCTTTGGTGATGGAGAGGGTCGCCAGCGGGCCGGCGGCGGTCGCCTCCAGCGTATAATCATCGCGGCGCCAGCGCAGCCTCGCGTCGAGGTTTATTTCTGCACCGGCGATGCGCTGGATCGTCGGCTGATAGGACGGGTTCAATTTTACGGTAAGATCCGTGTTGAGCTGCTGAACGACACTGCGCGGCGCGCGCCAGTCAAGCCTGCCGGTGATGTCGCCGATGGCCGACGTCATTTGCGCGATGGTGAGCGCGCCGCCGCGATCTTGCACATCGTATCGCACATCCAGCGACACCGGCGCGGAAAGCTCTTCTATGCCGTCAAAGCGCGCGCCCGGCGCAAATTCCGCAGTAACGTCCGCGCCATCGAAATCGGCAAAGTCGCTGCGGAGGATTGCGTCGATCTGGCCGTAATAGCCGATGGTCGCATTGATTGTTGTCACTGCTTCGCGGATCGGGCTGTCCGCCGTCGCGCGCAGTCGCGTCGGCCCGCGCAGATCGAGCAGGGACGCGATCGCGCCGCCAGCCTGGGCATCGACAGATGCGTTCAGCCGGTAGCGGCCGCTGCGCGGTGATTTGGTGAACCGAATATCGACGTCATCTGCGCCGCTCTCGCTCGTGACCATAAGAGACAGGTCGATGTCGGGCCCGTCGAGATGGAGCGATCCCGCCGCATCGAGCCGCTGAGGCGCGCCATTCACGCTGACATCGAGATCGGCGATCTCGAGACACTCCAGATCAATGCGCGGCAGATTGTTCGGAATCTTGAACTGCCGCGCTTCGTCTGCCGGTTTGTCAGATTTCGGCGGGCTGCGGAGCACGGCGACATTCGAAAGCGAAGCGCTGTCGATCGCGATGCGTTTTCCGGCGAGCGCGAAGGGGCGCCAGCGTAATTCCAGCCGTTCGGCGGTCAGCCATGGGCCCGCCTCATCGGCGAGCGTCACATCCTCAAGCACGACATGACCGGGCAGGCCGCCCGTCATTGCGCCAATCTCGGCGTCGCTGTTCAGCGCCGCGCCAAGCTGGCGTTCGACCATGGCCGCGATCAGCGCGCGCCCCGGCGGCGAATGAAAAACCGCACCCCACGCCAGCGCAGCGACTGCGATGAGACCGCTGAATGCAACAGCACATATGATCAATGCGCGCCGCATCAGAAGGGCTGCCCCAACGCGATATAAAGCTGGAAGCTGCTGTCGGTCGGGCGCTTTTCGAGCGGAAAGGCGATGTCGGCGCGGATCGGACCAATCGGCGTGAGGTAGCGCACCCCGGCGCCGTAGCCGATGAAATAATCATCGGTAAAATCGGGAAGCGACTTCGTCGAGACCGTACCGGCGTCGACAAAAGCGGCGACTTGCAGGTTCTGGATGACTTTCACCCGCGCTTCGAACGCGCCTTCGATGCGCGAGCGCCCGCCGATCGGATTGTCATCGGCGTCGAGGGGGCCGGCTTCCTGATAGCCAAACCCGCGCACCGATCCGCCGCCGCCGGCAAAATACCGTTTGTTCACGGGCAGACCCGCAAATGTGCTGCCGAATGTGCTGCTGACGGCCGCGCGCGCGGCAAGGGTGACGATATCGTTGTTTCCGAAATGCACGCGTCCGCGCGCCGACATATCGGACTGGGTGAAATAGTCCGACCCCGCATAAGGCGTTACAGTCCATGAGGCGCGGAACCCGTTGCGCGGGTTGAGCAGGTCATCCTCGGAATTCCAGATCACCGAGAGCGGCGCCGAAACAAAATACGTGCGCTCGTCGCGGGTTTCGCTGCGAACGCTGGAGGTCTCGAGCGCCAGCGCGCCGCGCGTTTCCAGCTTGTCGCTCATCCATTTTTTTGAAAGCCCGGCGGAAATCTCAAACGTGCGCGCGTTAAACGCATCCGTGGTTTCGTTCTGAAAGGCGGCGCCGGCGAACGCCTCGCCGTCGAGGCGCGGCATCGGGCGCGTGATGGCGACACTCGCCGATTGCTCGACTTCCGATCCGCGCAGCTCGGCGCGCAAATTTTCGCCATGGCTGAAGATGTTGCGGTTTTCAAAAAAGATGCGCCCGCCGGGCCCTTCTGTGGTGGAGAAGGAAAGACCGGCGCCGATGGTGCGGGGCTTGCGTTCCTCAAGGTTTACGAGGATCGGCGTTTCGCCGTTTTCCGCCGTGGCGCCCGGTTGAATATCGACCGTGGAAAAAAGCCCGGTCTTGCGAACCCGTTCCGTATAGGCGTTCATTTTCGCCCGTTCGAACTCCTCGCCATTTTCCCAGGTCTTCATCCGGGCGATGAAGTCGGGATCGGTTTTTTCAAGTCCGCTGATCTGCGGCGGTCCGAACAATGCTTTGGGACCGCTGGTGAAAACAAACACGGCTTCCGCTTCGTTCGTTTCAAAATTGGCGATGGTTCTGCGGCTGATGATTTGCGCGGACGGAAACCCGTTGTTCCACAGATAGGTCAGGAACGCTTCCTGTGCGTCGCGCAGGCTGGCGCCGTCGGCTTTGTTGTTCGGTTTCAGCTCAGCGTCTTTCACTGTCTCCGGGCGGCCCTCCGCGTCATCCTGATAGATGATCCGGTAGGCGCTGGTTACAAACTCGGCGCCTGGCGTAATCGTGAAGACGATCCGCGCCTGCGTGGCTTCGTCGCCGGGGGTGAAATTGAAATCAACGGTGGCGGCGTAATAGCCGGCGGCCTGCATCGCGTTGGCGAACACATCCACATCGCGCCGCGCCGCGCGCCGCAGCGCCGCCGCCGTCGGATAGTCACGCGCGCCTTTGGCGAGTTCGGAAATGAGCGAAAGCTTGTCCGCCAGACCGTCAGGGGCGCCTTCGATGGCGGTGGTATAGGCGCCGGACGTGTCGGCCTGAACCGCCAGCGCAGGCGCAGCGCCGATCAGCGGCAGGCCTGCAAAGGCGAGCGATGCGGCGCCGTAAAGAAGCCGCAGACGCCGGAATCCTTGCGGCGAAAAACACAACTTGCGTTCGTTCAACAGACGCCTTCCGTCCGGACGGGTTTTCAAGGCCCAGCCCGCTCCATGCAGGGTTTCGCCGAACCCTGTCACGCCATGGTTAACCATATGCTGAGAAATAGTGTTTCCGTCGGGGAATCCCAGCCGCAAACCCTGATTTTAAGCCAATTTGCGGCAAAATTCTGACCGCCTGATTGTGGCGGCGCGGTCCAGACTGCGCTATGCCCCATGGCTGGGTTAACAAGACACAGGCGAAAGAGTTCATGGCGCATCCACTAAGCGGGGCGAATTTGGGCACGCTGGCGACAGTGATCGGGCGATCCGGCGTGCCCAGCCATGTGGGCGCGGGCGCGATGATCGGGCTCGCCGCGCTTGGGCGCTGGCCTTTTTCCACGGCTGAAAAGCTGGTGATGGAATCGAAACTGCCGACGCTTGAGGAGATGCCGCCGCCGGTGTTCATTCTCGGCCATTGGCGGTCGGGCACCACCCATCTTTACAACATCATGTGCGAGAGCGGCGCGTGGGGCTACGTGCCGCCGGTGGCGACCGGCCTGCCATGGGATCTGTTCGGGATCGCCAAAGTTTTCAACCCGCTGCTGGAACGCGCGCTGCCGGCGCATCGATATATCGACAATATTCCGGTGACGCCGACCAGCCCGCAGGAAGATGAAATCGCCATCGCCAATATGTCAGAGGCGTCGTTCTATCACGGCATTTATTTTCCGCGCGCCTTTGCTGAAAATGTGCGGCGCGGATTGTTTTTCGAAGGCTGCTCTACGGCGGATATTCGCAACTGGCGCAAGCAGTTCACTTACTTTTTGCGCAAGCTGTATCTGCATCAGGGCGAAAAGCCGCTGCTGATCAAGAACCCGGTCTACACCGCGCGGTTTGCGATGCTGAAGGAGATCTTCCCCGACGCAAAATTCATTCACATCCATCGCAACCCGTATGATGTTTTCGTTTCCATGCGCAATTTCTATGCAAAGCTGCTGAAGGAATTCGCGCTGCAGGGCTACGATCATGTGGATGTGGATGAAACAGTGCTGAGCGTCTATGAGCGGATGATGACCGCCTATGAGCGCGATGCTAAGGGTATGCCGCCGGAACGGCTGATCGAGCTTCGCTATGATGCGCTGGACGCTGATCCGATGGACGCAGTCGCGCAGGTCTATGACCAGCTTTCCCTGCCGGGGTTTGATGACGCGAAGGAAAAGTTCGCGCACTATCTGGCGAGCGTTTCCACCTTCAAGAAAAACCGGTTCGACTATTTCGATGAAGCCGCCGCCAAGGTCGAGGCGCGCCTGAAACCGTTCATCGAAAAATGGGGCTATGAACGGCCCGGCCGCATCCAACCGAAAGCTGTTGATGAGGATCGTCATGGCGAAGACGCCGCTTAGGGTTATTTTTGCGGTTTTTGTTTTCGCGGGCGCATGCGCGCGCGAAGATGTCGGCGCGGCGAAATATGCGCTCGACCAGTGCCGCCGGGTTGCGCTGATTGATGCAGCGAGCGGCGAGGCCATTCGCGGGGCGGAGGATCTGGCGCTGGACGCCGGGCAGGGGCGATTATTCGTGTCCGCCTATGACCGCCGCGCCGTCGAACGCGCCGCAAGGCGGAAACAGGAAGTCCTGCCCCAAGGCGGCGTTTACGCCATTGCGCTCTCTGAATTATTTGATCCGCAAACCACGGAACTGCGCGTCGCCTCACTCACTGACCCGTCTGATTTTTCCGGGGGGCTGCATCCGCACGGGATCGATTACGACGAAGCCAATAATGAAATTGTCTTCGTCAATCGCACCTTTGAGCGCAAGGGCCGGGCGTGGAAGATGGTTCCGCGCCTGCAGCGCATCGGCGCCAATGGCGAAATGTATGTGGGCGCCGCTGCAAAGGCCCATTGCGCCGCCAACGACCTGACGGCGACGGCGGCGGGGCTTTACACCAGTTTCGATCATGCATCCTGCGGCATCGGCGGCAGTCTTGAAAATATCTTTCGTTTAAAGCGCAGCGGCGTCGCCGATGAACAGGGACCGGTGTTTTCCAACGCAGCCTTCGCAAACGGTCTGGCGACAACCAGTGATGGCGGCATTGCCGTCGCCGCAACGCGCGAAAGCGCCGTGCTGGTTCTGGAAAAAGACGGCGACCGGCTCGGTGAACGCAGCCGCATTGAGCTGCCCGGCCGTCCGGACAATCTGACCGTCGCTGGCAATGGCGACCTTGTCGCAGCGCTGCACCCGTCATTGATGAAGCTGGCGGCGGCGCGCAAAACCGGCGGCGGGAAATCTCCGTCGCGCATTGTCAGGGCGAATCCCCTTACCCAGAATGTCATGGTGTTATTCGATGACCCGAAAGCGTCGCTGTTCAGCGCCGCCACGGCTGCCGTGGAAACCGATGCCGGTCTGGCCGCCGGCTCGGTGATCGATGACGGCCTGCTTGTCTGCCAAGAGTTGAAATGAATGGAGCAGACATGAGCGGCGTCACGCTGGTGACCGGCGGCGCAGGGTTTGTCGGCAAGACGCTGGTCGCCTTGCTGCGTGCGCGCGGCGAGAAAACCCGTAGTCTTGATTTGGCGGAACCGGCGCATGTCGATGACATGCGCGGCTCTATCACCGAGCCTGCTGATGTGGCGCGCGCCATGACGGGCGTGACGAGCGTTTTTCACCTTGCGGGCAATGCGCAGCTCTGGTCGCGCGACCGCGGTGTTTTCGACCGCGTCAATCGGCTGGGAACGAAAGTGGTTGCGGAGGCTGCAAAGACCGCTGGCGCCCGGATGGTGCATTGTTCGAGCCTGACGACGCTGGTGGGGCGCTTGACACCTGTCGGCGTCTCGAAAGCGGATGAGGAAACGCGTCTGGCGCCGGACCAGATGCTCGGCGCCTATCCGCGTTCGAAACTTATGGCCGAGCGCACCGTCGAGGACGCGGTCAAAGGCGGGCTCGACGCCGTCATCGCCATGCCGACCGAGCCGCTGGGGCCGGGCGATGACAGCCTGACGCCGCCGACGCAGATGATCCTCGATTTCGCCAATGGCGAAACGCCCGCCTATATCGACTGCATTTTGAATTTCGTGCCGGTCGACAGTCTCGCGGAAGGATTGATCGCCGCACGCGAGCGCGGACGTCGTGGTCAGCGCTATCTGCTGGGCGGTGAAAACATACCCATGACGCGGCTGCTCGCCATGATTGCGCGCAATACGGGGCGTCCGGCCCCGCAGACCCGAATGCCCTATTGGGTCGCGCTCGCCGCCGGGGCCGTGGACACCAAGATCGTTTCCGCCATCACCGGCAAGCCGCCCAAGGCGCCGCTGACGGGCGTGCGTCTCGCCGGGCGGCAGGTGTCGTTCTCGTCGGAGAAAGCGGCGAAGGAACTCGGCTGGCGCGCCGCGCCCGCCGAGCCAGCGCTGATGGCGATGATGGAATGGGCGCAGGAAAAAGGGCTGCTGAAAGCTGTTTAACCGGCATTGCAAACGCGCCATCATTCGCGCGTGAGGTGCTTTATGAGTGCAACGCTCAAGATGACAGACTCCAACATTGATCAATGGCTCGCCGGGCGCAGTTTCGATGACTGGCGCGCGCAGTTCGATCGCGACGGCTATTTGATATTCAAGAATGTGCTGAGCGCCGATGAGCTTTCAGCCATTACGTCGGCATTGGCGCCGTATCTCGGCGCTGATGTTAAAGGCCGCAACGAGTTTGAGGGCAGGGAGTCGAACCGCGTTTACGCCATGCTGGCGAAGTCGCCGGTGTTCGCGGACCTCGTCACCCATCCGCTGGCGATGGCGTTTGTCGAGGCCGATCTCGGCCGCGAATGCCTCCTGTCGGCTTGCCTCGCCATCAACCTGCATCCGGGCGAGACCGCGCAGCCATGGCATTTCGACGACAGCCATTATCAATGGCCGCGTCCGCGTCCGTCGCTGGGCGTATCGACCTTCTGGACGGTGACGGAAACCACCGAAACGAACGGCGCCACGGAGATTCTGCCCGGCAGTCATCTGTGGGCGGAGGATCAGATCGAAGGCGCCATTGGCGCTGAAGATTTTTCCAGAACCGCCAAACGCGACGGAGACCCGGGCGCCCGCGCTGATGCAATGAAGGCGGTGATGCCGGCCGGCTCGCTGATGATCGCCAAGGGCACGCTCTGGCATCGCGGCGGGGCCAATGTCTCGGCCGAAGACCGGCTGATCATCACGCCGCAATACTGCCCCGGATGGACGCGCCCGCTGGAAAACATGTCGCTCGCCGTGCCGCCTGCGGTCGCGAGAACCCTGCCGGTGCGCGCGCAGGAACTCCTCGGCTATTCAATCCATTCCCCGTTCATGGGATATGTGGACGGTCGCCACCCCAGGCGGCTGCTGGAATACGAGCGTTAATCTCATTTAATGCGCCGCAGCGCCGCCTACTCAAAAAAGCGGCCGGACTTCCTATATAATGGGTGAGCGAACAGGAGGGAAATTGCTATGCAGTTCAAGTCCATTATCGCCGCCATTGATCTTGATGACGAACTTGCCGAGGGCGTGCTTCGCGCCGCCGGCAGTCTCGCCCTGAAGGATGGGGCAAGCCTTCAGGTTGTCAGCGTCTGGCCGAAACTCACCGGCGGCGCCACGGGGTTTTCGCCTGAAATGGGCGCCAATTCCGGACTGGTCACCGAAGCGCTGCTGGAGCAGCACCGCGAAGGCCGGGTCGAAAGCAAGGAACAGCTTGCCGCCCTTGTGAAGCGACTGGCGCCTTCCGCGACGCCGGTTGTGCTCGATGGCGACGCCGCCGATGCGGTCGCGCAATATGCAAAACAGCAAAAAGCCGATCTGATCGTCACCGGTTCGCATCAGCGCAAATTCTGGAACGCGCTGTTTCAGGGAAGCCCGTCTGTGGAGCTGATCCGGGAAGCGCCGTGTGCGGTGTTTCTGGTGACGAAGGCGTTCGCGGAAATGATCCGCACTCAATAGGTGCGGCCTTTCCATTGACCGCCTTCGCCGCGCCAGTGTCGGATGGCGGATGAAACAGTCATGGCGGTGTAAAGCGCGCCTGCGGCCGGCAGAAGCACCGCTTCCCATGGCGCGCGATCATAAAGCCGCAGGGTCGGCCAGTATGTGTACGCCATGAGCGAACAGGCGGTCAGCGCATAGAACACAGCGGCAATGTTCCAGTGCCAAATGATCGTGAGAATGATCAGCGGCGCTGCGAGGTAGATCAGCGTCATGCCGGCGACCACGCTTGCGAGCAGCAACGGTGAATATCCGAGCTGCGCATAGGCGGTGCGCGCCACCATGTTCCAGATCGATGAAAGCTCGCGATTGTCGCGCAGGCTGACGGCTTCGTTGCCGGCGAGTCCGACCCAGATGCGCGTTGACGGCGTCAGATTCTTGATAGCTCTGGCGAAGGCGCAATCGTCGATCAGTTCGCCCTTGATGGCTTTCATTCCGCCAATGGCGTCGATCGCATCGCGGCGCGCCAGCATGCAGCCGCCGGCTGCGGCCGCAAGATTGTCGTCAACATCGTTCACACTGGGAAACGGATAGAGCTTTTGAAAGAAAAAAATGAATGCCGGAATCAGGAACGACGCCCAGGGTCCGCGCGAGTCGAGCTTCGCCATCAAGGAGGTGAGCGCAAGATTGCCCGCCTCTGCCTTGGCGACAAGGCGGCTGAGCGTGTCGCGTGAAAGTGCGATATCGGCGTCCGTCAGCAACACATATTTTGCGGCCGGCGCGATCTCCCGTGCGCGATTCAGGCCGCATTCGACCGCCCATAATTTTCCAGTCCACCCAGCGGGCAGTTCCGGCACTGAGACTAACTCTATCTTTCCTTCCCGGCCCGCAGCGGCGGCGCGGGCGATATCCGCCGTGCCGTCCGTTGAACCGTCGTCGCAGACGATTACCCGGAATCGGCCCGGATAATCCGCCGCCATATGGGCGCGGACCGCTTCGCCAATGGTTTCCGCTTCGTTCCGGGCGGGAATGACAGCGACGATTTCCGGCCAGGCGTCGGGGTCGGGAGCGTCGGTCAGGCGTTCGGACGCGCGCCAGAACCGGCCCTGAAGCAGGGTCAGCCAGCCCCAGACAATGAATGCGGCGAAGGCGATAAAGGTCAGCATGGGCTTTCGCATAGCGGGTTTCCCGCAGGGGTGAAAGCGGGCCGGGCACGGCGATTTGGAAGCCTTGGAAACGGGCCGAAAATCCGTATGGTGCGGGCCATGTCAGAAGCCGTTCAAACAGTGTCGCCAGCGCCTGCGGAAACACCGTCGGGCAAAGGCGCGAAGGATGAGAACTTTCCGGTCGGATCGTTCCTGCTGCCGAAACATTTGCGGCCGCATGTGGCGATCTATTACGCGTTTGCGCGCGCGATCGACGACATCTCGGACAATCCCGGCCTGCCCGCAGACGAAAAAATCCGCCGGTTGCGCGCGTTCGACGCGGCGCTTCGCGGCGAGCCCGGCTATGGCGCGGAATTCGAAAAAGCCCACGCCCTGCGCGCATCGATGATGGAGACCGGCGTCACCACGCAGCATGGGTCCGATCTGGTGGCGGCGTTCGTTCAGGATGCGCAGAAAAACCGGTACGCGACCTGGGATGAGCTGCTCGGCTATTGCGCGCTGTCGGCAAATCCGGTCGGGCGCTATCTTCTCGACCTGCATGGCGAGGAAAAATCCGGCTACCGCTATTCCGATGCGCTGTGCACGGTGCTGCAGATCGTCAATCATTTGCAGGATTGCGGCGATGACAAACGCGACCTCGACCGGATTTACATGATCGGCGACTGGCTGAAAGAAGAGGGCGAAGATTTTTCCGTGGTTGAGCGCGATCATGTTTCGACGGGCTTTCGCAAGGTCATGGACCGGATGCTTGATGGCTGTGAAACGCTGATGGTTGATGCGCGCAAATTGCCGTCAGCATTGGAGTCGAGACATCTCGCCATGGAATCGGCAGTGATTGTGCGCCTTGCGGACCGGTTGATTGACTTGCTGCGCAAGGGCGATCCGCTGGCGGCGCGCGTCAAACTGTCGAAGCTCGATTTTGCATCGGCGGGACTGCGCGGCGCTGCGGCCGGATTTTTCGCGGCGGGAAAAGGCGCGCAATAATGTCGGCAGCCGCGATCACTATTGCCGACGCGCGCCGTCACGCAGAAGCAACCGTCAAGCGGTCAAAGACCTCGTTCGGGCCGGGCATGCGCATTCTCTCGCGCTCGCGGCGCGATGCGATGTATGCCGTTTATGCGTTTTGCCGTGAGGTCGACGACATCGCCGATGAGGGCGGAACGCGCGAGGAGAAACTGGCGGCGCTCGCGGGATGGCGCGCGGAGATCGATCGGATATTCGATTGCCGTCCCCAATTCCCCACCGGTGTCGCGTTGCTTGCTGCGGTGCGTGAGTTCAATCTGCCCCGCGAAGAATTCCTGCTGATGATCGAAGGCATGGAGATGGACGCGAAAGGGCCGATTGTGGCGCCAAGTCTCGACGACCTCGCCGCCTATACGCGCCGTGTCGCGGGCGCGGCGGGACAACTCTCCATGCCGGTGTTCGGCGCGCCGAAAGGAGCGGCCTCGGACGATTTCGCCATTTCCCTTGGCGACGCTTTGCAACTCACCAACATTCTGCGCGATGTGGAGCAGGACGCGAGCGAGGGCCGGCTCTATCTGCCGCGCGAGCTGCTGCAAAAGCATGGTTGCCCGATGACGCCGGATGCAATCGCGACGGCCCCCGGACTGCCGGCGGTGCGCGCAGAGATGGCGGAGATGGCGCGGCGAAAATTCGCCTCGGCGCGCGAAGCGCTCAAATCGCTTGACTGGACGCTGCTGCGTCCGGCGCTGTTGATGATGGGTGTTTACGAGCGCTATCTCGACAAGATGACGGCGCGCGGCTGGGCCAACGGACAGGCGCGCGTGACGATTTCAAAAACTGAAAAGGCGTTGATCGCCATGCGCTGGCTTTTGGCGCCGAAACTGACCTAAAAAACAAAAAACGACAGGAAAACGACACATGTTCGACTCACAGGGTTATATCGCAAACCGGCCGATCCGGCCTGAGCAGTGGAAGACGGTTATTCCCGATATGCCTGCCGGTCTGATCGTGACGTCGAACAGCGTGCCGCCGGGATTTTTCATCGCCCAGCATTTTCTGGCGCCTGAAATCTGCAATCAGATTGTTCAGGAATGTGAGGCGAAAGCGGAGCAGGCGAAGCCCGGCGGAAGCCCTTCGTCGGACCCGGCGCAATCGCATCACTGCACGGCGGACTATATCGATCCGAAGGGCATGAAATATAACATTGTCGAGCTTCTTAAGCATGTCTGCCGGAATGTCGTTGCGCCGCAATTCGGCACGCAGATCGATAGTTTCGAGCAGCCGGAAATCCTTCGCTATCGTGATGGACATGAATTCCCGCCGCATTCCGATGCTGACCGCTGGTCCATGGAAGATCAAACATGGAAGCGTGTCATTGACCGCGACATCACAATTATTCTTCGCCTCAACGAGGGGTATCAAGGCGGCGAGATCGATTTTCCGAACTTCGCTCTCAAGGTGCCGCCGCAGCGTGGCATGTTGTTCGCTTTTCCCTCGGACGCACGTTACTTGAACGCCATACGGCCAGTGACGTCTGGAACCTGCTACGAACTGATTACATGGGCGACAGTAAAGGGTCAGCCGCGCGTGAACGCCGCGCCGCGGGAACATTCCATTGCGATCTAACCGATGAGCCGCGTTCATATTATCGGCGCCGGATTGTCGGGCCTCGCCTCCGCCGTGCGGCTGATCGAGCATGATGTGCCGGTGACGATTTATGAGGGCGCAGGCCATGCGGGCGGGCGCTGCCGCACCTTTTACGACAAACATCTCGAACGCGAGATCGACAACGGCAATCATTTGATCATGTCCGGCAACAAGTCGGCGTTGTCGTACCTCAAGCGCATCGGCGCTGAAGATCCGCTCATCGGCCCGCCTTTCGCCATGTACCCGTTTGTCGATGTGAAAACCGGCCAGCGCTGGACGGTGCGCATCAATGAAGGGTTTATTCCCTTCTGGGTTTTCGACAAGCAATGGCGCGTGCCTGATACGAATGTGACGGATTATGTCCGGGCGGGCGCGATTGCTTTTGCCGGCGATGACAAAACTGTCGCTGACGTGGTCGATGAAAAAAGCGTTTTGTTCGAGCGTTTCTGGGAGCCGTTGACGCTTGCTGTTCTCAACACTACGCCGGAAAAAGGCCAGGCGAAATTGCTTTGGCGGGTGATCCGCGAGACGTTTTTGCTGGGCGGGCAGGCGTCAATTCCGCTGACGGCGAAGACCGGGCTCGGCCACGCTTTTATCAATCCGGCGGTGAAGTTCATCGAAACTCATGGCGGCGTGGTGCGATTGAATGCGCGGCTGCGCAGCGTCTGGATGGAAGGCGGCGAAGTGACGTCGCTCAATTTCACCGACGAGACGGTGACGCTGGAAGAAGGCGACAAGGTGATTTTCGCCGTGCCGCCGTCGCGGTTGCGGGATTTGCTCCCCGATGTCGATCCCCCCGAAGACGACGCGAGCATTTTGAACATTCACTACCGGCTCGGCGCCAAGGTTCCTACCAAGGCGCTGGGAGAGGGGCCGTTTATCGGCATGATTGGCAGCGAAGGCCAGTGGGCGTTTGTGCGCGATGATGTGGTGAGTCTGACGACGTCCGCCTCGCACGCCATCGGCACGGACGACCGCCCCAATGACGATGTGGTCTCAAAAATCTGGCGCGATACGCAAATCGCGCTTGATTTAGGCGATACGGATTATGAACGCGTGCGCGTCATCCGCGAAAAACGCGCAACGCCGGACCAGTCGCCGGAAGGCGCGCGCAAACGCCTTAAACCGGAAACCCAATGGCGCAATCTCTTCCTCGCCGGCGATCATATTGACACTGGCGTTCCCGCCACGATTGAAGGCTCGATCCGGTCGGGGGATCGGGCGGCAATGTTGGCTGTGAGAGCACTTTCAAATTAGTCTATATTAGATGAAAAAATACGAAGCTCATCGACTGATTGAAAATTTTATTAAAGGCGCCCCCGACCTGAATCCGTGCGCGTGGGATGACTTCACCTCGGTAAAACACAGATCTCCCGAAGTTGAAGCAATTCGACTGGAGATTCTTGACATTGAGGAAAGAAATCGGGCTGACAAGAAGGGGCACTGGTGTTCTGAGAAAGGCCTTGCAGAACTGCAGGTGTTAGCTGACAGGCTAAAGGAAGAGTTGGTGCAGGAAAAATTCATCGGCGTCATCTGCGGCTTGAAATCCGAAGCTGCCGCCGTTGAGGCGAGCGTAGATCGCTCGAAAATCCGCATCGGCGTCTCCGGCGCGAATGCAGCGCGCGCCGAGGATCTTGCGCGCGGCTTTTGCGAGCAGGGCGCGAGCGCGATCCTTTCCGTCGGCGTTTCTGGCGGGCTCGATCCGGCGCTGAAGCCCGGCGACCTCATCATCGGCGAAACGGTGATCGCCGATGACGGATCGGTGTATGCGAGCGACAAGTATTTACTCAGTTCTCTCACCCCCGCTCTTTCCCGCGAAAGCGGGAATCCATCCACGTCCACGAATATGGATCCCCGCTTTCGCGGGGATGACCGGGGAGAGGCTGCTATAAGAACAAAAATAGCCACGATCTTCGGCGCCGACGATATCATCGAGAGCGCGCAAAAAAAGGCGGCGCTATTCGCTAATCACGGCGCCGTCGCCGTCGATATGGAAAGTCATGGCGCGGCGCGGGCGGCGGCGCATGCCGGCGCACCCTTCATCGCCATCCGCGCCATCGCCGATCCGGCGGATCGCGCCCTGCCGCCGGCGGCGCTCGGCGCCATCGCGCCGGATGGATCGACGCTGGTCTTCAAAACGCTTGGGGCCGCCTTGCGCGACCCCAAACAGTTTCCCGACCTGATGAAGCTCGGCGCCGACTCCGCCGCCGCGACGAAACGCTTACGCCGCGACCTCGGCCCATTATTCGCCGCGCTGATGAGCGCGCTCGACCTTTAGCCGCCTAGGAACACGATTCGCCTGCAAGGCCCGGATATAAGCGGCGAACCTGCGTCACCCGTTGAACGCCGTTTTTATCCGCCTCCCACGCGTAAAACTGCACCCACTTTCCGCTCTCGGCGGCTTCGCGCAAAAAACCCCAGAGGTCCGGCGTCGCTGGCGCGACGAATCCTTCCGTAATCGGAACCAGCACCGGGTTGGATGCGGGGGAGAGGATGATGCCTGACTCTGTCACGCCGAAATAATAATCGACGTCGTCAGGCGTTTTCGCAAAGCCTGAATGCACATACTCGTCGGTAAAAGCGATGTAACGCAGTTCGGTGAGGCACAACTGGATCCACGCGCCGGTTCCATCGGTCGGCGGAACCTTGAACGCGCCGGCGCCTTCGACCGGATCGGTGATCTGCGGCGTAATGAGGTCGCGAACGGCCTCTTTCGTGCGGGCGAGGGTGTTGTCCGGCGCGGGCGCCGCCAAACTGGCCGGCGCAAGAAAGGCGGCGATCGCCGCAAGCAAGATACGTCTCATGGAATAGTCTCCCCGTTAACGGCGGGACCATTCAATCATTCTTTTAGTAAATCGCAAAGGGCGGTTACGCCGCGACCTCGGCCCGCTCTTTTTTCGCCTTTTTCTCAGCCTCAATCTTTGACATCTCGGCGGCGACGAGTTTCTCATGCACGTCCTCGGCCGGGCGCGCGTTGGAAAGATCGATCTCCGGCGCCATCGGGCCTTCGGTCTTGATCTTGAACATGTTCGGAATACGGAACATTTTCAGCGGGTTTTTCACCGCATCCATGGCTGCCGTCGGTTCATAGCCGCAATGGGCCATGCAGTTGGCGCATTTTTCATATTTGCCGGTGCCGTATTTGTCCCACTCAGTCGTTTCCATCAGTTCCTTGAAGGAGGAAACGTAACCCTCGCCCAGGAGGTAACACGGCTTCTGCCAGCCAAAAACGCTGCGCGTCGGCGAGCCCCAGGGCGTGCACACGTATTCTTCATTGCCGGCGAGGAAGTTGAGGAACAGCGACGAATGCGACAGGTTCCATTCGCGGCCGCGCTCCTTGCCGATGCGGAAGATGTCGCGGAACAGGTTCTTGGTTTTCTCGCGCGACAGGAAGTGATCCTTGTCCTCGGCCCGCTCATAGGCGTAGCCCGGCGAGATCGAGATATTGACGCCAAGATCGGTGGCGAAGTCGAGATAGTCGGCGACCTGAACGGCGGTCATATTGTCGAAAATCGTTGCGTTGACGTTGACCTGAAAGCCGCGCTCCTGCGCCGCCTTGATCGCTTTGACGGCGATCTTGAACGTGCCTTTCTGGTCGACCGCGTGGTCGTGCTCTTCTTCGAGGCCATCGAGGTGAACCGAGAAGAACAGGAAGGGCGACGGCGTAAACAGGTCGAGTTTCTTCTCAAGCAGCAGCGCGTTCGTGCACAGCGACACGAATTTCTTGCGCTTGACGATGCCTGCGACAATCTCGCCGATATCCTTGTGGATCAGCGGCTCGCCGCCGGGGATGGCGACAACCGGCGCGCCGCATTCATCAACGGCGTCGAAACATTCCTGAACGGTCAGGCGCTTGTTCAAAATCGGCGCGGGATAATCGATCTTGCCGCAGCCGGGGCAGGCGAGATTGCAGCGGAACAGCGGCTCCAGAAACAGCACCAGCGGATATTTCTTCCGGCCGAGCAGGGTCTGCTTTGCGACATAGGCGCCGACGCGGACTTGCTGGTGAAGCGATACTGACATGACGTGTCTCCGGACGTTATTGTTATGCGTGTGTTGCGCGGATTTAGGCGCTGCTGACGGCCCAGGCTTCCATGGCGTCTTTCGGACGCGGCACGTCAGCCAGTTCCTTCGGCAGTTTGAAATGGACGTTCTCTTCAACGCCGTCGAGTTTCTCGACCGTGACGCTGCAGTAATTGCGGATGCGCGAAATGGTTTCCTGCACCAGCGTTTCCGGCGCCGACGCACCGGCGGTCAGCCCGACGGTGTTAACGCCTTCCAGCCAGGCCGGATCGAACATCGACGCGTTTTCGATCAGGTAGCTTGGAATGCCGAAATTTTCGCCGATTTCGCGCAGACGGTTGGAGTTCGACGAATTATGCGCGCCGACGACCAGCAACAAATCGACCTGTTTCGCCATGGCGATAACGGCGGTCTGGCGGTTCTGCGTCGCGTAGCAGATATCGCGCGTATCGGGACCGACGATTTTCGGGAAACGCTTTTTCAACGCGGCGATCACGTCTTTGGTGTCGTTCACCGACAGCGTCGTCTGCGTCACGAAGGCGACGCGGTCCACGTCGGCGACGTCAAGGCCAGCGACGTCTTCCGGTTCGGAGATCACATGCACCGTCCCCGGAATTTGTCCGAGCGTGCCTTCCACTTCCGGATGGCCGATATGGCCGATCAGAACAATGTCGTAACTCTTCTCGGCGTAGCGGCGGCCTTCCTTGTGGACTTTCGTCACCAGCGGGCAGGTCGCGTCGATCACGTCGAGTTCGCGCACCAGCGCGCCATCCTCGACCTTGCGGGCGACGCCATGGGCGGAAAATACGGTGACTGCGCCGGTGGGAATCTCATCGATCTCTTCAACGAAAATCGCGCCGCGCGCGCGCAGGGTTTCGACCACATATTTATTGTGGACGATCTCGTGGCGGACATAGACCGGCGCGCCGTATTTCTCGAGCGCGCGCTCCACGATGTCGATGGCGCGTTCGACCCCGGCGCAGAAACCGCGCGGCTGGGCCAGCACCACTTTGATGTTCTTGTTCGCCGACGACATGTTCGTCCGCCCCTCCGCCATTTCCGCACAACAAATCGAACCCGCCTTATTTCATGGCGCCGCCCGGTCTTCAACCATGGCGGCGCTGGCCGTGTGGCGGGCCAAAATCCTGCAATTCCCACCCATATAGGTCATGTTGCGCTGCAGTGCAAAAAGAAGCCGCCCGCCTCACAGGGATTTCACGAAGGGTGTGGCGGCGAGGGCGCTCCTCGCGGACCGCTGGCGGCGGCTTGGCGGCCCCAGGCTCCTCGTGTAGCTTTTCCGGCGGGCAAGTGGAATCTGAGGGGGTTCGGGGAGATGTTCGGGAATAACAAGGGGTCCGCCCCAAGCCGCAAGCATGCGGGCGAGGCTGCGTGGCCGTTGTCGAAAGTGGTCGCGGCGCTGGAGAGCCAGTACGGCGCGCTGGACCGGCTCGGCGAGGAGGGGCCGCTCTCGGTCTTCGGCGTCCAGCAGAACGGGGTCAATTTCGTTGTCGCCCTGATGCAGACGGCGCCCGGCTCCGGCAAGATCGCGGAACTCGGGTTTCTCGCGCGGTTTATCGGCTTCGAGCTCGAACAGCCGCTGGTCGAGACCATCAACCGCAACCTTCATATCGCCATCGCGTCGGCGGAGCCCAATGGCGAATTGTTCCTGATGGCGGGCATGCAGCCGACCGGCGCCTTTGACGCGGGTCAGTTCACGCTGGTGCTGGAGGCGTGGCGGCGCGATTTGATGATCACGCTGGCGGGGCTGTCGGGCGGGCAGGCGTCGATGGCGGCGGCGTTTCCGGCGGCGCGGCTGGAGGCGGCGCGCAATTTCGCGACCAACGCCGCGCCGGCGCCGGTGGACGGCCGGCCCGTGGACATGCTGGCGAGTTTCCTTGGCGGCAAGAACAATCGCGAGATTTGCGGCGACTGTTCCGGTCGCGGCAAGCGCGGCCTCGTCGCGCGACCGTGCGGCGCCTGCGATGGTTCGGGATTCGTGAGAGCGCGGTAGGTTGGGGGGGCTGACCTGTCAGGCTTGTCATCACCGGCTTCATGCCGGTGATCCAATAATCGCAATTTTTACTGGATGCCCGGGACAAGCCCGGGCATGACAACGGAAATCAATCGAATCCGGCGCTGCCGGAAAAGACCAGACGAAAGACGGAATGAATGTCAGCCTTCGCCAGCACCATCAAAGAAACCGCCGCCCTCGTTGAAGACGCGCTCGACGAATTCCTGCCCACACGGGGCGGACCCTTGGGCCGGGTGGCGGACGCCATGCGCTGGGGGGCGCTCGACGGCGGCAAGCGCCTGCGCCCGTTTCTCGTCATCGCCGCCGCCGACATGTTCGATGCCCCGCGCGCGCGTTCGGTGCGGGTCGGTTGCGCCGTTGAAATGATCCATTGCTATTCGCTGATCCATGACGATCTGCCGGCCATGGATGACAGCGATCTGCGGCGCGGACGTCCATCGGTGCACAAAAAATATGACGACGCGACGGCGATTCTCGCAGGTGATGCGCTGCTGACGCAGGCGTTTGAAATTCTCGCAGAGAAGGAAACGCATCCTTCCGGAGATGTGCGCTGCGCGATTGCGCTGGAACTCGCTCGCGCGTCAGGCAAGCTCGGCATGGTCGGCGGCCAGATGATCGATATCTATGCGGAGCAAAAGACCTTCGATCTCGCCGGCATCGAGGAATTGCAGCGGCTGAAGACCGGCGCGCTGATCCGCTTTTCCGCCGTCGGCGGCGGGCTGGTCGGCGAGGCGACGCCGCAGGAGATCGCTGCGCTCACTCATTATGCGGAAGATCTCGGGCTCGCCTTTCAAATTGTCGACGACATTCTCGACGCGACGGCCGATGCGGAAACCCTCGGCAAGCCGGCGGGGCAGGACGCGGAAATGGACAAGGCGACCTTTATCAAACTGCTCGGCATGGACGGCGCCAAGTCAAAGGCCGCCGATCTTGTTGAGCGTTGCAAATCGCACCTCGACCGCTTCGGCGCGGCGGCGGACCCGCTCAAAGGCGCGGCGGATTTTGTATTTGAGCGGAAATCTTGACATCTAATGGCATTAGATGTCATAATCTGGAAGGAGATTAGATTATGACATCCATGCATGTATCGCTGTCAGAGGCCATGAAAAGCTGGGTCGAGGGACAGGTTGGCTCCGGCCAGTATCACAATGCCAGCGAATATATCCGCGACCTGATCCGGCGCGATCAGGACGGGCAGGAGCGGCTGAGAGTGCTGCGCGCGCATCTGGCCGAGGGCGAAGCCGACATCGCCGCCGGGCGGTTTGACGAGTTGCGGTCGCCCAAAGATGTGAAAGAGACATTCGCGCGGATCAAGCGCGCGCCGCGATGAAATCGCTGCGCCTGTCGAAACGGGCGAGCGCCGATCTTAGCAATATCTGGACCTATACGATCGCGGAATTCGGCGAGGCGCAGGCCGGGCATTATCTCTCTGCGCTGGAGGACGGGTTCGGGCTGATCATCGACCATCCGGAAATCGGCAAGCCGGCCGATCATGTGAAGGCCGGCTATCGCGCCTTCGCCAAAGACCGCCACATTATTTACTACACGATCACCGAAGCGCATATTGACGTGATCGGCGTTCTGCACGAACGCATGGACCCGCTGGGGCAGATTTAGGAATTGACCCGTGTAGGCGCGGCGGATTTTGTGTTTGAGAGGAAGAGCTAGGGTGGGGTGAATTGTTACGGTTGATGTTATTCACCCGAGGCCACCAAAAGATAAACGCAAACACACCAGCAGCATAAGAAAAGCACAAAACCGATCGGAAAATACACAAAAGTAAGGAGTATGGATGCAACGGTACCGATCGCTCCGATACGCGTTGCCATTTTTACCTTGGGCCGCTCAAGGAACTTTTTCTGAGCTTCTTCAATCCGTGCAGGGTCAAGTTCGACAAGAAATTCATCGATAATTTCTTGAATCCCTTTTCCGTGTTTGGGCTTCATTAAATCGCTTCCGCTTCCAACCTATCCAGCAACGCATCAACGCCTTTGGTCGCAACAAACGACGAGAACTCCTCGCGTTTGACCAGCATGATCGAGACGCCCTGAACGATAATGTCGATGGCTTTGCGCTCGCCGGATTTTAATTTGCGCACGCGCCAGTCGACATTGATCGGCCCACCTTCCTTGCGATCGAACCGGGTGCGGACGATCACGTCGCGCGCGCCGAGCGCCTTGGCTTCGACAACCTCCAGCGGCTTGCCGACAATGTCCTTGAACTGTTCGGCGTAGAGTTTGGTGAGATAATTCGGAAACACGGCGCCATAACGCGCGGTCTGTTCGGCGCTCATCGACTTGGCGGTCTCGCCGATCATGAATTTGCCGATCACGTCGAGGGCCATGCCGTCGGAGAGCACCTGCCGGAAATCGGCGAGCTGGTCGGCCTCGGACTTGTCGGAGGTGAGGGCCGTGGCGGCGTCGGCGGTCAGCTCCTTGGCGAAGGCGATGGCGCCCTCGGTTGCGCTTTCCTGGGTCTCGGCGGCGGGCGCTGGCTCCTGCGCGACCACGGGCGAAGCGGCGGAAGCGGCGATCAACGCGGCGAAGATTCTGACGCGGGAAAGAAACATGGAAAATGCCCTCAACTGACTGGCGCCCGGATGGCGCTCTTTGGAGTTTGGTGAATATGGGAGGATTGCGGCGGAAATCCAGCAGCGCGGGCCGCCGGAAATGACAAATGCGTCAGGCGGGGTGGGGCGGCGTTGGTTGAACCGATCACAAGCCCTTGAAATATTTTCCAAAATCCGGCGCAAACTCTCCATGCGCATTAACCGCACATCACCGCCCTTCATCCTGAGGAGCCCTCAATCCCTTCGTCCTTCGAGACACGTCCACATCGTGGACGCCGTCAGGATGAAGGGATTGAGGGCGTCTCGAAGGACGCGGGGATGAGCGGGTCTAAAGGTTGTTGCTTTTCCCTCCGCGCGGCAAGGACCAGGGCAAGTTATTTTTTGACCCGTCATTTCCTGACATGCCCGGGCTTGTCCAGGGCATCCAGAAATTACATTCGCTGACCGGATCACCGGCACGACGCCGGTGATGACAAAATCGAAATTGTTATCGAGGCTTCGCGGCCCGCTCCTCCAGCCGGAATGCAGCCGGAAGCACGATCAGCGTGCAGACCAGCGTCATGGCAATCGCGATGGAGAGGAGTTCGCCCATGGACGCCGTGCCCCGGTGCGGCGACAGCATCAGGCTGCCGAACGACGCTACGGTGGTCAGCGCCGAGAACAGCACAGCGCGCGGCGTCGAGGTGCCGTAAACGCCTTCGCCGGCCTTCACCTGATCATTGCGCAGTACAAGGTGAATGCCGCTATCGACGCCGATGCCGATCAAGAGCGGTAGAACAATCACATTGGCGTAGTTGAACGGAATATTGAACAAAACGCCAAGCGCCGATGTCAGCACGGCGGCGAGCGCCAGCGGAAACAGCATCAACAAGACAGTGCGCAACCGCCGCGTCAGCAGCCAGAGGAAAACCGCGATTGTCGCAAAGGCGATTCCAGTCGCCTGCAACATGGCGTTGGAAATCGTCTCGCCTGCCTTGCGCGCCTGATAGGCGCCGCCGGAAAGATCGGGGATCACCGCTTCGACTTCATCGACAAAGTCATCGAGGGCGCGGAAATCGCGCACATCATTTTTCGGCAATATGTCGACGCGCCATTTGCCGTCGGCGCTGAGGAAGCGTTCGCGCAGCGCGGCGGGCAGCGTGTCGATGTCCACATAGTCGGCGTTCATGCCGTCGCGAAGCTGCGCAACGAGGCGCGGCCAGTAAGCGAATACATTTTCCTGCATCAAGGCTTGCGCTGTTTCATTGCCTTCGAGTTCGCCAAGCAGCCCGGCGAGGCGGTCAGCGGGTCCGTCGCTATAGGCTTCGCTCAGCCGCGCCTGAAGCATCGCCGCACCTGCATCGGCGGACGGGCCTTGGGCGGAGTTCGGCTCGGCGTCGAGGGCGAACACCAATGTCCCGGCGCCGAAGCTGATCAGTTCGAGTTTTTCATCCTGCGCTTTCGGCACATAATCGGTGATCATGCGTGCGGCGCTGACCGCGTCGAGCGCTTCGGCTTTGGCCTGCGCTGCTGCGGCGTCTTCCTCTGAACTCGCGAGATAGGAGAGGCGATAGGGCGCCGTTTCCGGATCGTCGAACAAGAGGTTGAACCCCACCACCGATTGCGCGTCGGGGTTTCTGAGCGCCATCTGGTCGGCGTCAAAGCGAACCTGCGGCATCAAAAACAAGGCGCCGATGCCGAGAATGATCGTCGCCGCCGCGATCGGCCCGGAGTTGCGTCCGATCCAGTCAAAGGCGCCGCGAACCGCGCCGTGCGCCGCCGGTTTCGGCGTTCCCTTCAGCATGGAAAGCGCCGCCGGTGCGAAGGTGATGGTCACGAGAAAGGCGATGATCACCCCGGCGCCGGCGATAATGCCTAGCTGGGCGATGCCGTCGAATTTGGTCGGCACGAAGGACAGGAAGGCGAGCGCGGTGGTCGGCGCCGCCAGCGCCAGCGCCGGGCCGACTTCGTGGATCGCGCGGCGCAACGCGCTGAAATTATCGCGGCCCGCCGCCCGGTGTTCCTGAATATGTAAAAGCAAATGGATGGCGAAATCGAGTCCGAGTCCCACAAGCAACACGGTGAACGCCACCGAGACGAGATTGAGCTCGCCGACAAACGCCGCCGCGAATGCGGACGTAATCGTCAGCGTGACGATGAGCCCCAGCAGTGTCATCGCCGCCATGCCGATCGAGCGATAGCAGATCAGCAAAAGGAACGTGACCAGCACAAACGATAGCAGGAACGACAGGCCAATGCCGGTGGTGACAGCTTCGAGTTCTTCCAGCCGCAAGGTCGGATCGCCGGTGATGTAAGTCTCGACACGACCGGCATAGGCGCCGTTCAGCTCTTCGGTCTGCGCGCGCAAGGCGTTGATCGCGCCCTTCGCCGGTTGCAGCCGGGTGAAGTCGAGCACCGGCGCCGCATAGACCAGCCGCGTGTGGTGCGCTTCGGCGCGGGTTTCATCGTCAAGCGCGCCCATCCATGAAAACGGACGCCGCTCTCCGGCGAGACTCGCTTCGGCGACGGCGGCGAGCTCGGCGTAGAGATCGGCGAGGGTTTCCTTGCCAAGATCGGAGCGTTCGGCCAGCGCGTCGTTTTCTGCGAGCGTTGAAAACAAGTTTCCCGTCGCCGGCGACTTGATCAGCGTTTCAATCAGGCCCGAGGCTTTCGACATTTGCGTCAGCCGCGCCTCAAGATCGCTCTCGCTCAGATAGAGCAGACCGTTTTCGCGGAAGAACGGATCGGCCGCCGGCGCGAAAACGGCGGTGAAATTTTCATCATCGGCCAGCAGCCGCTCGCGCAGATCGGCGGCGTAGGCGTCGGCTTCGTCGAGCGTCGGCGCGCGCACCAGAATCAATACGTCGTTCTTGATCTGCGGAAACGCGTCGCGCAATTCGGCGGCGCGCTGCTGGAACGGCAGCGATGGATCGAGCATGGCGCTGGTGTCGGTGTTCACCTTGAGATGGGTCGCGGCGTAATAGCCGGCTGCGCCCGCCGCCAGCAGAATCGCCAGCGCCAAGGGCGCCCCTGCGCGGCGCGCGAACTCCGCCCACGCCGCCAGTAATTTTTCAATAAATGTCAACATCCCGCCTGCAACTAAGCCCGTTTTCCCTGACTATAGGCTGCTTTGCACCGGGAAGGAACGCCAATCGGGCCCGCTTTCGCCGTCTCCCTTGCGGGGATTCGCAAGGATCGCTAGTCCTTCGCCCCATGGCCAGCAATCATAATTATAAAGCCGACCTCGCCTTTCTGGACGACCTCCGCGCCGCCATGACCGCCACCTTGCGCGACTGGTGCGCGATCAATTCCGGCAGCACCAATCTCGCCGGATTGAAATCCATGCATGGCGCGCTGGCGGACGCTTTTTCCGGCCTCGGCGCCGAAGCCGAAACCGTTCCCTCGCGCGTTCACAAGGTGGTCACGCGCGAAGGCGAGGTGATCGAACAACAGGTCGGGGACATGCTGCGGCTGGTGAAGCGCCCGCAGGCGCCGGTGCGCGTCTTGCTCTCCGGTCACATGGATACGGTGTTCGCCGCCGATCATCCGTTTCAGGGCGAAAAGTTTCTCGATGACGATACGCTGAACGCGCCGGGCGCCGCCGACATGAAGGGCGGCATTCTGGTCATGCTCAACGCGCTCATGGCGATTGAGCAGTCATCGCTCGCCGACCGGATCGGTTACGAAGTGCTGATCAACGCCGATGAGGAAATCGGCTCCATCGGCTCGGCGCATATGCTGACCGAAGCAGCGAAGCGCGCACAGTTCGCCTGCGCCTATGAACCGGCGCTGGCCGACGGCACGCTCGCCGGCGCGCGCAAGGGCAGCGGGAATTTCGCCGCCGTCATTCGCGGCAAGAGCGCCCATGCGGGCCGTGAACATCATCTCGGGAAAAACGCCATCGCCGCCGCCGCTGAATTTGTGGCGGGCGTCGACGCATTATCCGGGGGTCGCGAGGGCCTGACGGTCAATGTCGCGCGCGTCGATGGCGGCGGGCCGAACAATGTGGTGCCCGATCTCGCCGTGGTGCGGTTTAATGTGCGGCTCGAACAGCTGGAGGATTCGGACTGGCTGCTTCAGCAGGCCAAGGCGCTGCTCGCGAAAATCGATGCGCGCGATGGCTATTCGGCGAAACTCGAAGGCGGCTTCACCCGCCCGCCGAAACCGATGACGCCGCAACTGAATGTGTTCTTCCTCGCCCTGCGCGCCGCAGGCGCCGATCTCGGGATCAACATTGACTGGGTTCCCACCGGCGGCTGCTGTGACGGCAACAATATCGCCGCCGCCGGCATTCCGGTGATCGATACGCTCGGCGTCCGCGGCGCCAATATTCATTCGGCGCAGGAATTTGCAAAGCTCGACAGTCTGGTGGAGCGCGCGAAACTGTCGGCGCTGCTGCTTTTGAAAATCGCCGCCGGAGACCTTCCCAATCCCGGCGCCTTTCCAACGGAGAAACACTGATGTCGCTCGCCTTTATGCGCCCCGTGAAGCGCGAGGATTTCGATGCGATCCTGGCGCTCGCCAAGCAATCGGGCGGCGGCATGACCAACCTGCCTTCCGATCCGGATGCGCTGCGCAGCCGCGTCAATTTTGCGGCGGACAGCTTTGCGGCCAATGCGGACGGGCCGAATGGCGAAGTCTACACGATGGTGCTTGACATTGACGGCAAGGTGATGGGCCTCTCTGCCGTGTTCTCGGCGGTGGGGCTCGATTACGGGTTCGTCAATTACCGCATCAACCGCACAGTGCATGTTTCCAAACAGTTGAAGAAGCGGTTCGAGCGCCGCCTGCTGGTGCCGACCCATGATTTCTCCGGCTGTGCGGAAGTGGGCTCATTATTTCTTTCGCCTGAAGCGCGCGGCGGCGGCTTCGGCAAGTTCTTGTCGAAAGCGCGGTATCTGTTCATCGCCAATCATCGCAAGCTGGTCGCCGATCCGGTGTGTGCGGAGCTTCGCGGCTGGCGCGCCCCCGATGGCAAGCAGCCCTTCTGGGAATCGCTCGGGAAATTATTCTTCGACATGGAGTTTGAGGACGCCGATCTTGCAAACTCCGCCATGGGCAACCAGATCATTTCCGACCTCTTGCCGCGCCACCCGATCTATGTTGCGCTGCTGCCGGAAGAGGCGAAAGAATGCCTCGGCAAGCCCCATGACAGCGCGGCGCCGGCCTATAAAATGCTGCTGAAAGAAGGCTTCGCGTTTCACGGCTATATCGACGTGTTCGATGGAGGACCGCTGGTCGATGCGCGCATTGACGACATCAAGACCGTGAAAGACAGCAAAGTTTACAAAGCCGAGATTGGCGATCCGGGGACGGACGCCAAAGCCGCGCCGGAACAGTTGATGGCGGCGGGTTATCTGCAAGCCTTCCGCGTCACGCGCGGGCCGGGCAAAATCGACGGCGATGTGATGACGATCAGTGCGGAAGCAGCGCGTGCGCTTGGCGTCAAGGCGGGCGACGAATTGCGGGCGGTGAAGTGGTGATCCGGCTGCAGAAGAGTGTGGTCAGGTTTCCACTTGTCATCACCGGGCTTGTCCCGGTGATCCAGCTAGCAGGCATGCAGCACGGGCTGGATTGCCGGGACAAGCCCGGCAATGACAATTTTCGAGTGTGAGTTTTACAGGAAAAGGCGCTAGCGATGACCAACAAAATCCTGATCGACGGCAAATGGCGCGACGGCGCCGGCGCGGAATTCTCCAGTTTCGATCCCTCCACCGGCGAGGCGATCTGGACCGGCGCGGCGGCGACAAAGAATGACGTTCATGACGCGGTGAACGCCGCGCGCAGCGCCTTTGAACGCTGGGCGCTGACGCCGGTCGCCCAGCGCATTCACATCATGGAGCGCTATCGCGATCTCATCAAACGCGACGCCGAAGACCTGGCGCGGCTTATCTCGCGCGAGACCGGCAAACCGTTCTGGGAGACCAAAACCGAAGCCGCCACCGTTTCCGGCAAGGTCGATATTTCAATCAAGGCCTATCACGAGCGCACCGGCGAGCGAACCAGCACAGCCGGCGCCACCAACGCGGTCCTGCGGCACAAGCCGCATGGGGTGATGGCGGTGCTGGGGCCGTATAATTTCCCTGCGCATTTGCCCAACGGCCATATTGTTCCCGCACTGATCGCCGGCAACAGCGTCGTCTTCAAACCGTCGGAAATGACGCCGGGGCCGGGCGCCTTCATTGTCGAGCGGATGCTTGAAGCGGGAGTGCCCGAAGGCGTTGTCAATCTGGTGCAGGGCGGGCGCGAAACCGGCGAAGCGCTCACCGGCGCCGACGTCGACGGAGTGTTATTCACCGGCGGCGCGAAAACCGGACAGGCGATCCACAAACTGTTGGCCGGACGCCTCGATGTTATTCTCGCGCTCGAACTCGGCGGCAACAATCCGTTGATCTGGTGGGACACGGACGATATCGAAGCCGCCGCGTTTACCGTGGTGCAGTCGGCGTTTTTGACCAGCGGCCAGCGCTGCACCTGCGCGCGGCGGCTGATCCTTCCTGAAGGTGCGGCGGGCGACAGGGCGATTGCCGCGCTCGCCAAACTCACCGACCGGCTGATTATCGGCGCGCCGTTCGATGATCCGCAGCCCTTTATGGGTCCGGTGATCTCGCCGAAGATTGCAGAAAATCTCGAGCGCGCTTTCGACAAGCTCGCCGAGGGCGACGCCGAAGCGATCCGCACCCTGAGCGTCAGGGATGAAGGCGCCGCCTTTGTCACGCCGGGCATTGTCGATGTGACCATGGCCGACAGCGTCCCCGATGAAGAACATTTCGGGCCGCTGCTGAAAGTCTGGCGGGTGAAGGATTTCGACGAAGCCATTCGCCGCGCCAATGCTACGAAATTCGGCCTCTCCGCCGGCATCCTTACTGACGACAAGGCGAAATGGGAGAAATTCCTGACCCTGTCGCGCGCCGGCATCGTCAACTGGAACCGCCAGACCACCGGCGCCTCCGGCGCGGCGCCCTTCGGCGGCATTGGCGACAGCGGCAATCACCGCCCGAGCGCTTACTACGCTGCCGACTATTGCGCCTATCCGGTCGCCAGCATGGAGGGTGAGGCGTTGCTTCCTATGGCTAGTGATCAGGTGGGGGTGAAGTGATGAGAAATCTCATCACGCTAATGTTTGCATGGCTCATCGCGAGTTGCGCCGCGCCGCAAAAATTAGACCTATTCAATAACCGAGATTGCAATATTTACGGCCAAAGCTTTTGTACGCGTGCGATTGGCGATGGAGTCTATATAAGCAATGGTCCGGACTTCCTTATTTACAATTTTCATTTTGACGAGCGCAATGTGCTGGCGATCTACGAAGGAGGCCACGCACAACAATTTGGGCCGGAAAACTACTCTTCAAAGCAAGTGGGGAAGGCAATTGTGCGATACCGGGAGTACGATGATGGAGAAACGTTTCATCGTTATTACGTGAACGACACCATTGAGCGGCCAAAAATTTTGCACATGATGAGTCCAATTGATCTTACAGAAAGACAGCAGAGTTTCGTTAGTCGCGCGTTGTCTACACTGAGGTATTGCCGTCCCTCTGGTGCATCTATGATTTGTGATGCGGGCGGAAAATGATCTACGCTGAATACAATTTCGACGGGCTGATCCGCCCTAAAAACCTCACCCCGCTCATCCCTGCGAAAGCAGGGATCCAGAAACGTGGAAATTCTGGCGCCGGTGAAACCATGCAGATAGACTACACCTCCATAATGACGGGCATCCGTCCTAAAGCCGGTCATGGATCCCTGCTTTCGCAAGGATGAGCGGAGAAGGATGTGGATTATCCGGGCAACAAATTTTTCTGGGTTTACATGCTTGCAAGCCAGAGGAACGGCACGCTTTATATCGGCTCCACGGACGACCTTGGCAAACGCGTTTGGGAGCACAAGGAAGGAATCCTGAAAGGCTTCACGGCGGAATATGGCGTAAGGCGACTTGTCTGGTATGAAGCCCATGTTATGCGCGAGGGCGCCTTCACGCGTGAGCGGCAAATGAAAAAATGGAAGCGCGCCTGGAAGATTGAGCTTATTGAAAGAGAAAATCCCGGCTGGGAAGACTTGTATGAAACGCTCAATCACTGAAAATTCTGGATCCCTGCTTTCGCAGGGATGAGCGGTTGAGGGGTTATGACTGGGTTTCACGAATACAATTTCGACGGCCTCATTGGTCCCACGCATAACTACGCGGGGCTGTCCTTCGGCAATATCGCCTCGGCGACGAATGCTGGTGCGGCGTCAAACCCCAAGGAAGCCGCGCTTCAGGGCCTCGCGAAAATGCGCGCGGCGATGGCGCTGGGACTGAAACAGGGATTCCTGCCGCCGCAGGATCGCCCGCATCTGAAAACCCTGCGCGCGCTCGGGTTCGCCGGAACCGACGCGCAGATCATCGAAAAAGCCGCGAAGGCAGAGCCGCAATTGCTGGCGAATTGCTACGCCGCAAGCTGCATGTGGACGGCGAACGCCGGGACCGTGGGGCCGTCGCCGGACACGGCGGACGGCAAGGTGCATTTCACCGCCGCCAATCTCGCGGCGAATTTTCACCGCTCAATTGAAGCCGATACGACCGCGCGCGTGCTGGCGCATATTTTCAACAGCGAAAACCATTTCACCCATCACCCGCCGCTGCCCGGCGCCATGCATTTCGGCGATGAAGGCGCGGCGAACCATGGGCGGCTATGCGAATCCCACGGCGACAAGGGCGTGCATCTGTTCGTTTATGGCGAGGACGGCGAGAAATTTCCCGCCCGCCAGAAGAAACGCGCCAGCGAGGCTGTTGCGCGCAACCATCGGCTCGATGCGTCGCACACAGTGTTCGTGAAACAATCGACCGCCGCCCTTGACGCTGGCGCGTTCCACAATGACGTGGTCGGCGTCGCCAATGGAACCGTCCTGTTCCTGCATGAACAGAGCTTCGCCGACCCGAAAGCCGCCTACGCCGCCATCCGCGAAAAGGCGCCGTTCGTCGAGATTGTTGAAGCGCCGGCAAGCGAGGTTACGCTCGACGACTGCATCAAGTCGTATCTGTTCAACTCGCAGCTTTTGACGTTGCCTGGTGGTGAAATGGCGCTGCTTCTGCCGCAGGAAGCGGAGGAAAACCAGCGCGTCAAAGCCTTCGTTGACGCAACGCTGTCGAAGAACAACCCGATCAATCGCGTCATCTATAAAAACGTGCGCGAGTCCATGCGAAATGGCGGCGGACCGGCCTGTCTGCGGCTGCGCGTTGTATTGTCCGAAGTAGAAGCGCGGATGGCGAACGCGAATTTCCTTCTTGATGAGGTGCAAATCGCCAAACTCGAAGGCTGGGTGAAGGCGCATTACCGCGACCGGCTGACGCCCGACGACCTGCGCGATCCGAAATTGATGGATGAAAGTTTCGCGGCGATGCAGGCGCTGACCAATCTGTTCTCCATGGGCGCGTTCTATGATTTCCAGAAATAACGCCGGGTGAAGGCCGCGGGGAAATTTACGGCGGTGACGGCGACGGCGGTGATCGTCGCCAACATGATCGGCACCGGCGTCTTCACCAGCCTCGGATTTCAGCTTGCGGAATTTCGCTCGGGTTTTCTGTTGCTGCTCTTATGGGCGGCTGGCGGGCTCGCTGCGCTATGCGGCGCCATGAGTTACGCTGAGCTTGGCGCGGCGCTGCCGCGCTCGGGCGGCGAATATAATTTCCTGACGCGCATTTATCATCCGGCCGCGGGGTTCGTGTCGGGCTGGATATCCTCCACCATCGGTTTTGCGGCGCCGACCGCGCTCGCCGCCATGACGTTCGGCGCTTATGCTGCCGCGAGCATTGGCGGCGGCGCGCCCGCATGGACGGCGAAAGCGCTCGCCGTGTCGCTGGTCGCTGCAATGATGGTCATCCACGCCAGCAACCGGCGCAATAGCGGCGGCACGCAACTTATCTTCACGATCTTGAAGGTCGCGGTGATTGTCGTGTTCTGCGTCGCCGGAATCGCTCTTGGCGGCGAGGGGAGCAATGTCCGTTTCGCGCCGTCGGGCGAAGACGTAGCGCCGTTGCTTTCGGGCTCCTTCGCGATTGCGCTGATCTATGTGAGCTACGCCTATACCGGCTGGAACGCGGCGACTTATCTCACCGGCGAGGTCAACGATCCGCAGCGCGCTTTGCCAAAAATCCTGTTCGCCGGGACCGCCATTGTCACGACGCTTTATCTCGCGCTGAATTATGTCTTCCTCAACGCCGCGCCCATGGATGCAATGATCGGCAAGATCGAAATCGGTTTTATTGCGGCGGAGCATTTATTCGGCGAAGGCGCGGCGCGGGCGACGGGCGCCGTCCTGTCGCTGCTGCTGATCTCCACCGTGAGCGCCATGACCATCGCCGGCCCGCGCGTGTTGCACGCCATTGGCGAGGACTTTCCGGCGCTCGCCTGGCTGGGGCGGAAGAACGACGCCGATGTGCCAGCGCGAGCCATCTATTTCCAGTCGGCCATGGCGATGATGTTTATCGTCACCTCAAGTTTTCAATCGGTGCTGATCTTCGCCGGCTTCGCCGTGGCGCTGAACAGTTTCGCTGCGGTGCTGGGATTGTTCGTGCTGCGCTGGCGCCAGCCTGACCTGCCGCGGCCCTATCGCGTCACCGCCTTTCCCTTCGCACCGCTGATCTATCTGGCGCTGACCGGCTGGACGCTGGTTTTTGTGCTGATCGACCGGCCCATGGAAGGCATGTTCGCGCTCATCCTCATCGCCGCCGGACTGGCGTTCTATTGGGTTGCGGCGCGCACAGGCGCGGCTGTCTCAAAATAGTACAACCGCACTGAAATGAATGCGCCGCAATATAGTTGCGAGTAGGTCGCGATTAACGAATTCCGGATAATTTTCCCGGGGAGACCGCCAGTCCTCCTTTGCCTTTCGCCAGCGCATCGGAAGCCTGCCGGGCCGGGAATTTGCCGGAGGGAGTCATGGATTCACATTCGCCAGCGTCAGAACGGTCGAACGCGGACGCGCGCGCGCAGCCAAGCGTGTTGTCCGGGCTGATCGCAACGGCGCAGACCCGGCGGCGCGAACTGAAAACACGCTTCGTCATCGCCGGCATCGGCGCCGGTATTTTGTGGGCGACGCTGCATCCGGCCTGGGCGGCGGCATGGTTTGTTGCGGTCACCATCAGCCAGTTTGGCGATGTTCTGGCGTGGCGGGGATTTACCGACAGCAATCGCACGGCGCCGCCGACAAGGCGGGAGTGGCTGACCGTTTGCGCCTCGGCGACGCAGGCGTCCTTTGTCTACTCGTTCTTTCCGACGATCCTGTGGCTGCTGTGGGGCGGACCGGGAAAGATTTTCGCGATCATCTGGCTGAGCGGCGCCTTGCTGCACGTCACCATGCATATGCATCACGAAAAGCGCACATTCCTGGCGGCGGTCATTCCGCATGCGGTCTATTTCCTGGCGCTGCCCTTATGGTCGCTGGCGACCGGCGCGGAACCGGGGCGCACAGGCTCGCTCGCGATTATCCTCGCGCAGGTCATGTATATCTCGCACCTGATGGTGGCGCTCCGCGCCTATGAGGCGTCAAGCGCGGCCATGCGGCTGGCCCGCGAACAGGCGATCGAACGGCAGACGGCGGCGGAACAGGCGAACCAGGCCAAGTCTACGTTCCTTGCGAATATGAGCCATGAGATCAGGACGCCGATGAACGGCATTCTCGGCATGGCCTCGGCGCTGGAAGCGAGCGGCCTTAACGAGGCGCAAAAGGAAAAGCTGAAGATCGTCCGCGATTCCGGCGATCTGTTGATGATGGTCCTCAACGATCTGCTCGATTTCTCGAAGATTGAAGCCAATAAAATTCAGATTGAAAAAGCCCCGTTCACGCTGTCCGAAGTCGCACGTAAAGTGAAAAGCCTGCACGGCTTCAAGGCCGAGGAGAAAAGCCTTGAGTTTCGCGTGGACTGCGAAGGCGAATGCGATGCGCCGCGCCTCGGCGACGGTCACCGCATCCTCCAGGTGCTCCACAATCTCGTCTCGAACGCCGTCAAGTTCACCGAAAGCGGCGCCGTGCTGGTGCGCATCAACGCGCCCGCTGGCGAGGATGACAGGGTGATGATTGAGGTGAAGGATTCCGGCATCGGCATGAGCGCCGAACAGGCCGACCGCATTTTCGATCCGTTCACCCAGGCTGACGTGACGACGACGCGGAAATTCGGCGGCACCGGCCTTGGTCTTTCCATCGCCAAGGGACTCGTGTCGGCGATGGGCGGCGACCTCAATGTTCGCTCATCGCTGGGGGCCGGTTCCATCTTCACGGTGACGTTTCCTGCGCCGCTTTGCCTTGAGGCTCAGGACATCGCCGCTGATGCAAGGCAGGAAGGAGCCGGCGACCCCGTGCGTCAGGGGCTGTCGATTCTCGCCGGCGAAGATAACGCGGTGAACCAGGCGGTGCTGAAGGCGTTTCTGGATGAGCGCGGCCACAACGTCTCATTTGCGGCGGACGGGCTTGAGGCGGTGTCCGCCTTCAAGCGCGACAAGTTCGATCTGGTGTTGATGGATATTTCCATGCCGCGCCTCGATGGTCCCGAAGCGCTGCGCCAGATCCGTTTCCTCGAGCGCGAGCTTGGCGCCGGCGCGCCGACGCCGGTGATTGCGATCTCAGCCCACGCCATGCGCCAGCAGATCGCCGAGTTTCTCGAAATGGGTTTCGACGGCTATGTGACGAAGCCGATCCGGCCGGAAAACCTGCACGGGGAAATCGACCGCGTCATGGCCGAAGCGACCGCGCCGGCCGCCGCGAAAGTCGCTGCAGGGATTAGCGGATAATCGATTGCGGCAGCGGCGTTACGACCTTGCGGGTCACTTCGCGCAGCGTAAAGCTTGATTCCACCGTGGCGATATTCGGCATGCGGAGCATCGTTTCCGACAGGAACGTCTCATAGGTCGCCAGCGACGGCACGACGACGCGAATGAAATAATCGAACTTGCCGGTGACGAGATAGCACTCCATCACTTCTTCGCGGTTTTTGATCGCGGCTTCGAATTCGCGCAATGTCTTGTCGTCTTCGCGTTCGAGCTTGACGAGTATGATCACGGTGACGTTGACGCCGAGCGCTTCGCGGTTGATCTCCGTGCGATAGCCCTTGATAATGCCCTCGGTCTCAAGCCGCCGCAGCCGCCGCAGACATGGCGTGGGGGACAGGCCGACTCTCTCGGCGAGTTCGGCGTTTGTGATCCGCGCATTTTCCTGAAGATGTTTCAGGATCTTGTGGTCGATATGGTCGAGCTTCATAGGTCCAGTTCCAACAATCCATCATCTATTTAGCATTATATGCTAATCGTCAAGCGGCAAAGCCCTTTATTTGACCGGAAGCGCTCGGCAAAAGGGTCTACAGACAGTGCCGTTCGGGCCCGGCGCGGCGGCGCCCGCAAATAAACGGCCAGAGAGGCCAGCGAGAGGAATGTCCCATGAAGTCTGTCGAGTTGCTGGTCGAGGGCTGGCGCAAGGTCGTTCACTTCACCGATGACGCGTCTGGCTTGAATGCGCTGATCGCCGTGCATGATGCGACGCTCGGGCCGGGCTGCGGCGGCTGCCGGATTTTTCCCTATGCCAGCTTCGAAGCCGGCCTTGAGGATGTGAAAAACCTGTCGCGCGGCATGACGTATAAAAACGCCATGGGCGCCATTCCGTTTGGCGGCGGCAAGGCGGTTATTTTCGCCGATCCAAAAAAAGACAAGACGCCGGACTTGCTGAAAGCGTTCGGCCGCGCCGTCGACAGTCTCGACGGGCTTTATTACACGGCGGAAGATTCCGGAGTCACCGAAGCGGACATGGCGGTGATCCGCTCTGTTACAAAGTTCGCCGCCGGGATGGAGTCGAAAGGCATTGGCGGCAACCCGTCGCCCTTCACCGCACGCGGCGTGTGGCGCGGCATGCAGGCCGCCGCCCGCAAGAAATTCGGCGCCGAGAGTCTTGAAGGGTTGACGGTGTCGATCCTCGGCGTTGGCGCCGTCGGCATGGACCTCGCCCGGCTGGTGCATGAGGAAGGCGGCAAGCTGGTCGTCGCCGACGTCAACCCGGCGGCGGTAGACGAGGCGGTTTCGCGGTTCGGTGCAATCGCCGTGTCTCCGGATGACGCCATCGCCGCCAAGGCTGACATTTTCGCCCCCTGCGCCCTGGGCGGGTCGATCAACGCCGGCAGCATCGGCCGCCTGAAAGCCAAAGTCGTTGCGGGCGCCGCCAATAACCAGCTCAAGACGCCGGATATGGATCAGGCGCTGCACGATCGCGGCGTGCTTTACTGCCCGGACTATGTCATCAACGGCGCCGGCGTCATTTCTGTCGGTCTGGAGATCCTTGGCACATGGTCTGCGCTTGAAATGAATCGCCGAATTGACAATATTGGCGTTACGCTTGCGGGGATATTCAACCGCGCCGAAGCCGAGAATGCACCGACGGGTAAAGTTGCGGACTCCATGGCGCTCGAACTGATTGCAAAAGGCAAAAAAGCCGCATGACGATTTTACGCGAGTGGCGCGGCCGCTCGAAGCCGGACAAGGCAGCCGCAACGCTGCGGCACTACCAGAATAATCTGAAACCCGTTATGTCCCGGTCGCCGGGATTTATTTCTGCGTCGCTCGGCAGCCGCGATATTGGCGGGCTGGTGGAATTCATTCTGGTGTCGCGCTGGCATGATATGGATTCGGTCAAGACTTTCGCCGGACTGGCGCCGGAACGGGCGGTGCTGCCGGAGGGGACGGAAACTATCCTCGAAGATTCTGACCAGTTTGTGCGTTTGTTTGAAATTCTGGACGAAGTTTGATTCCAGCCGGTTTGGCGTTGTGATGGTATCCAACACCGCACCGGCGATGACGGGTGCGTTGGCTTTCAATCGATTTTGAAAAGGCGAGACATCGCAATGACCCTAATTCGCGAGTGGCGCGGGCGCTCCAAACCTGAGCAAGCGAGCGCCGTGCTGGAGCACTACCGAACGCGAACCAAGCCGCTGATGGTGAAAACTCCGGGGTTTATTCGGGCGGTGGCGGGCAGCCGCGACATTGGCGGTCTGGTTGAGTTCATGCTGATCTCATACTGGAAAGACGAGGACTCCATGAAAGCCTTCGCCGGCCATGTGCCCGACAAGGCCGTCGTATCGCCCGGCGCCGAAGGCATCCTGCAGGACACAGAATCCTTCGTGCGGATTTTTGAAGTCCTCGACGAGATAGGGGACTAGCCGTAAGGCGGCCCACGCCCGGTCCTCTATTCTCATCATAATTCCAGCGCGGACTTCATGAGAAACGCCAGGACCGCACCCGTTTCTATGGTTATCGCCGCTCAACGGCCATCATAGCTGCGCTCGCGGCGGTTGTATTCCCATACGGATCGTCCGTATGGGATGGACTTTCGCCATAGAGAAGCCTAGCGTTTTTTTGAGCGCGGCCAGTGTTACGCGTTGCCCGCACCGGGCTTGGGGGAATACATGAAAAAATTAAACCTGTTTGCGGCGTTTAGCGCCGCCTGCGCCTCTTTTTGCGCGACGGCGGCGTCTGCGGCGATCTTCCAGCAGATCTCGCCAACGCCAACGACATATGTCGAAGGCGCGATGGAGGACTTTCTTCCCTTCGAATTTTCGGCCACCGACAGTGTGACGGGAACGCTAGCCGGTCTGAACGGGCTGTTCGCCGGTTGCGAGGCGTCCGACTTTGCAGGGTTCGCTGCAGGCTCGATCGCCCTGATCGAGCGCGGCGGCGGGGCTGGCGCAGTTTGTTCGTTCGAACTCAAGGTTCAGAATGCGGCGGCGGCCGGTGCGATCGGCGCTATCATTTACAACCGTGAGGGTTTCGACGGTCCGTCAGGAGGAACCTTGACGTCATTGTCCGATATCACCGCGATTTCAATCTCGCGGGTGCTCGGGCTGGAACTTCTCGCGATGATCCCCCAGGGAGTCGTTGTGACGTTCACCGGCGATCCCGCCGCCCCGGAAGTGCCGCTGCCGGCGGCGTTCTGGATGTTCGGCGCCGGACTCGTCGCACTGCGCGCCTCGAAGCGCCGCTCACGCCGCCTTTAGCGATAATCGGTCATTGAATCCTTGCCGCCGGCGGTCCAAATAGAGGCCGCACGCTGAACAAGGAAAATGTTATGACCGATCCTATCGTCATCGCCGGCATGGCTCGCACGCCCATTGGCAATTTTCAGGGCGCCTATGCGGGCGTTCCTTCCACGGTGCTGGGCTCGACCGCCATCAAGGCGGCGCTGGAGCGCGGTCAGGTAAAGGCCGATGACGTGGACGAAGTGCTGATGGGGTGCGTCCTGCCAGCCGGTCTCGGCCAGGCGCCGGCGCGGCAGGCGGCGATTGGCGCCGGCGTGCCGAAGTCTGCCGGCTGCGTGACGGTCAACAAGGTTTGCGGCTCCGGCATGAAAACCGTGATGATGGCCCATGATGCGATCCTTGCAGGCTCGGCTGATGTGGTTGTTGCGGGCGGCATGGAGTCGATGACCGGCGCGCCGCATATTCTTCCCTCGGGCCGCACCGGCATCAAGTTCGGCAATGGCCAGATCTTCGATCACATGGCCTATGACGGGCTTGAAGATCCGTACTCCAATCACACGGCCATGGGCGTCTTCGCTGAAAAATGCGCGCGCGAATGGCAGTTCTCCCGCGAAGAGCAGGACGAATACTCCATGCGCTCGGTGACGCGCGCGCAGGATGCGATCAAGTCCGGCAAGTTCAGGCACGAGATCGTTCCTGTCGATGTGGCGGGACGCAAGGGAACCGTGACGGTTTCCGACGATGAAAAACCCGGCCTTGTAGACTCGTCAAAGATTCCGTCGCTGCGCGCGGCGTTTGAAAAAGACGGCACGGTGACGGCGGGATCGTCGTCGGCGATTTCCGACGGCGCGGCGGCGCTGGTCGTCATGCGCCAGTCGGAAGCTGAAAAACGCGGCGCGAAACCGATTGCAAAAATCGTCGGCCACGCGACCCACGCTCAGGAGCCGGAATGGTTCACCACCGCGCCGGTCGCCTCGATCAAGAAGCTTCTGGATAAAGTCGGCTGGTCGGCGTCGGATGTCGATCTTTACGAAGTTAACGAAGCCTTCGCGGTGGTTCCGATGGCGGTGATGCGCGAGCACAAAATCCCGGCCGAAAAAATCAACATTCATGGCGGCGGCATCGCGCTCGGCCATCCGATCGGCGCGTCGGGCGCGCGCATCATCGTGACGCTGATCAACGCCCTGCAGCAGACGGGGGGCAAACGCGGCGTCGCAAGCTTGTGCATCGGCGGCGGCGAAGCGACGAGCGTGGCGGTTGAGTTAGTTTAACTTTTCTTGGCTGATAAAAGCAGCGCGTCGATCTTTTTAAGGATTGGTGCGCGCGCTTTGGCGTTGAGGAAATTCTTCGGGATCAATGCGAGCTTGACGAAGTAGGGGCTCGATTTGCGAGTCGAATCGCGGTCGGCGCCGGCGGCGATGTAGTCGCGAATATCCTGCATCATTTGGCGGTTGTGCGCCCACAGGGTCTTGCCGCGAAACTGCACCGTATAGAAAGCGTCGGCTGGCCAGTTGAGGCTGTGTGACGCGGTCGCAGCGCAGGCGTTGCAAATATATTTTCCCGACCATGATTTTACCGGCGGGCGGTTTTTGTCATGCGGGTCAGCGTGCAGAACCGGAAGCTGCACGCCGCCATTGCTGGAGAAACGCGCTTCGCCCCCGCATTTCGGGCAAAAAATGTCGAGCGCCGGGCTGAGCCCCGGATACTCATACAACTCAGTCATGGCGCTCTTTCATCCGCGCGCCGAAATGCGCGACATTGTATTGCGGCTCAATTGTTTCCCGTCACCGCCGGAACGTCCGTAAACGGCGTAATGCCGAACTCCGGATAAATCTCGCTCGGGAAATAGACCGTGCCGCCGCGCGAGACGAGGGAGATCGTCTTGATCGCCTTCAGATCCGCCGTCGGGTCGCCGGGCACGAGGAAGAAGTCCGCCAGCTTGCCGGGCTCAATCGCGCCGCGATCGTCAAAGCCGAGATAGTGAGCCATGTCATAGGTAGCGCGCCGCAGAGCCTCAGCCGGTGAGAACCCGAAGCGCTGGAACAGTTCGACCTCACGGTGGAGTTCGAACGCGCCGCCCATATCGGTGCCGGGCACGAGGAAAATCCCGCGCTCATGCATCATGGTCAGCGTGTCGATGACTTTTTCATAAGCCGCGCGATAGGCGGCATCTTCCGCCTCGTCCGCGACATTGAGCAACGCGACCTTCGATCCTCGTTGTACGGCGACCGGCATGTGATCGATATAATCGCGCATCCCGGCGCGGGTTTCACCATTGCGGCCCGTCAGGCCGAATTCGTGAATGACGGTGGTCGGGTCGGCGGCGATGCCGCGCTCGGCCATCAGGTTAATCGTCTTCTGGACTTTCTCACTGTTCAAATCGAGATCGGCGAATTTCGCCATGCCGGTGATGCGCGCCAGCGTGCGCGTATCGTCTTCCGGCCCCAACACCCAGCTTAACATCACCTGATTGATGTGGGTGATTTCATCATAACCGGCTTCGATCATTTCATCGGGCGTCGAAAATGCTGGAATATGCCCGGCGACGCGCATGCCGCGCGCATGAGCGGCTTGCGCCATCGCCGGCACCCATTCGCCTTTGACCGAGGAATACACCTTGATCTGATGATAGCCGCCGCGATCGGCGTACATGTTCACAAGATCGACGGCCTCTTGCTCGGTTGTCGCCAGTTCGCCAGTCGAGTTGTTGGTCTCGCTGTTGCCTTCGATAAAGCCGCTCATGGAGATGCGCGGACCGGCCAGCGCGCCGCTTTCGATTTTCTCACGCAGCGGTTCAAGCACAGTTATTTCGTTGCCCATATCACGCACCGACGTTACGCCCGCGAGGACATTGATCAGCGCATCGTCGTCGCCCATATGGCCGTGCATGTCGTAAAGGCCGGGGATCAGCGAGCCGCCGGCGCCGTCGATGATGACTTCGCCGTCATTGCCAGCGTCGGCCGCTTCGATGGCGGCGATCTTGTCGCCTTCGACAAGAACGGAAACCGGGTCGGACATGTCGAGCGTCTCCGGCTGGAACACGTGGACATTCCGGATGCGCACCGGCTTGTCGTAATTATGGGCGTAGCGCGACTGGATGTCTTCATAGCGCGCGGCGCTGTAGCCGGCGGCGAGATTGCGCAGACGTTCTTCCTCGCCCTCATAGCCTTTGCGGATCGTGATGAAGCGCGGCGTGATATAGGCGAAGAACTTCTTGTCCGCATCGAGAATGAAATAATCCGGATCGAGATCGGCGCCGGAAAGCGCATAGGTCGTGACGGACTGCACGCCGTCCGGGCCTTCGACCGACAGCGTTTCCATTTCTTTCAGCGTCAGCGATCCGGCGGGCAGGGCAGGCATGGTCCAGTCGGCGTCGTTCAAAAGCGCGTTCGCCTGAATGTAGGCTGCGTAGGGGCTGCCGAACTGGCTGATATAGAGCGTCGGTTCGCTGACCGCCGATGCGCCTTCGCCGGCTGCGTCGGACCAGCTCGCTTCGCCATCGTTCAACGCAAAGCTCTCTTCGACCAGATTGCCGAAGCTGGTGTTGCCGGCGATCGACCAGGAGGCGGGCGTCCCGTCGCTGCGCAGCGTCACCGTTTCCTTGAACCCCGGGCCGCGGCCATTGTTCTTGAAGTCGTAGTCGATGCTCACGGCGTCGCCCGCGCGTTCGACATTCAAGTAGCCGACCGGCGTTCCGGCGATGATCACCGTATAGGCTTCGCTGCTGGGGGCGGCTTCGGCCTGCCCGGCGGGTTCGCGCGAACATCCGGCGATCAGCGAAACAGCGAGCGCGCCCGCCGCCAGACGGCGCGTAAAGGTCGGAACAATCATGTGTATCCCCATTCCCTGGTTTGAAACTGGCGCGCACCCTCCCACAATCCGGCTGGACGGACCAGACTGCGGCTTTTGTCGCAATTCATCTCTCTGTTGCGGATTGCGGCCCTCCGGCGGCGGCGCTACATACTGGTGGTCCGATTCCGGCATTTGCCTCCCACCGCAGCATGGGCCGAAGCAAATGCCGGAATCAAAAAGGACCACCAGCAAATATTTACTTTTAGTGGAGCTTTTGAATTTGACATTTGATAACGCACCCGCCGCAATCGGTACTCAAATGTCAAATTCGCTCTACGGGCTAAATTCAGGAGATTTTCATGGCCGATGCGAGCGGCAAGTCCGCGGAAAAACAGAAATTCGACTGGCAGGATCCCTTGCTGCTGGAAAGCCAGTTGACCGACGAGGAGCGGATGATCCGCGATTCGGCGCGCGGCTATGCCCAGGACAAGCTGATGCCGCGGGTGATCATGGCGAACCGCGAGGAACGCTTTGATCGTGAGATCATGACCGAGCTTGGCGCGCAGGGTCTGCTCGGCGCGACGGTGGCGGAAGAATATGGCGGCGGCGGCGCGGGCCATGTGGCCTATGGGCTGATCGCTCGCGAGGTCGAGCGCGTCGATTCCGGCTACCGCTCGGCCATGTCGGTGCAGTCGTCGCTGGTCATGTATCCGATCGAGGCGTTCGGCACGGAAGAACAGAAGAAGAAATACCTCCCCAAACTCGCGACCGGCGAATGGGTCGGCTGTTTCGGCCTGACCGAGGCCGATGGCGGCTCCGATCCCGGCGCCATGCGCACCAAAGCGGAAAAAGTATCCGGCGGCTACAAGCTCAACGGCTCGAAGATGTGGATCACCAATTCGCCCATCGCCGATCTGGCGGTGGTCTGGGCGAAGCTGGACGGCGACATTCGCGGCTTTGTCGTTGAGCGCGGCGTGAAAGGGTTCTCGACGCCGAAGATCGAAGGCAAGCTGTCCCTGCGCGCGTCGATCACCGGCGAGATTGCGCTGGAAGACGCTGTCGTCGGCGAAGATGCGCTGCTGCCGAATGTGCGCGGCCTGCGCGGGCCGTTCTCCTGTCTTAACAAGGCGCGCTACGGCATCTCGTGGGGCGCCATGGGCGCGGCGGAGTTCTGCTGGATGGCGGCGCGCGATTACGCCATGGACCGCGTCGTGTTCGGCAAGCCGATCGCAGGAACGCAGCTTGTGCAGAAAAAACTCGCCGACATGCAGACCGAGATTGCGCTCGGGCTGCAAGGATCGCTGCAGCTTGGACGCCTGCTCGACGCCGGCGCTTATGTGCCCGAAGCAATCTCACTGATGAAACGCAACAATTGCGGCAAGGCGCTCGATATTGCGCGCGTCGCCCGCGACATTCATGGCGGCAACGGCATTTCGGACGAATATCACGTGCTGCGTCACGCGATGAATCTTGAAACCGTCAACACCTACGAAGGCACCCATGACGTACACGCGCTGATCCTCGGGCGCGCCATGACCGGCCTGCAGGCGTTTCAGTAACGATCAGAAAAGCGGGTGGCGCCGGCAGCCTGACCTTCGTCCGGCTTGCCGGCGCCGCGCCGTCCGTTTGCGTTTCCGCATTGGACGTTTCCTCCGGGGACGGCGCTTTCGCGTAGAGACAGGCTCCCGCGCTTTTCTCTCTTCCCCGCGCGCCGACAATAGTCCGGACCCGGCCAAAGGTCATGCTGCGCCCGCGAAAGGGAGCGTGTCATTCGGGCGACAGCTGCGAAAATTAGCCGCCGATCTGGGCCTGCAGGTCTTTTGCCGAGGTGGTGTGCTGGAATTTCAGCTTCTTGTCCGGGAAGACATAGTGAAACGCGCCATGAGACATGAGCGCCGATTCGTGAAAGCCGGAGAGGATCAGCTTCAGCTTGCCGGGATAATACGCCATGTCGCCGATGCAGAATATGCCGGGCACGGAGGTTTCGAATTTCTCCGTGTCGACCTCGATCCGGTTTTCCGTGAGGTTGAGGCCGAAATCGGCGATGGGACCGAGCTTCATGGTCAGGCCGTAAAAGGCGAGCATGCAATCGCACGGGATTTCATAGGCGCCGTCGGCTTCGGACTCAACCGCGACGGAAGAGATTTGCCCGTTCGCGCCGTTCAGCCCCTTGATCTGCGCCACATGGAAGTTGATTTTTCCGGCGTCGGCGAGCGCGCGCATTTTTTCAACGCTATCGGGCGCCGCGCGGAAATCGGGGCGGCGGTGAACAAGCGTCACGCTTTCAGCGATGGGTTGCAGGTTTAACGTCCAGTCGAGCGCGGAATCGCCGCCGCCGGCGATGACGAGATTTTTCCCGGCGAACGCGTCGCGCTTGCGGACGGCGTAGTGAACGGATTTTCCTTCATAGTCATCGACGCCGGGGATCGGTGGCTTTTTCGGCTGAAACGAGCCGCCGCCCGCCGCGACGCAAATCACCGGCGCCGTGACGGAGGTGCCAAGATCGGTTTCAATGCGCCATTTCCCGTCCGCGGTTTTTTCCAGTCCGACCGCCATTTCATTGAGATGAAAATTGGCGCCGAACGGGGCGATCTGGTCGATCAACTGCCGCGTCAACTGCTCGCCGGTGATCGACTTGATGGCGGGAATGTCGAGGATCGGCTTTTCCGGATAAAGCTCAGCGCACTGACCGCCGGGCTTGTCGAGAATGTCGATCACATGCGCCTTAATGCCCAAAAGGCCCAGCTCGAACACCGCAAACAGGCCGACCGGCCCCGCGCCGATGATGATCACATCGGTCTGATGCGCCCCGCCAGGCGCAAGGCTCTCCACGGATGCAGCGGCCATCAGGCGTTCTCCCCGCGATTTTTGGGGAGGGTAAACGGGTTTTGCCGATTTAGGGAAGGGGCGCCGCAACCGGAGCAGCCGGAAACATGCGGAGCGTCAGCATTCGTCCTGCAAAATCTCCGGTCAGTTGGTGATCATCGCCCGATCGCCAGATCATCGGAAAGGCGCCCCAAGGCGTCGCCGCCGCGAAAACAAGTCCGGTGGATCGCGCGGCGACCAACGTCACGCGCATGACGGAATCGCCTGCACCGAGTTCTGTCAACCAATCAGCGAGAGCGCCATGCGGATCAAAGGCGCCGGCGCAGACATCGCCGCTCCAATGGATCCTGAGCGTGCCGTTTTCTGGTAATCCGTTTGGATTATCTTGAGGCTGGGAGACGAACGAACCGTCATATGCCCACTCGCCGACAGGACATGACGCCTCAGCGAGGCTTTCCGTTTCTGTCCCCGCTGTTGCGATCAGTTCGCCAGTCGTTTCTATGCGTGACGTCCACAGTGCGTTGGACAGAACCGCGGCAGCAATGTTTCGGTCGCGATTGTAAGTCAGAATGGAACGGGCGCCGGGCGTAATTCCCGCATGGTGCGCGACATCGTCGCCCTCCCAGTTTTTCCCGACGCGCCAGCCGAAACCCACGGCGAAACGCGTCTTGCCAGCGATCTCCCCGTCATTTAGCAATGCGGGCGTTAAAGCATCCGCAACTGTTTCAGGCCGGACAAGCGCGCCGCTCATAAAGGCGTCTGCAAAGGCCACAAGGTCACTCGGCGTGCTGAGGATCCCCGTGGCGCCCAGAACATGATGCTGGTCGTTGCGAGGAATTTCGCTTCCTCGTTAAGCAAACAAACGAGATGTGTTGGGTGGAAGCGCCTGTATGTTTTCAGCCGACGTTTCAGTCAGTAAGAGCGCCCCGGTGACATGGCGTTCCAATGTATCGGCAAATGACTCCTCCGTTACATTTTCTATTGCAGCGCCCATCAGCGCATAGCCATAGGAGCTGTATGAATAGTCTTCTCCGGGCGCGAAAAGCAGTTTTTTGTGGGCGTAGATCGAAAGCGAATCATTAAGTGTGGCGTATTGCGCCGTTGCGTCATAATGATCGCCGCCATCATAATGAGATATGCCGGATGTGTGCGCCGCCAAATGGCGAAGGGTGATAACTGCACCGCCATGATCCGGCCAGTCTGGAACATAAGTGCGGATATCCGCATCGAGATCGAGCTTGCCGTCCTCGGCGAGTTTTAGCGCCAATGTCGCGGCGAAAAGTTTTGATACGCTCGCGGTGCGAAACTTTGTGTCAGGGTTTATGGGCCCGGCGGTTTCCGTCTCGGCGATGCCGGACTGACCCGACCAAATGATTTCGCCATTCTTCGAAACTGCCGCACTCATGCCCGGCACGCCTGAGATTTCACGAACAGAGTTGAGCAAATGCTGCGCTGGGGTTGATTGCGCGTTCGCTCTAGGGGCGGCGGCAAGAACGGCAAAAACGGCGGCAAAGGCGTTGCGGTATTTTTTCATGCCCGTTTATACGTTGCCGCGAGCGATCTCCGTCGCCGAATTCGAAAAATAAAAAGGGCCCGCGGAGGGCCCTCTTTATCGCTGAAAACGCTGACTGATTACTGGTTTTTCTCCGCTTCTTTCAGCTCTTCGCGCATGCGGGCGATCATTTCCTTGCGGCGTTCGGCGTCGCGTTTGGCGCTCTCCTCCATCCGCGCGATCATCGCGCGCAGGGTCTCGGCGCGCTGCGCCGGGTCGGCGTCTTCATCGTCCATGCACATCACCTGACGGGTGATGAACTTTTTCTCGCCGCCATCGCTGTCGTCTTCCCATTCCATGACCATAGGCGCGCCGTCGGCGCCGTCGCAATGAGCCATGGCGAAATCATGATCTTCATGTTCGCCATGTTCGCCGGCGATGACGACGCTGTAGGCGGCGCCCGGAACCGGCGGGACGGGCGGAACCGATAGCGCCGCAATCGCCGGATTGCCTTCGCCGTTGATATTGATGGTTTTGCGTTCGCCATTCTTGACGACGACCACTTCCTCGAACGGCATGGTCTGCGCCGGGCCGTAGACGTTTTCGGTCAGCAGTTTGCCGTTGCGGCCGTATATCCGGACCGTGCGGACGCCGTCTTTGCGTTCGACATCGATTTTGGACGCGTTGTCATAACCGGGGATTTCGAGCGTTTCGTCACCATCCACAACGATGACAGTCCTGCCGTAGGATTTCTTTTTGGTCTCCTTGCTCGCCTGCGCTTCCGGCGCATCGGCAAAGCCATAGGACGCGGTGGCGGCGAGGCTGACCGCGGTGAACGCGGAGGCGGCAAGCAGGCCGGCGATCAGGCGGGCGGGGCTTTTCTTTTGTGACTTCAACAGCATGAGTCTTTCCTTTACTGGATGGGCGAGGGCGAGCCCGAAGGCCGGCGTATTGGTCTGGGTACGGACGGATTTGAGAATGGCGGAAGCGTAGTTGCCCGCCGCGCCGCGCACGCTCTGGCAGCGCGAGAGAACGAAGGCGTCGCAGGCGGCCTCCTGATCGGTGCGGAAGGCGGCGAACGACAGATGCGCCAGCGGGTTCGGCCATTGCGCCGCCTGCAGGGCGAGGGCGACAAAGGTCGCCGCCATGTCGCCGCGCGCCACATGGGCGATTTCATGGGCGAGGACGAGGCGCTGTTCGGTCTGTGCGAAATCCGTCTCGAAGCCGGGCGGCAGGAACACCACGGGCCGCAACAGGCCGATCAGGCACGGACCGCTGTCATCGTCATGGCTGATGCGCAAGGCGGGCGTGCGCCGCAGCCGGAAATCCGCGGCGATGCTTTGCGCCAGACTGACAAGCGCTGGCGACGCCGGGGTCGAGTCCGCCATGCGCTGGCGCAGATATTTCGCCTGTGTTTCGAGTTTCAGGCTGAACCAGGCAAAGGCGATCGTCGCCCACAGGACAAGGGCAATGCTGGCGGCGAGCGACAGCCAGTCGAAATTCGCGCTGACAAGGTCGATCGCCGGCGCCGCCTGAACTTCCCAGCTACCGATTTGCACGGCAGGCAAGGCGGCAATCGCTGTTTCGGGCGCCGCCGGGGCGGGCAGGAGTTTCAGCTCCGGCAGGAACAGCCGCACGGCCGGGGCCAGCCACAGCGCATAAGCGGCGCGCGCGCCGAACGCTTTTGCAAAGGGCTTGCGGATTAACAGGACCAGAACAATCAGTACGCTGACCGCCAGCGAGGTCTCGGCCAGCCAGGCGAGCACATCAGTTGCTGTCACGTTTCAACTCCTCAATAAGCAGGGCGAGTTCGTCGAGATCGGCTTTGCTGAGGCCGTCGCCTTCGGCGAGATGGGCGACCAGCGGCGCGGCGCGGCCTTCGAACAACTGGTCGGCGAGGCGCTTTGTGGCCCGGCGCGCATAGGAATCGCGGCTGACCTTGGGGCTGTAGAGAAACCGCCGGCCTTCGGTGGTGTGGGTGACGGCGCCTTTTTCAACGAGCCGCGACAGCAGCGTTTTGACGGTTTTGAGGCTCCACCCGGTCTCATCGGCGAGCCGGTCTGCAACGTCAGCAGCGGCCAGCGGGCTCTGCGCCCACAGCGCATCCATGATCTGAAATTCGGCTTTGGTGATCTGTTTCGACATATCTCTCTGGCGTTCTGGGTGGCCGGGCAGGCGATGACTACAGATGTAGGCTATCTGAGATTACAACTGTAGTCAATCACCATCGCGCCGGAAAATTGATGATCCGGCAGCCATCTTGGCGGTGGCCGCAAGTCGCGGCGCTGGTTAGGCTCTTTCTCACCAGACACGCACAATAAGAAGACGGAGGCCGCCCATGTCAGCCGAGAACCAGAAACCGCTCAATTCGGGCTTTGGCCGCCAGTCCACCGTCGCCGACGTCCTGGAAAATGTCGATGTCGCCGGGAAGGTGGCGGTTGTCACCGGCGGGTATTCGGGCATTGGCCTCGAAGCGGTGAAAGGGCTGACCGCCGCCGGCGCCGAAGTCATCGTGCCAGCCCGCAGCAAGGAGCGCGCCGACGCCGCGCTCGCCTCCGCCGGGATTGCCGCCGCTGTCATCGAGATGGATCTCGCCGATCTCGCCAGCGTCTATGCCTGCGCGGCGGAAATCGGGGATTCGCATAATTGCGTCGACATCCTGTTGAACAATGCGGGGATCATGGCGTGCCCTGAAATGCGCGCCGGGCCGGGCTGGGAATTGCAACTGGCGGTCAATCATATCGGTCATTTCGTCTTTACCCGCGAGCTGATGCCGTATCTGTTGAATGGCGACGGCGCGCGCGTGGTCTCGACATCCTCGGTCGGTCACAAGCGCTCGGATATCCGCTGGGACGACATGCATTTTGAAAAGACGCCCTATGATAAATGGGCCGCCTACGGACAATCGAAAACCGCGAATGCGCTCTATGCACTGGAACTCAACAACCGGCGCGGCGGCGATGGCGTGAAAGCGTTTTCCGTGCATCCGGGCGGGATCATGACGCCGCTGCAGCGCCATCTTGAACGCGAAGAAATGATTGCGCTCGGATGGCTCAACGAAAAAGGCGAGATGAGCGAACAGGCGAAGGGGCTGATGAAAACGCCCGAACAGGGCGCGGCGACCATGGTCTGGGCGGCGACGAGCCCGCTGCTGGACGGGTTTGGCGGCGAGTATTGCGAGGATTGCGATATCGCCCCGCTCAACCACGAGGCTGCGCCGCGCTGGAGCCATGTCATGCCGTGGGCGGTGGATAATGAGAACGCCAAGCGCCTGTGGGACGCAATCGAAGCGATGGTGCTGTCAGCGCTGGCGTAATTTTTTTTCGCACGGCCTGCGCCATCAACACATAACCCTCATCCTGAGGAGACCTGATTTCCTCGTCCTTCGCGACATCGGGCGGATTTCGCAAGCGATCCCGCCCGATCCTCAGGATGAGGAAATCAGGGCGTCGCGAAGGATGGCGGCGCTGGCGTGATCCGCGCTGCTACGATGCACGCAGGACGGACGGCTTTGCGTTTGGGGCGAATAGGGTAAGGTGCCGGAAACAACGCCATGATCAAAGGGGACCGGGGTGAAAGCCAAAGCGCTTAAGGAACTTTCGTTGAATTCAGTTTTGGGATGCGCCGCCGGGCTCTGCGTGCTCGCTGCCGCCGCCGTCGCGCAACCGGTCGCCGACCGCACGCTCGGCGAAGGGCCGTATGAACGGCTGGTGATCCGCGGCGCAACGGTGATTGACGGCGCCGGCGCGCCGCCGACCGGCCCGATCGATATTGTCGTCGAGGGCGGGCGCATCACCGGCATTTCTTTCGTCGGCGTGCCGGGACTGCCGGTCAGCGCCGACAACCGCCCTGCAGCGGGAACGCGCGAGATCGACGCGACCGGCATGTATGTGCTGCCCGGTTTCATCAACATGCACGGCCATATTCACAATGAGACCGACGGGCAGGGCGTGCCGTCGGACTATATTTTCAAACTCTGGCTGGCGCATGGCATTACGACGGTGCGCGATCTCGGCAATGGCGGCGGCACGGCGTGGACGGCGAATGTCTCACGGCGGTCGGCGCGCAATGAAATCGATGCGCCGAATATCTTTCCGTACCCGGTGTTTCGCGGCTGGTCGGCCGGAGAGGTCGATACGCCCGAACAGGCGCGCGCCCGCATCCGCAAGCTGAAAAGCGACGGCGCCGTCGGCGTTAAATTCTTCGGCGCGCCGGAAGAGATTTTATGGGCGGGCCTTGAAGAAGCGAAAAAACAGGGCCTCAAAACCACCATGCACCACGCGCAGCTTGATGTGGCGCACGCCGATGTCATGGACACGTCAGCGCATGGACTCGGCTCCATGGAGCATTGGTACGGATTGCCCGAAGCGCTGTTCGACGACCGCACGCTGCAAGCCTATCCGGCCGATTACAATTACGCCGACGAGCAGCACCGTTTTGAAAACGCCGGCAAGCTGTGGAAACAGGCGGCGCCGCAGGGCTCCGAGCGCTGGGAAGAAGTCATGTCGACGCTGTTGGAGCGCGAGTTTTCCATCATTCCGACCTTCTCGATCTATTCGGCGAGCCGCGACTGGATGCGCAAGCGCCGCGCCGTCTGGCACGACACTTACACCATGCCGGCGCTGTGGAAATTCTATGCGCCGGACCGCAACGCGCATGGCTCCTACTGGTTCGACTGGGGCGCCGAGCAAGAAGCGGCGTGGAAGGAAAATTACCAGCTCTGGATGCGCTTCATCAACGAATACAAAAACCGCGGCGGCAAGGTCGGCGTCGGCGAAGATGCGGGCTACATCTATTCCACCTATGGCTTCGGCTATATCGAGGAACTGGAAATGCTGCGCGAGGCGGGCTTTGCGCCGCTGGAAGTGATCAACGCCGCAACCTTGCAGGGCGCAAAGATTCTCGGCGTCGAAGGCGAGACCGGATCTATCCAGGTCGGCAAGCGCGCCGACCTCGTCATCATCAGGGAAAACCCGCTCGCCAATCTGAAAGTGCTTTACGCCACCGGCCATATCAAACTCGACCCGGAAACCAACAAGCCGGTGCAAGTGGGCGGCATCGATTACGTCGTGAAAAACGGCGTTGTTTATGACGGTGCCAAGCTGCGCGATGAGATCACCTCCATGGTCGCGGAGAAGAAACAGGAACTCGGCGTTGCGCCGGGGCCCATGCCGATTGTCGGATTTGAACTGCCAAACGAGTAAAACAGGGATTGAGGACGAAATGAAAAAACTGCTTCTGGGCGCCGCCGCATTCGCCATGACCGCCGCCGCAACAGCGCCAGCCCTGGCCGAGGACGCCGCTTTGGCTAATGCAGTCGCGCAGGATTACGATTACATCTTCAATCTTTACAAGCACTTCCACGAAAATCCCGAGCTTTCCTTCAAGGAGAGCGAGAGCGCCAAACGCATGGCTGCGGAGCTGGAAGGGCTCGGCTTCACCGTGACCGAGGGGCTCGGCGACAAGTGGACGAAGGACTACGTCAAAAAGGAAGAAGGCGAGATCGTTGAAGGCGTCGGCGGCTATGGGCTTGTGGCGGTGATGGAGAATGGCGAGGGCCCGACCGTGATGCTGCGCGCCGATATGGATGCGCTGCCGCTGGAGGAAAAGACCGGTCTGCCTTTCGCCTCAAAGGTTGTGGACACGGACTATCGCGGACAGGAAGCGCCGGTGATGCACGCCTGCGCTCATGACAGCCATATGGCGATCCTGATCGGCGCGGCGCGCCAGCTTGTGAACATGAAGGACCAGTGGTCCGGCACGCTGGTGCTGATCGGTCAGCCTGCGGAGGAAATCGGCCTTGGCGCGCTCGCCATGCTGGAGGACGGGCTCTACAAGAGATTTCCGAAGCCGGATTACGTCCTCGCCACCCATACGTCGGGCTGGGATTCCTCCGGCGACGTGACCTACACGTCCGGTTGGGCGCTCGCCAATGTGGACAGCGTCGACATCATCATTCACGGCGTCGGCGCGCATGGGTCGGCGCCGCATATGGGCAAGGACCCGATCGTCATCGGCGCCGGGATCGTCAATGCGCTGCAGACGCTGGTCAGCCGCGAGATCGATCCGCAGGAAGCGGGCGTCGTCACCGTCGGCGCGTTCCAGTCGGGCTACAAGCACAACATCATTCCCGATCAGGCGCATCTGCAATTGACCGTGCGTTCGTATGAAGACGGCGTGCGCGAAAAACTGCTCACCGGCATCGAGCGCATCGCCATCGCCCAGGCGAAATCGGCGGGCCTTCCCGACGATCTCATGCCCGAGGTGAAGATCGAAAGCATCTACACGCCCTCGACCTATAATGACGAGGCAATGACTCAGCGGGTGATGACCGCCATCGCCGCGAGCATCGGCGAAGAACGGGTCTATGACCGGCCGGCGAGCATGGGCGGCGAGGATTTCTCGCGCTTCGGCCGCACGGCGGAGGATATTCCGACGGTGATTTTCTGGACCGGCGCCAGCGATCCGGCGGCGATGAAGGCGGGCCGCGAAGGCAAGGCGGCGATGCCGCCCGCGAACCACTCGCCGTTCTTTGCGCCGCAGGCCGAGCCCGCGCTCAAAACCGGCGTGCAGGCGATGACGGCCGGCGCGATTGAGCTGTTCGGGGAGTAGGGTGGAGCCATCAAAACGGGGGCGTTATCATGACAGTGTTGAGAATGCTCTTTGCAGTCACCGCCATTTTTTGGATAAACCTGAGTGCAGGTGTAGCCATGGCGGAAGAAGCGCTTTGGTGGGAGCCGCTCGTCTGCGCCGGGATAGACCCGGACTCGCCAGGGGGTTCGCCTGATGCCGCGCGGTCAGTAGACTTGGCGGAACTGTTCTCGCAGCTAGATTCCGTCGCCGATACATATGAGAACTACAAATACATTGATGATGACGCCCTTCCGCCGCCATTGCCGACGGATGCGTTAGCGCCGAATTGTCATTGGGTGGAGTTTGAAGGTTATTTCAGGCCGGTCCGGTATCATAGCTTCCGCGGGCAAATGGTTTATGACGTCGATGCCCATTATTTGACGGGCGGTTACATTGGATTGATGACGGCGCACTTTTGGGTCCAGAATTGGATCGATCCTAACGTAATCAGTCATGACCTGCATAACAGACGCATTCGTATCAGGGCGCGGGTTTACGACCAGTGCCTGGCCGAAATGCAGTATGACCGACAACGCAAAGAACTTGGCTTTCGTTTTGGCGGCGCCTGCCACTACGGAGAAAATACCGGCATGATCCTGACGGATGCGGAAGTTGTTGAGGTGCTTTCGCCGGGAAAAGTTATTGCACAAGAGCCAGACTTATCTGACGTGCTTGGCCGTCCTGCAAATATCGCCAAGCTAACTTATCCGCCGGTGACTGATTGGGAATATGAGCCGCTCATCACAATAGAGGACCTTCCGCAAGACGCTCTTGAAGTTGTGCGCGATTGGTTGGCGGAAGTTCAAGCTGGCGTCGAAGCAGCGATTGTCGCTGAGAAAAGCCGGAAGACGTCTATCTCGGAAGACTGGCGACTTGAGCATATTCGCAAGCTTTATGCACATCCGGACGGACGTTACGGATATCTGAACGCGCAGCCGAATTTTGCATCAGTTGATCCTGACAAAGTTGCGATAAAGTTCTTTTCACACCAACCATTTGGCGAATGGAGCGAGGCGCCGCGACAATGGTATGGGTATGGATGCGTCGCATTATCGCCAGATGTGAAATGGCCGGTGGCGGAAATTGATGCAGATCATTCAATTGATTCTTTTGTCTGCAAGAGCGTTAGTTTGTGGCGAGATGATTCGGGTAGCGAGTGGAGCAATTGAGTTGATCGGGGAGTAGGCGCGCATGATGCGCGAGACGATGGGTTTTTTGTACGAGAGAAAAACCCCCTCCGTCGTCCCGGACTAGCGTCCGGTTCGACACCTCCCCCGTAAACGGGGGAGGAAAAGCGCCGCGCTTCAGCCGCTAAGTTTTATGCTCCAGCAAAATCTTGCCCTGTTTCTCAACCCGGCCCGCGACGGTTTCGGCGATGGCTGCGAGGAAGCCGGGGAGCGTCGCGGTGATGCGGATATGCGCAGGGAAGATGTCGATGGCGCCGGTGATGGTCTGACCCATGCCTTTCGCGGTGAACGATAGCGTGTCCTCGCCGGTCCACTCTTCGGTGAACTTGAACATCATGCCGCCGGTCATGGCGCCCTTGAGTTTGTCAAAACCGTCGCGCACGCGTGTTCGCGCCTCATCCTTGCCGAGGTCATGGGAAATGGTGACGGTGACGGGCCGGGCCATGGGCGCTCCTTTACAACCTAACGCTTTAGATGGGCGTTCGTTCCGGCGGGTTCAAGTTTGGAGAGCCGCGCCTGGACCCGCTCATCCCCGCGAAGGCCGGGACCCAGTCAGAGCAAAAAGCCGGGCTTCGCCCGACATTATTCCTTTCAGCTTGATTCCGGCTTTCGCCGGAACGAGCGGGTGAAGGGTTCCATGATTGAGTTGAAGTGACTCCCGCGAAACGCTTGTAAGTCCGGATCCCGGCTTTCGCCGGGATGAGCGGAGAAAAATCCTAAGCCAGCGCGTTCGCGAACATCGTCAGCATGTGCGACCAGGCGTGTTCGGCCTGCGCGTGGTTGTAAACGCGCGAGTCCGGCGGGCACCAGCCATGCATGGCGCCTTCGAACACTTCGATCACCGCGTCGAGATCCGCCGCGTCATAGGCCTCGCGCAGTTTCACTTTCGCGTCCGGATCGCGCTCATCGTCATTCTCGGCGATGGCGATCAGCGAGCTTGCCTGCATTTGCGGGATCAGCAGATGCGGGCTGTTCTCGTCATCGGTGGCGAGACCGCCGCCATGAAACGAGCCGACGGCGCCGATGCGGTCAGGCAGATCGGCGGCGATGCGCATGGCGAACGACCCGGTCATGCAGTAGCCGGTGACGCCGATCTTGCGCTTCTTGTCGACCGATTTCTGACCGTCGAGGAACGCGACCAGCGCGCGCCCGTCGGTGGCGATCGTTTCGTTGTTCAGTGAACCGCGCAATGGCCCAAGGCGTTCGCGCACTTCCGGATCGGCATAGCTTTCATCTTCACTGATCACCGCGCCCTTGACCGAACGGTAATAGGGATTGACCACCAGCGCGGCGTAGCCGGCCTCGGCGAGGCGCTTGCCCATCTGCCGGAAGGCGGGGCGGATGCCCATGACGTCGGGCCAGATGATGACGGCGGCGTGTTTGCCTTTCGCCGGATGCGCGAAATAACAATCCGCTTCGCCGTCGGGCGTTTCCACCAGAATGTCGCTTTCTTTCACCTCGTGCGCGTTGGCGGGCAACGGCAGCATCATCGCCGCGCCGGCGCCAGCGGCGAGCGTGTTGAAATTGCGCCGGGAGAGCGCGCCGTTTTTCTTCAGCCAGGCTTCGTTCTCGCGTTCGGTCTTGTCATCGCACATGGGCGGCGCTCCTTTGCTGTCCGGTCGGTTCCGCCGCCTGCGCGGCGCTGGCGCAGGGTAAACCAGCCCCTCCAGTGCGGCAAATCCGCATAAACGCCGGACTTGGCGGCGGGGCCGGCGGCAAGGGAATCCGCCCCGTGCAATCATCCGCCGATTGGTCTATGGTCCCGCCGGGGCGTAGTATTCAGGGGCGTTTGATGAAACTTTTGACGTTGTTGTTTGCGTTGGCGGCGCTGTGCTGCGCTGTTGCGATTGCTGTCGCGGGACCAGGCGCGCAAATGGGCTGGTGGGCCTGGGGCGACGGGCTGAAACTGATCCGCCAGGTGTCGGCGCCGTTTGAAATCGGGCCGGTGGGCGTGCCGCCGATTCTGGCCGCCATCGCTTTGTCAGGACTGTTCGGACTGATCAGCTTTTTCATGAGCGCGCGGGCGCTCGGCGTGTTCGCCATCCTCTGCGCGCTGGCGGCGTTCGGCGCCATGCAGGTTCCGTTGCAGATGCGCGCTGCGGTGGAAGCCAATCCGTTCATTCACGACATCACCACGGATTTCGATAATCCGCCGCCGATCATCGCCGCCGCTGACATGGAACGCAGCAATCCGCCGGAGTATGTCGGCGCTGACCTCGTGCGCAATTCCGACAAGACGGTGGCGCAGGCGCAGGCCGAAGCCTTCCCCGACATCACCACGCAGAAGGTCAATGCCGGTCTCGATGAAACGGCGGAAATCGTGCGCGTCATCATCGCCGATATGGGCATGGAACTGCTCGACGAAACATTGACCGATGATGGCTGGATCATTGAAGCCGCGCATAAGTCGCGCTGGTTCGGCTTTATCGACGATTTTGTCGTCCGCGTGTCGCCGGAAGGATCCATGTCGCTGGTGGACGTGCGCTCAAAGTCGCGCGTCGGCGGCTCCGATCTCGGCGCCAATGCAAAGCGCGTGCGCGCGTTTTTCGAAAAGCTTCACGCTGCGACGAGCTGAATGCTTAATTAGGACGCAGGCGGATTGATCAGCGCGCCATCGGCCTTGATGGTCTGGTCATAGGTCACCGTCGCGCCGGTCAGCCGCGCCTTGCCGTCGATCAGCATGCGCAGGCAGGCGGGATAGAGCCGGTGTTCCTGTTCGAGAATGCGCGCGGCGAGTTTTTCCGCGTCATCGCCGGGCAGCACCGGCACGGCGGCCTGACCGATGATCGGGCCGCTGTCGACTTCGGCGGAAACGAAATGCACCGTGCAGCCGGCGATCTTGACGCCGGCGTCGATCATCCGTTCGTGCACATGCAGCCCGTCGAAGGACGGCAGGAGCGAGGGATGAATGTTGATCAGCCGCCCGCGCCAGTCGCTGGCGAAGGTCGGCGTCAGCACCCGCATGAACCCGGCGAGGCAGATGAAATCGACCTTTGCGGTTTTCAGCGCATGGTTGATCGCCGCCTCGAACTCTTCGCGGGTTTCAAAATCCTTGTGATTGATGATCTCGCGGTGAATCCCGGCCTTGCCCGCAAGCTCAAGCCCCGCCGCTTTCGGGCGGTTGGATATCACCAGCGCAATGTCGCCCGGATAATCGGGATCTGCGCAGGCGTCGATCAGCGCCTGGAGATTGCTGCCGCGGCCGGAAATGAGAACGGCGATCTTCGACTTCGCCATTACGCTGCGCTCACAATGTCGCCGATGATGCGCGCCTGTTCGCCCGCAGCGGCGAGTTTCGCGAGCGTCGCCTCGACCGCGTCCGGCGCAGCAACGACAACGCCGCCAATGCCGCAGTTGAAGGTTCGGCGCATTTCTGCGTCGGAGAGGCCGCCTTCGGCTTTCAGCCACGCAAACAGCGGCGGCAAGGCAAGCGCGGCTTTGTCATAGCGCGGCGCGAGATCATCGGTGAGAACGCGGGGCGTGTTGTCCGTCAGGCCGCCGCCGGTGATATGCGCGAACGCTTTGACCCGCGCGTCGTCAAGCAAGGCCAGCACGGATTTCACATAGATGCGCGTCGGCGCGATCAGCGCTTCGCCAAGACTGCGCGAGGAATCGAACGGCGCCGGCGCGTCATAGCGGGCGCCCGCATCGCTCGCGATCTTGCGGATCAGCGAGTAGCCGTTCGAGTGCGCGCCGGAGGAGGCGAGGCCGATCATCACGTCGCCTGCGGAAACCTTTCGCGGCAGCAGCCGGTCGCGCTCGGCGGCGCCGACGCAGAAACCCGCGAGGTCATATTCGCCCGGTCCGTACATGCCGGGCATCTCCGCCGTCTCGCCGCCGATCAGCGCACATCCAGCGTCGGCGCAGCCGCGCGCAATCCCCGCGACGACCCGCGCAGCGGTCGTTTCGTCGAGCTTGCCGGTAGCAAAATAGTCGAGAAAGAACAGCGGCTCCGCGCCCTGCGCCAAAACGTCATTGACGCACATGGCGACGAGATCGACACCGATCGTGTCGTGAAGCCCGGTGTCGAAGGCGATCTTCAGCTTGGTGCCGACGCCATCAGTACCGGAAACGAGGATCGGGTCTTTGAAACCGGCCGCCTTGAGATCGAACAGGCCGCCGAACCCTCCGAGCGCTGCATCCGCGCCGGGGCGCGCGGTCGCCTTCGCCAGCGGGCCGATGGCGTCCACCAGCCGCTCGCCCGCGTCGATATCAACGCCTGCTTTTTTGTACGCTTCGCTCATCCGATTCCGGCCCGGTTCCCGTCCGTGGGTTTCAGGCGCCGTCCTACGCAGGCTTGGCCCGCCGCGCAAGCATAGCTGGACTGTCAGCCTATTTCGATCCGGCGAAGGTTTTCCCGGACTCTTCCAGCGCCAGCCAGTCCTGATGCGGCTGGCCGAGGGTCAGGTCGAGAAACATCGGCGCGATGCTCCATAAACGCCGCGTGCGCGTGTTGGAGAGAATCACAATGCCGGCGTTCTGCCCGGGGACGATGACGATATGCGCGCCATAGCCGTCGACGGAGCCGCCATGGGCGATCACCCGTTCGCCGGCATATTCATAGACGCGCCAGCCATAGGCGTATTGGGACGAGCGCAAATTCGGCATCACATTGCGCATGCGCCGCGTTTCCGACGGCGTTGCAACCTGCGGCGCGTGAATGAGATTAAGGACGCCGGGCGGCAACACTTCCGGCGCCTCGCCCAGTTGCGCTTTCAGCCATTGCGCCATGTCGCGGATCGAAGCGTTGACGCCGCCGGCGGCGGGCGTGCCGTAATAGGGCGCTTTGACGTCGATCGTCTTCCACGGATTTTGTGGCCGCGACGGATCGCGCTGGCGCTTGCGGTTATGCGGCCGCGCCCAGTCGATGCTTTGGGTCAGCGCGTTTTCGCCATAGGACGCGGTCATCATGCCGAGCGGGGTAAACAGGCGTTCGCTCACCAGCTCCGCATAGGGTTCGCCATAGACGCTTTCGAGCGCGCGCCCGGCGATATCGTAAGTGACGTTCTGATAGGCGTAGCACTGACCGACCGCACAGATCGGTTTCACTTTCCGGTATTGCGGCAGGATCGCCGCCGGCGAGATCCCGGCCTCGAGCAAATTGTCATAGGCGTTGGGCGGCAGGCCGGTGCGATGGCTGAGCAGATAGGAAAGCGTCAGCGATTTTTCCGCGCCGCCCGAAAGCGCCAGTTCCGGCGCAAAATCAGTGGCGGGCGCATCGAGCGATAATTTTCCGTCGGAAACTGCAAGACCGACGAGGCTCGACGCAAATCCCTTGGAAAGGGACGCGATGCGGAACAGCGTGTCGGGCGTCACCGGTGCGCCGCCGCCGATTTCCGTTTCGCCGTAGGTGCGCATGAAGGCGATGTCGCCATCGCGGACGACGGCGACGGCAAGGCCGACGAAATCGCCGGTCTCCATGGCGCGCAGCAGGGTGTCGTCAAGTTCGGAGAGTTGCAGGTCGGCAAGGGCTTGCGGCGAGGCGAAGGGCGCAAGCTGGGTCGGGCCGGGCTCTTGAGCGGCGGCGGCGCCGGAAAAACCGTAAAATGCGGCGGCCAGGACGCCCGCCAGCTTGCTTACAGGCCATTTACCCATTCGTTACTCCACCTTCGCGCGCAAAATCACAAGCCGCTCTTATGCTGGGCGCGGCTCTCCTGCGTCAAGCGTGGAGCAATTGACCTGAAATATCGTAAAGGCGCGCCTATTCTGGAGAATTAAGGGTCGTTTCGCCCGCCGGACACAGCTATAAAACGCCGCAATCGGCGGCTATACTCGCCTGAAGCCGGAAAACGGAGTTTTGAATGAATTTGGTGCGGTTTGCAGCAGCGTTCGGCGCGGCGATTTTGGTGAGCATTGGCGCGGCGTTCGCGGCCGGCGACGATGTCTTCGTGGTGCCGCGCGTGACGGTGCAGGCGCAGGCTGACAGCGCCACGGCGGCGAAAACTATCGCCCAGCGCAATGGCCGCCGCCGCGCCATGGAAATCCTGTTGCGCCGTCTCACCATTGAAGATGACTGGCCGCGCCTGCCGCGCGTCGGCGTCGAGGATGCGATCACCCAGGAGATGGGAACCGGCGCGTCCACGGACCCGGTGCAAAATCCGGATCATATGGCGCAGAACATCATCTCGCTGACCCATGGCGATCTGGAGGCGCTCGAATCCGGCTTCGAAGTCTATGACGAGAAAAGCTCGGCCTCGACCTATCGCGCCTACATCACCTACCGGTTCAAACCGGCGGCGGTTCGCCGCCTGCTGCGCGATGCGCAGATTCCCTATTCAGAGGCGCAGACGCGCACGGCGCTGGTGCTCCCCGTGCTGCAGACCGAAACCGGCCTTTATCTGTGGGAAGAAAACAATCCGTGGATGGCTGCATGGAAAGTGCGTCCCTACAACAATGAACTGACGCCGATGACGGCGCCCCTGGGCGATCTGGAAGACACGTCCGCCATCAGCGCGCGTCAGGCGCTGGCGCTCGATACTGACGCCATCGCCGCCATGGCCGCGCGCTATTCCGTCAGTCAGGTGATTGTCGCGCATGCCTATCTCCGTCAGGAAAATGGCGAGCACAAATTGCGCGTGCGTCTGATCAACGGTTTCCGCGAGTCTGCCGAACTGGCCGATGAAGATGAAATTCTGAACCGCGTCAGCGCTGACGGGTCCGACACTTTCGGCGCCGGCGCTGTGCAGGGGCCGCGCACCAACAATTTCAATCCGGCCAAGGTCGGCGATGTGCTGGCGGAATCCTGGTTCAACCGTCCGGCCGGAAATTTCCCGACGCTGGCCGAAGAAGCGATCGAAGTGGTGATCGCCAAACACGCAAAGCCGTGGAAGGAACAGACGCTGATCGACCATACGGAAGCGTCGGTGCTGGAGGCGAGCGCGTTTTTCCGTTCGCTCGGCGAATGGGCGACGATCCGCTCGGCGCTGATCTCAACACCGCTGGTGGGCTCGGTGCAGGTGCGCTCGCTGTCGCGGCAGGGCGCCGAAATGCTAATCCGCGCTTATGGCGATCCCGACAAGCTGATCGTCGCCATGGAATCGCAGGGCATCGCCTTGTGGAGCGAGGATGGAGAGCGCTGGATGGTGGCGACTCCAGCCACCGCGCAACAGGTGCGCGGCGAGTTGCGGCGCGGGCGCAGGTTCGGCCAGACCCAGGACGATCATGGCGCGTCGCCCATCCAGCCCGCAGCCTATGAAGAGGCTCCGCCCGACGGCCAGAATTAAACCGGCTCAGCGCTCGCGAGCTTTCGACAGATGACCTCCACCGTCCGACAATTGCCGCTCGATCTGCCGGGCGCGCCGCCGCGCTATGATCGCAGCGCGTTCGTGCGCGCCGACGCGAGTATCGCCGCGTGGCGTGCGGGCGAGGCGTGGCTCGAATCGCGCGAAGCAGCGCTGGTCGTCTGCGGACCGGCAGGCGCCGGCAAGACGCACTTCGCCCATGCGCTGATCGAGGGGCTGGAGTTTTTCCTGACCGACGCCGATGCGTTTGCGCTGGCTGGCGCGACAGAGGCGCCGATAATTATTGTCGACGACATGCCGGCCGGCGATCCGGCGGCGTTTCTTACTGCGCTTGAAACCGGCATCGGCGAGGGCCGGCGGTTCCTGCTGGTGGGCGAAGGTCATCCTTCGCTCTGGTCCATGGGCCTGAAAGATTTGCGCACCCGGCTTGAAGCGGCGCCGCGCGCAGCGCTCGCCGATCCCGATGAGGCGCTGATCCGCGCGGTCATGGCGAAAGGGTTCAGCGACCGTCAGGTCTCCGTCAGCCCGGCGGTGATCGAATACGCCGCGCCGCGCCTGCCGCGCACCTTCGCCGCCGCACGCGCATTTGTTGCGCTCGCCGACCGGGCGGCGCTGGAAGAAAAGCGGAAAATAACCACGCCTTTCGTCCAAAAGCTGATTGATAACCTTTCTGAAGGCGATCCGGCGGCATAAAAGACCCTGACGAGCAGTGACGAAAAGGACGGGCCAGTGGCGGATGATGGCGTCAGCAAGGACATGCAAGGCTCGGCGATGATCGCCGCCGATGCGCCGTCGCGTTACATCAACCGCGAACTGTCATGGCTGGCGTTCAACAATCGCGTGCTGGAAGAGGCGTTCAACGACAAGCATCCGGTGATGGAGCGCCTGCGGTTCCTGTCCATCTCGGCAAGCAATCTCGACGAGTTTTTCATGGTGCGCGTCGCCGGGCTTCGCGGTCAGGTGCGCGAAGGCGTCGCCGCGCTCAGCCAGGAAGGTCTGTCGCCGCAGGAACAGCTTTCCATGCTGTCGGAGCGCGCCATTGCGCTGATGGAAGAGCAACAGCGCTGCTGGCGCGAGCTGACGCCGCTGATGCGCGAAGCGGGCGTCGCGGTGGTCGATGAAGCGGAATTGAGCGAAGCCGAAGCGGCCTGGCTTGAACAGGAATTTCAGTCCAACATTTTCCCGATCCTGACGCCGCTGGCGCTCGATCCCGCGCATCCGTTTCCGTTCGTACCCAATCTCGGTTTTGTGCTCTGCTTTGAACTGACCCGAGGCGACGGCTCCTCTATGGAGGCGCTGCTGCCGGTGCCGGTCAAAATCGGGCGCTTCATTCGCCTGCCCGATGCGCCGTCTGCGGACGATGTTCGCCCGCCGGCGCGGTTCATTTCCCTTGAACGCACCATTGTCCGTTTCATCCGCCATGTGTTTCCGGGGTTTGAAATCGCCGCCCATGGCGCGTTCCGGGTGTTGCGCGACAGCGACGTGGAGATCGAGGAAGAAGCCGAAGATTTGGTGCGGGTGTTTGAATCGATGCTGAAGCGCCGCCGCCGCGGCGATGTCATTCGCGTTAAAATCGATTCGCGCACGCCGGAGCATCTGCGCGAGCTGATCCGCGAACGGCTGCAGGCGACGGCGCAGGACACGATCTATGTGGACGGCATTCTCGGGCTGGCTCAATCGAATGAGCTGATTCCGGCGGAGCGGCCCGACCTTCAGTTCGCGCCGTTCGAGCCGCGCTTTCCCGAGCGCATCCGCGATCATGGCGGCGACTGTTTTTCCGCCATCCGCGCCAAGGACATCGTCGTTCATCACCCTTACGAGTCCTTCGACGTGGTGGTGCAGTTCCTGAAACAGGCCGCCGCCGATCCGCGCGTCGTCGCCATCAAGCAGACGCTTTACCGAACGTCGAAACAGTCGCCAATCGTCGAGGCGCTGATCGAAGCCGCCGAAGCGGGCAAGAACGTCACCGCGCTGGTGGAGCTGAAAGCGCGGTTCGACGAAGAGGCCAATATCCGCTGGGCGCGGGCGCTTGAACGCGCCGGCGTCAATGTGGTCTACGGGTTCCTCGAATACAAAACCCACGCGAAGCTGTCGCTGGTGGTGCGTCAGGAAGACAGCGGCGCGCGCACCTATGTGCATGTGGGGACCGGCAATTATCACCCGATCACCGCCAAGATTTACACGGACCTGTCGCTGTTCACCTGCGATCCCGCCATTGGCCGCGATGCGGCGAAAGTGTTCAACTTCATCACCGGCTACGCCGCGCCGGAGGCGTTTGAAAAATTCGCCGTCGCGCCGCTCAATGCGCGCGAGCACATGGTCAAGCTGATCGACAAGGAAATCCGCAATGCCGGCAAGGGCAAACCCGCCGCCATCTGGATGAAGATGAACGCGCTGGTCGACGGCGAGATCATCGACAAGCTGTATGCGGCGTCCCGCGCCGGGGTGCAGGTCGATCTGATCGTGCGCGGCGTCTGCTGCCTGCGGCCGGGCGTGCCGGGGCTTTCTGAAAACATTCGTGTCAAGAGCATTATCGGCCGGTATCTCGAACATGCGCGCATCTATTGCTTCGGCGCCGGCGACAGCCTGCCCAATCCGCGCGCGAAAGTGTTCGTCTCTTCCGCCGATCTGATGCCGCGCAATCTGAACCGGCGGGTCGAAGTGTTTTGCCCGGTGGAAAATCCGACCGTGCACAGCCAGATCCTCGATTACATCATGGTCGCCAACCTCAATGACGAGGCGCAAAGCTGGAAGCTGAAATCCGACGGCGTCTATGAGCGCGTGAGCCCCAGCGGCGAGGGCGAGGCGTTCAACATCCACACCTATATGATGACCAATCCGTCGCTGTCCGGCCGCGGCGGCGCCATCGAGCTCAACGCCCCGCGCGAGTTGAAGCGGCGGAAATAGCGATGCTGGCGCGGCGAATCGCGAAAGGGTGACGCGGGCTGTTTCCGGCCCGTTCAGTGGTATACGCAAGACGGCATGAAACTGGGCATAGACTCCACGGAACATGGCGAACGCCGGGCGGTGGTCGATATCGGCTCCAACTCCGTGCGCCTCGTGGTTTATGACGGCCCGCCGCGCGCGCCGATCCCGATCTGCAACGAAAAAGCGCTGTGCGGCCTTGGCCGCGACATGACCGCCGAGGGCGGGCTCAATCCGGCCGCGGTCGCCGATGCGCTGGCGACGCTGGCGCGGTTTCGCCATGTGCTCGACGATCTCGGCCGTCCGCCCGTGCGCGCCATTGCGACGGCGGCGGTGCGCGAGGCGGTGGACGGGCCACGCTTTGTCGAGGCGGCGCAGGCGATCGGCTTTGATGTTGAAGTGATCTCCGGCGCCGAAGAGGGCGAACTCGCTGCTTACGGCGTTGCCTCGGTTGAGCCCGCCGCCAACGGGCTGGTCGGGGATATGGGCGGCAGCTCGCTGGAACTCGCCATCCTGACGGAGGGCGACGTCGAGGACCGGCTCAGCCTTCCCATCGGGCCGCTGCATCTGATGAGCGACGCCAAGGGCGACATGAAGGCGGCGATGAAAATCGTCGAGGCCAGTCTCGACAGCGTCGAGTTCTTAAAACCGAAATCGTTTGACACGCTTTATGCTGTCGGCGGCGCCTGGCGCGCGCTCGCGCGCATTCACATGAACATCAAGAATTATCCGCTGCCCGTATTGCATCACTACGAACTGACGGCGGCGCAGACGATCGAGATCTGCGACCTTCTCTCGCACCAGAGCCGCAAATCGCTCGAGGAAATTCCCGGCATTCCCCGCCGCCGCATCGACACCTTGCCGCTGGCCGCAATGGTGCTGAAGGCCGTCATTACACGGATGAAAGCCAAGAAAGTTGTGATGTCTTCGGGCGGCGTGCGCGAGGGGCTGCTCTATCGCGATCTCTCGCCCGAAGCGCGCCGCGAGGACCCGTTCCTGTCGGCGTGCGGATTTTATGCGGGCATGCTGGCGCCAAACACCGGGTTTGGCCCGGCGGCGTTTGAAGTGATCGAACCGTTATTCGCCGGCATCGACCCGGGCGGCGCGCGGCTGCGCTATGGCGCGTCGTTGCTGTGCGATATCGGCGCTTACTTCCATCCCGATCTGCGCGGGCGTCAGGCTTTCGATACGGCGTTGCGCGCGCCCTTCGCTTCGGTCAGCCATGATGAACGCTTGTGGACGGCGCTGGTGTTATTCCGCCGCCATCAGGGCCGGTCGGCGCCGCCGCCGAATGAAAGCGCCATGGCGCTGCTGTCGCCGGAAGCGCAGTTGCGCGCGACGCAGGTTGGTCTTGCGCTGCGTTTTGTTGCGTCGATCGCGCCGAAGGCGCCGTCAGCGCTTGCGGGATGCACTCTTGAATATACGGGCAGCGAAGTCATCTTTCGCGCGCCGTCGGACCGGCAGGCGCTGATGGGTGACTCTCCGCGCCGCAGGCTGGTCTCGCTGGCGGCGACATTCGATGCGGCGGCGGGCGAAATTTACGAGGATTAGCGCACTCCAATAAGGCGAGTGACAGCGCAGCATTTTACATCATTTGTGATGAATTCTTTCATAAAACCCAGTGTTGGTGAATAGTTATCCACTAAAACCGGGGCGGGTTTAATCTACACATCGAATGTCATCCCGCACGCGCTGCAACATGCCAATGTTGCCGCGCAGATGCGGGACCCATGGTCCGCGCTTAAAAGTTGCGCCATGGGTCCCGTGCCCCGCGCGCGAAAGCGCGCATATATAGAATGGCCGCCTTCGCGGCCGGGCGCACCGCTTCGCGCTGCGCAGCACACGGGATGACAACCGAGAGATTTTAACAACGCCGCAAAAAACTGTTTGCGGCGAACGCCCGGAGTTTGTTTTGAAGTACGCCTACGGAAATTCAGTACAGAGAGGAGAATGCGCACTGGTGCAGGAATCCAATTCGAAACGCCATTGGCCGATCATGCCAAAGGGCGCCAGATCCGCCGCAACGCCAATAAACAAGCGGGCAAAACCCGGCGGCGGCAAAGCGCCGCGCCGCTATTTCCGGAATTTGCCGGTGCCGTTGACGCGTTCGAGGATGCGGTCGGTCACCGCCGACGGCAGCAGGTTCCGCAACGCCAGCGCGTATGACATGCTGAACGGCGCGGTATATCGCGAATGCGGCTTTTCCGCCGTGAGCGCTTCATGAACAGCCTCGGCTACAACAACGGGCGAGGGCGCGTTAGGGTGCTGGCGGGCGAACCACGCCATATACGCCGTCACCTGATCGCCATAATTCTCATCGAGCTCATATTGCGAAAGCATTTCCGCCTCATGCGCGCCAAACGGCGTGTTGATCGGGCCGGGGCGGACGACCGAGACTTTGACGCCATGTGGGACAAGCTCGCGGCGGAGCGAATCCGACAATCCCTCGACCGCGTGCTTGGAGGCGGCGTAGGCGCCCTGGAACGGCGAGGCGATGCGGCCCGTCAGCGAACCGATATTGACGATGCGCCCGCGCCCGGCCGCGCGCATTTGCGGCAGCACGGCCTGCGTCACGGCGACGAGGCCGAAAACATTGGTCTCGAACAAAGCGCGCCAGTCGTCGAGGGCGAGTCTTTCGACCGGGCCCATCAATGCGGCGCCGGCATTATTGACGAGCCCGTAGAGCGTGACGCCTTCGTCCTTGATCCGCGCGAGCGCCGCGTCAATCGAAGCCGCGTCGGTGACGTCCATCTGGACGGGCGTGATCTTGCCGGCGCCGACGGCGGTGAGGTCGTTGAGCTTGTCGATGCGGCGCGCGGCGGCGAAGACGCGAAAGCCCTTATGGGCGAGATAGACGGCGCATTCCTCGCCAATGCCGCTCGACGCGCCGGTGATCAGGACGGATTGGTGCATGGAGTTTCACCCTCAGTGTTTCAGTGCGAGAGTTACAACCAGCGGGTTGAACTCCGGGCCGTCAAAAGTAAGCGCTTTGTTCAACAACACAACACACCGCTCATCCCGACGAAAGCCGGGAACCAGATGGATACGGGGCGCCGCTTGTCACTGGATCCCGGCCTTCGCCGGGATGAGCGAGTGGAGGGAAGCGCTCAAAAAACAACGCGTCGTGGAAGTCGCGACGGCATTTCAGAAATTCGACAGCGCCTAAACCAGCCGCGAGCGTTTCATGGCGGCGTCGATGAACGACGCGAACAGCGGGTGCGGATCGAACGGCCGGGATTTGAGCTCCGGATGGTATTGAACGCCGATGAACCACGGATGATCGGGAATCTCCATGATCTCCGGCAATTCGCCATCGGGCGAGGTTCCGGAGAAAATCACGCCATAGGCGGCGAGGCGTTCGGCCCAGGCCATGTCGACTTCGAAGCGATGGCGATGGCGCTCGGAGATTTCCGTCGCGCCATAGGCTTCAGCGACGCGGCTGCCGGGTTTGAGTTTCGCGGGATACGCGCCGAGTCGCATGGTGCCGCCGAGATCGCTGTCGGCGCTTCGGGTTTCGGTCTGATTGCCGCGCACCCATTCAGTCATCAGCCCGACGATCGGCGTGCCGCAATTGGAAAACTCCGACGAACTGGCGCGGGGCTCGCCCGCGAGATTGCGCGCCGCCTCGATGATCGCCATCTGCATGCCGAAGCAGATGCCAAAATAGGGGATCTCTTTTTCGCGGGCGAATTTCGCCGCCTTGATCTTGCCTTCCGCGCCGCGCTCGCCAAAGCCGCCGGGCACCAGAATGCCGTGCACGCCCTCAAGCGCGGAGATCGCCTCGTCTTCCTTCTCGAAGACGTCGCTTTCGATCCATTCAATATTGACGCGGACATTATTGGCGATGCCGCCATGGGCGATCGCTTCGATCAGCGACTTGTAGGCGTCTTTAAGGACCGTGTATTTGCCGACCACGGCGATGGTGACTTCGCCATCGGGCTGGGTGATGCGGTGAACGATCTCTTCCCAGCCTTCAAGTTTCGGCTCGGGCGGGTTTTTGACGCCGAACGCAGCGAGGACTTCGCTGTCGAAGCCTTCGCGGTGATAGGTGAGCGGCACTTCGTAAATGGTGCGGCAGTCGAGCGCCTGCACCACGGCGGACGAGCGAACGTTACAGAACAGCGCGATCTTCCTGCGCTCGCTTTCGGGAATGTCGCGGTCGGCGCGGACCAGCAACACGTCGGGCTGAATGCCGATGGCGCGCAATTCGCGCACCGAATGCTGGGTCGGCTTGGTTTTGAGCTCGCCGGCGGAGGGAATGAACGGCATCAGCGTCAGGTGAACATAGACGGCGTCGCCGCGCGGCAGTTCGTTGCCGAGTTGCCGGATCGCCTCGAAGAAAGGAAGCGCCTCGATATCGCCGACGGTGCCGCCGATTTCGCAGAGCACAAAGTCTGCGCCGCCGGCGTCGCCGAGCACGAACGCCTTGATCGCGTCGGTCACATGCGGAATGACCTGCACCGTCGCGCCGAGATAATCGCCGCGCCGTTCGCGCTCGATGATCTGAGAATAGATTTGCCCGGTGGTGATGTTGTCGCTTTTCGACGCCGACACGCCGGTGAAGCGTTCATAGTGCCCGAGATCGAGATCGGTCTCCGCCCCGTCATCGGTGACAAAGACTTCGCCGTGCTGATAGGGCGACATGGTGCCGGGATCGACATTGAGGTAAGGGTCGAGCTTGCGCAAACGCACCTTGTAGCCGCGCGCCTGAAGGAGCGCGCCCAACGCCGCCGAAGCAACACCTTTTCCGAGAGACGACACCACGCCGCCGGTAATGAATATGTACCGCGCCATGGAAGTCCGTCTTACCGAAGATTCCGTCCTAATCAAACGCTAATTTTGAAATGCGCGAGAAAGCGCCGCAAAGCCGCTTACGGGTTCGGCGTTTCGCCTTCGGTAGTCTCGGGCTCGCCTTCGGCGGGCGGGGTTGTGGCGTCAGCCGGCGGGGTTTCCGCTTCTTCCGCCGGTGCGGGGTCTTCGCTGGCGGGCGCGGTTTCCTGCGCCGGCGCCTGGGCGCCAAGATCTTCGATCAGCTCTTCGGTGGTGGCGGGCTCGCTGGCGGATTCTTCCGCGCCAAGCGAATTCAGCAAATCGTCGGCGCTGAGCTCGCCGGGGTCAGCCGGCTGTTCGGTCGCCGTGCTGTTCGCGCCAGTCAGCTCGTCGATCACGCGCTCATCGCTTTCGCCGCCGCCGGCGCGAATCGCCAGCAGGAGCGAGGTGGCGAAAAAGCCCGCGGCAAGGATGGATGTCGTCCGGGTCAGGGCATTGGCCGCGCCGCGCCCGGTCATGAATCCGCCGCCGCCACCGCCGCCGCCAAGACCCAACGCGCCGCCATCGGAACGCTGCAGAAGCACCACGCCAATCAGCGCGAGCACGATGATGGAGTGGATGGTCAAAATAACGGCGGTCATGCGAAAGCTCTCTGTCCCTTTAGGGCCCTTGTTCCTTGCGGGGTTCGGGGCCGGCGGGCTCTATTTAGGAAGCGGGCGCGCCATGTCAAAGCGCATCGCCCGGAAGGGGGCGGGAGATAACGGAAACCCCCCGGTTCCGCAAGGGCTTGGGCGGTTTCTCCGGCGCGGGCGGTCAGCGGCCGCGAAGCCGCGACATCACCCGTCCGACCCGCGCAATCTGCCTGACGAGGATCGGCGGGAGGAGGTCGTCCATCAGCTCGCGCTGCTTGACCTGCCAGTCGGGGCGGTCGCCGGTCCCCGGCCGCGGCCGGAACTGCGTGGTCTTGGCGGGGCGGGTCTCGTCCCAGGTCGAAGTGTAATAATAAAGCGCGATGGATTTGCGGGTGACGCCGTCCGGATGCGCGACCGGATTGGGGTTCCCGTGCATGGATTGCTGCGTGGTGGTGAAGATCACGCAGCGATTGGCGACGGGGACATAGGATTTGACCCGCTCAGACATGTCGGTCTTCCACAGTTCCAACTGGCCGCCATACGCATCTTTCCAGTCGCGGTTGAGATAGATCAGCACATTGATCCGGCGCTCCAGATTCATCGGCTTGTGATGGTTGAAGTCGGCATGCATGGACAAATGCCCGCCATTGCCGATCTCGTGAAAACCGCCGCCGAGAAAATAGGGGTCGGGGATCAGCCCCTTGATGCCGGTGATGTTCTCCACCAGCCGGATGAACGGCCGCGAGTTGAACGCATAGAACAGCCGCCGCAGGGCCGGCTCCATATAATCGGGATGATAGCTGGTCTTGAACCGCTCCTGATCGCGGTCAAAGGTCTGGCTGTCGGGATCGGCGCGGGCCGGAAATTTTTCAAGACAGAGAGTGAGCAGGTCTTCCGACAGAAAATCGTCAATGGCGATATGCGGAAACGGATCGCCCGCCGCATAAGCCTCCTGCAACTCCTTGCCGAGCTCCTTCACCGTTTCATAATCGAACAGCGCCGGATCGCTGGGGCTGGAAGGAAGATAGGCCATGAAATCGCCGTCCTGCTGCGTAAACGAAAACCGCCCGGCCTGCATAATACAGGCCGGGCGGCGATGGATAGACGCAATCGTCAGAGAAAAGGGTTAAGCGCCCTTCTGCTCGGCGATCCAAGCGTCGGCATTGACGCTGAGAATCTCCAGCGGCATGGCGCCGTTGATCAGGATCATCTCGTTAAAGTCGCGGAGATTGAACTTGTCGCCAAGCTCGGCTTCGGCCCGCGCGCGAATATCGAGGATCGCAAGCTGGCCGGTCTTGTAGGCGGTGGCCTGTCCCGGCCAGACAACGTAACGCTCAATCTCGCGCGTCACTTCGTCTTCGGTGTTGCCGGTTTTCTCGATCATGTAGGCGATGGCTTCTTCGCGCGACCATTTTTTCGCGTGCATGCCGGTATCGACGACCAGACGCACGGCGCGGAACATTTCCGCCTGCAACCGCCCGAGATCGCCGAGCGGATCGTTTTCGTACATGCCCATGTCCTGCGCGGCGAGGCGTTCGGCATAAAGCGCCCAGCCTTCCGTGTAGGCGGAGAACGGCGAAAGCGTCCGCAGCAGCGGCACGCCCTTGATGTTTTGCGCAACCGAGATCTGGAAGTGATGGCCGGGCGCGGCTTCATGATAAAGCAGCGTCGGCAGGGTCCAGCGCGGATTGTCCGTCGTCGTTTTCAAATTGATGTAGAACCGGCCCGGGCGCGAGCCGTCGAGGGCGGCCTGACTGTAATATCCGCCCGGCGCAGAATCCTGCGAATATTCCGGCACGCGCAGGATCTCCAGCGGCTGCGGCGGCAGGGTGACGAAAAACTCACCGGCTTTCGCCATGACTTCCTCGTTCAGCTCCACCAGATAATCGAGCATCTGCTGGCGGCCTTCATCGTTGTTCGGGTAGTTATGCTCCGGCGCCGCCATCAGCATTTTGATGCGGTCGGTGATAGAGCCTTCCGTGTGGCCCTGCGCGATCAGGATCGCATCCATTTCCTGTTCGATGCGCGCGACTTCCGCAACGCCGACATTGTGGATTTCATCGGCGGTCATGTCGGTGGTGGTGTTCGATTTCAGCGCATTGGCGTAAACTTTGTCGCCATCGGGAATGCGCCAGATTCCGGCGTCATGATTGGCCGACGGGAGCATTTCCTCATAGAGCGCAATCATCGACTGATAGCCGGGGATCACATGCTCGGCGACAGCCGCTTCGATCTGCGCCATGTAGTCCGCCGTTTTCTCTTCGCCGAGGTCAATTTCTTCGAGCTTGCGCGGCATGGTGGTGACCAGCGGATTTTCGCTCGCGCCGCCTTCAATGAAAGCTTCCATCACGCCGATGGATTTTTCGATGATGAAATCGGGCGGCACGACGCCATGGGCGCGGTCGTCTTCGACGCGCGCCTGCACCTCGGCCATGACGCGGCCGAATTCCTCAATCCGCGAGATGTAGCGTTTGACGCTTTTTTCGTTTTTGATGACGTGCGTGTCGGTGAGGAATTGCGGCAGATCGACAAACGGACCGGAATTCTGCACGACGCGATAGCCGCTATATTCAATCTCCGTCTGACGGATGAGGTCGTCGAAAAACCAGGCGGTGATCTCGTAACTGAGCAATTCCTGGCCTTCGAGACCGTCCGGGCCGTATTTGTCGAGACCGGCGCGGGCTTTCTTCAGCATGGCGATCGACTTTTCGTCCTGCGCCTTGGTGTAGTCGCCGAGCTTGCCGGAATGGAAGTCGAGCGGCGTGTTGTCGATCATGCCGAGCCCGGTCAGGAGCTCCGGGGAATCGATGGCGAATTCGATGGTCGCCTTGTTAATGTAATTGTTGATGCCGACCGGCGTGAACCAGAACCACATCGCCGCGCCGCCGGCGGCCAGCAGGACGAGCGCCAAAAGCCCGCCAAAAATTTTGCCCAGAATTCGCATGAAGTGCGCCCCTTTAATCGTGTGTACAGATGTCTCCCGCGCCGGAATTATGGCGCCGTTTCGGACCTGTGGCGAGTTCGGCCCGCCGCGTCAATCGGGACGACTGTCTCAAAGTCACGGCCAGGGGCGACGTTTATTGCGCCGCAACGAAGCCGCCAAAGTCGTGTACATGGACTCAGCGCCGCGGATTCGCTCTTGTTCAAGCCCGCCGCCTGCGGCTAGGAAGGGCGCGCCGTACCCCTGCATCTGCCGCAACTCCCGAAAGTCGAGACATATCAAATGCCAACGCCGATCCTCATGCCTGCGCTGTCGCCCACCATGGAAGAGGGCACGCTGTCGAAGTGGAACGTCAAGGAAGGCGACAAGGTTTCTTCCGGCGATGTGATCGCCGAGATCGAGACCGACAAGGCGACCATGGAGGTCGAGGCCGTGGACGAGGGGGTCATCGGCAAGATCCTCGTCGCCGAGGGCACCGAGAATGTGAAGGTCAACGAGCCGATCGCCGTGCTGGTGGATGAGGGCGAGAGCGCGGATGATTTCGATGCGTCGTCCGGCCCCTCACCCGAAGACGCCAAGGCGTCTTCGACCTCGCCCAAGGGAGAGGTAAGCGAGCCGAAAGCGCAAACCTCCACCTCTCCCTCGGGAGAGGTCGAAATCACGTCAGTGATTTCGGGTGAGGGGGATCCCGAACTCCCCGCCGATGTGAAAATGGTGCCGACCACCATCCGCGATGCGCTGCGCGACGCCATGGCCGAAGAAATGCGCCGCGACGAGGACGTGTTCCTGATGGGCGAGGAAGTCGCCGAGTATCAGGGCGCCTATAAAGTCTCGCGCGGCCTGCTTGAGGAATTCGGCGAGCGCCGCGTGGTCGATACGCCGATCACCGAATACGGTTTCGCCGGTCTCGGCGTCGGCGCGGCGTTCGCGGGCCTCAAACCCATTGTCGAATTCATGACCTGGAACTTCGCCATGCAGGCGATCGACCACATCATCAACTCAGCCGCCAAGACCCGTTACATGTCCGGCGGGCAAATGGGATCGCCGATTGTGTTTCGCGGGCCGAACGCCGCCGCTTCGCGCGTCGCCGCGCAGCACTCCCAGGATTACGCGGCGTGGTACATGAACGTGCCCGGCCTCATTGTGATCTCGCCGTTCTCGGCGTCGGATGCGAAAGGATTGCTCAAAGCCGCGATCCGCAATCCCAACCCGGTTGTCTTCCTCGAACATGAACTGCTTTACGGCGACACCATGGATGTGCCCGAGGTCGAGGATTGGGTGTTGCCCATCGGCAAGGCGAAAATCGCGCGCGAAGGCTCCGACGTCACCATCGTTTCTTATTCGCGCGGCGTGAAGTTTTCGCTTGAGGCTGCCGCGAAGCTGGAAGAGGAGGGAATTTCGGCGGAAGTCATCGACCTGCGCACGCTGCGCCCGCTCGATGCGGAAACCGTTTTAGAGTCGGTGAAGAAAACCAACCGCATCGTCACCGTCGAAGAAGGCTGGGCGCCGTGCGGCGTCGGCGCGGAAATCGGCTGGCTGGTGACGCAACATGCGTTCGATTATCTCGACGCGCCGCCCGCCCGCGTGACGCAGGAAGATGCGCCGCTGCCCTATGCCGCGAACCTCGAAGTCCTGAGCCTTCCGAATGCGGACAAAGTCGTGAAGGCGGTGAAGACGGTGATGTATAGGGATTAAGGTCTAACGGAGGGGCGCCGTGTTGAAGAAGCTTTTGTCACCATTTGGGCGGCTGTCGCGCGGCGGCATGTGGCTATGGGGCGTGCTCATTCCGGCAGCTCTTGGGACTGGCGCCCTGTTTTTGGATTTTAATACTGACTTACGCGTTGGTTCAGCGTCGTTCTCCGACACTTTTAATCTTTTTTATCTATGGCCGGCATGGATTGCGCTTCCAATAAAAAGATTTCACGACTTGGGTCTTTCAGGATGGCTGTATGCCGCCATGGAAACGTCGCGCTCGATTTGCATCGCCATAGCAGTAGTTGCGATGTTTAAAGAATTTCCCGAAGACATTTTATTTGGCTTTCGGTTTGATTCTTCGCTGATCAGCAACAGCATTCGAAACTTGATTGACGGTTTGCCGTCAGTTGCAATAGCGCCAATTGCTATAGGCGGCGCCATACTTTCAGTTGCAATTTTTTGGATGACCTTAATAACGCCGGGTAATATTGGCGCCAATCGATACGGCTCCGATCCGCTGGAGAGATAAGGATGATCCACACCGGCCAATGTCATTGCGGGAAACTGAATGCGTCGTTTGAATCGCAGAAGACGCCGCGTGAGCTTGGCGTCAGGACATGTCAGTGTGATTTCTGCCGCCGGGTCGGCGCGATCAACATTTCCGATCCTGCCGGTCAAGTGACCATCGACTGCAAGGCCGAAGACATTGAGCGCTATCGCTTCGCCTTGCGCACCGCCGATTTTCTGATCTGCAAAAGCTGCGGCGATTATATTGCGGCGGTGATGGGCGAGGGCGACAGGATCGTCTCCACCGTCAATGTCGCCGGATTGCGCATGACTGACTTCCTCGGTATTGACGAGGCGCCAATGGAATATGGCGCCGAGACCACGCAAGAACGCATCGCGCGTCGTTATCAGAGATGGACGCCGGCTCGCTTTACAGATGCGGCGCTCGCCGCTTCGAATTTTGGACCGCACTAAATCGCATTGAACGGAATAGATTATGCCCACGCCGATATTGATGCCTGCTTTGTCGCCGACCATGGAAGAGGGCACGCTCTCCAAGTGGAATGTGAAGGAAGGCGACAAGGTTTCCTCCGGCGACGTGATCGCCGAGATCGAGACCGACAAGGCGACTATGGAAGTCGAAGCCGTCGACGAGGGCGTCGTCGGCAAGATCATCATTCAGGCGGGCACGGAAAATGTGAAGGTGAATGAACCCATCGCGGTGCTGCTCGACGATGGCGAAAGCATGGGCGACGTGGATATGGGCAAGCTCGGTGGTGGAAGTCCTGAAAGCAAAGCGTCTTCCCCCTCACCCGAAGGCGCAAAGGCGCCTTCGACCTCTCCCAAGGGAGAGGTAAGCCAGCCGGAAGCGCAGCCCTCTACCTCCCCCTCGGGAGAGGTCGGCGTGAAAGCGCCGGGTGAGGGGACGCAACACAAGAATGGCCGCATCATGGCCTCGCCGCTGGCGAAGCGCATCGCCAAACTTGAAGGCATCGATTTATCCGCCGTCAGCGGCACCGGCCCGCGCGGACGCATCGTCAAGGCCGACGTTGAAAAGGCGAAAGCCGCCGGAGACGCAGCGCCTGCGGCTGCACGAGCGCCAGCACAAATCGCGCCGGCCTCCGTCGATCCGCGGCTCTATCCCGCCGACAGCTACACGGCGGTGAAACTCGACGGTATGCGCAAGGTCATCGCCAAACGCCTGACGCAAAGTTTCAACCAGGAAGTCCCGCATTTCCCGCTCAATGTGGATATCGAACTCGACACGCTGCTCGCCGCCCGCGCGCGCATCAATGCGACGTCACCGAAAGACGGCGACGGCGCGTTCAAACTCTCGGTCAATGATTTCATTCTGAAAGCGTCCGCCATGGCGCTCAAAGCCGTGCCGGCCGCCAATGCGACGTTCACGGACGAAGCGATCCTGCTGCACAAGCACGCCGATATCGGCGTCGCGGTGGCGATCGATGGCGGGCTGATCACGCCGATCGTCTGGAAGGCCGAAGAAAAGGGCCTCAAGCAGATTTCCGCCGAGGTCAAAGACATGGCGGCCCGCGCCAAGAACAAGAAACTGAAGCCGGAAGAATATCAGGGCGGGACGTTCTCGGTCTCCAATCTCGGCATGTTCGGGATCACGTCCTTCGCCTCCATCGTCAACCAGCCCCACGGCGCGATCATGTCGGTCGGCGCCGGCGAGGAGCAGGCGGTGGTCCGCGACGGCCAGATCGTCGTCCGGACCATGATGACCGTGACCTTGACTTGCGATCACCGGGTGGTGGACGGCGCGGTCGGCGCGCAATTCCTCGGCGCCTTCAAGGCGTTTATCGAGGAACCGGCGGCGATGCTGCTCTAAGGGGGGCAATGCTGCGACTGCGAAATATTTCGGAGGGCGGCTAAACGCGGATTTTACCGGGACAAAGAATTAAATATTATATTTCAATAGCTTGGATTGACATCAGTCTTTTCGGCCGTCACAGAACACAACATTTCGTGATGGCGCACCGCAAAAAGAACACATTTTCGCCGCGACTTCTGGCCAATTACTTGCAATATTCTGCTCATCGCAGGGTGTTGTGTATGCTTGCGTAGGCGAGGCGGGCAGCCATCTCTCTCCCCCGTGCTGAACCGGCCTCGCCGCCCCAATTTCGGTTTCACCGATCAATTCCCCTCAGATCTCTCTCCCCTCTGAGGGGAATTTTCGGCGCCCTTGCATCTTTCCAATTGTAAGTTTATAACATCACGAGACATCGGCAGCTCTGTCGGGTGTCACAGGATTAGTAGCGTACCAGTTTCGTTGCGTAGAGTTTCGGGAACGGGCGGTCACAAGTCCCCCATAGTGGCCGCCCGTTTTCTTTTGCCTTTTGGCGGCATTCCCCACATTTCGCGCTTGCGGCGCCGGTGTTTCCGGTCTATCAGGCGCGCCTTCGCGGGAGGTTTTCGGTCGAAGTCCACACCGAACCGCACCGCGACCCTTCAACGGGCGGAACCGTTAACTCGGCGCCGCCGCCATAAACGAGAAGGCTACAAAATGGCGAAGAAAATCTCAGGCTACCTGAAACTTCAGGTGCCGGCGGGATCGGCGACACCGTCGCCCCCGATCGGCCCGGCGCTCGGCCAGCGCGGTCTCAACATCATGGAATTCTGCAAGGGCTTCAACGCCAAGACGCAGGAAATGGAAAAAGGGATGCCGATTCCGGTCGTCATCACCATTTTCTCCGACAAGTCCTTCACCTTCTCGATGAAGACGCCGCCGGCGTCCTACTTCCTGAAGAAAGCGGCGAAGCTGCCCAAAGGCGGCGCAACGCCCGGCAAGGCGATCGCCGGCACGGTGACTACGGCGCAGTGCCGCGAAATCGCCGAAGCAAAAATGAAGGATCTCAACGCCAACGATCTCGACGCGGCGACCAAGATCATCATGGGTTCAGCGCGGGCCATGGGCCTGGAAGTGCAAGGGTAATCCGATGAACAAACCAGGCAAAAGAATCCGCAAGGCGCGCGAAGGCGTTGATCGCGATAAGTTCTATTCGGTTGAAGAAGCCGTCAAAACGATCAAGGCGCACGCCAACGCGAAGTTCGACGAGTCGATCGAAATCGCGATGAATCTCGGCGTTGATCCGCGTCACGCCGACCAGATGGTGCGCGGCGTTGTCTCGTTGCCGAACGGCACGGGCCGCTCGGTTCGCGTCGCCGTTTTCGCCAAAGACAAAAAGGCGGAAGAAGCGCTGAAAGCCGGCGCGGATGTCGTCGGCGCCGAAGACCTGATGGAAAAAATCCAGAACGGTTTCATGGATTTCGATCGCGTCATCGCAACGCCGGACATGATGGGCGTTGTCGGCCGTCTCGGTAAGGTGCTGGGCCCGCGCGGCCTGATGCCGAACCCGAAAGTCGGCACCGTCACCCCGAACGTCGCGCAAGCGGTGAAAGATTCCAAAGGCGGCGCGGTCGAGTTCCGCGTTGAAAAAGCCGGCATCATTCACGCCGGCATCGGCAAGGCGAGCTTCGACGAGAAAGCCATCGCTGAAAACGTCAAGGCGTTCATTGACGCCGTGACGAAAGCCAAACCGGCGGGCGCCAAGGGCACGTTCCTCAAGAAGATTTCGCTGTCCTCGACCATGGGCCCCGGCCTCAAGATCGACACCGCCGGCCCTGCGTAAGTTTTGAGCGCGTCAATATGAATTGAAAACAGCCCCATTGCGGGGCCGTTTTTCGTTGTGCAGGGCGGTGAATGCATACAATTTTACGCAAATTTCAGCGCGCCTGCTGGCGGAAAAATCACGATCGGCAGGCTAGGCTCCGCGCGCAGTCATGGGGCGCGCAATGCACCGATCACACTCGCTGGATGATGTTTCACTGGGGCTGACTGAACTGGCGTCCGTCCTGAAGTCGCGGCGCGCGCGGCGCATGCTGCAGTCTGCGGCAAAGCGCGGCCAGTCGCCGGTGTTGAGTCTTACAGCCGCAGTCAGCGCCTCGCTGGTCTCGGCAGCCGCGACGGAGTTCGATGAAGACCCGCTTGCCGGGCTGGCGACCGTCGATGATCTGTCTGCGCTCTCCGAGATATGCCTGCCGGGCGAGACGTATGCGGAAGGCGAGGAGCATGAGCATCTTGCGGGCCTGCGCGCGCTGGCCCATGCGGGCGGGCACGACAAGCCGTTCTATCTCACCGATCCGTTCGCATCGCCCTATGCAAATGCATTTTCACCCGCCCATGAAGATCATGCATCGACTGCGCGCTATGACGTCCATGAGCAACGCTCAGTGGGGCATGCACAGCACGATACGGCGAGTGTTTCCGGCCAGCACTCAAGTCAGCATCACGGCCACCCTAGCGGGCATCAGTCGCAGGCAGGCCAGTCGGCTGCGGCGGCCGGCGAGCATTCGCAGCACGGCCCGGCTGGTGTTGCGATGGGCGAAGCGATTGCCCATGGCGATCATCATGCGGCCATGACACACGATGCGCCGCACGTTCAGTCGCATGGCGCCCACGACGCGGCGCCCGGCCATGCAGGTCATCAAGCGATGGGCGATCCGGCGCCGCATCAAACCGATCATGCGGCGGAGATGCCGCCTGAAAATACTCTTCATCAAGCGAGCGCCGACGATGTGGATGGGGTCCGCGATTTGATCGACGCGCTATCGCATCACGCCGATAGCAATGGTGATGCCATGCCTGTTGCAGACGAGGCGGCCACCCCTGCCGATGACCACTATAGCCATCACGCCAGTATGGCGATGATGGATTTGCCTGCGGCTGATGATCTTACGGCGTCCGCATCTCAGCCTATGATTTGATCTGAGCGATGCAGATCTTCTAGTGGCACTTCTTCAGGTCGCGGCTTAACAGCCACCAGTTAACCGGCCAGGCGGCGAGGAAGCCTGCAGGAATAGCCACCGCAATTCCGGCCCAGAACATCGGCGCGAACACCGATCCCGCCGTCATGCCGCCCATCATGTAGTCGGCGCTGTTCATGGCGATTTCCATGACGCCAATGGAAATGGCTTCACCGATCCAGATCAGTTTCAGCGCTTCCATGAATGTTTTGTTCTGGCGGCGCATGACCGGCAGAAGGCCAAGCGAAAATCCAGAAATATAGGCGAGGGTGGTTGCGAGAATGATCGTTGGCCACACGCCAAGCCCGAGCGACACGCCAATCATCAGACCGGCCACCTCGCCAATGACGCAACCCGTAAGGCAGTGGAGCGTCGCCTGCGCGGAGGTGACCAGCGGATTGTTTCCGCCGCCATGGTTATGAGTGTTGGCGCCTGCGTGCTGGTTTTGTGCGTGACAGTCATGTTCGGCCATATTGCATTCCTGCTTTTCGATCTCGTTCCGAGCCGTATTTATATACCCAGTAGGGGTATATCAACTCACAGAGCTGCGATATGGCCTCATAAATGGCCGTCAGCTGACGGGCTTGGCAAAAATTGGGCGCTCCGGGTTCAATCGGCTTGCAATCGGCAGAAAAGCCAGTATGAAGCCGCCTTCGCTGCTCCTTGAGCGGCGAAAACCTGTCCGAGACTGCGGGTGCGCTTCGGCGCTTAATTTCCTGCATAGACAGAGGGAAAAGGATCAGCCGGGCAAACTTGCCCGATTGTCCAAGCAACCTTCTGGGGCAGGCTCTCTGCGGTGAACGCGGGAGCCTTTTTGGTTTCCGATTTTCATTCCGCATAGATCGAAGCCCCCTGCGCAAGCAGGGATTGTTGGGGCCGTCCGCTGTTTTCGAAGGGCAGGCGGCCTTGTTTGAACCAAAGGACTGCCTCATGGACAGAACCCAAAAGGCGGAAATGGTCGAATGGATCGGCGGCGTGTTCGATGCGAACACGGTTGTCGTGGTGGCGAATGGGGGCCTGTCGGTCTCCGAGTTCGAAAAACTGCGTGGGGAACTGCGCAAATCGGGCGCCAACATGAAAATCGTCAAGAATCGCCTCGCCAAGATCGCGATCTCTGGAAAGCCGAGCGAGAAGCTCAGCGATCTTTTCCAGGGCCCGACCGCCATTGCGTTCTCCGAAGACCCGGTCGCGGCGGCGAAAGCCGTCAAGGAATTCGCCAAGGGCAATGAAAAGCTCACCATCCTTGGCGGCTCGATGGGTGCGGAAATCTTCGACGTCAAAGGGGTGGAAGCGCTTGCCTCCATGCCGTCGCGTGAAGAACTCCTCGCCTCGATCGTCCTGACCATCACGTCTCCTGGCGCACAACTCGCCAGCGCCATCGGCGCGCCGGCATCGAATATCGCCGGCATTCTGGAGACTCTGGAGAAACGCGAAGCGGCTTAACTTCGCACCGATTTTTGTAACCCAATCAACGAACTAGGAACTAAATACCATGGCTGATCTGAAAAAACTGGCTGAAGAGCTTGTTGGCCTGACGCTTCTCCAAGCGGCTGAGCTGAAAAATATCCTGAAAGACGAGTACGGCATCGAGCCGGCTGCGGGCGCTGTCGTCGCTGCTGCCGGTCCGGCTGCGGCTGCTGAAGCGGCTGAAGAAAAGACCGAATTCGACGTTATCCTCGTCGAAGCGGGCGCGAAAAAGATCGGAGTGATCAAGGAAGTGCGCGCGATTACCGGTCTCGGCCTGAAAGAAGCCAAAGACCTCGTCGAAGCTGGCGGCAAGGCCGTCAAGGAAGCGGCTGGCAAGGCCGACGCCGAAGAGATCAAGAAAAAGCTCGAAGCGGCTGGCGCCAAAGTCGAACTCAAGTAGTTTGACAAAAATGGCAAATAAGCGCGTTTTTTCTCGGCTGCAGGGGTTGCGGCAGGGGTCAGGCGCGCTTATTACACCCCTTCGCCGCCGACGGCACCCGTCGGCGGCTTCAGGTTTTGCGGCGACGTGCTTCGAATAATCGAGATCAAAATTTAGTCACCCGCTACCCGCGGTCGAACGTTTGTCCGGCCGACGGGGCTTTTGCGCATGCGTTAACCCTGTTTGTCGCCGGGGTTAACAAGCGTGTTCAGACGGCTGACATCCGCTTGTGAGGATAAGATGGCGCAATCCTTCGTAGAGAAGAAACGCATTCGAAAAAATTTCGGCAAGATCGGGGATGCGGCGCCCATGCCGAACCTGATCCAGGTTCAAAAGGATTCCTACGAACAGTTCCTCCAGCGCTTCGCAAAGCCCGGGGACCGTTTGCTGGAAGGCCTTGAAGCGGTGTTCCGCTCGGTGTTCCCGATCTCGGATTTCACCGAGACGGCGACCCTCGAATATGTTTCCTACGAATTCGAAGATCCGAAATACGACACCGAAGAATGTCAGCAGCGCGACATGACGTATGCGGCGCCGCTGAAGGTGACGCTGCGCCTGATCGTATTCGAAGTGGACGAAGAAACCGGCGCCAAGTCGGTCAAGGACATTAAAGAGCAAGAAGTCTACATGGGCGACATGCCGCTCATGACCGACAACGGCACGTTCATCGTCAACGGCACCGAGCGCGTCATTGTCTCCCAGATGCACCGTTCGCCGGGCGTCTTTTTCGATCACGACAAGGGCAAGAGCCACTCATCGGGCAAGCTGCTGTTCGCGGCGCGGATCATTCCTTATCGCGGTTCGTGGCTCGATTTCGAGTTTGACGCCAAAGACATCGTCAATGTCCGCATCGACCGGCGCCGCAAACTGCCGGCGACGACGCTGCTTTACGCGCTCGGCATGGATCAGGAAGAGATCCTCGACGAGTTCTATACGCGCGTACCGCACAAGAAGATCAAGACCGGCTGGGTCATGCCCTACAATCCTGAGCGCTGGAAAGGCGTGAAGGTTGAGCGCGACCTGATCAACGCCAAGAATGGCGAAGTCATGCTTGAGGCGGGCAAGAAACTGACGGCCCGGTCCGCCAAGAAACTGGCTGAAGACGGCCTGAAAGACCTGCTGCTCTCCGACGAAGAAATGATTGGCCGCTATTTCGCGTCCGACCTCGTCAATTTCGACAATGGCGAAATCTACGCGGAAGCCGGCGAGGAAATCACCGCCAACCATCTCGAGACGTTTGAGGAAATCGGCGTCACGGCGTTCGACACGATCGATGTCGACCACATCAATATTGGCGGCTATGTCCGCAATTCGCTGGCTGCGGATAAAAACCGCAACCGTGAAATGGCGCTGATCGACATTTACCGCGTCATGCGTCCGGGCGAACCGCCGACACTCGAAACGGCGGAAGGTCTATTCTATTCGCTGTTCTTCGATCCCGAGCGCTATGACCTGTCTTCGGTCGGCCGGGTGAAGATGAACATCCGTCTCGGCTTTGAAACCGAGGACACGCTCCGCACGCTGCGCAAGGAAGACATCCTCGCTGTGCTGAAGACGCTGGTGAATCTGCGCGACGGCCGCGGTGAAATCGATGACATCGACAATCTCGGCAACCGCCGGGTGCGTTCGGTCGGCGAGCTCATGGAAAACCAGTATCGCATCGGTCTTCTGCGCATGGAGCGCGCGATCAAGGAACGCATGTCATCGGCGGAACTCGATACGCTGATGCCGCATGATCTGATCAACGCGAAACCGGCTGCGGCCGCCGTGCGCGAGTTTTTCGGCTCTTCGCAGCTCTCGCAGTTCATGGACCAGACCAACCCGCTGTCGGAGATCACCCACAAGCGCCGCCTGTCGGCGCTCGGGCCGGGCGGTCTGACGCGCGAACGCGCCGGCTTCGAAGTCCGCGACGTTCACCCGACTCACTACGGCCGCATCTGTCCGATTGAAACGCCGGAAGGGCCGAATATCGGTCTGATCAACTCGCTCGCGACCCACGCGCAGGTCAACAAATACGGCTTTATTGAAAGCCCGTATCGCCGCGTCATCGACGGCAAGGTCACTGACGACGTTGTCTATCTGTCGGCTATGGAAGAACAGCGCTTCGCCATCGCACAGGCGAACGCCGAAGTTTCCGACGCCGGCAAGCTGATGAACGAATTCGTCAACTGCCGCGTTGGCGGCGACGCCACGCTCGTCCCGCGTGAGGACGTGGCCTATATCGACGTGTCGCCGAAACAGCTTGTGTCGGTTGCCGCCGCGCTCATTCCGTTCCTTGAGAATGACGACGCGAACCGCGCGCTGATGGGCTCGAACATGCAGCGTCAGGCTGTGCCGCTGTTGCAAGCTGAAGCGCCGTTTGTCGGCACCGGCATGGAAGCGATTGTGGCGCGCGATTCCGGCGCCGCGGTTGCGGCCCGCCGTCCCGGCGTTGTTGAACAGGTCGATGCGCAGCGCATCGTTATTCGCGCCACGGAAGAAAAAGACCCGACCAAGCCCGGCGTCGACATCTTCAACCTGCGCAAATTCCAGCGCTCGAACCAGAACACCTGCATCAACCAGCGTCCGCTGGTGAAGATCGGCGACGTCGTTCGCGACGGCGACATCATCGCCGACGGTCCGTCTACGGACCTTGGCGAACTGGCGCTCGGCAAGAACGTGCTCGTCGCGTTCATGCCGTGGAACGGGTACAACTTCGAGGACTCGATCCTCATTTCCGAACGCATCGTCCGTGATGACGTGTTCACCTCCATCCACCTCGAGGAATTCGAAGTGATGGCGCGCGACACCAAGCTCGGGCCAGAGGAGATCACCCGCGATATTCCGAACGTCTCGGAAGAAGCGCTTCGCAATCTCGACGAAGCGGGCATCGTCGCCATCGGCGCCGAAGTCCATCCGGGCGACATTCTCGTCGGCAAGATCACGCCGAAAGGCGAAAGCCCGATGACGCCGGAAGAAAAACTTCTGCGCGCCATCTTCGGCGAAAAAGCCTCCGACGTTCGCGACACCTCGCTGAAACTGCCGCCCGGTGTTGCCGGCACGGTGGTTGAGGTCCGCGTCTTCAACCGTCACGGCGTCGACAAGGACGAACGCGCCATCGCCATCGAGCGCGAAGAAGTCGAGCGTCTTGCAAAAGACCGCGACGACGAACTCGCGATCCTCGAGCGCAACGTCTATGGCCGCTTGAAACCGCTGCTGATGGGCAAGGACGCCGTTTCCGGACCGAAGGGCTTCGATAAGGGCAAGGTCACCGAGGAAGTCCTCGAGAACCAGCTTTCAAAAGGCCAGTGGTGGAAGATCGGTGTCGCCGACGACAAGGTCATGGCCGAAATCGAAGCCATCAAGAAGCAGTTCGACGAATCCAAAGCGCGTCTCGAAGCCCGCTTTGAAGACAAGGTCGACAAGCTGAAGCGCGGCGACGAACTTCCGCCGGGCGTGATGAAAATGGTCAAGGTCTTCGTTGCGGTGAAGCGCAAGCTGCAGCCGGGCGACAAAATGGCCGGCCGTCACGGCAACAAGGGCGTGATCTCGAAAATCGCGCCGATGGAAGACATGCCGTTCCTCGCGGACGGCACGGCGGTCGATATCGTGCTGAACCCGCTCGGCGTTCCGTCGCGCATGAACGTCGGTCAGATTCTTGAGACCCATCTTGGCTGGGCCTGCCGCGGTCTTGGCCGCCAGATCGATCACCTGCTGGAGCAGTGGGAAGACGGTCAGGCGACTCGCGAAGACCTCGTCGCCAAGCTGAAAGACGTTTACGGCGAAGATCAGGTGCTGCCGCGCTCGAATGAAGAGCTGAAAGAACTCGGCGGCAACCTCGTTCGCGGCGTGCCGATCGCTACGCCGGTATTTGACGGCGCGCGCGAAAAAGAAATTGTCCAGATGCTGCAGAAGGCCGGCCTCGACAGCTCGGGACAGGTGACTTTGTTCGACGGCAGAACGGGCGAGACGTTCAAGCGCAAGGTGACGGTGGGCTACAAGTATCTCTTGAAGCTGCACCACCTGGTCGACGACAAGATTCACGCGCGTTCGATTGGTCCGTACTCGCTCGTCACGCAGCAGCCTTTGGGCGGCAAGGCCCAGTTCGGCGGCCAGCGCTTCGGCGAAATGGAAGTCTGGGCGCTCGAAGCCTACGGCGCCGCCTACACGCTGCAGGAAATGCTCACCGTGAAGTCGGACGACGTCGCCGGCCGCACGAAAGTTTACGAGGCGATCGTCCGCGGCGACGACAGCTTCGAAGCGGGCATTCCGGAAAGCTTCAACGTGCTCGTCAAGGAAATGCGTTCGCTCGGCCTCAATGTCGAGCTTCAGAACGGGTGACGCGTTTCGCGCACCCGTTCCACTAAAATGAATGAATTGCGGACTGATCATCCGCTCCGAATTTAAGAGGCGCCCATGTCACAGGAACTGCTGAACGTATTCAACCCGACTGCCCCTGCGCAGACGTTCAACAAGATCCGCATTTCGCTGGCGAGCCCGGAGAAAATTCTCTCCTGGTCGTTCGGCGAGATCAAAAAGCCTGAAACCATCAACTACCGCACCTTCAAGCCGGAGCGGGACGGGCTGTTCTGCGCCCGCATCTTCGGCCCGACGAAGGACTACGAATGCTTGTGCGGCAAGTACAAGCGGATGAAATACAAAGGCATCGTCTGCGAAAAGTGCGGCGTTGAAGTCACGCTGACCAAGGTTCGCCGCGAGCGCATGGGCCATATCGAGCTCGCCGCGCCGGTCGCGCATATCTGGTTCCTGAAGTCGCTGCCGAGCCGCATCTCGCTGATGCTCGACATGACGCTGAAGGATCTCGAGCGCGTTCTTTATTTCGAACAATATATCGTCATCGAGCCGGGCCTTACGAACCTCTCGCCGAACCAGATGCTCACCGAAGAAGAGTATCTGCAGGCGCAGGAAGAGTTCGGCGAAGACTCGTTCACCGCCGGCATCGGCGCCGAGGCGATCCGCGAAATCCTCACCAATATCGACATGGAAGCGGAAGCGGAAAAGCTGCGCGTTGATATTGCCGAATCGACCAGCGAACTGAAAACCAAAAAATACGCAAAACGCCTGAAGCTGATCACCGCGTTTTTGGAATCCGGCAATCGTCCGGAGTGGATGATCATGACCGTTATTCCGGTGATCCCGCCGGAACTCAGACCGCTCGTCCCCCTCGATGGCGGCCGCTTCGCGACGTCGGATCTCAACGATCTCTATCGCCGCGTAATCAACCGCAACAACCGCCTGAAACGCCTGATCGAGCTGCGCGCGCCGGACATTATCGTCCGCAACGAAAAGCGCATGCTGCAGGAATCTGTTGATGCGCTGTTCGACAATGGCCGCCGCGGCCGCGTCATCACCGGCACCAACAAGCGTCCGCTGAAGTCGCTCTCCGACATGCTGAAAGGCAAGCAGGGGCGTTTCCGCCAGAACCTCCTCGGCAAGCGCGTCGACTATTCCGGCCGTTCGGTCATCGTCGTCGGCCCGGAACTCAAACTCCATGAATGCGGCCTGCCGAAAAAGATGGCGCTCGAACTCTTCAAGCCGTTCATCTATTCGCGTCTTGATGCGAAGGGCCTTTCCGCGACCGTCAAACAGGCGAAGAAACTTGTTGAAAAAGAGCGTCCGGAAGTCTGGGACATTCTCGACGAAGTTATCCGCGAGCACCCGGTTCTGCTGAACCGTGCGCCGACGCTGCACCGCCTCGGCATTCAGGCGTTCGAGCCGAAACTGATCGAGGGCAAGGCGATCCAGCTTCACCCGCTGGTCTGTACGGCGTTCAACGCTGACTTCGACGGCGACCAGATGGCCGTGCACGTTCCGCTGTCGCTCGAAGCGCAGCTTGAGGCGCGCGTCCTGATGATGTCGACCAACAACATCCTGTCGCCCGCCAACGGCAAGCCGATCATCGTGCCGTCGCAGGACATCGTTCTCGGTCTCTATTACATCACCATGGAAAAAGAGAACGAGCCGGGCGAAGGCAAAATTTTCGGCTCGATTCAGGAAATCGAACACGCGCTCAACGCTGACGTTGTGACCTTGCACACAAAGATCAAAGCCCGCTGGGAAGGCCTCAATGCCGATGGCGAACTGGTTCGCGAAATCGTTGAGACAACCCCAGGCCGCATGAAGGTTGCGCAGGTTCTGCCGCGCAATTCCGACGTGCCGTTCTCGGTGATCAACCAGCTTTTGACCAAGAAAACCATTCAGGGCCTGATTGACATCGTCTACCGCCATTGCGGTCAGAAAAAGACGGTGATCTTCGCCGACCACATTATGGATCTCGGCTTCAAGGAAGCCTGCAAAGCCGGCATTTCCTTCGGCAAGGATGACGTTGTCATTCCGGCGGCGAAGAAACCGCTGGTCGAAGAAACCCGCAACCTCGTCAGCGAGTTCGAGCAGCAATATGCCGAAGGCCTGATCACGCGCGGTGAAAAGTACAACAAGGTTATCGACGCCTGGGCGAAATGTACGGACAAGATCGCCGATGCCATGATGGCCGAAATTTCGGAAACGAAATTCGATCCGGAAACCAAGCGTCAGATCGAGACCAACTCGATCTACATGATGTCGCACTCCGGCGCGCGTGGTTCGCCCACGCAGATGCGTCAGCTCGGCGCCATGCGCGGCCTGATGGCGAAACCGTCGGGCGAGATCATCGAAACGCCGATCACGTCGAACTTCAAGGAAGGCCTGACGGTTCTCGAATACTTCAACTCGACCCACGGCGCCCGCAAGGGTCTCGCAGATACGGCGTTGAAAACCGCGAACTCCGGTTACTTGACGCGCCGTCTCGTCGACGTTGCGCAGGATTGCATCGTTCGTGAAACCGATTGCGGCACCAAGAACGGCATCACGCTGGAAGCCGTGGTTCGCAGCGGTGAAATCGTCGTGCCGCTGTCGCAGATCGTTCTCGGCCGCACCCTGCTTGAAGACATCAAGCATCCGGTGACGGGCGAAGTTCTCGGCAAGGTCAATGACGAAGTGGACGAAGCCCAGGGCGAGCTGATCGAGGGGTCCGGATTGCAGAAAATCCGCGTCCGCTCCGTGCTGACCTGTGACTCCAAAGTCGGCATCTGCGCCAAATGCTATGGCCGCGATCTTGCGCGCGGCTGTCCGGTCAATATCGGCGAATCTGTCGGCGTCATCGCGGCGCAGTCGATCGGCGAACCGGGCACGCAGCTGACCATGCGGACGTTCCACGTCGGCGGTACGGCGCAGGTGAGCGAAACCTCGTTCATCGAGGCGAGCCATGAAGGCGTCATTACGCTCGAAGGCCGCAATGTGGTGAAGGATTCCAATGGCGAACTGGTCGTCATGGGCCGCAACACGCTTGTGAAAATCGTCGACAAGGATGGCAAGGAACAAGCCTCCTACAAGGTGTCATACGGCGCCAAGCTTCGCATTGACGAAGGCGCCAAAGTCACGCGCGGCCAGCGCATCGCCGACTGGGATCCCTATACCCTGCCGATCCTCACCGAACTCGCCGGCAAGGTGAAATTCGAAGATCTGCAGGAAGGCTTCTCCATGCAGGTAGTCGCCGACGAAGCGACCGGCATCGCCAGCCGCGTCGTCATCGACTGGCGTTCAAATCCGCGCGCTGCCGATTTGAAACCGTCCATCGTTATCGTCGACGAAAAAGGCAAGCCGCTGAAACTCGCGAGCGGCAACGAGGCGCGCTACCAGCTTCCGGTGGATGCGATTCTTTCCGTTGAGGACGGCGAGGAGCTGTCGCCGGGCGACGCGGTTGCGCGTATCCCGACCGAGGGCGCCAAGACCCGCGACATCACCGGCGGTCTGCCGCGCGTTGCGGAACTGTTCGAAGCGCGCCGTCCGAAAGACCACGCCATCATCGCCAATGTCGATGGCAAGGTTGCCTTCGGCCGAGACTACAAGAACAAGCGCCGCATCCAGATCATCCCGACCGATGAAAGCCTGGAGCCATCCGACTATCTCGTTCCGAAGGGCCGCCATATTGCGGTTCAGGACGGCGATTTCATCGCCAAGGGCGAGTACCTGATGGACGGCAACCCGGCGCCGCATGACATTCTGGCGATCATGGGGATCGAGGCGCTCGCCGACTTCCTCATCGACGAAATCCAGGAAGTCTATCGTCTGCAGGGCGTGCCGATTAACGACAAGCACATCGAAGTGATCGTTCGCCAGATGCTGCAGAAGGTCGAAGTCACCGAGCCGGGCGACTCGCTGTTCCTGAAAGAAGAGCAGGTCGACAAGCTCGAGTTTGAGGAAACCAACGCCAAGCTCGAAGATCAGGGCAAGCGTCCGGCGCAGGCTGTGCCGGTGCTGCTCGGCATCACCAAGGCGAGCTTGCAAACGCGTTCCTTCATCTCGGCTGCGTCCTTCCAGGAAACCACGCGCGTCCTCACCGACGCCGCCGTCAACGGCAAGGTCGATACGCTCGAAGGCCTGAAAGAAAACGTCATTGTCGGCCGTCTCATCCCGGCCGGCACCGGCGGCGCCATGTCGCGTCACCAGGTCGAAGCCGAACGCCGCGACCAGGTGCTGATCGACGAACGCGCCAAGCGGGCCGAAGTCTCCAATGCGCCGGCGCTCGCCGCTCCTGCGGAGGCAATGGAATCCGCAGACGAGCAGAACGAAGAAGCTACACAGGACGCGGCTGAATAATCAGCGTCCGAACCAATAAAAACGGCGGCCCAAGGGCCGCCGTTTTGCTTTGTGGGTCAGGATATGCTGGCGAGGCGCGCGCTCAGGCGCTCATGGCGGATATCCTCCAGGTTCGCCCCGTCTTCGCCCAGCCAGGCGTTGATCAGCATGCCCCAGGTGAGATCGCATTTGATGTGGTTCCAGAGCGCGCCGGTGGCGGCTGACGCGGCGGCATAGGTTTGCGGATCAGCGATCAGCGACTTGATGGCGGCGGCGAGGGCGGCAGGGTTTTTCTCCGGCGCCATGCGCGCCGCAGGCGTCTCGCGGAAATAAAGCTGGAACATGGGATGATCTGAAAGCGCCAGCGGCGTCCGAGTCGCCAGCGCCTCGTAGATCGTCATGGGAAGTCCTTCGGGATAGTCGTGCCAGCTCGCCGCCATGGAGAGCGTTGCTCCCGCCAATAGGTCGATGACTTGGTCATGGCTTAACCGGCCGGTCAGGCGGACCTGATCGGCGAGACCATGACGATCAATCAATGCCTTAGCCTGATCCGTGAAGTCGCCGCCGCCGGCCAGCGCCATTTCAAAAGCGAGCCCCTCGGTTTTCAGTATCCGCGCCGCCTCAATACAGTCGCCGACCCCCTTGGAAGCGGTGAGGGAGCCGACAAACACCAGCTTGATGCGCGCCGGATGGAGGCGCTTGGCGGGATGGGCTTCGGGGCGCAATTCATGCGGCCAGTCCCACGGATAGATTTTGTCGGCGTCTACGCCGATCCGTTTCAGGGAGAGACAGGACGGAACATTATGGTTGCCCACAGCCCGGATTTTCGGGCGCCGCAAAAACTGCGCGAGCCGAAAGGCACGCAGCCGATTGCGGAGCGACTTCTGCTCAAAACTGTCGGCGAGAAGGGGAAGGGTGTCGATGCCGCGCGCCAACGCCCATTGAAGGATGGACCGGTCCGGCGCCTGGAGGATCAGCCGGTCGGGCCGCCAGCTTTCCAGCAGCTTGATGATTTCAGGCGCATTGATTGCGCCATTTTGCAATGGAACGCATGCCGATTGGAGGTTGGGTGCAAGCCGGGATTCGCTCGGTTCTTCTCCCAGAACGCCGCAGACCCCGACGAATTCATGCTTTTCAGCCAAATCTGCGACGAAATTTACGGAGTATCGCTGCGCATAGTAGGTCTCTTTTCCACCCGCCCGGAGCTGATCGAAGACGGTGTGAAGCACTCCAAACTGGACGATGGCGATGCGCAATTTTATCTCTCCTTGCTGCCTTGGAATGGCGGAATAGAGCGGTCAAAACATCGCCAGGACGGGTTTTCACCAAGTACGGCCGGCATTGATTTTACAACGCTTTCCGCCGATAGTGGCGCCGCGCCGCGCAACTGACATCATGTCTATGCTTTCGCTATGAAAAAACAGCGAAAAGAAACCTTTATTTTCCTTACAACGTATTGACCCGACCGACTCGCACCGGTATGTCTCGCGCCGCTGAATGGCTGGCCGTCAGTTCTTTCGCCCGAAAGAGCCTGAAACGCAGCCGCTTTTAGTCGATGACAGTTAGGATTTTTGAGCGGCGTTCCGCCTGACGGGGCTCCGCTCGTTTGCGTCATGGATAATCCCATCCATGGCCCCGAGGATTTAAAGGCCCAGACGATTTTGGGCCAGCGCCCGCACCAAGCGAAGGCCGGAGACACGGATGCCGACGATACAACAACTGATCCGCAAGCCGCGGAAGCCAAAGCGCACCATTAACAAAGTGCCGGCGCTCGAGCAGAACCCGCAGAAACGCGGCGTTTGCACGCGCGTTTACACAACGACGCCGAAAAAGCCGAACTCGGCGCTGCGCAAGGTCGCGAAGATCCGCCTGACCAACGGGCATGAGGTCATCGGCTACATTCCGGGCGAAGGCCACAATCTCCAGGAGCACTCGGTGGTCCTGATCCGCGGCGGCCGCGTGAAAGACCTTCCCGGCGTACGCTATCACATCATTCGCGGCGTCCTCGACACCCAGGGCGTCAAGGACCGCAAGCAGCGCCGTTCGAAATATGGCGCGAAGCGTCCGAAGTAAGGATAGAGCAGATGTCACGTCGTCACCGCGCAGAAAAACGTGTTGTTCATCCGGACCCGAAGTTCGGCGACAAGACCGTTTCGAAATTCATGAACTACATCATGGTCGACGGCAAAAAGCCGGCGGCCGAAAAGATCGTCTATGGCGCGTTTGAGCGCATCGAGCAGAAGCTTCGCCGTCCGCCGGTGGACCTGTTCAAGGAAGCGCTCGACAACGTCACGCCGTCGATCGAGGTTCGCTCTCGCCGGGTTGGCGGCGCGACCTATCAGGTGCCGGTCGAGGTTCGTCCGGACCGCAAGATCGCACTGGCCATGCGCTGGATTATTTCGGCTGCACGCTCGCGCAATGAAACAACGATGATCGACAAGCTTTCGAATGAACTGATGGACGCCGCGCAGAACCGCGGTTCGGCCGTCAAGAAGCGCGAAGACACGCACCGGATGGCCGAGGCCAACCGTGCCTTCTCGCATTATCGCTGGTAACGGAATTCAGACAGTAAGGGCCCGCAGTCATGGCGCGCACGCATAAAATTGAGGACTATCGGAACTTCGGCATCATGGCGCACATTGATGCCGGGAAGACGACGACGACTGAGCGCGTCCTCTATTATACAGGCAAGAGCCACAAGATTGGCGAAGTCCACGACGGCGCCGCGACCATGGACTGGATGGAGCAGGAGCAGGAGCGGGGGATCACGATCACCTCGGCTGCGACCACGTGCCATTGGAAAGACAAGCGCCTGAACATTATCGACACGCCTGGCCACGTTGACTTCACCATCGAAGTCGAACGTTCCCTGCGCGTGCTTGACGGCGCGGTTGCGCTGCTTGACGCCAACGCCGGCGTTGAGCCGCAGACCGAAACCGTCTGGCGTCAGGGCGACAAATACAAAGTGCCGCGCATCTTCTTCATCAACAAGATGGATAAGATCGGCGCCGATTTCTATTACTCCATCGACACCATTCACAAACGGCTTGCCGCGAAAACCGTCATTCTCCAGCTGCCGATCGGCGCTGAGAACGAATTCAAAGGCATTGTCGATCTCGTCCGCATGAAGGCCGTCATCTGGGAAGAAGAAACCCTCGGGGCCGCCTATCATGACGAAGACATCCCGGCTGATCTTCTTGAGAAAGCGCAGGATTATCGCGCGAAGATGGTGGAGACGGTTGTCGAGCTCGATGACGCGGTCATGGAAGCCTATCTCGAAGGCAATGAGCCGGACGAGGCGACGATCAAGCGCCTGATCCGTCAGGGCACATGTAAGGTTCAGTTCCATCCGGTTCTGTGCGGCTCCGCGTTCAAGAACAAAGGCGTTCAGCCGATGCTCGACGCGGTTGTTGACTATCTGCCGAGCCCGGTCGAAGTGCCGCCGATCAAAGGCCACCTCCCGGATTCGGAAGAAGAAGTGCTCCGCAAATCGAACGATGCTGAGCCGCTCTCCATGCTGGCGTTCAAGATCATGAACGACCCGTTTGTGGGCTCGCTCACCTTCTGCCGCATCTACTCGGGCAAGCTCGAAGCCGGCACCCAGCTCCTCAACACCGTCAAAGGCAAGAAAGAGCGCGCCGGCCGGATGCTGCAGATGCATTCGAACAGCCGCGAAGAGATCAAAGAGGCGTTTGCCGGCGACATCATCGCCATCGTTGGTCTGAAAGACACGACCACGGGCGACACGCTGTGCGATCCGTCGAAGCCGGTCGTGCTTGAGCGCATGGAATTCCCGGAGCCGGTGATCGAGCTCGCCGTCGAGCCGAAAACCAAGGCCGACCAGGAAAAAATGGGCCTCGCGCTGCAGCGTCTCGCCGCTGAAGATCCGTCTTTCCGCGTCTCGACCGACGAAGAGTCCGGCCAGACGATCATCAAGGGCATGGGCGAACTTCACCTCGACATCATTGTCGACCGGATGAAGCGCGAATTCAAAGTCGAAGCCAATATCGGCGCGCCGCAGGTCGCCTATCGCGAAACCATCACCAAGACGGCGGACATCGACTACACCCACAAGAAGCAGTCGGGCGGTTCGGGCCAGTTCGCGCGCATCAAGTTCCGCGTCGTGCCGCAGGAGCCGGGCACAGGCTATCTGTTTGAAAGCCAGATCGTCGGCGGTTCGATCCCGAAAGAATATATTCCGGGCGTCGAAAAAGGCATAAACCAGATTCGCGAAACCGGCCTGCTGGTCGGCTTCCCGATCCTCGACTTCAAGGTCGAGCTTTATGACGGCGCGTTCCACGATGTTGACTCGTCGGTGCTCGCGTTCGAAATCGCGGCGCGCGCTGCGTTCCGCGAAAACAAGCCGGCGCTTGGTCTGGCGCTGCTCGAGCCGATTATGAAGGTCGAAGTCGTGACCCCGGAAGAATACACCGGCACGGTGATCGGCGACCTCAACTCGCGGCGCGGCCAGATCCAGGAGCAGGAAATGCGCGGCAACGCAAACGTGGTTCACGCCATGGTGCCGCTCGCCAACATGTTTGGCTATGTGAACAATCTTCGCTCGGCGACCCAGGGTCGCGCTCAGTACACGATGCAATTCGATCATTATGAGCGCGTGCCGAAGGCGGTCGAAGAGGAAGTAAAGGCGAAGCTGGCAGGCTAGCCGCTAACGTAAAGGCGCCCGCCAGAACGAACGACCGGGCGATAGAGTTTAACGACGGACGTCAAAGAAGACGGAGAGAAGTGAAATGTCGAAGGCAAAATTTGAACGGACTAAACCGCACGCCAACGTGGGCACCATTGGCCACGTTGACCATGGCAAAACGACCCTGACGGCTGCGATCACCAAATATTTTGGCGACTTCAAAGCGTATGATCAGATCGACGCAGCGCCGGAAGAAAAAGCGCGCGGCATCACGATCTCGACGGCGCACGTTGAGTATGAATCTCCTGCTCGCCACTACGCCCACGTCGACTGCCCGGGTCACGCTGACTACGTCAAGAACATGATCACCGGCGCGGCGCAGATGGACGGCGCGATCCTGGTTGTGAACGCTGCTGACGGCCCGATGCCGCAGACCCGCGAGCACATCCTTTTGGCGCGTCAGGTTGGCGTTCCGGCGATTGTTGTTTACCTCAACAAAGTCGACCAGGTTGACGACGAAGAGCTGCTCGAGCTGGTGGAAATGGAAGTTCGCGAACTTCTGTCTTCCTACGACTTCCCGGGCGACGATATTCCGATCATCAAAGGTTCGGCGCTTGCCGCTATGGAAGGTCGCGATCCGGAAATAGGCGAAAACTCGATCCGCGCGCTGATCGAAGCCGTCGACACCTACATCCCGACGCCGGAGCGTCCGGTTGACCAGCCGTTCCTCCTGCCGATCGAAGACGTGTTCTCGATTTCCGGCCGCGGCACGGTCGTGACCGGCCGTGTCGAGCGCGGCGTTGTCAATGTCGGCGACGAACTCGAAATCATCGGCATCAAAGACACCAAGAAAACGACTTGCACGGGCGTCGAAATGTTCCGCAAGCTGCTCGATCGCGGTGAGGCCGGCGACAACGTTGGCGTGCTGCTGCGCGGCATCGAACGTGACGGCGTTGAGCGCGGTCAGGTTCTCTGCAAGCCGGGCTCGGTGACCCCGCACACGAAATTCGTGGCTGAAGCCTACATTCTGACGAAAGAAGAAGGCGGCCGTCACACGCCGTTCTTCACGAACTACCGTCCGCAGTTCTATTTCCGCACCACCGACGTGACCGGCGTTGTCACGCTCAAAGAAGGCGTGGAAATGGTGATGCCGGGCGACAACGTCGAAGTGAACGTTGAACTGATCGTGCCGATCGCCATGGAAGAGAAGCTCCGCTTCGCTATCCGTGAAGGCGGCCGTACGGTTGGCGCGGGCATCGTCGCGAAAATCGTAGAATAAAAAGCAACATGATTGCGCGGATCGGCGCTCGCCGGTCCGCGCTTTCGACTCAAGAAACCAGAAGTAGAAATTTTCAAAAAGCGAAGCGTAGAACCATGCAACAGAACATCCGCATCAGGCTCAAAGCGTTTGATCATCGCGTACTCGACGCTTCGACGTTGGAAATCGTGAATACGGCGAAGCGCACCGGCGCGAATGTGCGCGGACCTATTCCGCTGCCGACGCGCATCGAACGCTACACGGTCAACCGCTCGCCGCACATCGACAAGAAAAGCCGCGAACAGTTCGAAATGCGCACGCACAAGCGCATGCTCGATATCGTCGATCCGACGCCGCAAACGGTGGATGCGCTGATGAAACTCGACCTCTCGGCTGGCGTCGACGTCGAAATCAAGCTGGGCGCTTAAGGAGCATTTGAAATGCGCACGGGACTAATTGCAAAGAAGATGGGCATGACCCGTATCTTCAACGCGGAAGGCGAACACCTTCCCGTGACGGTGATGCAGCTCGAGGCCTGTCAGGTCGTCGGTCAGCGCACCGTGGAAAAGAACGGCTACACGGCGCTGCAGCTCGGCGCCGGGACCAAGAAAGCCAAGCGCGTCAACAAGGCGGAGCGCGGTTATTTTGCGCAGGCCAATGTCGAGCCCAAGGCGAAACTCGTCGAATTCCGCGTCACCGAGGATAACCTCGTCGAGGTTGGCGCAGAGCTTTCCGCCGAGCACTTCCTGCCGGGTCAGAAAGTTGACGTGACGGGCACATCGATCGGTAAAGGTTTCGCCGGCGCCATGAAGCGCTGGAACTTTGGCGGTCTGCGCGCCTCGCACGGCGTTTCGATCTCGCACCGCTCGCACGGGTCGGTTGGTCAGTGCCAGGATCCGGGCCGGATCTTCAAGGGCAAGAAAATGGCCGGTCACATGGGCGCAGCCCGCATCACCACGCAGAACCTCGAAGTGGTTCGCACCGATGGCGATCGCGGCCTGATCCTGATCAAGGGCGCAGTACCGGGCCCCAAAGGCGGCTGGGTGATGATTAAGGACGCCGTCAAACGCGCGATCCCTGAAGGCGTTCCGACGCCGGCCGGGCTTAAGTCTGCAAAGGCGCCTGTCGCTCAGGCTGACAATGAAGTCGCTGAAGAAGCGAAGACTGAAGGGGACGCATAATGAAAACCGACGTCCTCAGCATGGACAACAAGAAGGCCGGGTCGATCGATCTCGACGACGCGATCTTCGGTCTTGAGCCGCGCGCAGACATTCTGCACCGCTGCGTTGTCTATCAATTAGCCAAACGCCAGCAGGGCACGCACAAGTCCAAGCCGCGTAACGAAGTCAAAGCCACGTCGAAGAAATTCGGCCGGCAAAAAGGCGGCGGCGGCGCCCGTCACGGCAACCGCGCGGCGCCCCAGTTCCGCGGCGGCGGCACGGCCCATGGTCCGCGTCCGCGCAGCCATGCGATCGACCTGCCGAAAAAAGTGCGCCGTCTGGCGATGAAGCACGCCCTGTCATCGAAACTCGCTGACGGCTCGCTGATCATCATTGACGAGGCGAAACTGAAAGAAGCAAAAACCAAGAGCGTGATCGACGCTTTTGCGAAGCTGAATATCGCCAACGCGCTGATTGTCGATGCGTCGATTGACGAGAATTTCGGGCTTGCTGCGCGCAACCTGCCGGGCATCGACATGCTGCCGGTCATTGGCGCGAATGTTTACGACATCCTGCGCAAGGACAAGCTGGTCCTCACCAAAGCGGCCGTTGAAGGCCTGGAGGCGCGTCTCAAATGAGCAAGAAACAAGGCACCACGGCCATTGAGGCCCATTACAACACGCTGATCGAGCCGGTGATCACCGAGAAATCGACGATCGCCGCCGAGCATAATCAGGTTGTGTTCAAAACGCCGATCACGGCCACCAAGCCGGAGATCAAGGAAGCCGTTGAAGCGCTGTTCAAGGTGAAGGTGAAAGCCGTCAACACGCTGCGCGTCAAAGGCAAGAACAAGATGTTCAAAGGGCGTCCCTACACGCGCTCAACCGTGAAAAAAGCGATCGTGACTCTCGAAGAAGGTCACTCCATCGACGTGACGACCGGACTGTAAGGCGGGTTAAGACCAATGGCTTTGAAAAAATTCAAACCGACGACGCCGAGCCGCCGCCAGCTTGTTCTGGTGGACCGCAGCGAACTTTGGAAGGGCAAGCCCTTAAAGTCGCTGACCGAAGGCTTGAGCGAAAGCGCGGGACGCAACAATACCGGCCGCATCACCATGCGTCGCCGCGGCGGCGGGGTGAAGAAGACCTACCGCATCATCGATTTCAAACGCGCCAAGTTTGACATCGAAGCGAAGGTCGAGCGCCTTGAGTATGACCCGAACCGGACCGCGTTTATCGCGCTGGTGAAGTATCTCGATGGCGAGCAGGCCTACATCATCGCGCCGCAGCGTCTTAAGGCTGGCGACAAGATCATTTCCGGCGTCAAGGTTGACGTGAAGCCCGGCAACGCCATGCCGATGAAATCGATCCCGGTCGGCACCATCATTCACAATGTCGAAATGAAGCCGGGCAAAGGCGGTCAGATCGCACGCTCCGCCGGTTCCTATGCGCAGCTTGTCGGCCGCGATGGCGGCATGACCCAGGTGCGCATGCAGTCCGGCGAAGTCCGCCTGATCTCGGGCGAGTGCATGGCGACCATCGGCGCCGTGTCCAACCCGGATCACATGAACCAGTCGATCGGCAAGGCCGGCCGCAACCGTCACAAGGGCAAGCGCCCGTCCGTGCGCGGCGTGGTCATGAACCCGGTCGATCACCCGCATGGCGGCGGCGAAGGCCGCACCTCCGGCGGCCGTCACCCGGTGACCCCGTGGGGCAAGCCGACCAAGGGCGCCAAGACCCGCAAGAACAAACAAACCGACAAACTCATCCTGCGCTCGCGTCACGCGCGGAAGAAGAAATAGGCCGGAGTAAAAGACATGCCACGTTCAGTCTGGAAAGGCCCGTTCATCGATCGCTATCTGCTTAAAAAGGCGGAAGAAGCGCAGGACGGCAAACATAAAGGCGGGATCAAATCCTGGTCGCGCCGCTCGACCATCCTGCCGCATTTCGTTGGACTGACCTTCAACGTCTATAACGGCCAGAAATTCATCCCCGTCCACGTCACGGAAGACATGGTCGGTCACAAGTTCGGCGAATTCTCTCCGACCCGGACCTATTACGGTCACGGCGCGGACAAGAAGGCGAAGAGGAAGTAATCATGGGGCAGAGCAAAAATCCCCGCCGCGTTGGCGAGCATCAGGCGATGGCCAAGGGCCGTCTGATCCGCACGTCGCCGCAAAAGTTGAACCTCGTGGCGCAGCTTATTCGCGGCATGCCGGTTGAAAAGGCGCTGGCGGAGCTGACCTTCTCGCGCAAGCGGATTTCGCAGAACGTGAAGAAAGTTCTCGAAAGCGCGATTGCGAATGCTGAGAACAACCACGATCTCGATATCGACAGCCTTATCGTCGATCAGGCGTTTGTCGGCAAAAACATGGTGATGAAGCGTTGGCGCGCCCGCGCGCGCGGCCGCACCGGCAGAATTCAAAAGCCGTTTTCTGAAATCACGATTGTCGTGAAAGAAGTTGAGGAGGCCGCTTAATGGGCCAGAAAGTCAACCCAATCGGTCTGCGCCTCGGGATCAACAGAACCTGGGACTCGCGCTGGTTCGCTGGCAAGGCGACCTATGGCGATCTTCTGCATGAAGATCTCCGTATCCGCAAATATGTGGAAAAGCGCCTGCAGCAGGCCGGCGTGTCGCGCATCGTCATCGAGCGCCCGCACAAAAAATGCCGCATCACGATCTACACGGCGCGTCCGGGTGTCGTGATTGGCAAAAAAGGCGCGGACATCGAGAAGCTGCGCCTGGAGCTGGCGAAGCTGTCTTCGTCGGAAACCGTCTTGAACATCGTTGAGATCCGCAAGCCGGAAATCGATGCGACGCTAGTTGCCGAGAATATCGCGCAACAGCTTGAGCGCCGGGTCGCCTTCCGCCGCGCCATGAAGCGCGCCATGCAGACCGCACAACGCATGGGCGGTCTCGGCATCCGCATCAACGTCTCCGGCCGTCTCGGCGGCGCAGAGATTGCGCGGATGGAATGGTACCGTGAAGGCCGCGTGCCGCTGCACACGCTGCGCGCCGACATCGATTACGGCGTGGCGACGGCGCAGACGACTTACGGCGCCATCGGCATCAAGGTCTGGATCTTCAAAGGCGAGATCATGGAACACGACCCGATGGGTCAGGAAAAGCGCCTCATCGAGGCACAGACTGGCGGCGTGAGCGGCCAGCAGCGCGCAAGCAACCGCGCGTAGAAGGGATTTGGAGGCGTCTGAGCAATGCTGCAGCCGAAGAAAACAAAATTCCGCAAGATGCACAAAGGGCGCATCAAGGGAGTCGCCAAGGGCGGCACGGATCTGAACTTTGGGTCACATGGTCTGAAAGCCATGGAGCCGGAGCGCGTCACCTCGCGCCAGATCGAAGCCACCCGCCGCGCCATCACCCGCGCCATGAAGCGTCAGGGCCGTGTGTGGATTCGCATTTTCCCGGATGTGCCGGTGTCGAAAAAGCCGACCGAAGTGCGCATGGGTAAAGGCAAAGGCTCGGTCGAATTCTGGGCTGCGCGGGTCAAGCCCGGCCGCATCATGTTCGAACTTGACGGCGTCACCGACGAAGTCGCGCGTGAAGCCCTGCTTCTTGGCGCGGCGAAGCTGCCGATCAAGACGCGCATTGTTTCGCGTATTGGCGAGTAAGGAGCTGTTGAGATGAATGCGACCGAAGCACGCGACCTGACCGCTGACGAACTGAAGGACCGTCTCCTTCAGCTCCGCCGTGAACAATTCAACCTGCGCTTTCAAAAAGCGTCGGGCCAACTCGAAAAAACCGCGCGGATCGGCGAAGTCCGCAAAGACATCGCGCGGATCAAAACAATTCTCGGCGAAAAAAGCCGGGCCAACTAATTAGACGCAAAGAGGCGAAGCGATGCCAAAACGCATTATGCAAGGCGCTGTAGTCAGCGACAAAGGCGACAAGACGGTCGTGGTGAGCGTGGACCGTGCGTTCACACACCCGCTTTTGAAAAAGACCGTTCGCCGGTCGAATCGCTTTCACGCGCATGACGACAAGAACGAATACAAGGTCGGCGATCTGGTTCGCATTCAGGAATGCGCGCCGAAATCCAGACTCAAGCGCTGGGAAGTCATTGGCCTGGGAACAAAAGGGTAAGGTCTTTCCAACCGGTTCGCCGGCGAAAGATGAAGTTTAGCGGGGCCGTGTGGGCCCATCAGGAGGATCACCATGATCCAGATGCAGTCAAATTTGGACGTCGCCGATAATTCCGGCGCAAAGCGCGTTCAGTGCATCAAGGTGCTTGGCGGCGCGAAGCGCAAATACGCCGGCGTCGGCGACATTATCGTCGTGTCCGTCAAGGAAGCGATTCCGCGCGGCCGCGTGAAAAAAGGCCAGGTGATGAAGGCTGTCGTCGTCCGCACGGCGAAAGACATCAAGCGCAAGGATGGCTCGACGATCCGGTTCGACCGCAACGCCGCTGTCCTGATCAACAACAATAAAGAGCCGATCGGCACCCGTATCTTTGGGCCGGTGACCCGCGAATTGCGCGCCGCCAAGCACATGAAGATCGTGTCGCTCGCGCCGGAGGTCCTGTAATCATGGCTGCGAAAATCAAAAAGGGCGACAAAGTCATCGTGCTGGCGGGCAAGGACCGCGGCGCTGAAGGCGAAGTTGTGGAAGTGATGCCGAAGGCTGACCGCGTCGTCGTGCGCGGCGTCAACCTGATCAAGAAGCACCAGCGTCAGACGCCGGGCCAGGAAGGCGGAATCATTACGCGCGAGGCGTCTCTGCACGTCTCAAACGTTGCGCTGAAGGATCCCTCGACGGGCAAAGCGACCCGCGTCGGTTTCAAAATTGCTGATGGAAAGAAAGTCCGCGTCGCAAAGGCGTCGGGTGAGGTTATCGATGGCTGAAGCACAATCATATGAACCGCGTCTGAAGACGCTCTATAACGGCGCCATTCGCGGCAAGATGAACGACAAGTTCAACTACTCGAATGTGATGATGACGCCTCAGCTTGAGAAAATCGTCATCAACATGGGCGTCGGCGACGCTGTGAACGACCGCAAGGCTGTTGACGCCGCCGTGGCCGATCTGACGCTGATCGCCGGCCAGAAGCCGGTCGTCACCAAGGCGACCAAATCCATCGCCGGCTTCAAGCTGCGCGAAGGCATGGCTGTCGGCTGCAAGGTGACGCTGCGCAAGGACCGCATGTTTGAATTTCTCGACCGGTTGATCAACGTGGCGCTGCCGCGGGTTCGCGACTTCCGCGGCCTCAACCCCAAGAGCTTCGATGGTCGCGGCAACTACGCCATGGGCCTGAAAGAACACATCGTGTTTCCGGAAATCGAGTACGACAAAGTCGACAAGATCCGGGGCATGGACATCATCATCTGCACGAGCGCGCGCAATGACGACGAAGCGCGCGAACTGCTGCGGGAATTCAACTTCCCGTTTCGTAAGTAACGGCCGAAAATAGAAAAGGCATTGGGCAAGGTCCGCTGTTGTTGCGGAAACCGGCTTGAGAAGGAGAACACATGGCGAAGAAATCAATGATCGAGCGCGATCTCAAACGCCGCCGCATGGCGAAAAAGTTTGAGTCCCGCCGCAACCGGTTGAAGGCGATCATCAAAGACCAGGATCAATCGGGCGAAGACCGCTTTACCGCGGCCCTGAAGCTCGCTGAGTTGCCGCGCAACTCGTCAAAGACGCGTATTCGCAATCGTTGCCAGGTGACCGGCCGTCCGCGGGCTTACTATCGTAAGCTGAAAATGTCGCGGATTGCGCTGCGTCTGCTCGGATCGGCCGGGAAGATTCCCGGCCTCGTGAAGTCAAGCTGGTAAGGGGGCCGAGAGAACAATGGCTATTAATGATCCTGTCGGCGATTTGATCACCCGTATCCGCAACGCGCAGATGCGCCGTCACTCCGTGATGAGCGTTCCGGCGTCGAAACTGCGCGGCTGGGTGCTGGACGTGCTTGAGGGCGAAGGCTACATCCGCGGCTATTCGCGGGTGGAAAAAGACGGCGAAAAGCCGGTCTTTGAAGTCGAGCTGAAATATTACGAAGGCGCGCCGGTGATCCAGAAGATCCGCCGTATTTCCAAGCCGGGCCGCCGGGTCTACTCATCCGTCGGTGATTTGCCGTCCGTTCGCAACGGTCTCGGCATTTCGATCGTATCGACGCCGAAGGGCGTCATGTCAGACGCGGCAGCGCGCGACGCCAATGTTGGCGGCGAAGTGCTCTGCGAAGTTTACTAAGGGCTGGGAGCGAACAATGTCCCGCATCGGTAAAAAACCAATTGCAGTGCCTAAGGGCGTGACCGTGAACATCAACGGCCAGACCATTAGCGCCAAGGGTCCGAAAGGCGAATTGAATTTCGTCGTCAGCGACCTGTGCACGATCTCGCTTGAGGATAACGAAGTCTCCGTTAAGCCGGTCAACAACTCCAAACCGGCCCGTTCCCATTGGGGCATGAGCCGCACGCGCATTGCGAACATGCTCGACGGCGTCGCCAATGAGTTTACGAAAACGCTTGAACTGGTTGGCGTCGGTTACCGCGCGCAGATGAAGGGTTCGTCCTTGTCGCTGGCGCTCGGCTACAGCCACGACATCGATTTCCCGTCGCCGGAAGGCGTGAAGATCGCTGCGCCGAAGCCGACGGAAATCGTTCTGTCCGGCATCGACAAACAAAAGGTCGGACAGGCCGCAGCGGAAATCCGCTCGCTCCGTCCGCCGGAGCCTTACAAAGGCAAGGGCGTGAAATACGCCGGTGAATTTATCTTCCGCAAGGAAGGCAAGAAGAAGTAACGCTTCGCTTAAAGGATATCGGACAATGGCCGATCAAAAGAGAAAAAATCATGTTTCGCGTGCGCACCGCACCAGAGGCAAAATCAAGCGCGTAACGACCGACCGTCCGCGGCTGTCTGTTTTCCGTTCGTCGAAAAATATCTCGGCGCAGATCATTGACGATCGTGAAGGCAAGACGCTGGTTTCTGCGTCCTCGCTTGACGTGGAAGTGCGCAAGGATTTGCCGAAGGGCTCGAACAAGGACGCTGCGGCGAAAGTCGGCAAGATCATCGCAGAGCGTGCGGTGAAAGTCGGCGTCAAGGATGTCGTGTTCGATCGCGGCGGGTACATTTTTCATGGCCGGGTGAAAGCGCTTGCGGATGCCGCGCGCGAAGCCGGTCTTAATTTCTAGGGAGTAGGTCATGGCGCGAGAAGAAGGACGTGGCCGCGGTCGCGGACAAGGCAAAGGCCGGGGCGAACGGGAAGAGCGCGACGAATTCGTCGACAAGCTCGTCGCCATCAACCGCGTTGCGAAAGTTGTGAAGGGCGGCAAGAACTTCGGTTTTGCGGCGCTTGTTGTTGTCGGCGACCAAAAAGGGCGCGTCGGGTTCGGCAAGGGCAAGGCCCGCGAAGTGCCGGAAGCCATCCGCAAAGCAACCCAGGAAGCCAAGCGCAATCTGGTTCGCGTGCCGTTGCGCGAAGGCCGGACGCTGCACCATGACGCTTCCGGGCGTTGGGGCGCGGGCAAGGTTGTGCTTCGTGCGGCGCCTCCGGGAACCGGCATCATCGCCGGCGGTCCGATGCGCGCGATCTTCGAAACGCTCGGCGTGCAGGACGTTGTGGCGAAATCGCTCGGCTCCTCGAACCCTTACAACATGGTTCGTGCGACCGTTGATGCGCTGAAAAACCAGACCAGCCCGCGGACGATGGCGTCGAAGCGCGGCAAGAAGGTCTCCGACATTCTCGGCACGCGTGGACGCGACGCCGAAGCTGCTGACGCAGCAGCCTAAAGGAGCGATCTCATCATGGCGAAGAAAACAGTAAAAGTGCGCCAGACCGGCAGTCCGGCCCGCCGTCCGCAAGATCAGCGCGCGACCTTGATTGGGCTCGGGCTGAACAAGATCGGCCGTGAGCGCGAGCTTGAAGATACGCCGTCCGTGCGCGGCATGATTAACAAGGTCTCTCACTTGGTGGAGATCGTGGAAAAGTAGTGAGTCGTGAATGGTGAGTGGTGAATGAGTTTTGAATTCGCTATTTCACCACTCGCTATTCACCATAGCAGGCGAGGCGCGGTTCACGAAACCGTCGCCGCAAGTCGAGGTAGAAAATGAAACTCAACGAACTTTCAGACAATAAAGGCGCGCGCAAAAACCGCATGCGCGTCGGTCGCGGCATTGGCTCCGGCAAAGGCAAGACCGCCGGGCGCGGCGTCAAGGGCCAGAAGGCCCGTTCCGGCGTCACCGGCATTCGCGCCTATGAAGGCGGCCAGATGCCGCTGTACATGCGCCTTCCCAAACGCGGCTTCAACAAGCCGAACCGCGCTGCTTATGTCGAGGTCAATATCGGCCGGCTGCAAACTGCAGTCGATGCTGGCAAGCTCGACGCATCGAAAACGATTGACGTCAATACGCTGGTTGAAGCGGGCGTTCTGCGGCGCGCCAAGCAGGGCGTTCGGCTGCTCGGCACGGGCGAGCTTAAGGCCAAGCTGACGTTGGTCGTGGCGCACGCATCGGCTGGCGCAAAAGCCGCCGTCGAAAAGGCGGGCGGCACTGTAACGGTCGCAGCTGCGAGCGAGTAAAGCGGGTTTTCCGGACGGAGCCGGTCAATAGCGGGGGTTGTACATTGATCGTGCAACCGCCACATGGCCATGCGGGGTTGGTCGCGCAGTAAAGGGTTGCGCGGCGGATATCCCGGTCCCGCTCCAGAGGATCGAACAAGGCTCCGGCGATCAGGGGCAAGCTGAGCAGGTAACGGGCTGATGACTTCTGCAGCGGAACAATTCGCGTCAAACATCAATTTTGCTTCTTTCGCCAAGGCGGAGGAACTGAAGAAACGTCTTCTGTTCACGCTCGGCGCGCTGATCGTTTACCGCCTCGGCACCTTCGTTCCCATCCCGGGCATCGATCCGGTCGCGTTCAGCCAGGGCTTCCAGAGCCAGCAGGGCGGCCTTCTCGGCACGCTGAACATTTTCGCCGGCGGCGCGGTTGAGCGCATGGCGATCTTTGCGCTCAACATCATGCCGTATATTTCGGCGTCGATCATCATGCAGCTGATGGCCGCCGTTATTCCTTCGCTGGAAAAAGTCAAAAAAGAAGGCGAGCAGGGCCGCCGTCAGATCAACCAGTACACGCGTTATCTGACCGTATTCCTTGCCACCATGCAGGGCTACTTTATCGCCGTCAGCCTGCAGAGCCAGGCCGGCACGGTGATTTCGCCGGGCCCGTTCTTCCTGATCACCACCACGGTGACGCTGGTGGGCGGCGTCATGTTCCTGCTCTGGCTGGGCGAACAGATTACCGCGCGCGGCGTCGGCAACGGCGTCTCGCTGATCATCTTCGCCGGCATCGTCGCGGAAATGCCGCGGGTTATTGCTTCGCTGCTTGATCAGGGCCGGGCCGGCAGCGGCGTCGGCGGCGGCGCGATCCTGGTGATCGCCGCCCTTGCGCTGGCGCTGATTGCGTTTGTCGTCTTCATCGAGCGGTCGCAGCGCCGCATTCTGGTCCAGTATCCGCGCCGTCAGGTCGGTCAGCGTATGACACAGGGCGAGAAATCCCACCTGCCGCTCAAGATCAACGTCTCGGGCGTTATCCCGCCGATCTTCGCTTCGTCCCTGCTGCTGCTGCCGGCGACGGCTGCAAGCGCGGTTGGCGACGGTTCTCCGCAATGGCTGCAGGATCTGACCTTCCTGTTCAGCCCGGGACGCCCGTCCTATATCGCGCTTTATGCCGCCCTGATTATCGGCTTCACGTTCATCTACACCTCCGTCGTGTTCAACGTCGAAGAAGTCGCCGACAATCTGAAAAAATACGGCGGTTTCGTTCAGGGTTACCGCCCCGGCGCGCGCACGGCGGAATATCTCGACTTCGTGCTGACCCGCCTGACCGTTATCGGCGCCATCTATCTCACCGCGGTCTGTATTTTCCCTGAAATCCTCAAATCTGCTTACGGCCAGTCGATCCCGGTCTACATTGGCGGCACCTCGCTCCTGATTGTCGTCTCGGTGACCCTCGATACGGTTGGCCAGATTCAGGGACATCTTGTCGCCCAGCAATATGAGAGCCTGATCAAGAAGTCGAAGCTCCGCGGGGGCCGTCGATGATTGTGATCTTTCTCGGGCCGCCGGGCGCCGGAAAGGGCACCCAGGCCGCCCATATCGTCGAGCGCTATGGCATCCCGCAGCTTTCCACCGGCGACATGCTGCGCGCCGCGGTGAAGGCGCAATCCCCGGTCGGGCTCAAGGCGAAGGCCATCATGGACGCCGGCAACCTCGTCTCTGACGATGTGGTCGCCGCGATCATCGAAGAGCGGATCGAAGCGGATGACTGCGCCAGGGGCTTCCTGCTGGACGGCTTCCCGCGGACCATTCCGCAGGCCGAGATGCTGGACGCGATTCTGGCCAAAATGGGCCTCTCGGTCGATGTGGTCATCGAGCTGAAAGTGGACGAGGCGGCGCTGATCGAGCGGCTGCGGAGCCGGGTCCGCGAGACCCTCGCCCGGGGCGAAACGCTGCGCCCGGACGACAATGAAGAGACCTTCGCGAAGCGCCTCGGCGTCTATCGCGAGCAGACGGCGCCGCTGATTCCGCACTTTGCGGATCAGGGCAAATTACGGGTTGTGGACGGCATGAAACCGGTCGAGGCCGTTTCGGCTGAAATTGACGCGGTTTTGGACCCGATTCAGGGCTGAAAAGCCCCGGAAAACGGTTGACGGCGGGCAGGGCATGGGCTTATCACACGCGCTCTCCGCCAGAAGGAGTATCGCCCGCCCGGCAGGGGTTTGTCCCTATGCGCCGTCGCGGGTCTTGTTGCTTGGAAACAGGCAGCGTTTAAGTGCGTATGATGCGGGTCCGAACGGACCTTTAAAATGGTTGGCCCGGCCAAGGGAAAAGGGGCGAGATGGAAGAGAAGGAAACTATCCGTGGCCCGTATTGCAGGCGTGAACATCCCGACCAACAAGCGCGTGCTGATTGCGCTGCGCTATATCCATGGCATTGGCCCGGCGAAAGCCGCTGAGATTTGCGAGAAAGTCGGCATCGCGCCGGAACGTCGCGTCAACCAGCTCTCCGATGCTGAAGTGCTGCGCATCCGCGAAACGATCGACAGCGATTACATGGTCGAAGGCGACCTCCGCCGCGAAGTTGCAGTGAACATTAAGCGCCTGATGGATCAGAGCTGCTACCGCGGTCTGCGTCACCGCCGCGGTCTGCCGGTTCGCGGCCAGCGCACCCACACGAACGCCCGCACGCGCAAAGGCCCCGCCAAAGCAATCGCCGGCAAGAAGAAATAAGGATCAACAACAATGGCGAAGCAAGCAGCCGCAACGCGCGTCAAACGCCGCGAACGCAAAAACATTTCAACGGGCGTCGTTCACGTCAACGCCTCGTTCAATAACACCATGATCACTGTCAGCGACGAGCAGGGCAACACGATCTCCTGGTCGTCGGCAGGCGGCATGGGCTTTAAGGGCTCGCGCAAGTCGACCCCATACGCCGCGCAGCTCGCCGCTGAAGACGCCGCCAAAAAAGCAATGGAACATGGCCTGCAGACGGTCAGCGTTGAAGTTCGCGGGCCGGGCACCGGACGCGAAAGCGCCTTGCGCGCCCTGCAATCGGCCGGCCTCACCGTAACCGTCATTCACGACGTCACGCCGATCCCGCACAATGGCTGCCGTCCGCGCAAACGCCGCCGCGTTTAATCACGATACTGAATAAAGAGAGCAATCCGGACCTATGGATACATCACACATTCTCGAAAAGAATTGGCTTGAGCTGATCCGCCCGTCGAAACTCGAAGTTTCATCGGGCTCCGATGCGTCGCGCAAGGCGACTATCGTCGCTCAGCCGCTCGAGCGCGGTTTTGGCCTGACGCTCGGCAACTCGATTCGTCGCATCCTGATGTCGTCGCTTCAGGGCGCTGCGGTCACCTCGATCCAGATCGACGGCGTCGTCCACGAATTCTCGTCCATTCCGGGCGTGCGCGAGGACGTCACGGACATCGTTCTCAACATCAAACAGCTCGCGCTGCGCATGCATGCGGACGGCCCGAAGCGGCTGGTGCTGAAAAAGTCGACTCCGGGCGTTGTTACGGCTGGCGACATTGAAGAAACTTCTTCGGTCGAGATCCTCAACAAGGATCATGTGATCTGCCACCTCGACCAGGGCGCCAATCTGCGCATCGAGATGACAGTCAACACCGGCAAGGGCTACGCGCCGGCGGAACAGAACCGTCCCGAGGACGCGCCGATCGGCCTGATCCCGGTCGACAGCCTCTATTCGCCGGTGAGCCGCGTCGCTTACCGCGTCGAGAATACGCGCGAAGGCCAGGTTCTCGATTACGACAAGCTGATCATGGACGTTGAGACCGACGGCTCGCTGTCGCCGGATGACGCCGTTGCTTATGCTGCGCGCATCCTGCAGGACCAGCTTCAGGTGTTCATCAACTTTGATGAACCCACCAAAGACAAGGGCGGCGACTCCCGCGAAGAACTTCCGTTCAACCCGGCGCTGCTGCGCAAGGTCGACGAACTCGAGCTGTCGGTGCGTTCGGCCAACTGCCTCAAGAACGACAACATCGTTTACATTGGCGACCTTATTCAAAAGACCGAAGCGGAAATGCTCCGCACGCCGAATTTCGGCCGCAAGTCGCTGAACGAAATCAAGGAAGTGCTTGCCGGTCTCGGTCTGCACCTTGGCATGGATGTGCCTGACTGGCCGCCAGAAAACATTGAAGAACTCGCGAAGAAATTTGACGAATAACCAGGACCGGCGCCAAGCGTTTTAGGAAAAGTGGAAACCGGTTTTCCGTAAAAACGCGCAAGCAAAAAGTCTGCCTTAAGGAGTAAAAGCCATGCGACACGGGATGGCGCTGAGAAAACTGAACCGCACCCACGAACACCGCAAAGCGATGTTCGCGAACATGGCTTGCGCGCTGATCAAGCATGAGCAGATCACAACGACTTTGCCGAAAGCCAAAGAGCTCCGGCCGATTGTCGAAAAGCTCGTGACCATGGCTAAGCACGCCGACAAGGATGCAAACCGCTCATTGCATTTGCGCCGCCTCGCCATTTCGCGCATTCGCGATGAAGGCATGGCCAAGAAGCTTTTTGAAACGCTGGGTCCGCGCTACTCTGAGCGTGATGGCGGCTATATCCGCATTATGAAAGCGGGCTTCCGTTACGGCGACAACGCCCCGCTGGCGGTGATTGAATTTGTCGACCGCGACGAAGACGCCAAAGGCCAGGATTCCGGTCCGGTCATGGCGGTTGACGCCGACGACGAGGAATAGGATTGCGGTCTGCCGCCCCGGCGGCGACGACATTGTTGAATTGCGCGCGCGGGGGAGTAATCTCTCCCGCGCGTTGTTTTTTGTCTGGAGACTCGTTCATGGTTCGCATCGCCGCTTTTCTCGCTGCGTTTTCTCTCATTATTCCCGCCGCCTGCGCGCAGCCTGCGCCCGGGTCCGAAACCGGCCCATCGATTGAGAATGAGGATATGGCGGGGGAGGCCATCGCCGCCTCTCCGCGCGTCGTGCCGAACTCCATGGCGGAGGTGAAGCTCTCCTTCGCGCCGGTGGTCGAACGCGCCGCGCCTGCGGTCGTCAACGTCTATACAAAGCGCGTCGTGCAGCAGAGCAGCCCGTTCGCCGGCGATCCGTTTTTCGAGCGATTTTTCGGCGGCGGCGGCCCGCGCGAACAGAATTCGCTCGGCTCCGGCGTGATCGTCAGCCCGGACGGCGTCGTGGTCACCAACAACCACGTTATTCAGGGCATGACGGAGATCAAGGTCGTGCTGAACGATCGCCGCGAGTTCAACGCCGAGCTCGTCATGGCCGATCCGCAAACCGATCTTGCAGTGCTGCGCATCAATGTCGATGAGCCGCTGCCCTATCTTACGTTCGCCAACTCGGATTCAATTCAGGTGGGCGACGTTGTGCTGGCGATCGGCAACCCGTTTGGCGTCGGCCAGACGGTGACCAATGGCATCATCTCGGCGCTGGCGCGCACCGCTGTTTCTGTTTCCGATTATCAGTTCTTCATTCAGACCGATGCGGCGATCAATCCTGGCAATTCCGGCGGCGCATTGATCGACATTGACGGACGCCTCGTCGGCGTGAACACGGCGATTTATTCGCGCTCCGGCGGCTCCAACGGCATCGGCTTCGCGATCCCCTCGCGTCTTGTGCAGCAGGTCATCAAGTCCGCGATTTCCGGCACGGCGCTGGTGCGCCCGTGGATCGGCGCCTCGTCCAGCACCGTCACCGCCGATCTCGCCAAGGCGCTCAAACTCGACCGTCCCGCCGGCGCCATTGTCGATGACACATGGCCGAACGGCCCCGCTGACAGCGCCGGCATTGCGCCGGGCGATGTCATCATCGAAGTGGACGGCCAGCCGGTCTATGACGCGCAGACGCTGCAATACCGCATTGGCGTCAACACCGACGGCGACACGGCGGACGTGGTCTATGTGCGCGACGGCAAGCCGCGCAATGCAAAGCTGACGTTGACCCTGCCGCCGGAAACGCCGGCCCGCGACGAACGCCTGCTCGAGGGCGCCCACCCGCTCAACGGCGTCACCATCGACAATCTTTCGCCGCGCTTCAGCGAAGAACTCGGGCTCGATCCGCTGTCGAAAGGCGTTGTCGTTTCCAAGGTCGAACCGCGATCGTTTGCGGCGCGGCGCGGTTTGCGTCCCGGTCACAAAATTGTTTCCGTAAACGGACGGCAAGTGTCGAGCGCCGCTGACCTCGACCGCGAAATCGGCCGCGCGGCGACGCGCTGGGAGCTTGAGGTCGATACCGGCGGGCGCATCGTGCCGTGGCGCGTGGGAAGATAAACGGCCAATGACCGACCTCTTCAACGCGGCGGGGCTTGAGAAAGACGCGCCGCGTCCGCTGGCGGATCGGTTGCGGCCGGCGACGCTGGCCGAAGTCGTCGGGCAGGATCATTTGCTGGCGAAAGGCGCGCCCCTGCGGCGCATGCTCGATGCAGGTCGGTTATCGTCGGTCATCCTTTGGGGCCCGCCCGGTGTCGGGAAAACGACCATCGCGCGCCTGCTGGCCGATGATGCAAAGCTCGAATTCGAACAGATTTCCGCAATCTTTTCCGGCGTTGCCGACCTTCGCAAAGTGTTCGAGCGCGCCAAGGCGCGCCGCGCCGCCGGCAAGGGAACGCTGCTGTTCGTTGATGAGATCCATCGTTTCAACAAGGCGCAACAGGACGGGTTCCTGCCGCATGTAGAGGCGGGCGTTATCACGCTGGTCGGCGCCACGACGGAAAATCCGTCTTTTGAACTGAACGCCGCGCTGCTGTCGCGCGCACAGGTGTTTACGCTCAACCGCCTCGATGATGATGCGCTGGAATTGCTTTTGAAACGCGCCGAGAAGGAGGAGGGGCGGGACCTTCTGCTGACGGATGAAGCGCGAGCGGTCATGCGCAACATGGCCGATGGCGACGGGCGGTTCATGCTCAATCTGGCAGAAGAAATTTTTGCGGAGCCTCCGGGCCGCGCGCCCATCGAACCGAAAGAACTTGGCGAGATCGTCCAGCGCCGGGCGCCGGTTTACGACAAGGGCCAGGAGTCTCATTACAACCTCGCCAGCGCGCTGCAAAAATCCATTCGCGGCTCGGATGTGGATGCGGCACTTTATTGGGCCGCGCGGATGCTGGCCGGCGGCGAAGATCCCAAGTTTATTTTGCGACGGCTGGTTGTGGTTGCGTCTGAAGATGTCGGCAACGCAGACCCCCAGGCGCTGCCGCTCGCGGTCGCCGCCAAGGACGCGTACGAATTTCTCGGCCAGCCGGAAGGCGAAATCGCCATTGGCCAGCTTGTCGCCTATCTCGCCACCGCGCCGAAATCCAACCGGTCCCATGTGGCGTTCAAGCAGGCCAAAGCCGCCGCCCGCGAAACCGGGTCTTTAGCGCCGCCGCCGCACGCCATGAACGCGCCGACAAAGCTGATGAAGTCGCTCGGTTATTCCGAAGGCTATGTCTATGATCACGATACGGAAGACGGGTTTGCGGCGCTGAATTACTTCCCGCCCGGCATGGAACGGCGCGCATTTTACAAACCCTCGCAATTCGGCTTTGACAAGGAAATCGCCAAACGCCTCGACTATTGGGAGCGCAAGCGAAACAAGAAGCCGCAAGACTGATGCCAGAGGACACGCTGTCAATCTTTGGAACCGTAAGCGCTACGAAGCTGGTTTTCGCCGGCGGATTTTTTCTTACCTTGTTTATTGTCGAGCGCGTCGCCGCCGCCGCAACGCCGCCAAAATCGAAAGCGCGCCTTTTTCGTAATTTCGGCCTGTGGGCGCTGATCCTTCTTTTGTCGCCGTTGATCGTCGCGCCGATGACGGCGCTGGGGGCTAACGCATTGCTCTGGGAACGCCCGGAAGCGTGGTCTCAAGGCGCAGCTTTCGCTGCGACTCTCGCCGCCGATCTGATCCTGCTGGACTTGTGGGCCTATTGGCTGCACCGCGCCTATCATGTCGTTCCGGTGCTTTCCCGTTTTCACCGCGTGCATCATCTTGACGAATTTCTCGATACGACCAGCGCGTTCCGTTTTCACATTGGCGAGGTTGTTTTCTCCGCCGCTGTGCGGCTGATCCCCATTGCGCTGCTGGCGGTTCCGCTGACGCATGTCGTTGTCTTTGAAACGCTGCTGCTGGCTGCGGCGATCTTTCATCATTCCAATGTCCGCCTGCCCGCGCGGGTGGAGGCGCTGCTCTCGCGGGTCATCGTTACGCCGTCGATCCACTGGGTCCATCACCATGCCGTCACGGCGGATACAAACTCCAACTACGCGGCGATTTTCAGCATCTGGGACCGCATTTTTGCAACGCGGAGCGGGACCCACAGGACGCTGGAAATGAAAATCGGACTCGAAGCCATTGAAGACAAACCTTTATTGCGCTTAATCCTGAGCCCGCTAATGAGGAATGGGTAATGAACGGATCTGTCTGGATTGCCGTCGCGGCCGGCGGCGCTATCGGCGCCATGGCGCGCCATGGCGTTTCGCGGGCGGCGGTGCATTTGCTGGGCCCGAATTTTCCCTGGGGAACGCTGTCGGTCAATGTCGCCGGTTCGTTCGCCATGGGTCTTCTTTATATGTGGCTTTCGGCGCGCGATCCGTCGAATCCCGCGCTGCGCGCATTCCTGACCGTCGGCATCCTTGGCGCCTTTACGACGTTTTCGACGTTTTCCATGGATGTGGTGACGCTCTATCGCGACCGGACGCTGGCGATTGCTGCGGCATATCTTCTGGCGTCGGTCATTTTATCCGTGCTCGGACTTGTCGCCGGTCTTGCGCTGGGAAGGCAGTTCACATGAGCGGCGTGCAAACGAAACAGGTGTCGACCGACGAAGCGGGCATGCGCCTTGATCGCTGGTTCAAGGTTCACTTTCCCGAACTGCGCCATGGCGAGCTGGAAAAGCTGTTGCGCAAGGGTCAGATCCGCGTCGCTGGCGGCCGGGTCAAGGCAAACCGCCGCCTCGAATCCGGCGAGGATGTTCGCATTCCGCCTCTGTCCGGCAAGCCGGCATCCGAGCGGCCCGCGCTGCGGAAAATCAACCCACATGACGCTGACGACATCCGCAAGATGGTTGTGTTTGAGGATGACGTCTTCATGGCGATCAACAAGCCGTTTGGCCTGGCGGTGCAGGGCGGCACCAATACGAAGCATCATCTCGACGGCATGCTGGCGGCGCTGGAAAAAGATGGCGAACGGCCGCGTCTTGTTCACCGGCTCGACAAGGACACAGGCGGGCTGATGCTGATTGCGAAGACGCGACTGTCTGCGCAGCGGCTCGGCAATGCGTTCAAGGGCCAGGATGTTTCGAAAACCTACTGGGCGCTGACGGCTGGCGTCCCGAGGCCGCGCGAAGGCACGATCAATCTTGCGATCGCCAAGAAAATGATCCGGATCGGCGAGGGCGAGGAGGAACGCGTGGTTCCGGCGGAAGGTGAAGACGCCAAACGCGCCGTCACCGATTATCAAACGCTGGATGAAGCCGGTGCAGGGGTCGCCTTTCTCGCCCTGCGTCCGGTGACCGGGCGCACCCATCAGCTTCGCGTGCATGCGACGGCGCTGGGCTGCCCGATTATTGGCGACGGAAAATATGGCGGGCTGGCATCAAGGCTCGAAGGCGTTTCGCCGAAGCTGCATCTGTTCTGCCGCTCCATGACATTTCCGCATCCGAAAACCGGACGAACAATGACGTTGTCTGCGCCGCTCGCCGGGCACATGCTGGAGACATGGAAGTTTTTCTCGTTCGACAAGAACGCGCAATGCGAATGGCCGGAGGATTTGCGTTGAGGTCGGAGCCGGCACGCGCCAAACGATTTTATAAAGAGGCGAGCGTCACGGAGCAGGCTGGCCGTTACGCCGTGCTGCTGGACGGGCGGGCGATCAAGACCCAGAACGGCGCGCTGTTGCTGGCGCCAACACGCGGCCTTGCCGACGCCATCGCTGGAGAATGGATGGCGCAGGGCGAACATATCGTGCGCAGTTCAATGCCGCTTACCGGCATGCAGTCCGCGGCGATCGACGGCGCGGATTTCGCCCATGAATGGCTGGAAGAGATTGTAAAATATCTGGGATCAGACCTGGTCTGCTATAGGGCCGACGCGCAGGAGGCGCTCGCCGAACGGCAGGCGGCGGCGTGGGATCCCTACATCAATTTCATGCGGGAAGAATTCGGTGCGCTGCTGGTGACGACCTCCGGCGTTATTGCGGTCGCCCAGCCCGACGCCGCCAACGGCGCACTGCGCCGGGCGTTGAAGAACGAAACGCCTGAAACGCTGTTCGGGCTGCAAATCGCCACCGCCATTTGCGGTTCCGCCGTGCTGGCGCTGGCCATGTGGCGCCGCGCTTATTCGCCGGAAGACGTGTTCGAAGCGTCGCGCGTGGACGAGCATTTTCAGGAAGAACAGTGGGGCGAGGATGAGGAGGCGAAAGCGCGCGAAAACCGGCTGCGAGTCGATTTCCTGACGGTGGCGACCTTCCTCAGGCTGCTTGAAGGCTGATTACATATCCAGGGTTTCGCCGCGATTGAGCGCGCGAAACCGCATCAGCTCATCGCCGCTTAAAACCATGTCGCTGTTCAAATCCATGGAATCGAAATCCAGCATGTATTCGCGGATGTAATCCTGAAGCGACAGTGTTTCTGAAGCGCCGGCCATGAAGGAGAATTTTTCCTTCGCATAGGCTTCGTTCTGCATCTTTGCGACGGACGGATCGAGCTCCTCAAGGAAAGCGTCATACTGGCGCTGACGTTCGATTTCCTGGGTGGGCGCATCCGCCTGACGCGATTCAGTCTTGCGCCAGCTATCGACCAGCGTCGCAAACTCTGCGGCGGTTACTTTCTCGTTGCGGTCGATATCGGCGATAACGAAGTCGAGTTTGGCCTCTTCAAAGGCTTCCGTTCGGGTCAGCGCTTCGCCGTCGAAAGACGCTCTGATGCGTTCCAGCGTCGTCTTGCCGGCTTCGGTCTCGCGATAGGGCTGATCGCGTGAATAGGTGACCGTGCGTTTTTCGGTTTCCACAACCTCGCCATCAATCGTCCGCTCCAGCGTAATCGTTTGCTGAAGCTGCTGCGCGCTGTTGAGCTGGTCGGCCATATCGTCGGGGTTGACCTCAACGATCTCGCCCGCGTCTGCATCAGCGTCTACCTCCGCATCGCTCGCCATGGGCGCGGACAGCGGCGTCTGTTCGATGGAAGTTTCCTGAGCGTAAGCGGATGTGCTGAAGATGGAGAGTGCAAGTGCGGAAACTCCCGCCCAAATAGTCCGGCCGTCAATCTTCATCATCGCAAACGCCTCCACTTCAATCGGTTAAGCCATCCTAGCACGCCAGATCGTAAATTGTCGGCAAATTCAAAGGTCTTTTGAGGGCAAATGAAACATTAAATCATCTTAAGGCGCATCAATGCCGAGGTGGAGTCAAGGATCGCTTCGCGCGCCGGGCGGAAAGTGACTCCGGTTAACGCGGTCACGTAAGCGGTGTCGGCGGTTGGTTTGACGTCAAGATCTGGCGTCACCGAAGCAAGGCTACGGTCGAACAGGGCGAGCACGCGGACCAGCCAGGCGGGCAGCACTCTGGATGGAATTTTGGCGGCACGTTCCGGGTACGCATCGCGAAGAACGTCGGCGACATTTTTGAGCGACATTGTATCGGCGGAAGCGAGCAGGCGGCGCCCGCCCGTCTCCGGCGTTTCGAGCGCGCGCACATGCAGCGCCGCAACATCGCGCACGTCCACGATGGGAAAATAAGCGGGCGGAATAGCCGGATAGGCGCCTTTCAGGAACAACCGCACGAGATCGAGCGATGCTCCGATATCGTCATCCAGCGGCGGGCCGAGCACCAGCGAGGGATTGACCGTGGTCAGACGATGTTTGAACCCGCCGCCGACCGCCATGTCCCAGACGTCGCTTTCGGCGGCGGTTTTCGACACGACATAGGGAGAGAGCGGCGGCCAGTCGATATCGGTCCAGTCGGATTCGGTCACAGTGATTTCGGCGGGCCGGTTTGGGCGATACATCATCGCGGCGATCGAAGAGGTCATAATGATGCGGTCGGCCTTGTGCGCGGCCTTGATCACCCTCAACGCGCCATCCCGCGCCGCAGGCGTCAGCGCGTGCCGATCGCGCGGTTGCGACGTGGGCAGCGGCGAAGCGAGATGCATGACGCCGGCGCATCCGTTTGCCGCCTCGTCCCAGCCTTCATCGGACAAGAGGTCGGCGGCGACAAAGGACAGGCGGCTGACATCGCCGCCCGCGTCTTCAATCGACTTCTTGACCTGGATGGCCTTGTTCAGGGCCCGGATCGTGCCGCGCACTTCATAGCCGCGTTGCAGCAATAACAGCGCGACATGTTTTGCGATGAACCCGCTTACGCCCGTGACGAGAATTTTCTCGGCCATGGTTCGCCTCCTGACGAAGAATCAGTTCCGCATCGGGAGCATTTCACCATGCAGGCGGCGGCGCGTCGAGGGTGGGGCCGAACAGCTTGTGGAATGCGCGTTTCAGCGCCTCGTCAGCGTCATCCATGGTGACCGGCAGGCCGAGATCGACGAGGCTGGTGACGCCCAAGCCCGCCGCGCTGACGCCGCAGGGCGTGATGCCGGAAAAATGCGAAAGGTCCGGTTCGACGTTCAGCGCAATGCCGTGAAAACTCACCCAGCGGCGGATGCGGACGCCAATTGCAGCGATCTTGTCCTCGCGCAAAGCCTCTCCCGGCTCCGTACGATCGACCCAGACGCCGACGCGATCATCGCGGCGTTCGCCTTTGACATTGAAGGCGTCTAGCGCCTCGATGATCCATTGTTCCAGCCCATAGACAAAGCTGCGAATGTCCTTGCCGCGCTTTTCAAGATCGAGCATGGCGTAGGCGACGCGCTGTCCGGGCCCATGATACGTGTACTGTCCGCCGCGTGAGGATTGATGCACCGGAAAACGGTCCGCGTTCAGAAGGTCATGCGGTTTCGCGCCGGTGCCGCCGGTATAAAGCGGTTCGTGTTCGAGCAGCCAGATCAGTTCGCGCGCCTCGCCGGCGCGGATGGCCGCCGCCCGGTCCTCCATGAATGCAACTGCATCCTCATAGCCGATACGTCGCGGCGAGACGGCCCATTCCACAGGATCGTCGCTGCGCAGGCGCGCCAGACGGGCGGCGATGGCTGGCGATGTTCTCGACATGGTTTGACTTCACCTGACGCCGGATGGCGACAGGTCAGGTAATGGCTGCGGCCGCGCGGGGCAACAGTCGCCGGGACAGTGGCTGGATATTGACCATTGGGCTTCCCGGCCGGCGTTAAGGCTTAAATCGTCTCGAAATGGGCTTCACAGCGCCATGGGCTTTTGCTATGCCGCGCCTCCTTGCCGGGACGTGCGGTCGTGGCGGAATTGGTAGACGCGCAGCGTTGAGGTCGCTGTGGGGCAACCCGTGGAAGTTCGAGTCTTCTCGACCGCACCATTTTCCCGGCAGATTTCAGGGACAACCCGCATTAGCAAGGCTGATCCGGCCGGTCCGGCCCGGTTCCTCCGTTAACCGTTAATCTGGCGCCAAGGATGCAACGGCCCCTCCATGGAGGCAGGCCGCATCGCACTCGCAATCATATCCTTTTCGGTCGCTGGCGCAGGCGCGCTCGGCGACACGCTGTTCGTGCGTCCGGGGCCCTGCGCGGCGGAGGAGACTTTCCTGCTGGCCGTCAACAGCGCCGCCATCATTCGCAGACCATCTTCTGAACAGGGCGTGATCGTCTTTCGCGAACAGAAGGATCGCGGTTGGGCGAGCCGCCATTTGCTGCGCCGTTTCGACCTCAGCGTCAATGACGCCGGCGCGACCATTGTCAATTCCGGTGAGTTTTGCAGGAGCGTTCAATGAAAATGCTGGGCTTTATGATTGCGCTGACAGTCTTCTACTGGCTGATGTCGAGTTACGCGCAGACCGTGATCGCCGGAACGGCGGCGGGAGAAGCGCCATGTGAGGCGCATGCGGACGCCTCCATCATCGAACATAGCCGGGTTGCCGACAGTCTCAATCAGCACCAGGCGGCGGACCAGTCCGGCATCAGGTTTGAAATCTCGCCAGCGGATGCGAAGGCAAACCGGAGCCGGATCGCGGGGCTGCAAACGGGCTCTGAACTTCCGGCCTGCAGCGGCTGAGCGGTTTTTGTCCCGCCCGAAGACCCCGTTGAATTCGAAGCGCTGAGGGTTTCCCCTGCGCTGGAAAACGCTCTAGAAGGCTCCGGAAGTCAACAATTCCGGAAACCATGCGTCTCAGCCGTTATTATTTGCCCGTCCTCAAGGAAACCCCGTCCGAAGCGCAGATCGCCTCGCACCGGCTGATGCTTCGCGCCGGCATGATCCGTCAGGAGGGCGCCGGCATCTATGCCTGGCTGCCGCTCGGATTCCGGGTGCTCAAGAAAATCGAGCAGATTGTCCGCGAAGAACAGGACCGCGCCGGCGCCGTCGAGATGCTGATGCCCACCATCCAGTCGGCTGACCTGTGGCGCGAAAGCGGACGCTACGACGCCTATGGCAAGGAAATGCTGCGGATCAAGGATCGCGCCGAGCGGGAAATGCTGTTCGGGCCGACCAACGAGGAAATGATCACCGAGATTTTCCGCGCTGGCGTGCGGTCGTACAAAGACCTGCCGAAAATGCTGTACCACATTCAGTGGAAGTTCCGCGACGAGATCCGTCCGCGTTTCGGCGTCATGCGCGGCCGCGAGTTCCTGATGAAGGATACGTATTCGTTCGATGTGGACGAGGCGTCGGCGCGGGCGAGCTACTACAAAATGTTCGTGGCTTACCTGCGCACATTCGCACGGATGGGGCTCAAATCGATTCCCATGCGCGCCGACACCGGGCCGATTGGCGGCGATCTCAGCCATGAGTTTATTGTGCTGGCGGAGACCGGCGAGAGCGCGGTTTTCTGCGACCGGCGGCTGGTCGACATGGCGGTCCCAGCAAAAGACACAAACTTTGAAGGCGATCTGAAACCGGTCTTCGATCAGTTCACGTCGCTTTATGCGGCGACCGAAGAAAAACACGATGACGCGGAATTTTCAGCGAATGTCGCTGAGGCGGACCGCATTTCCGCGCGCGGCATTGAAGTCGGGCACATTTTCTTTTTCGGTGAGAAATACTCAAAGCCCATGCGGGCGATGGTCGCCGGACCGGACGGCGCCGACATGCCGGTGCAGATGGGCTCTTACGGCGTCGGCGTTTCGCGTCTCGTCGGCGCGATTATCGAAGCGCACCATGACGAGGCTGGCTGCAAATGGCCCATGGCGATTGCGCCCTATCATGTTGGCGTCATCAATCTGCGCGCTGGCGACGAAGCCTGCGATGCGGCCTGCGAAAAAATTTATGCTGAGCTCTCAGAGGCGGGGGTCGATGTTCTGTACGACGATACCGCTGCGCGGCCCGGTGAGAAATTCGCCCGCATGGACCTGATCGGCGCGCCGTATCAGATCACCATCGGTCCGCGCGGGCTCGAAAGCGGTGAGGCGGAAGTCAAACGCCGCGATACTGGCGAAAAATCATCTGTCTCCATCGACAAGGTCGCCGCGGAGATTGCCGCGAAGGTCAAAACGGCGCTGAATTACGACTAAACCGTCAACCCCGCCCGTCCGGCAACCAACCATGGCGAGAGACATGACCGCAGCCGCAGACAACACGCCGCCTTTCTCCTATTTCGAATGGATGGTCGCGCGCCGTTATCTCGGCGCCACGCGGTCGGGCAAAGGCGTTTCGCTGATCACCATCATCGCCTTTGGCGGGATCATGCTGGCGGTGGCGGCGCTGATCTCCGTCATGTCGATCATGCAGGGCTTTCGGCTGACCCTGCTCGATCAACTCCTCGGCGTGAACGGACATGCCCACGTTCAGTCCGACCTGCCGCTCACCGATTATGCCCAGTTGACGGATGCGCTTGCCGCAATCCCGGGCGTCAAGAAAGCAACGCCGCTGATCGAGCTTCCGGTGTTCGCCAGCGCCAGCGGCGAGAGCGGCATGGTCATTCGCGGCGTGCGCCGGGACGATGTACTCAGCAATGAGTATATCTCCGGCCCCGGACACATTGTTGACGGATCGCTGGAGAATTTCGGGATCGGCGCCAAAGGCGGCAATGAAATCATTCTCGGCAGCCGCATCGCCAGCCAGCTTGGCGTTCAGGCCGGCGATCAGATCCGGTTGCTGACGGGCCAGGGGGCCGAGACCGCCTTCGGCCGCACGCCGCGCAGCAAGGTCTATACGCTCGGCGCCATTTTTCATGTGGGCAACGCAGAATATGACGCCATTTACGGCTTCATGCCGCTGGAGCAGGCGCAGCTCTTTTTTGGCTTCGGCGAGGGCGTGCAGAAAATCGAAGTCGATGTGATCAACCCGGAAGAAATCAAATCTTATCGCGAGGCGTTCACAAATGTCGGGCCTGACCTCTACGTCATCGACTGGCAGCAGCGCTTTCAGAGTTATTTCAACGCGCTCCAGATTGAGCGCTTCGCCATGCGGCTGGTGCTGTTCCTGATCATCATCGTCGCGACGCTGAACATCGTCACCGGTCTTATCATGCTGGTGAAAGACAAGACAGGCGATATCGCCGTGTTGCGGACCATGGGCGCCACACAGGGTTCAGTGCTGCGCATCTTTCTCCTCTCCGGCACCATGATCGGCTTTCTCGGCACGCTGGCGGGCATCGTCCTGGGCTCACTCTTTGTGTTGAATATCGACGCGATCGAGGGCGGGCTTTCCGCTCTTGCAGGGCACGATATTTTCCCGGCGGAAGTTTACTACCTTGACGGCATCCCGGCGAAACTCGAGGCGGCGGAGGTTGTGCTGATCGCCGGGTTTACGCTGTTCATGTCGCTGATCACGACATTCTATCCGGCGTGGCGCGCCGCGCGTCTCGATCCGGTGGAGGCGCTGCGTTATGAATAAATCATCTGCAGACGCCGTCTTGCGTCTTGAAAAAGTCGCGCGCCGCTATGGCGATCTGATCGTTGTCGAGGAGATCGACTTCACCTTGCGCGCCGGTGAGACCGCGGCTCTGCTCGGGCCGTCAGGGTCCGGAAAATCATCGCTGCTGCATATCGCCGGATTGCTGGAAGCGGCGTCAGCAGGCGAAGTTCACATTAACGGCGTTGCGACGACTGGGCTTTCCGATGCGGAACGCACGCGCATTCGCCGCGCGACGCTCGGCTTTGTCTATCAGTTCCACCATTTGCTGCCGGAGTTTACCGCGCTGGGCAATGTCGCCCTGCCGCAGCTGATCGCCGGAACAAAGAAGAAAACCGCGGAATCCGAGGCCGCCAGATTGTTGACGGTCATGGGCCTTGGCGAGCGCCTGCATCATCAGCCGGGGCAGCTCTCCGGCGGCGAACAGCAACGCACCGCCATCGCCCGTGCGCTCGCCAACAAACCGAAAATTCTGCTTGCCGACGAACCCACCGGCAATCTCGATCCGAAAACGTCTGACGTCGTATTCGATGCGCTGCTCAATCTGGTTCGCGATGAGGGGCTTTCGGCCTTGATCGCCACCCATGACCAGCGTCTCGCCAAGCGCATGGACCGCGTCTTCGTCATTCGCGACCAGCGCCTTGTCGAAGTGAAAAAGGAAGCCGCCTAGCTTCCCTTTATTTTCTTGTAGCCGTCGAGCGCCCGCTCGCGGGCAAATGCATGATCGACAATCGGTTCAGGGTAAGTCTCGCCCAGCGTGACGCCGGCTTCTTCCAGAACTTCCGCCGGCGCCTTCCATGGCGCATGAATAAATTTGGCGGGCATGTCTTTGAGTTCTGGAACGAATTCCCGCACATAGTCGCCATTCGGATCGAACTTCTCGCCCTGCGTTACAGGATTGAAAATCCGGAAATAGGGCGATGCATCGGCGCCGGACCCGGCCACCCACTGCCAGCTTGCCGAGTTATTGGCGAGATCGGCGTCAACCAGCGTATCCCAGAACCACGCTTCGCCATCCTGCCACTTGATCAGCAGGTCCTTGATCAGAAAACTCGCGACGATCATCCGCACGCGATTGTGCATCCATCCCGTACGCCAGAGCTGGCGCATTCCCGCGTCAACGATCGGATAGCCGGTTCGCCCTTTTCGCCACGCCTTTAATCCTTCGGGATCATCGCGCCAGGGATAGTTTGCAAACTCCTCGCGTAAGGGTTTTTCCGGCAAGTCCGGATTGAAGTAGAGCAATGTGTAGGAAAATTCCCGCCACACGATTTCGGAGAGGAACTTGTAGCCTGCGCCGTCACTGACTGATCCGGCTTCCATTGCCTCATGCGTCGCCAGCCAAATCTGCAACGGGCTGATGTCGCCGAAAGCAAGATGCGGCGAAAGACGGGAGGTATAATCCTTGTCCGGCCGATCGCGGCCGTCCTGATAGTCGCCGATTGCGCCGGCCAGAAAATCCTGCAGCCGCATACGGGCGCCGCGTTCGCCGGGCGACCAAATGCGCTCGAAGTCCTTCGCCCAGTTTGGATTTTCCGGCAGCAGCCCCCAGTCGTTCAACCTGTCGCTCTTGGGAAGATTGTTCGGCGCTTCAATCTTCTTCGGGGCGGCAACGGCTTTGCGCCGCGCCGGTCCTTCAGTCTTCAGCGACTTCCAGAACGGCGTGAAGACTTTGTAGTAGCCGCCGGACCCGGTTTTAAGCTCCCAGGGTTCGCGCAAGAGCGAACCATTGAAAGATTCAACCGTGACGCCGCTTTCTTCGAGAGACTTTTTAAGCGCTTTATCGATCTCAATTTGCGCTTGATGATAGCGCCGGTTCCAGAAAATGCGCTGCGCTCCGGTTTCTTCGACCAGGCTTGCAATGACGTTAGCTGTCGCGCCGCGACGCAAAATCAAGGGCGCGCCAAGCCTTTCAAGATCGCCGGCAAGCGAGGCGAGGCTGTCATGCAGCCACCACCGCGACGCCGCCCCCGGCGCATGCGGCAATTCTTCATCCAGAACAAAGATGCAAACGACCGGCGCGCCAGATTTCACCGCAGCGGCGAGGGCGGGATTGTCTGACAGGCGCAAATCCTGACGAAACCAGAGAAGGGCGGGGGGCTCTTGCATGCTTTAACACCTAGACCGGGTGGACGTTGCCGAATCAAGCCGGTAAGCTGTGATTTAGTCACAGGGGTGTGGCTGATCGGGGCTGTATTTAGGGGTTATCATGACGGTTGAGGACAATTTTTCGCTGTTCGGAGCAGGCGGACTTTTTTCGGATGGATTTTTTCTCGGGCAACTGGGCCTGTTTGCGCTGACACTGCTTCTGTTTGCGGGATCGCTGGCGCTTTGCCTGATGGCGATGCGCGCGGCTTCGTCGGCGCGTCAGGCGCATGGCGCCGCGCTCGATCTGCATGCCTCCGTTGAGCGCCAGTCGTCGCAGATGCAGCTTTTGAGCGCAGATGTGGAACGGGTCGCGCAGGACATCACCGCCCGCCAGGAAGAGCTTGCCTCCCGCTACAGCGCGCCTGCGGAGGTTGCCGAGTCTTCGGCGCAAACCGATGCGGCTTTCCAGTCTTCGAACGAGCCGGTGCGCCGCTCTTTCGATCAGGCGAGCGAAGAGCTCGAAGAAGAGACGTCAAAACCGACTTCTCTGTTTCGCGGTCTGCTTCGCCGGCGTTAAACGACGCCGATCGAAAGGCAGTCATGCACATGAATGATGCCGACGGGGCGTTCGTTTTCAATAACGAATAACGCGGTGATCTTGTTTTTGCTCATATAAGCGAGAACATCGCCGGCGAGCGTCTCCGGATGAGCGGTGCGCGGATTATTTGTCATAATATCGGCGGCGGTTTTGCTTTGCGCATCGCTGGTGAAGTGCCTGCGAATATCCCCGTCGGTGATGATGCCTTTCAGCAGGCCGTTTTCATCGGTAATGCCTGCGCAGCCGAAGCCGCCAGCGGAGATGATCTCGACCAGTTCGGTCATTGGCGTCGTCGCCGCCGCCAGCGGCAGCGCATCAGCGCCATGCATCAGATCGCGCGCCTTGCGCAGCGCAGCGCCGAGTTTGCCGCCGGGATGAAAGCCCTGAAAATCGCTGGCCGAAAATCCGCGCGCCCGCAGCAAGGCGACAGCAAGCGCATCGCCGAGCGCCATCATCATAGTTGTCGAGGTGGTGGGCGCGAACGTCTCGCCGCAAGCTTCTTCTGTTTCGGGCAAGGTGAGCGCGACCCGCGCGGCCTTGGCGAGCGCTGATTGCGGCGCAGCGCTGATGGCGATCACTGGAATTGAAAATCGCGCCGCATAAGCGAGCAGATCGCCGAGCTCGGCGGTCTCGCCGGATTTGGACAAGGCCAGAATGACATCGTCCCGCGAGACCATACCGAGATCGCCATGGCTCGCCTCCGCTGGATGGACGAACAGCGCCGGCGTTCCCGTGGAGGAGAACGTCGCGGCGATCTTGCGCGCCACATGTCCGGATTTGCCCATGCCGGTGACGGCGAGGCGGCCTTTGGCCTGGCGGATCAGCTCCACAGCCTCGGCGAAGTCGGCGCCGAGGCTTGCCTGCAATGCTTCCAGCCCCCTGATCTCCACGGCAAGGACGGTTCGGGCGATTTCAAGCGAATTGGACATAAGAGTTTGATACCACAGAAACTTGCTTCGGCGGCGGGGCCGGTTCATTAAACCCATCGCCGGAATCGATGCATTGACGCAAGTAAGGAAGTTAGGATGACCGTCTCGCAGGCCCGGGTCGAGATTGCCGCAAAGAGCGGCAATGTCTCTATTGGCAACGATCTGCCGCTGGCGGTGTTTGCCGGTCCCTGCGCCATGGAGAGCCGCGAGCATGCGCTGGAGTGTGCGAGCGCGCTCAAGGAAATCGCCGCGCGCCTCGGCATCGGCCTCATCTACAAGTCCTCGTTTGATAAGGCGAACCGGACCGCCGCGTCGTCGGCGCGGGGCATGGGGCTGAAACAGGCGCTCCCCGTCTTTGCGGAAATCCGCGAGCGCACGGGCCTGGCCGTCGTCACAGACGTCCACGAGGCGTCGCAATGCGCCGCCGTGGCGGAAGCCGTGGACGTATTGCAGATTCCAGCATTTTTGTGCCGGCAGACGGATCTGCTGGTCGAGGCGGCGAAAACCGGGCGCGTGGTCAAAATCAAGAAAGGCCAGTTTCTCGCGCCGTGGGATATGGCGAATGTGGTCGCCAAGGTCCGCGAGGCCGGCAATGACCGGGTGCTGGTTACCGAGCGCGGCGCCAGCTTCGGCTACAACACGCTGGTGAGCGATTTCCGCAGTCTGCCGATCATGGCCCGCGAAACCGGCTGTCCCGTGGTCTACGACATCACTCATTCGGTGCAGACGCCAGGCGGCGCCGGGACGACCTCGGGCGGTCAGCGGGAATTTGCGCCGACGCTGGGCCGTGCGGCGGCGGCTGTGGGCGTTGCGGCGGTCTTCGCTGAGACCCACCCCGATCCCGATAAAGCCCCCTCAGACGGTCCCAATATGATCCCGTTGAGGCAATTTGAGGCGTTTTTGCGCGATCTGCAGGCGCTCGACCGGCTGGCCAAGGCCCGGCCCAATCTGCACGGGTTTTCCGAATAGGCGAAACCGGCTCAAAAGCGCCATATTCCGCCATTCCCCGCCTTGCGCCCGGCGCCAAGAGACGGTATAGCGCGCGCCATCTCACACGCGGCGTGATCCTCGGTGATCCGGAAGCTTCTCAGCGACCCGGGTTTTCAGCGCGCCGCGGCGGTCAAAACTGAAGGAACACATAATCATGGCTCTGCCAGAATTCTCCATGCGTCAGCTTCTCGAAGCGGGCGTCCATTTCGGTCACCAAACACACCGCTGGAATCCCAAGATGAAGAGCTTCATCTTCGGCGAACGCAACGGCATTCACATTCTCGATCTCTCGCAAGCGGTTCCGCTGCTGCACCAGTCGCTCGTCAAAGTGCGCGACGTTGTCGCCGGCGGCGGCCGCGTTCTGTTCGTGGGCACCAAGCGTCAGGCGCAGGCGCCAGTCGCGGAAGCGGCGAAACGCTGCGCGCAATACTACATGAATGTGCGCTGGCTCGGCGGTACGCTGACGAACTGGGAAACGATCTCCGGCTCCATCCGCCGCCTGAAAGAAATGGAAGAACGGCTCGCCGGCGGCGCCGCGTCGGGTCTGACCAAAAAAGAACAGATGATGCTGCAGCGCGACCGCGACCGTCTTGAAGCATCGCTCGGCGGCATTCGCGAAATGGGCGGCCTGCCGGATCTGATGTTCGTCATCGACGTCAAAAAGGAAGCGATCGCCATTCTGGAAGCGCGCAAGCTTGGCATTCCGGTGATTGCGATTGTCGACACCAACTGCGATCCGGACGGGATTGATTTTGTGGTGCCGGGCAATGACGACGCCTCGCGCGCGATTTCGCTCTACTGCAACCTGGTTGCCGATGCGGTGCTCGACGGTCTCGGCGAGAGCCAGGCGGCCATGGGCATCGATATTGGCGAACTCGAGGATGCGCCGGTCGAAACGTCGCTTGCTGAAGAAGCGCCGGCGCCGGAAGCGGCAAGCGCCTAAACCAATCGCAATTATTGGCGATGAGCGGGGCGTGATGGATTTACGGCCCCGCTGTCACCATATGGCTACAATAAACGGATAATGCGCTGATCAGCGCAATCGAAACTGAAGGAGATATCAATGTCCGGCATTACCGCAGCCTCGGTCAAACAACTGCGCGAGATGACTGGCGCAGGCATGATGGACTGCAAGACCGCCTTGCAGGAAACCGGCGGCGACATGGACGCAGCCGTCGACTGGCTGCGCAAGAAAGGTCTTTCCAAAGCCGCCAAGAAAGCCGGCCGCACCGCCGCTGAAGGTCTGGTTGCGATCGCTGTTGAGCCGAACGCTTCCGGCGCGACCGGCGTGGTCGTCGAGGTTAACTCAGAAACCGACTTCGTTGCGCGTAATGAAATCTTCCAGAAGATGGTGCGCGACATCGCCAATACGGCGATCGGCGTCAATGGCGACCTCGACAAGCTCCGTGCGGAAACCTTTCCGGGCGCCGGCAAGTCGGTCGACGAGCACATTGCTGAAATGGTCGGCCAGATCGGCGAGAACATGAACCTGCGCCGCGCACAGGGCCTCGTTGTCGATCAGGGCGTCGTGGCGAGCTATGTCCACGGTCCGGTGACCGACGGCGCCGGCAAGATCGGCGTTCTGGTCGGTCTGAAGTCGGCCGGCGACAAGGCGAAGCTGGAGACCCTTGGCAAGCAGATCGCCATGCATGTCGCCGCTGCACGCCCCTTGTCCGCCAAGGTCGAGGAACTGGATCAGACCGTCGTCAACCGCGAGAAGGAAGTTCTTGCGGAACAGGCGCGCGCCTCCGGCAAGCCTGAAAATATCATCGAAAAGATGGTCGAAGGCCGCCTGCGCAAGTTCTACGAAGAATCGGTTCTGCTCGAACAGATTTTCGTCATCGACGGTGAAACGCCGATTCGCAAAGTGATCGAGAACGCCGGCAAGGATGCTGGCGCGCCGATCGAGCTGGTCGGCTTCATTCGCCTCGAGCTTGGCGACGGCGTCGATAAAAGCGCCGACGAAGACTAGGATCATCCGGCCGCCGTTTGACGGCGGCGTGAAAACCCATCAAAAGCGCCGCGGGGG